>Ga0222428_100061_pt1 | contig 232008 bp, 224 predicted proteins | sample 2B5Ametagenome_FD_182471 | JGI IMG/M metagenome (GOLD analysis project Ga0222428, IMG submission 182471) | Enriched microbial communities from leaf-cutter ant dump, University of Wisconsin, Madison, United States - 2B5A (version 2) | ecosystem: Environmental > Terrestrial > Nest > Insects nest...
AAGTATCTTCCTAAATCATTTGAATCGTCTTCTTAATGAACTTCCTAACATTCCGTTAGCAGAGTCAGGCATTCTACTCATTCCTAAAAACTTGTCAATGCCTTTTTAATTCTTTTTTTCTTCACCCCATCGCAACAAGTTTCGCTGCAAGGGATTGCCATATTATGTTGTTCAAATCCGTTAGTCAAGAAAAAATTTTCAAGAGACAAGAATTTTTTCAGTATCAATATTCTATAGCAGAATTATGATTATAAGTTGACCATTATTCGTTGTCAATGACTACAAAATCCTTTTGTTTATTTTGTGATTACTAGCCAAGGGGCTCAAGCTTAAACTAGCTTAAAGCGAAGCCTAATTTTGCTGTGCGCTGCTAATTCTGCCTAGGCTGTTATACTTATTGTAAGAGAACTTCAAGCGATCCATATATGTTTAGCTAAAATTAGCAAGGCCATGCCCAGATCCGCCTAGCCAGCGGATTTTAGCTTGATATTGTTCTTCAAATTCGGCAAGCAGATTAAATGCTTTTGAAAATGCAAGGCCAAGAGCCTGAATAGAGTCTAGACCGCAAGCATTATAAACCTCGTCACTTAGACCCGAAATCATAATGGGACAGCGCCAATCTAACCCCGATGCAGTCTGAACATCTTGAATAGGCTGGCCAATTTTTAGCAGCAGTTTTTGAATTTTGCCATTTAACTCAAGCTCCAAAGCTCTCTGAGCAATGACCATGGTCATAGATTTATTAATATCAGGAAGTTTCTCCATATCTCAACCAATTATACAATATTCATACAACGTGCGAAAAATTCCCAGCCACTTGGCTAAGTTTCGGACTTGATCTTGGGAGTGCTTACACTTTCAGCTGTCCAAATTAAATCTAGCTCCTTAGCAGCTTTAACATCATCTAGACGTCTGACGGGTTGGGTATAAGGTGCTGCTTTAAGTTTAACGATATCCTGCTCTGCTTCTGTCAATATTTTTGCCATAGCATTAACAAAGTTATCTAACTGCTCCTTACTTTCCGTCTCCGTAGGCTCAATCAACAAGCACTCGGGAACCAATAGGGGAAAATAAACGGTTGGCGCATGCATGCCATAATCTAGTAATCGCTTGGCAACATCGGTGGCAGTTAATCCAAATTGTTTGGCTTGTTTACTCAAGGTTATAATAAATTCATGAGTAGCTTTACGATTGGAGTAAGCGGGGTTAAATCCCAGCTGGGTTAATTTTGCCATGAGGTAATTAGCATTGAGAGTGGCGAATTCAGCAACTCTGTGCATACCTTCACGCCCCAACATGCGCGCGTAAAAATAAGCTCTTAGAATGATACCGGCATTACCCATGAAACAAGATAATCGCCCTATGGACTGGGGGTAATCCACTTCATTCAACCATTGATAACTGTTGCCTTTTTTACCCACAATGGGCACGGGCAAAAAGGGTAGTAGTCGCTTTGCAACTGCAACGGGCCCTGAACCTGGACCACCGCCGCCATGAGGAGTGGCAAAGGTTTTATGCAGATTGATGTGCATAACATCAAACCCCATATCGCCTGGACGCACCTTGCCTAAAATGGCATTGAGATTGGCTCCGTCATAATAAAACAATCCGCCAGCTTGATGAACGATTTTAGCAATTCGCTGTATCTGTCTTTCAAATACACCTAAGGTCGACGGGTTGGTAAGCATGATGCCTGCAGTTTGAGGTCCGACTGCGGCCTGTAAGGCGGTTAAATCCACATCACCTTCGGCATTGGTAGGAATCTCCTTTACCTTATAACCGCACATTACCGCAGTAGCAGGATTAGTGCCATGGGCGGCATCGGGAACTAGGATTTCGGTTCGACCAAAATCTCCCCGAGATTCATGATAGGCTTTAATCATAGCAACCCCAGCAAACTCTCCTTGTGCACCTGCCATGGGGGTTAAGGAAACGCCTTGCATCCCCGTCACTTCCTTAAGGATTTCCTGCAGCTCATATACACAGCTTAGATAACCTTGACTATGTGCCTCGGGTGCTAAAGGATGGCGGCGCAGAAAACCCGCTAAAGAGGCTAGCCTATGTACGCCCCGAGGATTGTACTTCATCGTACAGGAGCCTAGTGGATAAAAATGGGTATCTATGGAAAAATTACGCTGAGACAAACCCGTGTAATGTCTTACGACTTGAAGTTCAGAGACTTCGGGTAAGCAAGGTTTAGTTTGACGTAACAGGTGTTGGGGTAGATCGTCCGTTTTTAGGGCTTCAAGGGGAGCTTGTGCATAGGCACGACGGTTGGCACGGGACAATTCAAAGATCAACATGAATTTACTCTCAGTAAGCTAATAATTTAGTGAGTTTTTGGACAAAGGCCATAATATCCTCGGCTGTTTTTGTCTCTGTTACACAAATTAAAATACAGTTTGCAAGCTCGGGATATTCTTCACCCAAATGAAAACCCGCCTGAATTCCCTCCTCAGCAAGTTCAGCTAAAATAGATTTGGCCGGTTTTGGCAAGCGAATAACGAACTCATGAAAATAATGGGTTTTGAAAACCTGCTCTACGCCCGGAATGGCAATTAACTTTTCAAGAAGCTGTTTAGCGTTGTGATGACAAGCTAAAGCTACTCGACGTAAGCCTTCATAACCCAATAAACTCATATAGATGGTGGCTGCAGTTACCGCAAGTCCTTGATTAGTACAAATATTTGAGGTGGCTTTAGAGCGTCGAATGTGTTGCTCTCTAGCCTGCAAGGTTAAGGCAAATCCAGTACGGCCCTCGAGGTCTGTGGTTCTACCAATGATCCGTCCAGGCATCTGTCTAACATATTCTTGCTTGCAAGTTAAAAAACCAAAATAGGGACCGCCTGAGGCTAAGGGTATACCCAGGGGTTGGCCTTCACCACAAACAATATCCGCGCCTTTTTCTCCCCATTGCCCAGGTTCTTTAAATAATGCTATTGCCAACGGATTGACCTGAGCAATAACCATAATGCCTTGGCCATGCGCCCAATCCGTGATTGCATCCACGTTTTCTATAGCACCCCAAAAGTTGGGTAAAGCGATAACCAGGGCGGCAATGTCTTGGCCCGCTAAAACTTGTAAATCAGCCAGATTTACACAACCCGTCTCCTTATCTGGGCTCAGGTTTAGCAATTCTATTTCTTGCTGAGTTACAATGGCCTCTACAGTTTTGCGGTAATTAGGATGAATGCTCAAAGGCATGATGATCCGTTTGCTCTTTGAGCGTTTATTGGCTCGAACTGCCATGAGTATGGCTTCAGCCAATGCCGAGGCACCATCATAAAGTGAGGCATTGGAAACATCCATACCCGTTAAGCTTGCCATCATGGTTTGATATTCGTACAACAGCTGTAAGGTGCCTTGGCTGGCTTCAGCCTGATAGGGTGTATAGGCTGTCATAAACTCACCCCGAGTCGCTATGTCCCATACTACAGCTGGAATATGATGTTCGTAAGCGCCTGCGCCAATAAAACAGGCAAATCCTGTATCCTGAGCCGCACGTTTTTCAGCTAACTGACTTATTTGCATTTCAGTTAAGCCCTCGGGTAAATGAAACTGGCTAGCCCGTAGCTCTTGAGGTATTTCGCTGAATAACTCTTCAATAGTCTCGGCACCTATGGCCGCAAGCATTTCTTCTATGTCTTCTTGAGTATGTGGAATAAATGGCATAATAAACTCAGCGCTCGTTAGTCAATAAAGCCATGGCAACACCATGGCCTAAAGTTAATCATCATTTCCGGCAAATTGTTCTTCATAGGTATCGGCATCAAGCAGCTCATCAACCTCTGCCGCATCGAGTGGGCTCAATTGAAATAACCAGCCCTCGCCATAGGGATCGGAATTAACCAGCTCAGGCCTATGATTCAAAGCCTCATTGATGGCGATAACCTCACCACTTACAGGCGCATAAACGTCTGAGGCTGCCTTGACCGACTCGACCACACAACATTCGCTGCCCATCTTATATTCGCCATTAAGTTCAGGTAATTCAACAAACACGAGGTCACCGAGCAGGTGCTGAGCATGCTCGGTAATTCCTACTGTTAAAGTACCATCATCTTCTTCACGCACCCATTCATGGGTTGAGGTATATTTTAAATCACTGGGTATTTCACTCATTGTTATCCCTTACTTAGTTAAAATTAAATTGATTGCAGAACTGGGTTTGCCATTCTTGATAAAAGGAGGCTTAACAACATGGGCCGTAACTAGCTTACCGCGGATTTCAACTTGGCAAGTATCAGCCATGGTAGCAGGCACGCGGGCCAAGGCAATGCCTTTATTTAGGCTTGGCGAAAAGGTGCCACTGGTAATTTCACCCTGTTTACCGTCGCCGGCTAGTACACGTTGCTGAGGACGCAATACGCCACGTTCTGCCAACAGGAGCCCAACTAATTTCTGGGTAACTCCCGCACTTTGGCTTTTTTCCAGGGCAGCACGACCCATAAAGTTTCGGTCCTCAGGCGCAAAAGCCACTGTCCAACCTAGATTAGACTCTAGTGGCGTGGTGGTTTCATCCATATCAAGCCCATACAGATTTAAGCCTGCCTCCAGTCTCAGCGTATCACGTGCACCCAATCCACAGGGCTTAATGCCTGCAGCCAATAGCTTCTGCCAAAAATCTACCACCTCGGTGTTGGGCAACATGATTTCATAGCCCTCTTCACCGGTGTATCCAGTACGGGCTATTAGCCAATCGGCGGCAACTAGAAATTGAAAGCTAGTTAAGTTCGCCAAGGGTTGGCTAGGTAACAGGGCATTAACCCTTTGACAAGCATTGGGCCCTTGGATGGCTAAAATGGCCAAGTCGGTTCTTGGCGAAATATTGACTCTAAACGGCTTAGCCTGGTTAAGCATCCAAGCTAAATCTTTTTCCCGGGTACTGGCATTAACCACTAAGCGATAATGATTGGGGGAAATAAAATAAACGATCAAGTCATCGATGATCCCCCCCTGCTCGTTTAGCATACAGCTGTAAAGCGCTTTGCCTGGTAATGCTAATTTAGCCACATCATTGGCTAAAAGATAACGCAGATAAGCTTGGCTATTTTCACCTTGAATCTCAACGATGGTCATGTGAGAAACATCGAATACCCCAGCATCTTGCCTGACGCTGTGGTGCTCGTCGAGCTGCGAGCCATAGTGAATGGGCATTTGCCAACCGGCAAAATCAACCATCTTGCCACCCACAGCAAGGTGTTCAGCATAAAGCTCGGTCTTTTGGCTCATTCATTTTTCCCTAAAGTTTGAATTTAAAGCGATTTGGTACGCCGCACGTTGGCACGCCGCACAAAAAAGTATTTCAACAGGTTGAAATTATTTACTACCGTTAACCCTTTGGCTCTAAGCCATACTATGGGCCGGAAACTACTTGCAAATAATTCTTTAAAACCTTGCATGGCAACGATCATACTTAAATTTTGTTTTTTACGCCACCGTTCATAGGGGCGCAAATTACTGAGCAGGCCAATATCACGCCCTCTTTCTGCAGTTAACAAAACTTGTTGGGCTAAACAATCAGCGTCGCCTAGACCCAAGTTCAATCCTTGGCCGGCCAAGGGATGTAGTGTATGAGCGGCATCACCAACCAGCGCAACTCGCGGTAGCACATACTGCCTTACGTGACGCATCGTCAGCGGAAAGCTGAGTCGCTTGCTGATCAGCTCTATACTACCCAAGTGTTCATAAAAAACCTCTTGCAAAGCCATAGCAAATCCCATTTCATCAAGTGCTGATAGTCGTTCTGCAGTTGCTGTCTCACACGACCAGACAATAGAACAACTATGTTCATCCGCCAAGGGTAAAAATGCTAAAATGCCATAGGGTAAAAAGCATTGCCAAGCCGTCTGTCGGTGTGAGTTAGCGGTCTTAACCGTCGCTACAATGGCTGTATGTCCATAGGATTTACTATCCACGGCCATGCCTGCCAATTCGCGAACCTTTGAATTGATTCCATCGGCGCCTACCACTAAACTGGCCGTTAAAGACTGACCGTTCTCTAAGGTTGCAGTTACCCTATCTGGCTCGAGCTTAAGCTTAGCCAAGGCGACTCCTGTAAAAAGCTGAACCCGAGAGTCTTTCTGTAGCTTATTCCATAAAGCCTGTTGCATGAGATTATTTTCAACGATATGGCCCAACTGGGCTAGACCTGCTTCTGCGGATTTAAATTCAATATGCGCTTGGCTATTTGAGTCCCAAACATACATTTGAGTAAAGGGCCCTACCCGCTGATCTTGCAGGTTTTGCCAGACATCGAGTTGCTGCAAGATGTCTAAAGAGGCTTGAGTCAAAGCACTGACACGTAGATTATAGTGCTCAGAAAGTGGGGCAAAAACCGGCTCTTGTGATTCAAGAAGCGCTATCTTTAAATTTGAGCCTGCTAACAAATTAGCAAGTGTAGCGCCAACAATATTGCCACCGACTATGATGATATCGTAATGTGCTAAGGCCATGGTTAAATCACTCATTATATAAGCATTAAGGAACTAAAGCCAACCTAGTAAGAACTGATAAAGTCTCATTTTTGAATTAAAGGTCAAACTCTAGCTGCAATCTTACCTCAACTTTGCAGTCAATCTCAGCTGAAGATAAAGTTAGACTTCGAGTTTAATAAATACTCTCCTTGATTTGACTTTAAATTTTTCAAAATTAGCCTTTCCTTGCATATTGCCATGATTGGATATATGTCTTATAAGCTTCCACCGACCTTGTAAAGATTTAAATATCTCAGCAGTCTTAGTCAATTTTTCCCTCGTTTGATAAATAGCCCCGGCATTGGCTACTCAACTGTCATAATACCTTGCAACTCTTTACTCATCCTGAGGATCAAACTTCTCTCGGTTTATCAATGCTAAGTTGGTTTTGGAAACTGAATTTTTAAGTAAGGTCATAAAAGCCGCAAAAACCCCGTACCGCTTTAAGCTCTTGCACAAATCCACTGCCATTAGGCCGTTGCTAGGGCCAAAATGGTTTGCCACTGGCTTTCAGTCACGGGCATGATAGATAAGCGATTGCCCTTTCTTAACAGCAACATATCCTGCAGTGAAGATTGTTGACGCAACTCATCTAGGCTGAGTAAACGCTTAAATTTAAGTTTAAATTTTACATCAACCATAAACCAACGAGGATTATCGGGTTTGCTGTCGGGATCAAAATACTTACTATTGGCCTCAAAGGCGGTAAAATCCGGATAGGCTTCACGAACGATTTCAGCGATGCCCACAATGCCCGGCGGATTACAGTTGGAGTGGTAAAAAAAGACCTGATCACCTGATCTCATTTCATCGCGTAGCATATTGCGAGCCTGATAATTGCGGACCCCATCCCAATGCTCAGTCTGATTAGGCCTTGAGGCTAAATCATCGATGCTAAAGCTCTCGGGCTCTGATTTCATTAACCAATATCGCATTCTATTCTCTCTCATTCATCGTATCCAAGTTGATAAAACCATACTCAAACGATTGTGTTTTTAAGCTCGTTGCTAAATTTAACTTAATGCTTAAAAATCTGCCAGCCTGACTCGGTCACCACAGCGTCTAATTTCACATCCCAGGCTTGAACCGGCAGTTCATCCACCCGTTGAAAATCATAGGCTAGGCCAATTAAACGCGGCTTTAGTGGTTTGGTCTGCTGACTTTTAAATGCTAAGCTTCTGTCATAAAATCCAGCTCCCATGCCCAATCGATTACCTCGCTTATCAAAGCCAACCAAGGGCATAATGACCACATCGAGCTCAATAGGTAAGATGATTGCCTCTGGCTCGTATACAGGCTGCTCAATGCCGTAGCGATTTTTTTCCATCTGAGTTTCCGAATTGTAAAGTGCAAAAGCCAGCTGAAAATGCTCGGCATCGACGATGGGTAAGTAACAGCTTTTTTTCTTTTGCCAAAGGGTTTGGATGATTTCGCCTGTGGCGACTTCGCCCTTAAAGGCTAAATAGCAGGCAATGTGTTGGGAAAGGTCAAACCAGGGGTGCCGCAGTAAATGTAAACTGATTTCAGCTGACTTCTGGGCTTGTGCATCCTGATTTAGCTGTTGACGCAGCTGAAAAATATGTTGCCGCAACTGAGTTTTTGAGAGCATAAAAGTGGCGCCTTAAAGAGCCGTTAGGTTGGGTTCTATGACCCAAACTTACCAGGTGGGCATCGTTTTGTTACCATAAGGCTTCCCACTTAAAGTGGGCTTGCTCAGTAGTAACAAGAACTGCGTTAGCAGTTTATGATTCCCTCGCTTTCTTCTTATCGATCAAGAACATGGCCTAAACAAGCTTCAATAAGACGCGCTCTTATTATAATAGACTAATTTTCTATTCTTGGGTAAGAAAATCTGCAATTTTTTTGCTAAGAGCATCTAAGCTCTGCTCCATTTGTTCGGCCTCAACATTATTTTTACTATCGTTTAATAATTCATAGCTTATATTTAAGGCGGCCATCATGGCTATCTCTTCACGACTTAAATTTTTATATTTTTGCCGAATCTCGGCGAGTTTTAAGTTTAAATGATCAGCTGCCTTTTGTAACTTTGGCAAATCGGCCTTAGAGCATTTTACACTATACATTCTTTCTAATAACTTAATGCCAAATTTATCTGCTGAACTAGCCATCATTGTCCTCTAGACTCTTAAATTGAGCTAATAACTTCTGTAATTTTGTCGATACGGTACGATTACGCTCACGTAGCTTAGTATTTTCCTGCCTAAGTTCTGCACAATAAGCAATTAAGGCTTGTACTTGTTGCTCAAGCTTTTGCAATGATTCAGTTGTCATAGATACCATCCAAGATGCCAATGGGCTAAATCTTAGAGGGCAGCGGAATAATGGTCAATAGACAGTGAAAAATTTTCTATGCCTGCTATAATGGCATCTCACTATGTTTTATTTGATTAGAGCTTGATTATTATGCAATATGAAGAGATGAGATTACCTGAATTTGGCGAAGTAGCCCTGCAATTGGAGCAGGCCGAAGCCTTTATCAGCCCTGCCGAGGCGCATGGGTTATTAAGCGGTTGTGTATGCGCAGGCAGCAGAATAAGTGGTAAAAGTTTATTAGAACCCATCTTAGGCTTTGACACCGCGCATGCCGCTTCGGGCCGTGCTGTGCTAATGGCTCTATATCATATTTCCTCTCAGCAACTTTACGAGGCCGATTTTACTTTTCAATTATTACTTCCGCTCGATAATGCACCCTTAGCCGATAGAGCAAAGGCCTTAATGGAATGGTGCCAGGGCTTTATTTCAGGACTTGGCTGGGCCGGTATCGATGCTGAACAATGTCAATCTGAAGATATTCAAAGCGCGCTATTTCATATTTCTGAAATAGGCAAGATGGACATTAACAGTCTTATTACGAATGAAGATGATGAAAAGGCCTTTTTAGAGGTAACCGAATACGTTCGTTTAGCCGTTATGTCAATCTACATGGAATTTGCCAGCAGTCAAGGTAGAGGACAAGCGAGTTCTGAGACCAGTGGGTATTTACACTAGGAATGATAGCCATGTTAAATTCAGCTTTTGCCAAAAGACGTAAAAATGTAGTAGCAAAGCTACCTACAGATAGCATCGCAATTTTATTTTCGGGAAGTGAGCAACGTAAAAGTGGCGACCAAAGTTATTTATTTCAGCCCGATAGCGACTTCTATTATCTAACCGGATTCACCGAGCCCGACGCGGTAGCCATATTGATTCCCCATGGCGAAACCCATGAATTTATCCTATTTAATCGCCCTCGAAATCTTGAGATGGAAATTTGGAATGGGAGGCGTGCAGGCCAAGAAGGCGCATGCTCTCATTATGGCGCTGATCGAGCCTTTAGTATAGATGAGCTTGACATTTTGCTACCCGAATTATTAATGGGCAAAAATAAAATTTATTATCCCGTGGGCCGTTATGCAGAATTTGACGAGCGCATGGTTAGACACATGGTACAGCTGCGGAATAAAATTCGCTCGGGTATTCCCGCACCGCAACAATTGATCAATATAGAAACCCTATTGCATCCCATGCGGCGCATTAAGGACGACTATGAAATCGAACTCATGCATAAAGCTGGAGAGATTTCGGCCAAAGCCCATGTTCATGGAATGCAAGTCTGCAAACCCGGCATGTTCGAGCATGAAATTGAGGCCGAGCTCATTTATCATTTTCGTCGCCAAGGCTGTAAGGGGCCTGCCTATAACCCCATTGTTGGCGGCGGTGCTAATGCCTGCATCCTTCACTATAATGAAAATAACATGCGCCTAAATGATGGCGAACTGCTCTTGGTTGATGCCGGGGGTGAATACCAGGGCTATGCTGCCGATATCACTCGTACCTACCCCATCAATGGCAAATTTTCCGCGGAACAACGAGCCATCTATGATCTAGTCCTAGAGGCGCAATTGGCGGTGATTGAGAAAGTTAAGCCGGGAACTTCTTATAAAAGCTTACAGGAGACGGCAATACGGGTACTTACCACAGGATTAGTACAGCTTGGCATCATGCAGGGAGAGGTCGAGCAACTCATTCAAATCCAAGCTTATAAGGCCTTTTATATGCATAATATTGGCCACTGGCTAGGCTTGGACACCCATGATGCGGGCGAATATAGAGAACAAGGCGAATGGATAGATTTACAAGCGGGATTTGTCCTAACCGTTGAGCCGGGTTTATATATCTCGGCGGGGACACCTGGAGTAGCCCAAAAATGGTGGAATATTGGCGTGCGAATTGAGGATAACTTATTGGTTACCGCCTCGGGCCATGAAATTTTAACCCAGGCTGCACCCAAAACCATTGCCGAAATAGAGCAAATTATGGCAGGGTAATATGGAATACGATATTGTTATTTGTGGTGGAGGTTTGGTTGGCCGCAGTTTAGCTTGCGCCTTAGCCAAATTACCGCTACAAATTGCGGTTATTGAAGCCCAGTCTTTTGCAACCACCCATCAGGCAGATTTTGATACCCGCTCATTCGCATTGAGCTATGGTAATAGCTTAGTATTAGAGCGGATTGGAATTTGGCAATACTTAGCAGACAAAGTAACGCCCATTAAAACCATTCATGTTTCAGACAAGGGTCATTTTGGCATCACCCGTCTTCAAGCGGATGAGCAAAATGTACCCGCTCTAGGTTATATAGCCTTAGCCCCCGAGCTTAATCAAGCATTACAAAAAGCATTATTAGCTAACACCCATGTTCAGGTTATATGTCCTGCCAAAGCCTTGGGAATAAGCTTTAGTGAGCAACATGCCCTTATAAGTTTAGACAACCAACAACAGCTTAAGGCGAAACTTGTGGTTGCGGCCGATGGCTCTAATTCTATGCTACGGCAATTACTCGACATTCCCGTGAGTCATTACGATTATGGACAAACTGCAATTATTGCCAATCTAGGGCTTAAACGTTCACATAACCATACCGCTTATGAGCGCTTTAGCCCCAAGGGTCCCATGGCTCTTCTACCCTTATCCGAGCAACGGATGGGATTAGTCTGGACTCTAAATCCCAGCGAAGTTGGACGGGCCATGGCTTTAGATGATCAACAGTTTTTAGCAGAGTTTCAGGCTTCATTTGGCTATAGATTGGGCAAATTTACTCGCATTGGTAAACGCTTTGCCTATCCCCTGCAACTTTTACAAGCACAACAGCTGATAAAATCCCGAGTTGCTTTGGTGGGCAATGCAGCCCACACCTTACATCCCATTGCGGGCCAGGGTTTTAATTTAGGCTTACGCGATGTTGCAACCTTGGCAAAGGTCCTATCTCAGGCACAGACCATGCAGCAGGACATAGGCAGCGATCTTGTCTTAACTCGTTACGCCCGCCTGCAAGCCAAAGACCATAGGCACTATATTCAATTTACCGACGGCTTAGTGAAGCTGTTTGCTAATACTAACGGGCCTCTGGTAACGGCTCGTAACGCAGGATTAAATGCTCTTAACCTATTTCCCCAGCTTAAAAAGGCCTTCACCCGCAGAGCCTTGGGGTTTATGGGTTAATTTAGCCTGAAAAAATCCTATTTTTACTCTACACTTAACCTATAGCCCAAAAGGATGTATTGCATGGAACTCAAGGCCTATCTGCATTATATGACTAAACACGATGCCTCTGACCTATACCTGAGCATTGGCGCACCACCCAGCGTGAAAATCAATGGTCAACTGCGAATGATAGATGATCAAAAACTCAGCAAAGATCAACTACAAGAACTGGCCTATGGCGTCATGGATGCCGAACAAATAAAATGTTTCCAAGAAAAGTTGGAAATGAATTTGGCCCTATCGGAAAGCGGCATAGGCAGGTTTAGGGTCAATATCTTTCAACAACGCAATACGCTTGCAATGGTGATTCGCAGCATTAAGACCGAAATTCCCTCCATGGCAAACCTTAAAATTCCCTCTGTCATGCAAGAACTCATTATGGCCAAACGTGGCCTCATCTTATTTGTAGGTGCTACGGGTTCAGGCAAGTCAACTTCACTTGCCTCCTTGATAGACTATCGCAATACGCATAGTGCGGGCCATATCATCACCATCGAAGATCCCATTGAGTTTTTGCATAATCATAAAAAATCCATCGTCAATCAGCGGGAGGTCGGTTTAGATACGCTCAGCTATCAAGAAGCCTTAAAAAATACCCTGCGTCAAGCCCCCGATGTGATTTTAATCGGAGAAATTCGCAGCCAAGATACCATGAACTACGCGCTGGCCTTTGCTGAAACTGGTCACCTTTGTTTATCAACTCTACACGCCAACAATGCCAACCAAGCTCTGGAACGCATCGTAAATTTTTTCCCCAAGGAATTAAAACAGCAGATTCTGCTGGAACTTTCCCTAAACTTAAGGGCCATCGTTTCTCAACGTTTAATACCTACTCTTGATGGCAAACGTACTGCTGCCTTTGAAATTTTGCTGGCAACACCCTATGTCTGTGATCTCATTAAAAAAGGTGATATTGAGAGCATTAAATCAGCCATGGATAAGAGTGAAATGCAAGGCATGCAAACCTTTGAAAGCGCTCTATACAGACTTTACCGAGAGGGAATTATCAGTGACGAAGAGGCGCTTCGTAATGCTGACTCGGAGCACAATTTAAAATTACGTATCTCACTGGATGAACCTTTAAAAGACATCGATACCAAATTCGCCATTAAGCAAGGCGAATAGCCCCATCCTAGGCTCGGGGTATGGCTTGTAACTAGCGGTAACAGCTCATCTATCTCAATGGTTGCGGCTTTCATAGGGCTAGCAGCACTGGCAAAGCTCCAAGGCTTTGCCAGTGTTGGGTCCTATATAAACAAACTAGGAGTCTGATTATCCTCGTCGACAGAGATCGTCGTGGCAGAAACTGAATTTTCAGTTTGCCTTTGTTCGACAACTTCTTGATTTAGCTGGAAACTATCGGCTCGTGATAAGATTAACAAGTGATGTAAAATTAAATTTAAGCTTTATTCTTTTCAAAATGCTCGCCAACCGCAGCACCCGACGCGCTTCCCGCTAAAGCCCCAGCGGCTCCCGCCCCTATGACCACAGCCGGCGCTATGATAAGCGCTAAGGGACCTAAGGCTACAGCAGCGATACCCACGCCAGCCGCCGCACCCAAAGTTGCTCCCGTCACACCGCCCACGATGGCTTTTTTATGAACGCTAGAACTCTCTGATTTATCAGCTTGGGTTGTGGCACAACCGCTGCATACCATAGTCATGCAAATTAAGATGGCCGTCGTTTTTGTTAAGAGTTTAGGAAATTTTAACATATACAACCTTCTGAAAATAGAAAACCCCGCCAAAGCGGGGTTTTACTAGATGTGAGCTTACATCATACCGCCCATACCACCCATGCCGCCCATATCACCCATAGCAGGTGCTTTATCTTCTTTAGGAAGCTCAGCCACCATACACTCGGTTGTGATCATAAGGCCTGCAACAGACGCTGCGTGTTGTAAAGCAGAACGAGTTACCTTGGTTGGATCTAAAATACCAAAGTCTATCATATCACCGTATTCGCCGTTTGCTGCATTGTAACCGTAATTACCTTTGCCATTGGCAACCTTATCCAATACCACGGAAGCTTCGCCGCCGGCATTGGTCACGATTTGGCGTAAAGGTGCACTCATGGCTCGACGAGCAATGGCTATACCCACGTTCTGATCTTCATTAACGCCCTTTAGGTCTTTCAGTACTTCAATGGCACGCACTAAGGCCACGCCACCACCAGGTACAACACCTTCTTCAACTGCTGCGCGGGTTGCATGCAGAGCATCTTCAACTCTAGCTTTCTTTTCTTTCATTTCAACTTCAGTAGCCGCGCCAACTTTAATCACCGCAACACCACCGGCTAATTTAGCTAAGCGTTCCTGTAATTTTTCACGGTCGTAATCAGATGAAGTTTCTTCGACTTGAGCACGAATTTGTTTGATGCGAGCTTGAATTTCCTCAGGCTTACCTGCACCGTCGATGATGGTGGTATCGTCTTTAGTGATGACCACGCGCTTAGCACTGCCGATAACCTCAAGGCCAGCTGTCTCAAGGCTCATGCCGACTTCTTCAGAAATAACCGTAGCGCCGGTTAAAATGGCAATGTCTTTTAACATTTCTTTACGACGGTCGCCAAAACCAGGAGCTTTAACCGCAGCTACTTTAACAATACCACGTAAGTTGTTCACCACTAAGGTAGCTAAGGCTTCACCTTCAACATCTTCGGCAATGATGATCAATGGCTTACCGGATTTTGCTACGCCTTCTAAAATGGGTAACATTTCACGAATATTGGAGATCTTCTTGTCAACCAATAAGATGTATGGGTTAACGTGTTCAGCGCGCATGGTATTTTGATCGGTAATGAAGTAAGGTGAAATATAGCCACGATCGAACTTCATCCCCTCAACAACTTCAAGTTCATTTTCAAAACTATTGCCTTCTTCAACGGTGATAACACCTTCTTTGCCTACCTTTGCCATGGCTTCAGCAATGATATTACCAATGCCTTCATCGCTATTTGCAGAAATGGTACCCACTTGAGCAATCGCTTTGTTATCGGTGCAGGGTTTAGATAAGCGCTTTAACTCTTCAACGGCAGCATTCACCGCAAGGTCAATACCACGTTTTAAATCCATGGGGTTCATGCCGGCAGCAACTGCTTTAATACCTTCTTGCAAAATTGCTTGAGCCAAGACAGTCGCAGTAGTGGTACCATCGCCAGCCACATCAGAAGTTTGTGAGGCAACTTCTTTAACCATTTGGGCACCCATGTTTTCATAGGCATTTTCTAATTCGATTTCTTTAGCTACGGAAACACCATCTTTAGTAATGGTTGGAGCGCCAAAGGATTTAGCTAATACCACATTACGACCCTTAGGTCCTAGGGTAACCTTTACGGCATTAGCAAGTTTATTTACACCCACTAACATGACGTCACGTGCATCTGCACCAAATGATAATTGTTTAGCTGACATAGTTATTCCTCTCAATAATAGTTAATGATTAAGCTTCGATTACACCCATAATATCGTCTTCGCGCATAACGACGTATTCTTTATCACCCAGCTTAATTTCGTTACCCGAATATTTACCAAATAATACCTTATCGCCTACCTTAACGGTTAAGCTACGAATATTGCCATTATCTAAAGGCTTACCAAGGCCAACTGCAACCACAACACCACGACTGGGTTTTTCCTTGGCTGTATCGGGAATAAAAATACCGCCGGCACTTTTTTGTTCCTCGTCAAGCCGTTCAACAACAACGCGATCGTGCAATGGTTTAATATTCATGCTCATGTATTCCTCCTAGTTAAATTACAGTACGAACTAAAGTCTATTCTTGGGGATTTGATCCACTTAAATCGCAGTCAAATATTCCGCTATTAGCACTTTTGGTTCAAGGATGCTAATGCTTAGCTAGATGGGGGTAATAATTTAAAATTCAAGTGCTAAGTGAAATTATTTTTATGGCTCATCAATTCGCTTTGCTTCGCCCTCGATAACCCGTGGGTTTGAACTATGCTCAGGGTTCTGCTTTAACCATCCATAGGCAAGCATTTTTTTAAATAAACCACTTCTAATGGCAGGGACAAGACATAAAATTCCAAGTATGTCGGTGATAAAACCTGGAATGATCAGCAGGATACCGGCAATAATCATGAAGCCATTTGCGGCCATTGTATCGGCGGCTAAATAGCCTTGGCGCAGTTGCCCTTGCATCTCCTCAATGATCAACCACTGATGCTTACGTAGAATAAAGATGCCCAACGCAGTGGTTGCGATAAAGGCCAATAAGGTAGGCATAATGCCAAACATAGACCCTGCGATCACAAACCCCAAAATTTCTAAAATCGGCAAAACTAGTAAAAAGCGGGCGAAAATTTTCAATTTTGACATGGATTTAACCTTTGATTAAAACTCCACTATTATAAGTTAAAATACAGCCATTAACACGGTAATTTGTTATAATCTAGACTGGAGCTGAAGTAACTTCAGTGGCATGGTTTTAAAACAACTTACTTTAACGTTTATGCAACAAGGTCAAGAAGAATACATCATCGTGCTTTGTACCGTGGCTAACATGACCGAAGCGGAAGAATTAGCCGAGCGTATCATCCTCGATAAATTAGCCGCCTGTGTCAATATTGTTCCTAGATTGACCTCCATTTATCAATGGCAAGGTGAGATCGTCAAAAGTACAGAACAGCTACTTTTGATCAAAACCCTTAAAAGACAGTTTGCAACGCTTAAAATTACTATCCAACAACATCATGCTTATTCCTTGCCAGAAATCATTGCCTTGCCTATTATAGAAGGCAGCAAAGATTATCTTGATTGGCTTAGCAGCTCAGTGAACACTTAAATGCGCTATTATCTTAGGCTCATACTATTATTATTCTTACCCTTAGCTTGTCTCGCTACTGAGCAACCCTTGCCAGTCGATGAGGCATTTAAACTTAGCGTCGTTCCAGGTCCTGAACAGCTGCAACTTCATTGGCAAATAGCCGAAGGCACCTATCTTTATCAAGATAGAATTAAACTCAACTTGGCTAGCCCAACTGAAACACCGCTAGGCAAAATTGAATTTCCCACCGGTTTGCCAAGGCATAATTCACTTTTGGGTGATTTTAGCGCTTATGAGAAAAGCCTAACGCTTGTTATACCCTTGCTAAATGATCAAGCTTTAACCCTTAAGCTAGAATATCAAGGCTGTGCAAAAACAGGTTTTTGCTATCCGCCGCAAACCCGCTTAATCACCTGGCAAAAACCAAGGATCAGCATTATTAATCCCGAAGATAGTCAGCCTTTAAACTCACAGGATAAAATTACCCAATTGCTCAGCAGTCATAATTACCTTTGGATTTTACTTGGATTTCTTGGCTTTGGCTTATTATTAGCCTTTACGCCTTGTGTATTTCCCATGGTACCTATCCTCTCAAGCTTGATCGTCGGACAAAATGAGCAATTGACCATGGTCAAGGCCTTTTTATTATCCCTAACCTATGTTCTTGCCATGGCCTTAACTTATGCCTTAGCAGGCATTCTTGCCGCATCAGCAGGAAGCTATTTACAGGCGCTATTACAAACGCCTTGGGTTATCGCCGCTTTTTCTCTGTTATTTGGGTTGCTGGCTTTGTCGCTGTTTGGTCTTTATAACTTACAACTTCCTGCGGGTTTGCAAGCTAAACTGATCAGTTTAAGTAACCGTCAACAAGGAGGCCGTTATCTTGGCGTTGCGGTTATGGGTAGTTTAGCAACTTTAATTGTCTCGCCTTGCGTGAGTGCGCCTTTGGTCGGTGCCTTGGGTTATATTGGGCAAACGGGTGACTCGCTACTCGGTGGTCTAGCCTTATTTATGTTAGGTCTTGGGATGGGTATCCCTTTGCTAGTGATAGGAACTTCAGCTGGGCGCTGGTTACCCAAGTCAGGCCCTTGGCTAGAAGTCACAAAAAATGTCTTTGGTGTATTGTTGCTAGCTGTTGCGATAAGTTTGCTGAGTCGCATCTCTCCACACTGGCTCATCTTTACCCTCTGGAGCTTATTAATTATGCTCATTGGCGGTTATTTTTGGGTACTAAAAAGCCGCTGGGGACGCTATCTTGGCACTCTTATCCTGGGCATCGCTGTGATTGTAATGCTGGTTAATTTAAGCACAGCTCTTCACATCTCCAGTAAACAACGACTTCAATTTGATCCCATTCATAACAACCTGGAATTAAATCAAGCCTTGCTCCAAGCCAAACTCAAAACCCAACCTGTCATCGTGGATTTCTATGCCGATTGGTGTGTGGCCTGCAAGGCCATGGAAAGTGATGTATTAGCTAAGGTTGAAGTTCAACAAAATTTAGCCACCTTTAAACGGCTCAGGGTTGACGTTACCGCCTTAACGCCTGAACACAAACAGCTTATGCAAAGACTGAATGTTATAGCCCCACCTACTTTTATTTTCTTTGCAGATGAACAAGAATTAGCTCAATATCGTCTCGTAGGTGAGGTAAAAGAGCAAAAATTTAACCAGCATTTGCTCGCTGTTCTTTACCACCTAAACCATAAAACTTCAATCGATGCCAAATCTCAATGAGCCCTGGTAATACATTAGCGTGAGTTGCGAAAAGAATTAGAGCTTTCGTAATCCTCTGCATCATTGGCAATGTTTTGACCTTTGGAACTAGCAATCACTTTAGCCGGTAAAGTTTTTACCGCCTGCTGCTTGGCAGTATTAAGCGCATTTTCAATACCATGAAGATTTTCTAATCGATTATCACACTCTTTAATGCTTTTTCTTAGCTCTATGATGGTCTTAATTTTTAGACGAACTTGCGGATTAGCTTTGGCCTCTTCCTTACCACCCAATTTTTTTACCAGTCCTTGGACTTCAGCTTGTACCGCGGTTAACTTTTTCTCTAACGCTGCCTTTTGCGTTTCAAGCTTACTGATCGTGAGTTGTAGGTCTGTTTGTGGGACATCTTCGTTCACAAAACCACGTTTTGCAGTTTGAGGCATGGGCTGCTGTGGCAATGGCTGTCTTTCAGATGCTAGGATTTGTTGGTTATGAACATTGATACTCTCTTGGGCTGGCTTGGGCTGACTTAGTGCCTGATTAACTTCCGTTGCAAGGGCATTAAAACCCGATTTAGCCAATTTATAACTTTCATTAGCCGTGGTTTTAATGACGCTACCCATTAGTTTGGCAGTAGTTTTCAAGGTATATTGAGTGGCTTGAAGACCTAGCTTAAAGACACCCTTGGCCAGCTTACCAAAGCCCTTGACTAAGGCATTGCCAATGGCATCTAAAAATTTCTCCGAATCGTCTTTACCCTCTTTTCTTCTTTGAGCCATAAAGTTATCCTCACGTGATTGATAACCTAAGTATAGCTCTTAAATCTTAACTTATTATTAAACCACGGTAATTTCGATTATTTTTTAGTTTGATATGTCATAACCTATGTGGCCCTATGCGTTCGGCTTGAACCTCAGCTTTTTTCAGGTAATGTATGACTTGCTGGTAGAATAGGCGTTTAGTCATTTGAGTTCTAAGATTAGGCATAAATAACAAATCCGAATTGATGCCTAACTTATATAGTTTTTTGGTAGTGCCTCAGTTTAAAGTTTACAAAAAATAGCTGCTTTAGCTGATAAAACTTTCAACTGAGGCATTACTGCTTTATTGTAGATATTGCTGCCAACGGTGAATCAGCTATGCCTATATAAAATTACAGAGTTATACCTTTTTACCCAAGTTTGCTTGGAGTCGTATTATTCGATTTTATGCCGGTAAGCATTTAGCTTACATCGAAAAACGAACTGTCTTTTCTGTTGTAAATATCTCTTTATACCTAGCTTGTAATTCAATGAGTTTTTTAAGTGTATCTATTGCGTTAACAAGCCGATGTTCAATAGTAGCCGTATTATCGGCTTGTGGAGTCGCATTTAAATTAAGAGCATGCTTTTCTAATTGCTCTTCATTACTTTTTTTAATAGCTTCCCAAAATATAATCTGTCGATTTAAGAAAGTTTCAAAATATTCAAAGTCTGACTGATTGGACTCTGTACGTGCTAATGTTAATAATCTTTGCAATTCTTTAGTCATTTGGTTAACTATGAAGCTTGGAGAAAAAATCTTTTGTTTTTTAAAAGCAAAAGTTTGAGTTGAATTTTTATTCAGTGTTTGCAATAGTTCAATAAGCTCTGTCTTTATTTTCTCTAAATGGGCAATAATTTCTCGGTTTCTAATAGTTTCACGTCTGTAATTTTTGTCTACAAATTTGAAGTCATTAACTAAGCCTTTAACTAAATCTTTAGCTGAGGGTTCTAAAAAAACTGATTTAACCATTTGCTTATCTTTGAGCGTTGTGTCGCAATACTCTTTGTGAGAAAGCAGTTCTAGACTTACCATAGACCAGCAAGTTTGTAAATCATGATGAAATTCATAAATATCAAACTTCTCATTTGAGGAGCAATGGTTGGAGAGTCTTATTCTTAGCCAGTTGACTATCGGTTGCCAATCAATAATATTGAAATCTTCAATAGCCGATTTTACTACACTCTCAAAATAAGGTGCTCCATCTTTAGCTAATTTTTCGAGCAAAGGGTTATTTGATTTGTAGTTTACCTTTAAGATATGTTCTGCTTCAATGAAATATTTTTTTGCATTATCATCTTGCTTTAAACGTTTATAACAACGGCCAAGACCGTATGCAGTCAAGCCAATGTAATTGTGATTCACATATAGTAATTCCTTAAATACAGCGAATGCTTTTTCGTAATAGATGATAGCTTGTTCTATTTTATTACTTCTTTCGCTTTCTCTTGCAAGCTCAAAGTTGCGCTCTGCGGCTTCAAAATTTTTAACGCTTTTTGCTTTAGCTTCAATAAGTTTCAAACTATAGCGCATTTTTTCATAAATTGTGCGGTTAATAGATATTTGACTCGTTGCTAAAAGCCATCCAAGCAATGACTGTGCTCTAGGCAGTAAGTTTACGGCGGTTTCTCTCTCAGGTGTAAAATCCTTTAAAATATCAAGTGGGTACATATGGGTAATTTGTAACAATTTTTTATAATACGTTTCATCAATATTGTAAAGCACATTAGCAGCTTCTTGTGCACGTTTGATACGTTCATTATTAAAGCTATTATCTTTATCGACTTTTACTAATTGGCTCATGGTGAAAATAATATTTTTAAAACAAACTTTTATTTTTTCTTCGGCTAAAAAATTTCTAATATTAGGTTCAAGTTCTTTTAATGGCATTGAAGTGGCTCTCAAGTTAACTAATAAAAAAGTAAATTATAATTGGTTTTTAATCTCTTTTAATTTTTGTCAATAATAATAAAAAATACCTAATTTATTTTAACATAATTGATTATATTGAATAAACTATCAAGCAGCGATAGTCGGCAATATCAATAAGCTAAGGCAATATTAGCTCTCCTGCGTTCTTGGTTTTTAGCTTCGCAGCTTTATCAGATCACAGTGAGAGCTTAATTGCAAATTCCTTAAACAAAACTTAGTTTAGTTTAAGCGCTTTTAGAGTAAAATAGTTACTATGCGCATCGAGTATTGTTGTGATGGACTTTAAGCCCCTGATCATTGACGATGGAAAGGCAAGTTATTGGCCAGATTTTATCAGACCGATTCTTGCCGAAAAATATTTGGCCCAGTTGCTCACCGAGCTTAATTGGCGCCAAGAGACCATACGTCTATTTGGCCGAACTCATCTATGCCCAAGACTCATCGCCTGGTACGGAGATGCCGGACTCAGTTATGCTTATTCCGGTATCAAACACCAGTCTTTTGGTTGGTCTCCTACCTTGTTAGAAATCAAAGCTCAACTCGAAACTAAACTACAAATGCATTTTAACGGCGTCTTGGCAAATTATTATCGCAATGGCAAAGACTCCATGGGCTGGCATAGCGATGCTGAAAGGGGCTTGAGTCCGACCATAGCCTCAATCTCTTTGGGCCAAACCAGACGCTTTTTATTTAAGCATAGGCAAAGTAAATGTTTACAAGAAGTGAAACTTGAATCAGGCAGTCTTTTGCTCATGCAAGATGAACTACAAAAACATTGGTTGCACTGTCTACCCAAACAAACTAAAGCCACACAAGCTCGGGTCAATCTAACCTTCCGCCAACTTGAATTAAGCTAATCTTAATACGGTTTACGTTAGCTTAATCGGATAAAGATTATTTTTTTCATCGATCAATAGCATTTGCCCCTTATCGATATCGGCTAGACTGATGGTAAGCTTGAGTTCACTTAAAGGCGTAAGGAGAACTTTTCCAGTTTTTTTATCATAGCTAAATAACCCCAAGTTGGGATAGATGGAATCTTGAGAGTTAAGCATTTTATCTCGATTGAGATCGCCTAAAAATAAGGCATTATTTTTAGTCATAAACACAAAAGTGGGTTTAGCGTAAGCATTGGCCTTAACCACATCGATAAAATCTGGTTGATGCATTAAAACGATGGCCGTATCATCATCCTCTAACAGGGTCTTTAATGAGGCTTTGCCGTCTTGATTCACATCAACAAGATAAATGTCATGTGTGCCATACGATTCGGTTATATCATAGGCAAAGGCAGCTGGAATGCTAAGCAGTCCACACAATAACCATTTTCTAAACATACGTATTACTCCCTACGTAACTCACTGGCATTAACTAGCTCAATTTGCATATCTTGCGGTGCAATGGGAGCGTGAATTCCATGCCCCTCAAATTGACTCCATATGGCATACAATACGTCGGAGCGCACCCTTGAACGTGAGCCCGCCAATTGGATATTGATAAAATATCTAACCTCAAATTGTAGCAAGGGCTCGCTTAATTCCTTCATGTAAACGCTAGGCATTGGCTCATGCAAAACATCGGCCACTTGCTTAAGGGCGGTTAAAATTATCTCTTTAACTTGGTGCGGATTATCTCGACGCTGGATCTTTATCGTGACCACGGTGCGAATAATGGTGTCTTCATGAGTCCAATTGGTAAAGGATTTGCTGAATGTTTCTGAGTTTGGCACCAAGACCTCCATGTGATCCCAAGTTCTCACCGTCATCGCTCGCATACCTATGTGTGTGACCTCACCCTCATAACTACCGACGGTTACGATATCGCCCTTTTTAACCGGACGCTCGATCAACAAGAGTATTCCACTGGCGAAATTGTTAACCAAATCACGCAGACCAAGGCCTGCACCCAGAGACACACCACCTAGAATATAATTAAGCCCGGTGAGGTCCTTATCGGTAAATTGTAGGGCAATGTAAACGCTGATAATCACGGTTATGTACTGGGTAAAAACGGCCAAACTATTACGAACCCCCATGTCCTTTTGATAGGCATAGAGCCAGCGGTAGGAAAACTCTCGAGACCAACGCGCCAGCCAGATTAATACCAACAGTACCAGTATTGCTCCCAAGATATTGAGCAAATTGATCGTTTGTGCCTTGGGCAATTTAATCAGCGGATAATTAGCCGCTGTTTTAACCAAGTTGACCAGGTAGGTGTTTTGATCCCAGCCATATAGATAAAATAAAACTGCCCCGGCGAGTATCAGTAAACATAAACGCAGCAGTTTATCCAAGGGTTTTAAAAAAGCCTCGCTCCATAACCAACCATTGGGCAATTTCAGCACGAAGCGGTTGGAGATCCAAGCCATCAAATCGATCAAAAGGCTACGTAAAAATAAATATCCCAACATCACCAGCAAAAATAAGCCTTGGTAAGCACTCATGGTCCAGGCCAATTGCACATAGCCAACCAAGCCTACGATGGCATTTACCAATAAAGCCAGAGGAATCAATAGGCTGAGCCAGCGAATAACTCGACCAAAGTAAATTTGCTTATGTGAAAAATAAGGATTTAGGAGCACCGGAAATACTTTCCAGCTTCGTAAAACCAAACCTGAAACCAACAGCAGCTGTAACATAAATAAGCGATTGATAAAATCATTGACCGAATAATCGACGGGCAGCTGTCTCGCAGCTAAAAGCAATGCAACTAAAATTGAACCTATGGAAAAAATCCACTTTAACTTGTGATAAAGTCTTGCATCTTCGCCACCAGCATCACGAGTGGTTTCAAGCAAGGCAAGACGCGCAAGTCCTAAAGCGAATCGATATCCAAACCATACCACGGTAAAACTCACAAACAGGGCATAGCTTTTAAAGCCAATGTGATTAAGGGCCAGTAGGGAAAATAAATTAAAGGTAAAGATTAACCCAAACAGATTTCTCCGCAACAGCTTTAAGACAACATAGAAGCTATTTTTTACCAGAGGCTCTTCATGATGATAATAAACCCCGTACAACTTTTTAAGATATAAGCGTCCCACACGCCAGATAGAGGCGAGCATAAGCTCATAGCCAAGCAGCAAACACCAATGCCACCAGGCATAGGCCTTAAGACTAAGGAATAACGGTTGCACAATGGCTTGCAAGGATTGCCAAATTAATTCTGGTAATAGCCACAATTTGGTTAGAAAATCATGCCAAGCAAGCCAAGTAAAATCAGGGAGCTCCTGCCTTTTTGCCAAGGCTTTTCCCAGCTCGACCCGTAAATTTTTTTGATAGCTAGAGAACTGCTGTTGCAAATTATTAAACGCCGTGCGCTGGGACTGATACGTATTGATAAATCCCCTTAACATATTGCGAATATCATAGCCGGTGTTTTTCAAACTGATTTCTTGTTGAACGATGGACAAACGCTTTTTTAAGGCAAAAACCTTGGTATCAATAAGACTGATGGTACTACCAGTCTGGCGTAAGATGGCATCGATTTGGGCGTTAGTCGCGTTTAACTCAGCAATCGATTGATTGATAGCAAAGGTTTTCATCAAACCTTCATACTGATTGCTCAATTGAGCCAGCACCAAATTGAAATGATTGATGCTACTTTTTTCCTCTGCCTCTAGGATTTTAGTTTCAAGCTGCAATTTTTCCTGAGTCGCGCTGGGATCAATACTTTGGGTCAGCGCTTGCATTTGTTGATTATAAAGGGTCAATTTATCCAGCCACCCCTTTTGTTCTTCTTGCAGATGTTGGGCAAGTTGCTCCAGGTTTTTACGCTGTTCTTGTTGATGCTGCAGCTGATAACTCGCCGCTAACTTATTGCGCCTTTCTAGCTCTTTGCTAAGATTTTGTTCGGCCAAAGCCATGGCGCGATTTAAGACCTTCCAACGGGTTTGCTCTAAGCCAAGCAGCGAGTGTTGATAGGCCAAGTTAGCATTGAGTTCCATCACGATAGCATCACCATCGGCTAATTCTGTTGAGGCTAATTTGGCATTTTGCAGTTTAGTTTCAAGCTCACGAATATTAGCTTTAGTACGGGCTATAGTTTGTTCAGCCTCCTTCAGCTCGAGTCCTAAGCTATTGAGTTTAGTTTCCGCGATGGCAACGTCAACCTTAGCTTGCACCAGGTTGGCCTCATTAATAGGTTCCGGCGTTTCAACCGTTTGACTAGCTAGTACGGATGGTTTATCACTAGACTGCATGGGATCTGCCATGCAGCAAGCTGAAGCCATTCCTAGCAGAATGGCAAGCATTGTAGTGATCGATCTGGCAGTTTTACTCACGAATATAACCTTGTCTAACTAAAGTTTATTAACCGCCACTATAATGGAGCCCGCTCATAAAAATAACAAGTTTTTGTTGAGCAGGACTTATCCAACTGTTTCAGCTCTAGTCGCTGGTTGCATTAGCCTTAGACGAAACCGCCTTTGTTAATTGCTCATTGGTAAAGGCATCAACTTTAATGGCATCTTGGCGTATCACTTCAAAGTCTTGAATGGACTGTACCTCCTGAGCCGTTAAAATACCTGTAGCTTGGGCAATTTGTAATTGTTCTTGCAAGGGTAGCTGGCCTGGCACTAAATTGCTGTGAATAGCTTTACGCAATTTATCCTCGGCAGGCTGAGCTTCCATTAATTTAACCAAGGCAATTTCCATTCTGCCCACAGAGTCATTGGGATCCTGTGGCAAATAACAGCCTTGAGTTAATCTGTCTCTAAAACTAGATGGAAAAAGCATTTGCTGAGCAATTTTATGACTCAAAGCATCGGTAGGCATGGTGTAGCTACGGCCATAGGGAAATACCAAGCCTTTTAAAATTTTGGCTAAAATGGACCGAGGAAAATTAGCGAAAAAGCCATAAAATGACTCTTGGCAGTGATGCAAACAAAACTGAATAGTCCATTCAACGTGAGGCAGATCCTCGGCCTGCTTGCCATTGTCGGCATAGTATTTTAACACAGCAGTTGCCATATAAAGGTAGCTCAACACATCACCCAACCTGGCCGACAAACTTTCTTTACGCTTTAAATTACCGCCCAATATTGACATGGCAATATCTGCGACAAAGGCAAGCCCAGTACTCATGCGAGTTATTTGTCTATGATAATGGGCGAGATTTCCAGCCTCCTTTGGCACCCTAATAAAGCGGCCAAACGTTAAACCCATGACTAGGCTTCTCACCATATTACTTAACATGTAACCGATATGGCCGGTAATTAATCTGTCAAAGCTTTGTAGAGCACGATGTTGGTTGGCATCGGCAACTGCCTCCATTTCTTTACGCACATAGGGATGACAACGGATGGCTCCTTGACCAAAGATAATCAAGTTGCGAGTTAAAATATTTGCGCCTTCAACGGTGATACTGATAGGTATACCAAAATAACCATGCGCAAGATAGTTTTTAGGCCCCAATTGAATGGCTCTACCCGCATGAATATCCATGGCATCATTCATAAGCTGGCGGCTCAATTCAGTCATATGATATTTGGCAATGGCTGAAATCACGGAAGGTTTCACACCTAAGTCAAGGCCGGTTAAGGTTAAGAGTCGGGTGGCTTCTAATAAATAGGCATAGCCTGCAATACGCGCTAAGGCCTCTTCCACACCTTCAAATTGGCCTATCGAGGTTTTAAATTGCTTTCGCAATTTGGCATAAGCCCCCGTCATTCGATAGGATAATTTGGCATTTGCAGTCGCTGTTGCAGGTAGAGAAACGCCTCTTCCTATGGATAAACATTCCATCAACATCCGCCAACCTTGACCCGCCATTTTGGGCCCGCCTATGATCCAATCTATGGGAATAAACACGTCTTTACCGGTCGTGGGCCCATTCATAAAGCCAAAATTAAGCGGTAGATGTCTGCGGCCTATTTCAACGCCTGGATGTGAGGTGGGAATAAGGCAAAGCGTAATACCCACGTCTTGTTGTGGCCCCAATAAATGGTCGGGATCATAAAGTTTAAAAGCCAAACCCAAAACAGTTGCAATGGGCGCTAGGGTAATGTAATGCTTACTCCAATTTAGGCGAATGCCCAAGACCTGTTTACCCTGATACTCTCCCATGCATACAATACCGGTATCGGTCATGGCTGCTGCATCACTTCCCGCCTCTGGACCTGTCAACGCAAAGCAGGGTATCTCCTCGGCACGGGCCAGGCGAGGTAAATAATAGTTTTTCTGTTCTTCCGTACCGTAGTGATATAAAAGTTCGGCGGGCCCCAGAGAATTGGGCACCATGACCGTAACCCCTGCGGTGATACTACGTGAAGCTAATTTGACGATAATGGTGGAGTGAGCCAAGGCCGAAAAACCAAGCCCACCATATTCCTTCTTAGCGACCAAGCCAAAAAAACGCTCTTGTTTAATATAAGCCCATACTTCAGGTGATAGGTCTTTATCTTGTTGGACGATCTTCCAATCGTCCAACATCTTACAAAGGGTTTCAACTTGGTTATCGAGAAAAGCCTGTTCCTCTGCCGTCAATTCTGATTTAGGTAGAGCATATAATTTTTGCCAATCGGGCCGCCCCTTAAAGAGATCACCCTCCCACCAGGTATCACCCGCATCAAGAGCCTCTCGCTCTGTACTGCTCATGGCAGGCAGTGATTTGCGCACAAACTGCATCAACGGTTTACTCAGTAGAAATTGGCGTAAGGCTGAAATATTAAACAGCAAGGCGGTGGGAATAAACAGTAACCAGCAGGTAAACAGGGCCCAACCCAAATGAGCCGTGTAAACTCTGTCTACCCAGGTTAACAGGCCGAGAACTATCGCTAAGCAGACAGTCCAGACCAGGGGCTTAGAACGACAATAAGCCAGTGCTAGCACTGAAGCGATTAAAACGACAGTTTGAAATAAGATCAGCATCTTGCAGCTCCATTATAATCATGCCCACAGAAAAAACTTCAGCATGATAGGTCAAGTTAAGTTGGGAATCAATTTTAGCCTAGACAGTTATGTTACATAAGCTTTTTTAACTATAGTTCAACATTTAAATTTCACAACTCACCCTAGCAAATCCAGCTCACAGCTATTACTCTATGGGCTTGTCAATGATGATGGTTAAATCCTTAGGCGGAGTTTTGCTGTTAAACACCGCTGTTTTACCGATAAAGTCACCGGTTTGTGGGATGGCCTGGCCGGTTAAACTGACCCTTGCCACCAGCCGAATACGGGTAAACTTTTCCAAATTCATCTCTTCCAGCATGCTCATGGTATTATCCAAGCTGATGGTGAGAGGTAAATCCCCAATCTGCTTTCGTATAATGGCCAAGGGCAATTTGGGTCCTTCTGCAGCCTGTGCATAAATAAATACAGTTGTCTTGGGATCAAACCGATGCTCTAAACCCTTTTCAAGCTGCACCCTAACCGGAATGCTTATTGTTGCCATTGTCTGCTGTTTCAAAGCGGCTTGAGCCTTAGCAATGGCTTGGAGCAATTTATCTGCATCCTCACTTTGGGGCGGTAATTGATTTAATAGTCTTTCCCAACGGCTTATGGCTTGCGAGTAGTCACCCTTTTGAAAGGCAGCAATGGCTAACATATTGGCGGCCTCAAGATTATCGGGCTGCTGCACCAGTACCTGCTCCAGTAATTCCTTGGCACCAGCGGATAAACCATGCTCCGCCAAAAATTGGGCCTCTGCATAGTGGAGCATGATCTCCTTGGCATGAGGTTTTAAGTGATTGGCGTTTGCAAAGGCTTCCACAGCCTGAGGAAAATCACTCTGGCTTAAATAAAGCTTACCTAATAGATACCAGCCTTTGGCATCGGGATGTTGCTGGAGTTGACTCTTTAGCCTTGCTATGACATGTTCGGGTGAGCCCAACTGTTGCATGGCATTAGCCACTGTCTGCTTGTTTTTTTGTTGCTGATAATAATTAGCTAGCTCCTCTGTATAACCCCAGTGATGATAAAGTAAAATCGCCAAGCCAGGTAAAATCAGCGCCACTATGCCAAGCAGCCACTTGACCCAGGGCATTGTTTGCAAATCTTGGCGAGCAAAAAGCGGCCAAATTACACAACCCAATGCTATTGCACTCAACCCTCCAAGCCCCAACCAAAATGTCAGCATAAATCTTTACTCAAGCGCTGGCGCCTTTGCACCGAAATGATAAGTGAGGCAAAGGCGATGATAAGAGCCACAAAAGGCGTTAACCACAGTACATAGGTTGTAGCCTTAAAGGGAGGTTTAAAGAGTATAAAATCACCATAGCGGTCTAACATATATTCTCGAATCGCGGTTTTAGATTTTCCCTGTAGTAGCATTTGGTAGATTTGGGCCCGTAAATCAACGGCCAGAGGAGCATTGGAATCGGCTAAATCCTGATTTTGACAAACTAAACAACGAAGTTCATGGGTTAGCTCTGCAAAGGCAGTTCGCTGCGCGGGTTTTGTAAACGGGTATTGCTCATTTGCAGCATTCAATATAGAGGCTGTTCCTAACATCAAGAGGATAAGTAAATAAAAAATGGGCTTCATGATGATGTGGCTTTTAATTTCAAGGCCATGGGCAATAAAATATCGGTCCAGACCTGTTTAGTGAGAGGGCCTATATGCTTATAACGAATGGTGCCTTGTTTATCGATTAAAAAGGTTTCGGGAGTGCCGTATACACCCCAGTCAATAGCTATTCGACCGTCTTTATCAAAACCCACTGCCTGATAAGGATTGCCATAGGTTGCCAGCCAGGTCTTTGCCGCCTGCCAATCGTCCTTGTAATCAATTGCATAGAGTTTAACCTGATTTGTGCTAGCGATGTCTAAAAGTATGGGATGTTCCTGTTGGCAAGCCGCACACCAAGTTGCCCATACGTTCACCAAACTGACCTCACCTTGTAGTTGCTGTTTGGTGAAAAAATGGCCGCTAAGATTAAGGTCGGCTAACTTAAACTCTGGCACCGGCTTATTAATGAGAGTAGAGGGTAGCTTGCGCGGATCTAAATGTAGGCCTCGCCATAAAAATATGGCCAAGAGCAAAAAAATTGCCAGGGGTAAAAAATAACGCCAGCGCTTGAGCATAATAAACAGTCATAAATTTTAAAACAAAGCTATTATAGTGAAAAATCCGCTAGGATGCACCGGTTTAAAGTCAATAAGTTTTAATGTTATGGGCTAGCACCTTTTAGAACTTCAGTTAGAGAGAGTAATTTAAGCCTGGGTAGTTGTGGTAAGAGTAATTTGATTCCACGCGGCTCATTACCATTACCGTGGATTAAAATGATGCTACCCGGTTTTGGCTTTTGACCCTTTGCCAGCCAAGCATCTGCACCCAATGGAATCAATCCTAATTCTCTCAAGAATAACATCAAGTTTTTATCGGCGACCAAGCCTGGAAATCTAAAAAAGACCGAGGGTATTTGGCCATGCTCAAGTAATAATTGCTCGACATCTAATATCTCATGGCGTAAGGAGATATTAGATGTCAGTAAAAAATTTTGTTGCAAAGGCTTTGCTGAATCATAGGGATGAGAAAATGAATGATTGATCCAAGTGATGGTAAGTCTTTGTTTAGCCTGCTGTTCAAGCAGCCAATTGAATTCTGTCACATGTTTTTGCAACCATAAACCCGTGATAGATATCGCAATCGGTACGGGATTATGCCTTAGTTTGACAAGTTTTATTAGAGCATTAAAAAAATTTCGCTCAAAGGGTTTACGTGAAGGACACATATCAATGGTCAAAAATACTCCGTCAACATCGGCCTTTGCATGCGTAATACCACCGTTTTGTAAAGAATAAGGTTCGCCCGTATAAACTAATAGGGCACGCTGATACGGCGTGTTAGTTATTCTATCAAGAAGGGGTCTAGATAAATCTACTTTGCGGGCTTGAACAATTTGAGTGGCAAAGGTGAAAGGATTTACGCTTAGATAATAAAGGCCATAGTCTCGATTAAACTTGCGGATTGCAATGCTTAACTCGCCCCTTGCATCATAGTAGGGAATAAATATGGCTTGATAATTAGAAATAGACTCTGGACGCGTTGCTTGAGCTGTAGAGAGCAACACGCTGGTAATAGCCAATAATATCGTATAAAGCAACCGATTCATTATGCTGCGATAATCACTCATCCTTGTTTTATTACGCTACGCTTTAACCTCCAATTAGTCAATAGACTACCGGAAAATGAGTTGCGCAAAATTCAATTACGCGTATAATAAATTTTACTTGTGCTAGGCTGTCTTAATGCCGTTTGAAACCGCTTTTGCAAAGAAGCGATCTTACCTGATACCTCTTCTTAGTGACCCTAAAGTCAAACTGCCTGCGCCTAGCACAGCACTACGGTCTAGTCTTTTTAAATTTCTGCTTTGCCACAATAGCGAGTATCCCACCGAGCATCATTAACAAGCCACCCAGCCAGATCCACCTGACAAAGGGTTTATAGTAAATTCTTACGCCCCAGGCATTATCGTTTATGGGATTACCCAGTGCCAAATAAAGATCGCGAAATAAGCCTGCATCAATGGCAGCGTCCGTCATCACAGCTCCTTGCACTGTATAAATACGCTTTTCAGGCTCAAGATAAGCGATGGGTTTATCGTGCTGGCTCACCCTAAAAACGGCCACGGTGGAGCGATAATTTGGTCCTGGTTTTTGCTGCGTGGTGATAAAATTAAACTGATACGGCCCTACGCTTAAGCTATCTCCTGGCACCATTTGTACATCACGCTCGATACTATAGTGACTGGTAAATGTAATGCCCACTATACATATGGCTAACCCGACATGGGCCGCAGCCATGCCCATATGCTTAAGTTTTAATCGCTCCTGCTTGAGCAAATACTTAACCGTGGTCATGATGATCCAACTGGCAAGTGTTATTCCCAAAGCTACGCTGGCTGCCAACTTTCCAAACAGCATCAAGGGTAAAATGAAACCAAGCACCAAACTTAAAAAAGCCACCGGCAATAATTGGCTTAGCAGAGATTTAACCGGAGTGTTATGCCATCTACATAAAGGTCCAAATCCCATCATGATCAATAAGGGTAAAAATAGTGGCACAAAAACGGCGTTAAAATAAGGCGGCCCAACCGATAATTTACCAAATCCCAAAGCGTCGATGATCAAAGGATAAATAGTCCCCAGTAACACCGTTGCCATGGCAATTATTAAGACGATATTATTGCCAAGCAATAGGGTTTCTCTAGAGGCTAGAGCAAATTGAGCGGATTTCATTTGCAGCTTGGGTCCTCGCCAGGCGTAAAGCATTAGAGAACCACCGATCACTATGAATAAAAAAATCAGAATAAAGGTTCCCCGAGTTGGATCGCTGGCAAAGGCATGTACCGAAACTAAAACTCCAGAGCGAACCAGAAAAGTACCCAATAAACTCAATGAAAAGGCGCAGATAGCCAAAAAAATGGTCCACCCCTTAAACAAATCACGCTTATCGGCCACTAGCAAGGAATGAATTAAGGCGGTGCCCACTAACCAGGGTAAAAAAGAAGCATTTTCCACAGGGTCCCAGAACCACCAGCCGCCCCATCCTAATTCGCGATAGGCCCACCAACTACCCAGAGTGATACCGAAGGTTAAAAAACACCAGGCAGTTAAGGTCCAAGACCTTGTCCAACGCGCCCAAGTAGCATCAAACCTGCCCGCTAATAAGGCGGCTATTGCAAAGGCAAAGGCCACCGAAAAACCCACATATCCCATATAAAGCATGGGAGGATGAATAATGAGACCTGGATCTTGTAATAAGGGATTTAAATCTTGTCCATCTGCAGGGAAATCGGGTAGCAGACGTATAAAGGGATTTGAGGTTGCCAACAAAAATAACAAAAACCCACAGCTAATCATACCCAGAACACCAAGTACCCTGGCTACTACGTCTAAGGGTAAACGGCGACTCATGATTACCAAAGCAAACATCCACAGGCTTAAGATCAGTGCCCACAAAAGCAGTGAACCTTCGTGCGCGCCCCATACAGCGCATATTCTGTAGATTAGGGGCAAACTACTGTTAGAATTAGCAGCTGCATATCGCACCGAAAAATCATTGCTGATAAATGCATACGTCAAGGCTAAATAGCTTGCGCTGACGAAAAACATTTGGCCAACTGCCAAGGGTCTTGCCGTGCGCATTAATAAAACGCTTTGCAATTGAGCCCCAAGTAAAGGGAGTATGGCCAAACTCAGGGCAAGACAAAACGCTAAAATAAGGCTAAATTGGCCGAGTTCAGGTATCATCATGTTGGCCTAGCTTGTGCAAGTGCATCTTTAACAATCGGAGGCATATATTTTTCATCATGTTTAGCTAGGACCTGACTAGCCTTAAATTTATTATTTGAGACAAGCTCTCCCTGGACAACTACTCCCTGCCCATCACGAAATAAATCTGGCAAAATACCCTCGTAGGAAATCTGGATCTTGTTTACCAAATCGGTGACAATAAATTCAACTTCAAGCCCCTTTTTGGCATGACTAATACTCCCCCTTTCGACCAATCCGCCAAGCCGAAACGAATGATGCTTTGGCGCCAATCCTTGTGCAATTTGGCTGGGTGTATAGTACAAATTAATGTTTTGCCGCAATGCATAGAGTGCAAATGATAGGGCTATACCTAAACCTAACATAATGGTACTGAGGACTAATAATCGCTGCTTGCGTTTAGGATGCATAGCTTAACCCTCCCCTGCCCTTTGATTTTTAAGCCGGGTAAGCATTTTCTGATGCTGCCTTACTGCCGCCACAAAATTACCCATTAACACGACCAAAGCAAGTCCATAGGCAGGCCAAACGTAAGCTGCATAACCGCCCATAGCCAAAAAATTCATCAACCCTTTCATTTTAAGACCTCATTTACCCAAGCACTGCGCCGCTCACGAGCTAAGATTTCAGTTCTAGCCTTTAGCAGCATAACGAGCAAATAATAAGCAACAAAAGCCAGTATCATGGCTAATAAGGGATACAACATACTGGGTGCAATAGCGGGTTTAGCAAATCGACTGATGGTTGCTCCTTGATGGAGGGTATTCCACCAATAAACCGAGTAATGGATGATGGGAATATTGACTGAACCGACAAGCACTAGAATAGCAGTAGCTTTATCTGCCTGCTCCCTATTGGGAATGGCATTATGTAAGGCGATCACACCTAAATATAAAAAGCCTAAAATGAGCTCCGACGTTAAGCGCGCGTCCCAAATCCACCAGGTTCCCCACATGGGTTTCCCCCAAATTGAGCCCGTGACCAAGGCTAGGAAGGTTAACCAAGCGCCTAGAGGTGTGCTGGCAATGAGGATTACATTGGCAAGCTTAATTCGCCAAACTAGGGCCAAAATCGCACAAAAAGCCATGCTAAGATAGATAAACATGGATAAAAATGCACTGGGTACGTGGATATAGATGATCCTATAAGCCTCACCTTGCTGATAATCCGTGGGCGAGATGAGCAAAGCTCCTAAAAGCCCATAACTAAACAGCAAAACGACTAAGCCCCCTAGCCAGGGAACCAGTCTATTGGCAGTAAGATAAAAGTTTTTTGGTGAAGCCAATCTATATAAAAACGGCAGCATACTTCTCACTCAAAAGCTTGGGTATAACGGTTATCAATCTAGTCAATTAACACTAATTCTAAGAGCAGCAGCTATGGCAAAGGGTAATAAAGTGAGCGCCATGGCTAATAAAGCTGCAAGCCAGGCAAGCTGCCCCACAAATCCAATTTCAGTTACGGCGCCGCCTATCGTTCCTGCGCCGAAAATCAATATTGGAATATACAAGGGAAAAATCAACAAGGCTAGTAATAAACCAGCATTATACACATTAACTGTCAAAGCAGCTCCCAAGGCTCCCACTAGGCTCAACACAGGTGTCCCTAGCAATAAGCTTACAACTAATGGCCCAAACGCCAAGCCGGGTAAATGCAATAATAGAGCCAAGATGGGCGCGATCAAGACTAACGGCAAGCCAGTGACTAACCAATGCGCCATCACTTTAGCCAATATCAAAAGGCTTAAGGGATGGTGACTCAGCAACAACTGTTCTAGCGTACCATCTAAGTAGTCAGCCCGAAATAACCGTGGCAAATTCAACAGCGTGGCTAATAGGGCTGCGACCCATAAAATGCCTGGCGCTATTTGGATTAAAACCTTAGGTTCAGGCGTAATGGCTAAGGGAAATAAACTACAGATCAACATAAAAAACAGTAGAGAATAGCTTACCTCACTCATCTGTCTATAGCTCAATAAAAACTCACGTTTGAAAATGCCGGCTAAGGCTTTAATGACTGCCATCAGTCCGTCTCGCTTGAATATGTAAAAATTGGCTAGCTAAGCTGGTGGGTTGGTGGGTGGCAATGACCACCAAGCCACCCGCTTCACAATGATGTGAGATCAGTGTTTCTAAAAGCATTGCAGTTTGTTTATCCAAGGCAGTAAAGGGCTCGTCTAAAATCCAGAGTTTGGCTCCAGACATCAATAACTGGGCGAGTGCGACTCGACGCCTTTGACCTGCCGATAAATGGGCTACCAGCTGATTAGCCTGTGCGCCTAACCCCAATTGGGCAATCGCCTGCTCGGGCGGCATAATGATTTTTCTTCTTAAATCAGCGGCATAATTTAAGTTTTCATTGATGGTCAGCCCAAGCTTAACACCGTCTAAGTGGCCAAGATACGCTATTGAGCCTAAATAGTCGGCCCTATCGATTTCTATGTCCTGTCCCTGCCACAGCAGTTTTCCTGCTTGAGGTGGTATTAGACCGGCAAGAATTTTAAGCAAGCTGCTTTTGCCCGCGCCGTTGGCTCCAGTGACCTGTAATACGTCACCCGCAGCAAGGCTAAAGCTTAAATCTTTAAATAATAAACGCTCCGCGCGTTCACAGGTCAATGAGTCTATGGTTAACACATCAGCTAGATCAACTTAATTTGTCGCATTGTAGCAAATTCGCCAGCAATGGAAAATTATTAAAATACAGCTAAATTATTTGCAGCTGATAGCTGCTCCTGATCTTTAGCTTTTGGACATTTAGTCATGACCAATACCTTATTGTATTCTTTAAAGGTATTACTATCCATTTGCTTATCGGCTGCCCCAGCCGTAGTATATAATGAAGAATAAACCCGCCATTTTCTTATAATCTCTCCTTCCTTAATCGCTTCAGCGTAAGCGCCCACCTGCACAACAGGATAGGCATTGCGTCCTGAGGCAAATGCGACAGGTGCCACAAAGATTTCAGGCTGCTGATTGTTGGGGCAAAATGGCACCGGCGTATCCAGATAAGGGTCGTCTCGGGTGCCCGCTACAATATCAACGTATTGAATGGTATAAGGATCGGAAAATTCTGGCATGGGAGCTTGCATGCTGATCTTTTTAAAGTTACCGTCTTGTTGAGCATCGGTTGAAATAGTTTGAGCTAAGGGTAAATTTCCCGCGACTATGGCCGCAGCCTCGCTAGGAACCTGAGTGGTTAAATGCAGCATGCTGCCATCAAATATAAGCTCATAGCTTTGGCTCCAGGGATTATGTTGGCCAATGCTAGGCATATAGCCTGCAGCCACTAAAAATTGAGTTAAATTTTTACCCGTAGGCAAGGTATTACCGCTGGCAGAATAGGAGATAGCTGCTTGCAGCCATTGTTGCGCCTCATAAATCGTTTTATCGGATTTGGCATGCTCTGCCTTAATACGCAAAAAACTCAGCGACCCCACTACTAAACTTGTTGCAACTGCAATCACTAAGAGAAGCTCTAGTAAGGTTAAGCCTTGATTTTTAGCCTTTAACATATGATTTTCCTACTCAGTTCCTTTAACTCTAAAAATATTGGGTAAGTCCCGCTCCCAGTTTAGCCTTTTGTTTTACACAGGCTAAGATAACCACCTGTCCATTAACATTATGGCTAGTTGGATAAGGCTGCAGTGCGTTGACCGGCAGCTCTATACCCCAAAATTCACTGCCTCCATCTAGTGCATAGGCGGTAACATCGGTGATGGGCAAACCACTTTTATCCTTTGCAAAGGCCGCGGGTAAAATATAAATTTTTTCTTCCTCACCCTGGGCACATTTTGCCTTGCTCACTGCATCGGCCATGGGCCATTGCGCCCGACTAACCGCTATCTTTTTTATTGAAGTATTACTCCCACTATCAGTGAATAAGCGGGTGTGCAGTGGATTACGCTTTGGCAAGATTAGGTAAGTTGTAAGCATATCCTGCTCCTCGTTAACATCGGTTGCAGGTAATAGCGCAGCCACTCTAGTAGCTAAGGGCTTAGGAAGTTTAGTTTGAATAGCAAAAAATTGTTTATTAGTTTGTGGAATAAGCTCATAGCCATTTTGCCATGGATTTAGTAAAGATTGATTTTCTGCTAAAAAATGAGTCTGCTTGAGTTCATCTAACTGACTTGGCAAGCGATTTTTAGCCACATAAAAGTTCAGGGAAGCTTGTAGTATTAGCTTTATATCGCCCGCCGTACGCTCAACCTTTGCCGTCGTGGCCTGCCTGCTCATGTAACCTATAACACTCAAGGTCAATGCTGACATCAGCATCAGGGCTAATAGTAGCTCAAATAAAGTATATCCAAGGCTAAGGCAACCATTTCGCTTGCAAGTTGTTTTTCTGATTTCCATAACTATCATGCACTCGTGTGCGCTTCCTTAAGAAAGAGCCGCTAGAGTAGCGGCTAGATAGTTAAAGCATAGACATAAACTAACGTTTTTTCCACCAAGAGCTCCGAATACTTATAAATGGCTATCAGCAGTCAGTGTTTTTTTAGAGCTGAACTTAATGGGTTATTTTTCGTGTTCAGGAGCTACTCGGTAAATGCCAGGTGCATTACGTAAGTATTCCTTATAATCGAGACCAAAACCAAACACATAGTGATTATCTACTTTTAAACCCACAAAATCAGCGTGAGCTAAGCCATCCTCAATTCTTGCATGTTCCTTATCAACCATTACAGCCGTGTAAACAGCCTTAGCCCCCTTTGCCTTACAGTAATCGACAATGGCTGCCAAGGTAACACCCTGATCAAGTATGTCATCTAAAACGATAATTGTTCGTCCCTGCATATTAGTACGTGGTTCTACTTTCCAGACCAACTCACTGCCTCGGATCTTACCCTGATAACGAGTCGCGTGAATGTAATCCAACTCCAAGGGGAAATCGAGGCGGGTCAATAAGTGGCCTGCTGGAATTAAAGCCCCTACCATCACCGATAACAAAATTGGATTTTCCTCCGATAATTTATCGTGAATTTCGGCTGCCATTCTATCCAAGGCTTGATTGATATCATCTTGAGAAAATAAACAGGTTGCTTTTGCATATACTTCGCGAATGGTGCTTGGAATAGTCATGATTAATACCTTAATAATTGCCAGAAATGTGTCTAGAATAAATTCACAGCGAGCTGAAGGCTTGAAATTGTAGCTAATCTGATGTTTTAAGCAACTTTTTCTTAAAACTTTTCATAAGGGCTATTGTATTTAGAGTCATTGCTCGTTATATTCTCTGCATAACTACTAAAAGTTAGTTTAGCCTTATTTAAGGGTTTAAAGGCTCGGGAAGGTAATATTGGCCAAAGGGTGAGTTATGGCAATGACAAGTGTAAAAATCAATGAAGATAAAATTCCTCAAGCTGTTGATACAGTCAAATTAAATCAACAGCTATTTGGAGCTTTTAATCGAAAAAATGCTCAAAACATAGCTGAAGGTGAACTGCAGTTTTACGCTGAGCAAGTGGTTGGGCTAACCAAGTTTCTCAACCAAAAGCAAGCCATTGAAAACTATTATAACCTTGAATTTATCTTAAACCTTTTTGGGCTACTGCAAAGGTTTAGAACAAGTTGCACCAAGCTAGAGCAGGCTGAAGCTAAATATCTGGTCGAACAGGTTCTTCAAGCCCTTGCCGAAAATCAAGCCGCTTGGCAGGCTTTTGTAAGCTTTGAGCAATTGCGATTTAAACAGCCTAAGCTATTTAGACCTATACAATCAGAAGCTTGCATTTCACCTACGGTTAAATTTTCACAATCGGCTAAACAAACGCCACACGATACATTGAAATTACTCAATTGGCAGCACTCTGTTCATGCCAGTCCAGGCTTACAACGATTGTATCTTAAAAATCTATCTCAGGCTAAATTGACCTCAAGCCCCAAACACGATTATGCTCTGGTGTTCAGCGAAATGGCGTTACAAGCGCTTGAGAAGCGGACTCGTTGGTTTACAAGCCAACCCGATTTTACTCAAATAACTAAACTCTTGTTGAACCATCAAGCCAACTCTAGTTTTAATTTGCAAGCAGCTACAAAAATCCTCAATTCTAATTTAACTCGGAATGAGAAAGTAGACCTGGCAAAAAAATCGCCTAGCCTTGCCCTCCATATGCTTGAAAATCAGGGCTGGAAAACCTGGTTAAAAAGTCGGTTTTGGTTTAGTCGCTCGGTTTATTTAAATCCTAGTGAATTGCTACAGTTTGCCAAAAGCCATGCAAATAATCTCGAAGTTATTCTAGCGCTTATGGAGCACTTACCCAAGTTAAGCGATAAACTCGAGATTATAAAATCCTCTAAACTTAGTTATTCTGCGCTTATGAGGGTTCATAGAGCCTATCCGGACAATATTGAAATTTTAGCCACCGTTCTTGACCATTGGAATGTCGCAAAAGAAGATGCTATGCAGTTGCTTCAAGACTACGAAAGAGATGATCCCAAGACACTGCAAAGGCTGCGTGAAGTCAACTGCGAGCGCTTAAAGGAATACGATAAAGTCACTGCAGACACCCGGGTAGAAATTGAAAAACTTAAGCGATCATTTGAAGATACAAAACAGAAAATTGAACAGGCTATTCAAAATATTGCCAAACTTCTCAGTGTTAGAAATCCCTTGCCTAAGGAAGAGGCGGTTAAAATGTGCATGCTTGATGCAGACAATGGTCAAGAATTTAACCAGAAACAGGTCGATTTGAGAAAAAATCAATGGCTAGTCGATCAATACAAGCTTTTATTTGATGCGTATATCTCTAAATCTGACTTTACCAATCTTATTGAAGAAAAATTTATCTTCCGCTTTTTTGAGCAACTTCCCTTGGAATATCAAATTAAATTTTCTTTGAAAAAACCGGGAATCGGCTGGATATATCTGATTGATAAACTGGTAGCTAAGTCACCGACTACTCTAGCGGTGAAAAACGAGGAAGTAGAGGTCACTGCTGGTGAAAAGCAGGTCATGAAAAACAATTATACTTGTACTTTAACTCAGGAAGCTGTGGAGGCCAATAAGGAAAGCCTAGTACAACTGGTCGCAGTCTTATTACGCGATACTCAAATCACGAGTGATGACAAGTCTAAACTACACGCTTTGACAACTCGCTTGGATATTTGTTCGACAACCCTTGTCAACCTTAGTTTAAGCAACTCTCAGAATCAAACGGTAAAATCCCGTTCTGGTTCGGAGATCGCCACCAGCAGTACTGATCTTTCAGACGATGATTCTTGTTTATCTTCTAGCGAACCCGAAAGCCCTGGCCTTTCCGAAGATTATTTCTCAAGTCAAGAAATGGATACCGTATCACACAGTTCAAATTCATCAACGGAACCTGCTGCTGAATCAAAACCCACGGAATATAGTATCTAGTTAAAAGGTAGCAAGATTTAGACTGGCCATCTTCATTGATGGCCAGTCTACACGTTAGACTATGCTCCAGGTTAACTGTAAACCCAGGAGATCGGCTGAATTTTTGCTGGTACCGACAGTTTCTACACGTTGTGAACCCGTGGTATTGGCATGATTGATCTCACCATCTTTGATGAAAAGGTGAGTATAACCCACGTCCAACCCAAGTGCTTTCGTAGCTTGATAGTGGCTACCAACGGCCACTGCGATACGATCGCCATCGGGTAAGCGAACTCCACGGTCATGAGCATTAACGGGAGTTTGATCATAACCTACACCCGCGCGCAATAACCATTGCTCATTGAGCTTATAGTTCGTGCCCAAGGCAACCCGCCAGGTGTCACGGAAATTTTCTGGCAAGCTTGCGGGAATGGTGATGGGTTGTCCCGCAGCATTGATAGACTGCACATTGTTAAGGGCGATCTTTTCGATGCTACTCCATTGCGTATAAACAACACTGGCCAATACTGCCCATTGCTGATTGAGATCGTGATACGCGCTCAAGGTAGTGCTTGCTGGCAAGTTGATATCGGCATTTAAATCATTTGATTCAAAACTCACCACTGGGCTCGTGAAGGTGCTAGTACCCTTTAAGTGATGTTTTACCTTGGCCGCATAATTGATACCCACGCGGGTGCTTGGATTAAACTGATAAAGTGCACCGGCATGCCAGCCAAAGGCCCAGTCGGAACCCACATTGGTGATATTGGCATCGACCAATTGTACTGGCACTACGGGTCGACGAGTTACAGGATTTATCACGGGAATGCCTGCCGTAGAATTCAGCGTGGCTTCTAAACGCTGTAAATCAACTCCAGCACCCAAAGACAACTGCTCGTTTACCTTTACCCCAATGCTAGGACTGATGTCTAGCGTTTTTACATCAGACTTGGTGGCTTCATAGCGAACCACAGAGTCATTGGCATAATCGGTTGCTAAGCCAAAGGGGGCGCTCACACTAAAACCAAATACCGCTACATTGTTAAGCGGTAGTGCATAGTGAAATGCGGGAACCAATTTAAAGCCACCACCACTGGCACTGTCTTCACCAAATGTTTTAGAATAAGGCAGGCCGGGTAATGACCAGGTGCTTTTGCCGGAAAAATCGGTTTTACTGCTTATTCCCACTGTTGAAACCACGAGTTGTGGAGCAGTTAATCTTACCAAGCCAGCTGGATTATAAAAGGCTGTACTAGCGTCCTCAGCAATGGCAGCACCACCAGCGCCAAAATCACCCATATTCACCGCATTACCTTCAAATAACTGAAAACCTGATGCTGCAGCTTGCTGACTAAAACCGACCAGCATCATGCCTAACGCTACTAGTTTTAAAGAAGTAGCTGGTTTATTCATGATATACTCTCTCCTAAATTCATGATTAATTGAACTTGGTAACTTACACCAGTTTGCAGCAATTGTGAAGCAATAGACAGGGTTTGTCTTAACACCTGACGCAGTTTTAAAGGCAGCGTACAGGGCTAAGTAGAAAACCCTATGTTTCTCTACTTAAGCCAACCCTTTGCAGCAGGGAAGCTGCGACAGAGTCTACATGGAAGTATTAACGGCGTGTTGACTTAAGTAGAGAAACATAGGGTTTAGACTCTCATACTATGCTGCCATCTTGTATTTAACCATGGGGTTTATACATATCGTTACGTAAATACATGGGAAGGGCCTCGTCGGCAGCTACCATTTTATTTTGCCTATAGGCAAGGCTTGCTAGCCAAGCGACATCCTGTGCTTGAGGATATACATGAGGCGCAGCCTCGAGTAATTTGTCACCAAACTGTTGCTCAAGTTCGGCCTTATAAATGTGCCAACCATCCCCTACTCCATACCACAAACCTTCACCGAATAGAGGCGCTTGTTGTGGCCTGCAAATCTGCTCGGGCAGAATGGCTTGCATAGCTTGACCTTGGCTAAGAATAAAACCTGCCCAGTAGACCTCGTTCATTCTGGCGTCCAATGCAGTTAATACACTTTGCCAACCCTTGGTCCTATAAGTCGTTTGAGCTAGTGTCTGGAGAGTGGAGATAGGTATGACCGGTAAATCATGGGCCAAGGCAATGCCTTGGATTATGCCCGCTCCAATTCTGAGCCCGGTGAAACTGCCGGGGCCACAAGCATAGCTTAAGGCATCTATCTGTTGTAAGCCAATGCCTGCCTCTGCTAAAAGCTGAGTTAACATGGGCAAAATTATTTGAGTATGCTGCTGCGGTTTTAGTTCAAATAACTCATAAACCTTACCCTCTAGCCATAAGGCTGCCGAGCAGGCTTGAGTTGAGGTATCTAATGCTAACAAGTTGGGCATTCTGTTTCTCGGTTAGATTGAATGTGCTGAAAAAATTGCACGACCTTGTTTAAATGACGTGTCCTTGCCATGGGTGGCAAACTAGCTAAAAAACTGTGTCCATAAGCCTTGTGCAGGAGCCTAAGGTCGCAAATCATCAATACCCCGTAGTCCTTGGGATCACGGATCAAACGACCTGCGCCCTGTTTGAGCATTAAAACTGCTCGAGGCAATTGATAGTCCATGAAGGCATTTTGTCCCGAAGCCCTTAATACATGTACTCTTGCCTGCAAGATAGGATCATCTGGGGCGACAAAGGGTAATTTATCAATGATGACGCAGGATAAGGCTTCACCTCTTACATCAACCCCCTCCCAAAAACTACTCGTTCCCAGCAAAATAGCATTACTAGAGCGCTTGAATTGTTCTAGTAGCTGCAATTTGGGCGCTTGGCCTTGAATCAACAGGGGAAAATTTAACTCGGTTCGCAGTAAGACAGCAGCCTGTTGCAAGGCACTGTGGCTGGTGAACAGCATGAAGGCTCTTCCTTGGCTTGCTCTCAATACAGGTAAAGCCGCCTTAACAACCTCGGCCGTAAAATTAGCTTGGTTGGGTTCAACCATTTTCTCAGGTACATAAAGAACTGCCTGACGTTTATAATCAAAGGGGCTTTCTAACAGGAGCGTTTTTGCCTCTTTAATGCCCAGCTGAGCAGAAAAATGCTCAAAGCTCGCATTGACCGCTAAGGTTGCAGAAGTAAAAATCCAGGCTTTGTTGCCTTGTTGCATGACTTGTTGAAAAGGCTCGGCAATATCCATAGGCGTAAAGTGAATGCTAAAGGCTTTAGGAAAAACTTCGTACCAATGAATCTGTGTAGCGGGCGCTGTGCCAGTTAAACGACTAAATTTGACTAATAGTTCTTGGCAACGTTTAGCGGCATTGCTAAGCTCTTCACTTCTCTGAGCCTGATCGTTGAGTAGGGTTAATAAATCTTGTAATGCTGTTTTGATCTTAGCAAAAGCTTGCTGTAAACTCGGCTTATTGGCAATTTCTTGCCAGGGTTTTTTACGCAACGGCTCACCAAATGCTAAACGCGCGGCCTGAATGTCAAGCAGTAACTGCTGGCAAAAAGAGGGAAACTCTCGAATCTCCCTTGCTTGCTTAAACGTCAGTATTTCCACATCGCGTGCCAGCTCACTGAGTTGACGGCTGCTAATGCTTTCACCGAAAAAATGACTGGCAATGTCAGGCAGTTGATGTGCTTCGTCTAAAATGAGGGCGTCAGCAAGTGGTAATAGTTCAGCAAAGCCATCCTCGCGCAACGCCATATCGGCAAAAAATAAATGATGATTGACGATGACAATATCGGCCTCTTGAGCTTTTCGCCTTGCCTTAACTAAAAAACAATCTGACCAATGCGGACATTCCTGACCTAAACAATTTTCCGTCGTACTTGTAACCACAGGCCAAACCTCAGCATTTTCAGCCAGCTGGCTAAATTCACCTATATCGCCTGCAAGGGTTACACCAAGCCATTGTTTGATGAGTTGCACCTCGGTTGCAAGTTGACGACTGGCAAAGCGGCCATCCTCATGGGCTTTCTCAATACGGGCCAAACAAAGGTAATTCGCTCGGCCTTTGAGTAAGGCTATCTTGACGGGAAGTTTAAGCGCCTTACTTAAGGTAGGGAGATCATGGTGAAACAATTGATCTTGTAAATTTTTGGTACCCGTGGAAATGATAACCTTTTTGCCCGAGATTAAAGCAGGAACTAAATAGGCAAATGTTTTGCCTGTCCCTGTGCCTGCTTCAGCAATCAATATCTCCTGATTAACCAAGGCCTGTTCAATGGCCTGGGTTAGCAATAATTGCGGTTCCCGCTCACTATATCCCGCAATTACATTAGCCAAAGGCCCCTGACTAGATAGGAGTTGCTTACTACTTTGTGTCTGAGATGGTTTAATGGCCAATGCCTACTCTTCAAGATATTGCAACTTGTCCTTAACCTCATTCCATTCTTCTGCATCAGCAGGTGCGGCTTTTTTAATGGTAATATTGGGCCATTGTTGGGCAAGCTTTGCATTGATTTGTAAAAACTGCTGCTGTTCCTCGGGAAGCTCATCTTCTGAGTAAATGGCATTAACGGGACATTCAGGCTCACATAGGGCGCAATCTATACATTCATCGGGATTGATCACTAAAAAATTGGGGCCTTCATAAAAGCAGTCGACGGGACAAACCTCAACGCAGTCGGTATATTTGCAACGAATACAGCTCTCTGTAACAACAAAAGTCATAAAGCTTTACCTTAATATCAATAGAGAGTTTATTGTAAATTTTAGGTGCTCTATCCGCAAGTCTTATCAAATACTTGATAGGCTGAAAATTCTATGGCTCTTAAACTTACAAGCTGCGGGCAATAGCAATCCAATTTGATACAACCACAAACTAATAAATTTTAAAGCGCTGTTTTTGCATGCGTAAAATTATAAAAACGATGGGCCAGAATGTGGCACTCGTTAGAGAGGCCAGCCAGTACTGCCATGAGCTAATGATTTGCCCAGCAAATCCTTGTACTAAATAAATAGTCAGTTGGTAGATCAGCAGAAGCAGTAACACCATCAGCGCTTGTAACCATAAGGGAGAGGCCAAAATTTGATTTCGAATCAGGTTGGCAAGATAGATCGTTAGCAAATAGGCCAAGGCATGCTCTCCCAATAAGGAGCCATGCAGGCCATCTAAAGCCAATCCTATACCCCAGGCTAATTTTATTCCCGCTCGATTGGGCACAACCGTTGTCCAATAAAGCATGATCAACAATACCCACACAGGCCGTAACCAATTCATGGTTCCAGCTAAAGGCCAAATGGTTAATACAATACCTACGACAAGGCTTAGGCCAATCACAGTATAAGTGGTAAAACTACTTGCTTTCATGTTGGCCCTGGTCTTCCACTGGTTGAGCTACTTTGACAAATTTTGGCCAAAGGAGTAAAACTAAACGATTATGGCTTAGCTGAGCACTAGGCTCCACAATGATCGCGGCAAAATCGCTGGTAGTTTCTCGGCTCACCCTCTTTACCACTCCAACGGGATAGCCCGCGGGATAACGCTGTCCCAATCCAGAGCTTACCAATACATCACCTTCTTTAATATCTGAGGTAATGGGAATATGAGCCAAGGATAAGGTGCCCAGAGCTCCATTGCCAAGAGCTATAGCCAACATGCCGGTTCGTACAACTCTAACGGGTATTGCATTGCGTGAGTCTGTGAGTAACATGACTCGACTGGTGTAAGCATCTGTCTCTATAATTTGACCCACAATGCCTTTGGAATCGATCACGGGTTGATTGACGTAAACCCCATCCTTAACTCCCTTATCGATAACAATTTGGCTTAAATAGGGTTCTGCTTGAATGATCAAAACCTGGGCTACGAGCAAACGTTCATCGGGTTGAGGTGTTGAACTTAATAAGGCGCGAAGCTCATTATTTTCCTTTTGTAAATCTAAAAACTTTTGTAGCTTTGCTTCAAGCAGAATATTTTTAGCTTGTAAGTTGGTATTGTGCTCGATCAAGGCCTGATTGGTTGAAAGGCTGCTAAAAACATAGTGGCTAAATTCGATGGGCCAATCGACTATGTATTTAAAGGGAATGGCAAGGGTGTTGAGCATATTGTGCACGGGCCTTAAGTAAGAAGCTTGCCGAGCATCTAACACAATTAAAGCGATGGCCACGCTGGCCAACATAATTAACCAGCGGTTTTGCGACGAATGCCGCCTAAAAAGCGCCCTAATAATTCACCTCTTTGTCAGCGTAAATTTCTGCCATCATTCACTCGACAAAAAATCTCCGCCCAATTCATCCATTATTTCAAGTGCCCGACCACCACCTCGAGCCACACAGGTCAAGGGGTCTTCAGCCACAATAACGGGTAAACCGGTTTCTTCCATCAGTAGCCTGTCCAGATCTTTCAATAGAGCCCCGCCTCCCGTTAAAACCATGCCGCGTTCAGCAATATCAGCGGCAAGTTCAGGTGGAGCCTGCTCAAGGGCGGCGCGAACTGCGCCCACAATTCCCGACAGGGGCTCTTGTAGAGCTTCCAGGATTTCATTACTGTTCAAAATGAAACTCCGTGGTACGCCCTCTGCCAAATTGCGTCCTCTAACCTCAACCGCTCTTACTTCTGTAGCCGGGAAGGCTGAACCTATTTCTTGTTTTATCCTCTCAGCAGTGGTTTCACCTATCAAACTGCCATAGTTACGCCTTACATAGCTTACGATAGACTCATCAAATCTATCCCCACCTATTCGCACCGATTGAGAATAAACGATTCCACTGAGCGAAATGATGGCAACCTCTGTAGTTCCCCCACCAATATCCACAACCATTGAGCCACTGGCTTCCTCTACAGGCATACCTGCACCTATGGCAGCAGCCATAGGCTCTTCAATCAGATAGACCTCGCGAGCGCCTGCCCCCATCGCTGACTCACGAATCGCTCTGCGCTCAACCTGAGTAGAACCACAGGGCACACAAACTAAAACGCGTGGACTTGGGCGTAAAAAACGATTTTCATGTACCTTATGAATAAAATGTTGCAACATTTTTTCGGTGACAAAAAAATCAGCGATAACGCCATCTTTCATGGGGCGTATCGCTTGAATATTGCCGGGGGTCCGGCCCAGCATACGCTTGGCCTCTATACCCACTGCTGCAACACGCTTCTGGCCTCCTTCTTGACGGATGGCTACTACCGAAGGTTCGTTTAAAACGATACCTTTACCTCTCACATAGATCAATGTGTTAGCGGTACCTAAATCGATCGATAAATCGGTGGAAAACATTCCACGCAGCTTCTTAAACATAGTGTTACTGCACCTATAGAATTATTGGATAGCAAATAGGAAATAACTCTAACCTAAATTTTTATCAGAGTCGAGAGCGTAGCCATGCTTTCTCTTATTTTGCCAAGCTTTAATTTATTCATAGTTGTCGACAAAACACGCATGGGTTCATTAGTTAGTTAAAAAATGCTAAAATAGAACGAGTTAAAACTTTGTTCATCCTAAATGTGTAAAAGCTATAGCTTAACACAATGATCTACTCTTTAAAGGAAATAATGCTTTAGGAGGTAGTCCATGCCACAACATCACAACTCCACGCCCGAAGCCAGGCAAATGGCTGAGTTTTTACATCAACTCCAAATTGCTCAGAACAAGCTCATAAATCAACAACAGCAGCTCGCCAAAACCGAGGCAAGATTAGAACCCCTAATCCAACAGGACCGCAGTGAAATAGAGGCTAAAAATCAGAAGCTAGTCGCGCTGCAGACTCAACTTGAAGCTAAACCCACAGCCATGAGTCAAGCCGATAAATTTGCCGAACAGCAACGACTAAAATTTGCCAAAGCCAATGACGATTTTGCAAAACTCTCAAAAAGAATTAAACAACAGCGGCTGTTAAATAAAGCTAGCAAGGAACAAAAAAAGCGCTTACGTAGATATTTAAATTATTTGCAACAAACACCCGATGTCCTCATCCCCTTTGATGATGAAAAATTTAATTTACTTAAAATCGCCAATGACTTGGAATTAAGCGCAGAACAGCTAAAGGCTTGGCAAGACTATGCCGACCAACAAGCCGGCGTTATAACTAAGCTAGTGAACTATGTCACTTATTATCTTGGCCAAAATTCAGCTCTCAAAAAAACCGAACTCGAGCAACTACTGATTGCTAAAATCACTGTTCTGGAAGAGCAAACTGCACCCTCCCAGCAAATTCAATTAACTAGTCTTCTAGCAGAGCAAGAAACGCTCTCTAAACAAAGACTAAATTTAGCTCAGGAGTATAAGGAAGCGCAAGCCGAAGTTTCTAAACTCAAGTTACACTATCAAAGATTGAAGAAAAAATATCAAACCCTTGATGCTAAGGAGCTTTCTAGCACTAAAGATTTAGAAGCTTGCCGTAGGCAGGTGCAAGTAAATAAGCAAAAGCTTGATAAAACTAAGCAAGATTTAATCGCACGGGTTGAAACCCTGACTAAATACCTCTCTACCGTCAAAGTTTATGCTCGTTCAAAACAATTATTGTCCCAACTGAAGCTTTCCCTAACTCGTGCTCGTCCACTCAGCGCTACGGAACTCAATGGCCTGCGACAACTAGCCAACTTATATCCACAGCTAAACACTCTAAGCCAAAACATAGAGCCACTGCGAAATTACTTAGTGGATTTAACTCAACAAGGTGAATTAAATAACTCTTCCTCGCCCTTGGCAAGTTTTGACCAAATTAACCATGTGAAGTTAGAGCTAGTGCAACTGCTTGAGCTTTACAAACCCTTTATTGCAGAGCGTTTATCTAAGCTGCATGACTCCCTGCACAAATTGCTCGGTGCACAGTTAAATCTCAAGGAAGATTTAACTAAACTCAAACCAAATTACGAGAGGGCTAGTTCTAAATCGACTAAACAAGTTCAAGCTAATTTAGTTGAGCTCAAACAAAAGTTAGCAACGCTAGAGACCAAAATCAATAAAATAACGACTCAATACTCCCATGAACTCAATTACACCATTGAGCAGCTACCTCATGATTGGAATAGTCTGTCTGTGCTGACCATCTCGCAACAGCTAGAAAAAGTGAAGCAAACTCAAACCGAATTACAGACTCAATGGCAACATAAACAAGATAAGGCTCAACATATTTATAATCATGAGAGCCATGATAGACTGCGACTCGCTAACAAATATCGTCAGCTTTTTCGAAACTATATCTATAAGCGAGATAAAGATTATTCTCTGCAGGATACTTTAAGCTCGGGTATCAAGACACTAGCCTGGTGCTTTTCCTATAAAACAGAAAAGGAACTCAGGCACAGCTATCTCGATGAACTCATGGAATCATTAGAAAATTACGACTTATTAGCTAATAGCGAAAACTTGATACAACAGTTGGAAACGGGCATTGTAAAATTCAAACCCAGAGTCAATGATGTGAAACATCCAGCTTATAAACAAAGCTTGGCGTATTTATTAAAATCACTGCTGTTTGAATTACAACATCCAACTAAGCCCTTTGAGCCCGCGCTCATCAGTCAAGAGTACAGTTTGGCTGAAAGCGATCATTTACTACCTAGTTCCACAGCTTAGCACATGATCTAGTCGGGCAAGCATGTTATATTCAACCTATGTTGGATACTAGAGATCGATATGTCCGAAAATTTATTAGCCCAAATTGCGGAGCTTAAGCGTGAATTGGCCGCTTTAAAGGAAGAAAACCAGGCTTTAAAAAATATCATTGAATTTACGCCGGGTAATTTATATTGGAAAAACACCGACCACGTGTATTTAGGCAGTAATCGTAATAATGCTAATTTCGTTGGCTTGGAGAAGGGCGATGATATTCGTGGTTTAACCCTTTATGATTTTACGCCCGTTAGTAAAGAAATGGCCGATAGTATAACCGCGTTGGATACTCAAGTCATGCAATCGGGCCAACTCTATGAGGGCGAAGAACAAATTAGAGGGAATACTAACGTCTTTTTAACTCAAAAACGTCCCCTTTATAACGCTCAAGGAGATGTCATTGGCATGGTGGGTATTTCGTTTGATATTACCGCACGCAAGCAAATGCAAGAGGAACTTAGACAGGCAAAGGAAGCTGCTGATGCCGCTAACCATGGTTTAACCTTAATGGCAGGCAGCATTGCTCATGAGCTACGCACACCCTTAACGACCATTGACTTAACCGCCAAGGCCTTTGCCAGATTATTGCCCAAATTACTCACCAGTTATCAGCTGGCAAAAGGGCTTGAAAATTGTCCACTTATTTCTCTTCATGAACTCAATCATCTTCAAGAAATGCCGGACTTGGTTTCTAGAGTTGTATATGCTGCACAAAACATGATCAACATCATGTTGATGAATATTCAAGCCCCCTACCTTACACCCATCTCGCTAAAGACTTGCTCCATCATGACCTGCATTACCCAAGCCTTAGCAGAATATCCACTTCAAACCGAGGAGAGAACGCTTATCACTTGGCTCCCCGAGAGAGATTTTTACCTACAGGGTGATGAGACTCTGATCAAGCATATTGTCTTTAATTTGATGAAAAACGCTCTTTATCACATTAAAGCAGCGCAAAAAGGCTGCATCACTCTCTGGGTGGAAACGGGTAGTAAGATGAATAAACTGCACTTTAAAGATACTGGCAAGGGAATTCCAGCCGTGGTCATACCTCATATTTTTGAACGTTTTTACACCACAACGCACGAGGGTGTAGGCATTGGCTTGGCATTTTGCAAACTAGCCATGCAATTGATGGGTGGAGAAATTACCTGTCATGCAAAAGAGAATGAATATACCGAATTTGTCCTGAGCTTCCCAGCAAACTAGCTCATCTTAAGAAACCGAGGCAGATAATTTTAGTTAAGTGCTTTGAAATTTCACAGGACTTAGTATAATCACAAGACAGTTAATTAGGAGTTCTTATGTCATTAACCCCAAAAGACGTAGCCAAAGTGGCTCATTTAGCGCGCTTAGGTATTAACGAAACCGATATTGCTAAGTATAGTGACAATCTTTCGAATATCTTAGGCTTTATCGAACAGATGAATCAAATTGACACCGACAATATTGAACCCATGGCTCATCCCTTGGATGCCGAGCAACGCTTGCGTCCGGATTGCGTTAGCGAAACCAATCAGCGCGAATTATTCCAAACACTCACTCCGCATACTGAGGCCGGTCTGTATTTAGTACCGCAAGTTATAGAATCTAAGCTAGAGGAATAAACTATCTCATGCATACCAAAACCATAGCAGAATTAATCACTGGCCTTCGTAACAAGGAATTTTCCAGTGAAGAATTAACTCGCCACTATCTCCAAAGAATAAAAAACTTTGATAAACAATTGAACAGCTTCATTACCCTTACCGAAGACCAAGCCATTGAGGCTGCTAAGCAAGCGGATAGATGTTTAAGTTCGGGGCAAGCCCGGTTACTGACTGGAATACCCTTGGCACAAAAGGATATTTTTTGTACTCAAGGTGTTAGGACGACTTGCGGCTCCAAGATGTTGGCTAACTTTGTGGCGCCTTACAATGCCACCACGGTGGAAAAATTTAATCAAGCCGGAATGGTCACCCTGGGTAAAACCAATATGGATGAATTTGCCATGGGTTCATCCAATGAGACCAGCCATTTTGGTCCCGTTAAGAACCCTTGGGATTTAGCTCGAGTGCCTGGCGGCTCATCAGGCGGTTCGGCAGCTGCCGTAGCCGCACGTTTAGCACCAGCTGCAACGGGAACCGATACGGGAGGCTCAATTAGGCAACCCGCTGCACTTTGCAATTTGACTGGCCTAAAGCCTACTTATGGTAGAGTATCACGCTTTGGAATGATTGCCTTTGCCTCTAGCCTCGATCAAGGCGGACCCATGACCTTGACAGCAGAAGACGCCGCCTTGCTGATGAATGAGATGGCCGGATTTGATCCAAAGGACTCCACCAGTGTAGATAAACCAGTGCCCGATTACACCGCCACGCTCAATGAATCCCTGCAGGGTTTAACCATAGGTTTGCCTAAGGAATATTTTGATGAAGGCCTAGAACCTGCTGTGGCTAATCTAGTTCAGGCGGCAATCAAGGAATATGAGAAGCTGGGAGCTAAGATCCGCGATATCAGCTTGCCGGAAACCAAGCTCTCGGTACCCACTTATTATGTCATTGCGCCCGCAGAATGCTCTTCAAATCTCTCTCGGTATGATGGAGTGCGATTTGGTTATCGCTGTGAAGATCCCAAAAATCTTGAAGACCTTTATAAGCGGTCCCGTGGTGAAGGCTTTGGTCCCGAAGTTAAAAGACGGATCATGATAGGAACCTATGCGCTTTCCTCCGGTTATTACGATGCCTATTATTTAAAAGCCCAAAAGCTACGTCGTATAGTCAGCGAAGATTTTCGCAAGGCCTTTGCAGAGGTCGATGTCATTATGGGTCCAACCTCACCAAGCCCCGCCTTTGCAATCGGTGCTAAAAGTGATCCCATCAGTATGTATTTATCGGATATTTACACCATCGCTATCAACTTAGCTGGCATACCCGCCATTTCAATTCCAGCGGGTTTTGCAGGGAATTTACCCGTGGGTCTACAGATCATCGGTAATTATTTCTCCGAGGCAAAACTGTTGAATATCGCTCATAAATATCAACAGGTAACGGATTGGCATAAAAAAATTCCGGCTGGATTTTAATTATTAAGCGTTAAGTGATTAGGAGAACATCAAGCTCTTAGCTTTAAGCGTGAGTATTCTCCTAAGCATAAAGCAAACTTAACATTTGAACATAAGAGGTTAAAAAAATGGAATGGGAAGCTGTCATTGGCTTAGAAGTACATGCACAATTATCAACCCAGTCAAAAATATTCTCGGGCGCTGCAACCGCTTATGGTGCAGAACCTAATACTCAGGCCTGCGCAATTGACCTAGGTTTGCCAGGTGTTTTACCGGTGCTCAACCAAGAAGTCGTTATCATGGCGATTAAATTTGGTCTAGGCGTCAATGCCAAAATCAATACTCGCTCGGTTTTTGACCGTAAGAATTACTTTTATCCCGACTTACCCAAGGGTTATCAAATCAGTCAGTTTAAACAACCCGTGGTGGGAGAGGGTCATATTGACATTCAACTTGAATCCGGTGAAATAAAGCGCATTGGTATTACTCGGGCTCACTTGGAAGAAGATGCCGGCAAATCGCTTCACGAGGATTTTGGTGGCATGTCAGGTATAGACTTAAATCGTGCCGGCACTCCACTGCTTGAAATTGTTTCAGAACCGGACCTGCGCTCGGCTTCAGAAGCCGTTGCTTACCTAAAAACCTTACACACCCTGGTACGCTACTTAGGGATCTGTGATGGTAATATGCAGGAAGGCTCTTTTCGCTGCGATGCCAACGTTTCGGTACGTCCCAAGGGACAAAGCGAATTTGGTACGCGTGCAGAAATTAAAAACGTCAACTCCTTTCGCTTTGTTGAAAAGGCCATCAATTACGAAATCGAACGCCAAATCGAAATTTTAGAAAACGGCGGCAAGATTATTCAGGAAACCCGGTTATATGATTCGGTAAAAAATGAAACTCGTTCAATGCGTGGAAAAGAGGAAGCTCATGATTACCGCTACTTTCCCGATCCTGATCTATTACCTCTGGTCTTCGACCCAGCATTGATAGAAAAAATCCGCGTTTCTTTGCCCGAATTACCAGAACAAAAGCGCGAACGGTTTGAGCAACAATATGGTTTGTCCACCTATGACGCAATGGTGTTGATCGCCAATCAGGAAACCGCGGGTTACTTTGAAAGAGTCATCGCAGAGGGAATCAATGCTAAACTAGCCGCCAATTGGATCATGGGTGAACTCGCTGCGGCACTTAACAAGGAAAATCTCGAAATAGAGCAAAGTCCAGTTAACTCCGAGCAATTGGCCCTGCTTCTGCGGCGTATAGAAGATCAGACAATTTCCGGCAAAATTGCCAAGACCGTATTTGAGTCCATGTGGCAAGGTCAGGGTTCTGCCGATGATATCATTGCAGCTCAAGGCTTAAAGCAGGTTACCGATAATTCAGCCATTGAAAAGATCATCGATGAGGTCATGGCTGCAAATCCCGAACAGCTGGCCGACTATCGCTCGGGCAAGGATAAATTATTTGGTTTCTTTGTGGGGCAGGTGATGAAGCTTTCCAAGGGCAAGGCCAATCCACAGCAGGTCAATGATTTATTGCAAGCAAAACTCAATGGCTGAACATTTAACTTTAGCAGCTGTTAAAAAACCACGTTCCATGGCCTGGATTATTTGGGGCCTGGGCGTGCTTTTTTATTGCTATGAGTTTTTGCTGCAGGTATCGCCAGGGGTTATGGTCAATGACCTGATGCGTGACTTTAGGGTAAATGCAGCCGAACTCGGTAATTTTTCGGCCATCTTCTTTTATGTTTACGCCATCATGCAAATACCCGTTGGGTTATTGATAGACAAATACGGTCCAAGAAAGCTGTTAACCTTTGCGGCCGGAGTCTGTGCCCTAGGCAGCTTTTTATTTGGCAGTGCAGAGCTTATTTCAACTGCCTGTATGGGACGCATGCTAATTGGCCTAGGTTCTGCCTTTGCCGCCATCAGTTGTTTAAAGCTTGCTGCCAACTGGTTTCCATTAAATCGCTTTGCCTTGTTAACAGGGCTTACCGTTATGGTGGGTATGTTAGGCGCCATCAATGGCCAGGCCCCGCTTGCCCTATTGATAGAACATTTATCCTGGCGTGAAAGCATGCATGTCTTGGGTCTAGTAGGCCTTATTTTAGCCGGCTTGATCTATCTTATCGTTCGGGATAAACCCGAGCCAGTGATGCTAAAGCCCACCCAGCCAAAGACTAATCTTTGGCAAGGTTTAAAGTATATCGTTAGCAACAAGCAGACTTGGCTAGCCTCGATTTACGGTGGACTCATGTATGCACCCACTACAGCCTTCGCCGGACTTTGGGGCGTGCCCTTTTTGATGAGTGCTTATCACATAAATCGCACTTCTGCAGCGGCGATGATATCCTTGATATTTATCGGTTGGGTCATAGGTAGCCCAAGCTGGGGCTGGCTTTCCGACAGGTTGCAAAGACGCAAACTGCCCTTAATTCTGGCCACCATAGGCACTCTCTGTACGCTAAGCTGTATACTCTATATCAATAACCTATCTTTGCTCTGGATGAATATCATGCTCGTCGGCTTTGGCTTTTTTTCCGGGGGCTTTTTACCGGTATTTTCCATAGTCAAAGAAATCAATCCACCTGAGTATAATGCAACGGCCTTAAGCTTTGTCAACACCTTGAATATGGTCGGTGGTGCCCTAGCTCAGCCGCTTATCGGTTATTTACTGGATACACGATGGACAGGACAGATGGAAAATGGGGCCCGAATTTATCAATTAACCAATTTTCATATTGCTTTCTTTTTATTACCCATCATGCTATTGCTAGCATGTATGCTTTTACCATTTATTAGAGAAACTTATGGCAAAAGTCAATTATAGTAGGACTTGAGGATTATTTAATCGCGTACAACATGGAGGCTACGATGTTTAAAGTAATAAAATTGCAAGAGGAACTATTAAGCTATATTCAAGACTATAATGCGTCCCAAAAAGAGTCAGATAGAATTAAACTGGATAGTGTTTCTCTGTATGATTTATGGCGACTCGCAAAGGTTTATCAACCGGCTGCAAAAATGTTATTTGACTATGCGCGGAAAAAAACCGATCGATTATGTAGACAGCAAATTGAAAGTAATATGCAGGAACCTCTCGGTTTAATTTATCAAAACAGTGGGGAATCTGAGGAGGATTTTTACAAACGTCTACAGCAAGGCTTTACACCTTGGAAGGTAAAATTTGATTTTGCCACGATATTTTTGAGCCATAAGGCAACTGCTTCACCCATTACCCAGCCCAAATCTAATTCACTGACACTTGACCTGGCTTTTTTAACCCAAAACTCTTCACAAAGCGTTCTTAACGAAACCTCAGCTTGGCTAAATTTGTTTTATTTGATCGCTATCGATAATGAAAAACTAGCATTTGAACTTTTCAACAAACCCGAGCAAAGGGCTTTGAAACGCTTTACTGAAAGAATTAATCAGGCTAGTGGTGTTTATAGCGCCTTAGCATTAACCCCGGCAGTTGCACAGTTTCACGCCAAATACAATAACGTTTTTTTTCTCATGGAAAAAAATAAAAAACGTCGGAGGTTATCCAATACACTCAGTAGTAATGCCAAAAGGATGAGAATCCAAGATGAAGTCTCTTCCTTTGAATATCCTGCTTTAACCCCTAATGAGCTAAGCGTAATTCACAAATACAGTGGTAATAAAACAGTCGCTGAAAAAATAGAGCGCATTGTTACAATAAACCCTATAGATAAACAGCCTGAACCAAAGTTCAAGTATACTTGGGGGGACTCCCTTGCACTTAAGGCCTATTCATTTTTACATAGTATCAGCTTTGGCTTATTGTGTGGGACTCAATACGCACTTGCGATTCTAAAGCGAGAAGAGTCACTTATGTCTACCCGCCCAGAAAATACCGATATTTTAGTATTTGACTCACCCCAAACGCGTTATATTGAGCCATCTGATAGCACCTATAGTGAGGATGAGATTGAATCCACCCAAGCAAACCTCGATGTTCAGCAAACTATCACCCCGGCATCACCTACACACCCACAAGCCTCGCCAACAATTCTCATAAGCTCACAGCAAGATACCCTGTTTGGCACGGTTAAAAATCAAACTGATTCAGAACCTAAGGCGCCCGTGAACTATGACTACGCTGATGATCCAGAACAAGGCACGGATCTGGATTATGAAGAAGCAGAGCAAGTTAGGACTGCTAATCCTCACATACTCTCAGCTGTGTAGCTTAAGCATTTTACCCCAGTGGACTTGCCTTGCCACTGGGGTAGATAAATTTAGCGGAAAGCTTTACAATAGGCGGTTTTCCACAGACCGTATTAACTCATGAGTAAAGTTTATATTAAAACCCATGGTTGTCAGATGAACGAATATGATTCGGCCAGCATGCTGAACCTATTACGTAAAACCCATGGCTTAGAGATCACCGAAAATCCCGAAGATGCCGACGTGATTTTGCTTAACACCTGTTCAGTGCGAGAAAAGGCCCAAGAGAAGGTATTTTCAGAACTCGGCATTTGGCGCCCCTTAAAAGACCACAATCCTAATTTGATCATAGGTGTAGGAGGATGCGTTGCCAGCCAAGAGGGGGATAATATCCGCAAACGTGCTCCCTATGTCGATATGGTTTTTGGTCCACAAACCTTACACCGTCTACCCGAAATGATAGATAGCGTGCGCCAGAAAAAACAAACCATCGTTGATATATCATTTCCTGAAATTGAAAAATTTGATCGCTTACCCGAGCCCAAGGCTGATGGCCCAGCGGCCTTTGTCTCCATCATGGAGGGATGCAGTAAATATTGCAGCTTTTGTGTAGTGCCCTATACCCGTGGCACCGAAATCAGTCGACCCTTTGATGATGTTTTAGCCGAAGTTGCCATGCTTGCCGAACAAGGCGTGCGCGAAATCACTCTGTTGGGTCAAAATGTCAACGACTATCAAGGACCTATGCATACGGGTGAAATCGCCGATTTAGCGCTTCTCATTCATACCATTGCCGCACTTGATAATATCGCCAGAATTCGCTTTACCACCTCTCATCCCTTGGCCTTTTCCGACAGGTTGATCGAAGCCTATGCAACGGAACCTAAGCTGGCCAACCACTTACATTTACCCGTGCAAAGTGGCTCCGATCGCATTTTAGCTGCCATGAAACGTGGCTACACGGTCTTAGAATACAAATCTAAAATGCGTAAGTTAAAGGCGGTAAGACCAGACATTAGTATTTCAACCGATATTATCGTTGGCTTTCCTGGCGAAACCGATGCCGATTTTCAAGCCACCATGGATTTAGTGCATGAAATTGGTTTTGATAATTCCTACACCTTTGTCTACAGCAAGCGTCCCGGTACGCCTGCAGCTTCTTTGCCTGACAATGTGCCCATGGAAGTTAAAAAACAGCGCCTGGCTATTTTACAACAACGCATTGGCTTACAGACAGCAAGGATCAGCCAAACTATGTTAGGCACCACGCAACGTATTTTAGTCACTGGCCCTGCCAAAAAAGGCATCGGTATGATGGCTGGCCGCACCGAGAACAATCGGGTGGTCAATTTTAAGGGTGAAGAAAATCTTGTCGGTCAACTGCTAGACGTAAAAATAACTGAGGCACTTGCTTATTCTTTACGAGGTGAGCTCATTTAGCAGGAAACTAACAGATCCTCCAGGTAAGAATAGGATTTTTGCTAAATCTAAGCTATGCTTAACAGTATGTGATTGGAATTTTTGCCTTGGATACGACACAGTTTAAACAAATTATCAACTTGATGCCCGAAGACAATCGCCGTTTAGCGATTCTTTGCGGCGAATTAGATGAACATATTCATCAAATTGAACAATTTTACGGCGTTGAATTGCACCGCCGACATCATCAGTTTCAAATTTTAGGCGCGCATGATGCCGTCATTGCCTGTGCCATGTCTTTACAACGACTTTATGCTGAAACGGCTGGTGGTGAGGAGTTAGATCCTGCCCGTGTGCATTTAGTGTTACGGGAAATGGCTAACCAAACTACAGCCGGCCTAGCTAGCGATGAAAAGCAGATCCACATTCGTACCAAACAAGGTAACATCCGTGGCCGAGGCCTCAACCAACAATTTTATCTGCGCAATATTACCAGCCACACCATTAATTTTGGTATTGGTCCGGCAGGCACGGGTAAAACCTATCTTGCAGTTGCCTGCGCCGTCGATGCCTTGGAGAAAGGCTTGGTACAGAGGCTTATTCTAGTTCGCCCAGCGGTGGAAGCCGGTGAAAAATTAGGTTTTTTACCCGGTGATTTAAGCCAAAAAGTTGATCCCTATCTGCGCCCTCTTTACGATGCTTTATTTGAAATGATGGGTGTTGAAAAAGTTACCAAATTGCTGGAACGCAATGTGATTGAAATAGCGCCACTTGCCTATATGCGCGGCAGAACCTTAAACGATGCCTTCATTATCCTAGACGAAAGCCAAAATACTACCAAAGAACAAATGAAAATGTTCCTAACTCGGATAGGCTTTGGCTCAACCGTTGTGATCACGGGTGATTTAACTCAGATCGATTTACCCAAACATGTGCCATCTGGCCTAAAACACGCCTTACAAGTTTTACGTAATGTAATGGGCATTAGTTTTACCATTTTCCAAAGTCATGATGTCGTGCGCCACCCACTTGTACAAAACATTGTTGAAGCTTATGAAGCCCATGAAAACAGCCAATTTACCGATAAAGCTTGATTTGCAACTTGCAAGTGGGGCCGACAACATTCCCAGCAAGGCCCAATTTTTAAAGTGGTCAAGAACAGCTCTTGAGGGCTTGCGTGCTAAGGCAGCTCTTTGCATTCGAATTGTTGATAAAGAAGAAAGTGCCGGCTTAAATCAAAGTTACCGGCATAAATCGGGGCCTACCAACGTCCTTTCCTTTCCGTTTGAAACCCCTTTTGAGCAAGACTATTTAGGCGATATCATTATTTGTGCTCCCATTGTCCAAGCCGAGGCAGAGCAGCAACAGATTGCACAAAAGGCCCATTGGGCACATATGACGGTTCATGGTATATTGCATTTGCTTGGCTACGATCACATCGTTGAGCAAGATGCCCTTGTCATGGAAAGTTTAGAGGCGAAAATTTTAACCCAACTTAATTTTGCTAACCCTTATGGAGTCTAATTAGCCCATGCAAGATGATCCTAGCAATCATTCACATAGTAACTGGCTTGAACGCTTAAGCAAATTCTTACTGCCAGAACCTAAAACTCAATCTGAACTGTCTGAACTCATACACGCTGCAAGCCAGCGTCACGTCATTGATACCGAGTCGCTGCATATGATAGAAGGCGTACTCAAGGTTTCACGCATGCAGGTACGGGATATCATGGTGCCTCGCTCACAGATGGTTATAATAACTTTAGATCAAACCATAGCCGAAATCATTCCGATTATTTTAGAATCCGGTCACTCGCGTTTTCCAGTCATCAATGATAATCGAGATGAGGTGGTAGGTATTTTACTGGCTAAAGACTTACTCAACTATGCGTTTGACATTCATGAGCAACAACCCCCTTTCGATCTTCAAACTTTGTTACGGCCCACCGTGTTTGTTCCAGAAGCCAAACGCTTAAATGCCCTTTTAAAAGAGTTTAGGCTTAGCCATAATCATATGGCCATGGTAGTGGATGAATACGGCGGTATTGCAGGTCTCGTTACCATTGAGGATGTTTTAGAAGAAATTGTCGGCAACATTGAGGATGAACACGATATTGCCGAAGAAGAATTGATTCGCCCCTTGGCCGACAATCAATATCTAGTCAATGCCCTGACACCCATTAAAGAATTCAATGAATTTTTTCACAGTGATTTTAGCGATGATGAATTTGATACCATAGGTGGTTTGGTTATGCAAAATTTAGGTCGCTTGCCGGTAGCAGGCGAACAAATAACCATTGATAGCCTTCAGTTTAAAGTTTTAGAGGCAGACAATCGCCGCATCCATACTCTGGAGGTAACGGTTCAATCCGATGTATCGTAAATCATTCATTGCCTTGCTGGCAGGCGGCGCTCTGCCCTTGGCCTTTGCACCTTTTAATTTTTATCCGCTAGCCTTCCTGGCTCCGGCTCTATTAATTTATTGCTGGCTGCATGCTAAACCCAGTAACAGCTTTATTTATGGTCTTTGTTACGGCATTGGATTTTTTGGTATAGGGGTTTCATGGGTCTACATCAGCATGCACCGCTTTGGTGAGTTGCCCGTACCCATTGCTTGTTTTTTTACCGCCTTATTTGTCTTGGTCCTAGCACTTTTCCCCGCTCTCCAAGGCTATTGTCTAAAGCGCTTTTTTCCTAGGCTGACCCATAGCAAATTATTACTCGCCTTACCCATAAGCTTTGCGCTTTGCGATTGGCTGCGCAGCTGGTTGTTCACCGGCTTTCCCTGGATTTTGCTAGGTTATAGTCAAATCAATTCTCCCTTAAAGGGTTTTGCACCCATTGTGGGTGAATATGGGCTTGGTTTTATCATCACCCTGCTCAGTGCTCTGATAGTTTTGGGCTGGCATAATAGTCAAGTTAAAGCTTCATTGACTCAGCGCATGTGGCCATTCTGGGGAATTTTACTGCTGGGCTTAATTGGCTTTGGGCTTAGCAAAATACCCTGGACCATTTCGAATGGTAAGTCTATGCAGGTCAGTTTAGTCCAGGGGAATATACCTCAGCAACTCAAATGGCAAGCAGACTTCATCCAGCCCACCCTAGAGCGCTATGTGCACCTAACCTCCCAGCATTGGCAAAGTGACCTTATCATTTGGCCAGAAGCCGCTATACCCGTCGCCTATCAAGACGCAAGTCAATTTCTCGACGACTTAGCTCAGCAAGCTCAACAACATAAAACCCGAATTTTGCTGGGAATTCCTGAGGCCAATGGAGATGAACATTTTTATAATGCAGTTTATGTCATTGGCCAAGACTCTGGCCATTATTTCAAACGCCAATTGGTTCCCTTTGGAGAATATCTGCCATTTTATCAGCAACTGCAGTTTCTATTTAACTACTGGCAAATTCCCTTGTCTACGCTATTGCCGGGCCCTCTTTCTCAAGGATTATTGACGATCAAGGGCTTTAAGATTGCACCCTTTATTTGTTATGAAATCGCCTATGCCAAATTGGTTGAGCGGATTACGGCCAATACGGATTTTCTTATTACCTTAAGCAATGACGCCTGGTTTGGCGAGTCGTTTGCACCGGCTCAGCATTTACAAATAGCTCAATTTCGAGCCTTGACCACCCAGCGTTATACCTTAACCAGTACCAACGATGGCTTAACCACCCTCATCGATGACAAGGGGCAAATCGTTAAAATGCTACCCCCTTTTACGACTAGTGTCTTAAACGTTGAGGTATTGGCGAGAAACGGCAATACTCCCATCATGCTCATCAAGTCTAACAGTATCATTACTATCTTTGGCCTACTACTAGCTCTTGCCTATTGGCTACGTAAACGTTACCCACTTTGCTACAAGCAAGATGATAAATCGTTGCCATTAGCCAGGGGCAAACTCGGCTAGTTTCTTTCAATATTGATGATGAAAAAAACCAAAACAAATATGTCCTGCGAAGCACCCGCTAAAAACCATCAGTTTAAGGAGGCCGTTATTGCCCTTCCATACACTGCGCCACTAGATTGGAAGAGCCTGCTAAATGTTTTTAAGTCTCATCGCCTTACACCCATAGAGACGATATCAGAAACAACCTATGAGCGCGTATTCAGAATGGGGGACAGCCTGGGCGCTTTACGTGTATCGCATCACGCAAGTGAGCCACAGCTGATTCTGCAGGTATTCACCGACAATCAGGCGGTGATTGCTATGGTAAAGCAGAAGGTACGCAAAATGTTCGATCTGGATGCACAATATGCAGCGTTTGCCACTCGATTTACCCAACATCCGCTTTTGGGTGCTTTATGGATGGATTGGCCAGGTCAGCGGCTGGCCAGCGGATGGGATGTATTTGAAACATCCGTCAACACCATTTTAGGCCAGTTAGTTTCGGTCAAGAGGGCGCAGGCTTTGATGAAGCAGCTGATTGAGTTATATGGTGAGAAAGTTATCCATCCCGTCACCGGTGAGCAAACCTATCTATTTCTTAGTCCAGAAACTTTAGCCCATGCAGATTTAACCCCACTTGGAACCACACAGGCACGTAAAAAAACGCTCAAAGAATTCTCACGGCGTGTAGCAAAAAAAGAAATTGACTTAAGCTGTGAAGATATAGCAAGTTTAAAGGAAAAACTACTGGAGATACCAGGTATTGGGCCATGGTCAGTGGAATATATCGCACTACGTGCTCTTGGTGATGCGGATTCATTTCCGGCTACTGACCTTGGGATCAAGCGAGTACTTGAAAAATATCCAGATCTGGAGATAGAAGAGCTACGGCCTTATCGTTCTTACGTGGCAGTCTGTTTGTGGAAACAATACCTGAAACTTAGCCTGAATCCAAAAGGAGAAACGTCATGAAATACTATTACAAAATGATCAAATCGCCAGTCGGGGGTTTGAAATTGGTTGCCAGTGATAAAGGCCTAGCGGCTATTCTTTGGGAAAATGACAATCCCAGGCGGGTACAGCTGAGCCCAGTTATTGAACAGAACGATCACCCCATTCTGCTCCAAACCGAAGCACAGCTGCAAGATTATTTTGCGAGCAAGCGTGAAAAATTCAATCTGCCGCTGGATTTCGTCGGTACTGACTTTCAGAAGAAAGTTTGGGAAGCGTTACTTGGCATTCCTTTCGGGCAGACACGTACTTATCAACAAATTGCCTATCAGATAGGCCATCCTAAGGCAGTGCGCGCCGTGGGTGCTGCTAATGGCAAAAATCCAATTGCAATTGTAACACCCTGCCACCGCGTGATCGGCACTAAGGGAAAATTGACTGGGTTTGCAGGTGGTTTGGTCGCGAAAGAAGCCCTACTCGATATTGAACGCAATCGGGATTTCAAACGAAATAGTCCTATATAATATTTAACAACTTCCCGCCGCCTTATTTTATCATCGGGTTTTCGATGTTAATTGGGTGTCGATTCAGTGCATTGTATGACTAGATCGAATGCCTAGGCGGCCTCATAGATATCTACCTTTCATCTGTATTCACAGCCCCAAAAAAATTGGCTTAGCTTACTAAATATTGTCCTTCTCTTCAGAAAACGTTATTCTATCTATCCCTAAATATAAGCTAAGCTAACCATGAATGAACAATACGAGCCAAAGTTAATTGAAGAACAAGCACAAAGCTATTGGGAAGAAAAGCAATCTTTTAAAGCGGCCGAAGATTTAAGTAAAGAAAAGTTCTTTTGTCTCAGCATGATGCCTTATCCTAGTGGCTATTTACACATGGGCCATGTTCGCAATTATACGATTGGTGATGTGATTGCCCGCTATCAGCGTATGTTAGGTAAAAATGTTATGCAGCCCATGGCCTGGGATGCCTTTGGATTACCTGCCGAAAATGCTGCCATTAAGCATGGTATTCCACCTGCAACCTGGACTTATGAGAACATTACTCATATGCGCAATCAATTTAAGCGCCTTGGATTTGCTTATGATTGGCGACGTGAAATTGCTACTTGTGATCCCCTTTACTATCGATGGGAACAATGGCTTTTTGTCAAACTTTATGAAAAGGGTCTAGTCTACAAAAAATTGTCCGAGGTTAATTGGGATCCCGTTGATCAAACCGTATTAGCCAATGAACAGGTGATCGATGGTAGAGGTTGGCGCTCGGGCGCCTTGATAGAAAGACGAGAGATTCCGCAGTGGTTTTTTAAAATCACCGCCTATGCCGATGAATTATTGGATGATTTAAAAAAATTAGAAGCCTGGCCCGAGCAAGTTCGTACCATGCAACACAACTGGATTGGCCGCTCCGAGGGCGTTGAAATTGATTTTACGGTTGCGGATTTCAGCGAAAAATTATCGGTCTTTACCACAAGACCTGATACCTTATATGGAGTCACCTATTTAGCCATTTCTCCACAACATCCACTTGCCGAAATGGCAGCTGCAAAGAATGCTCCATTAGCCGAATTTTTAACGGCTTGTAGCCACATCAAGGTTGCAGAGGCTGATATTGCCACCATGGAAAAATTAGGCATGGACAGTGGCTTAAAGGCCATCCATCCTTTGACCGGTAAATCTATCCCCATTTGGGTTGCAAACTATGTTTTAATGGACTATGGCTCTGGAGCTGTGATGGCTGTGCCGGCCCATGATGAACGTGACTTTGAATTTTCCCAAAAATATCAGCTGCCTATTCAAGCGGTGATCATTCCTGAGCAAGCTGAAACAGAAGCTAAGCCTCTGCCCTATTTTGCCAAGGGAGTATTAATAAATTCCGCACAGTTCGATGGCATGTCGTCTAAACAAGCTTTCACGGCTATCGCAGATCATTTAACTAAACAACACTCAGGCCGGCGCAAGGTTCACTATCGATTGCGGGACTGGGGTATCTCGCGTCAACGCTATTGGGGAGCCCCCATTCCAATCATTTATTGTAAAGACTGTGGCGCGGTTCCTGTTCCTGAACAGGACTTACCGGTAGTATTACCCGAAAGCGTTGAATTTTCTGGGGTCACCTCACCCTTAAAAACCCTGCCGGAATTTTATCAAACGACTTGTCCTAAGTGTAATGCTCCAGCAGAACGTGAAACCGATACCTTTGACACCTTCGTGGATTCCTCTTGGTACTTTCTGCGCTTTGCCTGTCCCAATCAAACCAAGGTTATACTAGATGATAGGGCTCGTTATTGGGAACCTGTAGACTGCTATATCGGTGGAATTGAGCATGCTATTTTACACTTACTTTACGCGCGATTTTTTACCAAGGTCTTGCGTGATTTAGGTCTTATCAGTTCAGATGAACCTTTTACTCGATTGGTCACCCAAGGAATGGTGCTTAAAGATGGCGCCAAGATGTCAAAGTCAAAGGGTAATACCGTAGATCCGCAGGCACTCATGGACCAATATGGCTCCGATACGGTAAGGCTATTCATTATGTTTGCAGCTCCACCTGAACAAGGACTTGAATGGTCAGACAGTGGGGTTGAAGGCGCCTTCCGATTTTTAAAGCGAGTGTGGAGCTTTGCCAAGCAACATGCGCAAAGTCCCTTGAGTGAAATCAATTATGCTGAAAAGAACAATTTGCTAAAACCCATTGATTGGCAAACCGTGCCTGCGGAATTTAGTCAGGCGCGTTATCAGATCTACGATATTCTCCGTCAAGCGGTTTACGATTATGAGCGGCTACAATTCAATACGGTAGTCTCAGCCTGTATGAAACTGTTTAATTTACTCAGTAAATTAGCCCAAGATTGGACTCAAGCAACCGATCAAGAGCAGGATAAATACTACTACGCTTATTTATTACACCTTGGCTTTAGCTTTTTGTTACGCTTGCTAGCGCCTATCACACCTCATCTAACCCATTATCTATGGCGTGAGTTGGAATACGGTGATGAAATTATTCATGCCAAGTGGCCCAAAGTAAATGCCGATGCTCTAAAAGCTCAAGAAGTTGAACTCATTATCCAAATCAATGGTAAATTGCGCGGCAAAATAAAATTGCCTGCAGACTCTGAGCGACAAATTGTTGAGCAAACGGTATTGAGAGATGATAAAGTTATAGCCCAGTTAAGCGGTAAAACCCCTAACAAAATTATCATCGTTCCCAACAAATTAGTTAACATTGTGGTTAAAGAATGAAGAATTTATGCCAAAGCCTTCGCTATAGCGGACTATTTATCGTGTTCTTGAGTCTAGTTGGTTGCGGCTTTAAATTACGAGGCACTGAGCCCCTGTCGCTACAGCAAGTTTTTCTGCAAACCGAAGGAGTTGAACCTCTGCTTGAAACTGAGCTGAGCACGGCCTTGCAAAATCATGGGGTAAATGTAGTCACAAGTCCTACTCAATCACGGTATATCATCAAACTTTACCATACTTCGCTTGAGCAAACGCTTACCAGCACTAGCACAGATATGCAGGTTCGCAACTATATCATTACTTACGGCTTGCAGTATCAAATATTACGCCCCGATGGCCAAGCCATTACCCCCATCCAGAGGCTTAGTTTAACTCGCAGCTATACTGCAAACACCACGCAGATCCTCAATGACCGTCAGGCATTTAGTACAATTAGACAGAGTTTGCGCCAGGAAGCAATCAAACAATTGTTTGAAAGAATACGAGCCTTAAAACTAGCTCATACTTAGTGATCATGCAGCTCAATTATGCGGGATTAAACTCTCATTTAAAACAAAAGCTTGCCCCCATTTATCTCGTTCATGGGGACGAGCCTCTTTTGGTGCAAGAGGCCTGTCTTAGCATCCGCAATAAAGCCGGTGAATTAAATTTTACTGAACAGATGCGTTTTACAGCCGATGGCCAACTTGATTGGGAGACTATACGTAGCCAGCTCAATAATTATAGTCTATTTGAAGAATGCCAACTCATCCAGATAACGCTTGTTAATAATCTCAATACCGCTGGGGGGCAATTTATTCAAGAATATGCCAAAGAACCCAATCAAACGAAGATCTTGTTACTAATAAGCCCTAAGTTAACGGGTGCGCAACTGCAGACAAATTGGTATAAGGCCATACTCAAAGAAGGTGTTGTAGTAACCGTTTGGCCATTGCAAACAGCGCAATTCCCTAGCTGGATATCTCAATATAGCCGCGAATTAGGCTTGAAAATAGCCGCAGATGCAGTAGAACTCATTGCCGATTTCTGTAATGGACATTTGCTGGCAGCCAAACAATTACTCACTAAGTTGCAGCTTTTAGCTAACCAAGAAGTTATTGAGCTTGCTACTGTCCAAGGATTAATCAATGATGATGCTAGATATAGTATTTTTGACTTAATGGATACTTGCCTTGCGGGTAATATTAAACACATGCTGCGAATCGTGGCCAAACTTAGAACCGAAAATGCGGAGCCTACGCTGCTTATTTGGGCCTTGAGCCGGGAATTACGCGGCTTAATCAACATGGCGGAGCAATTGCATAAGGGCAAAACATTGTCCCAGGTCTTAGCGGGTCAATCTTTGAACTCCCAACGTGCTCATTGGGTTGGCAAAATTTTGCAGCAAGCCAACTTAAATTTATGGATTTTATTACTCAGGCAAACCACCGAGCTTGATAAAATGGTTAAGGGCGCCGCTCATGACAATTTTTGGCGCCAATTTACTGAAATTTGCCTGCAATTTGTTTTGCGCAAATCCAGGCGTGCTATTTGGCAAATCCATCTGGAGTAAGTCATGCAAAGTGGGTCTGCGGTGCAAGCGGTGGGAATATTTGGAGGCAGCTTTGATCCCATTCACTTGGGGCATCTTAGAACCGCGCTTGAATTATTAGAGCGTTTGCCTTTAGGACAAATTCGCTTTGTTCCCTGCCAACAACCCGTTCATAAACCACAAACACTCGCTTCCGCTGTAGATAGGCTTGCCATGCTTAAACTCGCGCTGGCCGGAGAAAGGCGTTTTTCAATAGATACACGAGAGCTTAATCGCGCTACCCCATCCTATATGTTTGAAACTTTAATGGCTATCCGCCAAGAGAATCCAAACACTCCCCTATGTTTAATTTGTTCAACCGATGCCTTTCTAAACTTTACCCAGTGGCATCGCTATAGAGAAATTCTCGACTTAGCTCATCTTGTGGTAGCCACTCGTCAAGGTTATGAGATAGATCAATCTAAGCTGGATGAACTTTTGCGGCAGCGGCTTGTTCTTGATACCAGCCAGTTAGCCGTTAAAAATGCCGGCTCCATCTATTTGGTAGATACTACGCCTCTCGCCATTTCGTCTACGGCTATTCGCCACATGATTAAAAACGGGCTTAGCCCACGCTATCTTATTCCCGATAAGGTCAGAGACTATATCATAAACCATAGTCTATATCAGTAACTTCTGTATGGGTAGATACGGCCTAATCATTGCAATCGATTGAACTCAAATTAGGGTATATTTTCTTTTAAAAGCAGAGGCTTTAATTGAGGCCAAATATTTTCTAATAGAAGAGACTGGGCTGTTGCCCGAGGATGTATGTTATCCTGTTGCATAAACTCAGGCTTATCATCAACTCCAGCAAGAAAATAGGGAACTAAATCAATCTGCTGTTGTTTAGCAACGGCTTGATATACCGCCTCAAAGCGTTTGGCATAGATGGGACCATAATTGGGAGGTAAACGCACCCCTAAAAGTAAGATCTTCGCATTCTGACTTTTACTTTGTTGCACAATTTGCAGAAGATTATTCTGCAATTCGCTAACGGGTATGCCACGCAAACCATCGTTACCACCCAGCTCTACGATAACCACCGCAGGTTGATGTTTTTCTAGCAATTGAGGCAACCGAGTTAAACCCTGGCTACTGGTGCTGCCAGTAATACTGGCATTGATAACTTGATGAGGATAACCTAAGGCTTGTAAGCGTTGTTGCAATAGGTTAACCCAACTTAGCTGAGGTTCAAAACCATAACTTGCACTCAGACTATCGCCTAAAACAAGAAGCTTGGCAGCATAGCCTGTTAAGCTATACACTACTAACATTACTAAACTTAAGGCCCTAATAACTCGCATGCAATCCTCCACCTTATTACAAGCTGCAAACATTGAAAAATCCGTATTAAGTGGTGAAACCGCTTTAACCATTTTAAATGGGGTAAGCTTAACGCTCCAGCCAGGTGAAAGTATAGCAATTCTTGGCGCTTCCGGCTCTGGAAAATCAACCTTGTTGGCAATATTGGCAGGCTTAGATCTGCCAACTAAGGGTGAGGTCACTTTGTTGACCCAGTCACTCACGCATTTAAATGAGGATGACAAGGCGCAATTGCGTAGAGGTCAGGTAAGCTTTATTTTTCAAAGTTTTCATCTGGTACCCAGTTTGACTGCACTTGAAAACGTCATGCTGCCTTTAGAATTAGCTGATAGCAAATCTGCTGTAGAGCAGGCAAAACATTGGTTGCAACGGGTTGGACTTGCGGCCAGGGCCCATCACTATCCTCATCAGCTTTCAGGTGGAGAGCAACAGCGAGTGGCTATTGCTAGAGCCTTTGCCATAAAGCCCAAGATTTTATTTGCCGATGAACCTACTGGCAATTTAGATAAGCGTAATAGCCAACATATCGCCGAATTACTCCAAACCATCAACCAGGAGCAAAATACCGCTTTAGTACTCGTCACTCATGATGAGGCTCTAGCAGACATTTGTCGGCATAAATTCACCTTAGAGGATGGTCGCTTATATGTTATTGCTTAAACTTGCGCTACACTTTTTACTGCGCGAATGGCGGGCTGGAGAATTGAAAATTCTTTTGGCAGGCATCATGCTTGCCGTTGCTTGCTTGGCAACCCTCACATTTATCGTAGATAGAATGCAGCAAGGCCTTAATTTGCAGCGCTCGGAACTGCTGGGTGGTGACAGAGTGATCACCAGCACGAGTCCGCCACCTAAGACCTGGCAAGCCTATGCTAATAGTTTAGGTTTAACCACAAGCTTAACCGCTGAATTCAATAGCATGGTAATCGCGGGCGAGCAATTACAATTGGCCACCATTAAAGCCGTGGCCAATCCTTACCCCTTGTTGGGTCAGTTTCAGGTGACCCCGTCAAACTCAAAGCAAAGGGTGAAAATAGCTCATGGTCCTGCGCCAGGAGAAATATGGCCTGAGGCACGTTTGTTAGCCGCCTTAAAGCTTAATTCTGCCGACAACGTGAATATTGGCCTAGCTAACTTTCGCATAGGCTATACCTTAACTCAAGAACCCGATGTTAGCATCAGCTGGAGCAACTTAGCCCCACGCTTGTTAATGAACTATGCCGATCTGGCCAAAGCCCAGATAGTTTCGCCGGGTAGCCGCGTTGAATATCGGTTTTTAGTTACGGGTCCTGACAAGAGTTTAAATTCGTTTTTAGTCTGGTTAAAACCCCAACTACAATCAGGCCAAAAGGTAATCGATAGCAAGGATCAGAGTCGTCTGGATAATACACTCAAGCAAATTCAGTTTTTCTTACAATTGGGTGGCCTGATCTGCATCTTATTGGCTGGTGTAGCCATCGCGGCAACAACTCATCGTTATAGCCAACGCCACTATCATACCAATAGCCTTCTACGCTGCTTAGGGCTTAAGCAGAACCAACTACTTTGGCTTTACAGCTATCAATTTTTAATCATAGGCGCAATAGGGACCTGCATCGGTTGTTTAATAGGTTTTTGGGGACAGATTTGGTTAGCTAAATTAGTGGAAGACTTAATACCCTTGGCCCTTCCTGCGCCACAAATTGTTTCTTTTTTAACCGTCTGCATCACTAGTATGCTGTTGTTATTTATTTTCGTCTTGCCACCGATCTTAAATTTAAGGGATATTTCACCACTTGGCATCTTCCGTCATGAATTAAAGCCTCGCTCGGCCAGTAATTGGGCAATATATGCCTTTGGCAGCGGTGGCATTTTAGCCCTATTAGTCATTTTTACCAGCGATTTAAAGCTTAGCCTCATCGTAACGGCCAGTCTAGGTTTCCTATTGATTCTCTTGGGACTTATCACGGAGCTGCTGATCTTTTTCTGCGCAAGGTTGCGGCCCCATCTTCGCGGTGGCTTACGTTATGCTCTTGCCAATGTGATACGTCACCAGGCCACACATAGAATGCAGATTCTTGTCTTTGGCTTGCTCATCATGATCACCCTGATTCTCTGCTTATTGCGCTACAATCTCTTTTATAGCTGGCAGCAAAGACTACCCAAGACAGCACCCAATTATTTTATCATCAACATTCTAGCCGATGATGTGCCGGCTCTTCAGCAGCTATTTGCCAAGTCAGAGATAAAAACGGCGGGGTTTTATCCACTTGTCAGAGGACGTATCACTCAACTCAACGGCCAGGAAGTACTTTCAGCAATACCACCCGCAAATCGCAATTTCAATGCTCTACGTCGAGAAATTAACCTCAGTTGGCAAAGACAAATCCCTAGCTACAATAACTTACTCTCTGGTAGCTGGTGGCAAAAGGAAGACACGGGCGCTTGGGTTTCAGTTGAGCTAAGACTTGCAGAGGCCTTAGGCCTAAAATTAGGCGATGAATTGACTCTCAATGCAGGTGGTGAATTGCTAAGGGCTAAGGTTAAAAATATTCGTGCTGTCGATTGGTATTCTTTTCAACCTAATTTTTATCTGCTTTTCTCGCCCAATGTCTTGGCAGACTTACCCGCAACCTATATAACAAGCTTTTATTTACCTGAGCAACAAACCGATTTTATCTTAAACTTGGCACAACAATTTCCTAGCATCAGCTTAATTGACCTTAGCCAGACTCTGGCGCAGGTACAACAAATTATGGCTACGGGTAGTCGGATCATAGGTTACTTGTTGATCCTCTCCTTAGGCGCCAGCCTATTGATTTTACTCTCCTCCATACAAGCCACTTTGGATTTACGTTGCTATGAGGCAGCAATTTTGCGTGCTCTAGGCATGAGCAGACTTCAACTGCAACGAATGATAGGCTTAGAATTTTTCCTTCAAGGCTTGTTGGCGGGACTATTAGGCTGCATGGCCGCGCTTTTAGCCAGTTTTGCAATTACACATTATATTTTTAAACTTGATTTTCTGGTTCCACTACCACTAGTGAGCCTATGCTGTGCTGGTAGTCCCTTATTACTTGGAATCATAGGCTTTTGTTGCTCTAGAACCATCGTTAGCCGAAACTTGCAATCCTCACTACAGCAAGTTTCGGCCGGTTAAATGGCATTGTTTGCGTTAAATGGTTACGAAAAATCAAAATTTGTTGGGAATGAGGAGTTTGGGGTTGTTAAATCATCCGAGGAATCGAACAATATATCAAGCTCCTCCTGGGTCAAAAAGGGTTCTTCCCGTAGCTCAGTTGTTAAATTCTGCTCAGCTTCCAAGTGGCTGCTTGACGCAGGATAAAATAATCCATGGATATTGTGATTTATAGCTTGAGTTGGCTCGACTCTTTGTCTAGGGCTTTGGAACATTGAAGCAGCTGTTGCGTCGAAAAGTCCAAAGTTGTAATTAGGCTGAGGGTAAGTTAAGGTTTGCTCAATAATATATTGATTTTGCCCAACTAAATTAGGCCTAGGCAGCATAAGCCTAGTAAACTGCTGTGTGTTCTGCAAGCTTTGAGCTTGTTGCTGCCTTTGAATTTCCTGCCATCTTTGTGCTTCTTGTTGGCTTCTGATTTCCTGCCATCGTTGCAGCTCTTGCTGCCGCCTGATTTCCTGCCCTCGTTGCAGCTCTTGTTGCCGCCTGATTTCCTCCAATCGTTGCTGCTCTTGCTGCCTCCTGATTTCCTCCAATCGTTGCAGTTCTTGTTGCCTTTGGATCTCTTGTAACTTCTGCATTTGCTTTAGCCTTGGAACATCCCACTCAATAGTATAATCCACAGTGTTTTTTTCACTGTGAATAACACTTGATTGAGATTGCGCTTGCCGGGGTAAATGACCTACTTGTGCACAACCTAGAAACTCATCAAAGTTTTTTTGGCCTAAACCTTCCCAAATAATCTCTATAATAAGAGCATACTTTTGACTATTATCAGGGTCAGGGCGCAGAACTCTACCCGCGCGCTGTACGATCATTACATCGGAACAGGTAGGTCTTGCATTAAAACAAACCTCAAGACGCCGATTATCATAGCCATTGATCAAAATATCCGAACCACATAATATCGCAATTTTACCTGTTTTATGGAGGGCAATTAGCTTTTGCTGCTCTTCGCCATCTAACTCACCTGAAATATAAGCAGCAGGAATAATATTATGAGCTTCAAAATTAGGATGAGCTTTGAGTGCTTGATTAAATTTTTCAGCAACCGCTTTCGCATGGTCTATACCTGCACAAAATACCAGGCCAGTCTTGCCTAACAAGGCTTGTTGCGTATCAGGGTCAATGCCTTGGGTATAAATATCGACGATCATCTGATTAAATTTATCGATATTAAGAGCTTGTTGTAATTCTTGTTCAGAATAATCAACACCCTTATCAACGCGCTCGGCTTTTTTTGTTTTAAAAAAAGTCTTTAATTCTAGTGAAAGCTTAGGCGTAACATAAATGACCTTACACGGTGCCAAATACTTGTTGTTAATAGCCTCTGCAATGGACATAGTGAAAATTTCATGTTCGAGCAATTCGCTAACACTACGCAGCGCACCTTTAGGCCGTTTGGTATTATAGGTATCAGTAGCGGTGAAACCCAAAATAATCGATTTGTTAAAGGAATTGATTAATTCGGCACGAGCTTTAGACAAACATAAGTGAACCTCGTCTAAAATGACCATATCATAGTCATGACAGTTGAGCCAACCCTGAGAATTGATTTGCTTGGTTAAGGACTGATAAGTCGTTATAGTTACATCTTTGCCGCAAATTTTATTATCACTGGCAAAAATTTCTACATCTAATTCTGGAGCTAGTTCCCTTATACGCTGATAAGTTTGTTTAAGTAGAACTCGAGTGGGCACAACGATCAATTTTCTACTGCCAGGCGTTGCCATAATCATACCGATAAACATTTGGGTTTTCCCAATCCCGGTGGGACAAAGAAAATATCCTTTATAGCGCTGTAAGCGTATGTGTTCACCCAAACTAGCAATGGCCTCATGTTGATAAGGACGAAACAAATCCTTGTTCTTGTTCTGAGTTACAAAAGATTCAATATTCGCCACCATCAGAGGAGCAATTTTTGTTAAAGTGGCTTGTCCAGGATTTAATTCACAGTTTTCACCCATCTGACCGTCGATCTGTATGGAATAATTGGCCTGAAATTTAGCCCTGTCACCCAAATTTTTATAAAGAATTATTTTGCCACCGGCGCTTATTTCAACTTCATTGCCAACATGGCCGTGTAAAATAACGTCCCCTTCGGCAATGATCTTGACGTTATTTTTAACGTCACCATGAATTATGACTTCACCTTTTGACTCAATAAGCACATTATGCTCAACGCCTTCATCAGCGTCTTCAACGGTATTTAGAGCAAGTTTAGCTGGAGTAAGTTTGCCAACTTTACCCTTGATAACAATATCTTTATCGGCTTTGATTTCAGTATGCTCACCCACGCTTTTGGCGCGCAATGTTCCTTGCGTGCTTACCCGGGTTTTTTTAAGCTTGGAACCTGCATTGATGGAGCGCTTCACCACTAGGTTAATAGCTCCATTTATCTCAACTTGGGCAGATTTGCCGACATAACCCTCTATGACCACCATGGGTAAATTAACCTTTAATTGTTGGGTTTGGTTTTTTTTAATCGAATTCAGACGTTTTACAGCTTGCTTATTATTCATAATTGTCGCTGACCTCATTAATATAAAATTTTGGACTTAAAACTAAATAACTGAGCTCGGTAGTTAATATAGAACATCAACGAGCTAGATAGATGGGTAATTTCGCTTGAGACTTTTACTTGAAACGATAATAAATTTTAACATGTTGTGCTAAAACTGAACAGTTTTTGGCTACCTCTCCTTCGCTAAATTAACCTTTATGGCAATCTAAGCCTGCAGGTTAGGATCAGGACTAGGCTTGGGTGAGAGTGAGCCCTTCGTGGAAGGGCTCAAGCACATTATAAACGATGCTGGCTTAATTTTTGCTCTGGGCAAGCACTTAAAATTATTTCTTGCTATCAACGCGCAGCACGGCCAAAAAGGCTTCTTGTGGAACCTCAACCCTACCCACTTGCTTCATGCGCTTTTTACCTTCCTTTTGTTTTTCCAACAGTTTACGTTTGCGGCTAATATCACCACCATAGCACTTGGCGGTTACATTCTTACGCAGGGCCTTTACCGTCTGTCTAGCAATGATCTGATTACCGATAGAAGCCTGAATTGCCACATCAAACATTTGCCTTGGGATTAGATCTTGTAGTTGTTCGGTTAATTGCCGCCCTCGATACTGCGAATTATCACGGTGAACAATAATGGATAAGGCGTCAACCTTTTCACCATTGATAAGCACATCTAATTTAACTAAATCGGCCGCTTGGAAGCGCTCAAAACTATAATCAAGCGAGGCATAACCACGGCTTACCGACTTTAGTCTATCAAAGAAATCGAGCACAACCTCTGCCATGGGTATCTCATAGACCAAAGACACTTGATTGCTCAAATAAAGCATGCTGATCTGTACCCCGCGCTTTTCTATACACAGGGTGATGACATTACCCAGATATTGTTGTGGCACCAAAATATTGACCTTGGCAATGGGTTCACGCACTGCCTCTATGGTATTAATGGCAGGTAATTTATCGGGATTATCGATATGGATGATTTCGCTCTTGGTTGTCTCAACTTCATAGACAACGGTGGGAGCTGTCGTGATCAAATCGAGATTGTATTCCCTTTCCAAGCGCTCCTGAACGATTTCCATGTGCAACATACCCAAAAACCCACATCGAAATCCAAATCCAAGCGCCGATGAACTTTCAGGCTCATAAAAAAGTGCTGCATCGTTTAAGCGTAGCTTTTCTAAGGCATCACGGAAGGCTTCATAGTCGTCTGAACTTATGGGGAAGAGTCCGGCATATACCTGAGGTTTAGCCTTTTTAAATCCGGGTAAAGCTGCTGAGGCAGAGCGACTGGCGTGAGTTAAGGTATCGCCCACAGGAGCGCCATGAATTTCCTTGATACCTGCGACAACAAAGCCTACCTCGCCCGCTGTCAGCTGGTCCTTATCAAAGGGCTTGGGATTAAAATAGCCTATTTTATCAACCACATAACTGCGCCCGGTTGACATGACTAAAATTTTATCGCCCTTTTTCAAGACTCCATTTTTAACTCGGACTAAAGACACAACCCCTAAATAATTATCAAACCACGAGTCAATGATAAGTGCTTGTAAGGGTTGGAGAGGGTCACCCACAGGCGGAGGAATACGCTTGATCAGCTCTTCAAGTAATTCGGTAATGCCAAGCCCCGTTTTGGCGCTCACCCGCACCGCATCTTTGGCCTCGATACCAATGATATTCTCAATTTCATCGATCACTCGCTCCGGCTCAGCTTGCGGAAGGTCTATCTTATTCAATACCGGAACAACTTCTAAACCTTGCTCTATGGCGGTATAGCAGACGGCCAAGGTCTGAGCCTCCACACCTTGTGCGGCATCGACCACCAATAAGGCTCCCTCACAGGCGGCTAATGAACGCGAAACCTCGTAGGAAAAGTCAACGTGGCCCGGGGTATCAATGAAATTTAGCTGATAGGTAGTACCATCTTCAGAGTCAAAGAATAAGGTTACACTTTGAGCCTTGATCGTGATACCACGTTCTCTTTCAATATCCATGGAGTCTAGTACTTGCTCGGCCATCTCTCTTGCTGAGAGTCCGCCGCAGATCTGAATAAAGCGATCGGCTAAAGTCGACTTGCCATGGTCAATGTGGGCAATGATTGAAAAGTTGCGGATATGTTTCATGTGAACCTATTCTGATTTAGTTTTTTTTGAAAGCAGGCTTTCGTTGCGTAAACGTCTGGCCTTCTTTAAATTCCAAAGAGTTAGCAATGGGCCTGAAAGCGCATAACCACAAGCAAGGAAAAATAAAATGTGCGGTGGGTCAAGAGCAATCAAGGCAAAAACCAACACTAAGATAAGTACGGCAACAAAAGGCACTTTACCCTTTAAATCTATTTGCTTAAAACTATGGTAACGAACATTGCTCACCATAAGCCCAGCTAAAATCACCATTACAATGGCAACCACCTTGGATAAATCAGGGCCTGTAATATCACTTTGGTGCGCAGACCAAACCATGCCAGCTAAAACACTCGCCGCAGCGGGAATGGGTAAGCCCTGGAAATAATTCTTATCGGCATGAGAAACTTGGGTATTAAAACGAGCTAAGCGCAGTGCACCCGCTGCGGCATATAAAAATGCTGCAAGCCAGCCAAACTTACCCAAGCCCAGCATCGCCCAACTATAACCCACTAAGGCAGGTGCAATACCGAAGGATACCATATCCGATAAACTATCGTATTCAGCCCCGAAGGCACTCTGGGTATTGGTTAAACGCGCAACTCTACCATCTAGGTTATCCATGATAATAGCAACAAAAATTGCCACTGCGGCACCATTAAAATGGCTTTTCATCGCAGCCACGATGGCAAAAAAGCCAGCGAACAAGGCTGCCGTTGTAAATAAATTAGGTAGCAGGTATATACCTCTAGCCCGTTGGACATCTTTTTGATCCTGCATAATTCACCTATAATTAATTTCTTTGCCAAATTTTAACGTTTATCCAAACCAAGGTATACTACATTCTTGTTGGTTAGCTTTCCCCTATGCGGCATAATAATCAGCAATCACCATATTAGTCAAAAAAATTAAGCAACCTTTTATGAATATGCAAACGAATTTATATAATAAAACCTTAGCCTTAGCGGGCATTTTTCAAGCAGCCGCCCTTGTAAAACAAGTAGCTCAACTGGGCCAATGTCCCGAACAATCCATGGAAACGAGCGTTAGGAGCATCTGTATTACCGAGCCAAAATCCGTACTAGAGGTCTATGAAACCACCTCTCATCTAAAACTCGGCCTAGAAACATTGATCGCCGTGCTAAGCTCAGCCAAACAGAGTGACCACATTGACATCGCTCGTTATGTTATAGGTTTACTACATTTGGAGCGCAAATTAACTCGTGATAAACAGCTTATGGCGATATTGACCCAAAGGCTTGTAAAAGCCAAGCACCAGCTCAGTTTTTTTGAACCTCTGCATCCCAATGTCCTAGCTAATTTTGCCGATATTTATCTCAACACCTTGAGTACCTTTAAGCTACGCATTCAGGTAGTAGGCGATCCCAATTTACTTGGCCAATCTGCCACTTTAGACAAAGTACGTACGCTTTTACTTGCAGGCATACGCTCGGCCGTGCTTTGGCAGCAATTGGGTGGATCACGCTGGAAACTGGTCCTCAAGCGTAAACAATACTTGCAAATGGCAAGGGCAATTTTAAGTGATTCCTAAATTTAACTGGTTTAGAATATGGATAAATACAGACGTGATCATTATTTAAAATGCTTGGGTATTCAAAGCTGGCACAGCCGGACTCTTACCCAGGTTAAAGAGGAACAAGTTATGGCTAGTGAAGCTCAACCTACTCAGCCGCAAGCAAAGCCTATAGCGGAGCTCTCTTGGCAAGAGCTGGAGGAAAGAGTTTCAACTTGCCAGCTCTGTCCCCTATTAGCCCAAAGCCGCTCTCACCATGTTTTTGGTGATGGTAATCGAAATGCCGACCTCGTCATTGTCGGCGAAGCCCCAGGGGCAAATGAAGACTTACAGGGCAAACCCTTTGTTGGCAGAGCAGGTCAACTGCTTACCGAGATGTTAAAAGCCATAGGTTTAAAACGTGAGGATATTTACATCACCAATATCTTAAAGTCTCGCCCTCCCAATAACCGGGATCCTAAACCCGAAGAAACAGCCAATTGTACGCCCTATTTAGAAAGACAACTGGCCTTATTGCAACCTAAATTGATGGTAGCCGTTGGTCGAATTGCCGCCCAATACTTATTGAATACCACTGAAACCATGGCCAAATTGCGTGGCCGACAATTTAGCTTTCGCAATACCACTACGCCACTATTGGTTACCTACCATCCCGCCTATCTGTTGCGTTCACCTGGGCAAAAAAAAGAGGCTTATAAGGATTTAGTCTTGATCAAAAAAACCCTTGATAGCTTGTGAAAAACTATCAGCTAAACTAAATTCCCTCTGCAGCTCTCCTTTTACTTTGACATCCTCATAAAACGTCAGTCATTTTATGACTGACTTTTACCAGTTAACTCTATTCCATAGCGGATAAAAAATGACCTTAGAGCTTTGAGTTAATAAAACCTTAAGTTTAATTGGTTAAGATATCTCATCTAGCTGCAGGCTTTTTAGCCGACGTGGATATTTAGCGACTTAGATTAACCTAATTATTATAAAAACATGACCACAGTCAATAAAATAGAAAATTCCAAAAATCAAGCTGAGAATGGGACTAAAATCATTAAAAGAGCTCATTTTCAAGGTGATTTTAGAAAACATACAACGCTTAAAATTTATATTTGTCCCGATAATCCCAATCAGACAGGCGAAAAATTCTTAGCTTTACTTGAGCTTATCAATAGGGAAAGCAGCACCATTGAAGCTGTTGAATTTATAGATACCAGTTATTTATATCGCCATTATGATGATCAATTTGCCACGCCGGGTACCTCTAAATGGCATAATGAACATAAAACCCTGTTAGAAACAAGCCTAAGAGTGCCTTATAAGGTGACTTTTTGGGATGAAAGAATTAGCACCAGCGCCTTTCAAGAAAGGCATAACGAAGTACTAAAGGCCTATAAAAACAATCTTGTCGACCTAAAAACCATCGTGGATAAACTTGCAAATCATTATGCGCGTTTATACAACCAAGCAGCCTCCCTCGACTATGTTCTCGAGGAATTGGCTAAGTTTTTAACTCAGTCCGGCGGAATTACTTCTGCGGGCAATCTCAATGCCGCATTGTGTTGGGGGCAACGTAATTACTCTTTAGAGATATCGTGATAAATCATCCTGCTAGCTCAAGCTCAAATCCTAAACAGGAACTAGACTGTGATAATATTACCACAACCAGGCCATCAGAGAGCCAAGTAAACCTTATCTCTTCTTCTAAAGGCTCATTGATATCAAGACCGAAGACGTTTTTTAGCCAAAACTCACTTCCCTATTATAAGCCGAGTCCACTGGGTCAAGAAATAGCTAAACATATAGAAAATATGAGACTTAATAGTTTTCAGCAATTTAGATTCCTAGCCAAATTTTTAGATTACTGCAGTCAATTTGTTGCCGAGGATGGCCGGCTTAGAATGGAAGGACCTCGTTATATTTCCACCGATTTCGACCAGATGATCGCCTACTATGTCGACCAATTAGTGCTTTCTGAAAAAGACCAAGATAGATTTTTAGCCGGTTTTCATGATTATCTTAGAACTTATCTACAGCAAATGGAACAAGCTAAAACAGAGGCTAGCCTAATAAACACGCGTTGCTCTTTCTAGTGACAAAACTGGGGAATTAATTTGGACATTAAAAACTTAGTTACCGATAATATTACCTTAGAGTATGTTTTATCTGATAAGGCAATTTTCAATGCCTTATTCAATGCACTTGAGATCCACTTATTTGCAATTGCCAAAGATGGCAATTACATCGTCAAGAATCAAATTTTAGACCAAGCTATAAGCAAACTGTATCCCTCTGAAAAACCTATTCACATCAATGCTAAAGAAATAGATGAAGTGGCCTGGGAGGATTGTTGCGAGATCATGAACTCGGGTAAAACTCGGGTCAAAGAGGAGCGGGCGCCTAATGGTCGTTATTATTTATCGGTAAAATCTCCACTTAGAAATAAGGATGAAGTGGTTGGTGTTATAGGTATAGCCGTGGACATTACCGATAAAAAACAAGCGGAAATAGCTAAAGAAGAATTTTTAGCCAATATGAGTCATGATTTACGCATTCCCTTTTCGGGAATCTGTAGCATGGCTGACTACCTCTACCACATTGAAACCGATGTGGTTAAAAAGGAATTTTTAGGCAATATTGTTGAGTCCAGTAAGGGCTTTTTAAATCTTTTAACTCAAATACTAGACCTATCGCAAATTCAGCAAACGAAATCAAGACTTTTGAATTGTAATATCCGAGATGAAATCAACCAACTGGCCATGATGTTTCAAGCCGAATTAAAGATAAAGGGGCTAGATCTAATCGTTGACTGTCCTAACGTCATTATAAAAACCGATAGATTAAAGCTTGCGAAAATTTTACTTAATCTGCTTGGAAATGCCATAAAGTTTACTCAAGAGGGATACATTAAAATTCAGGTGATCATTGCCAGGAACTTAAATATCAAGGTCATAGACACGGGCATTGGCATTGAGAAAAAACATCAAATCCAGATCTTTGAAAAATTTTATAAGGTTAAACCCTCTATCAAGCCACATGCACCCAAGGGATCGGGTCTCGGTTTATTCATCGTAGAACAAGCCGTCAGGGAGTTGGGTGGTACCCTTAATCTCAAGAGCAAACCAGGTCAAGGTTCGGTATTTGACCTTGCCCTTCCCTTGCATTAAGCAGTGTTTTAAGTTCAGTTTGATTACAGTTTTTCTCCAGTTAGCTATTTCGCAGCTTAAGCTTGACAAAGCTGATGACAACCTTCAAAATTATAAAAAAGATAATGATCGTAATCATTATGAGCTTATCTCAGCAACGGGGCTATACTTTACTTGAAGTTTTATGCGTCCTAAGTATTGGCTTGATACTGTGGCTAATAGCGATGCCTAGTTACAGAGAGTTTATCTACCAAATTCGTACCCAAACCGTGGTTACTCACTTTGTGCAGCTGCTTAACTTTGCCCGTTTAAGCTCGATAAAATTAGGCAAGCCGGTTAGCATTTGTGCAACTCAAGATGGAAAAAATTGCCATGCCGGTTGGCAGGGTTCATTCATAGTATTTATTGATGAAACCCGCAGTGGAAAGCTGGCTCAGCCAAATGATTTATTGCGTAGCTGGACTTTAAATAAAGGACAAGGACGGATCAGTTGGCAAGCCTCTCAGCACTACTTGACCATGCAGCCCAATGGGATCAGTCCAAGCAATGCGGGTACGTTTTATTATTGTCCAAGGGACAATAACCTTGAATACGCGAGGGCCATAGTCATCAATTTAGCCGGTAGAGTTAAAGTCCTAGACAACAGTAGCTATAATCTTCTAAATTGCGACTAAGCCCCAGCTGCTTAATATTACTTTAGCATTGACCTATGCTACCATCGGGTAAAGTGGCTTTACAAACATCGGCACCGGCTAAATTAGCACCCTTGGCACCGGAAAGATTGGCCTCGCGCAGACTAGCGCCACTAAAAACCGCGCCGGTTAAATCGGCCTCCGAAAGATTGGCATGCTCCAAATCACTGCCACTTAGATTAGCATTTTTCAAATTGGCTCGGCAAAGATTAAAGCTTCTTCCTTGCGTTTGTCTTACCTTACTTAAATTAGCACCCTCTAGATTAGAGCTTGCCAAATTTAGATTGTACATATCGCCGCCTGAAAGATTGGCATTGGCTAAATTGGCACTGGAGTGATTGGTAGTTGACTCTTTAGAAATACCCTTGGTATAGCCCCACCAAACATTACTCAAATCACAGCTTGGGCAGCTATTGGTTTTCTCGAAGTCATCTAGCTGATTCGGGTTGTAGGAAGCATTTGCCGCCATACAGCTTAGAGAAATTAATGATAAGCCAAAGATAAATGATTTACGCATTTTTAAGCTCCATTTACTGTAGAATCACTCCAATTATAACCCACATCGAGTAAAACTTATATTGATATTTTTACCTGCAAGCCTGTAACCAATCGGCAAGTATTTCAAGCATTCCAGCAAAATCGGGATTATAACTTAAGCGTTGGAGCTTATAGTCCTTAGGGGCCTTGAGCCTAAGGGCACCCTTATAAATTTGAGTTGCCTTTGGATCACCTTGGCAAGCGAGAAAAGGCTGATAATCTCCTTTTTCACCATAGTGGTGATTGGCGGGAGAGGTGGCCAACCCAATGTGAGAAAAATTGAGGATGTTTTGCTCTGGGTAATAACTCGTTTTATGGATGATGCCTTTACCCTTATGCGTGGGCTCCTTGGCATAAATCAGTAAGCGATTGGCCGGATGGTTTGAGGCTTGGTGCAGAGAAATTACGGGTTGCGGATTGATGATCTCATCGGTAGCGCTTAAAACCGTGAAAATGGGTATGCCCAAGCTTGTCTCAAGCGTTTGTAAACTATCGCTTAAGAGTTGTAATTGAAACACACCATTGACTGGAAGTGAGGCATATTTGGCATAATCATTTTCGGCCTCAATGCTCAACCAATGCGCTCTCTGCCAAAGGGTTTTTAACCACATTTGGGTACGGACCGCAATTTCAATATAACGCTTAAGCCGCAAAGCGGGCGCCAAAAGGACCAGCCCCCGTATCGTATCATTATTTAGGGCATGCTCTAGAGCTAAAGCCCCTCCGGCTGAATAGCCCGCTAGATAGACTTCCTCCACTTGTTTTGCCAGATCGGCTACTGCATAAGCAAGCGTTTGTTGCCAAGCATCAAGCTTAACGTGTAACAAATCGCCGGGTACCGTGCCGTGCCCCGGTAAAATTATTGCTCTTACCCAAAATCCCTGTTGTTTAAAAAACAGGGCTAGATCTTGCATTTGAAAGGGCGAGTCGGTTAAACCGTGAATTAAAACGATACCCCGCTTGGCCTTATCCAGTGGCCAGTCAAAGGGTTTATTCGCTTCAATAATGGTTGCCGGGGCATATTGGGGTTGATGAATATGACAATCACTGATGAGCGTTTGCATATTAAGAATATAATCAGCAAAGGGTTTGCCCCCATCGACAAATGCATTATTTCTGCCAGTGGTTTGAAGATAGTCAGCAATTTGACTGCTCATAGAGTAATCGTTATATTAAAAGGAAAACAATTCTAGGGCACAAATTAATGAAAGAAAAGTTTTTCAAGTTTTTCTCTGCACTAAATTTAGTGGCTATTCTGAGTTTTAGTTCAGTTTGCTTTGCAGACACGGGTGATTTTGGCCAAGTCGTAAATAATATTTTAAATCCAGTCAGTGGATTTACCGATGCCTTTTATAAAATTTGCTATGTTTTAGGTGGCATGTTGATCGTGGGCTCAGGCATACAATATAACCTTTATCGTAAAAATCCCGTGCAGGTACGCTTAAGCAATGTTTTTTTCTTGCTTATCGTGGGGCTTGTTGTAGTCTGCCTGCCTTTCATAGTACAATTATCCTCGTCTTCGAAAATCATTGATCGTTCGTTGCACAGACAGCAAAGTCAGGTTGTCGTACCCACAACACCTGCACCTAAGCAGCCGGTTGTACCAGCAGATAATGACCAATGGTATAACTCCCCTTAAATTTACTCATGGAAAATGGATCTTAAAGCATGCGAATCTTGATTAGCAACGATGACGGTGTTTATTCCCCGGGAATTACCTGTTTAGCCCATGCGCTTAGCAAAATTGCCAATGTGACGGTTGTCGCCCCTGACCGAGATAGAAGTGGCGCAAGTAACTCCTTAACTCTGACCAGACCCTTGCGGGTTCATAAACATAGCAATGACTTCATCAGTGTTGAAGGAACTCCAACGGATTGTGTTCACTTAGCCATAACCGGATTACTTGAGGATACACCCGACATGGTGGTATCGGGAATAAATCACGGCGCTAATTTAAGTGATGATGTATTGTACTCAGGCACGGTAGCTGCCGCTATCGAAGGACGCTATTTGGGTTTTCCCGCTATCGCAATTTCCCAAGTCTCTTCGTCTCCCAAGTACTTTGAAACAGCAGCCGAAGTTGCTTGTCGCTTAGTCATGCGCTTGCAGTCAAAACCATTGCCAATTAAAACCATCTTAAACGTCAATGTCCCTGACGTCCCCTTAAGCGAATTACGCGGCATTGAAATTACTCGTCTTGGGACTCGCCATGGTGCGGAACCCACTATCAAAAGCATTGATCCCAGGGGCCATGCAATTTATTGGGTAGGCCCTCCGGGAGAACAACAAGATGCAGGTGTTGGCACAGATTTTTATGCGGTGAATAATAATAAGGTATCCATAACACCTCTACAATTAGACTTTACCCATTATAGTATTTTCAATGAATTAGCTAGTTGGACAGAAGAACTTATCTAATGCGTATCTTTTCCTATTTGTATGATAAAATGTTGATCTGGTCTCGGCATCGCCATGCCCCTTATTATTTAGGTGGCATTAGTTTTGCTGAGTCATCTTTTTTCCCCTTAGCCCCTGACATTATGCTGGCCCCCATGGCGCTTGCCAATCCTCGCCGAGCTTGGTTTTATGCAACCATAACAACCTTTACCTCAGCCTTAGGCGGTATCGCAGGTTATATCATTGGAGCCTATCTTTTTATCTGGTTACAGCCCTATTTAATCAGCTACGGCTATGGGCCCGTGCTGGCAAAGGTGATGGCCTGGTTTAAAACCTGGGGTATTTGGGCCATTTTTTTAGCGGGCTTCTCCCCTATTCCTTATAAACTCTTTACCATAGGTGGGGGCGCCCTTGGCATGCCCTTACTACCTTTTACGCTTGCATCTATCGTGGGCCGCGGCAGCCGATTTTTCTTAGTGGCAGCGCTGATGGCTTGGGGTGGTAGTAAAATGGAATCCAAACTCCGGGCGATCATTGATAAACTGGGTTGGTTATTAGTGGGATTACTGATCGTCGTTTATGTGGTTTGGAAAATTGCTAGCTAGCCATCGATTTATCAGCGTTTGTCTATTATTTATTATTCTTTGCCTAAATGGGTGTGGCCTTCATGCTCCTGCCCCAGTAAGCGAACTGCAACCTGGTTTTCATAAGGTAAACCGAGGTGAAACGCTTTACGCCATTGCTTTTCGTTATGGTTTAGATTATCGCAATTTAGCAGCACTCAACCACCTTCATCCACCCTATAAAATCCAGGCTGGGCAAAAAATTCGCTTACAGGCTTCTAAACCTAAAACAAGCCGATATTGGACTAAAAAACCAATTTCTAAGCGTAAAATAACCTCAGTTAGGCTTAAACCTCAAACTCAATATAGAGCCATGAGTCATACTCCGATCAGAACCGTTAGCCGTTTAAGTTGGCAATGGCCTACACGAGGTACCGTGATCAGCGGTTTTTCTCCCAGTGTAGCAGGTAATAAGGGAATTGATATTGCCGGACAATATGGCCAAGCTGTCTATGCTTCTGCAGCGGGCGTGGTAGTCTATTGTGGTAGTGGCCTTAGAGGCTATGGCCAGCTTATCATTATTAAACATAACGATGAATATTTAAGTGCCTATGCTCATAATAGCCAATTACTGGTAAAAGAAGGAATGGTCGTTAAAACGGGCCAACAAATTGCAAAAATGGGAAATTCTGCGAGTACTCGAATCAAACTACACTTTGAAATTCGGCAAGCCGGAAAACCCGTAAACCCGCTAATTTTTTTAGCAAAAAACTAGGGGGAAAAGATAAAAGGTGTTAAAATACCGTACCTTTTCTATGGTCGGCCAACCAGCTAAGTGGAGTAGCTATGCCAAAACAGAACACGACTGATAATTTAGATAAAGATTTTCCGCTCGAAGAGGATGCCTTGGAGCTTTCTGCAGAAAAAGATGCTTTGCTTGATGACGATTTTCTTTCTGACCCATTAGCTGAAGAAGGACTTTTTGCTGAGGAAGAACAAGAACATACCGAGCTAGCACGTGAACATTTTTTTAGCGCCAATACGCAACAGCTTGATGCTACACAGCTTTACTTACGTGAAATTGGTTTTTCACCCCTCCTATCCGCTGAAGAAGAAATTCACTATGGACGTTTAGCTCGCAAGGGTGATACCGATGCTCGCAATCGTATGATTGAAAGTAATCTGCGCTTAGTCGTGAAAATTGCCAGACGTTACATTAACCGTGGCCTAACCTTTCTAGATCTCATTGAGGAAGGTAATTTGGGTTTGATGCGTGCGGTTGAAAAATATGATCCCGACAAAGGCTTTCGCTTTTCAACCTATGCAACCTGGTGGATACGTCAAACCATTGAGCGCGGCTTAATGAATCAAACCCGCACGGTGCGCTTGCCCATCCACATTGTTAAGGAGCTCAATGTATACCTAAGAGCAGCTAGAGAGTTAATGCAAGAGCTAGATCACGAGCCAACCCCTGAGGAAATTGCTAAATTCCTGGATAGGCCGGTGCAAGATGTTAAACAAATGCTTACTCTTAACGAACGCATCAGTTCAGTTGACTCACCCATAGGGCATGATGGCGAAAAATCGCTGCTCGATACGCTTCCCGATGAAAAACACATAGATCCTGCTCGTCAATTACAAGAAGAAAATTTACGCAGCAATTTAGACATGTGGTTACAAGATTTAACGCCTAATCAAAGAGAGGTCTTAATGCGTCGCTTTGGGCTTGGTGATTATGATAGAGCAACCCTAGAGGAAGTGGGTCAACAAATTGGTCTAACACGTGAACGGGTACGCCAAATTCAAGTAGAAGCCTTAAAAGCTCTGCGCAAAATCATGGAAAAACATGGTTTATCCCACGAATCTATTTTTGGCTAATTCTATGCTTGAGAGGCTAGCTGTGTAGCCTCTCTAAAGCCTTGCTCAGTAAAGATTAAGTGAGGTTTTTTTGTGAAGTGCTAGTATCTAATCCAGAATTTCTGCCATATAGTTTTAATATATTCAAGTTTGCACCGTTAACATAAGGGTCATTTAGAACCCGTATGCCAGCCATTAGCTTTTGCCTCATTCTAGATATCATCCCAAATATCGCCGCCCGATATACTTTCTAATTCTTGTAGAATTAACGGTTGGCTTTCAGGTTCATTGGGCTTTTCGATATCACTATCATTTTGTATTACCTTGCTTGGCTTGGGCATGACTTGCTCTTCTTATTTAACTGCTTTTTTATAAGTATAGCCAACCAGATAGAAGCGGATTTCATTAGAGGCGGAACAGAGCAAAGCTGGCTCAAGCCTGAGATTAAAAATAGTTAAACGCTGTAAAGATGAAAAAGCGCCAGCGAGCTGAGCCGCAGGCACTTTGTGCAAAAGATACTTTTTATAATCTAAGTTTAAAGGATTTAAACTCTAAACCCCTTAGGTTAACTTTTTGGTTAATTCGGCTAGGGTACGAGCCTCGGGGACATCGCTGATATAATCGCTGTCTAACTGCTTGCTTAGCAATGACAAGGAAAACATACCACGCACCATTTGTTGCTGTTTGTCATTTATTTCAACTACCAGGGCATAGTGCTGACGAGCATCGCGCATGGTATTGATGACATGGCCAACCTTGGCGTGCTTAAGTGATGCATGGTCAAAAGCCACAACTTCAGTTTGAGGGCGCATTACCATCTGTACCTCTACCTCGTGGCGAGGAATGCGTTTCTCGTGAATTAGCTTGATGGTTTTTTCACCCAAAATATGCTCGCTACTGATGATGCCTATTACCCTATCAGCCTCATCGGTGACAAGCAAAATATGCGCGCCGGATACTTCCATTTCAATCAAGGCATGGGTAACCGGGGCTTCGGGTTTAATGGTAAAGGCATAATTAGTCTGATAATCTACCATGAACTCCAATGCTGGATCATCGAGGTGAGCCACTTCCGGCAAAGCGGGTGGATGTTTGTAAGTACTACCCGCATCCAAAGTTACAGTTGGCAAAATTTCATAATTTTTTGGCATTAGTTAGTCTCTGGGCTAAAAAAGTTGGGTACATTTTAGCAGTTTTATAAAATAAATATAACTTGAAATTTGAGAGTTAATCCCCATATATAATCCCAGGTATTCAAGCTAACTTTAGAGGATATTGGCATGAGCGAGACGGCTTCACAACAAAAGCAAACCTTAGGTTTTGAAACCGAGGTTAAACAGCTATTACAATTGATGATTCACTCCTTGTATAGCAATAAAGAGATCTTTTTAAGAGAATTAATTTCCAACGCCTCAGATGCTTGCGATAAATTGCGCTTTGCGGCGGTGGAAAATGATGGTCTTTATGAGCAAGATCCCGATTTAAACATTCGCATTCAATTTGACAAACAAGCCCGCACATTGGTCATCAGCGATAATGGCATAGGCATGAATCGAGATGAGGTGATAAAAAACCTAGGTACCATTGCCAAATCTGGCACCAAGGAATTTTTAGCTAATTTAACTAAAGAACAATTAAAGGACAATCACCTTATCGGTCAATTTGGGGTAGGCTTTTATTCTGCCTTTATGGTGGCAGATAAGGTGAGCGTTTTGACTCGCCGGGCTGGCGATCCTGCCAATACTGCGATACGCTGGGAGTCAAAGGGTGAAGGTGACTATACACTCGAACCCGCTCAGAAAACCACTAAAGGCACCGAAATCACCTTACATATGAAAGAAGATGCCGAGGAGTTTTTAGACGACTGGCGTATAAGAAACATCATTCATAAATATTCCGACCATATTTCTTGGCCCATCATCATGCCTAAACCCAGGCTGGAAGAGAAAGAAGATGAGGAGCCTAAAGAGCCGGAATCCGAGACCGTCAATCGTGCCAAAGCCCTGTGGACTTTAGCGAAAAGTGAAATTAAGGATGAAGATTACCAGGAATTTTACAAGCATATTTCTCATGACTTTGAAGATCCCTTGGTCTGGAGTCACAATCGGGTAGAAGGTAAGCAAGAATATATTACCCTTCTCTACGTGCCTTCACGAGCTCCCTTTGATCTATGGCAACGTGATCAACAATATGGATTAAAACTTTACGTCAACCGCGTGTTTATTTTAGACAAGGCAGAGCAATTTTTGCCACTTTACCTGCGCTTTATCAAGGGTGTGGTTGACTCTCGTGACTTGCCTCTCAATGTATCGCGCGAAATGCTGCAGAACCACAAGCTTATTGATACCATTCGTTCGGCCTGTAGCAAAAAGGTACTGAGTTTATTGGAAAAGCTCGCTAAAGATGAACCCGAAAAATATACTCAATTCTGGCAAGAGTTTGGTAAGGTTTTAAAAGAAGGCCCTGCTGAAGACTATGCCAATAAGGAGCAAATCGCTAAATTGCTGCGCTTTGCCTCCACCCACAGTGACAAGGACGAGCAGAACGTCTCTTTAGAAGATTATCTAGGTCGAGTCAAGGAGGGCCAAGAAGCCATTTACTATATTACTGCGGATAGCTTTGCCGCCGCAAAAAATAGCCCACACTTGGAAATTTTCCGTAAAAAAGGCATTGAGGTTTTATTACTCTCCGATCGCATTGACGAATGGTTAGTCACTCATTTAACCGAATATCAAGGTAAGCCTCTGCGCTCGGTTGCTAAGGGTGATTTGGACTTGGGCCAATTGGAAGATACAGAGGAAAAAGAAGCTCAGAAGAAGATCGAAGATGAATTTGCAGGCTTGATCAAGCAGGTTAAGGAAGCCTTAGGCAACGAGGTAAAAGAAGTTAAGATCACGCATCGCCTGACCTCATCTCCAGCCTGTGTGGTTGCCGATCAACATGACCTAAGCATTCAGATGCAACGCATGTTAAAAGCAGCGGGCCAAGAGGTTCCTGTCAGCAAACCAATTTTGGAGCTTAATCCCACCCATCCCTTGATCAGTCGTTTACAAGCCGAGCAAGATGACACTCGCTTTAAGGAATGGTCACATATTCTCTTAGATCAGGCACTACTTGCGGAAGGGGGCCAGTTAGAAGATCCGGCTCGCTTTGTACAACGCTTAAATAAAATGCTCTTGGAGATGATGCGGTAATCTAAACCCATACTCTGGCCAATAAGCTAACGCTTAGGGCCAGAGTGTGTTTCATATGAGTTAGCAGATTTCAAATGCGCTGTTCAGGTGGTGCTTGAACTTGCTATTTCTACAAAATCTTTCTCACAAAGTTAAATTGTTCTTTAATGCATTGCAAATGCGATCATTGTTGGGCTCATTGACATCCTTTTCAAGCTTTTCATTTGAGCAGCTGTGGTTCATGGCGAAACTATCCGGTGGATTAAAGATAAGCTTAAATAATTGGGGTAATGCGGTAAATACGACTTAGGCTGATAAGGCTTTACTAGCTAGACATTTAACTACCGGTCAGGTGAAAGAAAATTGATGATGCTAGTCATGGTATTTAGTGGAAACATAAGGATATTAACGATAAGTTCACCCGCGCTGGTATTACCACCCACTACCCTATCAAGCTCAGTATCATCAAGCCTGCCAGACTTAAAGGGTATTAGTGGAATATAACACTCATTACTCGCTATCGTTGAGTCTTGGGGCAAGACTTCGACAAAATAGAACTTAGCATCTGCTTTGATTGTGAAACCTGCTTCCTGTAATACTAGCTGAGCATTTTGCAAACATCGCTCTCTAAAGGCTTGATCATGACTGGCCCTGTTTAATAGGGCTGCTAATTTTTCTAAACACTCATCGTTTAGATTAGATGGCTGGTTCATAGAATTAATCTTCTTGCTTGATAAGGTAAATATAGTAGATAAAAAATGTTTTTGCAGCAGAACCCGTAGAATTCTTTGCAGCTTGCTAGGAGCATAAAACCCATGAGCTTGGCACAGCCCATCACTTCGAACGGGACTACCCTTAAACTTAGCTAAATACTTTTGTGAAGGCATTTAAAATAGGGTATTAATATTCCCTTAATTTTTACCTGTTAGAATACCGATTTTAGCTAATCCTGGAGAATAACCCAATGTCTGCTACCACCATAAACTCAAATGAAAATAAACTACCCCAATTAAAAAAACTCTTAAATGAAACAAAAGCCGAACTCAGTAGTTTAAAGACTCAATTACAAGCCGTTGGTAATGAGCCAGAGGATCTCGATAATAAGGAAGTCTTCGGTAATTTAGGTTTAAAGATAAACACTGCGCTCGAGTTTGCCATGGTAAACAATTTAACCGCCGAACTCTTAGACGAAATCATCAACAACCTGCAAGACTATGTTTTTGAAATTAATTCATGGATAGGCGGCCATACAGTCAATTTACTACCGTTTTTAAGTGAGTGTTCTTGTGTCAATAGCAGCAATTTCAATCGTTGCCACAACACCAGAAGACAAGATCTAGAGAAGGAAATTTTAAGCTATGCAGAAGAAAATTTATCCATCCAAGAGAAATTGCACTATCTTAGTCTAGGTTCAGGTGGTTTATTACAAGATTTTGTCTTAATCGGTAAATTGCTACTCCAAGGTTATCAGGACATTGAAGTCAACTTAGTTGAACCTGATCTCGATGAGCGAAGCTTACAGCAATTTAATTTTTTAATGCTGGTCGCGCAACAAAAAGGCATTAAACTCACCATCAATCACTTTACTAGCATTCAAGAATGCCAGGTTCAGCAACCACAAGTGAAATATCAATTAATCTCAGCCATTGATTTTGATGATCATGAAACCGCCTTTGCCGATGTCATGACTTGTCAAAGTTTAGTTGCCAGCAATGGACGCTTCTATTTGGCCTATGGCAAAACAAATCTCTGTTTTGATAGCATTCGCTGTGTCAAACAGGATCAGGTTGAAAATAAAATAGTCACACATATAGGCTCAGACCATAGCAGTTCAGAGCACGCTAATAAAGAACACCTACATATCGCCGTAGTTAGTGATACACTGATTGATTACAAAACCTGTAAAAAGCTGTTAACCCAATTAGCCCGAAATCCACATAAAAAGATCTCTTTAACCATGCTACAGCCAAAGAAATTGGATTACTTTGGTAACAGCACAGAGGATAATAATCCTCAATTTAACTCGGCTAATCTTACCCAATACTTCAAGCTTTTTATGCCCACGGATGTTGAGATTGAAGTAAATTTAGTTAGCGATGCAGAAACATTGAAGAAACGTTTGTTAAGCGGAGAGATGAAATTTGATACCGCCATTTTGAGCGCTTTTATGGAGGAAAATACCATACAGCCTCTGGTACAAAACTTAACAAGTATTTCTGCTCAAACCGAATTTTACTTCTTTATAGTCGCGACAAGACAAGATCTAAATTCTCAGCAAGCCGTGCCAGTTTTGCATGGTTTTTGGCGCCATAATCAGGCTAGAGGCATGAGGGTCTTTTTGGAACAGTCAGCTGAAAATGTGAATTTGACAGTTGAAGACTTGTTATCAACCCATAGCAAGGAAACCCATGCGGCTACAACAACAACTACTGCAGCATCTTTAAGCTCCGTTCCTACTCAGACCTTACGTACTCAGCATTATCAACAATCTGCTAATGAGCAACAATGGCAGCAATTGCGCTCGGAATTACCGCAAATTGATTTGCATGATAATGATTCTAGCTCAGATGAAGAAGCTGATTTCACCCCAAGCAACAATTTCTGATCAAGTCTGTACACCTGCTCTGAGCCTAAGAGCTCAGAGCGTTTTATGGGCATCCAATAAAATCGCCAATTGAATACAAGGTTTATCTGAGCGATTGCTCCAGGCATGGTTAGTGCCACGCTGGATCACCATATCACCCGCTCTTAACAGTGTCTCACCCTCCTCCAGAATTAGGTACAACTCACCCGAGAGAATAATGATGTAGTCCAGAGTTTGGGTTTGATGCATAAAGGGATGTGGCTCACCATGATTCATATTGACTCGCAGTTCTTCCGGTAGAGATGAATCCGGTGGAATTTGCACATATCTAACATAGGATCCATGGCTGGGTGTTTGTGGAAACAAACTATTTTCAAATCGCGTCTGCTTAGCTAAATTCACCGGCATACTATCGGTTGCCCAAATGTCGGAAATGATGAGTCCAGGAATATGCTCTGAGACATTGTTAGCTTTCTCATCGCTGACAATAACCGATTTCCCGGCTTTATGACCGGTTACTATGACACGTGGAATGGTATGCATTATATTCTCCTCTCTTTAATTTTAATAAAGGGTTTCCAACATCCTGACATCATAGCCAAGCAGAGGTTGATCTGTTTGAAAACGCTCGATCAAATCAGGGTTGGCAATAAACGATCTGCCCATGGCAATTAAATCAAATTGCCGATTCTCAATGCCTTGTGCCGCTTCATAAAAGTTATAGCTACCACTGGCAATTAAAATACCCTGATAATGACGGCGTAAAAATTCCGTCATCCCAAGATTATCCAATTCGGCAAAAATTACCTTGTCATCAAAATTACCGGTATGAATATAGGCTATGGGTAAGGTGTTCAGTTGACTCAATAAGTGGCCAAAAACAGCATTATCACGTGCATCACCCGTCATTCCATTAACATAAGCCCCTGGCGATAGGCGTAAGCCCACTTTTTCATAACCGATACTCTCGCCACAGGCCTTCACAACCTCTAAGGCGAAACGAGCCATGTTTTCAGGACTACCGCCATAGTCATCCAACCTCTGATTAGTGGCATAATGCAAAAACTGATCAACAAGATAACCATTGGCCCCATGAATTTCCACGCCATCACATCCGGCCTGCACTGCATTTATGGCCGCCTGTTTAAAGCTCAATACCAATTCTTGAATTTCCGTTTGGGAAACGGCTCTTGACTTGCCATAGCTTAAGCCAGGGGAACGCCAAACCCGACCCGACATTTGGGTGCTGGAAGGGGCCAAGGGCAATTGACCGTTTAAAAAACTAGGGTGGGATACTCGACCCACATGCCAAATTTGCATGAAGATACGTCCGCCCTTTTCATGTACCGCATCCGTAACCTGCCGCCAACCCTTGATCTGCGCCTGAGTATATATTCCCGGAATTCTTGGATAACCCAAGCCATCGGGCCTAATAATCGTTCCCTCGCTAATGATGAGACCCGCCTCAGCACGCCTTGCATAGTATTCTGCCATCGTTAAGGTTGGGGTATGATCGGTATTGGCCATGCTTCGCGTCAGCGGTGCCATCACTATTCTATTTTTCAAGCTTAAGTTTGGGGTAAGTTGAAAGGCCTGTAACAGTGAAGTTTGTGGAATCATGTTTTTCTCCCAGCTGATTTATATATTGCAAAATTCCGATATGGCAAATTAAAATTTTTTACAATAATTGTTTCAATTGCTCTAAGAACAGCTCAATATTAGTCCTGTTGATTTTACAATAAGTCCATTGCCCTCGCCTTTCCATGATAATAAGACCCGCCTGCTGTAACTGCAAAAGGTATTGCGAAACCGTGGATTGCGAAAGACCAATTTTCTTTTCGATAAGCCCCACACAGACTCCATCGATGTCAACATTACAATGCGTTGAACTAAAGTGTTGACTTGGCTGCTTTAACCAGTGGACAATTTGTAAGCGCTTGTCATTGGCAAGCGCTTTTAAGGCTAAACAAAGGTTCATCGATTGATTATATCGGAATTTTGCAATATTTGGAAATACTAGTTTCTACTTTATAATTCTATTTGAATCTATCAGGATGATATTTTCTTGCCCAGTCATCCCGAAGTTGATCTTTTTGATTATTGGGCAGATGGGCAATGGCATTTTCAAATTGCCTATAGTTATCAATATTCAATGCTTGCTCTGCAGGTATTCCGCCACCACTCACTTGCTGCAAGCTAGTTTCAGGAACCTGTTTTACATCATTAAAGCTTCCAAAATTTTCCTTACTCATGGTTTATCTCCTTCAAATAATCTATTTTAAGTAAAGTTCACCAATTGGGGTTTGTCAAATTGAGATAGCTTAAGAAATGGTTTTAGTTCAACTCTATTAGATTTGAGTTGTTGGAGTTTAGCCGATAGTAGCATCTATATAAGAAATAAAAACTTAATTTAAGATAAAGCTTATCTTCACGAATATGCCAACAACTGTATTGGGAATTGCGGAGCAATGATCACAGTTTGGTTAAACTAAATTTGCCCAGAGAAATGAAATTTTAAAGCCCAGCGTAGTAAGACCGGGCTTTATGAGGAATATTAAGCTGCTGAAGCTACCCTTTGATAGGATAAGGGTAATTCGGCCGCATCTTCAAACGAGACGATTTCCCAAGCCGTTTGATCGGCCAATAGGGTTCTTAGTAGTTTATTATTTAAGGCGTGGCCAGACTTATAGCCCTCAAAGGCTCCTATCAAACTATGACCTAATAAATATAAATCACCAATGGCATCCAAGATTTTATGCTTAACAAATTCATCGTTGTAACGCAAACCACCCTCGTTGAGCACACGGAATTCATCGACGACTATCACATTGTCCATGCTACCGCCCAGGGCTAGATTACGTGCTCGTAAGTACTCATACTCAGCTAGAAATCCAAAGGTTCGGGCTCGACTCACCTCTTTCACATAGGAGGTGCTAGAGAAATCCAAGGTCGCCACCTGAGGTTTATCCTTGAAAACGGGATGCTCAAAATTGATCCCAAATGAAACCTTAAAGCCATCAAAGGGAGAAAAGCGGACAAATTTATCACCATCGACCACTTCAACCATGCGTTTAACGCGTAGAAATTGCTTAGGCGCATTTTGCTCGACTATCCCCGCGGATTGAAGCAGAAAAACAAAGGGTCCGGAACTACCATCCATGATGGGAACCTCGGGCGCATCAACATCGATATAGGCGTTATCAATCCCTAGACCCGCCATAGCTGATAATAAATGCTCAACCGTTGAAACGTGTACATCACCTTGAGCCAAAGAGGTTGAAAGCGTAGTATCACCAACATTACCCGCTCTTGCTGCAATTTCGACCACGGGATTTAAGTCCACGCGCCTAAATATAATTCCGGTATTAATAGGAGCGGGCCTCAAAGTTAAATAAACTTTCTGGCCTGAATGCAGACCAACGCCCGTCGCTCTAATGATATTTTTTAAAGTACGTTGTTTTACCATGAAATTAAACATCCTCTTCTTGACGGCGCAAAAAAGCAGGAATGTCTAGATATTCCATCTCTTGGTTAGCATCACTTTGAGTCTTATTGACGACAGGTGCTTGTTTACGCATATAAGCAGGTCTATCAAATTGTTGATAGTCGAAACCACGTGCTTCATTAGCACGAGGCTTTTCCACAGCAGGAGTATTGGCTGGAGCACCCGTACCCTGGCCTGCAGGTAACCCTAGTCCAGTGGCAACAACTGTAACCCGTAGCTCATCCTGCATTTCAGAATCAATTACCGTACCCACTACCACAGTTGCATCTTCAGAGGTAAAGTTTTTAACAATATCACCTACCTCCTCAAATTCGCCAATCGACATATCGAGGCCACCGGTAATGTTGACCAATACCCCACGGGCTCCCGATAAATTAATATCCTCCAGCAAGGGGCTGGAAATAGCAGATTCAGCAGCTTGTCTAGCGCGATTTTCGCCAGAACCAATCCCCGTGCCCATCATGGCCATGCCCATGGTAGACATAACGGTACGTACGTCTGCAAAGTCGACATTGATTAAACCAGGACGGGTAATAAGTTCAGCAATACCTTGAACAGCACCCAAGAGTACGTCGTTGGCCGCCTTAAAGGCATTTAAAAGGCTAACATTTTTACCCAGCACAGAAAGAAGTTTGTTGTTGGGAATGGTGATCAGGGAGTCTACATTTTGGCTTAACTGCTTAATACCACCTTCTGCAGCAAACAGTCGCTGCTTACCTTCAAAACTAAAGGGTTTAGTGACTACTGCCACGGTTAAAATACCAAGCTCTTTACTGATTTGAGCAATAACAGGTGCCGCGCCTGTGCCGGTTCCGCCACCCATACCTGCGGTAATAAACACCATATCAGCGCCCGTTAATATTTCGCGAATCTTTTCTCTATCGGCCTCTGCGGATTGACGACCTACTTCAGGATTAGCTCCGGCGCCAAGTCCTTTAGTAATTTCTTCTCCTAATTGAATGTGTAAGGGCGCACTGGATTTCTTTAAGGCTTGAGAGTCGGTGTTAGCGCAAATAAAATCTACGCCATCAATTTTTTGGCTCATCATATGCTCAACCGCATTGCCGCCACCACCGCCAACTCCAATAACTTTGATCACCGCATTATGTGGATTGGCATCCGTTAACTCAAACATGAACTATACCCCGCCGGAATGAATAAATTAATAAATGTTCGCATTATACAGAATAATTTAAATTTTCACTAACATTTGCTTAAAAAAAAACCAGTTTTTGTAAGATTTTACTCAATAACTTCCTTTTATCTACTAAGCTCTTAACTAAAAGGTCCTATAAGGCGAATACTCGTTTGAGCGCGACTCACGACACAGCCATTGTCTAATACTTTAGCTAGTGAAGCCATGTTTTGAATAAGCTAATTGGGTTCATTGATCAGGGTCAATGAGCTTGACCCTAGCGTTTAGAAGTTTCCTTGAAACCAGGTCTTCATTTTTGACCAAATACCCTTAAAACCTTCACCCGTTCTATGATCATTCCGGGGATCATAATGCTGATGTAAGCCATGCAAGAGTAAGCCTGCGCTGGTGGCATAGATGGGATTGTTGATAATATCGCTGGTACCAACGATATGCTGTGGTATACCCAATCTCACCGGCATGTCAAAAACCGATTCAGCAAGGGTAATAAGGCCGTCAACCTTAGAAGCACCACCCGTCAGGACAATACCTGCGGCAATTCTATCTCCATAGCCACTTTGCTGTAATTCATTGTGAATAAACTTAAAAAGCTCCTCATAGCGTGGTTCTATGACTTCAGCCAACATTTTGCGCGAGAGTTTTTTGCCAGGCCTATCCCCAACGCCAGGAACCTCAATGAGCTCGGCATTATCCGCCTGTTGAGTAAGGGCACAGGCATATTTAAGCTTTATGGCCTCGGCACTTTGAGTTGGAGTTCGCAGTGCTACTGCAAGGTCATTGGTCACTTGATCGCCGGCGACAGGAATCACCGCCGTATGCCGAATGGCACCTTCGGTAAAAATGGCTATATCAGTGGTGCCCCCACCGATATCGATCAAGCAAACGCCCAGCTCCCTCTCATCATCGGAGAGCACAGCGTAACTCGAAGCTAACTGTTCTAAACTAATATCGGCTACTTCAAGCCCACAACGGCGCACGCATTTGACGATGTTTTGGGCAGAACTTACCGCGCCTGTTACCAGATGTACTCTAGCCTCTAGTCTAACGCCTGACATGCCTATGGGATCACGAATTCCGCCTTGATGATCAATGATAAACTCTTGCGGTAAGACGTGTAAAATGCGTTGGTCGGCTGGAATAGCCACCGCTTTCGCCGCATCCATGACTCTATCGATATCCGCTTGGGTAACCTCACGACTCTTGATCGCGACAATTCCATGTGAGTTTAGGCTGCGAATATGGCTACCCGCTATTCCCGTATAAGCCGAATGAATTTGGCAACCAGCCATAAGCTCAGCCTCCTCAACCGCACGTTGAATGGAATTTACCGTGGCTTCAATATTGACCACTACCCCGCGCTTTAAACCCTGAGAAGGATGCGAACCCAATCCTACAACGTGTACACGTCCATCATCAGTAATTTCTCCTACCATGGCTACAACTTTAGACGTCCCAATATCAAGTCCTACAATGAGTCGCCTATCTGATTTTTTTGCCATAATTCTTTTTACCCTCAATTTTTCGAGTTAACCACTCTTTATGGTTCCATAGAGTAGTTTAATTGTCTGATCACTTTTGATTCCATTTTACTGCTATCCCGTTGGCATAGCGCATATCTATATTGGCGATGGCCGGCGCACGTTCTGCAAAAAGCTCTTGATAAATGGTCGTAAAACGCTTTAAGCGATTTATAATGTCTTGATTACCTAAATTAACGATGATCCCATTGCTTAATTGTAATTGCCAGGCATGTCTATCGGTCAGATAAAGTTGATTAATGCTCAATGCCAAGGGTTTAAGCAACTGCGCTAAACTTTGATAGGTTTTTAGCATTAAAATTTGCTGACCCAAGGGGCCCACAAAATAAGGTAAATTACGCTGTGCATTTGCATTGGGTGGCGTAAATACTTGCCCATGGTTATTTAATAAACCGTTGCCATTCCAATGGGCAAGCGGTTGATGTTCAACTAAAGCTATGCTTAAAGCCTTAGGCCAACTGCGTCCAACGCTCACGCTATCTACCCAAGGTAATTGCTGAAGCTCATCTTGTAAGGCGGCAATATTAGCGCCGAAGAACCCTTGCTGCAAATACGGTGACACCAACTGCTGAACAGTGGCAGGATTAACATGGTGAAACTCAGCACTAACTTTGATTTTATTCAAGGGAAAATACTTGGGATTAAGCACGATTCCCCAGCCGGCATAACCTATGCAAGCGATCAAGGCTAACAACAAAAGTCGAGATAACCATTGTAAATAGGGCGAGTCTTTGTATGCGCCGGGGTGAGAAGCCTGCATCACGCGGTGACGCTTTTCGGGCTTTATCAGCTCCTCCTCCTTTGAATAACTCCCTGGTATCATGATTATTCTCCTACAATATGTACTTCACGGATCAATTCAATTGCATGGGTTTGCTTTACACAAGTCGCGACCTTCTCTATCAATGCCTCAATATCAGCCGCGGTGGCTTGCCCTTGATTGATGATAAAGTTAGCGTGTTTTGGAGAAACCATGGCTCCTCCTATACTCATTCCTTTTAAACCGCAGGCTTCAATTAATTTTGCCGCATAATTATTGGGTGGATTACGAAACACCGAACCACAGCTATAATCACCGGTTGGCTGAGTATTAGCCCTTCTTTGGAGGAGTTGCTTAATTTTTGCTAAGGACTCGGCCTTATCACCCTTGGCTAATTTAAAATAACCACTGACAAACCATTCATTCTCAGGCCCCACAACCTGCCGATAACTCACCTGATAGTCGCTAGGCAAACGTGTTATTACCTTGCCTTCTCTAGTAAGGCATTCGACTTTAACGACATGGTTCCAAGTTTCTCCATCAAAGCATCCGGCATTCATACGCAATGCGCCACCGATGGTTCCAGGTATACCTGCTAAAAACTCGGCGCCAACTAAACCCTGTCTTGCAGCTGTCCTAGCAACCTTCGCACAAGAAACCCCGGCTTCGGCTCTTAATATATTTTCTTCGACTAATTCAAGCTTTTCCAAGCAACCTTGAGTAATGATCACTGTACCGCGAATTCCCTTGTCACGTACCAGGGTATTACTACCTAAACCCAACCAGTATAGGGGCTCATCCTTAGGTAATTGAAGCAAAAAATCAGCCAAATCGGCTAAATCCGCAGGTAAATATAATTTATCGGCAGGCCCACCAATCCGCCAAGAGGTATATTCTGCCAGCGGTTGATTAGTCAATAATGTACCACGCAGTGATGCCGAAGCTGAAAAACCTTGCATGCCCTAACCCAACTTAAATAAAGCCATTTATAGTAATGGATCTACTAAAAATCGACAAGCGGCAGAGGGAGAAAATTTAGCCAAGTGTTTTAACTGAAGATCTGTTCCACGGTGCAAAGGATTTAACGACAGATTTAAACTCAGCTATTTTATTTAAGCAACTGCAATACTAATTTCCCTATATCACCTGCGCCTTGCATCAATAAGATATCATTATCCTGAACCTGCACTTCAAGCTGAGCTGCTAAATCCGCCGTCCTTTCAATAAACACGGGTGAGTTTTGGGCTTTTTGGAGCAATGCCTTATATAAGGTTTGGCCTGTAATTCCTTCGATAGGAGGCTCGCCCGCCGTATATATATCTAATAAGATGATTTGATCAGCTAGAGTTAGCACTTCGACGAACTCTTGGAATAGATCTCGAGTGCGGGTGAAGCGGTGAGGCTGAAACACCATGACAAGCCGTCTATCTGGCCAAGCGCCTCTTGCAGCTTTGATAGTAGCCTCCATCTCACGGGGATGATGGCCATAGTCATCGACTAATAGTGCCTTACCCTTAGCAAAACTCAATTCACCGTGAATTTGAAAACGCCGGCCCACGCCGGTAAATTTAGCCAAGGCCTGTTTTATCAAATCATCGCTGATACCACATTCCATGGCCACCGCTATAACGGCCAAGGCATTTAAGGCATTGTGTTTACCCGGTAAATTCAATGTGATGACTAAATTGCTTGGATACTCCTTACGCTTGACGGTAAACTGAGTTTGAGTTCCGGTTTGCACAAAATTTTCTGCTCTGATATCGGCATCCTCGGCAAATCCATAGGTTATCACCGGGCGTGAAACCAAAGGTATGATGTTGCGCACTTCGTCATCATCTACACAAAGAACAGCCAAACCATAAAAAGGCAAGCGCTGTAAAAAATCCACAAAGGTCTGCCTAAGTTTATTAAAATCACCACCATAGGTATCCATGTGATCGGCATCGATATTCGTGACAACTGCGACCAAGGGTTGTAAAAACAAGAATGAAGCATCGCTTTCATCGGCCTCGGCTACCAGATAGGGCCCAGAGCCCAAACCTGCATTGGTGCCAACACTATTCAATTGACCACCAATGATAAAGGTAGGATCAAGACCTGCCTCGGTTAAAACACTGGTGGTAAGACTTGTGGTCGTGGTTTTGCCATGGGTTCCCGCAATGGCAATGCCAGCGCGAAACCGCATGAGTTCAGCCAACATTTGGGCACGAGGGATAATGGGGATATGTAACTCCTTTGCTGCGACAAGCTCTGGATTATCGGCCTGGATGATGGTCGAACGCACCAAGGCATCGGCACCCTTTATATTATCAGCCGCATGTCCCAGATAAATACTGGCTCCTAAATTTCGCAAGCGTTTAGTGGTAGCGCTTTCATTGATATCAGATCCTGAAATACAATAGCCCTGGGTTAACAAAACCTCGGCAATTCCACTCATTCCTGCTCCACCTATCCCTACAAAGTGAATGTGCTGAATTCTGCGCATCAAGGGTAATTTAAGCTTAGAAGAATCATGGCTGTGAAGCGGGTTGTTCATTTATAATACCTCTAGTTATCTTCTGAGAGTAAAGTTAGTTGGATAATTGTTCGCAATACTGTTTTATAGCTTGTACCGCTTCAGTTTGACGCAATTGGTAGGCTGCCTGTGCGAGCTCTTGCAGAGTTTGTGGTTCTGCAACCAGCGCTTTAAAAATGGCTACAAATCGCTCTGGCGTGAACTCGGATTGGCTGACGATGATAGCCGCCTTTTGCCTTTCTAAGAAATTAGCATTCGCCGTTTGATGGTCGTCAACGGCGTAGGGATAGGGAACTAAGATGCTTCCCATTCCGACTGCTGCAAGCTCAGATACCGTTATGGCTCCAGCTCGGCAAATGACTAAATCAGCCCAAGCATAAGCCTCTGCCATATCATCAATAAAAGGCTCAACTTTAACAGCCATAGCCTGTGCCTGATACTCTTTTTGAGTACTGGTAAAATGTTCAGCGCCTGTTTGATGCCATACCTCGGGTCTTTGCTCTGCCGAAAGTAAAGCCAAACCCTCAACAACCGCCTTATTAAGCGCTACAGCACCCCGGCTGCCTCCCATCACCAATAACCGCCACGGTTTTGTGCGCCCTGCCAAGCGTTTCAACGGTTCAGAAAGCTTGAGCAAATCGTTGCGAATGGGATTACCCACCGTAATACCCTTGGCAAGTGTATTTGGAAAAGCTTGCAAAACACGCTTGGCAAATCTTGCCAAAATGCGATTGGTTAAGCCTGCGATGGCGTTTTGCTCATGGATAATAAAGGGAATTCCTAACAACCAAGCTGCAATCCCTCCAGGCCCGCTTGCATAGCCACCAAAGCCAATCACGACATCGGGCTTCAAACGTTTAAATAATTGGCATGCCTTGTAAATTGCCATCCCAACTCTAAACGGAGCCTTAATTAATCCCCACTTACCCTTGCCGCGTAACCCTTGAATGGGTAGAGTATGGAGATTAATACCACGGTTGGGAATGAGTTTAGCTTCTAAGCCCTGCAAGCCCCCTAACCAGCTTACTTGCCAGCGCTCTGCAGGCAAGGCATCGAACAGGGCAAGCCCAGGAAAAATATGGCCACCGGTACCGCCCGCCATGATCAGCAAGTGCTTTTTTTTCAGCTCATGAGGCTGCATGTTTAAAACCTACCATGTTTTAAAATACGCACTTCGTGGTCAATTCGCAGCAATAGAGCCAAAACCACACACATAATAAGCATGCTACTTCCACCATAGCTGAGCAAGGGTAACGTCAAACCCTTAGTAGGTAAAACACCAGCGTTTACCCCCATATTGATCATGGCTTGCATCCCCAGCCACAGCCCTAAGCCATAGGCCAGATAAGCCGCAAAATACTCTTCCATTTTTTGCGCTTGAAAGCCTATCCACAGGGCTCTACCCACCAAAATCATATATAGAGCCATAACCACAATGACACCTATGAGACCCAGCTCTTCGGCAAGCACTGCAAATAGAAAGTCGGTATGAGGCTCAGGCAAGTAAAATAGCTTTTGGATCCCATTTCCAAGCCCTACGCCCAGCAAACCGCCACGACCAAAGGCAATTAGCGATTGGGTTAACTGATAACCCGATCCAAATTGATTGGCCCAAGGGTTTAAAAATGAGGTTAAACGCTGCATTCGATAAGGGGCAGAAACGGCGAGTAAGGCCAAGGCACCCACGACCAAGAGCAAAAGAAAAATAAATTGGCGTAATTGCACTCCGGCTAGAAATAACATTCCAAGTGCGGTAGCGGTGATCACCACGGTGGCACCAAAGTCGGGTTCTAGGAGCAATAATCCACCGACCAGTCCTAATAATGCCATGGGCTTTATGAAACCACTGATTTGAGTTTGCACTTCTTCGCGGCGTCTGACCAAATAACCCGCCAAATAAATGATCATGCCAAGTTTTGCTAACTCTGATACCTGCATGCCAATGGGACCAACCCCAATCCAGCGCATACTACCGTTGATTTGATGCCCAATGCCTGGAATCAACACCAAAAACAACGCCGCTAGACTTGCAAGTAACCAAAAGCCTCCGGTTTTCAACCAAAACCAACTGTCAATGCGCAGAATGGGCGCGGCCAGCAACAATCCCAAGCCTAAAAAAATCGCTTGTCGGGTTGCAAAGTGAAAGGCATCGCCAAACTGACGATCGGCCATGGCCATAGAAGCGGAAGTCACCATCACCAGTCCAATGGCAAATAAGCTACATACCGCAAACACAAACCAAGGGTCGAACATGGCAACATGCTTTTTGTTGGATTTTAATTTTTTCATCCTAATAATGCCCTAACCAATGTTCTAAATACCTCTCCCCTATGCTCAAAATTAGTGAACATATCAAAACTAGCACAAGCTGGTGCCAATAATACGACGTCCCCAGGTTTTGCAACCCGCGCCGCAGCTTCAATCGCAGCCTGCATATCTTTAACCTGACTTTGGCTTACCGTGGCAGGAATAATTTTGCCAATTTGTGGCGCATCTACGCCAAATAGGATTACCGCACGCGCATAATCGGCAAAGGGCTGTGCCAGCAGGCTAAAATCAGCTCCCTTACCCACGCCGCCAGCCAAAATAACCAGCTTGCCGGCTATGGCTTGGCCTAAACCTTGAATCGCCGCGATAGCGGCACCGACATTAGTAGCCTTTGAGTCGTTATACCAATGGATATTTTGTCCTTCACCTACCCATTCACAGCGGTGGGCTAGCCCCTTAAACTGAGTTAAAGTCTTTAACATGGACTCTAATGGCAACCCCATGGCATCACCCAAGGCCAAAGCCGCGAGGGCATTGGCCCAGTTATGTTTGCCCTTTAACCGCAGTTCATTGCTAGCTATCAGTTTATCGTCTCCCTTGGCCAACCAGATTTGCTGCTGACTCTCCAAAAGTCCAAATTGATCGGCTTTTGGTTTATCACAGCCGAAGCTAACCGCCAAAGTAGTATCTTGTGGCAAAGTATGGGCATCTTCGCGATTATAAATTTTGTGTATGCAATTGTGGTAAATACGCTGTTTTGCAGCCTGATACTCGGCAAAATTCGCATACCTATCCATGTGGTCTTCGGTGATATTTAAAATGGTGGCGGCAAAGGGTTTGAGACTCTGGGTGGTTTCAAGTTGAAAACTCGATAACTCAAGCACATACCAATCGGGGGTTGGTTGAGCCAGGCTATCAAGCACGGGGGTGCCGATATTACCCGCCACCTGTACACTAAGGCCCGCCTGTTTGACCATTTCTCCCAATAAGGTGGTCACGGTACTCTTACCATTGGAACCGGTAATTGCCACCACGGGAGCCTTTGCCTCTCTTGCAAACAACTCAATATCACCAATGACCGGTTTGCCCGCTAAGACCTGTTGCCAAACTGCCGGTTCATGTAAACTGACTCCGGGACTTATGAGAATCTCATCGGCAGCGGCTAAAATACAGGCATCAAAAGGTCCAAGGTGTACAGCAGCCTCTGGAAACTCTTGGCGCAGCTGCGCAAGTCCAGGCGGTTCTTGGCGAGTATCCATGATGCTAAATGGTTTTTTCTGCTGCGCTAAAAAGTGCGCATAGCTTAAACCCGTTTTACCTAGTCCTAAAATTACGCTGCGCGGCCCCATTTGCTTGTTAAGTTAATCAATTAGATAGGCAAGTTAAGCATATTGGCGCCCCTTTAGGCAAGTGGATTTATCCCTTTTTAGTCGCTAATTTCTTCTCGGCTCATCTTGTTAAGCATAAGGCTTTAGAAAAAGAGTCAATAATTCCCGGATCTCAAACAGCAATCGAGTTTTTACCCACAAATAATTGGCGATATGTTCATGGGTATTTTCCATAAATTCGTCACATTGTGAAACACTGACCATGGCCTCTAGCATTTGAATTCGTTCCAATAGTGCATCTTTGATTTGAGCCGCGGTTGCCTCGGGATTAAGTAAATAAATTCTTGCGGTAGACATAGCATTTCTCCTTTAAAATAACTATCTAAAAATTATTCAGCGAGTCATTCCTATCAAAATCCGACAATAAATAATGAGTAAACGCCTAAAGGTGTTGTAACTGGGCTTAAGGGTTTCACCCGCTAGCAGGGCGTATAGGGTACGCTCGGCAACACCACTGAGGATGGCTATCTTGGCAATCGATAAACCCCGCTGCCGCAATTCTTGCAGGTAGCTTAAAGCGGGGTTGGTTTTAACTAGCCTGGTATTTGTTTGGTGAACTGCTAGTTTGGCCAAATTCAATTCTAAATTTTGCATAGGCTTTCCAGTTAATAAGCAACTTTGCTTTATAAGCATAATTAATCGTCCATTTTAAAGCTTGTTAGGAGTATCAATTTAGTATTAATTATAATTTGCTTGCAGCCTTTTACAAGCATTTTTGTAGTAAGGAAATATTTTTTGTTAGGGATTGTTTTTTTTACAAATAAACTTAGTATTTATGAATAAAATTATGCACATTAAACAACCCGATATGTAAGATGGAAAACTTAACAGACAGATTAAATTATATATTAGAATTAAAAGGTCTATCACAATCTGATTTGGCTAGGTTAATTTCTGTAAAACCTCAGGTCATTCAATACCTTTGCACTAGCAATGCAAAAAATTCTCGCTTTACCTTTGATATTGCCCAGGCTCTGGAAATAAATCCAGAATGGCTAGCTACCGGAAAAAAACCTATCTTTTTATCGGAAGATTCAAAAGATGCCTTTATTAAGGATAAAATTCTCATTCCTATCCTCGATTGGAAGGAACTTTTCTTACTATTAAAAAATAGCCTTGTAATTGATGACTCGCATGAATTAACGCTCGTACCCTCGAAATACAAAAAGTGTTTTGGCTTATCAATGTCTGACAATTCAATGCAGCCTGTTTTTACCACTCGCACATTATTAATTATAAAGCCTGAGCAAGTGCCAAATATAAATGACTATGTACTAGTTTATTTAACCCTAGAAAACACCTTCATTATTCGCAAATTAATAGTTATAGACGGCAAATCTATCCTACTACCTTTAAATACTAACCTTTTCAAAGAAGTAGAATTAATGGATGAGGATAAAGTTATTGGCAAGGTTATGGAGAATAGAACTACTTATGAATAAGTTAAAATTTAGGGATGGAAATATGTCGAAGTTTTTAAGTGGTTCTGCCTTGCAGTTGATTAGAACTAGATGCAATCGATTTCTTAGCTATTTTTATTATGTTTTCGCCTCGGTAAAAAAGAAACATTCTTGTAGGATTCTCAGTATTTTAATTCCAGCTAGAGATAATGCTAACGTGGAAATAAAATTCTCCATTTTATTTAAGCAGATCCCATATACAAGAACTCCTCTCGAGATCATTGAAGCAGAGAGTTTATTATCACAATTCTCGGCAAATGAAGCGGCGATGATAGGCTTACTCTCTGCTATTGATTTACATCAAGATGAAAATAGTAGGGCTAAACAAATTGACAAATTGACCGCCCTATTCCCGAAATTAAAGGAATTTATTCAAGACAATGAAAATAAAGGAACAATTTTATGAGTTACAGAGTAGATAATTCAATACCTATTAGAGAACGCCTACTCATGTTCTTGGCTGTTTTATATATAACGCTTGATTTGACTTGTGATGTCACAGCTCACAGATATGTTACTTTTTTTTCTTTTACCTTTATAGGTTCCTCACTTATATATCCCTTAACTTATTTTATAAATGATGTTATTACCGAAATTTTTGGTTTTAGATATGCAAAAAATATGATCTGGCTTGGGATCATGGCCGATTTTATTTTTTCTTGTCTTATTATTGGTACTAATAAATTACCAGCTCCAGCGTTTTGGCCTTTAAAGGATAGTTTTATTGCCGTACTTGACCCCATGTTAAGATTAAATATCGGTGGCTTTTTAGGTATTCTAGTAGGCCGATTTTTCAATATTTACTTTATTTCTAAAACCAAGGTTTTGTTAAAAGGAAAATTTTTTTGGATCAGAAGTATATTTGCCACCTCTATTGGGATTTGTGCTCATTCTATAGTCTTAGATTTAATTACTTTTTATGGAGCGGTGCCAACACAACACTTCTATTCAATTATGTTTACAAATTACTTAACCAATGCCCTATCGGTTATACTGTTCTTCTGGATTCCTACCGTCATTGTTGAAATCATTAAGAATAAGTATCAAATTGATACCTATGATGAGAACATTAATTATAATCCACTTTCTTTTAGGTAAGCTAATGAACAATTACTTTAAACAACTTATTGAAAGATTTGAGAACAACTTAAAGCTTTACGTAGGCTATCCTCCTAATACCTTATTTGATTATTCTGAGCTTTATCCCTTACTTAAATACCCGATTAATAACTTAGGTGACGCATTTGAACTTAAAAATCCTTTTAGTACCCATGAATATGAGGTTGAGGTCATAAAATGGTTTCTGCGTTTGTATGGTTTACTCGATGACCAAGGTTGGGGATATGTTACTTCCGGAGGCACTGAAGGTGTTATTTTTGGGGTATGGAATGGCCGTGAGAAATTAACTAATCCTCGACTTTATTTTACAGACTACGCCCACTATAGCATTCCTAAAGCTGGTAAATTACTAGGTTTAGAAGAATGTATGATAAAAACTGATGAAAAAGGAGAAATGGATTATCAAGATTTTGCAGAAAAATTAGACCCAAAACGCGACGCCCTGATAGTTGCTACGCTTGGCAGCACTATTACTTCCTCTATCGATAATATTGCTAAAATCAAGCGGATATTAGGGAGCCAGCGGGTAAACTATTATATTCATGGTGATGCCGCCATTGACGGTATGGTCTTACCCTTTATCAAAACAGACATACCACATACCTTTAAAGATGGCTTTGATAGCATTTCTTTAAGTGGGCATAAAATCATAGGTTCACCTATTCCGTGCGGAGTTGTGCTGGCCAAACAAAATTATGCAGCAGTAGACCAATTTATAGATTATGTTCATAATATGGATACAACCATTACCGGTTCGAGAAATGGTTTTGCAGCATTGATCTTATGGTATGCCATTAAAAAAAATGGCCGGGTAGGATTTAATCAATTTATTCAAGAGAGCCTAACAAGAGCCAACACCTATTTAGGAAACTTACAGCAACAGGGTATTCATGCCTGGCGTTTTGAAACCAGCATTTCTATTATACTAGATAAATTACCACCCATACTTATGCAAAAATGGCGGGCTCCTTCTAATCATTCATATACCACTTTAACCGCCTTGCCCAAACTTAGCCCACGTATGCTACAAGAATTCATCGATGATATTTTGGCTTATCGTAAAAATCCTGCTTTATTTAAACCTAATACAAAACTTTTGTACCCAGTTACAACAAATGAAATTAAATTAGATGATATTTAAGGAAAGTTAATATGCAACAAATAGAAAAAGTACTAAGGGAAAAATTAGCTGCAGCCCATCATATTATTTACTTCATGGGATGGGATGATATTTTAGCCACCCATATTAGTGTTAAAATACCTAATACTGAGCATATTTTAATAACTCCCTTGAATATACCTTTTGAAGAAATTTCTGCTTCAAAAATCGTCAAATCTGATTTAAATGGTAATCCCATTGGTAACTCGGACTATGGAATTATGCCACAAGCCACTAACATTCATACTTCTGTTTATAAGGCTAACTCTAGCGTTATGGGAGTAGTACACACGCACAGCACATATGGAACGGCTGTAGCTTCATTAGAAGCAGGCTTTTTATTTATTAATCAACATGCATTATGTTTTTATAATGATATTGGCTATCATGATTATGATGGGCTTGCTTTAGAAGATGAAGGTGAGCAAATTGTTGCTTCGCTTGGCAATAAAACGATATTAGTTTTACGCAATCATGGTTTATTGACCACTGGCAGAACAATAGAAGAAGCCCTAGTTAGAATGTATTATATGGAAACATACTGCGAGATGCAGGTTAAAACCATGTCTGCTAATAGTAAAATAATCACTATATCAGATGACGTATGTAAAAAAACCAAGACGCAATATGAATCTATATTAACACTGGATTTTTTAGCTGAAACATTCAATGCCCTAGTAAGACGCATTGAAAACAAATCCCGGGTTAACTTTCGTGATTAAGGAAAACCATGCAGATCATTGACAGTCATATCCATCTTTGGGACCTTGGGCTTAAAAAACATAGTTGGTTATTGGAAAAGCCGGGCGAAGGCTTTTTGGGCGATTATACCGCTCTGCAAACAAGCTATTTACCAAAGGATTATCTGCATGACGCTAAAGATTACGAAATCAGCAAAACCGTGCATATTCAAGCGGGTTGGTCACGGGAGGATTTTTTGGGTGAAACCCAATGGCTAACTGCGTTAAACAATGCTCAAGGTTCACCCAATGCCATCGTCGCCTACTTGAATTTGCTCTCCCCTCAACTAGATGAAGAGCTAGAGGCGTTAAGCCACTATAGTTTGGTAAAGGGTATTCGACAGATCACGGCTTGGCATAAGGATCCCTATTATTGTTCTTGCCCCATGGACTATTTGGCGGATAAGACTTGGCAAAAACAGTTTGCTAAATTGGCGGCTAAAAATTTAAGCTTCGATTTACAAATTTTTCCCGAACAAGCTGAAATTGCCTATGAGCTAGCCAAGGCCAATCCTCAGATTAATATTGTCATTGAACATGCTCTTCAACCCATTCAGCACAATGCCGAGTACCTCAACTTTTGGCGTAAACAATTGCAAAAATTGGCGCAATTACCCAATTGTTATTTAAAGCTCTCGGGATTACGGCTTTTTAATCATCAAGCGGATAAAAACACTTTAAAAACGGTCATCGGAATCTGTATCGATATTTTTAGCCCCAAGCGCTGCATGTTTGGCAGCAATTTTCCAGTTGAAAAATTGTTTACTTCATACACCGAGCTTGTATCATTTTATTTAACCACCACAAAACAATACTCATCAGCAGAACAACAGCAGTTGTTTTATGCTACCGCGGCAAAATTTTATGATTTATCTAGCAGCCTATGATCCTAACTGGGCCAAATTATTTCAGATTGAAAGGCAGGAAATCCTCGCTGCGATCGGTCAATATGTAGCGAAGATCGAGCATATCGGTAGCACTTCAATACCGGATCTATGCGCCAAGCCCGTGATCGACATCCTAGTTGGTGTGCATAGGCTGGCTGATTTTGATGAGCTTGCTATCGAAAAACTAACCAGCCAAGGCTATGAGTATGTAGAAAAATACAACCAGCTGATGCCCGAGCGGCGTTTTTTTCAAAAGAGTAATCAGGCTGGAATGCGAACTCACCAAATCCATTTGGTGCAGATAGACGGTGATTTTTGGCACCGACATTTATTGTTTCGTGATTATCTACGTTCGCATCCTGAAGAGGCAAAACAATACCAAAAACTTAAACAGGCCTTAGCCTTAAAATATTCTGATAGCAACGAATATGCGGGGGCAAAAACTGAGTTTTGTCAAAAGATTCACCTCAAAGCCCAGGCATGGGTAAACAGCCTCCTCTCCTGAGGATATTTTAAATTTAAAGCCACTGGCTTATATAGTCCTCTGAATTGTGAAGTTATATGTGACTAAAGGATTTTAACTTAACAGGGATAAGAGTGTATAATAGCTTGTTCTTATTTGGATGGCATTTTCACAAACTATAAACACATTTTGCGCCAAAGTTACCAGGTTTTACAACCGATGGACTTTTATAAGTCATCACACTTCATATGTCTGCAAGCTAAAATAATTCCGTTAGCCAGTTTTTCACTTTAAGAGGAGTTAAGTTATGCGTAGCCTATATAATCAGTATAATTCCAGTACGAAACCATCCTCTACCGCTGTTGTAACTAGATTATCTGCCAGGCCAACAACCTTGCTAGCTGATTTACCCGAAGAAATTCAGCAACTTATTTTAAGCTTTTTAGAAGATCAATTCATAATAAGGCTATCTAGATTATCTAAGACTTATCATAAAATAATCACCGAGTTGCCTGGTTCAGCCATACTTGCAAGAGGTTTTTTTGGCAAGCGTCATAGTCATAATGCAGAACTACTTCAAATGCATGGTGAAAATATGCGAAAAGTGCAACCCGGTGCATTAACCGAGAAAAGGCTGGATCTTTTAGAACAAGGCATTAAAACCAGACCGTTTAAAACGAATGTTGAGATCATTGCTAAAAAACACTTGGCCTCAGCGTATGACACTCTCCATACCCTTCAAAGACATAAGCAATGGATAACAGATAATCGAGCTCGTCGTACTAGCTTTGATCCTTACGCGAATTTAAGCCTTAAATTGTTAGGTAAATATCTAAAAAAATTTTTCCTAGATTTTGCTGAGCCGCAGGTTTTAAACCAAAAAATATTGCTGAGCATCTTACTCATGGTCCTGTTTGCAATAACGGTCGATACCTATGGTCCTATTAGAGGCGGGTTAATAACATTGATGTTCGCTGGTATTTTTCTCTTTGCAGCCGCTCTTGGTATGGCAAAAGCAGATGCGGTTACAGCTTCACTAATGCAAAATCAGTTAAATGATATTGAAAATAGTTTAAGGGCGCTGGAATTGAACAGTACTCTAATGGCTGCGACTGGAGAAAACTCAGCTGGAACTAAAGAGCCTGTTAATCGCGAGTCGCCAAACCCTTCCTAAGAAAACGGCTCGATTTGCAGCAAAAACTTTGTCCTGTCGGAGCTTAAAATTCAGCAGAGATCATTTTACTTACGCCGGATGAACCCACTACCCGGCGTAAGAAATTAAAAAGCGGATTAGCCTTATTCCTATTTAAGACAAGCATCGGTACGTTTAAATTCATCCACGATGATACGCGTTGCAGCTGAAATAACATCGTTACGCTGGGCTGCGTCTTTCTGATGAGCATTAAAATAGATGGCTAGCACCAAGGGAGCGCAGTGAGGCGGCCAAATGATCGCTATATCATTGGTTATACCATAGTGAAATCCAGTACCGGTTTTATCGCCAACAACCCAATCCTTTGGCACACCCGCTCGGATCCTGGCATTGCCTGTGGTATTGCCTTTTAGCCACTTTACTAAAAGTTCACGTTGCGAGGTTGCTAATCCATCGCCTAAGCCAAGCCGCTGCAAGCTATCTGCCATAGCAGCAGGCGTTGAGGTATCCAGTACAGAATCCGGGGTTGCTAAGGCTTCATCGGGCCAAATCCTGTCCTGTCTAAAGGTTTTATTGCCAATTGAATGGGCAAATTTATTCATAACCTCAAGTCCACCCATTTTTTTTACCAAAAGGTTCATCGCCGTGTTATCACTCTGCATGATGGCAGCTGCGCATAGGTCTTTGACTGTCATGCCTTCGGCAAGATGCTGTTTGGTAATAGGCGCCCAACCGAGTAGATCCTCTTTACGGTAATTGATTTTTTCTTGTAATAGCTTGGTGTTAGTCATGCTTTGCTTTAAAATCGCAGCCACGCCTATCATCTTAGACGTACAACCCATAGGAAATCTTTCCTCAGCCCTATAATCAATGCGCAAATTATTTGCCGTATTCAGGGCAACCACACCTATTCTCCCGTCTGCAGCTTTCTCAAGTGCGGCCAGTTTTTTTTCCACCTCTGCTTGTTCTGCAGCAAAGGCGGGCACTAAAAAGCAGATAAGAAAAGTTGTGCTTACAGCTCGTAACAGACGTAGGAATGTGAGTTGTTTCATGTATGTTCTCTCATTGATTGGATAAGCAGCTAGTTTAATTGTTGCAATAATTTGTGTATAGCTCAATAATGAACAACATTTGTTGCAGTTTGGTTGACAACATGTCGGATCTGGATCGGTTTGAATTATTTATCGCTGTGGCCCAATTGGGCAGCCTTACCCAAGCAGCGAAATCAGTACGGCTCTCAAAAGCCTCTTTGAGTAAACAAATTAAAAAACTCGAAGCAGAATTGCGTATCAATTTGTTTTTACGCTCGGGGCAGCGTTTGCATTTAACCGAGCAGGGTAAGCTATTATTACAACAATGCTTACGTTTACAAAAAGAATTAGAGGATACCCGAGCCATTTGCCGAGGTTTTCATGAAAAACCCAAGGGTACCCTTTCAATAGTGGCACTGGATTTTTTTGCAAGAGAAATTATTTATCCTCGGTTGAAGGCCTTTAGGCAAGAGTATCCCGATATAGATGTTTTTATGGATGCCAGCGAGCGGATTCCCCGTTTTGAGCAAGAAAAAGTCGATATAGCCGTTGGCTTTTCTCTGGCAGTGCCAAATCCTAGCGAGGTCATTCAGCGACGCTTAGCAACCACACGCCATGTGATGTGTGCCTCTGCAGGTTATTTTGAAAAACATCCTAAACCAGAAAAGTTGGCTGATCTTTATCAACACGCTTATATTGGCCATAGTGCCCGAGAAGAAGTTTGTAGCGATCACCTAAAAGACGGCTTTGAAATAAGGCTTAAGCCCACCCTAGTTCTCAACAACGTGGCCGGTATGATTGAATGCGCAAAGAATGGTTTGGGTATTGTACAACTACCCTTTTATTTAGTTGAAAAACATCTGCGCTCGGGTGAATTAGTTGAAGTGCTTAGTGCCTACCAGGCTAGAGATGCAGGCGTGTATTATTTTTATCCCAGATTTCGGCATATGCAACCTAAACTGCGTTGCTTTATTGATTTTTTCCTTAAAGACTACTCAAGAGATTTTCTTTAACGAGTAGCATTGGCGAAGATAATAGGCTTGTAAATTAAATTCTATTTTGCCGTATAGCCACCGTCTATGGGATAAAGACCACCGGTCATAAATCCAGATTTTGTCTCATCGCTTAAAAAATAGATCAATTCAGCGACTTCATGGGGCTGGCCGACTCGGCCCAAAGGCTGCTGCAGCGCCTCATCAAGCTCAATGGCCTGTAGAGAAAGTCCCGTTTGATGGGCATAATTGGCAATGGCTTTTTGATACAAGGGTGTATCAATGGTACCCGGGCAAACACAATTTATTCGAATGCCATGGTCGGCATAATCCAAGGCGAGGCTTTTGGTTAATTGGGCGATAGCTGCCTTGGTCATGCCATAGGCGGCAGAATTTTTTTTGCCTATAAAGGCTTGATCTGAGCTTACCAAGACGATAGCGCCCGACTGAGCGGCTCGCATATGGGGCATGATGTATTTTAAGGTAAAAAAACAGCCCGCCATATTGATGCTGGTGAGCCTTAAGAAATCTTGTTCCGAGGTTTGTTCAATATTTGCCGAAAGATGCACGCCTGCGCTGTAAACTACAACATCTAGCCGAGATATTTGAGCCATCAGCTGGGTAATGGCGGCTTGGATTTGCGCGCAAGAGGCTAAATCACATTGGATAAATTCAGTTTTACTAGCTTCAAGGGGTTTAGCAATATCTAAATTAAATACCCTAAACCCTCTCTCAGTAAAAAGTTTGGCAGTGGCTAAGCCTATTCCAGACGAGCCTCCGGTGATCAATACCGTCTTAACTGCCATAGTCTTGTTAACGTAACTTCAAGGTGGCCAAACCAACCAGCACCAAGATCACGGTGATGATCCAGAACCGCACGATTACCTTGGGTTCAGGCCAGCCCTTTAGCTCAAAATGGTGATGCAGCGGTGCCATGCGAAAGATTCTTTTGCCGGTTAGCTTGTAGGAAGCGACTTGCAAGATCACAGACAGGGTTTCGATGACAAAGATGCCCCCCATGATCATAAACACTAACTCTTGACGCACGACTAAGGCGATGGTGCCCAAGGCAGCTCCTAGGGCCAATGCACCCACATCACCCATAAAAACTTGAGCCGGATAGGTGTTAAACCATAAAAATCCGAGACCCGCACCAATGATGGCACCACAAAAGACTATGATTTCGCCCGAGCCCTTCACATAGGGAATTAAAAGGTAATTGGCAAAACTTATATTGCCACAGGAATAAGCAAAAATTCCTAATCCCGCGGCTATCATCACCGTCGGCATGATCGCAAGCCCGTCTAATCCATCGGTTAAATTGACGGCATTGCTTGAACCAACGATGACAAAATAGGCTAGGAGTAAATACCAAGGCCCAAGCTCGATGACCACATTTTTAAAGAATGGGATCACCAGCTGAGTTTCAACAGGCGTTTGCGCCGTGACCAATAAAAACCAAGCTGCATTAAGTCCAATGATCGTTTGCCAAAACATTTTCCAACGCGCGGAAAGCCCTTTGCTATTTTTGCGCATCAGCTTACGGTAATCATCTACCCAACCTATGGCTCCAAATCCAAGCATGACTAACAATACTAACCAGAGATAATGATTATTAAGGCTTCCCCAGAGCAGAACACTCAGGGTTATCGCCACTAAGATCAAGGCCCCGCCCATGGTTGGAGTACCCGCCTTGCTAAGATGGGTTTGAGGCCCATCGCTACGCACCATTTGCCCAACTTTGTACAGGGTTAAACGACGGATCATTGCGGGTCCAATCCACATTGCAAGACAAAGCGCCGTTAAAGTGCTTAGAATGGCGCGTAAAGTCAAATATTGGAAGACAAAAAATCCATGATAATATTGTGAAAGGTACTCAGATAACCATACAAACATCGTTCTATCCTTCTTAACTTACTGTTAATTCCGCCACTACGTTTTCCATGCGCATCCCACGCGAGCCTTTAACTAAAACCACAGTTTCCGGCGTTAAAAACTTAGTAAGCTCTGCAACCAAATCACTTTGAGAAGCAAAATGTTGGCCCTGCTTATCCATGGCAGCTACCGTATGCACCGTTAGCTCTCCGCAAGCAAAAAGCCGATCAATACCATATTGCCTGGCTAGTTGCCCCACTTCACTATGGTATTTGGCCGCCTGTTCACCAAGCTCTCGCATATCTCCCAGCACCAAGATCCGCTTACCTGGAAAAGCAGAAAGTACCTTAATCGCAGCGGCCACCGAACCTGGGTTGGCATTATAGGTATCATCGATAACTAGATTACCATGCTTGCCTTGTTTCGAGGCTAGTCTACCTTTAACCGGTTGCATTTTTTCAAGGCCGGCCTTAATTTGGGTTAAAGGCGCTCCCCAAGCATAAGCTGCTGCACTTGCGGCAATTGCATTACGCACGTTGTGCTCACCCAGCAACCGTAGCTTGATGACCGTAGAACCCTTTGGGGTCACTAGCTCAAACTGTCCAGGGGTTAAGGGAATACCATGAATTTGCGCGTGCTTGCTAAGCCCAAAGCTTAACTGCGATTTATTACCTATAAGCTGCTGCCAAAAATCGGCAAATTGATCGTCAATATTGACCAGGGCAATGCCATCGGGTTTTAAGCCCCGATAAATTTCAGCTTTACTGCTCGCCACCCCTTCTATATTGCCAAAGCCCTCGGTATGAGCGGGAAAAACATTATTGATAAGTGCAATCTGCGGAGGAGCAATTTGGGTCAAATAGGCAATTTCACCCGGCCGACTAGCCCCCATTTCTAATACCACACATTGATGTTCGGGTTTAAGCTTAAGCAAGTTCAGGGGTAAACCAAAGTCATTATTGAGATTACCCTGGCTCCAAAGAATATCGCTGTGTTCGCGTAAAATACTAGCAATCATTTCCTTAACGGTGGTTTTACCATTGCTACCCGTCACGGCGATGACCGGCGTGTTGAGTTCATGTAACCAGGCCTTTGCCACTTGGCCTAAGCCAAGTCGGGTATCTGCCACTTGCAAAAAGGGCAGCTCGGCAACGGGTTTTTCGGCTAAAACAGCTATTGCACCACGGGCTTTAGCCTGTTGTATATAATCGTGCCCGTCAAACTGTTCACCCTTGAGCGCGACAAACAATTCACCGGGCGCAAGAGTGCGCGAGTCCGTACTCACGCCTGTAAAGCTGATATCAACACTGGGAGCTTCACAGTTTAACCAGTTTGCCCACTGAGATAAGGTAAACATATTATTCTCCTAAAATTTGTTTTTCTGCTAACAAGCGTTGCACCGTCAAGGCATCGCTAAATAATATTTTTTGCTCGCCAATCAGCTGATAATTTTCATGTCCCTTTCCGGCAACCAAAACCATGTCTTGAGGTGAGGCACAGCGTATCGCGTGAGCAATAGCTCTCTCCCTATCATGCTCCACAATGGCGGCATCGGGTAGGGTAAGCCCCTGCAGAATTTGGGCAACTATTTGCTTAGGATCCTCATACCTTGGGTTATCGTTGGTCACGATAAGCTGATCGGCGTATTTTTCGGCAATCTCGCCCATCAACGGCCTTTTAGCATTATCACGCTCACCACCACAACCAAAAACACACCAAAGTTTGCCCTTGCAAAAACTCTTTAAAGCAATTAAAACTTGTTTTAATGCTTCAGGCTTATGGGCATAGTCGACTATGACTTTAGGCAAAGTTCCACCACCAAATGCCTCCATTCTTCCCGGGACTTGCGGCAAATGGGCCAGTTTAGCTAAAACTTCGCTCAAAGGCATACCGTTTGCACAAAGCGCTGTCAAGACTGCGAGAATATTGCTCAAATTAAACCGGCCCAATTGCTTAGCCTGCAAAATTCCTGCTCCCCAAGGCGTTTCTATATTGGCAATTATTCCTTCGTTCGACAAGTGGATTTGATGCGCATAAACCATGGGATAAGGCTTGGTTCTAGCCGTTTTACTCTCTAGGCTATAGCCATAAACGGGGACACGCGGGAATAATTCGTCTAGCCAATGTTGGCCATAGGGATCGTCGGCATTGATGATGGCTGCTCCCAAATGCGGAAAATTAAACAAGCGCCGTTTGGCAGCCGCGTAGTTAGTAAAACTGCCATGGTAATCCAGATGTTCATGACTTAAATTGGTAAAAATTGCGCTTGCAAATTGCATACCCTGTACCCTGCCTTGTTGTAAGGCATGCGAGGATACTTCCATGGCCACATTCTTTATGCCTTGAGCATAAAATTCGGCCAGTTTTGCTTGTAAGGAAATGGCTTCTAATGTGGTGTGACTACTCTCCTCAATGGCTCCGTAAATCCCATTACCTATGGTTCCTAAAAGCCCTGCGGGTTGTGCGTTGGTATGTAAAGCAGCGGCGAGAAACAAGCTACATGAGGTCTTACCGCTGGTACCTGTTACCCCAAATACCTGCATTTTTTGACTAGGGTTATTGTAAAAGCGCGCTGCAATATGACCGAGAATGGCTTGTAGATTTTGTACTCCAATGACCGGGGTCTGACTTAGTTTGGGAGTGAGCTCAAAACCGGGTTGGGCCTCATATAAAACGGCTGCAGCTCCCGCAGCAATAGCCTTATCAATATAGAGTCGGCCATCGGTTTTATTGCCAGGATAGGCGAAAAATAGGCTACCTGTTCTGACCTCACGACTATCCAGGGCTAAATGCGTAATAACAACCTCGGGCAAGGAGGGTAGCTCTATAAGCTCGTGACATAATTGAGTTAAGCTTGTACTCATTGTGTGACCTCGGGTGGTACTTCCATAATTCGTAACGCACCTGCCATAACTTTGGAAAATACGGGTGCTGCCACAATACCGCCGTAATAGCCTCCGGCTTGTGGATCATTGATCATCACTGAAATAACCAAGCGTGGATTAGCGGCGGGAGCCACACCCACGAAAAATCCTATGTGTCTATGCGGATCATAGCCATGAGGCCCTACAATTCTAACCGTTCCGGTTTTACCCGCCACGGTATAACCGGGTACATTCGCTCGTATCGCACCACCACCCTCTTCAACCACGGTCTCAAGCATAGTAAGGACTTGGCGAGCCACCTTGGGCTCTATCACCTGTTCACCTGCCTTGGGAGCATCCACTTTAAGCAGGGATAGGGGCCGTTTCAAACCGCCTGCGGCCAAGGTTGTATAAGCTTGTACCAATTGTAAATTGGTGACTGAAAACCCATAGCCAAATGATAGGGTGGCTAGGGTAAAGGGATGCCATTTTTTATGGAAAGGCAAAAAGCCTGAACTCTCGCCAGGGAAGTTGATAGCCGTTGGTTGGCCAAAACCCAGGTTGTGCAGTGTGGTCCAAAGGGTTTCTGGCGGCACGGCTAGAGTAAGTTTAGTCACGCCAATGTTGCTTGATTTTTGCAAAACTCGAGTGACATCTATATAGCCGTTATTATGAATATCACGAACGACTTTACCCTCAACCCTCATCCAGCCTGGACTCGTGTCTACTGGTGTTTCGGGCGTAAAATTACCATGCATAAAAGCATTGGCTACCGAAAAGGCTTTAGCAGTTGAGCCTGGCTCAAACACGTCGGTAATAGCACGATTACGATAACGTCCATCATGATCTTGAGGGCGATTATTAGGATTATAGGACGGTTGGTTGACCATGGCCAAAATCTCGCCGGTTTTAACGTCAACGACGATAACCGAACCCGAAGCGGCCTTATAACGCTCGACAGCGTCCTTTAATTCTCGATAGGCAAGATATTGAATTCGCCTATCAATACTCAAGGGCAATTCGTGGCCTGGTTGAGGCTCTTGGATAACTTGTAAATTGGCAATGATATGGCCCAATCTATCCTTAATGACCTTTTTCTTGCCAGGCACCCCCCTAAGCCAATCGTTATAGGCAAGCTCTAAACCTTCTTGGCCTTGGTCATCGATATTGGTAAAACCCAAAATATGAGCGGCAATTTCACCCTCAGGATAATAGCGTCTATATTCACGCTGCAGATAAACACCTGGAATATTTAAACCCTTTACCTGAGCCGCTAGCGCAGGATTTAACCTGCGTTTAATATACATAAATTCGCGTTCAGGATCTTGTTTTAAGTGTTGTTGCAAGTCGACCAAGGGAATATCCAAGAGGCGGCATAACTCGGTTAGATCTTGAGGCTCGGCATTAAATTGGCTGGGGTTAATCCACACCGAGTCTACGGGCGTACTGACAGCCAATGGTTTTGAATTGCGATCAACTATCATGCCTCTATAAGCGGGTATATCTATGACACGCAGTACCCGTGCATTACTTTGAGTGAGTAAAAAATCGCGATTGAGCACCATCAAATAGACCATGCGCCAAGCTAAGCCAGAGATTAATAATAATAAAAATGTAACGGCAAACCAAAAGCGCATGAGGCTCTAAGTATTAATGGTTAATCGAAACTACGTTGATAGATCGTAGTGCAGGTACCTGCATATTTAATTTGTCTTGCGCAAGCTCTTGAATGCGCGCGGGCGTCGCCCAGGTACTTTGTTCTAAGAGTAATTGTCCCCATTCAACTTGCAATGCATCGGCTGATTTTTGGGCGATTTGCAGGTCAATAAATAAACGTCTGTGCAAATCACGCACGTAAACTACCCCAAAGGCAGATACCAACAACAAACCAATTAACATAAACACTGCTAAATGTTGCTGTATGATGGTTAACATACTAAAACGAGAAGTTTTCGCTATCCGTTGCGTTAAAACTTGAGTTGCCGATGTCATTTTATTTTCTCCACTACTCTTAGAATCGCGCTTCTTGCGCGTGGATTACTCTTAATTTCCGCAGCGTCAGGCTTGATGGCTTGTCCTATATTGCGCAATCTCGCCTGTCGCTGCACCTCTGTTATGGGCAAATTTCGAGGAAATTCATCACCTCTAATCTGAGCCCGCATAAATCGTTTAACAATACGGTCCTCTAATGAGTGAAAACTGATCACCGCCAAGCGTCCACCCACGGCCAAAACTCGCAGTGCTTGCTCTAATACATCGGTTAGCTCTGCTAGCTCCTGATTTAAAAAAATCCGAATAGCTTGAAAGCTTTGGGTGGCCGGATGCTTACCCTTTTCCCAAGCCGGATGTGCCGCCGCAATTACATTTGCCAATTGGATAGTTGTGGTTAAAGGCTGCTGCTGGCGCTCTTTTACAATGGCGGCTGCAATTCGCTTTGCAAAACGCTCTTCACCATATTCCCGTAAAACTTCAGTAATTTCCCTATCCGTTGCTCTTTGCAACCAAGCTGCAGCAGAGATACCGTGTTGAGGGTCCATCCGCATATCCAGCGGCCCCTCTCTTAAAAAACTAAATCCCCGCTCTGGATTATCTAACTGGGGTGATGAAACCCCTAAATCCAACAAGATACCCGTGACTTTTTGCTCTAGGCCTTGTGCCTTGACAATGGCTTCGAGCTGGGTATATGAACCCTGTACAATACTAAAACGTGGATCCCTAATCTGTTGCTCAGCATGGGCTAATGCGTCGGGGTCTTTGTCAAACGCTAGCAGTCGTCCTGAACTGCCAAGGCGTTGTAAAATGGCTCTACTATGTCCACCTCTACCAAAGGTGCCATCGATGTAAAATCCCTCGGGCTGTATTGCCAAGGCTTCAAGCACCGCATGGTAAAGCACAGGCACGTGGCTCATAGAAGAACTCTCATCTCTTCTATAAGGCTATGGATTGTAGTTCGGGCGGCAATTCATCGCTTCCAGCAGTTTCCTTGTCTAACCAAGACTCTCGACCTGCCTTCCAATGTTGTTCATCCCAAATTTCAAATTTTTTGCCCTGACCTATCAACATCACCCGCTTATCTAAACTAGCATATTCACGTAATAAGGGTGGCAATAAAATCCGGTTGCTGCCATCGAGCTCAAGTTCAGTCGCATGGCCAATCAACAAACGTTGAATACGCCTTGCTGCCTTATTAAACGTTGGCAAAGACTGTAGTTTTTGTTCAATCATTTCCCACTCAGAAAGAGGATATAACAGTAAACATGTTTCTTCGGTATCAATGGTCACAACAAGCTGCGGAGCAGCTTCTGCCATCAAACGCTCACGGTAACGTGCAGGCATCGCCATACGCCCCTTTGCGTCGATGTTGATCGCATTGATACCTCGAAACACTATCTATCCACCTTAAATATTAACCTTCCCACCAGTTAATTCCTCGCATCCCTTCCAGATTAACGTTGGTAAAATCTTGAATAAATCTTCCTTTAGCCTGGCGTGAACTGTTGTGTTCATCCTAGCCAAGACCCATTAAGAAGCTTTAGTTAAGATTCTTATTTTCCCACCTTGACCCACTTTCTGCCACTTTGCTACACTATAGGGATGAAACAGGCATAGTGTCAAGCTTTTTGATAGGAAGAACTTCAGCATGCAGACTAACCACAACTTTACTGAGCTTTTAGCAAATGCAAGCAATCAGGATTTTTATTGCCAGCAACAACTTAAGCACTTTATCGCTACGGCAAAAAATCAAGCTTGGTTTTTAATTGCTGATGTAAATGAGTTGTTGCAGCTGGCGGCCGTGAATGATGGTTTAGCGGCCAAATTGATGGAATATCCTCAAGTAAGGTGCTTACTCAAGGATTTTGGTGACTTGCGCCAATTAGCCGTCTTTGCCCCAGACACATTGGCAGCATTGCTCAACCATGCCGAGCCAAGAAGACTTATAAAAAACTTTCCTCAGTTACTAGAATTACTTAACAAGGTAGAAGTTTTAAGAGTTACTCTGCCGCCTCATGCCGAAATTCGAGCTTTAATCCAAACACCTGCACAACTTGAACAGCTGAGCCAAATATCTATTTCAACCCATTCAAATAGTAATCTTGCTCATTTGTTTATCAGTTACGCAGATGTGCGTAAGCTGTTTGGCTCATTTAATCAGCTAGTTAGATTTATTGAACTTAACCCAAGTGCCACTCAATTGTTTATCAAGGATGAACATGCGCTTGAGTTAGTAAAAACGGCTAAACAACTCAATTCACTGTTAAAAAAAATAGCCAAAATCAACCCCATTTGGGCCAAAAGTGCCGCACTGAAATTTGCTTGCTCAACCAAGATCGCCAAATTATTTAGCCGGGAAACTGATTTAATGGCTTATTTAAACTATTTGCCCGATCAAGAGAGTATTCAGGCCTTACTGACCCGTCATACAGATCTGGCAAACCTTTTACAGGTTTCAAGCGTTAAGCCCAGCAGCCTATTGGACATGGATATTTTAAAGGCGAAAAAATGTCGCCGTGACCTGCCCACTGTGCCATTTAATTTATTGCAATATGCTTAACTTCAGCATTTTCTTATCTTCTAAGCTAAAAAAGCTTAGCCTCGTTGCTATTTCTTAAACAAATTACTATCGACGCTTCTCAATAAATCTTGCACAATAGCTACCTGCTTATCGATTATCAATTGCTTAGGATTGGCGCACATTATGAATAAAAATCAACCCGTATTTTTTTATATCCCAAATCTGATCTGTTATGGCCGCTTGATCCTAACTTGTTTAGCCGCATTTTTTGCGCTGGATAAACCCATACTTGCCGCCACCTTTTATGTCGTGAGCGAATTTTCCGATGCGTTTGACGGTTATTTTGCCAGACGTTTAAACCAGGCATCTCATTTTGGTGCGGTTCTAGATTATATTGTAGATAGGGCATGGCTTTGTGTAGTAATAATAATGATGAGTGTCATGTATCCAAAATTTTGGCTAGGCTTTGCCTTTATTTTGGTGCTAGACATTATCAGCCATATCAGTCATGTTTATTCAAGTCTATTTTTAAATCGTAGTCACCATAAGGCAGTTGACCATAGCCATGGCTACTGGCTTAATTTATATTACACCAACCGCAAGGTATTATTTACAACCTGTTTTTTACATAATTTTATTTTCTTTTTTATCTATCTCAATTATTTTTTCCCGCACCAAACCTGGCTCTATGTGGGAGGACTCATTTGCCTACCCGGATTTATATTTAAAACCTTCATCCACATTCTTCAGTTAAAAGCATCATTCCAAGGGCTGATGGAACTTGATGCAAAGTAGTCTATAGCCATGCCCATTGTTATCCTAATAAGTTTTATTGCCGCACTTTCTGGTTTACTTTTTGGCTATGATACCGGCGTCATTTCCGGTGTAATATTATTTATTGGCCCTAAATTCAAACTATCCCTATTGAGCACTGAACTTATCGTTAGCATGGTTGTGTTTGGCGCTTGCCTGGGGGCCCTGCTCACAGGCCGCGTTAGCGATAGTTATTGTCGGCGCCATCTGTTATTTACCGCAGCTCTAGCATTTTTATTAGGCTCATTATGTGCAGCCTTGGCCACTTCGCCCAGCGGGTTAATTTTAGGGAGATTTATCATAGGTCTTGCCATTGGCATTTCATCTTATATCGCGCCTTTATACATTGCCGAAATCGCACCAGCTAAATACCGTGGGTCATTGGTAACCTTAAATGTGGTAATGATAACCGGAGGTATTGTAGTAGCCTATATGAGTAACTATGCCCTAGCCAATCTGCAAAATGGTTGGCGCTTCATGTTAGGGTTGGGTGCGTTGCCGGCGGCTCTGTTAATAGCCAGCATAAAAATGCTACCTCCAAGTCCAAGATGGCTTATCAAACAGGGAAAGCTTGCTCAGGCCGAGCAAGTTTTAAGCCAAATCAGCGAAACTCCCAAACAAACTCTGGCCTCAATTCAACAGCATATCCAAAATACGGTTTCGCAACCTAATTGGCGAAGTTTGCTGTCCGGAAATAACCTTCGCTTAGTTATCATGGGCTGTGCTCTTTCTATCATGCAACAAACCTCGGGCATCAATGCCATTTTATATTATGCTCCCGTCCTCATTAAAACGGCGGGATTTACCAGCACTCAGACCCAGCTATTAGCCACGATAGGGATTGGCCTGATCAATTTTTTTATGACCATCGTTGCACTTTATTTGGTCGAGCGCCTGGGTCGAAGAAGCCTATTATTGATGGGTTTTTGCACCATGACCGTGTGTTTAAGTCAGGTGAGCGTGGGATTTTATTGGCAAAATTGGTTTAGTAAATGGTATCTTTTAGCCAACATCATTGGCTTTATGATAGGCTATGCAAGTAGTATTGGCTGTGTGTTTTGGGTCATTATCGCCGAAATCTTTCCTCTTCAATTTAGAGCAAGTGCCATGAGCCTTGCCACAGCAACCAACTGGCTGAGCAACGGGCTTATTTCCCTAAGCTTTCTTTCCTTTCTGCAAGCCTTTGGACCCGGAACCGTTTTTTTAAGTTTTACGTTAGCCTGCTTGCTGAGCGCAATATTTTGTTATCTATATGTGCCTGAAACCAGAGGCAAAACGCTGGAACAAATTGAAGCTCGCTTTAACAACAGTGTCGACAAAGGCTAAATAATACCCACTCCAAGCTAAACAGCCTGTCCAGAATTCTGGCTTGTGATTAAGACAAGAATTATTTGCTTGGGTTATAATGATTATCTTAAGTTTAAGTAGGACGTCATTATGGATATTGATCCCTTAACCTCTGCCAAACTTGCCAAACTCCATTACACCTATGATACGCAACCTGGTTTTTGCCGTAAAAGACGTGGCAAATCCTTTCACTATTATGATAGCAACGGACAACTGATCAAAGACGAGGCTACTTTAAATCGCATCAAACAATTGGCCATTCCTCCTGCATATACTGACGTGTGGATCTGCTCCTCTGCCAAGGGACACCTACAAGCTACCGGCCGTGATACTCGGGGGCGGAAACAATATCGCTATCATTCGGCATGGCGTACGATTCGCGAAGCAGCAAAATACGAACATATCTTAGCGTTTGGCAAGGCTCTACCTACCATTCGTACAAGGCTTGAAACAGATATGGCATTACCCGGTTTACCCAAACGCAAAGTAGTGGCAACCGTGGTAAAACTCTTAGAGGCTACCCTAATACGCGTGGGTAATCAGGAATACTCTCGCGACAATCAATCCTTTGGTCTTACCACGCTCCGCAAAAAACACGTGGCCGTCAAGGGTAGTAAGATTGGTTTTGATTTTAAAGGCAAAAGTGGCAAAGAATGGAACCTCAATATTTTTGATAAAAAAGTTGCCAGGATCATCAAACGCTGTGCCGATATACCCGGTTATCAATTATTTAAATATCTTGATGAGGCCGGTGAAAAACATCCCATAGACTCAAGTGATGTCAATGATTATTTGCAAGAAATTTCGGGCCTTGCCATAACCGCTAAAGATTTTAGAACGTGGGCAGGAACAGTGCTTGCGGCAATGGCTCTCAATGAATTCAAGCAATTTAGCACGGCCATCCAGGCGAAAAAAAATGTATTGCAAGCCATAGAGACAGTGGCAAAAAAGTTAGGCAATACGCCTACCATTTGCCGTAAATGTTATATTCATCCCCAGATCATAGATACTTATCTTGAGGGAAATTTACAGCATCATTTGCAGGAGGATATAGCGAATATTTTAAGCAGCGAACAAAAATCCCTGAGTGCTGAAGAGGCCATGGTGTTGGCCTTTCTGCAACGTCAATTAGCGGTCAATTAAAGGAGCTATAGTTCCTAAATTGACCGCTTAATTGTTACCAATTTCTTTCTCTAGACTCAGTTCTTTCTTTAGCTTGAGAAACAATGATTTGGCGACCATTAAAGTCTTTACCATTTAAGGCTTGAATTGCAGCATTTGCTTCGGTGACGCTAGACATTTCAACAAAACCAAAACCCTTGCTACGGCCGGTAATTTTATCATTGATAACCGTGGCTGAATCTACGGTACCAAATTGGGAAAAAAGATTTTCTAATTCATTGCCTTTTACGGAATAGGGTAAAGAACCCACAAATAGTTTCTTGTTCATAACACATCTCTTAAGTTATTCATTTATAAAACCAAACTCAGAGGAGAGAAACTCAATCGAACAAGATACTCAAGAACTCTTTGAAAGGCCACAATCCCATCTGGGACATATTAATTATAATACAAACCCAATTAAAAGACAGCGTAAATGCAAAATAAACTTAAGCGCTCCTTGGGCACGGATTCTTGCTACCGAACCGCCTAATAGTTAAACACAGCAAAGCCAAGCGCTAGAGAAAGGCGCAGTTGCTGGTTAAACAGAGTTAAACCACTCTCCTTTTAAGCCTTGCTCAAAAGGTTAATTGGGGTAAAATGGCCTGCTAACTTCGCCTTTGCCAATAGTAACTTAAATCCATGAAACATTTAATCTATCGATATTTAAAAATTTTCTTGAGCATTCACTTATTGTGCTTCGCCGGTTTTACTCATGCCGATAAACCCTTAGCTAAACAACCCTTGGTTGAGTTCAATGCCGAACAGGCAAATCGTTTGCTATATAAATTAACCATCAACTTATCGGTACAAGATTTAAAAGCAGAGAGTTTACAAAAGGCGGTAGATACGCTTACAGCCTACCAAAATCAAGCCCAGAAGTGCGTCACCGATAAAACCAACGCCCTTGCTGATATAAACAAACAGCTACAAGCTATTGGCGCTGATACTCAGGAATCCAAGGCTTTGACTAAGGACCAGCAATACTTAGCCGATAAGCAAAAGCAGTTTTCTCAGCAGTTAGCAGAATGCCGCTTATTTACCATTCAATCGCAAGAGGCGATCACTACCTTTAGTAATACCATTGCCCGCCTTACAACCCACGAACTCTTATCGGCCCGCCCTCCCATTTGGGATAATTTCAAAGCCAGCAGTGAACTTCTATTGGGTTCACCTCGACTCGATTTAGCTCAAGCCATCAATGTTGACCATGGCCTGTATTATCTGAACCGCCTAAGCTTAGCCATACTGAGTCTGTTACTTCTAAGCGCTGGTTTTATAGGCCATAAAATTCGCCAGCTAACAAAACGGGCAACAGCTCGAAGTTCTATTTCGGCAGTTAAATTAACTTATTATTGCGTACTACGCCAATATGCGCCTTGGCTAACAACTGTCTTTGCCCTTGCTTTGTTCGCGAGTTTTTTAGCCTTACTATCGCAAGATATAACCACATTTACTCGCATCAGCTTTGGTGGTTTTGCCCTACTTTTATCTCTGGCCACGGCTAGCTTTTTCTTTTATCCGCCAAAACCCGCTCAAGCCTTTAACCAGTTGCCACCTGCCGTTGCTCGTAAACTACGCTTTAGGCTTACAACCATGGCGGCGTGGTCATTCATAGGCTATGTCTGCTATGTTACGTTTGATGCCCAGATTATGCCCATAGAGATAATAAATTTAAGCCGCAGTGTCTTTGTCATCATAATCGCTATCAACTTAATAAGTGTCATTTGGCTTACCACTCAAGCCATAAAGTGGTTTAAGAGCCACACTGCGGCACGTCTATTCTTTAATCTTATCTTAAGTACCAGCCTTTCCATCACCTTGCTGGCAGAGGTTTTTGGTTACTTTAATCTTTCCAATTATATTCTCGATGGCACGGCCTTTAGCTTACTTTATGTGTTTATCACCTGGGTTTTGTTTAAATCCTGTAACAATGGCTTACAAGCCCCCAGCTATAAGGGTTATACTTGGCAAAAAAAATTATATTCCCATTTAGGCATCAGTAAACGAGATTCATTTCCCGAGCTTTGGGCCTTGAAAATTGGTTTGGCGGGACTCTTAGGCTCAGCCTTGTTGATCATGTTGGTTAAGGTATGGGGATTATCCAATTCAAGTTTTCGAACCACGGTCGCTCTCTTGGTAGATGGCTTTAACATTGGCAGCATGCACATAACTCCCTTACGCATTCTCTGCGGACTGCTGGTTTTCGCCCTGCTTTCAAGCGGGGTTAGATTCATTCGCCAACGTCTATTAAAACAATCTATGGCAGAGGATGAGCGTGATAATCATGAAGCCCTTGCAGTCATTTTAGGCTATGTGGGTTTTGGCCTTAGCTTTTTGATCGCAGTGTTGGTGGCAGGCATAAACCTCACCGGCTTTGCTGTAATTGCAGGTGCTTTATCGGTTGGTATCGGTTTTGGTCTGCAAAATATCGTCAATAATTTTGTCTCGGGCATCATCCTCTTGATCGAGCGCCCCATCAAACCCGGTGATAGGATCATCGTGGGTCAAACCGACGGTTATGTAAAAGCCATCAGTGTACGCTCAACCCGATTGACCACACCTGATAAGGCCGATGTGATCGTTCCCAACTCCGAGCTCATTTCAGCTCAGGTCACCAACCTGATGTTTCAAGACCATGAATATCGCATAAAAACCATGATTGGGGTGGCTTATGGCACCGATACCGCACTGGTTGAAAAATTGCTTAGGGAAATTGCCGAAGCCCACCCAGGCGTTATCAAGGAAGCTGACTCCAGCCCGGTAATTTACTTTAGGCAGTTTGCTGAAAGCAGTTTGAACTTTGAGCTAAGTTGTATTATCGATAACGTAAATCAGCGCAGTAAAATTATCAGCGATATTCATTACCAGATTGACAAGACTTTTCGTCAGCATGGTATAGAAATGCCGTTTCCACAACGGGATATCAATATAAAAAGTTGGCCAGAGTCGCTAAAGCCTACTGTTCAACAGCAGCAGCCATAGTTAATAGTTCCTACCTGGTTGGTAGGAACTAAGCAGAATAATTAGCCAGGTGTATGACTGGGGCCAGGACTAGATGCTGGCCTATCCTCAGTCACAACCTTAAGGTCACAGTCAAAAAGCCTAAACCCTGTTCCCACTAACTGCAAGCTTGTGATATTTTGCTGCCGTTGATAAAGGCTGAGTTTTAACATTTCTCGATAGGTGGTGAGGAACTCTTCCACCACGGGACAACCACTTTCATTCTTGGCTTCTTTGAGCGACTGAGTGAATTTTTCAGCTAAAGAGGATCGAGTTAGAAACTTCTGCAACACCAATTTAAACTCAATCAAGCTCAGGCTAAAACTTTCAGTTGAATTGCCAGTGGTTGTACCAGCCGGTTTGGTAAAGGTAATGCCTTCTGCAGTAATGGCAGTGATCTCATGAGTTAGAAAATCTTCCAGGCTGAGGTTAAGCAACTGGGCATGCGGTAGGAGAGTCTTTAGCTTGGCAAAATGATTTTCAGCTAAGTTAATAAAAGTAAAGCTGGTTTGTTGGCAATCGATCATTTTCATCCTAGGATTAGCTAAAACGGTGGCCAAGGCATCGATCTCATCCTTAGCCACAAAGTATTTAACCCAATAGATCGCTTGCGGATAATATAATGCCTCATATAAATAAGCACGTGTATAAATCTCATCTGTTAACATTGAGGTAAAAATTCTTATCCCTACGCTTGCCCCTCGATTTAATAAGAGATCATTGATGGTTAATCGCTCCCCAACATCCCCATAAAATTTAGTTGAATATAAGGGCGTATCACCTTGATGGTTTTGGTTGTGAACACTTAATCCTTTGTTGACTAAATATTGAGCCATTTTGAAAGAGCTTGCATAATGTAATAAACCATTACCCTCTGAATCTTGAAGCGCTAAGGGTATTTCACCCATTTCAAGTAAATGAATAGCGATTTCTAGTTTATTATACAAACATTTTTTTAAAAATTCAGATTCATCAAAACTTTTGGGAAAAGCAGCCCCATGCTTGAGTAAAAACTGGAATAAAAACTGAATATGTTTTCCCGATTCAGCAGATTCAAAAATTAGATGATGCATGGCTGATGCTAGTCCAAAACGAGTATAAAAAACCTCATTGATATTGGCACCTGCCTGAAACAGTGCCTCAAGCTCAGCTTCGTCGGGCTCTTTTTTTAGCTGCAAATAAAGATTGACCTCGTCGCTAAATTGAGCCGTAGCCTCATTTTGCCGTAGCTTTTGTTTATCAACTCCGGATTGTCTCTTCAGCCATGCCTGATAGCTTTTCATAAATTTGGCGACAATAAAGTTTCTAGTCATAGGAATATAGCTACTGAGCAGCATTATCAGAGTTGTATTGCCGGGGTTTTCCTTAAGCACGAGCCTAAAATCTACCAAGCTTAGGCTAAACTGCTCCGGCAAAGAGGAGGTTGTGGTAGTTGCTGCATTTTGGCTAAAGTGCACACCGTCCAGGTCAATTTTGGTAATGTGATAGTGGGCTAATTGAGCCAAACTGAGGTTAATAAGCTTTGCTGGCTTTAAATGGTTAGCTAGCTCTTGGGCGGTCTTCTCACTTAAGCCTACACAGGTTAAGCTAAGCGTTGCGTTAACGTTATTAAAAGCCTGTTGTACTTCAGGTTTAGTTAGCTCCTCAATTAAGCTTTGCTGCTCGCCCGCGTGAATGAACAAGCTTACCCAAAATTTAAAAAACTCCCTGAGCAGAAGCCGCCTAGATTCTAATTCTTCGGGATCAAGATCCACTTGTTTATCTGCTGTGGCTTGTAAGCTAAGGCCTATGATATCCGGAGCAACCCTAGCGCCTAAACTTAATAAAAGCATTAGCGGTAAGACACGGTATTCATCTGATAAAATTTCAAAATCCCTTTTTGCATAATAATACACTAGCCCAGGTAACTTAGTGCTTTCATCATCAAGCCACTCCGGAGCATGCTCAATTAAAGTCGTAGCCTGTTCCCAATTACTATTGTTTATAAACTCATAAATTAAAGGTTTGCCCCTCTGCCAAGATTTGGTCACGTCAAACCCATGTTCTAACATGATTTTAAAGGTTTCCGCAGGAATCTTATTGAGATACACCATATAGATATTCCTACTAGGCAATTCAGCCCCGTAAGTTAATAAGAGCTTAATGAGTTCATTTTTTGTCTTATTGGCGGACCTTATATTATTGTTAGATATATTTAGGAGTAACATTAAAGATGTGCCCCACGTATGAGGGCCGGTTTCTGAGATAGAGAACCGATGATTAACATCTGCTCCTGCCTTAAGAGCCGCCTTGACTTCATCGAGGTCGATAGCATCATGGGTAAAAGCGACTTTTTTAACGGCCGCTATCAAAATCTGAGTGTGTTTAACTTGAGCCTTAGGTTTTTGTTGACTGTTGCTATTACCCATACTAACTCCACATAGTAAAAAATCATTGCTTGAACATAGATTGGCTATTTTACCAGCTAAAGATTAAGGGAGGCTTAAGGGTAAATAAAAACCTTAAGTTATCATTTTAAGAGCTCCATTTGCTGTTTAGCATGGGTCCAAATTGCAATTTTAAAATTTAAAACTATGCTTAAAGTAAATAAACAAAACTTTTGGGATTGCTATGAAAACCAAAAACCTCGCTAAAAATAGAAGTGAAATTTCAGAAAAAGCTTCTCTTAGCCAAGAACAGCTTGACAACATCTCCGCTGGTAATCTACAAGAAATGTGGGATGACCCGCAAACGAATCTGGGTGGTTTTAGACAAGGCTTGACCAAAACCTGGGATGCCATTACAGATTTGAATTCCCCATTTTATAAAAAGCTCAAGGAAGCTTTTGGACTCAAGTAGTTCATTGCTGCTGACTGCATAATTCAAAAGAGGTTAGTTGCTTATAGCATGAGCTTAAAAGCAGGCGATTGACTACTTATCTGAAAGATAAGCAGCCTAACCCGCCTTAACCTTGTGTTGTTCAGCGCATCACAGACCGGGAGCCAAGGTACTCAGCGAGCTGTGCAAGGTGGTAGTTGTTTCAGCAAAATTATCGCTTGCTGGTACCGAGATTTGGTAAATCTGCCGCTGACGTTCAAATAGCAGATGTACGATTTCATGATCATTTTTGTCAATACGATCATCAGCCAATTTCAAAGCGAGCTGAAGCGGGGTTAAATCCGCTTTATTCACTGTCAAAACATTTGCCTTCCAGTTTAATAATACCTTGACCATCTGCACGTTGTTGGAGATAACCGCCTCATGTAAAGCCGTGTTTAATTGACTATTTTTCGCATCGACATCAGCGCCACTCATCAGTAATTGCTTGGCTAATGAAGCTGTCTCACCTTTGCTTGAGGCTAATAAATGTAAGGGGGTATTTTCATCCTTATCCTTGTACTGGACACTTGCACCCAACTTTAATAACTTGGTTGCAAAATTAAGCTCACCTGCCTTGATCACTTGATGTAAACAGGTATTACCCTTTTCATCTAGACTATCGATAGAAACGCCACACCCTAGCATGATTTTAATTAAAAATTTAGCCTTAAACGCTGCAGCCACATGCAGTGGCGTTAAGCCATTACTATCATATTGTTCAGCTAAGTTCTCACCATTTGCAGAAATGGCCTGCAATAATTGCAGGTAATTCTTAGGGCTTGGATCTTGAGTATATTCGTAAATCAAGTCGTGCAGACTAAGTTGATGAACTGGCGCCATTATGAGACTTTGATTGATGTTTGCATAACTATTATCCGTGAGTTTAGCTCTCTTGTTGGCGGTGATTGTGGCTAAACTTTTTCTTTTTTTGGTCATCTTTTTGTTCTCATGGTTTAAAAAAATATTAAATTATTTTTATCTAGCTTAAGATAGCAAATAAAAGTTAACAAAATATTAAGGCCTAAATATTTCTGTGCAATTTTGGCAAACTTATACTCGTTAATCTGCAGGCGCTTCACAAACACCGAAGAAAAACAATAAATAGTTTAACTCATGAGAAAGCAAACTCTAGCCACTTACCTCAACTTCTATGATACATTCAAGGGCATATACAGACACATATTTTGGGATAGTAAGCCCATCCGAGCATTAAAAAGCCTATACGCTATGTATAAGCATCTGCCTGCAGAAGCTGAATTACCAGACCAAGCTGTTCAATTGATCAAGACCATTGCCACTAGTTCGGAAGCCAGCCATTTAACCGCGAGTATTCTTCTACTCATACGAGATCAGCTTCAAACTGAACAAAGGCTTGGTGAGAAAAATGAAATAAACCCTCAGGATATACCTCAAACTCTAGTCATTACCTATAACCATTATCTATTTGAGCGCTGGCTTAGCAATAGCCTTCAGGTTGAGCCTAAAATAGTAGCGGAGATCATTTTCTTACTTTGCACGCCTGAGGTTAAACATCCTACGTCTAGAAATGTGCTTAGCGACAATGGACTCCTTAGCCCTGATGAAAGCCAATTCAATCGGTTTATGCTCAATAATTATGGCAAACACTTTCTTATCCTCCTAATAAATAGTAATGAATATGAAATCGCGGAACGTTTATTGCAACAAGGGCTAAACATTTGTGATTATAGAGTTCTTTTAGACCATTATGTAACGACTAACAGGCCAGAACCCTTTGAGCTTTTACTTAAATATGACAACATGGGTATCCAAAACAGAACAAAACTCTTCATTAAAGCCCTAGCTAATGGCCATTACCATCGCGCCCAAAAAATTATGCGAAAAGGAATTGATTTTGACTACGATGTTCCATATTTAGTTTTATGCGAAGCTTTTTTTCGTTCTTCTGAACATGGATTAAATGATTTCACAAGCTTTGAAATTATCTTAGCCATTGTAAAAAACACCAAAAACTTTGATTTTAACTATTCGCTAAACTTACAGGCATTTTCATACTTTATGGAGGGCGTAAAACGAGCGCTTCAACAGGATAAGCAGGTTGAGAAAATTCAGTGGTATGTATTAGAAATTTTAACCGAGTGCATGCTAAAACATAATCTAGCCTATGAAACACCATTACATTTAAATAAAGGTGATGGTGAAGAATCCCATTCTTTGGCTAATTTTCTCCAAGGAATAGATGAGCTTTTTGCCAAGCAAGTTAAAACCATCGAAGACAATAGAAACATTTCTCGTTATCAGCGCCAATCGGCTAGCACCTCCACCTTGTTTAAATCCTGTAAACAAGAGGATATCATTTTGAAAGAAACGCAAGGGATGGCTGAAAGAGCATCTTTATGCGAAGTAAGGTATCACCACATCCAGCTCAACAAATTGTAAGCAATGTAGCTAAAAACAGCAGCTTAAAACGAATCTCAAAACTTTAGCTTATAAGCAAAGCCATCAAATGAGCTTATGAGTTATAGAAGGTGAAGTCAGCCGATAAGCCGGGTTTTGTCGTGGACAATCATTCATCTTACGATGTTTGTCACCAAACACCTCTAGCGAGCTACCCGGATTCAAGGTACGGGCCGTACCCTTAGGATTTCTCCTATTGAACCCCTATTTGCTCTTGCTCCGAGTGGGGTTTTCCCTGCCACTGCTGTTGCCAGCAGCGCGGTGCGCTCTTACCGCACCATTTCACCCTTACCCTAAAAATTAAGGCGGTATATTTTCTGTGGCACTTTCCGTAGGCTCACGCCTCCCAGGCGTTACCTGGCACTTTACCCTGTGGAGCCCGGACTTTCCTCCCTGCCCTTAAGCAGCGCGATTGTCTGGCCAACTTCAAAGACTAGTGTAAGCCAGTGCTCAGCTTTGTCAATGAATTTAGAACTTTGCTGGCGCCTCACTTTGAGAATATACCCGACATAATCAACTAGCCGGCCGGTAATCTCAGATTAGCATTATACTATTTTAAAGTGAGACCCTTTCAGAATTTAAAGATAATAACATAAATATTTGCGTATCGATCCTATCTCCAGCAAGGGCAGCGATACCTTTAATAGCCCCATCTAGAGCGGCTAATTTTTGCTCTAATTCACTTGCCTGTAACTTATTGGTCAGGACATTTGATATAGAACTAATCTGTGAGCCTTTATCCATTTGCAATATTACCTCGTCGAGATAAAGCTGTGCCTCTTTCTGACTCTCTAATCGCAGGTTTTTATCCTTAGAGCACAGGGCCCAGGACTCAATTTGCTTGAATAGACCTCTACTCGCTTGCAAGTTTTTATTGATCAAGCGGCCAGCAATAACGATTTTTAAGGCGGACTCGGTCGAATCCAGGATGGGCTGATAATTTATCTCTTGCATGCCATTGGCTTTCTCACACTCATCAAGCCCTTCTAAGTAGGAAATGGATTCAAAGAAAGGCAGAAGCTTAGTAAAAACAACCTTGGCAAGACAACTTTTTTGGACATCAGAACGATGACTTATATAATAGGAATTTAGTTCAGCGAAGGCATTGGTGAATTGTTCTTTATACGCTTGCCACATAGGGATCTTATTAATTAATAGTTATAGGTTAAATATAAACAATTTATTGCCAAATATCATCTTTTTTAGGAGCTTTTTATGCCAAAAACTAAACCATTTGCGATCATTACCGGTGCCAGCCGTGGTATTGGTAAAGCAGTTGCCCATTATTTTGCGGCTCAGGGTTATGACTTAGCCCTATTGGCCCAAAATCCACAGCGTTTAAAGACTGCGGCAGAAGAAATAGCCACTCCCAACATAGTGGTTGAAACTTATGCCCTAGATATTGCCGATACGGTCGCGGTAACAACCACGATCCAGGCCATTTTAGCCGCTCATTCCCGAGTCGACGTGCTTTTTAATAATGCCGGCATACTAGTACCAGGCACAACTCATTTGAGCCTGACCGATTTCTCTCGAATGCTGCAGATTAATTTATTGGGTGCATTTGCCATTGCCAAACCTGTAGCAGAAGTGATGCAGAAGCAGGGATTTGGCTATATCTTTAACCTTGCCTCTAACGGGGGAAAACGCGCCTTACCCGAGTTTGGTGGTTATTGCGCATCAAAGTTTGGCCTAGTTGGTTTAAACGAGGCCTTGCAAAAAGAGCTTGCCAAAAGTTGTGTTAAGGTCACCGCCCTTTGCCCAAGTGTAACCTCAACCGATATGACACAAAATTTCTCCATGCCGGATGAAGAAAAAATTCAGCTTGATGACATTGTAAAAACAGTTGCCTATCTTTTAAGCCTCAACGTTAATACCCATGTGCCTGAAATGATCATTAAATGTCGCAGCTTGACCAATTAGCCAATGGGCTCATCCTTAAGCCCTGATTAGATCTACATGGAAGGAGCAGGTGGCTCAGGTGGTTTGCTATTGTTTAATTGAAATTGACTTTTGCTGCGCGCTCGTTTTAATTTCGCTTCCAGCTCTTTATCACCCATTTGCATCACTGGGGCATGGAAAGAAGGGCTGCGACTGCGGGGGCTGTCTGCCTTTTGCTCAGTGGTTTTTTTGCCAAGCAATTTCTCAAAGAATGAGCCTTTTCTCGTGGGTGAGGAACTATCGACGGGCCCTTCTTTTGCAGGCGTTACCAAGGAACTGATAAACATAGGTCTTTTTGCGGGCGAGGTAATGATTTCTAGGGTTTCCTTAACATTTTTCTCCCCACGTTCATCAATAATCTTACTAAGTCTATCGAATTCTGCCTGCAGCTTTTCTTTATCGAGATATAATTGTTTTTGACTTTCAGCTTGTCCGCCCAGTTTGATTTCCTTGTTTAAAACTTGTAGCTTTGTTTTTACTTGCTGACGCTTTGCCTCTAACATGGCGTCGATAAATGTTTCCAGTAAGCTTATTCCGTAGCTTTTTTCCAGGTTTCTAGCCAATTTTGGCTGAGCATTTTTAACGTTCTCATGAACATCAGGAAACTCCTTAGCTAGCTGCTGCCCATAATCCTCCTCAAATTGTTTGTTAGGATCTCCTAATAAAGCCGTATTAACCTTATCTGCCGAGGAACTTGCCCGCTTAAAAACTTCTTGCAAACATTTCAGTAGAGTTTTGGCACTTTCGTTGCCAATAAATTCACCTACCATGTTATCTAGGCTCTCATTAGACCATTGATTCTCTTGCTTTTTAAGCCGGGTATAATAATCATGATAACGCAGGCCTTTGTTCTTGGGCTTTTTTGCTAAAACTAACATGATGGGTTCAAAAAAGCTTTTACTGGTTTCTTGCTTCCAAGTCGCTCCCGTAGCTTCTTGGGTAAAATAGTCTTTAAGCAAGGGATGTTGTTTGGCCCGTTCTATATATTTATTACAGCGCTCCTCAAATTCTTGATCTTTTCTTTCTCCTTTTACACTGCTAATAACGGGTCTTTTATTTGTAGTAGTCGTAGTTTTCATAATAACCTCGCAATTTAAGTACATTCACAATTGTATAATTTTATCTAAGCCAAAATACGCTTTACAAAAAAATATAGCTATTTTGGTCTTATCACTCAGGCTTATTAGCCAGAGCCCATTGATACAACTCATTTTTTTTAGCTCCGGTTAAGCGTGAAGCTAAACTTGCAGCCTGTTTAACAGGTAACTCTGTCAACAGCACTCTTAAAACTTCCTCAGCCGAGGTCAGTTTATCCGTCTGGCAGGGCACATAGCCCTTGACTAAAATCACAAACTCTCCACGCTGCTGGTTGGGATCGGCCTCGAGCCAAGCGCTTAAAGCAGAGAGCTTATCCCCATGCAGCGTTTCAAATTGTTTGGTAAGTTCCCGAGCTACCACGGCATGGCGGTCAGGGCCTAATACCGCTATCATATCGGCAAAAAGCTCAAGGATCCTATGCGGTGCTTCATAAAAAACCAGGGTGCGAGTTTCTACTTTAAGTTCTGCCAAGCGCTTTTGCCTAGCCCCCGTTTTAGGCGGTAAAAAACCTTCGAAAATAAATTTATCCGTGGGTAAGCCTGCGGCCGATAGAGCGGTGATCACCGCAGAGGGCCCTGGGATAGGCACGACCTTAATGCCCTTACGCCGTGCAGCCTCTACTAAGATATAACCGGGATCACTTATGAGGGGCGTTCCCGCATCAGAAATCAGCGCAATACTTTGTCCTTGAAGTAAATTTTGCAATAACAGCTCACTTCGAGAACCTTCATTATGAGCATGAAGCGCCAAAACCTTGGTCTGAATGCCATAGTGCAGCAATAAGGGGCGGCTATGCCGAGTATCCTCTGCGGCTATTAAATCCACGGTTTGTAAAACCTGTACCGCCCTATGGGTTATATCCAATAAGTTGCCAATGGGGGTTGCCACAATGTAAAGTATACCCATAGAATGCATAAATACTTATAAAAAGGCTATAATATGCCATCCTTAACAGAAGATAAAAGCTTTTTTATCCAATCCACCCATCTTGCCATAGACAGGCTTAATGTCATTGAAATCAAAACCTCATTTGAACTTGAGAATATATTTAGCAGTTATTTTAATCTCCTACAAAGCATAGAATTATTCAGTTGTGCCGATAGTCAAACTGCAGCGCAGTTCTGGGACAAGCTCACGCCTGCATTTATGGATGGAATACTTAATCGCAGTTACTTAATACAACTGCCCTTAGGTCAACAAATTAATTCACTACACTCTCTTTACGCCAAATATCAAAACCATTGCGCTGCCTTTGTAAGATTTCCAAGAATTTCGGCAGTATTTAACCAATATCTACTCTCACCGCTTGAGACAAAAATCAAGCAATTGAAAAGTGAGGATATTGGCTACTTAACCGCTGAGGTCAGTCAGTTTAATAAGCTCATCATCAATATTTTCAACAGGCTCAATGACCCAAAGCAGCCTCAGCAGCTGAATATCCTTGCTAAACTTATTGCTAGCTTATGCCAGGGATTAAATTTTTCACTTCAGCATTTACAGAACAAAAATTTAGTTCAATTGCGGCAACTTATCTTTGATAAAATTAAGGTAGGTGAGCACTTAGAAATACTCTATGATTATTTTTTGCAATGCGATGACTTACATGAATCAGAGATTTTAACTCAGCTTAAAGCACTTCTCGATGTCTGTCCTCAAAATGATAGTTGCAGTTTCTTTTCTCTTGGCAACCCTGGTCTTTTTTTCAAACGCCCACCCAAACCTCAGAGTTATCCTAGCTATGATATTTGGCAAGGCAAAACCCTGTTAAACATTTCTTTGGCTAAGCCCAGCTTATAAAAATCAGTTACTAGCATAAAATTATTTTGTTACACTAGCTAATCACTTTGCTAAATCACTTGATTATGAAAATTCATGCCATTAAAACTGTTGCCTTAGGTCTCTTTTGCCTTGTTGCAGGTTGTGCTCCTATCATAAGCTCGCTCAAGCCCGCGTCAACCCCTAGAGGCATTACCAGCACTAGCCAAGCAAAACACATCGCCTTCTTATTACCACTCAATGGCTCATTAGGCCACGCTGGACAAGCTGTACGCGATGGGGCCTTAGCCGCTTATTACAAGGCTAAACAAAGTCAGTCGGTGGTTCCCAAGGTCAATTTTTATAATACCGCCTCAAATCAAAATGTAGTGGCACTATACAACCAAGCGCTTGCCCAAGGTGCTGACATGGTTATAGGTCCGCTGGATAAACCCAATATTGCAAAGTTAACCAACTCCGGCTCTATCAAGGTGCCAACCTTGGTACTCAACGATATCCCCGAGCGAGCTAGAATAACACCCGACTTGCTGCAACTGAGCCTAACCCAGGCGGCAGAAGCAGAGCAAGTAGCCAAGCAAGCCTGGCAAGATGGTAAGCGCCGTGCTTTACTCATCATTCCACCCGGGCGTTGGGGTGCACAAATTGGTCAAGCATTTGCTAGTACTTGGCAACAACAAGGTGGTGTCATTGTTGACAGCATGAGTTTACAAAGAGACCAGAATGTTAACCTGGCCGTTAAACAACTTCTCAAAGTAGGCTATTTGCAGGAAGAGCTTAAACATCCACAGCGGGGTAAAAAAACCCAGCTTATCCCTAGGCCACGTCAAGATGCCGACATGATCTTTATTGCTTTAAGCTCCGATTTGGCAAGACAGATTAAGCCCTTGCTACAATTCTATTATGCCGATAATCTCACGGTTTACGCGACTTCACTTGCCATTGGCAGCCAAGCAACGCCAAATGAGGCACTGGATATGCAAGGCGTCATCATTTGTGATATGCCTTGGGTTATCAGCCAACCTCAACCTCATGCTCACGCCGATCAAAAAAACCGTTTATATGCCCTGGGTATGGATAGCTACGAGCTGAGTCAAAATCTATACAAGTTGAATTCAAGCGCTGGCTTTAGTGGCAATATCGGTGTTTTGCAGCTAGGGGCTAATAATAAAATCAACCGCCGGTTGGTCTGTACTACCCTGACTCAAACTGCAGACTCTGCCACAAGTCAAGCCATATTAAATACGCCCAACTCAACTGCAAAGGGTTTAGTCGAATACTCTAACATCGACGCCAATGACGAATACGTCGCGTTCTAGCGCGCTGGGAGCCGAGGCCGAAAAATTTGCTGAGCGCTACTTAACCGAGCAAGGGTTGCGGCTTATCGTTCGCAATTATCGGTGTAAGCTAGGTGAAATAGACCTCATCATGCAGGAAGGAGAACTGTTGGTTTTTGTTGAGGTACGCTATAGAAAGGGATCTCATTTTGGCTCAGCCAGTGAAACCGTTACCTATTTTAAGCAACAAAAAATCATCAAAGCCGCTAGCTATTATTTACAGACAACACGGCTGTATAATTATCAAGCTTGTCGCTTTGATGTCATAGCCCTTGAAAAACAAGCCAAAGACTTTAAACTGCAGTGGATTAAAGATGCGTTTAGGGTATTATAATGGCTTATAATTACATGGTTTTTAAAGATGGATATTACCGCGCGGATAAAACAATTATTTAATGCAAGTATTGAAACTAAGCTGCAAGCCTTGGAAATGTTGCCTCCCACCATCGCACAAGCTGCTGAGCTTATGGTACAGAGCCTACTCACGGGTAACAAGATTTTAGCCTGTGGTAATGGCGGTTCAGCGGGCGATGCTCAGCATTTTGCTTCGGAAATGATCAACCGCTTTGAACGTGAAAGACCCAGTCTGCCTGCTATTGCCTTAACAACAGATAGCTTAACCCTCACTTCCATTGCCAATGACTATGACTTTGAAGAGATCTTCGCCAAACAAATTCGTGCCTTAGGCAATCAGAATGATATTTTATTGGCCATTTCTACCAGTGGTAACTCACAAAATGTGATCAATGCCATAGCTGCTGCTCACGATAGAGGGCTTAAAGTCATTGCCTTAACCGGTCGCGAGGGAGGAGCACTTGCTTCTCAGCTTTATCCCGACGATATTGAAATTCGAGTAAGAAGCCAATCCACCGCTAGGATTCAAGAAACCCATTTATTGGTAATTCATTGTCTTTGCGATATCATTGACTCACGTTTATTTGGACAGGGGATAGAATAATGAAAACCGTTGTGCGCATCATGTTAATTTCAATAAGCCTATCACTGCTTTCGGGTTGTTTTGTGCCCTTTGTTGCCGGCGCCGCGCTAGGTGGAGCAATTGTCTATGATAGGCGCGATTTTCAAACCATGGTAGATGATCAAGAAATTTTTCAGCAGGCAAATAATAAGCTTAAAGCGGATACTGAGCTCAATACCAACGCTCATATCGCAGTCACCTCTTTTAATCGTTCGGTACTGATCGTAGGTCAAGCACCTAGCGAAGCCTTAAAGGCTAAAGCACAACAGTTAGTTGCCTCCGTAGCGAATATCAAGCGTATTTACAATGAGGTAACCATAAGTGGTCCCACTTCAGCTGGCGTGCGCTCCAGTGATGCCTGGATCACCACTAAGGTTAAGTCCCAAATGTTAGTCGAACCTAAATTGCGTTCAGGTCAAATCAAGGTTGTCACCGAAGATAGTGTAGTATACTTAATGGGTGTTTTAGGTCGTGAACAAGCTGATATCGCCGTTGACATTGCTCGTCAAGTTTCGGGCGTGCAGCGCGTAGTAAAGATTTTTGAATATGGTGCGGGTTAATATTTAACTATAAGCTGGGTTGACTCTTACCTCAGCTTAGGTCTTGAGGATTAGATGAGCAGCCTGCTTTTTCTAGCCAGCTTTGCTGCCGGCATGCTAAATGCCTTTGCCGGCGGCGGAAGTTTTTTAACGATTCCCGCGTTAGTTGCCTTAGGCATACCGCCTATTGCGGCAAGTGCAACCAGCACGGTTATCATGTTGCCTGGCTCCATGAGCGCCGTTTTTGCCTACCGTAAACAACTTAGGAACCTTACAACACGTCAACCCTTAACCCAAATAGCACTCACCTGCCTTATTGCGGGATTGATGGGTACAGTTTTACTGCTCGTCACCTCTAATCAATACCTCATCGTACTCATGCCTTGGCTTATTCTCTCGGTAACCTGCTTGTTTGCGCTGGGCCCGCGTCTAGCAGACTATTTGCAAAAGCGGCAGATTTATAATCCCAAGGCTCATTTATTGATCTTAGCCTTTGCGGCCTTGCTAGGAGGTTATTTTAGTGGTGGCTTAGGAATTTTATTACTTTGTGCGTTTTCATTATCGGGCAGCGTGGATTTCCATGAGATGAATGTATTAAAGACCTTGATCATCTGTTTGATGAACATCGTCTCCTTCGTGGTATTTGGCCTTTCAGGCATTGTGTACTGGCCAGAGGCCATCACCATGACATTGGGTATTTGCGCGGGTGGATACCTTGGCACGCGCTTAATATTGCATCTGCCTCAAGCTTTACTCCGTCGGTTGGTGGTCGTTATCGGCAGCCTCATGACAATTTTCTGGTTTATCAAGGCTCATGTACACTCAGATTTTTTTTAACACCGCGGCATTATTCCAGATCGGTGTACTACCCTGCAGATCGAGGACAAAGCCATTGGGCGCATAGTATAATCCCGGCTTAAATTCAGTAAGCTTATAGGAATTAAAGTAAAGATAGCCATTCTTGACGCTTATTTTCGCTCGCGCCAAGTCTCTCTTATAAGTCTGAATCTGATATTCACCCAGGTAGTTTTTCCAGCTCGGCTTATTGGGTCCTGGTGGCTCATCGATGGCTTCATTTAAGTCCCAGCTTTCCCCGTCTATCACGCCTTGTATATAAGCTGGCTGTTGGCTTGAGGCCGGTATATAACGATAAAGCTTATGATCTTCGGTATAAAACTCATTTTCATTTACTACCTGTAGCCTATTAAAGCGATCGGCCTGTTTAATGCCTAGCTTATCATCGACGAATAACAGCTTAAGACCCTCTTCATTATCGGTAATATAGCTACCTAGCCAGCCTGGATTGAATTTTTTATTGCTAACAGCAGCGGTCATCTTGCCGGGAACAAGGGTATTGATGGGCAGATTCTTTTTATTGGTCAGAATTCTCATCACCTCGTGCACAAGGTCATTTAACCCTGGATTATCATAACCATTGAGTAAAATGGCCATTCCAAAGTTGTATTTAGGCACCCAAATCACCGTGGAATTAAAACCGAAGCCTCCACCATTGTGATTGTAGACCACGACGTCACCAAACTTGATTGAGACCACACCTAAACCATAACCTACCTGCTGATCCCGCCAAGGAAAAGGTAGGGTTTTCATTAAGTCTAAATAGGATTTAGCCAGTAACTGAGTATCTCCTACCTTGCCTTCATTGAGTTGAAACTGCAGAAACTTACCTAAATCATTGGCATTGGTATATAGTCCTCCAGCTGGCACCATGGGGATTTCTTTAGGCGACTTAAGGCCAGGAATGTTACCTATGGCAATATTACTAGACTGCTGAATCTCCCTAAAATCAAATGTACTAGAATACATGCCTAAGGGCTCAAATATCATTTGGCGCAAATACTTGGCAAACGACATTTTAGTCTGCTGCTCTAAAATATAACCGGCTAAATCATAACCCAGATTAGAATAGGCAAAGCGTTGTCCCACAGGATAGCGTAACCAAACATCTTGTATGCTGTTGATATGTGCCGCAAAAGAAGGCGACTCTGGATTAAAGTTATTGCCAATCGGTGCTTCATGAGGAAAACCCGCGGTATGACTTAAGAGGTGGTTCAAGGTCATTTCAGCAAGCGGTTCAGGAGAAAATCGGCTTTTAACCGTAAAATTGGGCAAATAGTGCTGAATTGACTCATCCAAATTTAATTTTTTTTGCTGCGCCGCCAATAAGATGGCCAAGGCGGTAAACATTTTAGAGTCGGATTGGGCACTGAAAAGCGTTTGCGGCGTTACCTTAGTTTTACGGGCCAGGCTGGTATAACCAAACCCCTGCTGCCAAAGCACTTGAGTTTTATTGACTACAACGACCGCAGCGCCTGGAATATGTTTTGCTGCTAAAAGCTTAGGAATGTGTTCGCTTAAATAGTGAATGGCATTTTCTTCATTTCTTGGCGCCGCTAGACTATGAGGAATAGAAAGTATTGTTAGCAAGCCGAAAATAATAGTTTTAAACCTTAACATGCTTTTCTACCTCATAAAAAAGCCTACTTTAAGTAGGCTTCATTAAACTGCTTACAACCAGTATACGAAGATGTAGAGAAATAACCACACCACGTCCACAAAGTGCCAATACCAGGCAACTCCCTCAAAGGCAAAGTGATTTTTAGGGGTAAAATGGCCTTTTATGCTGCGCACTAAGATTGTAATCAGCATGATGGTACCTATGGTAACGTGCATACCATGGAACCCCGTTAGCATAAAGAAGGTTGTGCCATAAATACCCGAGCTTAATTTTAAACCCATATGTTCATAAGCATGGGTATATTCATACGCTTGGCAGCAGAGAAAGATAATACCCAAGGCAACGGTTAAGGCTAGACCTAAGATCAACTGAGTTCTATTGTTTTTATAAAGACCCCAATGAGCCCAAGTGATGGTAAGACCACTGGTCAACAAAATTAAGGTGTTAATGGTGGCAAGTCCCCAAGCTCCCATGGCTTCCTTTGGCGCAGGAAATTGATTGGGATCTGGATTATGTACTAGGGGCCAGGCAGATTGAAAATCTGGCCATAGTAGGTAATGAGTCATCTGTCCTAAGTCCCAACTACCCGATAACCAAGGCAATACCGAAATTCGGGCATAGAATAATGCGCCGAAAAAAGCTCCGAAAAATACCACCTCAGAGAAAATAAACCAACCCATTCCCCAACGAAACGAGCGATCAACTTGCTGATTGTAGAGACCCGCTTGGTTTTCATTGATCACCCTACCAAACCAACCAAACAGCATATAGGCAATGATCAAGGCTCCTACCCCAAATATAATGGGTCCGAAGCTTTGGCCATGCAACCAATTTGCCGCGCCAAACACCATGCTGAAAAGGCCCACCGAGCCTACGAGCGGCCAATGGCTTGGGTTAGGTAAATAATAAGAGCCTTGCGTTTGTGCCATAGTTTTTCCTCGTTTCTTCAACTCATCTTTTAAAACTGCGTCTAAGAAGCAGCAGTATTAACTTATTTTCCCCGCATTAGAAACTTTTTTATGTTTCATATGGGTTATATCAAACATCGTGTAAGATAATGTCATTTCATTGACTTCTTTGGGTAAATCTCTATCGATATGAAACATCACGGGCATATCCATAGACTCTCCTGCCCCCAAGGTTTGTTGGGTGAAGCAAAAGCACTCGGTCTTTTTCAAATGCTTGGCAGCAAGTCCAGGGGTAACGCTGGGAATGGCCTGCACCGTCATTTCATGGTCCGAAGTATTTTTAGCGTAAAAGGCCACCCTATTGATATCACCGGGATGGACCCTAATTTTTTTTACCAAGGGATTGAATTCCCAAGGCATTTGATTATTACGCGAAGTAACAAATTCAATGGTCACCCAGCGATTTTTATCAACAGGGTCTTCAGCATTATAGGCGATAGGTTTCTCATTGGTTTTGCCATTGATGCCAAAAGCCTTACACATTACATTGTAAATGGGCACTAACACATAACCAAAACCCAACATCCCCAAAGCGACCAAACCCAGCAACATAGCTACCTTGCGGATCTTGCGCTGTCTAGTTGCATAATCAATAGGCTGTTCGCTCATGGCTTTACTCACTAACTCGTTGTGGAGCCGCAGTCAATGCGGCCCCACAGTCGTTAATCAACTTTTGGCGGAGATGAAAAGGTATGATAAGGGGCAGGCGAAGGCACAGTCCATTCCAAACCATGCGCACCGTCCCAAACTTGGGTAGTTGCCTGAACCTTATATTTGCCCTTAATGGTTTTGATCACATTCACCAAGAAGATCAATTGACTGAAACCTAGGATAAAAGCACCTACTGTAGCAATTTGGTTGAAGTTCTCAAATTGTAAGGGATAGTCAGGTATTCTTCTTGGCATTCCAGCCAGACCTAAAAAGTGCATGACAAAAAAGGTTAGGTTCATGCCTATGGTCGTTAACCAAAAGTGCCATTTACCCAATCTCTCGCTATACATATAGCCGCACCACTTTGGCAACCAATAGTAAATGGCAGCGATGATGGCATAAACACTGCCTGACATTAAAACGTAATGGAAGTGTGCCACGACAAAGTAGCTGTCTTGATACTGAACATCGGCAGGCACTATGGAAAGCATGATCCCGGATAATCCACCGAAGGTAAACATAAACAAAAAGCCGATGGCAAATAGCATGGGAGTTTCAAAGGACAAAGAGCCTTTAAACAGGGTTGCGGTCCAGTTAAACACCTTCACGCCAGTGGGTACCGCGATCAACATGGTGGCATACATGAAGAATAACTCTGAAGCCAGGGGAATACCCGTGGTAAACATGTGATGCGCCCAAACGATATAAGAAAGAAAGGCAATCACGATGATAGCGTATACCATAAAGCGATAACCAAAGATCTTCTTACGGCTAAAGGTGGGTAAAATTTCCGAGATCACGCCAAAGGCGGGCAGGATCAAAACGTAAACCTCTGGATGACCAAAAAACCAAAACAAATGCTGGAATAATAAGGGGTCACCGCCACCTGCCGCATTAAAAAAACTGGTTCCAAAATGGCGATCGGTTAACATCATGGTCACACAACCTGCCAAAACGGGCATGATACCTAACAATAAAAATGCCGTGATAAACCAACCCCAAACGAACACCGGCATTTTCATATAGTTCATACCAGGCGCACGCATGTTAATGATGGTAGCGATGATATTAATAGAAGCCATAATGGATGATAATCCCATCAAGTGAATGGAGAAAATCATAAAATCAGTGCTAGGAGGCCCATATTGGGTTGAGAGCGGTGCATAGAAAGTCCAACCAAAATTAGGTGCAGGCCCTTCCAAGAAAAAGGTACTTACCAATAACAAGAAGGCAAATGGCAATAACCAAAAACTCCAGTTATTTAAGCGTGGCAAGGCCATATCGGGAGCCCCAATCATCAAGGGGATCTGCCAATTGGCAAGTCCTGCAAGAGCTGGCATCACTACCCCAAAAACCATGATGAGCCCATGCATGGTCGTCATTTGATTGTAAAATTCAGGCGAAATAAATCTTGAGCCAGGCATAAACAGCTCGGTACGAATCATAAGCGCCATACCACCTGCCACAAAGAACATGATGAAGCTTAACCACAAATAGAGGGTTCCAATGTCCTTATGGTTAGTCGTAAACACCCAACGCGCCATTTTCGCCCAAAGCGTCTTTTCATGGCCGGGTTCGTAATGATGATGTTCACTATCGTGAGTTATAACGTCAGTCATTATTTCGTCTCCTTCGCACGTGCAGCTTTAATGTCTTTTGTATTGACCATATCACCCTTACTATTGCCCAGTGCATTGCGTTGGTAAGTTACTACAGCTGCGATTTCAGCATCGCTTAACTGACCAGCAAAAGCTTGCATGGCTGTCTTGGGTTTGCCATTGAGTACAATGTCAATGTGCTCGGCAATGGGGCCATTCGCGATTTTGCTATGTGTAATAGCTGGAAAGGCGGGTGCCATACCCGAACCATCTACCTTATGGCAAACAGCACAATTGTTGTCATAGACCTTTTTGCCCAGGGTCATAAGTTCATCTTTACTTAATTCCTTGCTGGCAAGCTCTACTGCAGCAGTTTGTTGCTTGGATTGTTCGGCTATCCATTTATTATACTCAGATTCTGTCACGGCTTTAACTACAATTGGCATGTAGGCATGGTTTACCCCACACAATTCAGCGCATTGGCCACGATAAGTACCGGGCGTATCAATGCGGGCCCAAGCCTCGTAAATAAATCCTGGGATGGCATCTCGCTTAATGCCTAATGAAGGCACCCACCAGGAATGCACTACATCATTGGCGGTGACCAGAAAGCGAATTTTTTTGTGAATAGGCACTACCAGCGGCTTATCTACCTCTAACAAGTAAAAGGCATTTTTGGTTTTACGATTTTCGATTTCATCGCGCGGAGTCGACAAATTACTAAAGAAACTAATTCCGTGGTCTAGGTATTCGTATTGCCATTTCCATTGATAACCCGTCACTTTAATATTGATATCCGACTCCTTGGTATCATTCATACGAATCAGGACTAAGGTCGCAGGAACTGCCATGGCTATTAGTATTAAAAAGGGAATCACTGCCCAAACGATTTCAACCAAGGTGTGTTCGTGAAATTGGGCCGGTTTTACCCCGAGTGACTTGCGATGATAGAGCAAGGTGTAGATCAAAACGCCAAACACCGCAACCCCAATACCCACACAGATCCAGAAAATGATCATATGCAGATCATAGATCTCATGGCTAATAGGTGTTACCCCTTTGGGTAGATTATAGATCGATTCACCATGCGCCAGCGCATAAGGAGTTATTGCTAGCAGAATAAAGCTAACAAACCATCGCCAATAACTGTTTAAACGCATTCGACTTTGCTCCTGTACGATAATATTTTTCTTGCCTGATTTACCATAGTGAGTAATCACCTTCGGTTTTACTTTCTTGAACCATGTATTTTACCGCTGCCATCACTTCTGCTTGGCTGCAGTTATAACAAGCACCCATTTTAGGCATGCCCTCATAGCCTTCTATGGCGTGAGTAAATAACACATCCATATTTTTTGAGATTCGGGGGGCCCAAACCGCTTTATCACCCACCTTAGGCGCGCCTAAATCTCCATTTTGATGGCAAACATAGCAAGCCCTTTGATAAACTCTTTGGCCATCGGCTAGGGTTAACTTAGGCAGGGGCTTAGGCTTAGCAACAGCCGTACTTAAGCCTCCTCCTTTTGCAGCCTCAATTAAATAATCCACAGCCGCTTTAATTTGGTTATCCGAGCAGGTGGGACAACCGCCCTTAGGTGGCATTGAGTTAACACCGTTAATGGCATTAGCGTGTAATTTATCAACTCCCATTTTTATCAAGGGATCCCAAGCCGCTGCATCACCTAATATGGGAGCTCCTGCTGAACCCGTGGTATGACAAGCAGCGCAATATTTGGCATAAATCTTTTTGCCTTCGGCGGGTGTTACCTTACCACTGGCGGCCATTTGAGGCTGTTTACTCTCTACGGTAAGCAAGTAGCTGCCAATAGCCCTTAAATCATCGTTAGATAAATAGCTCAAGCTATCATGATTAACCTCCGCCATGGGGCCACCGACCTTACCGCGACCATGTAACAGCTCATCATGACTAAACACCCTGGCTATTTCATCAACACTAGCATTTTTTAAGCCTTTTTTGGTTATATTAGGTGCATAATAACCTTCGATCATATTTCCGGTTAAGTAGTAGGCACGTTTGGGAGCCCCAAGCACATTGATAGGCGTATGACACATGCCACAGTGGCCTAAACCCTGTACTAAATAAGCACCCCGGTTAACCTCTGCTGACTTAGCCTGATCGTATTCATAGGTGCCCTTATAAGGGTAAAAGAACAACATCTTCCAGCCATATTGTAAAAAGCGCCAGCTAAAGGGAAAGGGTACGTCGTTTTTACGATTGGGTTGATTAATGGTAGGTATGCTAAATAAATAAGCCTTAATCGCTAACACATCTTCCTTGCTGATCTTACTAAAGTCCACATAGGGAAAAACGGGATAATAGTTTGAACCATCCGGCGCCTTACCCTCATGCATGGCCTTCAAGAAATCCTCATCGGACCATTTACCAATCCCCGTTTCTTTGTCAGCAGTAATATTGGGCGAATAAAAGGTACCAAAAGGCGTTTTAATCCCTAAACCACCGGCGAAAGCCTTACCCTTGTTTTTGGTATCGGTATGACAAGCAAGACAGTCACCCGCTTTGGCTAGATATTCACCCTTTTCAATGAGTTTACGGTCACCTTTTGTATAATCAGGTGTAGGATAAACAGGATAACCGTTAGCATCATAGGTTTCCTTGGCTTGTGCATGAGCAGTGCCGGCTGGCTGTGCTTCACAAAATCCTATGCTGGAAAAGAGTAACCCTGCGCCAACGATGGCTGACAGGCTTTTTTTGGCAAAATGACTGGTAATATGCAATTTCATTCCTAACCCTAAATGAATGATTTTTTTAAGAGATTTTCAAGCCCGTTAATATAACTCCATACTTGAATAAATACAAACCTTAAGTTAAGGATTTCGTTAATTTTTTCAGTCTCCTTAATAGACGCTGACGCTTAGAGCTAGCTTTGTTTGCCCTTCTAACTCGGCACGTTTTTAAGAAGATAATTGTCAATTAAATGGGCTATACTTAAGATGAGTCTTAGTTAATGAATATTTTATGCAAAAACCTCTTGAGCCTGAGCAAACAATTAATAAATCAAGTCTTACAGCCTTGCAAGACCACGCTAAGCAGCTTGAACAACAAGCCCGATTTGCACAGGCCTATCAAAATCATCGACAACGGCACAAGGTTAAATTGGTTAGTAATCTTTTTGAATTTGTAGCTGGACTTTTATTATGGGTTATCTCGGCTTTTTAAATTTTTAACCCTGAGTTATACTATTTGAGCACTAAGTTGCCCTAGGGACCTTCCCTATTTTATTTGCCTCCCTTTTGATGCCGCGGCATAAAAGGAGGTTGACCTGGACAACCGGTCAGTACTTTTTTAAATCCATCAACTTAGTGCACCTTACCACTTGAGGATTTTTAGCTTACTTGGAATTATACCTCTGTAGGTTTGCGCCAGGCTTCCACCTTTTATCTTTGATTTAACCAATCCTCATAAGTGATGGCCCAACGCTCGTGATCACACCACTCGCCTTCAATCTTTAAGTAACGGAGTGAAAAACCCTCTTTACGAAAACCGGTGATCTTGACTAGGGCAATGGAAGCTCGATTACCGGGTTGAATATTGGCCTCAAGTCTATGCAACTCAAGTTCGGTAAAAGCCTTTTCTAGAACTAATTTTAAGCCTAAACGCATATAGCCTTGGCCAATATAATCTACCATGGCGTAATAGGCAAGGTAAGCGCTTTGAAATGCACCTCGCACAATTTCGTTTAGATTGAATACACCCACCAAATTCCTAGTTTCGGTCTCTAACAAAAAGCTGCGCTGATTGGCTAGACTATAGCGTTCAAGATAAGCTCGAAACTCCGACGAAGTACTCGGTGCCTTAAGCCATGGCTGATGTAATAGCTGGCTTTTCTGGCTATTTGCCAGAAAATTCGCTTCATCATCTAGTCTGGGTTCACGCAGAAGAAGTTTTTGCATCTTAGTCCACTAATCGTCAACAATCGCAACAGCAGGTGCTTTTTTAATGGCACCAAAGTGTGGCACTTAAAACCCTATGTTTTCTACTGCAGCCAACACGCCGTTAATACACCGCGGCATGCAATGCATGTAGGCTCCATCACAGCTTCCATGCTGCGAAGGGTTGGTTGCAGTAGAAAACATAGGGTTTCCTGTTCAGTACTCTATTTTGCCATTAAAAAAGTACCCGCTGTTAAGGCGAAAAATCAGTATTGTTGCATTGGACCATTGATAAATCCAATTCTTTTCAGTGGCGGTAGTAAGCCTTGTAGCAAATCTCTTGGCGGGGATGCTCGACTTTAGGTAGCTCATTGGAAAACGGCTTTTAGGGCAAGAGTGTATCCGTATGAGAAGACCTGTAAAACCGACTGCTTAAGTATTTTTCAACCCCAAAGCGTAACAGCACCATCAGTCCCGCTGCTACGGGCACGGCCACTAAGGCACCCATTAGGCCAAAAAAGTGCCCACCTGCCAAAATGGCGAAGATAACGGCGACCGGATGTAAGCCCGTCTTATCACCCACCAATAACGGCGTTAGGATCATACCTTCTAAAATATGGCCAACCCCAAAAATGATCAGTGCATAAACAACTGGCATCCAGGTATGGAACTGCACATAGGCTGCTATGGCTGCGGCAATAATACCCGCGCCAAAACCCAAATAGGGAATTATACTCAGCAGTCCCGCTAACAAACCGATGAGAAGCGCCATTTGTAAGCCAATAAACCATAAGCCTATCGAGTAATAGCAGGCCAGGACAAACATAATGAAGAGCTGGCCACGCAAAAACGCCGAGAGGATCTCATTATAGGTACTGACCAGGTGGGTTACCGTGGGTTCAATGTATCGCGGTAGCATCTTACGGATGCCCGGCACCATCTTATGCCAATCACGCAATAGATAAAATGCGACTACGGGTATGAGCACGATATCAATAATTCGGCTGAGAGCCGTTAAACCGGATTGAGAGATTTTTTTAGCGACGTGGGCTATGGTATCTTGATTGTCCTTTACACTATCTAACAGGGTAGCCTTTAAATTGGGGATATTGATCTGTAAGTCATCCTGTAAATGTTGCACTACCCAAGGTAAGCCTATGCTCTGTATCCAATCTATGGCATCTGGAATTTTACTCAGCGCGGTATTTAATTGATCGACTAGCATGGGAATTAGAAATAAGGAAAGCAGGACAATGGCGATAATGCTGAGAAGAAAAATTATCAATACGGCTAGGGTACGGGAAATACCCCAACTTTGCAGTCGCTCGACCAAGGGATTACCCAAGTAAGCGAGAAATGCTGCGATATAAAAGGGATGCAAAACCGGGGCTAAAACATACAGTAAGCCCAAGAGAATGAGTATGATTAAACCCGCGAACCATTTATGTGAATAAGCCATGATTGAGTCTCTGTAGCAAAAATCTGTTGTATATTAGCGTTATCTACCGCCCTACGCCAGGCTTGCAGTTGTTTACGCGAGTAATTGGCCCGTGGCACGGCATAAATTGTCCGGATAGTACCTTTAGCATATTCCACGGCAATTTCATAGGGATAATAGCCAGCAGGCTGTGAATTTAAGGCTAATTCAGCCTGATATAATAGACTGTGCACCGAGGTTTTGTCAGCCAGCGTTGCCTGAGAACCCAATTTAGGTTCTGGAGAGAAGCTCAATCCATCTGGAAAAAGATGGAAAAATTGCCTATGGTCACTCGTGCAGATAGGCTCATAACCATGGGCTATAAGTTTCTGTTTAAGATAAACATTTAGTTTATCCCTTGCGCTGAGACAATTAAAAACCGGTGAAATCACTAGTTTTCGTACCAAGCCTGCTGTGGCTATAGCTAAGCTACTCGGCTCAAGGGATTTTGTTGCCGTGGGCCTATTTTGATAAAAGATTATCTTATTGGCCAGCACACAGATGCGATCTTCGGGGCTCAAATAATTTTGACTTAACCAATCGACAATCCGTAGCAGCTTATAGTAACTTATTTGTGGAGCTAGCTGCAGTTGGGTTATTTGTACCGATCCACCTAGACAATATAGGTGGGTCAACCAATCATAAAAAACCACCTGCTGCTTTAACCGACTGGCCTTAGCCACAGGCTGAGTATGCGGCGAGCTTAACCAGGCCATTGTAGCCACAAGGCCAGCCACCAGGCCACTCAGTATCCAGGCTAAGTGGCTTAGACAAAGGGCTGCAAAACTGAGAAATATTAGCAAGCCACTGCAAACAACATCCTTGTAGTAAAAGCCAGCAAAGGCACGAATTTGCTGATAAGCAATGATCGCTCTGAGCGTAATAATGACCACCACCATTCCATATACGGCAGCGCTTAAATGGGGTAAAAACCAGTGGCTAACTAAAGAGGCAAGCAGGCCTAAGCCTAAACCCAAGAATCCTGACAATCTCAAAAGGATTTTATCATAGCGCTGCTGTAAGGCGACAAAATTAAAACGGTGTAGCTTTTTCCAGTCAAAATAGAATAACTGGGCCCATTCACCGCTGGCATTTAGGAGTGGCAAGGTTAAAAACAAGGCGTTAAATAATTGCAAATAGAACGTTTGGCCCGGAGCAAATTTTACACTGGCCAATAAAACTGGCCCTTCAAGCTGGATAAATAGCATTGCTAAAAACCCCCAACTGAAATCTTTCAGGGGCAATCCTCGCAACCATTTTAACCAATCCAGGGGTTTAACTGACAGTTGCCAGGTGTAAAATTGATACAGGCGTTGGCAATATTTAAATCGCAATAGCGTATTTAACATGCCTGAAAGTAAAATGGCTACCGGCACTATCCAATGGCCTAACCAGTGCCAGCCGATAATGATAATAAAAAAGCCCAGCATTTCACCCAATATCAATGACCATAGGGGACGCATGATCCGCGAGATGGCATAAATGCCTGAGTGATAAGGTTCAAAGCCAACTCGAAGTGAGGTGGAAATGAGCAAGCTTGCCGCAAACAAGCTGTTAAAATTCAAGTGATAAATGGCTTGAGCGAGATAGGTTAAGCCCAGAAATCCTAAAATACCCGCACCGACTCCGCCTAACAATAGCCAATGGCTTATTTCTTGTTCAAGATTAACGATGCTCTTAGTCGTGTAATACTCGCGAATCCGGGTCCTTAAAATTTCAAGCCCACCCCACCAGCCGCTACTCACGATGAGGCAAATTGACCAAACACCTGCTAGTTGGGTGAGATTACGCGCCGGAAGCGTTTGGTGTAAAGCCACAAAAATGCTCAGGTGAAAACTTAAGCGTATCAGCACCAACCAGTTAAAATAACGTAGGCGAAAATAAATATATGCCATGCTTTTACGCGCAAATAACAAATCTGCAATACTCAAGAAACGCTGGCTACGTTTTGCCTGGCTTTTAAACCAGCGGTTTATTTTTTTCATGGTTTCTTTGCCATTGCTGGATTTGACGCTTGAGTAATGAATTTAATCCCCAAACCCGTCTTATCCTTTGATAGGATACTATGCGAAAGGCCTTGGCTCCTTTTATATGGGTGAGAGCCTCGGCAATGAAAAGCGCAAATAAATAATCAAGGTGTTTTAAGATACCTAAATGAGTACATTCCAGTAAAGCGCTAACAGCTTGCTCACCAAAAATTTCATCAGCCAGAGCATTATTTAAGGCTTGGCAAAGTGTTTTGCCCAGCTCATCTTGCGTTAAACGCCCTTGAGATAAGGTCAACACATTTGCGATGCGTTGCCTGACAGCGGTCAAGAGTTTAGCCTGTCGCTTAGCAGAAAGGCTAAAATTTCCTTGGGCATATACATCATAGCCAAGGTAGGTCAATTTATGCACGCCTTGCCAATTGGCATCAGCATGTGGGCGTCCCGCATGGGTTAAATATAGGGCTTGGTCTTTAGCCAACTTACGCTGCAAGCCCAACCGAGTTAACATTTGCGTGAAATGACTCACTGCGGCGGTTAAATTTTCCGGCAGAGGGTGGGCGATTAAAATATCATCACTGTAACGCGAATAATAAAGCCCTGAGATTTTGAGCATCGCCTTGTCGATCTCTGCCATGTAGAGATTATAAGCTAGAGTACTGGCAATAGAGCCCGTAGGTACGCCCTTGATATTAGATTGCAAAAGTCCTTCGGGATTGAGATATTCGGGCCTAAAGCAATAGCGGAGCAAACCCTGCTGGTAAGCGGTTAAATGGCAACCTGCTTGCGCTAACATGAGATCCAAAAGCTGCCATAACTTTGAATGCTCATCCAAGCGAATATTATCGGTGTAATCGGCAACGTCGGTTTTTAACACGTAGCAATCAGCATTCACTCTTGCCCCTGTCTTTGGTAAAGTCTGCAAAAAACGGCTAAATTTTTTGACCGCAGTCAAAGGCCTTCTTCCCTTACGATAAGAAAAAACCTGATTAGCCAGAAAGTGCTCCGCTAACTCTAATAAGATGCTCATGACCACGCTGATCACGATTTTATCGGTCAGTAAAAAATCATAAACCACTCTTTTTTTATGATTGACCGTAATGCTTCTTTGTCTTGCAGATCCAAATTGATAGGTTTCATCGCAAACCGCCTGACGCAAAAGTTTCGCCAGGGTATTTTCATGCAGCCCAAAGCTAAAATAATTGACTCCGGCCTGCTGAGTAGTAAAAAGAGCTCTGCGCTCCTTCAACTTGCTAAAAAGCTTGCGAATTTGCTGGCGATAGCGCTCAAGATTGTGAATTTGGGCTTGAAAGTAATCATTCATACGCTATTTTAGCCTAGGGCGTGTCCTCCTTTGGTTTTTCGAAACGAAAACTGGGATAATTTAGCTCAAATTTTAACTTGAATGAGGCGAATAGCTAGTCCTATTTAACGAATTCAAGTTAAAATTTGAGCAACACGCACACAAGCAGCCGGAAAATTAACTGAGGACATGCCCTAGTTTCTAGCTTGAGGAAGTATTTTTAGTCAGGGTCATCAATAAAGCCTTTCCATCCGGCGTTTGGATAAGCCCCTGCTTAGCAAAACCCACCTTCTGATAACAGCGTACTGCACGTAAGTTATCGGGAGCTACATCGACTATGATCTTTTTAACGCCAGGCATGGCCCACAGTTTCTCGGTAAAAGCGGAAATCAGCATCGTACCGTATCCCTTATTGAGATAAGCTTCTTCACCAATAAACTGATCGATGCCAACAGTACCTTCAACTTCATCGGGCCACCAACCATCACCCACCTGATTTGCAACATAATACTGAATAAAACCCAGTGGCCTATCATGCAGCCACATGATAAATCCCACTACTCTCTTGCAGCCTATTCTAGCGGCATATTTGGCCCGGATCTGAGCCTCGTTGAGCTCATCATCCCACCACGCTTTGACATGGGGCTTGGCAAGCCAGGTAACTAGCAAATCAAGGTCGGCTTCCGTGAGTGGCTTAAAAGCTATTTTGGTCTTCCAATAATGGTGTGGGCTAAGACTATAAAGTATATGAGGCTGCTCGTGCTGGCTAAAATAACCTTCAAAGGTGAAACCCACTTTACGCATGACCCGTTGTGAAATCTGATTATCCAACGTAGTATGACAAACCAAACGGGGAAGCCTTAAACTCAGAAAACCCAGTTCAACACAGGTCGTAGCAATCTCGGTTGCAAATCCCTGTCCCCAATACTCTGGAACTAAGGCGTAGCCCACCTCTATTTCCTCACGTTTTTGGATGCTGATCTTCCTCAATCCACCTCGCCCTACCAGCTTACCATTGGCCTTATCATACCATAACCACATGCCAAAACCTTGCTCATGCCATTGAGCCAAATTCCAATGTAGGTTTCGCTGCGTCATCTCAGCATCCCTAACTCCACCTAAAGTCGCCATGATTTTGGGATTTTGATTCATCCACCAAAGTGTCTTAAAATCAGCTAGGGTTAATGAGCAACCAATGAGACGCTGAGTTTGAATCAGGCTAAGGTCAATGTCATTTGGTTCTGTGAGCATAGTCATCTCGAAAAATACCCAATACCTTACTGAAATTACCGTCTATAACACGGGTTTTTAATAAACGCATACCCACCTTGTTGGCAAGTTTTAAAGAAGCATAGTTCTCCGGCCTGATGATGGCGATCAGCGCAGGGAATTGCAATTTGACAAAACCATATTCAATTAAGGCCTGTACGGCTTCAAAAGCATAATTTTGCCCCCAATGAGCAAAACCTAAGCAATAGCCAATTTCGATATGGTTTTTGCCAGCAATGACTTGCTGCAAAAAGCCGCTATTGCCTATGATTTCACCATCAGCAAGGCGTTGCAAAGCCATAAAACCATAGCCGTTTTTAGCATAATCCTCAAGCCAATTCTGCAGTTGAACCTTGGCCTGATTTAAGCTTAAAGGCCCATCTATAAACCACATGACTCTAGGATCCGCCCAAATTGGCGCTAAAGCCTGAATATCACTAGGCTGAAGGGGTCTGATGATGAGTCGGCTGGTGATAATCACGGCTGGGTCATTCATCTAAACTCACCTGGGTTTTTAGCTTTGACCATTATACTATGCCTTATCAGGGGTTGCTAATTAGACATTGTTTTGCTAAAACAATCACTTTGCATAAACAAGCTAAACAAGTAAGATACTTATACACTAGGATCATAGGATAACAGCTAATGACAATTCAGCAGCGCAAAATAAGCAAAACCCTCTTCTTATGCAGCCTTCTTTTAGTGAGTCATATAACTTTTGCTAAACCCATTGATAAAAATACTGCAAGGGATAATCTTAGAGCCGTCGATCAAGTGGTAAATACGGTTATTTGGCAACAATCAGCCGAAGCTAAGGCCATGTATTATCAAACCTTTAACTTAGCACGCTGGCGTTTAGAGCAAACCCTGAGAACCTATAAGAGCAACAAATTACCAGCCATCGTGTTGGATATCGATGAAACCGTTTTAGATAATTCACCTTATGCAGCCGCCAATATCATCCATAAGCAACATTTCCCCCAAGGTTGGTCTGGATGGGTAAAGGCAGCAAAGGCCAAGCCCTTACCTGGAGCACTTGATTTTCTCAATTATGCCAACTCCCAAAATGTGACCATTTTTTATGTCACAAATAGAACTCTTGATCAAAAAGACGATACCATAAAGAATCTCAAGGCCCTTGGTTTTCCACAGCTCAAGGACTCGCATTTAATGTTTAAGCATAAGGAAGGTAGCAAGGAAGATCGCAGGCAAACCATCAGTGCCACCTATGAAATCATCATGTTGATCGGTGATCAATTGACCGATCTCAGCAGTGTCTTTGATAACGCCCCTCTGGCAAAGCGCAATAATGAAGTCAATAAACTTCGGGATAGCTTTGGTGATAAGTACATCTTATTGCCCAATCCGACTTACGGGGCCTGGTTAGATGTGATTACCGATTATCGTTATGATATACCCGTTAAAACCATGCTTGATAAGCGCTTACAGACCTTAAAAACTAATTAATCTTAGTTTTGGATAAGCAAATTGCATGGAAGATTGGGCGGTTAGGGAATAAGTAAACCCTGTACTGCATGGATGCGTGTGCGGCGTGCAACGTACTGGAGCGCACATGGACGTGTTCACAGCGTGTTTACGTTTCCCTAACCGCTCAATCTTTTTTTGAGTTCGATAAACCTAGCCAAATTAAAGCCGGTATGCCACCAAAGTCATGGTCTTAGACATTATAGTCATCAGCTTTTTCAAGGGCCAAGGCAATTCGGCAGCCCCCTCATTTACTGCGTGCTCGGCATGTTTTGCCTCATCTTCGCGCATTTGAGCTACTATTTCCCGACTTTTAGTATCAGCGCTTGGTAGCTCATCAAGATGGTGGGTTAAATGCTTAACCACTTGGCGTTCTGTTTCAGCTAAAAAGCCTAAACTCCATTTATCTCCCGCAAGCCCAGCCAAAACACCCATGCTTAAGGAGGCCGTATACCAAAATGGATTTAAATAACTCGGCCGACTTGATAGCTCTTGTAAACGCTGATTGCACCAAGCCAGATGATCAAATTCTTCAGTTGCCGCCTGCTGCATATTCTGACGTATGGTCTCATCTCTGGCCGTGATCGCTTGACCTTGATAAAGAGCCTGAGCGCAAATTTCACCCACATGATTGATGCGCATCAAACCCGCGGCATGCGACTTTTCTTGAGTGGTTAAACTTTCTGTTTCCGCAGTTTTAGCCGGATAATCACGGTCCGAGGTTAAGTAGTTAGCACCTAAGGTACGGACAGCTTGATCAAAGTGAAAAAGCACCCGGTCCAAGCTTGAATAATCTCTATCATTTGTAGGCATAGTTGCACTCGTGGTTGGCAAATTTTGATTTTAGCAAAAATAAACTTCAGCCAAAATGACTTTTTAGGCTTAAGCATCAGCGTAGTAAGCTTAGTCTTTTTCTGGCTTTAAGATAAATTTTGCCACGAGCAAACCTACTTCAAATAATCCCCAAATGGGCAGCGCTAAAAGCACCTGAGATAAAACGTCGGGCGGCGTTAATAACATACCCAGGATAAAGGCCAAAACGATAACATAGCGTCGCTTAGCCTCCAGTTGCTTAACCGTTAACCAATTGAACTTTACGCTTAGGAGGGTGAGCACCGGGACTTGAAAGGCAAGACCGAAGGCCAAAAATAACCTTAAGCTAAAATCAAGATAACTACCCATGTCTGGCATCACCGCAACACCCTTGGGAGCTATCAAGATGAAAAATTTAAACATCAGGGGAAATACCACTGCATAAGCAAATAGAATTCCAGCATAAAATAAACTGCTGCTAAAAATTAGCACCCACCATAGCCAACGTCGTTCCTGCCGATAAAGTGCCGGCGAAATAAAACCCCAGGTCTGGTAAAGAACATAAGGCATGGTTAAAAATAGCGCCAAGTATCCGGCAAATTTCAAGGGGATAAAGAAAGGCGCGGCAATCTCGGTTGCAATCAGGTAGCTCGAATCGGGCAAAGAATCCAACATGGGACGAGCTAGAAATTGATAGAGCCTATCGGCAAAAAAATATAAGCCGAGAAACACCAGCAAAAAAGCGCTCAAGGCCTTTAAAAACCGTGCTCTGAACTCTGTAAGATAAACCAGGATAGCTTGAGTCTCGCTATCTTGTTTCATAAAGTCTCTTTTTCGGATCGGGGTTGTGAATTAAGCTCTGCCGCATTGGCTCTGGCCTCATTGTGCTTAAGTTCAGCCAACTTAGCCTGCTGGTCTAATTGGGCTAGAAACTGAGCTTTAAGTACATTAAAGCCTTGTAAGGCACGGCCCAGCCAATAAGCCATTTCTGGCAAGCGCTTGGGCCCTATTACGATGAGGGCAACGAGTAAGACGACTAACAATTGGGCGATACTCACTGATTTTTCCTGCTTTTCTTAGCTAGAATCCAAGTTTAGCGCTTTAGCATAAATAATTGCAATCAAACTTAAATAGAACTAATATAGTACTATATGGCTAGATTATGATCTTCAACAAACTAGTACTTAATTTTGACAAAGGCAGCTAAGCCTTTCATTCGACTTCTTGATGGTTAAAGATAATTATGAATAATAAAATAGAAAATAAAACTAATTCTCATCAACTTAGAATTGCTGCTGCTAACGGTAATTATGCCGAGGTCGATAAGTTATTAACTTTACATGAAAAAACTGGCGAAATCCGAATTAATGAGAGAAGTAGCAATGGAAATACCGCTTTAATCTGGGCAATGGTTAAACGCGCTGAATTACAAGCCATTTCTCCTAAACATGAAAAAATAAAAGATTATGACAAGATTATTATTAAATTAATCCGATCTGGTGCTGATGATACCCTGAAAAATAATTTTGGAATATCTGCCTATAGCTATTTTTTGAATAGTAGTATTGCATCGCTGACTAGCGACTCGGTAAGTTTACTCTTACTATATGAAATGAGTAAGGCGGCATTTGAAAATGAAATAAAAAATTTAGAAAATAAAACAACTCATTCGGCAATTTATGCGAAGTACTTTGTGCAATTAATTCTTTTAAAAGCTTCCGATTATGTAAAAAATTTACACAAACCTAAAATTTTAAGCCTGGGCTCAGGTCTATGTTTGGATGCTTTAGCCATAATTAAATACATGCAGCTATTTAATAAGGAAGTAGAGTATGTAGGAGTTGATACGGATGAAAATCTAATAGCGCTATGTAGTAGTTTATTTGCCGATAAACCCATTAAATTATTTTTTGCGGATGCAACTGATGTTAAACACTTAAAACAAAAGCTGCCCCATACAAAATTTGATTTTGGCCTGCTGACTAATGGAGACTTTTCTAGCACTTTTATTAATGGCCGAGAGAAAATCTTTAAAGCAATGGTTGATGAAACATTTCCTGAATTATTAACTAATGATGCCCCTTTACTCTTAACATTTGGCGCCCAAACTGAAATTCAATGTTTTAGTAAAAGTGAATGTATGAGAAAAAATTACTATTATAAATCTGAAAATAACAATTTTAGTACGCTTGAAGGTCATGTGAAAATTAGCTTTACCGGCGTTAGCAACACAAACGTCACTCAACCAAATACATTTGCAGTAATCCTTCGCTATGATGAAACAATTTATAATGTAGATCAGCAACAACTATTAGGAAAAAATAATTTACAGCTAAATTTTAGTTAATCTGATCACTAGCTTATGGAAAACAATTTTAATCTGTCATCATTTTACAGTTTGATATTATTTAGGACGCACCATGCTTCGCATTAGTAAGCTTGCAGACTACGGCACGGTTTTAATGACCCATATGGCAAAATATCCCGCTGAAATGCATACCGCTAAAAGCATTGCAACACACACTAGGATCACCCTACCCATGGTCAGCAAAATACTTAAATTGCTGACTCAAGCGGGTTTGTTAACCTCGGCTCGCGGTGCTCAGGGTGGTTATAGTCTTGCGCGTGATCCAGAACAAATTGATATTGTCGAAATTATTGCAGCTCTTGATGGCAATATTGCTTTAACCGACTGTAGCAGTAAAGCCAGCGAATGCTCTTTAGAGCTAATTTGCACGATCAGCAATAACTGGCGCCTGATCAATCAGGTAGTTTACGATGCATTAAAAACAATTTCCTTAGCAGAGCTTGCAGATGATAAGCAGCGCCTGAAACGGGCCCGAGCACATCTGTTAAAAACAGCTCATTTAGTTAATACGGCTTAGACGGAGTTTATTATGGCAGCAGCCGAATCTCACCTGAGTAACCTTTTGTCACAAGAATATCAACACGGTTTTGTGACAGACATTGAAACTGATTCTCTGCCCCCAGGGCTTAATGAGGATGTCATTCGCAGCATTTCCGCGAAAAAAAATGAACCGGAATTCATGCTAGAATGGCGGCTCAAGGCATATCGCCATTGGTTGACCATGACACCTCCAGATTGGGCAAAACTACAGATCGACCCCATAGACTATCAAGCCATCAGCTACTATTCTGCACCTAAGCTCAACAAGGATGCACCCAAAAGCTTAGCCGAAGTGGATCCCGAACTGCTTAAAACCTATGAAAAATTGGGCATCCCCTTAAAGGAGCAGGAAATGCTTGCGGGGGTAGCGGTCGACGCAGTGTTTGATAGTGTTTCGGTGGCAACGACTTTTAAGGGTAAGCTTGCCGAAAAGGGCATTATATTCTGCTCATTTTCCGAAGCCTTACAGGAACATCCCGAGCTGATAAAACAATATTTAGGTACGGTGGTACCCCATACCGATAATTACTTTGCGGCCCTAAACTCCGCGGTATTTAGTGATGGCTCATTTTGTTATATTCCCAAAGGGGTGCGCTGCCCCATGGAACTATCTACCTATTTTAGGATCAATGCCAAATCCAGTGGTCAATTTGAGAGAACCTTGATTGTGGCAGAGCCCGGTAGTTATGTCAGTTACTTAGAAGGATGCACGGCTCCTATGCGCGATGAAAACCAATTGCATGCGGCAGTTGTGGAATTAATCGCCCGTGAAAACGCGCAGATCAAATATTCAACCGTGCAAAATTGGTATCCGGGAGATAAGGAAGGTCGCGGCGGGATCTATAATTTTGTCACTAAGCGTGGCGCATGCCGTGGCGAACACGCTAAAATCTCTTGGACTCAAGTTGAAACGGGCTCTGCCATCACATGGAAATACCCCAGTGTGATATTAGAAGCCGATAATACCATTGGTGAATTTTATTCAGTGGCCCTAACCAATAATTGCCAACAAGCAGATACGGGCACTAAGATGATTCACATTGGCAAAAATACCAAGAGCACCATTATTTCCAAGGGTATTTCCGCTGGCTTTGGTCAAAATACCTATCGCGGTTTAGTGAAAGTGCTTAAAAATGCTAGCAATGCGCGCAATTATACCCAATGTGACTCTTTACTGCTGGGAGCACGCTGTGCGGCTCATACATTTCCCTATCTGGAGGTAAAAAATGCCTCGGCTCAAATTGAGCACGAAGCATCTACTTCCAAAATTAGTGAAGACCAATTATTTTATTGCCAGCAACGTGGCATCAATACCGAAGACGCGGTTTCAATGATCGTCAACGGCTTTTGTAAAGAAGTTTTAAAAGAATTGCCCATGGAATTTGCGGTTGAGGCGCAAAAGCTCTTGGGTATCAGCCTAGAAGGCTCCGTAGGATAAATAAAAATTTCAAATCATCTGAATGAGAAGTAGTGAATGTTAACGATTAAAAATTTACATGCTAGTGTTGCCGACAAACCCATTTTAAAAGGAATTAACCTTGAGGTGCGACCCGGTGAAGTGCATGCCATTATGGGTCCCAATGGTTCGGGTAAAAGTACTCTTGCAAGTATTTTAGCGGGAAAGACCGATTATCAAATAACCCAAGGCGAAGTCATATTTGAAGACCAAAACTTACTTATACTTTCTCCTGAAGAACGCGCCCGAGCTGGAGTTTTCTTGGCCTTTCAATATCCGGTTGAAATACCCGGCGTCAGCAATATCAATTTTCTAAAGGCCGCCTTAAATAATATCCGCATGGCAAGGGGCGAAGCTAAACTTGATGCCATGGATTTGTTGCAGCTGGTTAAAGACAAAATGCAGCAAGTTAAGATGAACCCGGACTTTTTATATAGGTCTTTAAACCAAGGCTTTTCGGGTGGCGAGAAAAAGCGCAATGAAGTTTTACAAATGTTACTGCTTGAGCCTAAATTGGCCTTGCTGGATGAAACGGACTCGGGTTTAGACATAGACGCTTTAAAAATCGTAGCCGAAGGAGTCAATGCCTTACGCAGTCCAGAAAGGGCCATTGTCTTGGTTACCCATTATCAAAGGTTGCTGGATTATATCGTACCGGATTTTGTTCACGTGCTCTCCAAGGGACAAATCATTAAGTCTGCGGATAAAAACTTAGCCCTAGAATTAGAGCAACAAGGCTATGGTTGGTTAACTGAAACAGGCGTTTAATGATGAGTTATTCAATGGTCCAAAATCACCTTCTACCCTTTAAGCCTAGCGACCAACAGCTGCTGGGAAATGATAAACCCTGGTTGCAAAAAACTCGTCAAGCGGCCCTAGAGTTTTTTCTGCAACACGGCTTGCCAACAACTCGCCAAGAGGATTGGAAATATACCAGGCTTACCGCCTTGGCGCAGCAAAACTATCAAACTGCCTCGTCAACCGCGTTTACCAGCATAGACTTGGCCCCACAGCTGATCCCTGATTTAGCTAGCTTTTCGTTGGTCTTTGTCGATGGGCATTATCAGGCCCATTTGAGCAACGTTGAGGATTTGCCCTCGGGTGTCACACTCTGTGAGCTTTCATCGGCCTTAAGTACTCATCCTGACTTGTTGCGCTCACATCTAGCACAGATCGCAGCAACCCATAAACATGGTTTACATGCTTTAAATACGGCTTTTATGCAAACCGGATATTTTTTGCACATACCTGCTGGAATTACGCTTACTAAGCCCATAGAGATATTATTTCTTGCCACCGAGCAATCCCAGCCCGTTAATTACCAGTTACGTAACCTAGTGATAGCTGAGTCAAATGCTCAAGCTTGTCTCATAGAGCATTATGCAGCGAGTGCTTCACACCATTATTGGACCAATACTCTCACCGAGATAAGTTTAGCTGAGCAGGCAAAATTTGAGCACGTCAAGCTGCAGCGGGAAAGTCTGTCCGCTTACCACACCGGCACCCTAACCGTGCACCAAGCCGCTCACAGTGAAATAAATTGTCATTCGTTTGCCTTGGGTGGAAGGTTGGTAAGGAGTGACACCGATGTATTGCAAGCTGCAGAGCATGCCCACTGCACTTTAAATGGTTTCTACTTAGCTCAAGGCAAACAGCATATCGACCACCATACCTGCATTGACCATGCCAAGGCATATGGCTCGAGTCGAGAGCTTTATAAGGGGATCATGACCGAGCAAGGCAGGGCTGTTTTCAATGGTAAGGTCATTGTGCGTCAGGATGCGCAAAAGATCGATGCCTCACAAACCAATAATAACCTCTTGTTGGCCGATGGCGCTGAAATCGATACTAAACCCGAGCTAGAAATCTATGCCGATGATGTACGCTGTGCTCATGGGGCCACCATAGGCCAGCTAAATGCCGATGAATTATTTTACCTTCGAGCTCGGGGTTTAGATGAAAAAATGGCTTCCGCTCTATTAACGTTTGGTTTTGCCAATGAGCTCTTAGACTTTATAAGTCAAGACTCTTTACGTCATTATCTGCGCTTAACCATTGCCAAGCTCCTCAGCCAAGATGCCAACTTCTTGGAGGTAATATGAAGTCTATCAACGCTTATCGAGCTGACTTTCCCATTTTAGCGCAAAAGATCAAACAACATCCGTTAGTTTATCTTGATAATGCGGCCACCACCCAAAAACCTCAGGTCGTCATCGATGCACTGCAACATTATTACACCCATGACAATGCAAATGTCCACCGAGGGGTTCATACCCTAAGTCAAAGGGCTACTCATGCCTATGAAAAGGCCAGACAAAGCGTTAAAAATTTTATCAATGCGGCCCATGCCGATGAAATTGTTTTTGTGCGAGGTACGACCGAAGCCATCAATTTAGTTGCCCAAACCTTTGGCCGAACTCAATTTCAAACAGGCGATGAAATTTTGCTGACCGAAATGGAACACCATGCCAATATCGTTCCCTGGCAATTAGTGGCCGAACAAACGGGTGCTAAACTGCGGGTTATTCCCATATCAGATGAGGGCGAGATTAACTTAGATGACGTGGTGGGACTTATCAATAAACGGACTAAGTTGCTCGCGATTTCGCATATTTCCAATGCCATAGGCACAATTAATCCGGTGGCCGATGTTATCAAAATAGCCCATGCCAATAAGGTACCGGTTTTAGTGGATGGCGCTCAAGCCGGCCCCCATATGCCTATCGATGTTCAGGCCTTGGACTGTGATTTTTACACTCTATCTGGTCACAAGGTTTTTGGCCCGACCGGGATTGGAGCGCTTTATGCCAAGGCTCACTGGCTGCAAACCCTACCTCCCTACCAGGGCGGAGGCGATATGATCAGTAGCGTGAGTTTTGCAAAATCGACCTATAATCGTGCACCCTACAAGTTTGAAGCGGGCACTCCCAATATTGCAGGCGCCATTGGCTTTGCCGCGGCTTTGGATTATCTAGACAAAATTGGGGTCTCTCAGTTAAATGCTTATGAGCAGAGTCTCCTGAAGTATGCTACCAAAGCGCTTAGTCAAATCCCTGGCTTACGAATCATTGGTACTGCTGAACACAAGGCCAGCATCATATCCTTCGTACTGGATGGAATTCATCCTCACGATATTGGGACGATTCTAGACAGCCAAGGCATTGCAATCCGTGCCGGGCATCACTGCGCCATGCCCCTTATGCAACGTTTCAAACTGCCCGCCACTGCAAGAGCATCTTTTGCCTTTTATAATACCGAGGCCGAGATAGACCTTTTAGTGCAAGCCATTTATAGAGTAAAAGAGGTATTTGGTTAATGTCTGATTTACGTGAACTTTACCAAGAGGTCATCATTGACCACAATCGCAATCCACGCAACTTTGGCAAACTCGAAGATGCCAATAAACACGGCGAGGGTTATAATCCCCTGTGCGGTGATCAACTGCAGTTATTTTTAAAAATCATTGATAATGTGATAGAGGACGTGCGGTTTGAGGGCTCGGGTTGCGCAATCTCAACCGCATCAGCTTCTCTGATGACAGAGGCACTAAAAGGCAAAACGACCGCTCAGGCGGAAGAACTTTTCCATACCGTTCATCAGCTGCTGACGCAAGAGGAAGCTGCAGATCCCCTTAAATTGGGTAAACTTGTGGTATTAGCCGGCGTCAGGGAATTTCCAGCCAGAGTAAAATGCGCCACGCTAGCTTGGCACACCTTACACAATACGGTCACCGATCAAGTGGTAGCCGCCAGCACGGAGTGAGCCTCATGGACAAACTTACCCAAGAATTTCTCGATAGCCCGGAATGCCCAGTGGAACAAGCTTCAACTTGTCTATTTCATCCCCAACCCGGTACCTTAGAAACTCAGATCATTACGGCTTTACGCAGCGTTTATGATCCAGAAATACCGGTGAATATTTATGATCTGGGCTTGATCTACGACATTCGCATTGATGAAGATAAACACGTGCATATTGATATGACGCTTACCGCTCCGGGTTGTCCTGTGGCGGGTACCTTCCCGGGTACAGTCGCTGAAAAGGTACGTGAAGTGCCCGAAATTACCGATGTTTCTGTCGAATTGGTTTGGGAACCCGCTTGGACTCAAGATAGAATGAGTGAGGCTGCCAAACTCGAGCTTGGTCTGCTCTAGAGAACTTTCTAGTCTTCCTGAGTAATTTTGCCTGCAGGTTATGTATTTGCACTAAAAATGTGTTTTTTTACAAATTTACCTGACAGTATGTTATCATAGCAGAAAAACAAGAGGAGTTTGCCATGCAAGCCAAGCGCAAAGTGAAACCTAGTCTTGTTAATTTACTATTTTTAGCTCTCAGCGCGTTATTTTTTCAAAGTTATGCTATAGCCGCGAGTCAGGCCGAAGAATCAAGTCCTGCAGGAGATCGGGGCATAATACCGACCCTTACAAATCATTATCAAGCCCAACCGTCTTTTTACGATTTTAGCCAACTGCCGGTTGAAAAAAAAGCAACTAATATTGGTTTACGCTTTATCATGGGCGGTCAAATCACCATCTTAGAATGGCATTTAAACAAGGCTGAGACCAAAATGCCCATCCACAATCACGTTAACGAACAAGTTAATATCGTTAAGAAAGGAAAATTGGCAGTTTATTCACAAGGACGCAAATATATATTGCGCACCGGCCAGGCCATGGTTTTCCCACCCTATGTACCGCATGAATTTGTTGCGCTTGAAGATGATACCGTTTTTCTTGACATCCAAACACCCGCCCGCCAGGATTTTATCAATGGTGAATTTGATAAACGTGCCAAACAAGTTTTTAAATAACATAAATACTGGCATAGCTTCGCTAAACACCTTTTCAGTTTAAGTTTTTTACTGAAGCTTCCGCTGAAAAGGCAGGCGATGAACCCAAAATTACCGATATCAGATGGGTTTTTTCTACAGGTTTAAGCAAGCCAATTGCTTATAAAGCTGTTTTGCAGTTCCATAGGAAGCATCCGCCATGGCTTGATCAAAACAGATGTGCCCCGCGCGCATTAAAAAAGCCTGCTCTAAGGTTTTATTGTGAAAGTAAGTCAACCAAACATTGAGGCCCATGTGACCGTCAATTTCCATGCTAGAAATCTTAAACCCCTGCTTGAGTTTTGCAATTAACACCGCATTATTGGCGGGAGAATGGCAGCTTAAAACCGTACTAAAACCCAATTGCTCGGTATAACCTAGCATGCAGCGGAGAAATGCCGAATAAATCCCCTTATTTCGATAGTCAGGATGAACCGCGCTAAATTGCATGTAATAACTGTCAAAACTCTTTTGATAACCATGGTAAAGCAGTACCGCGGTCTCTGTCGCGGGATCCTTTACCAAAATACTATCTGTCATGTAATCCTGTCCTAACTTAAGCAGCTCAAGTTTAGCTCGCTGGGTTGAGTTCAGGAGTTTTTTGGGTTCAAAATATAAGTCACTTGGTTTAAATAAATACTGCTCTGGAGAAAAACTTTGCCATAAGATTTCCTCACTTACCCATTGAATGGAATAGTGAGCCAGCAATGGCTCGCTGAAAAATTTCTTTCTTGCAGTATGTATATGTTCTTCTTTTGCTAACAGCTTAGCTTGATCCATGATCACCTCGGTCAACTCTGCAGCCTACCCGCTTAGAGAGTAAGACCGCAGCATTTTTTATATTTTTTACCACTCTGGCAAAGACAAGGATCGTTGCGCTCTACCCTTATCTTTCCGGGTTTGCCAGATAAATAATACCAACGACCTGCAATTTTGTGAAACTCACTCAATTCATGAATGACTTCTCGTTTGCCTAAGAGCTCATAACGAGCAATGAATTCAACATGGCCAAGGTCATCATCAACTCCACCGCGTTGGACCTGAAGTACAGTTAAGCCTTGCCAGTGAGCCGTTTTAGCAAACTGTTCCGCTTCATGACGGTTAAAACCTATCAGTGGCTCACCTTGCATGGTATTGACAATATAATCCACTCGAGCCAGCGTATATGCAGTATACCGAGAACGCATCAAGGCTTCAGCTGTTAAAGGTATGTTTCCATGTTCGATAAACTTGCCACAACAGACTAAATAGCTCATTTGGCTGCCACAGGGACAGGAATTTTCTACATGCATGATAGTAAGATAAAATGGCCAGCTTTCTATTTTAGCAGTAAATTTCTAGTCTAAGCTACTGCTAGCTTAGACTAGAGCTTAGCTTAGAGATTTTTATAGAAACGAGTGATAACTGAATTATAGAGCATGCCCTGTAAAGGTTTTCTTGGTGTAGGAATTGGGATAGGAGATGCTTTAGTCGCTTGATTTCTATGAATGAGATTTGCACCTAATTGGGTAATATGTCGCTGATAACTCATGGTTTTCCCTCCTTTGAGTAAAAGTGGCTTCCCAAAAGTAACTAACAATCTATAGATATACGCTCGTTTTGTAGCGATGTCAATCTTGATGTTCTTAATACCTAGTATCCTAGTGCTTACAGTTTGCAATTCAAAATGAGGCGTCAGAATCTTTAGCGGCTCGTAGCTTTAGGCTAGGGCGTATCTTCATTTGGTTTTTCGAAGCGAAAATTTGGATAATTTAGCTCAAATTTTAACTTGAATGAGGCGAATAGTTAGTCCTATTTAACGAATTCAAGTTAAAATTTGAGCAAATTAGCGCAATTTGCAGCCGGAAAACCAAATGAAGACACGCCCTAATTATGCTATGCTAGAGAAAAAAATTTTCCTTAGGAATAAACATGGCAACTTGGATAGATGTGGTAAAATTAGCAGAATTTCCCCAGGGCTCGCGTCAACTCATAGACCTTGATGGTCAGGCCATCATCATTTTTAACCTGGCCGGGCAAATTTATGCTTTGGAAGACCGCTGTAGCCATGACAATAGTCCCTTATACGAGGGTGAAATTGAAGGTGACGAGATCATTTGCCCTTGGCATGGTGCCCGATTTTGCATACGCTCCGGTGAGGTAACAGAGCCACCCGCATACGAGGACATCGAGACCTTTGAGACAAGAATTAATGAGGGGATGGTGCAAGTTAAACTTGAGTAAGCATTGTGTCCCTTCTTCTAGCATAAAATTAAATCACTTTAATAAACGGTTAACGAATTGTAATTGATTATGGCCTATACACTTTAAAGTAGGAAAATCCAGCTAAACTTTACTAAGTACTTAGCTAAAAAATATGTTACTATTTTACCTAGTTTAATTTAGCAAAGGGCTCCAATATGATCACTCTCGAAACCACTTACGGTACCATCAAGTTAGAACTTGACCATGAAAACACCCCTAAAACCGCAGAGAATTTCAGCAATTATGTTAAGAGCGGTTTTTATGATGGCACTATTTTCCACAGAGTTATCAATAACTTTATGATACAAGGCGGTGGTTTTGAACCCGGTATGCAGCAAAAGCAGACTCAAGCTTCAATTGAAAATGAAGCTGACAAGGGTGGCCCTAATAATACTGGGACAATTGCCATGGCTAGAACCTCTGATCCTCACTCTGCAACCGCACAGTTTTTTATCAATGTTAAAGATAATACTTTTTTAAATCACAAGGCTAAAACAGCCGATGGTTGGGGCTATTGTGTATTTGGTAAAGTTGTTGAGGGCATGGATGTGGTCGAGAAGATCAAGGCCGTTGCCACAACTTATAGAATGGGTCACCAGGATGTGCCGGTCGATGACGTGGTTATCACTCGCGCCACAGTTATTGAAAATTAAGCAATAGCGCTCCAAATAAAGCCTGGGCTTTATTTGGAGCTCGTTTAAGTATATCCTTAATTAATCTAATTTATTAAAGACTTGGTAATGAACTTACAACAACTTAGCGAATTTATCGATGCGACTTGGGAACAACAAATCATCCCCGAGCTGATTAAATTTATCCAAATTCCCAATAAATCGCCGCAATTTGATCCCGATTGGCAGGCTCATGGATTTATGGATCAAGCCGTTGAATTGGTCTCCACTTGGTGTAATTCCCAAGCGATTCCTGGTTTAAAACTCAAGGTAGTGCGACTTGAGAATCGCACTCCGGTAATTTACATGGAAATTCCTGGCCAAACTGCAGAGACTATCCTATTGTACGGCCACATTGATAAACAACCTGAAATGGAGGGCTGGGACGCAGACTTGGGTCCCTGGAAACCCGTGTTGCGCGGTGATAAGTTATATGGCCGTGGAGGTGCAGACGATGGTTACGCGGCCTATGCTGCACTAACTGCCATCAAGGCCTTACAACAGCAAAATATCCCCCACGCCCGGTGTGTGGTACTTTTAGAGGCCAGTGAGGAAAGCGGTAGTTATGACCTACCCTTTTATGTCGAACATCTCAAGGAGCAAATTGGCAGCCCCGATTTGGTGATCTGCCTAGACTCAGGCTGCGGTAATTATGAACAACTTTGGCTCACCACCTCACTCCGAGGTTTGATCGGTGGTACCCTAAAGGTGCAAGTAAGCTCCGCAGGCGTGCATTCGGGCTCAGCAGGTGGCATTATCCCCTCCAGCTTTAGGATTATCCGCCAACTACTTGAACGCATTGAAAACTCCAATACCGGCGAAATTCTACTTAAAGAACTGCAAGTGGAAATTCCCGAGCAACGTAGAAAGCAGGCCGAACAAGCCGCCCAGATTCTGGGCGAAGAGATTTTTACGGCCTTTCCTTTTGCGCCTGGCGTTAAACCCGCCAGCCAAGCACTCGCCGAACTCGTACTCAATCGCGCTTGGCGGCCCAGCCTTGCTATTACCGGAGCCGATGGTTTACCTAAGGTTAAGGATGCAGGTAATACCTTACGACCTTTCACTGCCCTAAAGCTTGCCCTGCGCATTCCACCCACTTGCAATAGTGAACAAGCCGCTCAAGCTCTCAAAAACACCTTAGAGCAAGATCCACCTTATGATGCCAAGGTGAGTTTTACCTTAGATACCCCTGGTGCAGGTTGGAACGCTCCCGAATTAAAGCCTTGGCTTGTAGAGGCCTGTGACGAAGCCTCACAAAGCTTTTACCAAAGGCCAGCCGCCTATCTCAGTGAAGGCGGCACAATACCCTTTATGGGAATGCTGGCAGAAAAATTCCCTAAAGCCCAGTTTATGGTGGTGGGTGTTTTAGGTCCCATGTCCAATGCCCATGGGCCCAATGAATTTTTGCATATTCCCATGGCAAAAAGGCTAACTTGTTGTGTGGCCAAGGTCATTGCAGCTCACTATCTGCAAACTCAATAGCTGAGTAGATAGGGTCTGTTGACAATGGGTTCCTATGCTGTAAAAAGAGTACAATGGGTTAAAATCCATTGCCTCTTTTTTCGCTTACACTAACCAATTGTCAGCAGACCCTAGCAAAAGTAGGTTAGTTTTATGGAAGATGTTTCAAAAGCGATTACTTTTGGCTGTGCCAAGCCAACTCATAATACCCGAGGATTTCCCGGCCACTTAACGAAATAGGCAAAGCCTTCATAGAATTTGCACTTATGCCCCTGGCTTAAGAGTGGACATGGGCGCAGCCTATGGGGTTGCCAGAATTAGATATTTTACTCTCGAGCTTGCAACGTATCTTAACCCAGAAAAAAATCATATTCCCCAGGGTTTACTGCTGGATGGCCAAGAATGGTGCGGCATCATAGCCGTAAAAAAATCAAGCTCGTAAGTTAGGTAATCCTTGTGGTAAAATATGCTTACCGTATTACTCGTCTGGCTATAAGGAGTAACTATGTGGATAGCCTTTGCAATTTCAGCGGCCATAGTTTGGGGCTTAGATTATACCTTAGCGGAACGCATTCTCCTGCATAAAATATCACCCTATACGCTTATTTCACTGCAAATGCTAGTTGGAGCCACGGTCTTTAGCTGCATTGGCTTTAACACCCAATTAAAACAAGACCTCACTGTCATAATTCAAGATCGCCAACTTTTATTCCTATTAATAGCCTGTATCATTACCTTTAATGCCGGTAATTTATTAATTTTTCTTTCCATCAAGGCCAGTAACGCTACATTTGCCGCCATTTTAGAACTTTGTTATCCACTTTTTACCATTTTATTTACTTGGTTATTTTTTAGGGTTAGCCATATGAGTCCAGGTGTCATGATAGGTAGTGTATTTATTTTTACTGGAATTTTTTTGATCTTTAGATTTGGCCATTAAGTTTAACGGATAAATCGCTATGCAAAGCTCATTGCAACAATTTTTTAGCGCCTCCGCCTATGCAGTTATCGGTGCTTCTAATAACCGTGGCAAATATGGTAACAAGGTGCTGCGCTGCTATAGACAGCACGGCTTACTAGTTTATCCCGTAAACCCCAATGAGAAGCTCATCGAAGGTATCCCAAGTTTAGCCAGCATTAACGATTTACCCGATAATGTAAACAGCATTTCTATCATCACGCCCCCTCCCATTACCGAAAAAGTTGTTGAGCAGGCCATAGCTAAAGGCATTGCCAATATTTGGTTGCAGCCGGGAGCTGAAAGTAAACTGGCTATCAAACTCTGCCAAGAAAACTCAATCAACCTCATCGCCAATGGCCCGTGTCTACTCGTTCAACTGGGATTTGATGATAGCCTGCCCTGAACTACTTTCTTAGACATCCGCCAAAAACATGCTAGACTTAAAATAACAGGTGTAAATAAAAGGAACACAGCATGTTTAACTCGCAAAAGTTTGATGATCTGGCGAAAAAGTTAGCTGATCTAGTGCCTAATAGGCTTAAGGGTTTAAGCGACGATTTGCAAAAGAATTTTCGCAGTGTATTGCAAAGCAGCTTTAGTAAAATGGACTTAGTTACTCGGGAAGAATTTGAGGTTCAGACTAAAGTACTGGCTAAAACCCGGGCAAAATTGGATGAGCTTGAGCAAAAAATGGCCCTTCTTGAAGCCCAATTATTGCCCAAAGACATTGTGGTCGTTGCAAAACCGAGTAAGCGTAGCAAAAAGGTGATAACACCTCCCGACGAAATTGGCTAAGCAAAAATTCTTGATCAACCGAGCCTTATTACCTAAAATATAATATTTCAGGTGATCTATGAACTTGGCCATCGTCCATAGTAGGGCTTGTTGTGGTATTGAGGCACCCCTAGTAAACGTTGAAGTACATATTTCCAATGGCCTACCCAGTTTCTCAATGGTAGGCCTTGCCGACACAGCCGTTAAGGAAAGTAAAGACAGAGTTAGAAGCGCCTTATTAAACGCAAACTTTGAATTTCCTGCCAAACGCATCACTGTCAATTTAGCCCCAGCCGATTTACCTAAAGACGGAGGTAGATTTGACTTAGCCATCGCCATAGGCATTTTGGCGGCCTCAGCTCAAATTCCACTTACTGGCTTAGAACAGTATGAATTTTGTGCGGAATTAGCGCTCTCGGCCGAGCTGCGGGCGGTTAAAGGCATTTTGCCCTTTGCCATGCAAACTCGTTTGGTAGGACGTAAACTTATTCTAGCCAAGGCTAATCTAGTAGAGGCAAGCTTAGTTCAGGATCTCGACATCTTACCCGCAGAGCATTTATTAGCAGTCTGTAGCCATCTAGCCGGTCAACAAACATTAACTATAGAGAGGATCCAGTTACCTAAACCTAACTTTAAGCAATTAGACTTTGCCGATATCAAGGGCCAACCCCAAGCGCGTAGGGCCATGGAAATCGTTGCAGCCGGTGGACACAGTTTACTGATGACGGGGCCACCCGGTACGGGCAAAACCATGCTTGCCAGCCGCTTACCCAGTATTTTGCCAGAACTTTCGGATGAACATGCGCTTGAAAATGCGGCGCTTTGTTCCATTAGCTCTCAGGGCTTTGATCCGCTTCAGTGGCGTAAACGTCCATTTCGCAACCCACACCATACCGCCTCAAGCGCGGCATTAGTTGGCGGCAGCAACCCACCGCGTCCCGGGGAGATTTCTTTAGCTCACCACGGTATCTTATTTTTAGATGAATTCCCTGAATTTAGTCGCCGCGTTTTAGAAACCCTACGTGAGCCTTTAGAAACCGGCCTCATCACGATCGCCAGGGCTGGCTATCAAACTACTTTCCAGGCCAACTTTCAATTGATAGCCGCCATGAATCCCTGCCCTTGCGGTTATTTAACCGATCCCAACAAAGATTGTAGCTGTACTCAGGCCCAAATCCAGCGTTATAGAGCCAAAATATCAGGCCCCATCTTGGACCGCATTGACATCAGTATTGAAGTCTCAAGTCTTGCTAAACAAGTTTTGCTCAACCCGGTTGATCAAGGCTGTGAGGACAGTGAAACCATAAAACAGCGGGTGATAAAGGCAAGACAAAAACAATTGCAGCGTGCCAATAAACTCAATGCGCAATTAACTCATGCTGAAATACAGCGTTTTTGCCACTTGCAGTCCGCGGAGAGATCGCTGGTAGAAAAGGCCATGGAAAAGCTTAACCTTTCGGCAAGAGCATTTTACAAGGTTTTAAAAGTGGCTCGCACCATTGCAGACCTCGCCGAGGATGAGTTACTCAATAGTGGGCATTTAACGGAAGCCCTAAGTTATCGGCAGCGACTCGAGCTTAGATGATGACTAGCCTTAAGCTCAATCTGCACCTTTTACCACAAAATATGGTATACTGAAGCGTATTTGCTAACGTTGGAGACTATAATCATGAATACCATCAAGGCTCTAATTATCGCGACTCTTGCTTTAACCATTCTGGTAAGCGCCAATGCCTCCTCTCCCGCCAAAAACACCGAACAGTCCTTTATTATCCGTGTCACCTCAAGTCAAGATCAAACCATCGATGGTTCTTATCTGGCTATTACTCGCAATGACTCAAACTTAGTCCATATTCATCAACAAACACCTTTTGAAATCAAGGTACAGGCCAAGACCATCAATGCAATTTTCCGCACCGAGTCCCAAAATAAATTCTTGAAAGTCCAACTTTTACAACAAGGAAAAGATAAGGATACTCCTATCGTAGAGGGTAAGGGACATGCCATCATCCTCAATAGCCATTCAAACGAATGTAAAAATGCTTTTATTGTGACCCGCTAAAAAGCTAATTTTATAACCCGTTGCTAAAAGTAGTCCAACTTATTAATGGTTACTTCTTGAGCGAGGCTTAAAAGATTTTATCTCGCAAAGCCTCGCTCATTTTATAAACCCAGCTAGAAATTTTATTTTTTATCTTTATCAAGCTTGGATTAAGATTTTATTAAGCTTTAGCTGTTAAAATCAGAGTTTTATCAACATTTTTAACCATTGGATTACCATGAGTAACAGCCACAGCCAACAAAAACACCAACCTCAAAACAGTCAGCCAAATGAGCATACCCAAATCTTGATTGAGGCGGTGACAAAAGCCGTTTCCACCCAGGAGGATATTGATCTTAATAGGGTAGAAGTAGCTCTCAAGGCAGGAGCCGATATTAATAATACCAGCATTCCTTATGCTAATAATTCTAGCATAACCGTCACTCCCATCGAGCTACTATTAAATTTAGACGACCAAAATCCTATTCCTATTAATAACAGTCAAATTGGTTTGGTAAAGTTATTACTCTCTTACGAAGCTCGCTTGCCAAGTTATTTATATGGCACTATATCATATCTTAAACCTCAACTATTTAAGGTTCTTTTAGAGCACGGGCTTGATATCACAAAGTCTAGTGAGGAGAACTTACCTCTAGTCTATCAATTATCAATGAGTGGGGAATTGAAGCCTCTGCAGACTCTGCTTGAGTCTAGACCTGAGGCCCTAGACTCTGCAAGCTCAAAATCTGATTTACCTACGCCACTTTATTTTTGCGCGGCAAAGTCGCTCCATTCCAATATAGCTCACCCCTTTTTACTTATGGCTTTTTTTTTAAACCGAGGTGCTAGAGTAACTCCCGACATTTTATGCCATAGCTTAGAAGCTGTAGAAACTACATCGATAATAATCGATAAGTTTCAGCTCGTCGAATTTTTCAAATTTTGGTTAAATCTATTTATTCAGGCGGGTGAGCACCAAAATTTAATAACAGCACTTGCACAACCCAAAGTACAACAAGCCTTTAATACTATTAGCTCAGAGCTTAGCTTAACCTGCATTGGCTTAGAAGATGAGGCTGCCCAGATGCTAGCCCAGCATTTAGTACCGGCTAAAATCAATAACATCAGTTTAACAGAACTGCTGCAGTATCAAATTACCAGCATTGATGAGCGAGGTGTACACTTTAATCAAAATGAAGCCATTATCACCACGTCTTCTTTGCCCAGGCATTTTAGTTTAAGCCTAATGGGCTTTAAGCTCGTGCTTAGAGAAAATCCGCAATGCCCTGCTTTAATCGAGCTACTCTCAACCTATATACCCGTTAGCGACCATCCCGTCATCGTTGAACTCTTTACGAGTTATCAAACATGGCTAAATGAACAATCAGGGCTTGATCTGCAAAGGCTAAAACAAACTGAGGCTACCTATCAATTCATAGCCAAGATTCAACTCTTTCTTGAAGAGAAAACTGCGCCGCTAGAAAATGAGCTTGAAATGCTTATTAAACAGGGTGCCAATATCAATCAAGTCTTTTATGATAGTTATTCTGAAGATAAAAAAACCGTTCTTCATCATGTGATAAAGTTATTTGTCGGTGTATCTCATGCTCATGTTAAAAAAACCAAGAATAATTTAATTCGCTTCTTGCTGAAACACGATGCCGATTTTCTTATAAGTTTGGATGAATCAGGACCTTTAACCCTTAGCTTAACTGAGCCTAAGATTTTCTTGCTCTTGCTTAAGACCCATAAGATACCCTTGAACATTAGGAACAGCCAAGGAGATAGCTTATTGCATTTGGCAGAACACCCCGAGTCGATTCAGTATCTTTTAGACCAAGGTTTAAAGGTAAATCTGTGCAATCACAACGGCATTAGCCCTCTATATGCGATTAACCTTTCTGAAAATGCTATAAACAACCTCATAGCTATTAACAATCTTTTACTAAATCATGGTGCCCAAGTCAAAGTTGATATCATTGAAAAATTAATAAGCTCACCATCCTTTAACGATAAGCTTTATAGCTATTGGATAAAATATTTTATGATTAAAGGTCAAGTGGATGAATTGGTAGCAGTTTTAGATAATCCTAAGCTTGCAGAAGATTTACCTACTCTATTTGCTGATCTTGTCTTCATTGACTTATCCCAGCGTGACTTACTTAAATTACAAAAAGTATTGCCCGCAATCAAGCTGTTCAATCTCAGCCTAGAGAACTTTTTAGTTTATAAGATGAATATCTTGTACGACACCAGCAACCTTTGGTTTATTGCGCCTGCTACCCATAGCTTGCCAAAAAGGTTTAGCTTAAGCCTTGTCGAGTTTAAGCTCTTACTACAAAGATACTGTACAGCACAGCCCTTGACTGCAAAATTCGGCAAGCTATTAGAAGTTATCAATATAGAAAACGACCCTGTGCTTAAGGATTTTTACAACATCTGTAGTGAAATGATTAAACCCACCATTTACGAGCAAATGCCTGATACCTCGACGACACAACAGGTTGGCGCAAGGTCAAGGCTTTTCCACACTGACCTTAGGATAGTTACTGCAGATGAACCAGAGCCTAGGCCAAACTCTAGTTATCAGCCAGGAGATTAACAAAGACCATTGCCTATTTATAACTTCATCTTCGACTCCCTAGCGTAGTAAGTTAGGGAGTTCTATCATTAGTCCTGCCAACTGATGCGCACCACCTCAGCCGGTATTTCCAATTCGGCAAAGCATTCTAGCCATCTTAATTGTTGGGCCGAGAGTTGATCATTGGGTGATTTGACCTCAATAAAATGGTAATCCGCTTCTCGCCAACAAAATAGATCGGGAAAACCACAGCTGTTATGCCGCCAATCTTTGGCCATTTGCAGTAAAACAGCAGCCAGTTGTTTAACCGAGAGCCTTGCATAACATAAGGTTATCGCCTCCCATAACCCTTCATACCAGCTTATCATGGGGTTTTTAACACCATATAAGGTTTGAAAGCGCTTTTCAAGTTGTCCTAAACACTGAGCCTTATCCTCTAATAAACCCAAACGGGTAACCAAGGCTTGCTGTCTGGAAAGAAAAAATTCCGGCAAATACAGATCTGAGGGCGCAGATTGCAGCGGTTGATGTAAAATGGCTAAGCTTGAATCATAAACGATATCCCAAAATAATAAGCCAAATAACCCTCGCCACAGACCATTTTCGGTATACAAAACCTCATAGCCTTGTTGCTGCATATAGCGCATCACGGCCTGTTCAGGTCTATCCTTAGGGACTTGAACTACTTTAGCATTCGCTAAATAAACCGTGGTTGACTTTAATGCCGATTTGGCAAGGTTTTTAGCCAGAAAATCTTTGGTAAAATAAAGCTCAGCTGCATTTTGCGGACTCAGGCTAATTTGTTGGCATAATGCCTCGGCTGTTTCCACTTGGCCAAGCTTTTTTAAAATGCGTGCCTGGCGCTCACGTGAAGGAGCTTGTGCTGTTAAACCATAAACAACCAGAGCCTGTTGTGGTAAATTAGCCTGCTCTAGGAATTTTCCTAATCTAAGCACTAACTTAGCTAAACTGGGTTGAACCTTGGGCTCCAGGTCAAGATAAGAGGCATACCAATCGCTAAACCATTTAAAGCAAAGCTCAGCCTCTGCTCGCTTTTGAAAATCATAAAAAGTTTGCTTGGCTAAAGCCACGCTTAAACTATCCTCTAGCTCTTTACGCTGGCTAAAGCGCGGGCTGTAACTTTCGGAGCTAAAATTGGGTAACTGTACCTTGCCAAGATCACGCACCACGAAGCGCGTCATATCGGCGTGCAAACTCCCAAAAAATAAAAATTGCAGTATTTGCGTTTCAGCTTCAAAAAGAGGCTGTAAAATAATCTCTTGCTCACAAATAAAAGTGGATAGCTTTTCTAGCTTAATCTCAACCCGTAATATTTCCTCCAGTTCGAGCCTGCCAAGCGTTTTAGGAATTTTTAATCCTAGAGTCTGCCCAAATTGTAAAAGTTCAGATTTGGTAAAAAGCTTTAACAACGATTGAAAATCTACCTCGTGGTTTGGCTTAAGCTTCAGAATAAACTCACTCTGTACTAATTCTGTGACGGCGGTTAAAACATCAATTTCCGCATAGTTAAGTTCTATGAGCCTAAAATATTTACCCCTTCGATTAGTCAAACGGACAAACAGACAACGGGCATTAAGTGAAAGCCCTGCAAACGCACAGATAAATGCCCGCTCAGTTGGTTTAAGTAAAAAGCCATAGTGATGCTGCACAAAATCGAGTAGATATTCAAAGTGCTGCAAATAATAAGTGGTGGGTAAAACAACCGCTTGAGCCTTAGCCATAATAAAGCCCTGAAATGATCTATTTTAACGTCAAACCGCTAGATAAGAAACCAAATCCGAATGTCAAGAGCCTGTTAATAAAAAAAATCTGTTTACATTTTTTTGCAGATAAGGTAAGCGCTAAAGCTTGTATTACTTGCTCTCTTGACAAGAGACAAAAAAACAACTTACCCACATTTTCTGTGGATAACTTTGTTCACAAGTTTATAAGACCCAGTACTCAAGCTATCAGCAACTACTGGCTAAAAATTTTACAATTGCGGCTCATAGTCAAAAATATCAGAGTAAAGATAGGCTCTAGGCAATCCATGAGCCTGAAAAACTCTTGCCGCGGCATAAACCATCTCGGGTGGGCCGCTAGCATAGACTTGAAAGTCATGCAGTTCAGGATGGTCACTGATAACGGCTTCATGTACCAAGCCTCTTTTACCCTGCCAACTTAAATCAGCTAGGGAAAGCACAGGAACATAATGCAGCCAGGGATACTGCTGCGCCCAAGCTAAAAGAAGGTCATGCTGATATAAGTCCTCCAGGTTTCGCGCTCCCCAATAGCAGTAAATGGGTTGAGCAAGCTCTTTGGTTAAGGCTTGTTCTAGAATGGCTTTCATGGGTGCGAAACCTGTGCCCCCTGCTAAAAGAATGGTTTTTACTCCACTCTCTTTAGGATAAATACAATCGCCAAAGGGCAATTTAATTCGCAGTGAACTCCGCTCTACAATTTCTGCCATTAACTCTGAGGTATAGGCATTTTCGGGCGTATGACGAACGTGCAGTTCAATGATACCCCTTTCATTAGGCGCATTCGCTATTGAAAATGGCTTGGGGCTTTCATCTCTATGCAGTATTTCAAGATATTGCCCGGCACGATAATGAGGCTTTGCTTCCTGCGGTTGCAATAACACTTGCCACACCGTGGGTGCCAATTGGTGCGTGCCCAAAATTTTAGCCGTTAGGGTTTGAATCGGAATGTGCTCTGGGCTTATAACTTCATCTATCTGAAGAATTAAATCCGATAAGGGTTTAGCCGAGCAACAAAGAATTAAGCCAGATTCTCTTTCCGCTTCAGATAATGCATAGATGGGTTTATTCCCATAATCTACCTTGCCATCGAGTAAGCGGCCTTTACAAGCTCCACATATGGCATTGCGGCAACTATGTGGAAATTGATAGTTTTGTCGTAAGGCAGCAGCCAAAATAGTTTCTTCTTTCCTTACCGTTAGGGTGTTACCGTTGGGTTTAAGATGGACTTTATAATTCATGATTCTATTCCGAGTAAGGGCCAGAGCGTATCAATCCTGGCCTTAACCTTCTCCGACATGCTGATGGTTTTTCCCCATTCTCTGTTGGTTTCTCCTGGCCACTTATGCGTGGCATCAAAGCCTATTTTAGAGCCCAATCCAGATACGGGTGAAGCGAAATCTAAATAATCGATCGGGGTATTTTCAATTATAACGGTATCTCGTGCTGGATCCATGCGGGTTGTCATCGCCCAGACCACATCCTGCCAATTTCGGGCATCAATATCGGCATCCGTTACAATGACAAATTTTGTATACATAAATTGACGTAAAAAAGACCAGACTCCCAACATGACACGTTTAGCATGTCCTGGATATTGCTTATTTAGGGTGACAACTGCCATTCGGTAGGAACAACCCTCTGGAGGCAAATAAAAATCCACGATTTCTGGAAATTGCTTTTGTAGCAAGGGCACAAATACCTCGTTGAGGGCGACGCCCAAAATTGCAGGTTCATCGGGTGGTCGCCCGGTATAGGTAGAATGATAAATAGGTTTTTCTTGCTGAGTGATGCACTCTATAGTGAACACCGGAAAGGTTTCTACTTCATTGTAATAACCCGTGTGATCCCCAAACGGCCCTTCCGGCGCAGTTTCACCGGGATAAATATACCCTTCTAAAACAATTTCTGCACTGGCAGGCACGCTTAAATCATGGGAAAGACATTGGACCAATTCCGTTTTACTGCCTCGCAATAAACCCGCAAAACCATATTCGGATAGAGTATCTGGAACGGGAGTTACCGCACCTAAAATCGTCGCGGGATCGGCCCCCAACACCACTGCAACTGGAAAGGGCTCGCCGGGATGGGCTTTCTGCCATTCTTGAAAATCCAAGGCACCGCCTCGATGTGAGAGCCAGCGCATAATAACCTTATTGCGAGCAATAACCTGCTGCCTATAAATGCCAAGATTTTGTCGGGATTTATGTGGTCCCCGGGTCACCACCATGCCCCAGGTTATTAAAGGCGCTACATCTTCGGGCCAACAGGTTTGAATGGGAATCCTAGCTAAATCCACTTCCTCACCTTTAAACACGATGGCTTGGCAAGGTGCCTTAGAAAGTACTTTTGGCGTCATGTTTAACACCTGCTTGAAAATGGGAAGCTTTTGCCAAGCGTCCTTAAAACCCTTAGGCGGTTCAGGTTCCTTTAAAAAGGCGAGCAATTTGCCTATCTCACGTAGGGCCGAACTTTCCTCCTGCCCCATGGCCAGAGCCACGCGTTTTACCGTACCAAATAGATTGGCTAAAATGGGCATGTTATGACCTTTGACGTTTTCAAATAAGAGTGCTGGGCCTCCTGCCTTTAGAGTTCGATCACAGATCTCGGTTATTTCAAGATAGGGATCAACTTCCACTGCAATCCTTTTAAGCTCACCCATAGCTTCAAGCTTAGCAATAAAATCACGCAAGTCATGATAGTGCATGGTTATCTATTTTATCTAGTTAACGGTGGCTTAATTCTATCAGCAAATTAAATTGATTGCTTTAGTCTGCACTCGTTAATATTTTGTTAAACTTTAGCCCCTAGAGTAAAAAAACTTTTTAACAACAAGCTGACATACCTCAATCAACACAGCTCAGACGGTGACTTAAGATTGAGATTGAGGATAAACCAGAGTCTAAACCCACTAAGTTATCAGCCAGGTTAAGCGAACTTAACTTGCGCCCTAGCTTTAACAGATAGGGCTAAGTCAAACATCTGAAAATCATTCTAGAGACAAGGCACCTCCAGCAAATTGGGCGCTGGATTTAATTTAGCCATAATTTGCTCTACCATAGTTACAATAGCCTGTTCCGGCAAAACGGGTTGCTTAAGCTCGAGCCGCGCTAAGAAATGGTTTTTATAGGCCTGCAATAAAAGTACCAATTCTTGTGAGCTTCGAATTTGGTTGGCAACGCCAGCAAGAACCACAGCAAAGACATCGGGATCTTGTTTGGTATCTAAAAATACCACCAATTTATTATCGTCGAGTAGTGCAGCTTGGCTTGCTACCGTAGAGTTTTTGCTAACCACCACATGGGCGATGGCAAGCAAGCTTTTATAATCCAGCTTGGTGAGCATGGCCTCAATTTCTTCGGCTAAAAATCCCTCCTCCTCAAGTATGCTAACCTCGGTACCATCGGTTTGTGGATGCAAGTTAATGATTAGATTGAAATCGGCCTTATGCCTTTTAAAGGCCTGAACAAATTGGCGAAATGAATCCTCATAGTCATTACCCGTACCGGTTTGCCGACCGCCGGGATAGTAAACCACAGGCCTATTATCTAAATTAAGTTGTTTTTTGATAGCTTGTATTTGCTGTTGCTTAAGCTTAATCTCTTGTAAATCAATCTCAGTTTGTGGGTGGCCAACGGCTTCTATATTCTCAGGCCTGACCATCTTCATGCCAAGCAAAGCCTGACGGATAGATTCACAGGTAACCCAAACCTTATCGGCGGAAAAATTACTAGCATCAATAAGATCAACTTTTATGGGTTCTGCGCTTTGTAAATTGGCCTGTAATTCCACCATTGCCAGTGGACTATAGGTAGGGGCGCTTTTATTAATGGCTAGAGAATCAAGATAGGTGATGATATAAGTTGCACTTTGCCTATAGAGTCCGGCTAACACACCTTGTGGATGGGAGACGCCGCCGGTCACCACTACCTTAGGCCTTAACCGTTGTACAATCGCTTTGGCGTCATTTAGCTGCTTAAATAGTTTAAAATGAGCGTTGCCACCGCCGATATCTGCTAATTTTGTCGAGAGCTCAAAATCATCTAAACTCAAGGCGTGGTCTTTTAATTCCTCATCGGATAATAAGCCCTTAGCAGCATCACCTAAGACTATAATTTTTAAGCTTACCTTCTGCTTTAACAAAGCCTTGGCAACTAGGGCAAGATTATTGGCATCTCCAGCATCCCGTACCAAAAAAGCAACTTCACAAGCTATATTTTTAGTTAACATAATTAGCTCCAATATAAAAATAAGAAACAAATTACCTAACACAAGCTTGATAATATTGAATTGTAATAACACTTGCAACGCTTCACTTGGTGCTTGAGTTTAGTTGGTAGATCAACGGTATGCATACTAAGCATCTTTCTCTACGCACAATCGCTATCAGTCTCAGTAGGTTGTTAATAAAGGGTTAATGATCAGGAAAACTCTTTTGGGCGGAACCATCCTACAAAAACCCCAAAGCGATACTATAATCAGAATAAGGGATAGAGAGGAACAATTTTATGGCTAAGTCTAACCAAGGAAAGGGTATATTTAACGGTATTTTAAATTTTTTAGGCTTAGATTTTAAATCACAAGCTGAACCTGCGATTAAAAGACCTAACCCTAACTATAAAGAAAACGGCTCTACACAAGCTCCTTTACACATTGAGCTTGAGCAAACTCCTAAACCCGAGAAATCGGCAGCTTCTACCATGTGGAGTAACGGAGCTACCCAGATTAGAAAGAGCAGCTCGTTCAGCAGTATTTCTAGATTTTTTGCCGCCAAAATTGCGAAAACAGCTAATAAAGTTTCTCAAGTTAAAGATGCTCAGGGCAAGTGGTTTAAAAAAAATAAAAATATCTATTCAGACAAAATAGAAGAAACAAAAGCCAAAAGAGAAAGCGCTCAAATTGAGGCGGTGGCATCAGAATTCTACGGTTTTATGATGAATAATTCTCCCGAGGTTAGGGTTGGAATTAATAGAAGAGGTCAAGTCAATGCATCTTATTCTAAAGAAGTTGAAGGATATCGTTCACTTCAAGAACTCAGCGAGCAGAATCAGAATATCGCAATCAATCAAGACCAGTTTGCCAGCTGGTTGGTTGCTAACTATATTATGGAGGAAAATGATCCTAATGTGCTTAATATAGGAATTGACAAGAATAATAATTTGGTTGCCATAGATCACGATCAGGCCCTATGGCCATTGACTTCAAACTATGCTGGATTTGCACCCGATAGACATCATAGCCAGTTACCTTGCAAACCCAAAGATAGTTTTCCCATCTCGCAACGGGATATCGCTGGCTTTCCCAATTTAATCGATGCTAATCCTAGTCATTGGATAACTAACCCCGATTATGTGGAACATCTTCGTAAACTTGGAGTAGAGTTTACTCCAGAGTTAAGGGCTCAGTGTTACAAGCATTTCACTAAGGCCATCGCCATAGCCGAGCCCTTTATTGACTCATGCATTGCTAGGCATATGAACTCTAAACAAACGTCCTATGAATTACGCAACCGCTTAACTGAGCATTTAAATAAACGCTTTGCTGCCTTGCGCGAAACCTTACTGAGTACCCCAGAATATAGAGAGTATTTATTAAAAAATCCCCAGCTCAAAAACGAGTTATTAGCAGAAATCAGAAGTTATAACCAAAAGTTTACCGGCGTTAATGCCCCATTGGGTATAGGCGAACAGGGCGGTGAAAATCGCTTAAATGCAATTTTCATCGAGGCCATTTTCCAAGAATTACGCGCCAAAATTTCAGGCCCTCTTAAACCTGAGCAAGAAAATATGCTGAAACATTTTGCAGAAAAATTGTATTTTAGACACGATGCTAAGCGGGATTTATTTGAAGGTGTAAACCAAATCAGTGAAGAAACGTTAATGAAAAAAGTGCTGGCAAAAGTTGCCGATAAACAAAAGATAATTGATGAAGCTAAAATAATATTGGCAAATAAATCGACCATGGCTGAAAAGGAATATCACCAAGCCAGAGCCCATATTCAGCAAAAAAAACAAAAGTACATAAACGAATTTGATACCCTGGTAGACCTTATAGTTAGGGACTATCCGATGAAAACTCCATACGAAGGAGAATGTGTAGTCAAGCCCCTGATGATAGTGACCGAAAACCATTATCAACCCATAAAACCTACCTATGCTATTCTTAACAATATTCTAGCTAGCCCGTTTAAAGGATTAGAAGTCAATTTTATTGATAGTGAAGAATGTTTTCATCTCATGGATGATCACATTGTGATCAAGTGCCAGGAAGCAGATAAAGGGCGGGTTGAAACGACCTTAAATAACTTAGGCCTTCAAGGTCAGTACACTTGTGAAGAAAGCCAGAATGGATATACCTTTAAACTGGGTGATCGAAGGCAAGTTAATTTAGCGGGGATTTTTAATAAAGCCAAACAATTTTATCCTGAAAGTCTCATACAGCCTCTAGCAGAAGTTCAGCAAAAGCCGGTAAACAAAGCTCAAGCTGTAGCTAAACCAGTATCATTTGAAATCGAGCCAAGCGAGGCAGATGAGCACAGACTTAGTATGCCTTGACCAGACAAACTTGATAAGAGAATTGCAGAATTATTTATCGATTAAAAGGGTCTTGCAGACAATCTTATCTTTTAATTGAATTTATGCTTGCTATTAAAGCGGCTAGACCTTGCCAGGCTATATTCAACAACAGCCTGGCAAGTAACACTTTTAGCCACCACGCTTCATTGCATCGAAGAATTCATCGTTGGTCTTGGTATTTTTAAGCCTTTCCAACAAGAATTCCATGGCCGATAACTCGTCCATAGGATGAAGGATCTTGCGTAAAATCCACATCTTTTGTAACTCATCGGGTTTGGTGAGCAATTCTTCACGTCTGGTACCGGAACGGTTGATATTGATCGAAGGATAAATACGTTTTTCAGCAATGCGGCGATCCAAATGAATTTCCATATTACCCGTACCCTTAAACTCTTCGTAAATAACCTCATCCATCTTAGAACCGGTATCAACTAAAGCCGTGGCAATGATGGTCAAACTACCTCCATCCTCGATATTTCGCGCCGCACCAAAAAATCGCTTGGGACGCTGTAAAGCATTGGCATCAACACCACCTGTCAATACCTTGCCTGAAGAGGGAATTACGGTGTTATAGGCCCTTGCCAAACGAGTGATAGAATCTAACAAGATCACCACGTCTTTTTTGTGTTCAACCAGGCGTTTAGCCTTTTCAATCACCATTTCGGCTACCTGGACATGGCGAGTTGCAGGTTCATCAAAGGTACTGGCAACAACCTCACCCTTGACCATGCGCTCCATCTCGGTAACTTCTTCAGGACGTTCATCTATGAGTAACACAATGAGCACGCATTCGGGATGATTGTCGGTAATTGATTGGGCAATGTTTTGCAACATCATGGTCTTACCCGCTTTGGGTGGTGAAACGATGAGACCACGTTGCCCCTTACCAATGGGAGCCACTAGGTCTATGACACGGGCGGTTAAATCTTCGGTACTGCCATTACCACGCTCTAGACGCAAACGTTCTTGGGCATGAAGTGGCGTTAAGTTTTCAAACAAGACCTTATTCTTAGCATTTTCAGGCTCATCGTAGTTGATCTGATCAACCTTTAATAGGGCAAAATAACGCTCACCCGGTTTAGGTGGGCGAATGGTACCAAATACCGAATCACCGGTTCTTAGGTTTAAACGGCGAATTTGGCTGGGAGCCACATAAATATCATCTGGCCCTGGTAAATAGGAGCCTTCGGAGGACCGCAGAAAGCCAAAGCCATCGGGTAAAATTTCTAATACGCCACCGCCATAAATGTCCTCGCCCCGTTCTGCTTGTATGGTTAGGATAGTGAAAATCATATCCTTTTTGAGTGCTCTGGCGGGTAATTCAATCGTCAATTGACTTGCTAGATCCATTAGCTCAGGAACAGGTTTTTTCTTTAATTCATTTAAATTCATATATATTTCTACATTGATATTTGATAGAGATCCGATTTAGTGATTTGTAACCAAGTTGAAGTGCAACACAGATTTAGGTATAGAACAATTGTGACTCCGTGTTATGGCAGGTAAAGCTATCATGCCTAAAGCTAAAAGTCTAGCTTTTTTAAAAGGCAGAAATTTCTGCCTTAGTCTTTAAATATTACTATCGATAAATGCCGCTAACTGAGCCTTTGACATTACACCAACCTTGGTTGCCTCAATATTACCGTCTTTAAATAATATTAAAGTAGGAATACTACGTACGCCATAGCGCTGTGTTGTTGCGGAATTTTCATCGATATTGAGCTTTGCAATGATAAGCTTATCCTGATAGTCATTGGCAATATCATCTAAAGTAGGACTTAACATTTTGCAAGGACCACACCATTCTGCCCAAAAGTCAACGAGCACTGGCACCTTAGCCTGTAGTACATCCTGTTCAAATGAACTATCAGTAACTGCAATAATATTTTTGCTCATGAGTACCCCTTATTGTTAATTTCCCTGACTTGTAATTTCAACGGAAAAGAGGTTATATTGCAAGAAACTTTTTTATGTAAAGATAAATCATGCTGAAAAAATTTGGTCTAGGGTGTCTTTATTGGCTGCTAATCTTAGCTTCTCAACCCATTTACGCCCAAACCGCAGCGGATGGCATACCCAAGGCGATGGGAATCTTTGCCCTTATCTTGATCTTAATTGGCGTGGGCTTAATTATTGCCGAGGCCATGGTCTATAGCTACGGTGTGCTTGCCCTATTTGGCCTCATCACTTTTAGCATAGGCCTATTTATCTTGCTAGAAAACGACTTGATAACAGAACAGTTGGCTTGGCCTATTTTGCTAGCGGTTTTGTTTATCAGCGCCTCCATCATCTTTTTTACCCTCTATTTAGCCTTAAAATCTCGGCGTCGCAAAGTTGTCACGGGCCAGGAGGCATTGATAGACCGTCAGGCAACTGTAGTCAGCGAATTTATAGAGCACCAGGGTTGGGTACAGTTTGAGGGTGAGCTTTGGCAGGCTAAGGCCGAGACTAATTTAGCTAAGGGCACCAAAGTGAAAATTACCCATGTCAATGGCTTAGAATTAAGAGTCAGAAGAGATCCCCATGACACTAACCTAAATTGACCTAGCGTAAGCTCCTTAAATTTAGAGCTTGGTGAAAGTTACTTTAAGTTAATTGAACGCTTATTCGATGTGATGCGATCCAAGCAGAAATTTCAGAATATGCTAGACTTGATAAAGATCATTTTACGACCATTAAACTTACCTAAGGAGTTAAACTCATGTCGATAGCTATACTTTTCGTCTTAGCTTTTGTTGCGATTGCTCTTTTTTCAGCGGTTAATATTCTACGTGAATACGAACGAGCCGTTGTCTTTACCCTGGGGCGATTTTGGAAAGTCAAAGGCCCTGGTTTAATCCTCATTCTACCCTTTATCCAGCAAATGGTGAGAGTACAACTCAGAACCGTGGTGATGGATGTTCCTAGCCAAGATGTTATTTCACGCGATAACGTGTCCGTACGCGTCAATGCGGTCATTTACTTTAAAGTGGTTGATCCTCAAAAGGCCGTCATTCAGGTTGAAGACTATTATGAAGCTACCAGCCAGCTGGCTCAAACCACGCTACGCTCGGTTCTGGGTCAACATGAACTTGACGATATGCTGGCCGAACGTGAAAAACTTAATCGAGATATTCAAAAAATTCTTGATGAGCAAAGCGATGGCTGGGGCGTAAAGGTGACCATGGTGGAAATTAAAAAAGTCGATATTGATGAGAGCATGATCCGCGCTATCGCCAGGCAAGCCGAAGCCGAGCGTGACAGACGCGCCAAAGTCATCAACGCCGAAGGTGAATTGCAAGCCTCTGAAAAGCTGTTTCAAGCCTCGCAAGTTTTGGCCCAACAACCTCAAGCCATGCAGCTGCGCTATCTACAAACGCTTGCTAATATTGGCAATGAAAAAAGTTCGGTCATCGTTTTCCCCATTCCAACCGATTTATTGAACAATGTAAAAGAGTTTTTAACCCATAAATAAGATTAATGACGTGAGCATTAATCTTATCGGTCCCACCATAAGTCTTGAACCCTTGACCCAAGATGCGGCTCAAGGCTTATACCAAGTGGGAAAAAATCCCTTGATCTGGCAATGGCTACCTCGGGAGGAATTGCAATCACTAGCTGATACAAAAGCCTGGATTGAACAAGCTTTGGCTTCTACCGACCAGCTTCCTTTGCTAATCCTTACTAAGGAGCCTCGTAGAATCATTGGTAGCACACGCCTAATAGACATCAACTCCCAGCACCGGACTCTCGAAATCGGCTATAGCTGGCTTAGTCCCGAATTTTGGCAAACTCGTATCAATGCCGAGAGTAAGTTTCTCTTGCTCCAATATGTCTTTGAGCAACTGCAATTTAACCGGGCTCAACTTAAGACTGATGTTAACAATTTGCGCTCGCAAAGGGCGATAGAGAAGCTAGGTGCGGTTAAGGAAGGCGTGTTACGCTCACATATGGTCGTTCGTGAAGGCAGACGACGCGACTCGGTCTATTATAGTATTCTAAAGGAAGAATGGCCTAGGATTAAAATCCAGTTAATGGCTCAAATTTTTAGCTAATGGATGATGTAACCTATCTATTGAAGCATCGCTTGCACTGGTACTGGCAAACCATGGCAGAGAAACTCCTGCGCTTTAAACAAGTATTGTTGCTCATCGTTGTCCTTTGTATTCCATCGCTTCAGCTTTTAGTAACTTTAGTTTCAGAGCCACTGCTTTGGGTAGCCAAGCCCTCGGTACAGCCTGGCGTTCACTATTTTGTCGGGCTTTGGGTTATTCAAATCGTTTATTTAGGCTGGATAATCGGTCAAAAAGCGAGTTTGTTCCCAACTGTAGTGAAATCCTATCTCGGCTCCTTACCCATAGGTTTAGCTAAAAACCACATCATAAGAGTTTTAATGTTATTGATTGCCAATCATCTGCTGTGGATTCCCTTTATCTGTGCCACTGTCCAACTTAAAACTGAGTTTATGCCGCAAATTCGACTGCTGGCCTTTGCTTGCAGCATTCTGGGCTTACAAGCGTTATGGTTTACTAATCCCTCACGTGCCGTATTACTCAGCAGCATTAGCAACGGCTTACTTTATCTTAGCTGCCTTCAAGCCAGTGTTTTACCTATCTTAGGTGCCTTAGCATTCGCTAGCATAAGTCTGCTTTTTTGCTTTAGAAAGCCACAAGCTCGGAGCTCTGACTCTGCTATCCGTTTTTCAAGTCTTTGGCAGAGTTCTCCTTGGCTCGCACTTTCCGTTGCCAGCTTGTGGCACAACCATAGGATGAGCTTATTCACCCGTTTGGGTCTTTGCGCTGGTATAATGAGTCTCGGTGGGCTCATCCTGCATAGAGTAACTCAGTTGGATCCATTTGCCTGGACCTTTATCACGGCCATGAGCATTTTATTGATTATCAATAGTTTTTTTCCTCTCTTAAAAGAAACTCGCAATGACTATGGATTTTATCTGCATGCCTTGCCCTATTCCAGAAAAAACTGGTATCTGCAAGATGGCCTACTAATCATAGGCTTATCGATACTTCTCATCAATGCCTATTGCTTTCATTTAAAAACGTCTGGCCTCATGACAGCCTTCATATCGCTTTTGACTCTTCCCTTAGGAATAGCGCTAGGTTTGATTAGAAATGGTTTGCCAAGACAAGGCAGTTGGATAGCCATAAGCATAACCTATTTATACTGCTTCTTAGTAATCACAGGTTGGAGCAAACTATGCAACTAACACCAAGCTTACAGCTACATAATATTAACAAGCGTTTTCCTAGCCATAAACTATTTACCGATCTTTCATACAGCTTTGAATCGGGCTGTTATAGTCTTGTAGGCCCCAATGGCATAGGCAAATCCACTCTCTTGGCAATGATGGTTGGATGTGAAACATTTGATTCGGGCCAGGTTATTATCAATAATCTCGATTTAGTTAAAGATCCCGTCAGGGCAAAAACCCACTTAGCCTATGTACCCGCTCAGTGTCAGTTCTACCCCTTTGTCAGCGGTAAAGAATTTATCGACTTCATGCTAAGGATAAGAAAAACCCATTTATCCTCAGCGACTGAAAGGCTTATCGATCTCTTTAACTTAACTCCCTACCTTGAGGTAACTTTTGGCAATATGTCACTTGGCACCCAGAAAAAATTTATGTTGGCAGCCAGTAGTATTGGCGAGCCGAGCATTCTCATTCTAGATGAGCCTAGTAATGGCTTAGAGAGTGCTACTCAACAGATATTGCTTGATCATCTAATCCAGCAGAGTGTTTACAAGCTAATTATTTTAGCAACCCACGATAAATCTCTTTTAGATAGGCTACCGGCAAAACGCCTGCAATTAGGCCACACTGCCCCTGTAGAAAAGTTACTCAGTTAAGATAACTATTTGCCGTTTCTTGCCATTTCTTGCAATCTGGCATCGGCAAGTCTTGCCGCCGTGGTTTCTGCATACTTTGCTTTAATCTGAGTAAAGGTTTGTTTGGCAAGTGCGTATTGGCCCTTGTTATAATAAACGATACCTAGCTTTAGGGTGGCATCACCGATTTTTTCAAAGCTTGGATAATTGCTAATAATGGTATTGAATTGGCTAGCAGCTTTATCAGATTGACCTTGTACCATATAAAGTTCACCTAACCAGTAATGGGCATTGGCAGCGTACTTACCATTGGGATATTGCTGCAAATACTTTTCCATGCCTGGAATGGCTTGAGCATAATTGCGACTTTTGATGGCATTATAGGCCGTTTGATAGGCATTTTGCTCCTGCACAATAGTGGTTGTCGTAGCAGCGGCTTCTGGCACGGGTTGACTAATCGCTTGCTGATCGGAGACCTCGAGCGCAGTGTTGTCGGCGGCTGCCATGGGAAAATTATCGGTATTATCGTCACTAGGTTGCTCTACTACAGGTTTAGGCGCCGGTCTTGGTGGTTTAACCACGGGTTTTGGTTTAACCACAGGTCTTTCCGGCAAAGTACTAGCCACGATTCGGGGTGCTTGCTTGTTGGCCTCTACACGCTTGTTGAGATCCTGATAAAACTCGCTTAAACGTTGTTCTAATTGCTGGTGCTGGTGAGTCAGTAGATCAACTTGACCACGCAGGTCCTGTACGGCTTGCTGCAAGCTCATGATTTGTCCCGATAAATCAAGCTGCTGTCGATTTTGAAGCTGAGCCTCTAATTTGGAAACACGCTGTTCCACTGATAATACCGGTGCTTGGTTTTGAATTTGCTCAGGATCTATGGGAGTAGCATCGACCACTTGAGCCTCAGCAAAACCATTTAGCGTATAGAGTATACCTAGGGTTAAAGTAATTTTTTTAATGAATTTCATGGGGAAAACCTCATGCTAAAGTTTGTAGCTTACCAGGGAAGATTAAGCTAGCGGCTTCTGTTATAGGCCGCTAGCTTAATCTTCCCTCCCAAGCGGGAGGGAAGGGAAAAGAAGCTTATTTAGCTTCATAAACTAAATTGGCGCGACGATTTAAGCGATACGCTTCTTCGGTATTACCCAAGGCAACGGGACGCTCAGCACCATAGCTTACGATGCGAATTTGCTCTTTCTTCACGCCTTGTAACATCAAGGCATTGGCCACGCTCTTAGCACGACGTTCGCCTAAGGCAATGTTATACTCACGGCTACCACGGCTATCGGTGTTACCTTCGATCAAAACTCGTCCGGCAGGATGCGCCACCAAGTATTGAGCCTGAGCATTGAGAGATGCCATATATTCAGGACGAACTTCGCTCTTATCAAAATCAAAATGATAGGTTTGGTTATAAGGTGCTCTTGTAGTGGCCTGATCATATTTATCTTCTCCGGTGAAGCTGGCATCTTGTCCTGCACCTGAGCCATACGCACTATCTGCACCTGTACCGCCAACGCCACCATTAGCGCTCTTATGGCTGGAAGAACAACCCACTACAGCCATCAAACCAATTGCCACGCAACCTAATTTCAACCAGTTTTTAACTTGCATAAACTTTCCTCTTTCTAAATATCCACTTTTTACAATACTGAGAGCTAGTAGTAACTAGCTCTCTAGCCTAAAACTTTTTACCCTATAAACGGGGACCATGCAGGTTCTTGTACATCGCCATCTCTAGCAGGCAAACGAATTTTTACCCTGCCATCGGTTGATGAAATGCCTAAGACAGGACGGCCGCCGGCTTGCGTGGCATAGATTACCATACTACCGTTCGGAGCGATACTAGGCGATTGATCATAGCCGGTTGAACTCAACAGGGTGAGTCGACCACTAGCAATGTCTTGTAGAGCGATGTAATACTGGCCGCCGTCACGATGGATCATCACTAAGCCGCTACCATCTGGAGTATAGGAAGCCCTGGCATTATAGTTGCCATTATAGGTTAAGCGGGTAGTAGATCCGGTAGAGAGCTCAACTCGATAAATCTGTGGAGCTCCACCTCTATCCGAGGTAAAGACCAAAGCATTACCATCGGGTGACCAATGTGGCTCGGTGTCAATAGACCAACCATCGGTTATCTGACGCACTCCGCCACCGACTAAATCCTTTAGATAAATCTTAGGTTTGTCCTCTTTCGATAACACCATGGCCAATTGCCTGCCATTGGGTGAAAAGGAAGGGGCACCGTTGATGCCAGGGAAACTACTGACAAGACGCCTGCTTCCTGTGGCAATATCACTGATGTAAATGCCAGAACGGCGATTTTCAAACGATACATAGGCCAGCTGTCTACCGTCAGGAGACCAAGAGGGTGACATAATGGGTGAGTTTGAAACCAATACCGCCCTTGGATTGAAGCCATCCATATCAGCCACTTCTAAGCGATATTGTGGAGCTCTATTGGGCCAACGTTTAACCAATACATAGGCGATTTTTGTCGAAAAGACACCTTTAACCCCGGTGAGCTTTTGATAGATCAAATCACTCAGATGATGGGCCAGTCGACGCAGTCCTTCTTTACCGGTGGTAAAATCCTGCTGCAGCAGCACGTGCTGTCCGGTGGGCGATGCATTGATAACATCCAATAAGGCAAAACTGACTTTATAACGGCCTCCGGTAATGGGTGTTACCGAACCGACCACCAAATTATCCGCGCCTTGATTGCGCCAGTAACCAAAGTTTGCCTCAGCCGCGGTATGGGGTTGCTGAGTGGCCTGCCTAGTATCCAACAATTTAAACCGGCCGCTGTACTTTAAATCATCCTGAATGATGTCAGCAATATTAGCTCCATCTGCCGCAGTTTCTCCGGCAAACGATACGGCTGCCAATGGAATTGCTCTATCAACCCCTTGAGTTAATTCAAGCGATAAGGCGGCATAACTCGTTTGCAAGCAGCAAATGAGTATGACTCCCATGAGTCGTCTAAACGTTTTTAACATACGCACCCTCCATCATTGTAAAAATTTTAAACATTGCCTCTGGCCCGCAAAATTCCTAAATTAAACCCCTACCCTCCTGCAATACCCTCGGGACGTACCAGCAGATTTATCTCTCTCATTTGACTAAATAGGCTTTCGTCAGCTGGCACAGGCAGTGGTGAAGCCTTGCGTACTGCTGCCATTGCCGAGCGATCTAAAATGGCATTACCACTACTTTGCACCAATTTTACATCGAGTACAACACCGCCAGGACCTAGCACGATCGCTAGTTTACAGGCGATATCCTTAGGTATATTTTCGGGAATAATCCATTGTTGTTGAATGGCGGCTCGTATCATCTCACCGTATTTACTCAATTCCCCCTGCAGGGCTTGTTGTTTATCATGGTCTAGCTGTTGCTGTTCTGCAGCCAATTGCTGTTGCAATAACTTATCCTCTTCCGCTTTACGCTGTTGCTCAGCCAGCTGGCTTTCTTGCAAAGACTTCTGCTTGGCCGCTGGGTTCTGTTTAACCTCTTGCTTTTGCTTAGCTTCTTGTAATTGTTTTTGCTTGGCTTCTTGCAGCTGCTTTTGTTTTGCAGCCTGTTGCTGTTTTGCAAGTTCGGTAAGTTTCTTTTGTTCAGCAGCTTGTTGGGCCTTCAGTTGGGCTAATTTTTGCGCCTCAGCCTTAGCCTCAGCTGCCCTTTGTTGCTGAACCTTTAAGGCTTGGGCCTTAAGCTGAGCCAAGCGCTGTTGTTCCAACTCCCGTTGGCGCTTGGCAGCGGCAGCTTGCTCAGCTAGCTTATGTTGGCGATTAAGCTCAGCCTGTTCCTTAGCCTGCTGCTCGGCACGCAATTTTTCTACTTGCGCAGCAACTTGAGCCGAGTTTACCGCTACGGCTTTTATGGGTTGAGCTGTTGGCTGTGAAGCCGCGGGAGGCGTATGACCTGTCATATTCAGCTGTGTGGCAAGCACGATAAGCACAAAGATATGTAAAACGACCGAGACAATAAATGAACGCTGATAAGTTTGCTGCATAAGATTTCACTAAACTTTAGGTGGTGGTGAAGTCACAAGTCCTACAGACTCTGCCCCGGCTTGTTGTAAGAGCACCATGGCCTGCATGACTTTACCATAATCAACGTCCGTATCTCCTTTGACCAATACCTCGCGCTGCTTTCCAGCTTGTCTCGCTAGTTCAAGCTCGGCGGCAACACGGGTCGCGATATCTTCCGGTGCCATGGCGGCCTCAGGTTGACTGTTGACATTTAAATAGTACAAACCTTTAGCATCCACAGAAACGACTAAGGGTTCTTGTTCCTTAGTATCTACGGTTTTAGCGGCCGCTTGCGGTAAATTAACCTTTACCCCTTCGGTTAATAAGGGGGTGGTGACCATAAAAATGATCAACAAGACCAGCATCACGTCGATATAGGGTACGACATTGATTTCAGCCATGGGTTTTCTGTTTTTGCGCTGACGCTGCATAAACTCTCTCACTGATGCGATTGACGATACAAAATACTGGCAAATTCCTCTTGGAACGTATCGTATTGATTGAGTAATCGTTCCACCTGATTGCTATAACGATTATAGGCAATGACCGCGGGAATCGCCGCAAACAAACCCATAGCTGTGGCTATCAGGGCTTCAGACATACTAGGCGCTACCATGGCGATACTCGCCTGTTGGACACCGGCAAAGGCTTGCAGCGTATTCATGATCCCCCATACCGTACCAAAAAGACCAACATAGGGACTAGTGGAGCCCACGGTGGCTAAAAACGCCAGATGCTGTTCCAATCTATCGGTTTCACGCATATTGGCAATCCGCATTGCACGTTGTACCGAAGCCATCAAGGAGTCAGCCGTTATTCCCACCTGCTTGCGCAATCTTAAAAACTCATCAAACCCGGCTTTGAAGATATAGGCCATGCCTGAAACGCCTCCGGGTTGATGCTCAAGCCCTTGATACAGCTTATGCAGATCGGTACCCGACCAAAATTGATTTTCAAAGTTTAGCAAGCGACGTTTGGCTTCTTTTAAAACGCTGGCCCGCTGCAAAATGAGTGTCCACGACACCACTGATGCACCCAGCAACATTAGCATAACGAGTTTTACCACAAAACTTGCATTGGCAATATAAGTCCACATCGATGTTGTTGCTACCATCTTTCTCTCGCCCTTAATTTGGTCATTACTTAAGTTTACAGCTAACTTAAGCTATAAAATCTCTGTACTTTTAGCATCTGCCATTTGCTGAGGCATTTGAATACCAAAGTGCAAATAGGCATGCCGCGTTGCCGTGCGCCCTCGTGGCGTACGATTGATAAATCCCTGTTGAATTAAATAGGGCTCTATCACATCTTCGATCGTGCCCCGCTCCTCACCAATTGCCGCAGCTAAACTGTCTAGACCGACGGGGCCACCATCGAACTTATCCAGCAGCGCCAAGAGCAATTTTCGGTCCATCATATCAAATCCACAAATATCTACATCTAATAAATTCAGCGCTTGCTCTGCAACTGCCAAGGTAATTTTACCATTGGCCTTAACTTGGGCATAATCTCTTACCCGTCGTAATAAGCGATTGGCAATGCGAGGCGTACCCCGAGAGCGTTTAGCAATTTCTCTTGCGCCCTGTAATTCCACGCCCACCCCTAAGATATTGGCCGAACGCTGAACAATATGGGTTAAATCTTCCACATTATAAAACTCCAGGCGCTGTACTATACCAAATCTATCGCGTAAAGGTGAAGTCAAGAGTCCAGCCCTGGTGGTAGCTCCAACCAAGGTAAAGGGTGGGATATCCAATTTAATTGAACGGGCAGCAGGTCCCTCGCCTATCATGATATCCAATTGATAGTCTTCCATGGCAGGATAGAGCACCTCTTCTATCATGGGACTTAAACGATGGATTTCATCGATAAACAACACGTCGTGAGGTTCAAGATTGGTCAGCAGAGCGGCTAAATCACCGGCCTTTTCCAAAACAGGTCCAGAGGTTTGCTTAAGGTGCACGCCCATTTCAGCGGCAATGATATTGGCCAGGGTGGTTTTACCAAGCCCCGGAGGGCCAAAAATCAGCACGTGGTCTAGGGCCTCTTTACGGGCAAGGGCGGCATTTATAAAAACCTCCATCTGCTCGCGCACAGCAGGCTGACCCACATAATCTTGTAGCAATTTGGGCCGAATGGCTCTATCTAAAGCCTCTTCGTTTTGATCGGTTGCAGTCATTAGTCTATCGGGCTGATGCATGACTTAAGCACTCAAGTTAACAAACATGGCAGTATTATACGCGAATAATAGGGCTAACTGAACGTTTATTACCTAGCCGCTGATCTTTTGAGCTAAAATCACTTTGCTGGCTGGCTTAGGCCAAGTATCATAAAGTTTTACCAGTTAGAGAGATTTGTTATGAAACAGCTCAAGGTAATCATTAATGTACAATGTATTTCTACTAAACCGTGGCGCAGAGGAATCTGCTTTAACATGCCCTATGATGAAACCACGACCTTTCGAACGCTTAAATCCCATTTATTAGATCGGATAGAAACCGAACTCACCGAGCCTGATAAGCAATTTTATTCATCCTTGGAAAAAATTGGTGAGCTTATCGATCCCATGACTAAAATAACTTATAACGACAAGGATAAACTGCAGCAAATAATGCCTTCCAATACGGCTAAAACCCTAGCCCCCATGTATGAACCACTGTTTGGTTTACCTCAAGAAGAGCGATTATATTTAGAGAATAACCCACCCACGGCTAAATTAGAGCTAGAAGAAGCTAAGTTAGCAGTGCCTAGTTATACCATGAAATAAAGAGTTCTCTTAGGCTATAAGCTTTAGGCTGCCCCAATAAAGGAACGATTGGGGCAGCATTAAACTTAATGGGCTTACCGGGATGTTGACTCGATTGTTTAAGAAAAAATTACCCGGCCTTAATCAGCTAAATTTAGCAAGCCAAAATCTAAAGTTAACTAACTTTACAAAAAAACGCTTATTCCACTCCTTTAACCTCATAAAAATCCAAGCTAGCTTGAGGCTCAATACTTGCCGCAAATTTCTCTAGTTTAGCCTCAGCCTCTACAATAAGCCTGCTGAATTGCAGTTGATAACCACCCAGTTGAATAGTATTTTTAGTTTGAGCTAAATAGGCCCTTATTTGTTCCAATGAGGTGCAATTATTTATATGCTGTATAACCTCGGCTAGACCGCGGTTAAAGCAAGCGACTTTTTCATTAAACCAACTTGGGCCTGTTGTCGTGGCCGTTAGCTCATATTTACTACCAAGCTTATTAGCAGCTAAAAATTTAGCTAATCTAGCTTGTATAAGCTCGATGGCATGAGCGCTCTTATAGGCTTGTATAGCTTCGGCTAAAGGGGTATTAGCATAACTATATTTAGCTGGGGCTTTAAGTAACTCGGGTTGGCTTAAAGCTAGCCTGTCTATGAGCTCAAGATCCTCTGCCAAAAATACCTTAGCCTCGATATCGGCCAATAGCACAATGCAACTTGCGACATTCAGTAATTGTTTTTGATACAAATTCATTATCAATGGCCAGTGGATTTGTTGCATATTCTTTTCAAATACACTGTCTAATGAGTCAAAGAGATGTTGATGCAAACTAATAAAATTTACATCTTCGGTTGCGAGGGTCTTGATGGCATTGACACTGAAATTGCCCTGCAAAATTAAAGGGCTGAACTTAGTTAAAATTTTGAATTCTTCATGGCTCAAAGCTAAAGCCTCGGCTAGAGTAAGCTTTTTAGTCTCAAGTAGACGATTGAGGTAAAAGTCGATTAATATCTCTATCTGCTGAGGCGTTAAGCCTGCAGCTTCAGCAAGCGTTAGTTGGTTTTTGATTACTAACTCTACGATCGATGGATATCGGGTAAATTCTTTCTGTGCTTCGGTTAAGCTAAGCGCTAGAGCAAGACTAACTTGTCGGTTGATTATGAGTTTGATCAATTCGATGTTTAGCCTATTTGCATGAGGGCTTAAGCGCACCAGATCAGAGAGAGCCATTTTCCTGGCCAGCATAAGCTCCATGACACCGGGTTGATTGATAAACGCCTTATGCTCTTCGGTTAATTTAAGTGCAAGCTCTAACGGGATAACATGGATAGCTATTAAAATCAGCCATCTGATATTTAGGACATCCTGATAAGCCAGATACTCAGCCGGTATTTTAGCCAAAACTTTAAACTCAGCCTGCGTATAATCAAGATTTTTATTGACTGGATGTAAGAGTAGTTGTCCAATATGGGGTAGCCACTCCTTAATCTCGGCTATTAGCTTCTCACAGTTCCATGTACTTTTAAGTAAATTAGCAATCCCAGGCAAACAAATAAGCCATTTATTATCTGGATTGAAGCTTCTGTAGTCAGCTGCCATCAAAATGGTAAAATCACCAAATAGTAAATCATGTAAATCTTGTAACAGCGCTTGCTCCGCCGTCGATAAATTAAGCGCTTCCTTTAGACTAAGATAACCGTCTTCAATTAGTTTTTTGAGTGCTGCTGCACTGGGTTCACTAAATAGCCTTAAATTCGCTAATTCGACCTCGGTTAAATCAAATACCTCGCTCAGTGATAGGTAGTGACTACCCGGTATTCCCTCCAAGCCATAGTCTGCAAAGGTTTGTAACTTAACCCGCTGAGATTCGGTTAAATTTAACACTTGCATTACCGTAAGTTGCCGATTCCGAATTAATCTTCGCCATAAAGGCGGCTGAAAAAACTGATGATTGGCTAATAAACCCAAGTTACCTGACTCGGCCTCGGTTAAATTTACGGCCTCTAAAAGGCTGATCTCGCCAGCTAGCACCAAGCTATTAAGAGGCGGCTGCAAAAGTTTAGTTAATTGACTTTCTGAGGCCTTGAGTATGTCGTCTACTGAAAATTTGCCGTGCAAAATTGCAAAAGAATAATACTCCAAAGCCTTAAATTGACTGGGGCTTAAATTCACGAGCTGCTCTAGGCTAATTAACTCATTCAATACCAGGTTAGCCAATGCTTCAAGTCTTGCAATATGAACGCTTAATTCAGTTGAGACAATATTTTCAATGGGTTGCCTACTGGCTAAGAATGAATGAGTTTTTTGGTTTTCTGCTTTGGCTGACTCTAGCTTATCCAGACGCTGTTGTTGCTGAGCTCTGCCCTGCTCGGTTTGGTTTAAGGCTTCTAAACTCTCAATTTCAGCTGCTATTTCCGTTCTCACCAGGGCAAGATATTCCTCCTGATGCTCCTCTTGCACATACATTTCGGGCATTTGTAGCAAATGGCTGATCTCGGCTATATACTCCTGAAATTCAACGGGAATAGTGTATCCTGCAATCGGACTTAAGATATGCTTTAAGGCCAGGATGAGCCGTGGGTAATCCTCGCGCTTGGTAATGGGCACATTTCTAAGTTTATCCTTAACCAAATCTTGATAATCACATTTTGCTCTAGCTTCTAATTCTGCTCTGGGTTTTAAAGGCATTTTATTCTCTATGAGTTAGGTTAAATATTTTATTATGCTTTGTTCTTATTTTGTAGAAAATAACCGATACCTCAGTGCCCAAATTATTTAGCTAAGTTTTTCAAGGCAAGCCGAATGATCTGCTCACAGGCCAGAGTTTCTTTTTCAGCAACTTGACTTACCGCCCGGCTAGCCTCTTGAGGTTTATACCCTAAGGCCAATAAGGCACTGACTGCCTCCTGCTCGGCATTACGCATGGGCAGTTTTTCAGCTTGAGGCAATAAGGGCAATAGGCTTATGTCATCTTGATGCCAGGTTTTTAATCTATCGCGCATTTCAATGATCAGTCTTTCGGCAGTTTTTTTACCGATACCCGGCAAGCGCACCAATTGCGAGGCATCATTTTCTAGAATGGAATGGACAAATTGATCGGGATCGATGCTGGATAAAATGGTCAAGGCTAATTTGGGCCCTACACCATTGACCTTGATCAATTGTCGAAACAAGCTGCGTTCTCGCAGCTCATAAAAGCCATATAAAATATGCGCATCCTCGCGCACGGTCAAATGGGTATGTAAGGTAATGGTTTGACCTAGCTCTGGTAGTTGATAAAAAGTAGACATGGGGGATTCAATTTCATAGCCTACACCTGCGACATCAATCAACAAGTGCGGAGGCTGCTTTTCCAGCAAAATTCCCTGTATTCTCCCTATCATCTTAATCGTCCTCTACGTAGTGAATAAGCTTGATTTCCCATGCCCACTAAGCTTTGCTGGGTGTTGGCATGGCAAAGCGCTACCGCTAAAGCATCGGCGGCATCGACGGCCGGCATACCGGATAACTGCAAGAGTAATTTGACCATATGCTGAACCTGGGCCTTATCGGCAGCTCCATACCCCACCACCGACTGCTTGATTTGACGAGCCGAATATTCGGCAACCGAAAGCTTAAAATCAGCGGCTGCCACAATGGCTGCACCTCTCGCTTGGCCCAATTTTATCGCAGCATTGGCATTCAAATGCATAAAGATTTGCTCTATGGCAACCTGCTCGGGCTGATAGGTTTGAATAATGCCCTTGAGTTCGGTAAAAATTCGGCCTAGCTTTTCCGCAGTATCGGCTTCACCCACCCGGATAACACCACTGGCAAGATATTTGTGCTGTTTTTTATCGGCTTGAATCACGCCGTAGCCGGTGATCCGAGAGCCAGGATCGATGCCAAGAATCGTTGTCATGCTTAACTGCAAAATGATTGAATGCGGTTATGTTACCTGGATAAATACTCAATTACTAGCGTGAATAACTCTTGAGAGTACTCGTTTTTTAATGTTTGGCTTAACCAAAAAATAAAAGGCCACATCAGTGGCCTAAGGGATTAATTACAAGCTGGTCGAGTTTGGTGAGCTTCGCTCTGCTCTTGATCAGGATACACTAGCTTATAGGCTTCATCTTGGATCTGTCGCCATTCATTAAAAGTTGGTTTTACAGAGTCATTAAAACCTCGTTCGCTTAATAGGTGAGTTATCATATCAGTTAAATTAGTGGGCAAAGGTTGTTGTTGGATAATCGTTGACTCCTCATTCAAGCTAAGGTTCGCCATTTTAGTATCCAGGCCATCATCAAATAAACGTCGGCATGCTTTTGGCTTAGTATTATTCGTCCACCTGGCGAGCGCATCATTCTTTTTCTTAGCAATATTGGGTCGTAATTGTTCGCTCACTGCTTGGCTTGTTCTAGCTGGAGTTATAAACAAACTAGGATAGAATCTTTCCTGCAAATCAAGGATTTTAGATGGGCTAAGTTTATTACTGGATTTTTTAACTATTTTATTCTGCATTATTATACTCTTATTGATTTTGGTTAAAAATTACTCCATGGATTTAATAAACATCCATTGAAGTTATCTAAGTTCTTTAAATTGAAGTTTCAGAGAGGCGTAGGCCTAAAGACTCTGATACACATTCCTGTCGTAGCTTTCACTGCAACCATCCATTGTGTACCATCCTGGGTAGTGAGGGCATGATAACAAAGCAACTGAAAAAAACAAGCTTTTCGGCTAAAAAAGTAAGCCTATGCTTACAAAAGATAAGGCTTTAGATTACACGGGACGACCCCAGAGTGAAAAGATGGTTAAAATAGCACCAAAGATTGTGAAATAAGAAAAAAGCTTAAGCGAGAAATTATAAAAAAGATTTGAGCGGCTTGGTTGAAAGATTTTTATCTAGCTAAGCCTTTGCAGGATTTAAGAAAAGGCTTAGCTCTGTGCTATTGACTCTATTTTACCACGCGCAGATTAGCCTTGCCTTTACCCTTTGGTTTTTGGGGCTCAGGCGGTGGAGTTTCGTCGGTTTCTTCCCCTTCAACTTCCTCTTCGCTAAAGACTACGCCTTGACCATTTTCATGAGCGTAAATTGCCAGAACTGCCTTTACCGGCGCAACGATGTAACGCACGACTCCAGAAAACCTTGCCTCAAAGGAAATCCTATCGTTACCCAGATCTAAGGCGTCAACGGCATCGGGAGAAATGTTAAGAATTATTTGACCATTTTCAACATACTGCTTGGGGACTTCTACTTCAGGGACGGTGGCATTTAAGACGATATACGGCGTAAAGTTGTTATCACACATCCATTCGTAAAAAGCGCGTAATAAATAAGGGCGGGTTGACGTCATTATAATCTCATCTCGCGTTCAATTTCAGATAAACTGGCCTTAAAGGTTTTGCGCTTGAAAATTCGTTTCATGTAATCTTCAATCGGTTTGGCTTGAGAAGGTAACTCAATTCCCATCTTAGGCAACCGCCATAGCATGGGCGCCAAGCAGCAATCGATCAAGGAAAATTCTTCACTCATAAAGAAGGGTAGTTCAGCAAATACCGGCGCAACGCTAACTAAACTATCGATCAATTCTTTACGCGCTTGCTCAGCCTCAGGCGTATTTTTAAGGATTTTACCCATCAGGCTATACCAATCCTTTTCAATTCTCAGCATCATTAGCCGGGCTCTGGCTCTTGCAACCGGGTAAACGGGGAGTAAGGGTGGATGTGGAAACCTTTCATCCAGATACTCCATGATAATCCGCGATTCATAAATGACCAGATCACGATCGGCAAGCATGGGTACCTGACCATAGGGATTCATGGCTAACAAGTCTTCAGGCTTATCATTTAAATTGACTTCAATGATCTCAGGCGTCAATCCCTTCTCAACCATTACGATACGAACCTGGTGGGAATACGGACAGACTCCTGCAGAATAGAGTGTCATGGTTGAACGCTTGGCTACTGTCGCCATGCTGGAGCTCCTCTAATTTATTTTGTTCCAATATTCGCGTTTTAACAGATATGTTAATATGGCAAAGATAACCAAAAATAACAAGACCCCAAGGCCTAAATATTGTCGCTTAAGCTTTTCTGGACTTGCAGTATAAGCCAAAAAATTAACTAAATCATTAACGGCTTGTTCGTATTCACGTGCATTTAATAAGCCGGGTTGTTTAAGGAGCAATTGTGAGTCGCTTTGGGTTTTAGCATAAACCTGTACGCCTTGTAGAGATACTAAAACATGCGGCATGGCGACTTCTGGATACAATAAATTATTGGTTCCCCAGGGCCGATTGACATCTTGGTAAAAGCTGGTTAAAAAAGTATACAACCAGTCTACGCCTCTATTTTTTGCCGCCAAGGTTAAATCCGGCGGCATGGCGCCAAACCACTTTTTTGCATCTAAGGGATCTAGAGCCGCTTGAATGGGATTGGAAACCCTAGCCTCGGGAAAAATCAAATTTTCCCGCAACAATTTTTCACTGATGCCTAAATCAACCCCTAGACGCTGATAGCGCATGTATTGTAAAGAATGGCAACCAGAGCAATAGTTCATAAATAGCTTAGCACCACGCTGCAATGAAGCCCTATCGTTTGGATGAATATGCGCAGACTTTAACTCTGCTAAGACCATTGAACTTTGCAGCAGCAGAAAACCGAGGATAACTTGTTGCCAGAGCCTTGCACGCATAACTAGGTGCTTCCTGGCAATGGCTTGGTCTTCTCGAGGGAGGTGTAAACCGGCATCAGCAGAAAAAAACCAAAGTAAAGGCCGGTATAGACTCTTGCGAGCAACAAGCGCAGCGGTGTTACCTCGGTTAAACCCAGGTAACCTAAACTTAAAAAACTTAGGCCAAACACACTCAAGCCAATTTTACTTAAAAGTCCCCGATAGCGTATGGAGCGAACCGGGCTTCGATCCAGCCAGGGCACGACAAAGAGGATTGCAATAGCAGCAGCCATGACCATTACCCCGCAGAGTTTATCGGGAACGGCCCTTAACATGGCGTAGAATGGAGTCAAATACCATATCGGATTAATATGCGAGGGTGTCTGCAGCGGGTCGGCCGGGATAAAATTGCTCTTTTCTAAAAAGAAGCCGCCAAACTCTGGCGCAAAAAATACAATACTCAAAAATACCAATAAGAAAATCGCGATTCCCCATAAATCCTTGATGGTGTAATAGGGATGAAAGGCAACTTGCTGAGAAGCCTTTAATTCTATGCCCTCGGGGTTATTAGACCCCACGTGATGTAAGGCGATTAAATGCAAGCGAATTAAAAAGCCAAATAGTAGAGGTATAGCGATCACGTGCAGGGCAAAAAAGCGCTGTAAGGTACTATTAGCTACCGAGTAATCGCCTCTGATCCAAAGCATTAATTTGGGTCCAAGCACGGGAATAGCACTGAACAAAGAGGTAATGACCTGCGCCCCCCAATAAGACATTTGCCCCCAAGGCAGCAGGTAACCCATAAAAGCCTCGGCCATGAGAAGGACAAAAAGGCCCATACCCAAAAGCCACACCAATTCTCGAGGTCTTTGATGCGAACCATAGAGTAAGGAGCGAAACATATGCAAATAAATCACAATAAAGAAAAACGATGCTCCAGTAGAGTGCAAATAACGGATCAGCCAACCATAGTTTACCTCACGCATAATGTGTTCAACAGAGGCAAAGGCTTGTTCTGCAGTTGGCGTATAATGCATGGTTAAAAATACACCCGTAATAATCTGCAAACCAAAAACAAGCAGGGCCAAGGAACCAAAAAAGTACCAAAAATTAAAATTTTTGGGGACTAAATAGTCGGTTAGAAGCAGCCTTTGCAATGGAAACCGCTGTTTAAACCAATTAAGCACGTGAGACTCCCCTGGCAGGGTTCCAATCCTCACCGATTAAGATGCGTTTCTCAGCTAAGAAGGTATAAGGCGGAACGGCCAGATTAATGGGCGCAGGCGAGCCTTTAAAGACTCGGCCTGCCAAATCAAAGGTGGAACCATGGCAAGGGCAATAAAAACCACCCGGCCAATCGGGTTTTAATTCATGGGCCTTGGGCATATATTTTGGCGAACATCCCAAATGGGTGCAAATCCCTATTAAGACCAAGTAATCGGGATTGATGGAACGATGCTCGTTATGCGCATAACCGGGTTGTTGATCGACATTTGACTCTGGATCACGTAATTGGGAGGCATGTTTATGCAATTCATCTATCATGGCCTCTGTACGCCTAATGATCCACACTGGCCTTCCTCGCCATTCAACGGTTAACATTTCCCCCGGCTGTAAATGACTGAGATCGACCTCAACGGGCGCTGCGGCCGCTTGCACCTTGGCACTGGGTAATAAGGAACTGATTAAGGGCCACGAAGCGGCTAGTATTCCTGCTCCACCCACCACTGAAGTGGCGGTCAGTAAAAACTTGCGGCGCTTTTCATCGATGGATTGATCCGACATTGAGCACACCTCGATAATTTAACTCAGCTATTTTAGCCAGATTAAGGCTAGTCTGTGAATAAAAATTAACGAGTTCTGCAAAACTAAGCTGCAGGAGCAGCACTATAATTAGCTGCATTTTCTTGACTTAAATCTCTAGTCTCAAGCTGACATGGTTTAGCTAAGTCCATGGCCTGGACTACTCGCATTTGTGGTTTAAAAAATGCCGGGGTGGTTTGCTGTTGACTGGTAAAAGGCTTTTTAACTACACACTGCTTAGTTTGCTGCCAAAAATTTTGCTGGTTGTCAGCCAAACTGCCCTGCTTCTCAACTGTCCGACTCAGCGGAATTTTAGGCTGCATGCATGAACGCGGTTTAGGTAATTGCTCCCTAGTGGTTTTGGGTTGATTGTCCATAATCGCTATTCTGGCTTCAGAAGATTCGAAATCGATGGCTTGCTTATCACCATGAGTTTTAGTAATCGCTACTACTGCTGTATTACCATAGTCCTCTTGGGGCTCATGCTCCCTGCAAGGCTGCTTGGCTACTTTTTTGGCGATTTCGACTTGAGCATGAGTAACAATTTCTATTCTTTGTTTTGCCGCTTTTAAGCGCTTGAGCTCTGTTTTCATGGCTTGGTTCATCAGCTTTAAATCATCTAAGTCTTTATCACGTTGGATGCGGACTTGCTCGGCTTTGTAGCTTGCATACGCCAATGCCCCTCCAGCTATAATACCGAACATTAGAAATACCGGATTTAAGGTCAGAACTCCAATGCCAATCCCTATGACAATGGGATGACCATGGCTAACGATATCATTCAATAAGGTGTAGGTTTTACTCGCCTTTTTAACTCCGGAAGCCGCCTTATAGGTCGTATAATTGCTACTGCCTAAACTAGTACGGTAATTGTGAATCTCAATCTGTTCGGGTTCAAGCGCGGGTTTGATGTGTTTGAGCTTATCAAGCTCTTCCTTTAAATATTCATGCTCTGCTACTAGCTCATCTTTTTTAGCATTTTGTTTAACTTCCTTATAACCACGGCGCACCAGGTTGCCTGCCGACATAAAGACAAAATAAGTTGCAATGCCTACGCCAACCCATAATGAAGCGCCACCCGTTACCGGGGAAAAATAGATACCCGCAATCACTGCAGCTAAAGCAAGCCCGGCATAAAGCAGTGTTTCCACGGCCGTAAAAGTGGCTAAGCCAAACATGGTTGGAGCTTCGTAATTGGCTTTTTGCAAGGGATTGTAAAACCGCTTACTAAAAACCGCTTGCTCAGCTTCACTGCGTTCAGGAAACTCAATGATTTCACCCGTATTGACCTTGGACAATTGTTCAAGCATTACCTGTTTTTCATTGAGTAAGGCGCTTTCCAATTCAACTGCGGCAATTTCTTTGTTGTAATCACTATTTTGGGTGAAAACTTCATCTTCCCATTTATCACGATAGTAATTCATGGTTGCAAAGCTAATGCCAAGGGCTACCCCTGCGATGACCAGCACAGGGTTTAAGGTAGAAAAACCAAAAAAGATCAAGAGAATGCTTGGCAAAAGGCTGGTCATCATCTTGATATTGCGAGAATAATTTTTCAGATCATTAAATCTATCCGTCGTTACATCCATGACCGCTTTGAATTTTTCAAATTTGGCTGAGGGCTCGGTGGTTAAAGGTGATTTTATTTCCTCGACTTTAATGGTTGCTGTTTTCTCTTCCCATGCTTTTAAAGCCTGCTCAAAGATGGCTCGGTTATCAGGTTTTAACTTAGCTAAAAGCCGGTTTTCCTCAAGCTCAACGTTAGCTTGAAGCAAGTCACGATTTTTTTGCTTTGTTTCGAGAATTTTTTTGAGCTTGGCATTCTCAGCATATTTTTGTTTACGCTCCCAAATGCCAAAAGCAAAGCCAATTACCGCACTTAAGCCCATGCAAATTGCCAAGGGTAGACTTACGGGGGCCGTTGCCAAACCAAGCCCTACCACTAGCACTAGCTTTAGGATACCGGATGTGGTGTAGGTTGCATTAGCGCCTAAATTAATTCCGGTCATGAGATAATGTAGGCCTTGTTTTAAACTAGGAATATGGCCCGCCCTATTGAAGCCGACTACAGTTGCGACAAAAAAAATGGCGCCTAAGGGCGCCATTGCAAGGAGTACGGGCCAAGTCAACCCCAATATGAGTACCAGTGATATGGCGCCCGCTAAACAACAAAGGGCTAGAATGATGGCTAGGTAAATGCCGATAAGATAATGACTGATGTTTTCAAGATTAGATGATTGCTCGTCCTGCGCTTTTTGTTCTATTCCATTGCCATTTAATTGCAATGCCGCCATAACAAGCTATTACCTTATTTAAAATGTTTATGGGAAGACATTTTAATAAAAATAAATTTCGATGCAAGCCATTTTTTGCTAGTAACTCATTGATATTGATGGGATTCAGTGAAAAATACTTTTCGCAAAAATGCACGAATCAATTTTTTAGCCGGTTTGGCCAACATTTATTCTCTTTGTCAGACCATGCTAATTTAGCCAGGACTAATTCTTCTCTTAGCTTGGCAATAGTCGGTTCAAGTATAGGATTTTTCCAGCTGACAAACTCCTATTTTTATAAATAACCGAGGATGAAATAAGAAATTATAACAACCGAGGAATGCTATTAGCTTGTTGGTCACTATCCCTTTCATTATGTATCTCTAAGCTCAGCCTAATTGCCCATTGCAACTGCTCTTCTTCAGTCAAGGTCGACTCAATGGCATCGGGATCTTGAGTCGCTGTACTGGATAATTCGGTAGGTAGTAGCGATAGGTTTTTATCCAGAGGAATGTAATCAAATTTCGGTTAAAAAGGCTGGCAAAATCTGCTCTAGACTGAGTATATATAGCAGGCTGAGGATCAATTAGTGACTAACCGATACTTGTCGAGTGATGCTAAAAATGCAGAAAAAGGGTGGGAAATCCCACCCCTTAAAGAATTAACGCTTGGAGTATTGAGTTGCACGACGAGCTTTGTGTAAACCAACCTTTTTACGCTCAACTTCACGAGCATCACGGGTCACAAAACCAGCCTTACGTAAGACACGGCGTGCAGAATTTGGTGCTAAACCATCGCTACCACCTAACTCATCTTCTTGAATTAAGGCACGGGTAATGCCTAAGCGAATAGCACCGGCTTGACCTGTAGTACCGCCACCTGCAACTGTAATATGTAAGTCGTACTTAGTAGCCACGTCAAGTAATTCAAGTGGTTGACGGACTACCATTCGCGCAGTCTCACGACCAAAATATATATCGAGTGGACGGCCGTTGACCATGATATTACCGCTACCTGGACGGATGAAAACGCGTGCAGTAGAGCTTTTACGCCGACCGGTACCGTAATGTTGTTTTAGTGCTTTCGCTCTTGCCATAATTTAGTTCCAATTAATCTTCAATATTAATAACTTGAGGTTGCTGGGCAGCATGGGGATGTTCAGTACCCGCGTAAACTTTTAATTTACGGTACATGGCACGACCCAATGGATTACGGGGTAACATTTTTTTCACTGCCAGCTCAATGATGTCACAAGGTTTTTTAGCTTGTAACTTTTCAAAACTAGTTGCCTTCATACCACCTGGATATTGGGTATGCCGATAATACATTTTATCGGTAAACTTGCGGCCAGTTACAGTAACTTTTTCCGCATTGATGACCACGATGTAGTCACCTGTATCAACGTGTGGCGTATATTCTGGCTTGTGCTTGCCTCTTAATCTTTTGGCAATTTCAGATGCTAAGCGGCCTAAGGTCTTGCCAGCGGCATCAACGATATACCAATCACGCTTTACAGTTTCGGGTTTTGCGCTAAACGTTTTCATTATATTTCCACTATCAAAACATGTACTTTGAAGAAAAGGATGTCGAATTTTACAGAAGCTTTGCTAAATATACAAGAGATAAGATCGATCTTTTACAGCTTATTCGCAAAAAATTATAGCTAGCCTGCGTTTTCTTAGCAAAAACTCTGTTTATATCATAAGCAGAAATTGTGCAATGTCAAATGCTCTTTCCCTAATACTCTAGATTATAACGATTATTTTCGTCATGCAGGTAAATTTTTACCTCTTAAGATTACCTTAAGGAAACTATATTATATTTAGCCAACTGATAACTCACAATAACTATTTAAAGGGCGCATGAGCATGAAAAAATCTGACTTAAAATTTTATATTGACCATTATAATAACAATAAGGGCTTGTTTAGATGGCTGATAGTTAATCATCCGCAAATGGTTAAACTAATGAAAATTTATAGTAATCTTAAATCTGTTGAAGACAATGAAGATTTATCTGAGATAACCATCAATGCAATAAAAAAAATCATAGCTAATACTATAGGCAGTAGCTTAACCACTGATATCATGACCTCCATAGCAAAGCAGCTGGAAAATGAGGAAGGTAATAAAAAAATACTCATGGCCGCGAAAAAACACGACTCAAAACGTGAGGCAAAGAAAAAATTTCACATGGAAAACAGGCATTTATTTGCCTACATTCTAAGAGGCAACGATAGCGCTGGGCTCGAGAAATGGCTAGAAGAAAACCCCAACCTTGACTCAAGAGAGCAAGCCAGGGTATTACAGTTACTCAAAGAGGCCATTGAAAGTCCCCCTAAAGATATACTCAAACATCACCTTATCTACACTCTACTCCATACTTCTCATAAACAGGTTCAAGACCTTATCCTAAATCAGTATGGTCCCGCTATCTTAGGTATGCTTATTAAACATAAGCGCGACATTCTAGCGAACAATTTAATGGCATTGGGAGTAAATCCTATTAAACCCTATGATGCCAACCACGTTAAACTGATTTACGAAGATGGCAAAAAACCCTTCCAGGAATTTCATGGGATATGTGGACTTAGCGTCGCAGCTGCGATGGGTGATGAAAAGCTGCTTACCACTATGGTAAAATTAGCTGATAAAATGCCTAATATAAATCCTGAGCATACTCCTAAAAAGCTTAGAGAAATTACTCAGGTAAAAACAGCAGCTTTTCATCAAGCACTATCCGCTTGTCAACCCGCTTGCGCTGAAATACTACAAAAATATGTAGACTATGATCTAAAAAATATTAAGGGTGAAAGGGCTATCAATTTGGCACTTAAGGGCTTAGCAAACTATTGTACAGATTTCTCAGCCACATCCGATCGAGATTACTTCGCCAAGATTTTTAAATCGCTTGAGCTAGTGAAAACATGCTTAGAAAATACCCCTTCCTTTCCACTCAAGAATTCAATGGACCGTGAAGATTTAGCTAGGTTTTTATTTGCAATGCTTGATGTTTTTATCGATTATCGTAGCCTTAACAACTCCGCCATTATGGATAGTTTGACCCTACAATTTGCTAGTGTCCTAACTGAATTCATTCGAGCACAAGCTGTAAGCTTGAATACTTTGTTTACGCCTCCTCAAGCACGTGCATCTTTAAGTTTGGCACAACTCCTCGATAATACTAGTGGAGTACTTGTGTATCATATCAATCGAGCTTTAAGCAGTCAGCAAAGCATTGGCCAGAGCCATCGTTTATTTAGCCTAGATCCTCAACCTTCTAAAACTGGAACGAAGTCTATTCTTAAAAAAGCTAGCTCATTTGAAAAAAGCCAATTATCTACAAGAGAAGAAACCTCACCACAAGCTAGAGTTAGCTTTGAGCTATAGACTTTTCTGGCAGCTAAACTCTTATAGGGTTTAGCTGCCAGTGTTTTTTAAGTAGAGATTATTTTAGATTCTAGCCATTACTTTTTTCCAACAGGTAAATTATATGCTGTTAAGATTACCTTAAGAAAACTAGCCTATAATTAAAAATGTAAACGCTCTTTGGGTGGTTAAATTAATAACGAGACATAAAAATGAATAAATCTGACTTAGCTTTATATATCTACAACTATAATCTTGAAAAAAGCTTTTTTAAAAAATTGACTAATAGCAATCATCCGCAAATGCAAGAGCTTATCGACTTTTATTATCAGCTTGAGATGCCTAATAATCAAAAGTTTGACAAAACAACTATCAACACTATAAGAAGTATTATCAACAAAACTTCAGGCAATGGCTTGACTGCCACGATAATGCGTGAAATTCAAACTCAGCTTAATAATGAGGAAGAAGCACCTTATAACACCAACAAGTTTTTACTTATACATATTCTAGAACACAATGATAAATCTGGGCTCAAAAAATGGCTAGCGGCTAATCCTCAACTCGATCAAAGAAATCAAGGCCTAGTATTACGTTTACTGCAAGATGCCATTGAAAAAGCTTCTCGTGATAAATATAGACTTCAGCTTGTCGACGCTCTGCTTACAACCGAACATACACAGATCCGCGAGCTTATTTTAGGACCTTGTGGACGTGGTATTTTATGTATGCTCATAAAACATGGTTTTGATGAGCAGGCAAAATTTTTAACAGATCATGGGGTAAGTCCAAATCGACCTTACAATGCTAACCGTGTTAATATAGTTTATCCTAATGGTACAAGACCCTTCCAGGAATTTCATGGCACTAGCGGGCTTAACATTAAAGATAATATAGTTAAGGAGAAGATTCATAACACCAATAAGGAATTATTTCAGCAAATTCTGCAAAAAAATGCTAAATCCAGTCTTGAAAACTGGCTAGAGGCTAATCCTCAACTCGATCAAATAAAAAAAGGCCAAATATTACTTTTACTCATACAAGCAATTGAAAAAGCGGCCAAAGATGATGGCAAACTTCTGCTTGTGGACGCCCTGCGCACAACTACACATAGACAGGTTCGCGAGCTTATTTTAAGACAATACGGCCCAGGTATTTTATGTATGCTCATAAAACATGGATTTAATGAGCAAGCAAAACTTTTAATGGAGCAAGGGGTAGACCCAACTCAAGCTTACAATGCTAACCTTGTTGATCTTGCTTATCCCAATGGAAAAAGACCCTTTCAAGAATTTCATGGTGTTAGTGGACTTAAAGTTGCGGCAGGACTTACTGATAAGCAATTATATAAATTTATAGTCGAAAAGGAAAAATCTCACGATGCCAATAGGATTTTATTTACGCAACTTCTGCAAAAAAATGATAAATCTACGCTTGAAAAATGGCTAGCCGCCAATCCTCAACTCGATCAAAGAAAACAAGGCCAAATATTACTTTTATTCATACAAGCAATTGAAGGAGCTGTCCGCGATAAGGATAAACTTCAGCTTGTCAACACTCTGCTCACAACTACCCATAATCAAACCCGCAAGCTTATCTTAGAACAATACGGCACGGGTATTTTATGTATGTTGCTAGAACATAAGCTCACCACTCAGGCAAAATATCTACTGAAGAATGGAGTAAGTCCTATTAAGCGTTATAATGCCGATCTAGTTAACCTAGCCTATAAAGATGGCAAAAAACCCTTCCAGAAGTTTCATGGTCTTTGTGGACTTAGTGTCGCAACTAGAGTTGCTGATAATGAACTATTTAAAAATATGGCACGAGCTGTTGATGAAATTAACGACTCGAAACTTGTTGAAGAGCGTACTACTGCAAAAACATTGGCTTTTTACCAAGCGCTAGCCGATTATCAACCTGATCGCGCTATAAAGTTACAAAAACATGTAGACTATGACCTGAGAAACACTAATGGTGAAAGAGTTAGCAATTTAGCATTGAAAAGTTTAACAAACTTTTCTACTCGCTATTCTCCTAAATCTGACTCTAATTACTTTAACAAAATTTCCCGGTCGCTTGAAGTAATCGCAGTATGTTTAGAAAATACTCGCTCTTTTAGTTTCAACGACTCAAATGATAAACAAGATTTTGCCAACTTTTTATTTAAGATGACTGCCATTTTTACCGCTTACCCTAATATGGGTGAAAAAAACAAATCTGCAGAATTAAAAGAGCAATTTGCTAATATATTAACTCACTTGATTAAAGCCAAGGTATTAAGCTGTGATACTTTGTTTACACCCCAGATACATATTAAATCCTTAACTCCAAACACAACTCTCAATAAAACTGATTCTGTTACTAATAAATCCTTAAGTTTGTACAAAATTCTTGATGATATGGATCCAGAGCTTGCTCAAGAGCTCAAAGCCCTTGAAACTACTGGTATTTCAAGGGAACGTAATCAAGGTCAAGCTAAAATGGGCCCTACTTTTTTCTCTAGATCTATTGACAAGAAGACTCAAGGCTCAAATCACGAGACAAGTCATGAATCTTCACCACCTAGCCCTAAGGTTGTTAAATTTGATATGTAAAAAACCCTGGCAGCTAAATTAGTACTAATTTAGCTGCCCAGCTTAAAGGTAATACAACCCCAACAAAATTTACTATGAGATCAAACAACAGCGCGACTTACCCTTTTAGCCTGCTATTCATTGATTAATTTAACTCTGTACACGACAAAAATTCATAATGCCATCCTCTGAGGTGTCGTGATAGTAAGTAACTGTATACAGTGTTTCATTTGTTTCGTGTTGTGTTTACCCAGCAAGAGCATCTCGCGCATAAAATCTAAACCATAGCGAAAGAAGGTATGTTCAGGCCGTTTGCTCTGACGAAATTGCTTAAACCGAATAGGTACCTGTAATGCCAGCCATTCGCCCACCTTATGCATCCAAGCAAAACCGATGGCCAATAAGGCCATGAGTTTGGCAATACGTGCAGGCGCTGTCATATGTGTATCCTCAAATCGAAAGCCTCGACCTTTTAATCCTTGAAAGAGATTTTCGACTTCCCACCGACGTAAATAGATAGCAATCGCTTGTTTAGGCTGCGCATTACTAGCCACAATCATCAGCTCACCTCGCTCGGAGCGTGCGCCTGTTAAATAGACTTTCTGGCCAAATACCCACACAGTCATGCCAAAGGGTTGACTGGTTTTCACGGCCAGGTCGTTAAAAAGCTGCTTAGCCTTGCACCATTTTTTATCTTTTATCGTTACCTGACTATTCTCTTTGATACGAATATAAAAGGGTATATGCTGGGCAAGAAGGTAACCAAACAATTTACCATTGGCAAACTCACGGTCAGCCAGTACACCTGCTATTAGCTCATTACCAAACGTATGGATAAATTGCGCTAACAACGCTTTTTGCTCTTCATAGCCTGTGCTACCTTCTTTATTGAGCACCTGCCAGAATAGCGGTATTGCCAACCCCTCATAGGCTATCGATAACATAAACACATTTTTGACCTGCTTACCCCAATACCAGTGTGTTCTATCAATAATCATATAACAACGACCCCCTGGCTTAATAAACAACCCAAACAGCCAGCGGGCAAGCAGCACATAATCTAGCTCAACCTTTGCAAAAAACCGCTGTAGCCTGCGATAACGTGAGCTCTCCTTCGCGTCACTGGCAAAGCTCAATGCTATCTCTTGTAAATTTACCGACCGTATCGCTATCATCCCTAATAGCATCCGTGCAAAACAATTTATCCGTGCCTTGTTTAATCCCAAAGAGCCGTTTAAACTAGTGATTAACCCGTTGATAGAGCGCATCATAACCTCCTAGTATCCTTAGTCAGATCACTAGAAAGTTTACGCCTCTATCTGCGGGTTTTGCTACCCCCATTTAATTCCTTACCTCTTTTTTTGTCGTGTACAGAGGAAGATTTATCTGAAATCACTATCAATGCAATAAAAAAAATCATAGCTAATACTATAGGCAGTAGCTTAACCACTGATATCATGACCTCCATAGCAAAGCAGCTGGAAAATGAGGAAGGTAATAAAAAAATACTCATGGCCGCGAAAAAACACGACTCAAAACGTGAGGCAAAGAAAAAATTTCACATGGAAAACAGGCATTTATTTGCCTACATTCTAAGAGGCAACGATAGCGCTGGGCTCGAGAAATGGCTAGAAGAAAACCCCAACCTTGACTCAAGAGAGCAAGCCAGGGTATTACAGTTACTCAAAGAGGCCATTGAAAGTCCCCCTAAAGATATACTCAAACATCACCTTATCTACACTCTACTCCATACTTCTCATAAACAGGTTCAAGACCTTATCCTAAATCAGTATGGTCCCGCTATCTTAGGTATGCTTATTAAACATAAGCGCGACATTCTAGCGAACAATTTAATGGCATTGGGAGTAAATCCTATTAAACCCTATGATGCCAACCACGTTAAACTGATTTACGAAGATGGCAAAAAACCCTTCCAGGAATTTCATGGGATATGTGGACTTAGCGTCGCAGCTGCGATGGGTGATGAAAAGCTGCTTACCACTATGGTAAAATTAGCTGATAAAATGCCTAATATAAATCCTGAGCATACTCCTAAAAAGCTTAGAGAAATTACTCAGGTAAAAACAGCAGCTTTTCATCAAGCACTATCCGCTTGTCAACCCGCTTGCGCTGAAATACTACAAAAATATGTAGACTATGATCTAAAAAATATTAAGGGTGAAAGGGCTATCAATTTGGCACTTAAGGGCTTAGCAAACTATTGTACAGATTTCTCAGCCACATCCGATCGAGATTACTTCGCCAAGATTTTTAAATCGCTTGAGCTAGTGAAAACATGCTTAGAAAATACCCCTTCCTTTCCACTCAAGAATTCAATGGACCGTGAAGATTTAGCTAGGTTTTTATTTGCAATGCTTGATGTTTTTATCGATTATCGTAGCCTTAACAACTCCGCCATTATGGATAGTTTGACCCTACAATTTGCTAGTGTCCTAACTGAATTCATTCGAGCACAAGCTGTAAGCTTGAATACTTTGTTTACGCCTCCTCAAGCACGTGCATCTTTAAGTTTGGCACAACTCCTCGATAATACTAGTGGAGTACTTGTGTATCATATCAATCGAGCTTTAAGCAGTCAGCAAAGCATTGGCCAGAGCCATCGTTTATTTAGCCTAGATCCTCAACTCTTTAAAACTGGAACGAAGTCTATTCTTAAAAAAGCTAGCTCATTTGAAAAAAGCCAATTATCTACAAGAGAAGAAACCTCACCACAAGCTAGAGTTAGCTTTGAGCGATAGACTTTTCTGGCAGCTAAACTCTTATGGGTTTTAGCTGCCAGTGTTTTTTTAAGCAGAAATTATTTTAGAGTCTAGCCATGATTTTCCAAAAGGTAAATTTTTAGTTGTTAAGATTACCTTAAGGAAAATGCTCTATACTTAAAAATGTAACTAAGTACATAACTAATAACGAGAATGAAGATGAAAAAATCAGACCTATTGAACTATATTCAGCGATACAATAAGAGCAAGGGTTATTTTAGAAGCTTGACCGGTCGCAATCACCCCCAGATGCAAAAGCTCATTAACCTTTATAATCTTCTGGATCCAAATGCTAAAGATGATCCAACAATAGATCAAATAACTATCAACTCTATAAATAAAATTATCCAAAATACTACAGACAATGGCTTAACCAGACAAATAATGGTTGATATTGCAACACAGCTTAATAACGAGCAGCGAGAAGCATTTCATACTGCCAATAGAGAATTATTTAACCAATTTTTTAAAAAGGATGATGCTCCAGGTCTGCATAAATGGTTAACTGAAAATAAGCAACTCAGCACTAGAAGCGAAATGAGGGTTTTAAATTTACTTAGCGCTGCTATTTCTAAAAACAAACCCAAGCTTATCAATGCTTTGCTGACCACTTCACATCCACAGGCTAAACAGCTCATTACCCAACAATATGGAACCGGTGTTTTATGTATGCTGTTGGATCATGGGTTTGTCACACAGGCAAAGTATTTATTGCAACAAGGCGTAAGTCTTACCAAGCCTTATGATAGAAGTTCAACTTTAGCCAATTCTATTCTTAAAAATGGAGTGAAGGTACCTTTTGATGAATATGATCGCGTCAATGGTTTAACAATCGTGTCTTCCAATCGACATGCGAAAATTTTTGAGGAGATAAAACACTTTGATCGTGGCAATAATCAGGATAGAACTTTAGCTTTTCAGCAGGCCTTACTAGAATGCCAACCTGAAATTGCGCGAGCCTTATGGGCTAAGGGTGTAGACCTTAATTTTGTCAATGGGCAAGGAGAAAGAGCCGTAAATCTAGCCCTTACCGGTTTAAGTGATTATTATGAACGTTGCAAGTCGCAGCCTAGTGCAGAATATTGCCGTACAATTTGGCAAAGTCTCGTTTTAACTTCTGCATGCATAACAGATACTCGTGATTTTAATCTCAATAATCCACGTGATAAAGCCGATTTTTCCCATTTTGTAATCAGCATGGCTCAGGCTATAGGCAGTGACAAGATTAAAAATGATCAATTTTATGGCATAGATATCAGGAAAGTATTTAAGGGTATTTTAACTCATTTAATTGAAAACAATCAGTTAAACCACAAAACACAGTTAACTACTGTATCTGGGCAGTCTTCAGCATCCTTGTACGATATTCTCAATAAGTTTGATCCAGACCTTGCGAATGATATCAAAGCCCTTGATACTCAGATAAAGGCTAGTTCCAGCCAGACCAAAGCTAAAACGCAGCTGGGTTTATTTACTCTCAAAGCCATTCTTAAGCAAGCTTCAAGCACGGCGATGAAGGAAACTAAACCTAGCCCTAAGGTTAGATTTGACATGTAAAAAACCACCGGCAGCTAAATTAGTATTAGTTTAGCTGCCAAATTTAAAATAACACCACTGCAAACAAATTCACTATCGGATGGATTAACGGCATTCTTCATTTTAATCGGCTATCCATTGACTCATTTAACCTCTCGGTCCTTCTGTTAATAAAATCTTGAAAAAAAGCGTATAATCTAAGCAAACCACTTATTTTAATTATAAAAGTATGCAAAAAATAGAATTATACGCTTACCTCAAACAATATGCTGATGCCAGAAGCCGATTTAAGCAATTATTTGAAAATAATCCAGCCATAAATCAATTGAGAAAAATTTATCATGGCTTAGGTAGCCTGCAAGCACACGAGGAATTGTCAGAAAATAGTATTCTTGAAATCATAAAGCTGGCTAATAAGCCTTGTAAACATGCGCTTACCTGTAGCCTGTTACAGCAAATTTCCCACCAGCTTTTCTTAGAACAGAGTCTAAAAACTGGAGAAGGTGACACATTTAAACACTGGCTAACTCATGAGCTCAAATTAGATACAGAGCAAATCAATCAGGTACTGGCCCTTATCAACCATACAGAACGCCTGGAACTTGCCAAATTGCTTTCCCAGGTTGAAACTGCAGACGTTCATCAATGCATTTTAAATGCAATGGGAAGCAGAATCGTACATCGATTATTAGATAATAGAGCCCCTGAACTCGCCGAGATCTTCCTAAAGCAAGGCGTGGACATTTATTGCAAGGATGGAACCTCGACCATTATAGAACGAGCTGCTAGGCATGAATATGGCCCAACCCATATTTTTACTTGGTTACTAAATTATGACAGAGGTACAACCTTACAAAGAACACTTCTTGTGCATGACTTATTGATGCGAGCCGATTATGTTAAGACATTGAGACTAATGATCCATAGCGTGGATTTCGATCTCAGCGATCAACAGCACAGATGTGTCCTAAGTCACGCCTTTATCGGCTTCAATTTATTTCTTACGCTAAAAACAGAGTCAGAGTTTTTTCAAGGCCTAGATGTTATTCTACAGGGTGCGAAAAAAACCGCTTCTTTTAACTTTAAGGCAAAGCAAAATCAGCTTGATTTTTGTTATTTTTTACAACGTTGTGTGGCTGCATTTGAGCTGCAAAAATTTGGCCAACAAATCAAACCACCTTTGTTAGCCGTCATAACCGAGCTTATCATTGTTCATGATTTAGATACTACCATGCCCATGGCGAGCCAACTTGAAACACCCATGACAATTTATGAGTTCCTCCAAGAAGCTGATAAGGAGTTTGCTGGTCAGGTCTTAGATATTGAGGAAAATAAAAAAATCATGCGCTATCAACGCAGTGCTGAGACAAGCATTAATTTTTTTACTAAAATAGAGCCTCAATCTCTAATAGCTCTCGAAAAGCAAAAATATGTCTGCTCTCCAGAGTCTAGCTGCGAATTTAGCTTTACTAGATGAAAAATAACAGAATGCATGGCCCAATTTTAGAGATATTGGCTTAATAATACCAAAAGGTATTTGCTTTAAAGATATCTTAAGCTTTAACCACTGTAATAGTAATAATTATAATATGGAGTTATAAGATGCTTAAATGTGATTTAAAATTCTATCTGGATCAATATTCCAAAAACAAGGGCTGGTTTGTATCAAGACTGACTAATGACAGTGAACAAATTAAGCAGCTTAAAGTTTTATACTCTCAGTTAAAAAATTTTTATGGGGCCGAAGTATTGCCGAAAAACCACATTCGGAAAATAGAAGCGATAGCTTATACGCCTACCACTGACAAACATACAGCCAGGATAATAGTTCAAATAAGGCAGCACCTTGCAGATTTTCAAGCGGGTAAAGAGATTTGTTATTCAACTACACATTTAATAACACGTTTAGACAAGCTACAAACTTGGTTAGCAGACAAGCTCAAACTTGATCAAAAAAGTATCCATAAATGTATCGCATTTCTTGATGGTGATTTACGTATGCTCATGGGCAAAGAAATGGCGGTTATAAACAATACTGAGCTTAGTAATTACATTATCGATAATTATGGCTGTAAAATTTTGTGTGCACTAAGTCAGCATGGACAGCTTAAACCTATTGAGCTTCTCTTAAAACAAGGCGCAAATATATATAAGAAATATCATGAAGGAGCGATTTCTCCTATAGCATATGTTGTCATAACCAAGCCTGAAAATTGGCAAAAGATCCTTAAATTGTTTATGAAATATGATCGAGGCACGGTTCAAGAAAGGTCACTTGCCTTTTGTCAGATGATAAGTCCTGAAATGTATAAGCTTGTACTACTGATGCAAAAAAAACCCATTGACTTCAATTTAAGAGCAACTTTAAATTTGAATGCCTTAGGCTTTGCTTTTACGACGTGTGCTCCGATTTTTAACTATTTATCTGCTAGTGAACTCTCTATAATGCTTGATATTATTTGCTCTTTCATCGCTAAGGTCACCGATTTTGATATTAGGGATCCAAATGATAATCAAAACTTTTCAATATTTATTAAAACTATTGTTACGGTATTTAAAGATGAAACCTATGGTGCCAAGATAAAGGAACAGCTTCTTGATATTTTAACCGAGCAAATAGTAACCCATAAATTAGCGCTTGCTAGTCCAATCTCAATTAATAACCAACAAACAACGTCATTTCATGAGTTTCTCAACACCGTAGATGCCGAGTTCGCCGAAAAAATCAAGGTGGTTGCAGAAAATCCGAATATTATCCGTTATCAACGCGAGGCTAAACGTAGGCCTAATTTCTTTAATAATAAAGATCCGCAGCTACTTATAGCTACAGAAGCTGAAAAATGTACACCCGCAAAGGATTCAGTTTGTACTATAAAATTTAATCTTTGACCAAACAGACTTAGCCAACGGCTAAATCGCCCCAGTAAGCTTGAAGGATGGCAAGCATGGCTAGACCTGCAGTTTCAGTGCGAAGAATACGTGGCCCCAATTTTACTTCAATAAACCCATGTTGCTGAGCTGTCTTGAGCTCGGCTTGGGTTAAGCCGCCCTCAGGCCCTATCAATAAGGTGACACTTTTCACTTCGGGCTGAGTTTCGTATAAGTTGGCCAGAGATCGGGTTGCATAGGGTGAAAGCACCAAGCAAAGACCCTGTTGGCAAGCCAGCCAGCTATTCAAATCGGTAACAGGTTGTAAGCTTGGCAGCTGGTTGCGAGCGCATTGTTCGCAGGCGCTGCTAATGATCCCCTGCCAATGCTCGCATTTTTTTTCAAGTCTTGCGGGTTCAAGCTTAACGCCACAGCGCTCGCTAAACAAGGGCGTAATGCTCGTAACTCCCAATTCAACGGCTTTTTGAATGGTTAAATCCATCTTCTCGCCGCGGGAAATGACCTGACCCAGTGAGATCTTGAGCTGAGATTCTGCCTCTCGAGCAACGAATTCCAGCACCTCTACCTTGGCGCCCTGGCGATTGAGCTCCAGCAATTTAGCCTTATACTCCCCGCCTTGGCCATCGAAAAGAGTCAGTGGCTGGCCTGGACTTAAACGCAACACCTTGAGATGGTTAAAACCTCTGGAATCCAGTTGTTCAACTGCACCAACACGTAAGGGCTGCGAGCAATGGATTCTAATCTCTCGCATGCACTAAACACCTGCCTCTGCCCGCAGCAGCTCTGCCTTATCGGTACTTTCCCAAGGAAAATCCTTATCCTCACGCCCAAAGTGACCATAGGTGGCAGTGGCTTGATAGATGGGCTGCTGCAAATTCAGCATTTTGATAAGTCCCCGCGGCCTCAAATCAAAATTACGCCGCACTAATTCAACAATGTGAGCGTCACTGATTTTACCCGTACCAAAGGTTTCTATGCTAATAGAAGTAGGTTCAGCAACACCGATGGCATAGGAAACTTGAATTTCGCAGCGTTCCGCAAGTCCAGCGGCAACGATATTCTTTGCCACATAGCGGCCTGCATAAGCGGCCGAGCGATCAACCTTGGTGGGATCTTTACCCGAAAAACAACCGCCTCCATGCCTGGCCATACCGCCATAGGTATCGACAATGATCTTACGTCCGGTAAGGCCACAGTCGCCCAGTGGTCCGCCTATGACAAAGCGGCCGGTTGGATTAACCAGATATTGGGTTTTTTTATCCAGCCATTCTTCTGGAAGCACGGGTTTGATGAGCTCTTCTATCACCGCTTCAACCAGATCAGCTTGAGCGATTTCAGGGGCATGCTGGGTTGATAACACTACGGTATCTATGCCTATGGGTTTACCCTGACTGTATTTAAAGGTTATCTGGCTTTTGGCATCGGGTCTAAGCCAAGGCAAAATACCCTTTTTACGTAATTCTGCCTGCCGTTTAACCAGACGGTGAGCATAGGTAATAGGCGCAGGCATTAAAACCGGTGTTTCATTGCTAGCATAGCCAAACATCAAACCTTGATCCCCTGCGCCCATTTCCTCTTCATTGGGTCTATCCACGCCCTGAGCTATATCCGGTGATTGTTTACCTATGGCGGTTAAAACGGCACAGGAGTCGGCATCAAAACCCATTTCCGAGCTCGTATAGCCAATGTCTCTTACCGTATCGCGCACAATCTGCTCGATGTCGACCCAGGCATTGGTGGTAATTTCTCCCCCTACAAAAACCATGCCGGTTTTCACCAAGGTTTCACAAGCCACTCGACAGTTTGGATCTTGCCTTAAAATGGCATCAAGTACAGCATCGGAAATTTGATCGGCAATTTTATCGGGATGACCTTCAGACACAGACTCAGACGTAAACAAATGAAATTCTTGCATTTTTACTTAACCCCAGTAAGTCTTATGTCATGCATTGTATAGAAAAGTTTTTTAACGGTCACGCTAAAACAATCAAGCCTTCCTCGTTTTTCCAAAATTTATTTTTTGTTGTTAATAATTGCTTAAGCTTTGTTAAGTTATGATTTTTAAGTTGCTATCTTTCCTCTCGCTATCACTTTATTTTTGGAGAAAACCATGGGTAAAAATAATAAAAAAATTGTTGAAACTACAAGTTCAACTGCCGCTACGGTAACATCAGAATCTTCTACAACACAAAGTGCAACCCAAAAATCAACCACGCCAACCTTTAACACTCCAGGATTAACCAAGCCCGATTTAACCCGGCTGCTTCTCAAGTGGGAGCAAGCCTTACAACTACTAGAACCGTTTACCGCTCAACTCTCCCAAAAGGCAACCTCGACTGGAAACGCAGAAGACGACATCATTTTAGAAATTTGTTTGCAAAAACTTAACACAACTAAGCTCGGGATTAAGCTGTTAAAAAGATTACTCGAATTGCAAACTCAACATAGTTCTGCTCCACTCGGCGCCATTGGCTTAGCTGAGTTGAAAAAAATAGCCGAAACTTTTTATAAAGAAATTCTCAAAAATCACGGTGAATTCGAAAAATTTGCTCCACTTTACCAGACCATAGAAGAAAAATTAAACCAAACTAAACTACTTGAGGCCAGTTCAACTCATGCTGGAACGCTTTTAAATAAAATTGGCAAAGATCTTACCCAACAAATTTTGCAAGTGGTTCAATCTGATTTAAGTGAGCTAGCAAATGTAGCTGCGGAACAAGGCTTAATCAATAGGATTAGCGGTGGCTGGAAACATTATGATATTTGTGATTTTTATCTAAACGACTACTGGCTAGGCGATTCCCCGCTATCTCTACAGGACATAATAAAAAATCCTGTGTTTACTGATTTCTCAAGTAAACACTATGATGTAGCAGAAGATTTGGCTGAAGAAAAATTAGATGCATTAATAAAATCGGTATTGGCATCGCCTGTACCTCTACTGGTTTTTCCCATTTTATTTAGTGGGCTGTGCCATGATAAAGCGCAAACTATTAAATTAGCGACTAAATATAAAGAAGAAATTGCACAATTTTTAAATCCTAAGACATTACTTAAATTAGTAAACATGCGTAATACGGAAGCTAAAAAATCGGTTGCATATAATAAATGTGAATCATTTCTCACTAGCTATTATCATATCGCCTATGCTTGTTTTGATTTGGAAGAGTTATTAAAGCAATCATACCATGAGTTTGTGACAGTTGATTTAACTATGGAGACGCTTATAGCCCATAGAAAGGCCATTCAAAAAGAAACTCAAGAAATTCTTAAGCTCCTTGAGCATAAATCAAAGATATGGCTATCTGCGACAACATTGTATTTGGCTAAAACCAGCTACATTTTTCAAACCAAATCCATAGACAAACTGGAGCTTTTACCGCCTGCAGAGAGGGCCCCCATAAAAAAAGCCATAGAACAAAGGACAAAGGCGGAACTTTCAATAAAGCTACCACCGAAGATAGTATTTGATGATTTTAGTTATTTGGAAGATTTAGTTTATTTTGGTTTATATATTGATGACTACAATAGTTTTGCGCAGATAATAGACAAACATAGCCAAATAATTTTTCAACTAACGCCTCCGCAAGATAGCCTACATCAAGCCATTAATAATTTTATAATAAAGCTTAATCAAATTTTTAAGCTTAGAGAATTAACTCAATTGCGGGTGCTTAATCCAACAAAACTAGCCGAAATATTAAATTTGTTGACACTGGTGCCAGTTAAAATACAGCAAGATAACAAGGCGAAAATTCTCAGCAAAGTTATTGCTAATTTGACATCATTATTAACCCTTAACTCTCAAATTAAGCTGGCTGAATATCAAGAGATGCAAACCATTTTAGCCAACTACACTGATAAACTGGCGCCAAACCATTACCAAAAATTAGCCCAGGCCATAAACTCAGAGCTCGCCCCAGCCGCTAAAAAGGAACTGACTCAGCTAACCGCCTTACTCAACATCCAACAATTTAGTAACTTGGCCGAGCTAAAAAATCTGATCACGCGCATCCATGAGCTACAGCAAATTAGCAATACCACGGCAAAAACCACTGTTGACTGGCCAAAAGCCCTAGATAAGGTTTTCGCTAGCGCTAAGCATGGCCTAGAGCAACCATTGCAAGATATCCTCAAACATGTCGAGACGCTGGCAAACAATAGTCCCCTCAAGACCAGTTTGAAAAATTACTTAGTGGTTTTCCAAATGACCCATAAGCAATGCCTCGCGCTCAAACAAGAGCTCTTGCAAGCCAAGGGTCAATTGACCCCTCATCTCCAGAAAAAGATCTTAGACTTGTTGGCTCATTTTGCTAAATATCCGCAGTCCTTAAAAGCCGAGCTCATTGAGCTATTAAAAAG
>Ga0222428_100065_pt1 | contig 210183 bp, 200 predicted proteins | sample 2B5Ametagenome_FD_182471 | JGI IMG/M metagenome (GOLD analysis project Ga0222428, IMG submission 182471) | Enriched microbial communities from leaf-cutter ant dump, University of Wisconsin, Madison, United States - 2B5A (version 2) | ecosystem: Environmental > Terrestrial > Nest > Insects nest...
CCGAGCCGCATCGGCAGACCAAGGCGCAGACCCATCTCATCGAGTCCTCGAACGCCTCGTTCCGCGACATGCTGGCCCGCTTCAACCGAAAAACAAAGCGGGCCTCCAAGTCACTCGAAATGCTTCAGATCACAATCGACATCTTCATCGCAAGAAAGCGCCTCGCGAGTCCAAGATGAACAATCCCCCTTGTGGGGAGGGATTTAGGGAGGGGTCTTCGCGTCAGCGCGTCAGCCGCTTGTAGGTCACGCGCTTGGGGTTCACCGCGTCCGCGCCGAGGCGGCGGATCTTGTCCTGCTCGTAGTCCTCGAAGTTGCCCTCGAACCATTCGACATGGCTGTCGCCCTCGAAGGCGAGGATATGGGTGGCGAGGCGGTCGAGGAACATGCGGTCGTGCGAGATGATGACGGCGCAGCCGGCGAAGTTTTCCAGCGCGTCTTCCAGAGCGGCCAGCGTTTCCGTGTCGAGGTCGTTGGTCGGTTCGTCGAGCAGGATGACGTTGTAGCCGCCCTTCAGCATCTTGGCGAGGTGGACGCGGTTGCGCTGGCCGCCCGAGAGCGTGCCGACCTTCTGCTGCTGGTCGCCGCCCTTGAAGTTGAAGGCGCCGCAATAGGCGCGGCTGTTCATCTCGTGCTTGCCGAGCTTCAGGACGTCGTTGCCGCCGGAAATCTCCTCCCAGACGGTCTTGTCGCCGCCCAGCGCGTCGCGGCTCTGGTCGACATAGCCGAGGTCCACCGTCTCGCCGACGGTGATCGAGCCCGAATCGGGCTGCTCCTGCCCGGTGATCATGCGGAAGAGCGTCGTCTTGCCGGCGCCGTTCGGGCCGATGACGCCGACGATGCCGCCCGGCGGCAGCTTGAAGGTGAGGTTCTCGATGAGGACGCGGTCGCCATAGGCCTTGGTGAGGTTTTCCGCCTCGATGACCGTATTGCCGAGGCGCTCGCCGACCGGGATGACGATCTGCGCGTCGCCGGGCCGGCGGTCCGCCGCCGCCTTCACCAGTTCGTCATAGGCCTTGATGCGGGCCTTGGACTTGGCCTGGCGGGCCTTGGGCGAGGAAGCGATCCATTCCTGCTCGCGCGAGAGCGCCTTCTGGCGGGCGCCCTCCTCGCGCTCCTCCTGCGCCATGCGCTTGGCCTTGGACTGGAGGTAGGCGGAATAGTTGCCCTCGTAGGGAATGCCGCGGCCGCGGTCGAGCTCGAGGATCCAGCCCGTGACGTTGTCGAGGAAGTAGCGGTCGTGGGTGATCATCAGCACGGAGCCCGGATATTCGCGCAGGTGCTTTTCGAGCCAGGCGATCGTCTCGGCGTCGAGGTGGTTGGTCGGTTCGTCGAGGAGCAGCAGGTCCGGCTGGGCGAGCAGCAGCTTGCAGAGCGCCACGCGGCGCTTTTCACCGCCCGAAAGGCTTTCCACGCCCGCGTCGCCCGGCGGGCAGCGCAACGCGTCCATCGCCATCTCGACCTGGCTTTCGAGGTCCCAGAGGTTCTGGCTGTCGATGATGTCCTGGAGCTTTGCGCCCTCTTCCGCCGTCTCGTCGGAATAGTTCATCATCAGCTCGTTGTAGCGGTCGAGGATCGCCTTCTTGGCGGCAACGCCCTCCATGACGTTTTCGAGCACCGTCTTGGACGCATCGAGCTGCGGTTCCTGCGGCAGGTAGCCGAGCGTCGCGCCTTCGGCAAGCCAGGCCTCGCCCGTGAACTCCTTGTCGAGGCCGGCCATGATGCGCAGCACGGTCGACTTGCCCGCGCCGTTCGGGCCGAGGATACCGATCTTGGCATCCGGATAGAAGGAAAGATGAATGTTCTCGAGGATCTTCTTGTTGCCATAGGCCTTGTTGAGCCCAGACATGTGGTAGATGAACTGACGTGCCATGAAAACGCGCTCCGGATCGGACAAATTTGCCCGCTATGTAGGCGAATTCCGAGCCCGCGGCAATCGCGGCCGCGAAAACGCGGCGGCCGCGCCTAACCCGCCGCCCCCGCGCCCGTCACGCCGCCGGTGCAGCGGGATTTCGTCGGGGATGCGCCGGCGATCAGCGCCTTGAGCGGGCCGTCGCCGGAAGCAAGCCCGATGGTGAGGCCGGTCACGATCACGCGGTCGCCGGCCTTGCGGCAGGCAAGGCGCACGCGCTCGCCCGCGCCCTTGCCGAAAGCGGCGTCGAAGGCGGCGCGGACCTCGGCGAGCGTGATCGCGGCGCCCTTGCGGTCCGTAAAGAGCGCGCGCACCGGCGAGGCGTTGAGCTCGTCGAGAAGATCGAGCGAGCGGGCATAGTAGGCCTCGGCCGAGGCGGCGAGGCAGCTTCCGCTCTTCAGCCATTGCCGCCGGTCGAGGCCGACGCGGACGGCGGGCATGGCGGCGGCAAGGCGCGTCTTCGTCGCCGTGGCGAGGGTGACGTCCGGAAGATCGGTCCACTTGCCCTTGCGCGCCTTCTCCTGGAGCGCGGCCTCGATGCCGCAATAGCTCTTGCGGGCCGCAAAGCGGTTCACCAGCGAGAACCGCCCGGCTGCGGGCGCCTCGGCGGAAAAGCCCGTGCAGCCTCGGCTCTTGGGCCGTGCGGCGCAATAGCCGGCCTGCCAGCCGACGGACAACACTTCCCGCGCCTTGCCCTCCGGCACCGACTGCGCCGCGGCGATGCCGCCGCCGAGGAAGAGAGCGATGGAGACAACGAGAAAAGACAATACGGGCATTGCAGCTTTCGTCTTCATGACCAGCACCCCGATGAGAACAAAACAGGATAATTTACAACCAAAGATCAGAAAATTGCAACCCATAATCGGAAAAATCCCGAAAAACGGGACGAGGCCTCGAAATGCACGCGGCATCCCGTTGTCTTTCCACCGCAAATCGCGTTGTGCTGGCGCAAACGGGAGGAATGCGGTGTTCTCAGAAAGACAGGCCCTTGCCAGCGCGAGCGGCGCGACGCTGGCGCTCCGGCACGAGCCGGCGCGAGGGGCCGCGCGCGGCATCTTCCTTGTCAGCCACGGCCTTGCCGAGCACAGCGCCCGCTATGCCCGCCTTGCCGAACGCATGGCCGGCGAAGGCTTCCACGTCTACGCCCACGACCACCGCGGCCACGGCTTCACCACCGCGCCCGACGCCCCCCTCGGCCAGTTTTCCTCGCGCGGCGGTATCGCCCGTGTGGTTGAAGACATGCGCACCGTGCGCGCCCACGCCGCCGGCCGGCATCCCGGCCTGCCGGTCGTGCAGTTCGGCCATTCCATGGGCGGACTCCTCGCGCTCGCCTTCGCGGAGGCCCATCCGGCGGAGATCGATGCGCTCGCCGTCTGGAATTCCAACCTCGCGCCGGGTCTTGCCGGGCGGGCGGCGCAGGCGCTGCTTGCCGCCGAGCGCATGTTCAAGGGCTCGGACGTGCCGAGCGCGCTCCTGCCCCGCCTCACCTTCGCCGCCTGGGGCAAGGCCATTGCCGGCCACCGCACGCCCTTCGACTGGCTGTCGCACGATGCGGCGGAGGTGGACGCCTATATCGCCGACCCGCTCTGCGGCTTCGACGTGAACGTCTCGATGTGGATCGACATCTTCGCCGTCACCTTCGCGAATGTCTCGGCGGAAGGGCTGGCGCGCCTTCCGAAAGGCCTGCCCATCCATCTCGTCGGCGGCGAGGAGGACCCGGCGACGGATTTCGGCCGGGCGACGCGCGCGCTTGCCGCCCGACTGAAGAAATCGCGGCTTGAGGACGTGACCGCGGTCGTCTATCCCGGCATGCGTCACGAGACGCTGAACGAGGTTCCGGCGCTGCGCGATCCCGCCATCGACGCCTTTGCCGGCTGGTGTCGACGGGCGGTGGACAAAGGGCGCCGGCCCGCGGAAACCCCATGAGCACGACAACCGCAACGCCGCTTCGCAACGAGGTGAGCCTCGGCCTCTTCCTCATGGTGTTCTCGGTGCTCGTCTCGCCGGTCATCGACATTTTCGCCAAGCTCGCGGTCGCCGCCGTGCCGGCGACGGAGATCACCTTCGTGCGCCTCGTCTTCCAGATGGGAGTGCTGGCGCCGATCTGCCTGATGCGCGGCACGCTCTTCGCCGTGACCTGGCGCAAGATGGGCCTGCACGCCGCCCGCGGCCTGCTGATGGCCACCACCATGATCAGCTTCGTCACGCCGCTCGCCGTGATGGAGGTGGCGGACGCCATCGCCATCTTCTTCGTCGAGCCGATCATCCTCACCATCCTCGGCTCGATCTTCCTGAAGGAGACAATCGGCTGGCGGCGCTACACGGCCTGCGGCGTCGGCTTCTTCGGCTCGCTGCTGGTCATCCAGCCGAGCCTGGAGGAAGTGGGGCCCATCGCGCTCCTGCCGGTCGTCGCCGCCTTCTCGCTCGCCCTCTTCTATCTTCTGACGCGGCTCGTGGCGCAGAAGGAGGACCCCTGGTCCATGCAGTTCTATGCGGGCCTGTGGGGCGGGCTGTTTTCCGGTCTGCTGCTCGTCATCGGCGGCAAGGCGGGCATCTCGTTCCTCACGCCCGTCATGCCGGACATGAAGACCACGCTCTATATCGCGGGCGCAGCCGTCGCGGCGGTGATCGCCGGCGTCCTCGGCGTCTATGCCTATCGCTCGGCCCCCGCCTCCACGCTCGCGCCGCTGCAATACCTGGAGATCGTCTCGGCCACCATTCTCGGCTGGTTCGTGTTCGGCCACCTGCCCGATGCGGTGAAATGGCTCGGCATCGCCATCATCATCGGCTCGGGGCTCTACGTCATCTGGCGCGAACGCAAGCTCAACAAGACGGCGACGACCCCGCCCGTCTCCGCCCCGGTCTGAGGGAAGGAAAGGGCGGCCGGCGCGCGGCAGGCATCATGTCAGGACAACCCGTCATGACCTTGCGCCGCACTTCGCCTATCGTGCCTTCCGGCTTTTTGTTATCCAGAGGCAAGGGGCAAAGGGCCCGGCGGCACGCCCTTGCGGGGCGCCCGGCGAGGAGGAAAGAGCGATGGACAAATCGAACCTGCCGCTTGCCGGCATCAGGGTCATCGAGCTGGCGCGGGTGCTGGCCGGCCCCTGGGCGGGCCAGATGCTCGCCGACCTCGGCGCGGACGTCATCAAGATCGAAAATCCCGAGGGCGGCGACGACACGCGCGCCTGGGGGCCGCCCTTCGTGACGGGCGCGGACGGCGAGAATCTTTCCGCCGCCTATTACCATTCCACCAACCGCGGAAAACGCTCCATCGCCGTCGACCTCAAGACGGAGGAAGGCCGCGCCATCGTCCATCGGCTGATCGCCACCGCCGACGTGGTAATCGAGAACTTCAAGGTGGGGGGCCTCGTCAAGTACGGGCTCGACTACCGGAGCCTTGTGAAGACGCATCAAAAGCTCATCTACTGCTCCATCACCGGCTTCGGGCAGGACGGGCCCTATGCCGCCCGCGCGGGCTACGACTATATCGTGCAGGGCATGTCCGGCTTCATGTCGGTGACGGGCGCGCCGGACGGCGAGCCGATGAAGGCGGGCGTCGCCATCGCCGACATCTTCACCGGCATCTACGCCGTCGCGGCGATCCAGGCAGCCCTCATCCACGTCATGAAGACCGGCAGGGGCCAGCATATCGACATGGCGCTGCTCGACGTGCAGTCGGCCGTCATGGCGAACCAGAACATGAATTTCCTCGCCTCCGGCAAGGCCCCGGCCCGGCTCGGCAACGCCCATCCCAACATCTCGCCCTACGAGGTGGTGCCGGCGGCCGACGGCCATATCATCCTCGCCGTCGGCAATGACGGGCAGTTCCGGAAACTCTGTGCGATCCTGAAGCTCGACGGCGTGGCGGACGACGAGCGCTTCGCGACGAACCGCGCGCGCGTCGCCCATCGCGACGAGGTGCGCCGCCTCGTGACGGGCGCGACGGTAAAGCTCGCCAAGGCGGACCTTCTGGCCGCCTGCGAGCGCGACGGCGTTCCCGCCGGCCCCATCAACTCCATCGCCGAGACCTTCGACGATCCGCAGGTGAAGGCCCGCGGGCTGCGCATAGACCTGCCGGATGCGGACGGAAACCGCATTCCGGGCGTGCGCACGCCCATCGTCTTCTCCGGCACGCCGCTTGCCTACGACCGACCGAGCCCGCGGCTCGGCGAACACACCGCCGCCGTGCTGGCGGAGCTTGCAACCCTTGAAGCAGGAAAGAAAAGCGCATGAAGACCGGTGGACAGTTGATCGTCGACGCCCTCGTTGCAAACGGCGTCCAGCGTGTCGCCTGCGTGCCGGGCGAAAGCTACCTCGCGGTGCTCGATGCGCTGCACGACACGGATATCGACGTCGTCGTCTGCCGGCAGGAAGGCGGCGCGGCGATGATGGCCGACTGCTGGGGGCGGCTTACCGGCCAGCCCGGCATCTGCATGGTCACGCGCGGGCCCGGCGCCACCAACGCCTCGGCGGGCCTGCACATCGCCCGGCAGGATTCGATCCCGATGATCCTCTTCATCGGCCAGGTGCAGCGCGACGCGCGCGAGCGCGAGGCCTTCCAGGAAGTGGAATACCGCCGCGCCTTCACCGAGGTCGCCAAATGGGTGGCCGAGATCGACGACGCGCGCCGCATTCCCGAATTCGTCACCCGCGCCTTCGCGGTCGCCACCTCCGGCCGGCCCGGCCCCGTCGTGCTCGCCCTGCCGGAGGACATGCTGACGGATGCGGTCGAGACGGTGGAGGCGAAGGCCCATATGCCGGTCGAGGCCCATCCCGGCCGCAGGCAGGTCGAGACGCTCGCCGACCTTCTGGAAAAGGCCGAACGGCCGATCGCCATCCTCGGCGGCACGCGCTGGTCGGCCGAGAGCGTCAAGGGCTTTGCCGCCTTCGCCGAGCGCTGGTCGCTGCCGGTCTCCTGTTCCTTCCGCCGGCAAATGCTGTTCGATCACACGCATCCCAACTATGCCGGCGACAGCGGCATCGGCATCAATCCGGCGCTTGGCAAGGAAATCCGCGAGGCGGACCTCGTCCTCCTCATCGGCGGGCGCTATTCGGAAATGCCGTCCGCCACCTACAGCCTGCTCCAGAGCCCCTATCCGCAGCAGACGCTGGTGCATGTCTATCCCGACCCGTCCGAGCTCGGCCGCGTCTACCGGCCGGACCTTGCCATTGCCGCCGCGCCGGACGATTTCGTCGCCGCGCTGGGGGGGCTGTCGCCCAAGGTTACGCCGCGCTGGGCCGAGCGCACGAAGGCCATGCACGAGAGCTACCTGAAATGGTCGACGCCGCCGATGACCGGCCCGGGCGCCGTGCAGATGGGCCCGATCATGGCGTGGCTCGAGGAGAACACGGCCGAAGACACGATCTTCACCAACGGCGCGGGCAACTACGCCACCTGGCTGCACCGCTTCCACCGCTTCCGCCGCTACGGCACGCAGGCCGCCCCCACCTCCGGCTCCATGGGCTACGGCCTGCCGGCGGCGGTCGCCGCCAAGCAGCTCCATCCGGAGCGCGAGGTCGTCTGCTTTGCCGGCGACGGCTGCTTCATGATGCACGGGCAGGAATTCGCGACCGCCGTGCGCTACAGGCTGCCGATCATCACGCTCGTCATCAACAACGGCATCTACGGCACGATCCGCATGCACCAGGAGCGCGAATATCCCGGCCGCGTCAGCGCGACGGACCTCACCAACCCGGATTTCGCCGCGCTCGCCCGCGCCTATGGCGGTCACGGCGAGACGGTGGAGAAGACGGAGGATTTCGCCGCCGCCTTCCTCAACGCCCGCGCCAGCGGCAAGCCGGCGATCATCGAGGTGAAGCTGGATCCCGAAGCGATCACGCCGACGCGCACGCTTTCGGATATCCGTGAGGGGAAGTGAGGTTGGGAGTTGGCGTCCCGGGGGCGGATGACGCGTTCATCATCCCTTCCTTCGTCCTGCACCCTCTCCTTCGTCATGCTCGGGCTTGACCCGAGCATCCATCGCCGGTGCGGGTGGCTGTGGATCCTCGGGTCAAGCCCGAGGATGACGGCAGAGGGCGGGGCAAAGCCTGGCAGGCGACTCTGGCGGCCGCTGCCTTCCCTCACCCGCGAATGTGCCGCGTCTGCTCGTAGGTCTTGGTCGAGCGCATGCCGGAACGGCAGTAGCCGAGCATGGGGCGCGGCAGGTCGTCGAGGGCGTCGACCATGCCGTTCACCGCTTCGGCCGTCACGCCCATCGGGCCGACGGGCACATGGGCCGTCTCGATGCCGAGTTCCCTGGCGCGGGCGGCGATGGACGCGAATTCCGGCTGGCCGGCCTCTTCGTGGTCCGGGCGGTGGCAGACGATGGACTTGAAGCCCATGGCGGCAATCGCGTCGAGGTCCTCGACCGTGATCTGGCCGGAGACGGAATATTCGTCGTTGATCTCGCGGATATCCATGGGCGTGTCCTTTCGAAATGAGGGGCGCTCACCGTTTAAGCCGGGGCAGCGAAAGCGTCAATCGTCAGCGGACCTCGAAGGCGAGCGCATAGCCGACGCTTTCGCCGGGCGAGAACTCCGGCGCCTCGCCGGCCGAAATCAGCTCCGCCCGCGCGGCGAGCCGGTGCGAGACGGGCTCGATGCCGAGCACGGCGCAGCCCGGTGACTGGTTCCGCCAGACCTGGAGATAGGGCAGCGTATCGGTGCGGAAGCGGATATGCATGGAGCGCCCGCCGAGCGCGGCGATAGGCCCCACCGCGATCTCCGCCCAGCCGTGTTCGGCGCTCCCGGCCGCCGGCACGCAGAAGATCTTCATGTCGCCCTCGTCGAAGCGCCAGGGAAGGCTGCCGCCCGGCAGCATGGCCCCCGTCAGCCGCGTCTCGTCGTCGAAAAGGCCGGTGCCGAAATTGATGTGGTACATGGCAAAGGGCGGCCATGCCTCCGCGCCGGTATTGGTGACGAGGTCGTCGAGCGAGATGTGCCCGGTACGCCTGTCGGCCCGCCAGCGGCGGGCAAGATCGGCCGACCCGTCATGGGCGAGCGCCACCGCGACGCGCCCCTCGCAGATCGCCTCCCCCTCGTCCTCCTCGAAGAGGATGTCGCGGGCGGGATGGGAGGAGAGAGAGCCGTGCAGCGGGTAGAGCCGCCCGTCCGCCGCCCGCTCCACCGGCACGGGATGGCGGATATGGTCCGGCCCGCAGGTGAAGAGGAAGCCCGGCAGCGCCCTGTCGATGCGCGGATCGCCGTCCGAGGGGATGGCCGAGCCCGGCGCAAGGTCGACACCGGAAAAGACGGCGCTTGCCACGTCGAGCGCCGATTGCGGCGTCAGGTCCAGGCGGAAGGACTGGGTGGGCGTATCGGCGGCAAGGGCGAAGGTCATCCGGGGCTCCAGACAAGGGCGATCAGGCTCAGACAGAAGCATTTTTGCGCATGGGAGAAAAGCGGAAATGCCCTGCCGGGCGCGCCCTTCCGGCGGGAACCTTCATCCCGGACTGCAAGTTTTTGCAGGAAGCGTTGACGTTGCGTTCACCATCGATTCAGTTTTTCCATATTAAGGTCCGAATTGAAGTGTTCCGTCCGCGCGATATGTGCAATCCGGCAGGTCAAGAATCGTGAATTCGATATTCAAAACAAGCGTTTCGATACTTTTCGCGGCCTCGGCGCTCGCATTCGCGGCCGCCCCTGCCGGCGCGCAGCAGCATCAGCTCGCCCGCGACACGGTCCTCGTCACCCCGCAGGGCGATATCCTCGACTACGTTCCCGACGACGGCAGCGTGCGCTGGATGCGCGACGGGCGCGGCCGCGCGGTGCTGGTCGATAGCTGGGGCGACATCGTCGCCACCGCCATGCCGGCCGACCGCTACTTCGCCCGCGGCGACGACTATCGCCCGCGCCGCGACCGCTATCGCCAGGTGCGCGGCTACCCCGAGACGAACCCGGATTATTTCCCGCCGGCGCCCGGCTCCGACTATGGCGACGATGTGACGACGGGCTCCGTGCCGGAAATGCGCGAGGCGCTGCCCGGCGATATCGAGCGCCAGTCCCTGCCGGATGCCGAGTTCGGCGGCTCGCAGCCCCTGCCCGGTGTTTCCGGCGGCAGCGAGGAGATGGCGTCCCTGCCGCAGGACGGCGCCACCGACCCGAATGCCGAATTCGTGCCCGGCCCGAAATTCGCCCCGGCCATCGCCATCGGCAAGATGAGCTCCAACGAGATCACCGCGCTCCAGGTCTTCCTCGACCGCGAAGGTTTTTCGCCGGGCGTGATCGACGGCCGCAAGGGCTCCAACGTCGCCAAGGCCATCGAGGCGTGGCAGAACGCGACGGGCGAGACGCTCGACCCGAACAATGCCGAGGATATCTTGGAGCGCCTGCGCCTTTCCGGCGGCATGGCGTTCACCACCTACGAGATCAGCGCCGCCGACGCGGCCGGCCCCTATGTCGCGGAAATCCCCGCCGATTACGCCCAGAAGGCCGCCCTGCCGCACATGTCCTTCACCTCGACGACCGAGATGCTCGCCGAGAAGTTCCACATGGACGAGGCGTACCTGAAGGAGATCAACCCGGGCGTCGACTTCACCATTCCCGGCACCATCGTCAAGGTGGTCGATATCGGCGAGAAGAAGACCGGCAAGGTCGCGAAGATCCTCGCCGACAAGGGACGCAGGCAGGTGCTCGCCTATGACGCGGAAGGCACGCTGATCGCCGCCTATCCGGCAAGCATCGGCTCGGCCGATACGCCGTCCCCGTCCGGCATCGTCACGGTCGAGCGCGTCGCGCTCAATCCGGGCTATACCTACAATCCGAAGATCAACTTCAAGCAGGGCGCCAACGACAAGATACTCACGCTGCAGCCGGGCCCGAACGGCCCAGTCGGCACCGTCTGGATCGCGCTTTCCAAGCCCACCTACGGCATCCACGGCACGCCCGATCCCTCGAAGATCGGCAAGACCCAGAGCCACGGCTGCATCCGCCTCACCAACTGGGATGCCACCGAGCTCGCCAAGATGACGAGCCCCGGCGTGACGGTGGAATTCGTCGACTGACGCCTGCCGAAACGGCATTCGAGGCCGGCCCCGGGGCCGGCCTTTTGTTTTGGGGAGCCTCTTTTCGTCTCGCCGAGAACCCGCAAATTGCCGCTTTTGCCGGTGAAGGAACCTTCTTTCGCCAAAACCAGCAATCCGGAATCCCATGCTCGAAACGTTGCGCCCCGCCCTCCTCTGCCTCGCGCTCCTGCTGCCGTCCGCCGCCTCCGCCGCCGATCTCATGCGTTTCTGGGACACGCCGCAAAAGGGCGGCAACAGCTTCAACGCGGCCGCCCCGGACAAGGCCTATTTCGACGCGCTGGCCAAGACCGGAGCGACCTGGGTGCGCCTCACCTTCTCCAAGTGGAAGGGCGAGGGCCGGGATTTCCTGCTCGGCGATGCCGACGGATACCGCGGCCTTCCCGCCGGCGACCTTGCAAGGCTGCGCGCGACGCTCGACGCGGCGAACGCCGCCGGGCTGAAGGTGGTGTTGACGCCGCTCAGCCTGCCCGGCGCCCGCTGGAAGCAGCAGAACGGCGGCGCCTTCGACGACCGGCTCTGGTCCGATCCCGCCTTCGCGAAAGAGGCCGTCGCTTTCTGGCGCGATCTCGCAGCCGCGCTGAAGGACCATCCGTCCATCGCCGCCTATAACCTCCTCAACGAGCCGGCGCCGGAAAAGACGACGGGCCTTGCCGAGAACGGCACGACGGCCGACCGCCTCGCCTGGCAGGCCGAACACGCCGGCGGCCCGCGCGACCTGCCCCGCCTCTACACGCAGATCATCGCGGCGATCAGGACCGTCGATCCCGTCACGCCGGTCATGGTCGACGGCGGCTACTACGCCAATCCGCACGCGCTCGCCGCCTGGCCGCATCGCCTCGCCGACGACCGGGTGCTCTACGCCTTCCACATGTACGAGCCCTATGACGCGACGAGCGCACCGAACATGAAGCGCAAGACGCCGCTGCGCTATCCGGGCGTCACGACCGACTACGACGGCGGCAGGATGGCCTGGGACCGCAAGGCCGTCGCCGGCCATATCGGCGCCGCCTTCGACTGGGCGAAGGCCGAGGGCCTGCCGCCTACACGCGTCGTCGCGGCCGAATTCGGCTGCATGCGCCTGTGGGCCGATTGCGGCACCTATCTCACCGACGTCATGGATGCGGTGGAGGAGAGAGGCGGCCACTGGGCCTTCTACTCCTTCCGCGAGGACGAATGGGACGGCATGGACTACGAGCTTCCCGAAAGGCTGAAGCCCGGCCGGTTCTACTGGATGAGCGAGCAGGGCAAGGCGGACGCGCTGCCGCGCGACGGCAAGCTGATGGACCTTCTGAAAGCCCGGATGCGGAAATAGACGGGCCGGACGGCCCGTCCCCGTTTCGTTCGACCGGCTCAGGCCGCCCGCACATACCCCGCGCCCTCGGCGACCTGCGCCGTGCCGCTGGTGCGGAAGGCGCTGAGCTGGGCGGCGATAGAGGCGGCCTCCTGCGTCAGGGCCTGGCTTGCGGCATTGGCCTCTTCCACCATGGCGGCGTTCTGCTGGGTGATCTGGTCCATGGCGTTGATCGCCTGGTTGACGGCCTGGAGGCCTGTCGCCTGTTCGGCCGTGCTGGCGCGGATGGTGTTGAACACCGAGCTCACCTCGACGACCTGCGAGACGATCTGGCGCAGCGACTGGGCGACCTCGCCCACCGAGCGAACGCCGTCCTCGACCTGCCCGTGCGACTTGGCGATGAGGTTCTGGATGTCCTTGGCGGCATCCGCGCAGCGCTGGGCGAGCGCCCGCACCTCCGAGGCGACGACGGCAAAGCCGCGGCCCGCCTCGCCCGCGCGTGCGGCCTCGATGCCGGCATTGAGCGCCAGCAGGTTCGTCTGGAAGGCGATCTCGTCGATCACCTCGATGATGCTGGCGATGGCGGCGGACGAGGCCTGGATCTCGCCCATGGCGGTGATCGCCTCCTCGACCACCACGCCGCTGCGCTCGGCATTGTCACGCGCGGCCATGACGAGGGCGTTCGCCTCGTTGGCGCTCTGCGCGGTCTGGCGCACGGTGGTCGTCACCTCCTCGACGGCGGCCGCCGTCTCCTCGAGGTTCGCCGCCTGCCGCTCGGTGCGCCTGGCAAGGTCGTCGGAAGCGGCCGCGATCTCCTGCGCGCTCAGATGGATGGAGCCTGCGCCTACGCCGATATTGCCGATGGCCTGCGAGAGCGTGGAGATGGCATGGTTGAAGTCGTCGCGCAGCGCCTCGTAGGCCTCCGGCAGCGGGCCGATGATGCGCGCCGTCAGGTCGCCGGCCGAAATGCGCTTCAGCGCGGCGCCGAAGCTGTCGCTGACGATCTTGCGCTCCTCGGCAACCACCTGCGCCTGCACCGCCTGCTGCTTGGCGATGTCCGACATGTCCATGTAGACGGAGATGGAAAGGTCCATGTCGAGGAACATGGCCTTGAGGAGGCTCGTGAGCGTCGCCGCGAATTCCTCCGGCCCGGTCTCCTGCCGGGCGAACAGCCCCCGCTTCGGCCAGTGCGCCCGCACGGCCTCCATCAAAAGATGCTCGACGACCAGCGCATAGCCGCCGATATACCAGCGCGGCTCCAGGCCGATGCGGGCATGCACGCGGCCGATCGTCTGCACCTTCTCGGCATAGTCATGCGTGAAATCGCCGTCGGCGATGTTCGCCCAATGGCCGAGTTGCGCGGCCTTCGCCCGCTCGATATGCGCGTCGCCTGAAAAGAGGTGACTCACCTCCGGGCTCTTGCGCACGATGGCGTAGAACTTGTCGAGGGCGGGGCCCAGCTCCCTCTCGATGAAGGGCTTCAGGCTGCGCAGGCGCTTCAGCGCGGCCTCGTCGAGGCCGAGATAATCGAGCCGGCGGGCGATGTCGTGGTTCGGGCTGGCGGTCTGCAAGGCATGAGTCATTCTGGAGGCATCCTGGAAACGCGGGAACAGGCAAGGAGGACATGCATCATCGGGACGGCATACCCTGCGGCACGCTCCACCCCGCGACCCTTCATGGGTCCCGCCGAAGACGGCACAGGTCTTCAGGCTCGGCTTTTTGTGGGAATATCATTAGGTTAGCCATGGTAAATTGTTCATTACCAAGGCGCCGGCCGGCAAAAGGAAACGGCCGCGTCCTTCGTCGCGGCCATTCCTGACGATCGTCAATTTCGAGAGATCAGGCGGCCTGCCGGATCGTGCGGAAGAGGCCGCGCTCGCCCGTCATGCGCGTGCGGGCCGGCAGCAGGCGCAGCACCTCGCCGGCAAAGAGGCGGGCGTTCTCGCGCGCCTTGTCGAGATTGCTGACCTTGGCCGGATCCATCGAATAGAGCGTGCCGCCGCAATCGAAGATATCGCGGAAGGCGGTGCGCTCGCCGATGGGCGTATCGAGCACGGTGACGCCGCGGGACGAAAGCAGCGCCTTGATGGCCGTCATGGCGCGCGTCGTCACCATGGAGTTCATTCGCGTCAGCACCACCGAATGGGCAATGCGGATGCCGGCCTTCTCGTCGAGCTGCCGCAGGAGCTCGAGGATCTGCGCGGCGCCCCGCGCATCCATCGCACAGCCCTGCACGGGAATCATCACATGGTCGGAAAGGCCGATGGCGGTGGCGACCAGCGCATCGCGCGCGCCGGCAAGGTCGATGATGAAATAGTCGGTCGCCGCGCGGTTCTCGCGGATATGGCACTGAATGGAGGCCATGGAGACTTCCGAGATCACCGCGATGTTGCGCTGGCGGCCGGAAATCTCGTGCCAGTGGCTGATCCAGCGCTGCGGATCGGCATCGAGGATGGTGACGCGGTGGCCCTGGCTTGCAAGCTCCGTGGCGAGAATCAGGGCAGCGGTGGTCTTGCCGGCGCCGCCCTTGGCATTGGCAAATGTGATGACTGGCATGGCTTCCTCTTGGACAATGCTGCGAGCTTCCTCATCGCTCTCGTCAGACGACCCGGTTGGAATGGCGCCCGCTAATGAAACCTTTCAAAACAGGGTTAACAAATCGGAAATTTCCGCATCCCGAAGATTAATGAGGCGGGGCGCCGGATTTGCGCTTTGCAAGAAAAAGGCCCGGAAAACCAATGTTTTCCGGGCCCCTGTCAATTGTTAACGATAAGAAATCAGATGCATTCCACAAAGAGGCGCCTGGCCGCGTCGAGCGTCAGCTCCACCGGATTGCCGCCGGCCGTCGGATCGACGATGGCCATTTCCGCCATCTCGTCGATGCGGTCGGTGCCGACGCCGAGCGCCGACAGCTTGTCCGGCACGCCGAGCTCCTCGCGAAGGCGCAGCACATAGTCGAAGAAACCGTCGAAGCCGCCGGCAATGCCGAGATAGGCGGCGGCGCTGGCGATCTTCGCCTCGATGGCCGGGCGGTTGAAGGTCAGCACCGGCGGCATCACGACGGCGTTCGTCATGCCGTGATGCGTGTTGTAGATCGCCCCGACCGGATGCGACAGCGAGTGGATCGCGCCCAGCCCCTTCTGGAAGGCGACGGCGCCCATGGCGGCGGCCGACATCATGTTGGCGCGCGCCTCGATATCCGTGCCGTCCTTGTAGGCGCGCGGCAGGTATTCCTTGACAAGCCGCATGCCTTCGAGCGCGATGCCCTGGCTCATCGGATGGTAGAAGGGCGAGGAATAGGCCTCGAGGCAATGGGCAAAGGCGTCCATGCCGGTGCCGGCGGTGATGACCTTCGGCATGCCGACCGTCAGTTCCGGGTCGCAGATCGTGACCGAAGGCAAGAACTTCGGGTGGAAGATCACCTTCTTGGTGTGCGTCTCGGAGTTGGTGATGACCGAGGCGCGGCCGACTTCCGAGCCGGTGCCGGCCGTCGTCGGCACGGCGACGATGGGCGCGATGCCGTCGGAATTGGCGCGGGTCCACCAGTCGCCGATATCCTCGAAATCCCAGACGGGGCGCGTCTGGCCGGACATGAAGGCGACCGCCTTGCCGAGGTCGAGGCCGGAGCCGCCGCCGAAGGCGACGACGCCGTCATGGCCGCCGTCCTTGAAGGCCTTGACGCCCGCTTCGAGGTTCCTGTCGTTCGGGTTCGGATCGACCTCGGCGAAGATCGCCCGGCCGAGGCCGGCGGCGTCGAGAATGTCGAGCGCGCCCTGCGTGATCGCCATGGTCGAGAGGCCGCGGTCGGTGACCAGCAGCGGCTTCTTCATGCCGACGGCCTTGCAATGGTCGGCCAGTTCCTTGATGCGCCCTGCCCCGAACTTGATCGCGGTTGGGTAGCTCCAGTTGGCGGTGATGGTCATGCGAGTGCTTTCCTGAAGTGGTAGGATTTCGGTCTCGTGAGGTTGTGGAAGCCGATGACGGAGAGCGAGCCGCCGCGGCCCGTTTCCTTCACGCCCGTCCAGCACAGCGCCGGGTCGAGATAGTCGGCGCGGTTCATGAAGACGGTGCCGGTCTCGAGGTCCCCGGCAAGGCGGGCGGCGCGCTCGGCATCCTTCGTCCACAGCGAGACGGTGAGGCCGTATTTGCAGTCGTTCATCAGGGCGAGCGCTTCCGCATCGTTCTTCACCTTCATGATGCCGACCGCCGGGCCGAAGGTCTCTTCCGTCATGAACTCCATCGAATGGTCGACGTCGACGAGCACCTGCGGGGCGACATAGGCGCCGCCGTCGTCGGACGGGAAGAGTTTCGGGTCGACCAGCGCTCTCGCGCCCTTCGACACGGCGTCGGCGATCTGCGAGCGGACGGTCGCGGCGAAGCGCTTGTGCGCCATCGGGCCGAGCGTCGTTTCGGGATCGAGCGGGTTGCCGAGCTTGTAGTTGGAGACCCAGGCGACGGACTTCTCCACGAAGGCGTCGTAGAGCTTCTCGTTGACGTAGATGCGCTCGATACCGCAGCAGCACTGGCCGGAATTGTAGGTGGCGCCGTCCATCAGCGTATCGACGGCCGCATCAAGGTCGGCGTCCTCCATCACATAGCCCGGATCCTTGCCGCCGAGTTCGAGGCCGATGGGCGTGAAAGTGCCGGCGGCGGCCCGCTCGATCGCCCGGCCGCCCTCGACGGAACCGGTGAAGTTGATGAAGTCGAACGAATTGGCGGCGATCAGCGCCGAGGTCGTGTCATGGTCGAGGAAGATGTTCTGGAACACGTCCTCCGGCACGCCCGCCTCGTTGAAGGCGCGCACCATGCGCTCGCCGATGAGCAGCGTCTGGGCGGCATGCTTGATGATGACCGTGTTGCCGGCCATCAGCGCCGGGGCGACCGTGTTGATCGCGGTCATGTAAGGATAGTTCCACGGCGCGATGACGAAGACGACGCCGTGCGGCTCGCGCTCGATGCGGCGCTCGAAGCGCTCGGAATTCTCGATGACGATGGGCGCGAGCGAGGAGCCGGCGATCTCGGCCACATAGTTGGAGCGCTCGTTGAAGCCCTTGAACTCGCCGCCGTAGCGGACCGGGCGGCCCATCTGCCAGGCGATCTCCGGCACGATCTCGTCGGCCATCTCGTTGAGGCGCGCGACGCCCTTGAGGACGAGCTGCACGCGCTCTTCGAGCGGACGCTTCGCCCAGGCCTTCTGCGCCTTCTTCGCGCGCGCGACGACGGCCTCGGCGGCGGCCAGCGGCATCGCCTCGCGCTCGGCATAGACCGAGCCGTCCACGGGGGATATGCATTTGATCACAGTCATGATCGACTTCCTGTTGGTTCTGTCGGAATTTCAGTTTCGGCGCTTCGATTGCCCCTCATCCCCCTGCCGGGACCTTCTCCCCGCAAGCGGGGAGAAGGAGGAAAACGGCGCGCCCATCGCTCCTCGCCCCGCTTGCGGGGAGAGGATGCCGGCAGGCAGGTGAGGGGCAAATCCCGAAACGCTTCTACGCTCTCTCGAAGCCGCGCGCCACCTCCCAGTCGGTGATGCGGCGGTCGTATTCTTCCTGTTCCCATTCGGCGGCGCGGACATAGTGGTCAATGACGTCGTCGCCGAAGGCGTCGCGCAGCATGGCCGAATCCTTCAGCGCCGCAGCCGCGCCGCGCAGCGTCTTCGGGATCTCGCGGATGTCCTTGCCGCCATAGGCGTCGCCCTCGAAGGGCGCCTCCAGCTCGAACTTGCCCTCGATGCCGGCAATACCCGCGGCGATCAGCGCGGCCATGGCGAGATAGGGGTTGAGGTCCGAGCCGCCGACGCGGCATTCGATGCGGATGGCCTTGCTGCCCTCCCCGCACAGGCGATAGCCCGCCGTGCGGTTGTCCTTGCTCCAGACGGCCTTGGTCGGCGCGAAGGTGCCGGCGACGAAGCGCTTGTAGGAATTGATGTAGGGCGCGAGGAAATAGGTGATCTCGCTCGCATGGGCAAGGAGGCCGGCGACGTAGCGCCGCATCATCTCCGACATGCCGTACTTGGCATCCTTGTCGAAGAATTTCGGCTCCTTGCCGTCGACGCTCCAGAGCGACTGGTGGATGTGCGAGGAGGAGCCGGCGGCGGTGTAGTTCCACTTGGCGAGGAAAGTCACGGCCTTGCCGCGCTGCCAGGCGATCTCCTTGGTGGCGTTCTTGATGATCGCGTGCCGGTCGGCCATGGCGAGCGCATCGGCATAGCGCACGTTGATCTCCTCCTGGCCGGCCGAGGCCTCGCCCTTGGAGTTCTCGACGGGGATGCCGGCACCCTGCAGGCCGTTGCGCAGCGCCCGCATCACGTCCTCTTCCTTGGTGGTCTGGAAGATATGGTAATCCTCGTTGTAGCCGGAGGCGAGGCGCAGGTCCCGGTAGCCGCTCTCTCGGGCGTCGTCGAAGGTCTGGTCGAACAGGAAGAATTCCAGCTCGCTCGCCATATAGGCCTTAAGGCCCATGGCCTCCAGGCGCCTGACCTGCTTCTTGAGGATGGCGCGCGGCGAGTGCGGCACCTCTTCATGGGTGTGGTGGTCCAGCACGTCGCAGAGCACCAGCGCGGTGCCTTCCAGCCAGGGCAGCTTGCGGAGCGTCGCAAGGTCCGGCTTCATCGTGTAGTCGCCGTAGCCGGCCGCCCAGCTCGTCGACTTGTAGCCGGAGACAGTGTCCATCTCCATGTCGGTGGCCAGCAGGTAGTTGCAGCTATGGGTCTCCTCGTAGGCGCTGTCCACGAAATACTGCGCGTGGAACCGCTTGCCCATGAGACGGCCCTGCATGTCGACCTGGCAGGCAAGGACGGTGTCGATGCGGCCTTCGGCGACATCCTTCTTCAGATCATCGAATGTGTAAGTCATGCTCATGGCGGTTCGGTCCCGGAATTGGTCGGAGGAAGGCGGGGCCGCGGCGCGGCCCCGCAGGAGGAAGGATCAGACTTCGCCGACGGCCTTTTCGGCGGCCGCGATCTCCGCCTGGCGGCGGGCGACCTCGTCGCCGATCGGCGGGCCCTTGAAGCGGCGGCTTTCGAGCCCGAACCAGATGATGGCGGTAAGCACGAGGAAGCCGACGGTGATGTAGAGCGCCCAGTCGTTCGGCGGCTGGATGCCGAGGACGAAGATCAGCACGATGGCCGCGATCGACAGGAGGGCGAAGAGCTTGAAGACGCCCTCGCCGAGGTTCCACGGCCCCATCTTGTCCCACTTCGACGTGCCCCAGGCGAAGAAACCGAGCGCGATCGGGATCGCGAAGGAGAAGAAGAGGAAGATGACCGTGCACGACACGACGATCGTGTAGACCGGCGTGTCGCCGATCGAGACGAGCGAGGAGCCCCAGACGAAGAGGACGGCGAGGATCGAGCCCGTCCAGATGGCGGCGACCGGCGTGCGGTAGCTCGGGCTGACCTTCGACAGGCCGCGCGAGAACGGCAGGCCGCCGTCACGCGAGAAGGCGAAGATCATGCGCGAGACCGAGGTGACGGTGGCAAGGCCGCACAGCCATTGCGAGACGAGGATGGCGAGGAAGACGATGTCCTTCACCAGCGGATTGACCTGGCTTTCCATCGCCCAGAAGAAGACGTTCCAGCCCTGCGCGGCGGCGGCGATCATGCCGTCCGTCGTCGTGCCGTCGGCATTCGCCACGGAGGACGGGATCATCAGCACGAAGGAGCACAGCATGATGTAGCCGAACAGCGCCGACCACAGCACGGAGGAGATCATGCCGCGCGGCACCGAATGGGCCGCCTTGACGGTCTCTTCCGAGGTATGCGCCGAAGCGTCGTAGCCGGTGATCGTGTAGATCGGCAGGAGAAGGCCGAGCAGGAAGACCCAGGTGCCGGACGTCTCCGGCCAGACATTGCCGCCGGCCTCGCCGGAGAAATTCGAGAAGGTGAAGAGGCGGGCGATGTCGTAGCTGTCGGCGGCCGCAAGGCAGACGATGGCGAGCACGATGGACGTGGCGAAGATGAGATAGCCGGAAAAGTCCGTCAGCTTCGCCGTCAGCCCGATGCCCATGTGGTTCACGAGCGCCTGCGCGCCGGTGATGATGGAGAGGAAGACGATGCGGGTGATCGTCGTGTCCTCCAGGCCGAGATAGGGCGTGCCGAAGGCACCCATGAAGAAGTAGTAGGTGCCGACGTTGATGGCGCCGAGCACGGTGACGAGGCCGAGCAGGTTGAACCAGGCGGTCAGCCAGCCGGTGAAGCGGTTGCCGAGGATCGAGCCCCAGTGATAGAGGCCGCCGGCCGTCGGATAGGCCGAGCTGATCTGCGCCATGGCGACGGCGAAGACGGCCGAGACGAAGCAGCCGACCGGCCAGCCGATGCCGATGGCCGCGCCGCCCGCGCCGGAGGTCGCCTGCGCGAGCGAATTGATGCCGCCGGAAAGAATGCAGATGATGGAGAAGGATACGGCGAAATTCGAGAACTGGCTCATGCGCCGCTCGAGTTCCTGCGCGTATCCCATGGAATGCAGGACCTGCATGTCCTCATGCTTATCCGAATCTGAATAATTTGACATGTTTTTCCCCTGTTCGACTGGCCCTGGCGGAATTGCCGAGGGCCGCCTGTGTCTGAGGCCCACGAAATGCGTGGGATATGCGCCGCGGGCATGCCGCTCCCCGGGTCTTCTTTTTATTGAACGGCGGGCAGGCTCTCTATGAGCAGTCCCGCCAGATAGTCGGCCACGACCCTTTGGCCGGCTTCATCCTGGATGAGGTCGTTGCGGACCTCGATCATCACGTTGGGCACGCCGTTGGAAAGGCCGTGCTCCTTCAGCGTATGCGTCACGCCGTCCTCGGGCCCGTAGGGCTCGTTGCGCAGCGTCCTGTAGGCGGGACCCGCAGCGGCCAGCATGGCATCGGCCAGCCGCGCGTCCGCGTCGTGCAGGATGCCGATCTCGACCGCGCGGGGCTTGCCGAAATAGATGGGCGTGAAGCTGTGCACGGTGACGATGACCGGCGCCCTGCCCTCGCGAATGCGGCCCTTCACCAGCGCGCCGAGCCGGTCACGGAACGGCCGGTAGAGCGCATCGGTGCGGGCATTGCGCGCCGCCTCGTCGAGCGCCGCATTGCCCGGAACCTCGAACACCTCGCTCTTCTCCGGCATGGCGGCCGGCGATTCGGGCGGGCGGTTGCAATCGTAGACGAGACGCGAGAAGCGCTGGAAGACCAGCGTGGCGTCGAGCTTTTCGGCAAGCAGCCGCGAGACGGCGAGCGCACCCGGATCCCAGGCGATGTGGCTTGCCAGCGCCTCGTCGGAAAGGCCGAGCGTGCCGAGCGCCTTCGGCAGAAGGCGGGAGGCGTGTTCGCACACCAGGATCACCCTGCCGCGTGCGGAAACGTTCTCCAGGGCGACGGGGTCGCCCTCCTCTCCAGTCAGAATTCCCATCAGCCTGATCCCCTCGACCGGCTTTTATCGTTGATGAAAAGAATTCTTCACGGTTTTGCCGCTGTCAACGGGGTTTTGAAAAAATCTCTTCAAAAAATCATTTGACTCGAATTGTGACAGCGATGTTTAATTTTCAAAACTTCGGCAAAGACCGGGGCGCAGGGGAACAATTTGACGCTGAACCAAGCATCCATGACGGTGTCGGATGTGATCCATGCTCATTTCGAAGCGCTGACGCGCGCCGAAAAGCAATTGGCCACATCGCTGCTCGACAACTATCCCGTCTCCGGCCTCGGCTCCATCACCACGGTGGCGGAGAATGCCGGCGTGTCGACGCCGACGGTCGCGCGCATGGTGCAGAAGCTGGGCTTCCGGGGCTTTCCGGATTTCCAGGCGCGCCTGCACCACGAGCTGGAGGCCACCCTTTCGAGCCCCATCACCAAGCATGACCGCTGGGCGGCCAACGCACCGGGCACGCATATCCTCAACCGCTTCGCCGATGCGATCATGACGAACCTGCGCCAGACGCTCGCACAGGTCGAGACCGCCGAGTTCGACGGCGCGGCCGCCCTCCTCGCCGACCGCCAGCGCAGCATCTACATCATCGGCGGGCGCATCACGAAGGCGCTGGCCGACTATCTCTTCACCCATCTCCAGGTCATCCGCCCCAACGTCACGCAGATCGCCTCGAACCCGAGCTCCTGGCCGCATTACGTGCTGAACATGAAGGCGGGCGACGTGCTCGTCATCTTCGACATCCGCCGCTACGAGCAGGACGTGGAAACGCTCGGCCGGGTCGCCCGCGAGCGGGGCGTGGAGATCGTGCTCTTCACCGACCAGTGGGCCTCGCCCGTCGCGAAGGTCGCGGCAAAAGTCTTCCGCGTGCATATCGAGGCGCCGTCCGCCTGGGATTCCTCGGTCGTGACGCTCTTCATCCTGGAAGCGCTGATCGAGGCGGTGCAAAGTTCGGGCTGGGAGGAGACCAGCGGCCGAATGAAGACGCTGGAGGGTCTTTTCGAGACCAGCCGGCTCTTTCGCAAACCGCGCCAGGAGGTGCCCGGGAAGGCGTGAGGCACACCGGAAAAACCAAAATAAAACTGTCACATAACCTTCATGCACCACCAGTATCAGCTTCGCCGAAGTTGACTGACACACAAAAGGAGAACACCCGTGATGTCATATACGAAACGTCTGCTTACGCTCTCCACCGCCATGGTGGTCGCGTCCTCCTCGCTCGCCTTCGCCGACCCGAGCGCCGAGCTCGTCGAAGCCGCCAAGAAGGAAGGCATGCTGACGACCGTCGCCCTGCCGCATGACTGGTGCGGCTACGGCGACGTCATCGCCGCCTTCAAGGCCAAGTACCCGGAAATCCAGGTCAACGAACTGAACCCCGACGCGGGCTCGGCCGACGAGATCGAGGCCATCAAGGCCAACAAGGACAACAAGGGCCCGCAGTCGCCCGACGTGATCGACGTCGGCCTCGCCTTCGGCCCGCAGGCAAAGGCCGAAGGGCTCATCCAGCCCTACAAGGTCTCGACCTGGGACGAGATCCCGGATGCCGTCAAGGATGCCGAAGGCTACTGGTACGGCGACTATTACGGCGTCATGTCCTTCTTCGTGAACAAGGACCTCGTCGCCAACTCGCCGAAGGACTGGGCCGACCTCCTGAAGCCGGAATATTCCGGCCAGGTCGCACTCGCAGGCGACCCGCGCGCCTCCAACCAGGCGATCCTCGGCGTTCTGGCCGCCGGCCTCGGCAAGGATGCGAAGGCCGGCAAGGAAGCCGGTGAAGCGGGCCTTGCCTACTTCGCCGAGATGAACAAGGCCGGCAACTTCGTCCCGGTCATCGGCAAGTCCGGCACGCTCGCCCAGGGCTCGACCCCGATCGTGATCGCCTGGGACTACAACGCGCTGAGCTGGGCCAAGACCCTCAACGGCAACCCGCCGACCGAGGTCATCGTTCCGGAGAAGGGCGTCCTTGCCGGCGTCTACGTCCAGGCGATCTCGGCCTACGCGCCGCACCCGAACGCCGCCAAGCTCTGGATGGAACACCTCTATTCGGACGACGGCCAGCTCGGCTGGCTGAAGGGCTATTGCCATCCGGTGCGTTTCAACGCCATGGTCAAGGCGGGCAAGGTTCCGCAGGACCTGATCGACGCCCTGCCGCCGGCAGCATCCTATGAGAAGGCCTACTTCCCGACGCTCGACGAAGTGAACGCCAACCAGGAAGCCGTCACCGGCGCATGGGACAGCGTCGTCGGCGCGAACGTGCAGTAAACATCATCTCCCGCCGCTCCGGCTTTCGGGCCGGGGCGGCGATTGCGGCCTGCCGTGAGGCACCCCCATGAGGCTAATGTAATGTCTTCAGACAGTTCTGCCGCCAAACCGCCGGCGCGGGCGCCCTTCCGCCTCCCGCTGCACTGGCTCGGCGCGGCGCCGTTCGCGATCTTCGTCCTCCTGTTCCTCATCATGCCGACGATGCGCATCGTCATCGGCGCCTTCCAGACGCCCGATGGCGGCTTCACGCTGGAGAACATCCACGGCCTCTTCACCAGGTCGATCCTCTCGGCCTACTGGATTTCCATCAAGATCAGCATCGCCTCGGCGCTTCTCGGCTGCCTGATCGGCTTTGCGGTCGCCGCCGCCGTCGTGCTCGGCGGCCTGCCGAAATGGATCCGCGGCCCCCTGCTGACCTTCTCCGGCGTCGCCTCCAACTTCGCCGGCGTGCCGCTCGCCTTCGCGTTCCTGGCGACGCTCGGCCCGGTCGGCCTCGTCACCATGTTCCTCAAGAGCCAGCTCGGCATCGACCTTCGCGCCTTCGGCTTCAACATCCTGTCCTTCTGGGGGCTGACGGTCACCTACCTCTTCTTCCAGATCCCGCTGATGATCCTCATCATCACGCCGGCGCTCGACGGCCTGAAGCGCGAATGGCGCGAGGCGGCGCAGATCCTCGGGGCGACCAATGCGCAATACTGGCGCATGGTCGCCTTCCCGATCCTGCTGCCTTCCTTCCTCGGCACGCTGGCGCTGCTCTTCGCCAATGCCTTCGGGGCCGTGGCCACCGCCATCGCGCTCACCGGCTCCTCGCTCTCCATCGTGCCGATCCTGCTCTTCGCCCAGATCCGCGGCGACGTGCTCGGCAATCCCCATCTCGGCTATGCGCTCGCCTTCGGCATGATCGTCGTGACGGGCATCGCCAACACGATCTACATCTGGCTGCGCGCGCGCAGCGAAAGGTGGCTCAAATGAAGAAGTTCTGGGCCTGGGGCGCCCTCGCCATCGGGCTGCTCTATTTCATCCTGCCCCTGATGGGCATGACCAACTTCTCGCTGAAGATGCGCCGCGGCGTCTATTCGCTGGATGCCTATGCGGTCGTGCTCGGCGATCCGCGCTTCCAGGAGACCTTCACCTATTCCGTCGTCATGGCGCTGTTCACGATCCTCTTCGGCGTGCTGCTCGTCGTGCCGACGGCCTACTGGGTGCGCCTGAAACTGCCGGCCCTTCGCCCCTATATCGAGTTCGTCACGCTGCTGCCGCTGGTCATCCCGGCCATCGTCATCGTCTTCGGCTATATCCGGCTCTACAACACGTCGAGCTGGCTGCCGCTGACGGGCTCGATCACCGGCACGAACATCCTCCTGATGTTCGGCTATGCGACGCTCGCCCTGCCCTACATGTACCGCGCCGTCGACACGGGCCTGCGCTCCATCGACATCGCGACGCTGACGGAGGCGGCCCAGAGCCTCGGCGCCGGCTGGACGACGATCCTCTTCCGCATCATCCTGCCGAACGTGCTGGTGGCGGTGCTCTCGGGCGCGTTCCTGACCTTCGCCATCGTCATCGGCGAATTCACCATGGCCGCCCTCCTCAACCGCCCGGCCTTCGGCCCCTACATGCAGCTCCTCGGCGCCAACCGCGCCTACGAGCCGGCGGCGCTCGCGGTGATCGCCTTCGCCATCACCTGGGGCTGCCTCGGCCTGATCCAGCTTGTCTCCCGCTTCCAGAAGGGCACGCAAAGCCCCGTCTAAGGACCATCCATGAGCTTCCTGACACTCTCCAGCATCCAGAAGTCCTTCGGCCCCGTCCAGGTGGTCAAGGATTTCAACATGTCCATCGAGAAGGGCGAGTTCGTCTCCTTCCTCGGCCCGTCGGGCTGCGGCAAGACGACGGTGCTGCGCATGATCGCCGGCTTCGAGACCCCGTCGGGCGGCGCCATCGCCATCGACGGCAAGAGCCAGATGAACCTTCGCCCCAACCAGCGCAACATCGGCATGGTCTTCCAGGCCTATGCGCTCTTCCCGAACATGAACGTCGCGGAAAACGTCGCCTTCGGCCTCAAGGTCGCCGGGCGGCCGAAGGCCGAGATCGACGCGCGCGTCAAGGAAATGCTCGGCCTCATCAAGCTCGATCACCTCGCCGACCGCTACCCCTACCAGATGTCCGGCGGCCAGCAGCAGCGCGTGGCGCTCGCCCGGGCGCTGGCGCCGAAGCCGCAGGTCCTCCTCCTCGACGAACCGCTCTCGGCGCTCGACGCCAAGATCCGCGTGTCGCTGCGCGAGGAAATCCGCATGATCCAGCAGCAGCTCGGCATCACCACGGTCTTCGTCACGCACGACCAGGAAGAGGCGCTGTCGATCTCCGACCGCATCGTCGTCATGAACGCCGGCAAGGCCGACCAGATCGGCACGCCCGCGGAAATCTACAACCGCCCCGCCACCCGCTTCGTCGCGGGCTTCGTCGGCACGCTGAACCTCATCGAGGCGAAGGTGGTCGACCCCGCCGCCAACCGCGTCTCCATCGGCGACCAGGGCGTGACGCTGCGCGAACCGCTCGGCACCGTGAAGGCGGGCGACACGGTCTCGCTGGCGCTGCGCCCGGAAGCCGGCTCCATCGCCCCCGACGCCAAGGGGGACACGGCGCTTTCCGGCGCGGTCGTCTCCACCAATTTCCTCGGCTCGGTCATCCGCACGCGCATGAAGGTGGGCGACAGCATCATCTCCTTCGACATGTTCAACAGCCCCGGCCTCGTGCCGCCGGCCGTCGGCGAGACCGTAACGCTGCGCTTCACCGCCGGCGACCTCCTCGTCATCTCCGACTAGCCGTCCGTTCCCGATCCCGGCCGGAATTTGGAAAAATCTGTCGTGAATCCGGCTCTTTCCGTCGCCCGCGGATTTGATCGGCGGGCGCTCGCCCGCTAGTCTCCAAGCGTTCTCAGGGCGGGGCGGAATTCCCCACCGGCGGTATCCGGAGCAATCCGGGAGCCCGCGAGCGCCTTCCCATGGAAGGGTCAGCAGATCCGGTGCGATGCCGGAGCCGACGGTCACAGTCCGGATGGAAGAGAGCAAGCAGGAGGCCTCCGCCTGACGGGCGGAATCCGTCTTTTGCATGTTCGCCCAAGGGACCCGTTGCAAGATGGCTCAACCCTTGAAAGGCCTGGACTATGAATGCGAATGCCACCCCCTCCGCCCGTATCGCCGTCATCCGTGCCCGCTGGCACGCCGGCATCGTCGACCAGGCGGTCACCTCCTTCATTTCCGAATGGCAGGCGCTCGGCGGCAGGGCCGAGGATGTCGACGTGGTCGACGTGCCCGGCGCCCTCGAAATCCCGCTGCACGCCCAGTTCCTCGCCCGCACCGGCCGCTATGCGGCCATCCTCGGCGTCGCGCTGGTCGTCGACGGCGGCATCTACCGCCACGACTTCGTCGCCGGCTCGGTGGTCGACGCCATCGTGCGCGTCGGCCTCGACACCGACGTGCCGGTGCTCTCCGCCGTCCTGACGCCGCATCACTTCCAGGAATCGGAAGCGCACATCGCCTTCTTCCGCGACCACTTCGTCGTCAAGGGCAAGGAAGCAGCAAACGCCGCCCGCCAGATCCTCGACGCCCGCGCACAGGCGGCCCTCGCCGCGGTCGGTTGAATCGATATCTGAACGGCCGGAATCGATCCGTCAGGACGATACGGCAAGCCATTGAAAAGACTGAAAAATCCCGGCAGCGATGCCGGGCTTTTTCTTGCCGTCTGCCCTTTGCCTGCCGGTTTACGGATAAAACACCTCTGCCGGGATAGGATACCGGCTGGAGCCGAGCAGATTCAAAGAGATAGGCATCTAGCCGCACACTGGACGCTCCCTCCGGAAGACCGCATCGCGCCGGGCGTGCGGGTCGTGATACCGTCGATCCCGGTCGAACGCATGTCTTTCCGGCCCGAGGGGAAACGGGCCGCACAACGATAAGGGGAACAGCGTGATGTCGAAATGGTTCAGAGAGAATGCCCCCGTCGGCGCGGCTGTGCTGACGGACGAATTCATGCGGCTGAAGCGCGGCTCCGTCACGCGCCGCCATTTCCTCGGCGTCACCGGCCTCGGCCTTGCGGCGGCCGTCCTTGCCCGCCAGCCGGGCCTTTTCAATTCCACGGCCTATGCGCAGGAAGACCTCGGCTCGACCATGTCGCTCGCCACCTGGCCGAATTACCACGACCCCGCCACCTTCGAGGCCTTCACCGCCGCCACCGGCGTGGCGGTGGAGGTGAACGTCTTCGGCTCGAACGAGGAGATGCTGGAAAAACTCAAGGCCGGCGGCATGGGCTGGGACCTGTTCGTGCCGACCAACTACACGATCTCCACCTATGCCGGCCTCGGCCTCATCGAGCCGATCGACCTTTCGAAGGTGCCGAACTTCGACCAGAAATCGGAAAATCCGCGCTTCACCAACGAGGGCATCATCGACGGCAAGCTCTATGCCCTGCCGAAGAACTGGGGCACCACCGGCATCGCCGTCAATTCCTACAAGGTGAAGGCGGACGTGACGAGCTGGAAGCAGTTCTTCGAGGTCGCCATGACCGAGGCGGACGGCCGCGCTATGGTGCACGACTACCAGCTCACCACCATCGGCAACGCCCTCGTCTCGCTCGGCTTCTCCTTCAACTCCGTCAAGCCGGAGGAACTGGCCAAGGCCGAGGAGCTGCTGATGCGGGTGAAGCCCCACCTTTATGCCGTCAACTCCGACTACCAGCCCGCCATGCGCGCCAACGAGGCCTGGATGACCATGTGCTGGACGAACGACGGCGCGCAGCTCAACCGCGATATCCCGGAAATCCGCTTCACGCTCGGCACCGACGGCGGCGAGATCTGGTCGGATTTCTACGCCGTCCCGACGAGCGCGGCCAACCGGCCCGCCGGCTATGCGCTGCTGAACTTCCTGATGGACCCGCAGAACGCGGTGCGCGAGCACATCGCCAACGGCGCGCCGACCACGGACAGCCGCGTCATCGCGCTGCTGCCGTCCGAAATCACCGGCAACAGGATCGTCTACCCGGACGAGGCGGCCCTTACCCCGCTGGAATTCGGCGCCGCCGTGACGCTCACCGACCCGGCGCGGGCCGAGCTGATGGCGCGCTTCAAGTCTGCCTGAGGGAACCGTCGTCTCAGGCGATCGCCGCCTGATGCACGACGATGCGCGCGTGATAGGGCACGCGCTTGTAGAGGTCGAGTACATCCTGGTTGACGAGCCGCACGCAGCCGGACGAGGTCGCCTTGCCGATGGATTTCCATTCCGGCGAGCCGTGCAGGCGGTAGAGCGTATCCTTGCCGTTCTGGAAGATGTAGAGGGCGCGCGCGCCGAGCGGGTTCTTGATGCCCGGGTCCATGCCGCCGTTCTCGACGGAATATCTGGCAAGATGCGGCTGGCGCTTGATCATGTCGTCCGGCACCTTCCAGCGCGGCCAGGGCTGGCGCCACTGGATGACGCCCTCGCCCTCCCAGGCAAAGCCGTCGCGGCCGATGCCGACGCCGTAGCGCATCGCCGTGCCGCCGGGCTCCACCACATAGAGGAAGCGCGAGGCGGTATCGACGACCACCGTGCCCGCCGGCTCTCCGGTCGGGTCCTTCACGCGCTGGCGGTAGTATTTCGGATCGATCTGCCTGTAGGGAATGGCCGGGATGAGATGCCCGCCGTCCTCGACCGCCGCATAGCGCGCCGCCAGTTCCTCATCGCTTGCCGGCACGATCGGATAGCTGACCTTCTGGGGGACCGGCGCCTTCAGCGCGGCCGTCTGTGCGGTCGTGCATCCTGCGAGCGCGGCGGTCGCGCCGAGGAGGAAGGTTCTGCGCGACAGGGTGCACACGGTAGACATTCTCGATGGACTCCACTCGGATAGAGGATTGAGGCCGATGGCTAGCCAAAGCGCAGATGGACTGGCAAGAAGCGGGCGGTTCACATCTTCGGCATCGGCCGCCCCTTTCCGGCGATAGATGCAAAGCGGCCACGCCCGCAGCGGCGGAAGGAGGAAAACGCCATGGCGCCTGTGGAAATCGATCCCGCCCGCATCCGGGAGTTTCCCGATCCCGACAGCTTCTACATCTGGCTCGCCGAGAACCACCAAAGCGCGCCCGAGGTCTGGATCAAAATCCACAAGCGCGGCTCGGGCCTCGCGTCGATCACGCCCGAGGAGGCGATCGAGGCCGTGCTGTGCTGGGGCTGGATCGACGGCCTGCGCAAGGGGCTCGACGAGACGAGCTTCCTCCAGCGCTACAGTCCGCGCGCAAAGCGCGGCGTGTGGAGCAGGAAGAACGTCGAGACCGTCGGCCGGCTGATCGAAAGCGGCCGCATGACCGAGCACGGGATGAAGCAGGTGGAGGCCGCCAGGGCGGACGGGCGCTGGGACAGGGCCTATGGCAGCGGCAAGGGGCTGAAGATCCCGCCGGACCTGCAGGCCGCCATCGACGCGGAGCCGGCGGCAAGGGAGATGCTCGGAAAGCTCACCGAGCAGAACCGCTTCGCGCTCGCCTTCCGCGTCCACAACCTCAAGACCGAGGCCGCGCGCAAGCGGAAGATCGAAGCCTTCGTGGACATGCTCAGGCGCGGCGAGACGATCTATCCGCAGAAGCCCAAATCATCCTAGCTCGACTGGCCGGCCAGCCAGTTGTGCCAGTCGCCCTCGCTGCCCGAAAAGACGTTGAGGTCGATGCGGCCGGAAACGCCGTGCGACAGGCCCGAGCCCGAATATTGCCAGAACATCCAGCGGCGGTCCGGGTAGCGCTTGGAGGGATGCGCGGCGACCGAGCGCAGCCAGAACGGATAGCCCTTCAGCTCGCCTTGCAGGTTGTCCTCGTAGAAATCGGGCGCGGTGTAGATGATCGGGCGCTTGCCGTAGTGCCGCTCCAGCTTGTCGAGGAAGACCTGCATCTTCTCCAGCACGCGGGCGCGCGAGGGCCGCTTCTTGCAGGCCGAATCGCCGTTCCATTCCACGTCGATGACCGGCGGCAGCGCATCGGGATCGCGCGGCACGTTGCGGATGAACCAGTCGGCCTGCTCGCCGGCGGTGCGGCACCAGTAGAAGAAGTGGTAGGCGCCGCGGCGGATGCCCGCCTCCTTCGTGCGCCGCCAGTTGGTCTGGAACATCGGGTCGAGATGGTCGCCGCCGTCCGTCGCCTTGATGAAGGCGAAATTGGCGCCCTGCGTGCGCAGCCGCATCCAGTCGATATCGCCCTGCCAGCGCGAGACGTCGACGCCGTGCACCTGGTAGTGCCGCGGCGCGCGCTTGCCGAAATTGATGGGATGGGCGTCGCGGAACTGCTGGCTGTAGATGCGCGAGCGCTTGCGCGAACGGCCTTCGGAGGATTGTTCGCCGGCCGGCCGCTCCAGCGGGATCGCCGTCTGCTGCGTCATGGTCTCGAAGACGCGGGTTTCCGGCACCGGGCCGGCCCAGGCAAGGATCTCCTGCGCGTCGTCCGCCTTCACCGGGCTTTCGCCCACCGCCACTTCCGGCACCGGCCCGCCGCCCTTGCTGACGGAGCCCGTGGTCTCGACGGACGGCTTGATCGCAAGCGCCGTCTCCGGGCTCGTGCTCGACGCGCAGCCTGCAAGGAAAACGCAGCCGGAAAGGGCCGCCGTAAGGACCGAAAGACGCATGGGCACTCGCACGCAATACAAACCGAAGCCCGCCCGCTCGATGCCGGGACGGAATTACTAACGGAAGATTACCGCGAAATGTTAAATGCAACGTTTACGGCCGGGTGTGTCCTTTCAATCACTTAGCTTCACCGGCTCACACCGGCACGTAACCGATGCCCTTCGCCTCGATCTCCTCGAAGGATTCCTCATAGCCCGCATCCGCATAGCGGATGACGCCGAGGGCGGTGTCGTTGGTCAGCGCATGCTCCAGCCGCTCGGCGGCCGCCGGCGTGCCGTCGGCGATGAGCGTCACGCCGCAGCTCGTCATGTAGCCGGCATAGCCGCCGCCGCCGGAATGGACGACGACGAGGTCGGCCATGGAGGAGGAGAGCAGCATGGCGTCGAGCAGCGGCCAGTCGGCGATGGCGTCCGAGCCGTCCTTCATGCGCTCCGTCATGATGTTGGGATGGGCCATGGCGCCGGCGTCGAGATGGTCGCGCGAAAAGGCGACCGGCCCCCTCAGCTCGCCGTCCGCCACGAGCCGGTTGACCGCCAGCGCCAGCGCCGTGCGCTCGCCGTGGCCCAGCCAGGCGATGCGCGCCGGCAATCCCTCGAAGGGGATGTTTTCGCGCGCGAGGCGGATCCAGTTGGTGACGATCCGGTTGTCCGGGAACATCTCCAGCACGAGGTCGTCGATGCGGGCGATGTCGCTCTCCTCGCCGGACAGCGCCATCCAGCGGAACGGGCCGATGGCCCGCGCGAAGAGCGGCCTGAGATAGGCTTCGGTGAAGATCGGGATGTCGAAGGCGTTGGCGATGCCCCCTTCCCGCGCCTGCGTGCGGATGAGGTTGCCGTTGTCGAAGACCTCGGCGCCCCTCCTCTGGAATTCCAGCATGGCCGAGACGTGCTCGACGATGGAGGCCCGGCTTGCCGCCATCAACTGCCCCTGCCCGTCGTCGCGAAGGCCCTTCACCTGATCGAGGCTCATGCCCTTCGGCACATAGCCGTAGACGAGGTCGTGCGCCGAGGTCTGGTCGGTGACGATGTCCGGCACGATGCCGCGCCGCGCAATCTCGGGATAGACCTCCGCCGCATTGCCGACGAGGCCGATGGAGGTGGCGCGCTTCTCCTTCACCGCCTCGTCGATCATGGCGAGCGCCGTATCGAGGTCGGGTGCCACATGCTCCAGATAACCGGCGGCCTTGCGCTTGGCGGCGCGCTCCGGGTCGATGTCGACGCAGAGGATTGCCGCGCCCGCCATGCGGCCGGCAAGCGGCTGCGCTCCGCCCATGCCGCCGAGGCCGGCCGTCAGGATGAAGCGCCCGGCGAGGCTGCCGCCGAAGCGCTTTTCCGCGATCCGCATGAAGATCTCGTAGGTGCCCTGGATGACGCCCTGGCTGCCGATATACTGCCAGGCGCCCGCCGTCAGCCCGCCCCAGCAGATCAGGCCCTTGCGCTGGAGCTCGTAGAAGACCTCCGCCTTCGCCCATTGCCCGACGATGTTGCAGTTGGCCATGATGACGAGCGGGGCCTTCGCGTGGGTCTTGAGGAGGCCGACCGGCTTGCCCGACTGGATGAGCAGCGTCTGGTCCTCGTCCATCCCGGTGAGCGCCTTGACGATGGCCCGGTGCGAAGCCCAGTTGCGCGCCGCCTTACCGAGCGCAGCATAGACAACGAGGTTGTCCGGGTCCTCGCCCACTGACAGCACGTTCTCCAGGAGCCGCAAGAGCCCCTCCTGCCGCCAGCCCTTCGCCCGCAGCTCCGGGCCGCCGGGAATGGGATAGTTCGGATGCCGCGGGTTGGGCTTGGGCATGGGTGTCTCCTGTTCGTGTCACGGGGCGTTGCCCCTCATCCGCCTGCCGGCACCTTCTCCCCGCAAGCGGGGCGAAGGGGATAGGGCGCACCGTTTTCCTCAATCAATGCCCGTTCGCTGGGCACGTCCCCTCTCCCCGCTCGCGGGGAGAGGGTTAGGGTGAGGGGCAATCAGCCTCAGTTGCCAAGCGCATACCGCGCCAGCTCGATCCCCATCGCCTTCTCCACCGAGGGATAGACCGAGGGATCGAGCACGCTCGAGGCCAGCGGGATGACCGTCTTCGGCACATGCAGCACGAAGACCCTCATGCCGACCTCCAGTTGCCCGACGCTCAGCGGCTCGCCCTCCGGCGACAGCGTGGTGATGACGTCCGGGAAGGTTGCGAGCCGCCGGCCATCGCCGCTTTCCACCGCCATGTATTCGTTCATCACATGCAGCACCGTCGCCTTGCCGCCCGTGCCGAGCGTCACCGTGCCGATGTCGAAGGCCTCGTTGGTATAGGCGACGGCCTTGCCGGTAATCGTGCCCTCGGCGAGGATCGCCCCGCCCGTCGTCTTCACGATGGCGTCGATCACCGCCGGGCCGCCCTTGCCCTCCGCCGCGAGGATCGCCTCGCCGAGCGTGAGCGCCAGCGAAATGCCCCCGAGCGCCGCATTCCGGCGCACATAGGAAGCGCGCAGCGGATTGCGGGCCGAGGCGATGAAGCCGCCGGACATGTCGGCGGCGGTGCGCAGGATCGGCGAGACCTTCGCCGTCGCGCCGCGCACGACGAGCTCGATATAGCGGTTCTCCTCGCGGTTGCCGCCGACGGCCGTCTGGATCATCTGCTCCGGCGAGCCGGCCATACCGATGGAGCCCATGTCGCCCGTCGGGTGCGCGCGCATGTCGCCGACGGCGTCCAGCACCTTCGTGCCGAGGATCGCCGAGGGCAGCCAGCCGTTCAGCGTCGAGGATTTTCCGTTCTGCCCCACCATCAGCGCGGAGACCTTCTCGCCCAACGCCTCCTGCAAAAGCTCGACGGCCTTCACATAGTCGACGCCGCGCATCTCCCAGGGCGTGGTGGAGGCCGGCGCACCGATGGCCGCCGCCGTCGCCACCCAGTCGTGGTCGTCGAGTTCGTCGATGGAGACGAGCTCCGGCTTGCCGATGGAGACCGCGGCATAGCCGAGCATGCGGCCGTGGTCCGCCCAGCCGCCGCCGCCCGCGGCATAGACCGAGCCGCCCTTGACCGCCGCCTCGACGTCTTTTTCCTTTAGAATCCGGCCCATCAGGCACCCTCCTGAATCAATGTCTCATCAAGCTGAATCACTGCGTTAAACAGCACCGCCGCGCCGAGCGCGATGTCGTCGGTCTCGGCAAATTCCTCCGGCGCATGGCTGCGCCCGCCGAGGCACGGCACGAAGATCATCGCCGCCCGCGTCACCTTCGCCATGAAGGCCGTGTCGTGCCCCGCGCCGGAGGCCATGCGCCGGTGGCGCGCGCCGACGGCCTCGCAGGCCGCGTCCAGCACGTCGAGCACCAGCGGATCGCCCGGCGTCGGCATGTTGTCGGAGATGCGCCGCGGCGGGGCGATGGCGGTGCCCGTCTCGCGCGCGACCTGTTCCGCCAGCCGGTCGACGGAGGCCGAAAAGAGGTCCATCGCCGCGCGCTCCTCCGCCCGTGCATCGATGAGGAGGCGCGCGCGGGAGGGCACGACATTGGCCGCGTTCGGCTCGATGGAGAATTCGCCCACCGTCGCGGTGAAATGCCCCGGCCCTTCCGAGAGCGACGTCGCCAGCGCCTCGATGCCCGTCACCAGCCGCGCGGCGGCGGCGAGCGCATCGGCGCGCCGGCCCATCGGCGTCGTGCCGGCATGGTCCGCCCGGCCCTCGACGACGATCTCGATGCGCGTGATCCCGGCGATCGCCGTCACCACGCCGATATCCAGCGCCCCGCTCTCCAGCACCGGCCCCTGCTCGATATGCAGTTCCAGGAAGGCGGCGATGTCCCTGCGGGCCTCGGCGGCGATGCGCACCGGATCGCCGCCGGCCTCGCGGATGCCCTCTTCCAGCGTCAGCCCGTTGCTCTCGCGGGAAAGCCAATCCTGCGGCAGCACGCCGGCCATGCCGCGGCTGCCGATGCAGGAGACGCCGAAGATCGACACCTCCTCGGCAAGGAAATCGACGACCTCCAGGTCGTGATCGAGCGCAATGCCCTTGTCGGCGAGCGCACGGGCCACCTCCAGCGCCACCGCGACGCCGGCAATGCCGTCGTAGCGCCCCCCATCCGGCACCGTGTCGGAGTGGGAACCGAGCATGATCGTGCCGCTGCCGGGCTTGCGGCCCGCACGCCGGCCGATCAGGTTGCCCGCCGCGTCGATGCGCGTTTCAAGCCCAGCGGCCCGGAATTTTTCCAGAAGGAAATCCCGCCCTGCCGGGAACAGGGCGGTAAAGGCACGCCGCGTATAGGGCCGGCCGGGCTCGGTGAGCCGGGCAAGGCCATCGATCACCTCGGCGATGCGCGCGGGATCGACGGGCAGGTTGGTCGGGCGGGCCATTCTCAGGCGCTCCTTAAGACGAGCGTCGGCAGCGGCCGCACGAAGGCGCCGGTGCCCGGTCCGGCCAGCATGTTCGTACCGTCGAAGGCGAGCCTGCCGCGCAGATAGGTCGCGGAAACACGCCACGGCAGGCGGATGCCGTTATAGGGCGACCAGCCGACGACGTTGTGGCCGCTCGCCGCCGCGTCATAGACATGGGGCTCGGGCGTCAGCACGGTGATGTCGGCATCCTTGCCGGGCTCCAGCGCGCCTTTCACATGGTCGAGCCGGAAATGCCGCGCCGGGTTCAGCGCCATCAGTTCGGCCGCGCGGGTCAGCGGAATGCCGCGCTCCAGCGCACCCTTGACGAAGAGCGGCACCATGACCTCCAGCCCCGGCACGCCGGAGGCATTCGCCAGCATGTCCGGGTTCGTCTTGCGGTCCTCAGACCAGCTCACATGGTCGGTGGAAACGAGCGTGACATTACCCGCCGCGACATGCCGCCAGAGCTTTTCCACCTCGGCGCGCGGGCGGATCGGCGGGTTGATCTTCGCCTTGCCGCCGAGCCGGGCGACGTCGTTCTCCTCGTCGAGCGTCAGGTAGTGGATGCAGCACTCGATGGTCGCGCGAAAACCCTGCGCGCGGTAGGCGGCCGCGATCTCGTAGCCGCGGCCGAGCGAGCAATGCACGACATGGGCCGGGCAGCCGGTCGCCGCGCCCGTCTCGTAGATCTGGTTGGAGGCGAGCAGCTCCGTCAGCGGCGGGCGCGACAGGCCGTGCGCGCGGTAATCGGTGATGCCGGCCGCCTTCACCTTCGCGATGGCCGCGCGCACCGCCTCGTCGTCCTCGTTGTGGACGCCGGCCGTCAGCCCCGTCGGCGCGATGGCGCGGAAGCAGTCTTCGAGCAGCGCGGCAGGAATGCGCGGAAAACGCTTCGGGTCCGTGCCGAAGGTCGAGAACTTGAAGGCCGCAACGCCCGCCTCGACCATCTCGCCGATGCGCGTCGGCCCCTCCTCGGGATCGACGGTGCCATAGAGCGCGAAATCCACCCGCGCCTGCGGCGAGGCGTGATCGACCTTGATCTTCACCGCCTCGGCCGAGCAGACGAGGTTGCCCTCGTCATAGGGCATGTCGACGATGGTGGTGACGCCGCCGGCCGCCGCCGAGCGCGTCGACCAGACGAAATCCTCCTGGTCCTTCTGCGAGAGCGAATGGACCTGCGCGTCGATGGCGCCCGGCAGGATCAGCGCGCCGGAAAGGTCGTGCCGTTCCTTCGCGGCCGGCATCGCGCCCTCCCCCACATGCGCCACCTTGCCGTCGCGGACCGCGACATGGCCGCCCTCGACGAGGCGGTCCGGCAGGACCACGGTGCCTTTCAGAACGAGATCGAAATCGGCCATCGCGGTATCCTCAGGGTTTCAGGGCGAAGAAGACGTCGAAATCCGCCATCGGCGCGGCCGCTAGGAAGGCGGAGAGCGCTTCAAGGCTGGCAAGGTCGCGGTCGAGCGCCTCGATCTCGGCGGAAAGCGGCCGGTCCTTGCGGTAGAAGGCGCTGATCGCCCGCGTGCGCTCATAGGCGATGGCCGCCACGCCCTCCACCCTGTCGCCGGCAAGGTCCACCGCCTGCGCGGACAGCATGGCCTCCAGCGCGGCGAGCTGGCGAAGGTCCCGCACCTGGCTTTCCATGCGCTCGACGATGAGCGGCAGGAAGGTCGCCTCCTCCTCCAGCCCGCCGGCAACCACGATGGACTGCGCCGAGATCGGCACCGCCAGCGACTGGATGCGCATGTAGAGCTCGACGGCGAGCTTGAGCAGCGGCCCGAAGCCCGTCGCCGCCTCGCCGGGCGCCACGAGGTTGACCGGCAGGTTGCGCCTGACCCCGTTGGAGAGCAGCACGCAGCGGTTCAGCACGTTGCGCGCGAGATGCGCGAAGCCCGTCTGCGCCGCCTCGACATAGAGCGTCGTGGAGAGCGGCAGCGAGCCGCCGGAGGCCATGACGTGGTCGTCCAGCACGACGGGGTTGTCGTCCGACTGCGCCGTCGCCTCGACGATGCGCTCGGCCGCGTTCTTCAACGTATCGAGGCAGGCGCCGAAGACCTGCGCCGTCATGCGAAGGCTCAGCGGATCGTGGATCGCCGAGGGCGTCGGCCAGTTGCCGGAGGCCGCCTGCGCCTCGAACCAGCGGCCGGCCATCGCCTCGCCATGGGCGGAAAGCCTTGCTGCCACCCGCCACGGATCGGCCGAGGCGCCGAGCGCCAGCGAGGAGAGCACGCCCGTCACCATGAGGTTGCGGATGGCCTTCGCCGCCTCGCGCACGACATTGGCGGCGGCGGCATGCGAGATGGCGTTGACGCTGAGGGCGGCCAGCGCATCGCGCGGCTGCATGCGGTAGGGTTTGAGGCCCGCACGGCGCAGCGCCTCGGCCGCCGGCAGGCGCTCGCCGCCGTACCAGGCCTCGCCCTCGCCCGTCAGCACCGCCGCCACCTGCCCCATCAGGCCGATATCGGCGCAGCCCATCGAGCCGTGCCGGCGCACGACGGGCACCACGTCCTTGTCGAGAAGCCCGAGGAAGGCGTCGATCAGCTCCGGGCTGCAGCCGGAATAGCCGCCGAGCGCCGTGTTGACGCGGATCGCCATCGCCTTGCGCACGATGGGCAGCGAAAAGGGCTCGCCCGTGCCGAAGTGATGCGCCTTGACGAGGCTGTTGTTGAATTCGACGAGGTCGTCCGCCGTCCAGAGCTTGTCCTTCATCGAGCCGACGCCGGTATTGGCGCCGTAGATCGGCAGGCCGGAGGCAAGGCGCTCGGTCACCACATGCCGCGCCGTGCCGATGCGCCCCATGCCGATCTCGCAGGCCACCGGGCGGCGCGTTCCCGCGCCGATTGCCTCCAGCGCGGCAAAGCCGAGCGGTTGGCCGGTGAGATAGAGCATGTCGGCGGAAGCGAGCATCGTCGGAAAACCTGTGTTCTGAAGGGATGTTATGCGGAATGCCGGCACAGCCCATATCCCAAAACCCGCACGGCTCATGCTATAAGCCGAACGGAAAGGAAAAGCCCGCCGATGGATCTATCCACGCTCTGCCTTGTGCATGGCATTCTCGATGAACGCGGCATCCGCAGGGCGGCGGCCGCCGCCGGCCGTCCCGCCTCCAGCGCCAGTGCGGCGCTACGCCGGGTCGAAGCGGTGCTGTCCGTGCCGCTGGTGCGGCGCGACGGGCAGGCGCTCGTGCCGACGCTGGAGGCCGAGGCCCGCCTGCCGCGCTTTGCCGAGGTCGCCCGCGCCGCGATGGCGCTCGCGGCCCTCGGCGGCCAGGCAAAGGCGCCCGCCGTCTCGCTGGGCGCCCTCGCCCGCTTTACCGCCGCCGTGCGCGCCGGCAGCATCAATGCGGCGGCAAGGGAACTCGGCCTCGGCCAGCCGCAGCTGACGCGCCAGCTCACGCATCTGGAAAAGGCCGTCGGCTGCAAGCTCCTCGACCGTTCGGCGACCGGCATCGGCTGCACGCCCGCGGGCCTCGAAGCCCTTGCGCTTGCCGAGCGCATCGCCGCGGCGTGGGAATCGCTTTTCGCCGCCTCGGCCGAGCGCTTCCGCCGCAGCGCCGCCACCTGGCGGCTCGGCACCGTCATTCCCTTCGGCCACGAGAGCGAGATCGCCGCCATGCTCGCCCGCCTCGCCGTCGGGTGGCGGGCGGCGCGGCCGCGCCAGCCGCTCTTCCTCTCCTCGACGACCGCGGACGAGCTGGTGGCGGGCCTCAAGAACCGGCGCTTCGACCTTATCCTTCTCGATACGGACCGCTATCCCGCCGAATTCGAGGGCCGGCTGATCGCCCGCTCGCGGCTCGCCCTCGCCGGCCCGCGCTCGCTGGGCGGGGAGGACCGGCAGGACCTTGCCGCCCTCATTCGCGCCCATCCCGTCGCCGTGCCGAGCCCCCGCAGCGGCCTGCGCCAGATGACGGACCGCTTCCTCGAAGCCGCGCTTTCCCCGGCGGAACGAGCGCGGCTGACGCTGGTCGAGGTCGATTCCATTCCCGTCATCATCAACCTCGTGCTGCGCCACGGCCATCTCTCGGTGCTGCCGGAGCAATCCGTCGCCAATGTCGCCCCGCCGCTCGCGCTCCTGCCGCTCGATGCCGCCTACCAGCAATCCCTCAGCCTCGTCTGGCCGCGCGACGCGCTTTCCCGGCAGGCGGCGGAGACCATGGCGGCCCTGCTCGAAAAGCGTTAGGCCTTCGTCCCCGCCCGCAGCCGCCGCCGCGTCTCCGTCGGGCTTTCGTGGTAGTGGGCGCGGTAGCTGCGCGAGAAGGCGGAGGAGGAGTTGAAGCCGGTGAGCGCGGCGATGTCGGCGAATTCGGCCCGTGTCTCGATGACCTTGCGGCGGGCGGCGTTGAGCCGGAGCGCCAGGTAGTGCTGGTGCGGGGCGACGCCCATCGCCTCCTGGAAGAGATCCTGCAAATGCCGCGCGCTGATGCCGACGCGCCGTGCCAGCCGGGCGAGCGTCAGCGGCGCATCCACCGTCTCCTCCATCAGCCGCACCGCCTGGCTGACGCGCTGGTCGGCGACGCGCATGTTGCCGAGCGCCGGCACCTGCAGGAGGCCGCCGGTGCGCTCGTGCTCGTAGATGAAGAGCCGCGAGACCTCCAGCGCCAGCGAATAGCCCTGCCGGCGGCGGATGATCTCCAGCATCAGGTCGAGCGTCGGCAGCGAGCCGCCCGTGGTGATGCGCTTGCCGTCGATGACGTAGCGCTCGCGCATCACGGCGATCTGCGGGTAGCGCGAGGCGAATTCCTCCATGTCCTCCCAGTGGATCGTCACCGAATGGCCGTCGAGCAGGCTCGCCTCGGCAAGCAGCCAGCTTCCCGATTCGATGCCCGCCATCATGCTGCGGTAACGCGCCGTCTGCGAAAGCTGGCGGCGCAACAGGGATGTCGCACTCATCTGCCATTGATAGGAGGAGAGCACGAACAGCGGATGCGCCTCCCTCTCGGGCCGGAAGGGGCCGTCGACGGGAACCGGGATGCGGCTGCGCGTCTCGACCGGCTGACCGTCCGGCGAGAACATCCGCCAGCGGTAGAGGTCCTGCCCGGAAATCCGGTTCGCCGCGCGCAGGGGCTCGATGACCGAGGCGACGAGGATCAGGTTCGTCTCGGGCAGGATGAGGATGTCGATGTCGAGCGTGTCCGAAGAGGGATCGAGCATGGCGCGATCCTGCCTGCCTGCTTCTCGAATTGTCAAGAATGGATCCGAAAAGTGAAAGCATTGCGCCGTCTCTTGGCTCGTAATGGCCTCAACGGGAATACTGGGAGAACGACAATGCCTCTTGCGATGAATCGCGACGTCTTCATCACCTGCGCCGTCACCGGCTCCGGCGACACCGCCGGCAAATCCCCTCATGTTCCGCGCTCGCCCAAAGAGATCGCCGAATCGGCCATCGACGCCGCGAAGGCCGGCGCCGCCGTCGTCCATTGTCACGTCCGCGATCCGGAGACCGGCGCGCCGAGCCGGCGCAACGACCTCTACCGCGAGGTGACGGAGCGCATCCGCGACGCGGAAGTGGACGTGGTGCTGAACCTCACCGCCGGCATGGGCGGCGACATGATCTTCGGCAACACCGAGCAGCCCCTTCCGCTCAACCCCGTCGGCACCGACATGGCCGGCGCCACCGAGCGCGTTTCCCACGTCGCCGAATGCCTGCCGGAAATCTGCACGCTCGATTGCGGCACGATGAACTTCTCGCTCGGCGACTACGTGATGACCAACACGCCCTCCATGCTGCGCGCCATGGGCCGGATGATGACGGACCTCGGCGTCCGCCCCGAGATCGAAGCCTTCGACACCGGCCATCTCTGGTTCGCCAAGCAGCTTGTCGAGGAAGGCGTCATCGAGGACCCGGTGCTCATCCAGCTCTGCATGGGCATTCCGTGGGGCGCGCCGGACGACCTCAACACCTTCATGGCGATGGTCAACAACGTGCCCGCCAACTGGACCTTCTCGGCCTTCTCCATCGGCCGCAACGCCATGGCCTATCCGGCTGCGGCCGTGCTTGCCGGCGGAAACGTCCGCGTCGGCCTGGAAGACAACCTCTATGTCGGCAAGGGCCAGCTCGCCACCAATGCGCAGCTCGTCGACAAGGCCGTCAACATCATCGAAAGCATGGGCGCCCGCGTCATCGGCTCGGCCGAAGTGCGCGAGAAGCTGAAACTGACGAAGCGCGCGCCGCGCGGGTAAGCCGATTGCCCCTCACCCTAACCCTCTCCCCGCAAGCGGGGAGAGGGGACCTGCCCAACCGGGCATCAGGGGCGGAGGAAAGCGGCGCGGCATATCCCTTCTCCCCGCTTGCGGGGAGAAGGTGGCGGCAGCCGGATGAGGGGCAAATCGCCGAACAAACAAGAACACAACAAGGGAACGCACAGCATGACCACCATCCACAAGGCAGCCTGTGTCGGCGGCGGCGTCATCGGCGGGGCCTGGGTCGCGCGCTTCGCGCTGGCCGGCATCGACGTGAAGGTCTTCGACCCGCATCCGGAGGCCGAGCGCATCATCGGCGAGGTCATGGCCAATGCCGAGCGCGCCTACGGCATGCTCACCATGGCGCCCCTGCCGCCGAAGGGAAAGGTCACCTTCTGCAAGAGCTTGGAAGACGCCGTCGAAGACGCTGACTGGATTCAGGAAAGCGTGCCCGAGCGGTTGGAGCTGAAGCGCGGCGTGCTGACGAAGATCGACGCGGCCGCAAGGCCCGACGCGCTCATCGGCTCCTCCACCTCCGGCCTGATGCCGACCGATCTCCAGCGCGACATGAAGCACCCCGAGCGCCTGTTCGTCGCCCACCCCTACAACCCCGTCTACCTGCTGCCGCTCGCCGAGCTCGTCGGCGGCGAGAAGACCTCGCGCGCCGTGCTGGAGGACGCGAAGGCCAAGCTCGCGCCCATCGGCATGAAGGGCGTCATCATCAACAAGGAGATCGAGGCCTTCGTCGGCGACCGCCTGCTGGAAGCCGTCTGGCGCGAGGGCCTCTGGCTCATCAAGGACGACATCTGCGACACGGAAACGCTCGACGACGTGATCCGCTATTCCTTCGGCATGCGCTGGGCGCAGATGGGCATGTTCGAGACCTACCGCATCGCCGGCGGCGAAGCGGGCATGCGCCACTTCCTCGCCCAGTTCGGCCCCTGCCTCTCCTGGCCCTGGACGAAGCTCACCGACGTCGTCGACCTCAACGACGAACTCGTGGAGAAGATCGCGAACCAGTCCGACGCCCAGTCCGGCGCACGCGGCATCCGCGAACTGGAGCGCATCCGCGACCAGAACCTCGTCGGCATCATGCACGCGCTGAAGGCCGGCGACGAGGGCCGCGGATGGGGCTCGGGCAAGCTGCTCGCCGATTTCGAGGCGCATCTGTGGGCGAAAGCCGGCAAGGCGAAGGTCGAGGTTTCCGCAAGCGAACCGCTCCGCCTCCTCGACACGAAGGTCAACGCCGCCTGGGTCGACTACAACGGCCACATGACGGAGCACCGCTATCTCCAGCTCTTCGGCGACACGTCCGACGCGCTGCTGCGCCTCATCGGCGTCGACTTCGACTATGTCGAGGCCGGCCACAGCTACTACACGGTGGAAACCCATATCCGCCATCTCGGCGAAGCCAAGCTCGGCCAGGCGCTCTACACGACGCTCCAGCTCCTCTCTTCCGACAGGAAGCGCCTGCACTTCTTCACCCGCATCCACGACGCCGCGACCGGCGACGTCGTCGCGACGGCCGAGCAGATGATGGTCCATGTCGACTCGAAGGCCGGCAAGAGCGTCGATGCGCCCGCCGACGTGCTGGCGAAGATCGCACCGATCGCCGAGGCCCATGCGAAGCTGGCGCTGCCGGAAGGCGCGGGGCGGAGCGTCGGGCAGAAGCATAAGTAAGGCGCAAGCCTCCACCCCCCTCTGCCCTGCCGGGCATCTCCCCCTCAAGGGGGGAGATCGGCTTGGGGCAAGGCGGTGCCACGATCAATCTCCCCCCTTGTGGGGGAGATGCCCGGCAGGGCAGAGGGGGGTAGCCGCACGCACCTCCCGCACAAAATACGGGAGGACTTTTCAATGAATTTCGCATTGACCGACGAGCAGCAGATGATCGTGGACACGGTCCGCGCCTTCGTCGAGACGGAGATCTATCCGCATGAGAACGAGGTCGAGCGCACCGGCCATGTGCCGCCGGAGCTCGGCCGGGAAATCGCCCGCAAGTGCAAGGAGATCGGCTTCTTCGGCTGCAACATGCCGGAGGAGGTCGGCGGCGCGGGGCTCGACCACACCTCCTTCACGCTGGTCGAGCGCGAGCTTGGCCGCGGCTCGATGGCGCTCACCGTCTTCTTCGGCCGGCCCTCCGGCATCCTGATGGCCTGCAACGACGAGCAGCGGGAAAAATACCTGCTGCCGGCCGTCAGCGGCGAGAAGTTCGACGCGCTCGCCATGACCGAGCCGGACGCCGGCTCCGACGTGCGCGGCATGAAGTGCTTCGCCCGAAAGGACGGCGACGACTGGGTCGTCAACGGCACCAAGCACTTCATCAGCCACGCCAACATCGCGGATTTCGTCATCGTCTTCATCGCGACGGGCGAGGAAGATACGCCGCGCGGCAGGAAGAAGCTCATCACCTGCTTCCTCGTCGACCGCGGCACGCCCGGCTTCGAGATCCGCGAGGGCTACAACTCCGTCTCGCATCGCGGCTACAAGAACTGCATCCTCACCTTCGACGAGTGCCGCCTGCCCTCTGCCCAGATCCTCGGCGAGGTCCACAAGGGCTTCGACATCGCCAACGACTGGCTCTACGCAACGCGCCTCACCGTCGCTGCCACCTCCGTCGGTCGGGCCCGCCGCGCCTTCGACTACGCCCTCAACTACGCCGCCGAAAGAAAACAGTTCGGCAAACCGATCGGCGCGAACCAGGGCGTCTCCTTCAAGCTCGCCGACATGATCACCGAGATCGACGCCGCCGACCTCCTGACGCTCTCGGCCGCCTGGCGCCTCGACCAGGGCCTGCCGTCGAACCGCGAGATCGCCTCGGCCAAGGTCTATGCGACGGAAATGCTCGCCCGCGTCACCGACGAGGCGATCCAGATCTTCGGCGGCATGGGCCTGATGGACGACCTGCCGCTGGCCCGCTTCTGGCGCGACGCCCGCGTGGAACGCATCTGGGACGGCACCTCGGAAATCCAGCGGCATATCATCAGCCGCGACCTGCTGCGGCCGCTGGGGGCTTGAGGATGGGTATGGCGATGAAGACCCCTCCCCAACCCCTCCCCACAAGGGGGAGGGACTTACGATGCCGTCCCCGCCGCATTCTTCTTGAAACCTTGCTGCTAGCAGCGCCGATCAATGGAATCGAGGCGGAGCGGCCGGTTAAGTCCCTCCCCCTTGTGGGGAGGGGTTGGGGAGGGGTCTTGCCCCACGGCGGAGGCACCCCATGATCCGTCCCCTCGACCGCCTCATCCGCCCGAAATCCATCGCCGTCTTCGGCGGCAAGGAGGCGCGGCGGGTCATCTACCAGTGCGACAAGATGGGCTTTGCCGGCGATATCTGGCCGGTGCATCCGCGCGAGGATGAAATCCTCGGGCGCAAGTGCTACCGCTCCGTCGCCGAACTGCCGGGCGCGCCGGATGCCTCCTTCGTCGGCGTCAACCGCGAGCTGACCATCGGCATCATCCGCGATCTTGCCGCCCGCGGCGCGGGCGGGGCGGTCTGCTACGCCTCCGGCTTCCGCGAGGCCGTCAGCGAGCTTGCCGACGGCGACGACCTGCAGAAGGCACTGGTGGAGGCGGCGGGCGACATGCCGATCCTCGGCCCGAACTGCTACGGCTTCATCAACATGCTGGACGGCGCCCTGCTCTGGCCCGACCAGCACGGCATGCTGCGCATCGAAAAGGGCGTCGCCGTCCTCACCCAGTCCTCCAACATCGCCTGCAACATCTCCATGCAGCAGCGCGGCCTGCCGCTCGCCTATATCCTGACGGCCGGCAACCAGGCGCAGACCGGCCTTGCCGATCTCGCCCTCGCGGTCCTTGAAGACTCGCGCGTCACCGCCGTCGGCCTGCACATCGAGGGTTTCGACAGTCTCGAAGCGCTGGAGCGCCTCGGCCTGCGCGCCCGGGAACTGAAGAAGCCGGTCGTCACGCTCAAGGTCGGCAAATCCGAGCAGGCGCAGCTTGCGACCGTCTCGCACACCGCCTCGCTCGCCGGCAACGACGCCGTCTCCTCGGCCCTCCTCGCCCGCCTCGGCATCGGCCGGGTCGAGACGCTGCCGGAGCTGCTGGAGACGCTCAAGCTGCTGCATGTCGCCGGCCCCCTGCCGAGCTACGACATCTCCTCCATGTCCTGCTCGGGCGGCGAGGCCTCGCTGATGGCCGATGCCGGCGTGAAGCGGAAGGTGAACTACCGCGCGCTGAAGGATTTCCAGCGCCAGCCGCTGCGCGAGACGCTCGGCCAGATGGTGACGATCTCCAACCCGCTCGACTACCACACCTTCGTCTGGGGCAACCGCGAGAAGCAGACCGAGGCCTTCACCACGATGATGAAGGGCGGCTACGCGCTGAACCTCGTCGTGCTCGATTTCCCGCGCCTCGACCGCTGCGATGCGGCCGACTGGACGACGACCTGCCACGCCGTCATCGACGCTTCGAAAGCCGCGGGCGCGCATGCCGGCATCGTCGCCAGCATGGGCGAGAACATGCCGGAGGCAACCGCCGAGATGCTGATGCGGAACGGCGTCGTGCCCTTCTACGGCATCGAGGAGGCGCTGGCCGCCGCCGAGGCCGCCGCCGGCATCGGCGAGGCCTGGGCAAAGCCGCAGCCCGCCCCGCTCCTCAAGACGACGGCAAGCGAGGGCGAGGCGGTCACCCTCACCGAGCACGAGGCCAAGCAGGCGCTCGCCGCCCATGGCGTGCCGGTGCCGAAGGGCCTGACGGCCGGAACGGCCGAGGACGCCGCGCAGGCCGCCGAAACGCTCGGCTTCCCGGTCGTGCTCAAGGGCCTTGGCATCGCGCACAAGACCGAGGCCGGCGCGGTGAAGCTGAACCTTGCCGGCCGCGAGGCGGTGCTGGAGGCAGCGCATGCCATGGCCGGCGTCGCCTCGGGCTTCCTCGTGGAAAAGATGGTGGCAAGGCCCGTCGCCGAGCTCATCGTCGGCGCCATGCGCGACCCGGTCGCCGGCCCCGTGCTCACCGTCGGCGCCGGCGGCATCCTCGTCGAATTGCTGGAGGATTCGGCGATCCTGACGCTGCCGACGGACGAAACGGCGATCCGCGCGGCGATAGGAAACCTCAAGGTTGCAAAACTGCTCGGCGGCTATCGCGGCGGCCCGAAGGGCGACGTCGACGCCCTTGTCGCCGCCGTCGCATCAGCGGCATCCTATGTCGTTTCAAACGCTTCAATAATCGAAGAACTGGACGTTAATCCCGTAATGGTGCTGCCGGAAGGCGACGGTGTCGTCGCAGCCGACGCACTGATCCGTCTGAGGAAAAACCCATGACCGGACCGATAAGACAGCGCCGCGAAGGCGGCATCCTGGAAGTCACGATCGATCGCCCCAAGGCGAACGCCATCGACCTCGTGACCAGCCGCATCATGGGCGAGATCTTCCGGGATTTCCGCGACGACGAGACCTTGCGCGTCGCCATCGTCACCGGCGCGGGCGAGAAATTCTTCTGCCCGGGATGGGACCTGAAGGCCGCCGCCGCGGGCGATGCGGTGGACGGCGACTACGGCGTCGGCGGCTTCGGCGGCATGCAGGAACTGCGCGACCTCAACAAGCCGATCATCTGCGCCGTCAACGGCATCTGTTGCGGCGGAGGGCTGGAGATCGCTCTTTCCACCGACCTCATCCTCGCCGCCGGGCACGCCACCTTCGCCCTGCCGGAAATCCGCTCCGGCACGGTGGCGGATGCCGCCTCGATCAAGCTGCCGAAGCGCATCCCCTACCACATCGCCATGGACATGCTGCTGACCGGCCGCTGGCTGGATGCGGCGGAGGCGCACCGCTGGGGCTTCGTCAACGAGATCCTGCCGGCCGACAGGCTGATGGACCGCGCCTGGGAGCTGGCGCGCCTCCTCGAAAGCGGCCCGCCGCTCGTCTATGCCGCCATCAAGGAGGTCGTGCGCGCCGCCGAGGGCGAGACCTTCCAGGCGACCATGAACCGGATCACCAAGCGGCAGTTCCGCTCGGTCGACATCCTCTATTCCAGCGAGGACCAGCTAGAAGGCGCCCGCGCCTTCGCCGAAAAGCGCGATCCCGTCTGGAAGGGACGATGAGGAAAGCGCTCCTGCATCGGGCGCAATCCGCGACATGCCATAAGCCTGGCTTGTGGAAAAAATAGAAAAATTAGGGCGTTACATGTGCCCTATAGATAGGTAGCTTTATAGGGAGCAAGCCGCGGCGCGGCGGAAAGAGGAGGCCTTCGGGAGACGCAAACACACCTGCGGCGGCATAAAAAGCGGCGGCAAGGTTGCCTTAGAGGCGAAAAACAGAAATTCTGCCAATCATAACGACAAATGCCCAAAACAGGGCCAGCAAAGGGAACAGGGGAATGACTGACTACACCAGATATCTCACCAGCCAGGTCGCGCTCGGCAAGATGAACCGCCGCGAGTTCATGGGCCGCGCTGCCGCCTTCGGCGTCACGCTCGCCGTCGCCGGCACGATGTTCGACACCGCCGCCAAGGCCCAGGAGCCCAAGCGCGGCGGCAACCTCAAGCTCGGCCTCGAGGGCGCTGCGGCGACCGATTCGAAGGACCCGGCAAAGGCCCTCTCGCAGTTCATGTTCGTCGTCGGCCGCAACTGGGGCGACATGCTCGTCGAATCCGAACCGCTGACCGGCCAGCCCGTGCCGGCACTCGCCGAATCGTGGGAGCCCTCCGCCGACGCCTCGACCTGGACCTTCACCATCCGCAAGGGCGTGAAGTTCCACGACGGCAAGGAACTGACCGTCGACGACGTCATCAAGACCCTGCAGCGCCACACCGACGAGAAGTCGGAATCCGGCGCGCTCGGCGTCATGAAGTCGATCAAGGAGATCAAGGCGGACGGCGACAAGCTGGTCCTCACGCTGACGGAAGGCAATGCCGACCTGCCGCTGCTGCTCACCGACTACCACCTGATCATCCAGCCGAACGGCGGCCTCGACGATCCGAACGCCCAGATCGGCACCGGCCCCTACAAGGTCACCAGCTTCGAGGCCGGCGTCCGCGCCACCTTCGAGCGCAACAAGGACGACTGGCGCCAGGACCGCGGCTTCGTCGACACGATCGAGATGATCGCGATGAACGACGCGACGGCCCGCATCGCGGCGCTGTCCTCCGGCCAGGTGCACTACATCAACCGCGTCGATCCGAAGACCGTCGACCTCCTCAAGCGCGCGCCGACCGTGGAAATCCTCTCCACCTCCGGCCGCGGCCACTACGTCTTCATCATGCATTGCAACACGGCGCCGTTCGACAACAACGACCTGCGCATGGCGCTGAAATACGCCATGGACCGCGAGACGATGCTGGAAAAGGTGCTCGGCGGCTACGGCAAGATCGGCAACGACTTCCCGATCAACGAGACCTATGCCCTCTTCCCCGAAGGCATCGAGCAGCGCGCCTACGACCCGGACAAGGCCGCCTTCCACTACAAGAAGTCGGGCCATAGCGGCTCGGTGCTGCTGCGCACCTCGGACGTCGCCTTCCCGGGCGCCGTCGACGCCGCCGTCCTCTACCAGGAGAGCGCCAAGAAGGCCGGCATCGAGATCGAGGTCAAGCGCGAGCCGGGCGACGGCTACTGGTCGAACGTGTGGAACGTGCAGCCCTTCTCCACCTCCTACTGGGGCGGCCGGCCGACGCAGGACCAGATGTATTCCACCGCCTATCTCTCGACGGCCGACTGGAACGACACCCGCTTCCTGCGCCCGGACTTCGACAAGATCCTGCTCGAAGCCCGCTCGGAGCTCGACGAGGCCAAGCGCAAGGACATGTACCGCACCATGGCCATGATGGTGCGTGACGAGGGCGGCCTGATCCTGCCGATGTTCAACGACTTCGTGAACGCCTGCGGCAAGAACGTGAAGGGCTACGTCCACGACATCGGCAACGACATGTCGAACGGCTATGTCGCAACCCGCGTGTGGCTCGACGCCTGATGACCGGCGGCGGACCGGCGCACGGTCCGGAGCTGACAGCAACGGCGGCTGCGGGCGATAGCCCGCAGTCTGCCGGCGTTGCCGGGTCGGTTGCGTCCACTGGAACTCCCGCGATCGAAGCTGCGCCTTCGTTCTGGGCGAAATTCAGCAAGAGCAGCCCCCTGGTGGCGCTCATCGTGCAGCGCTTCGCGCTCAGCATCGGGCTGCTCTTTGCCGTGTCCCTGATGATCTTCGGGGGCGTGGAAGCCCTGCCCGGCGACTTCGCCACCACCTATCTCGGCCAGTCCGCGACGCCGCAGGCCATCGAGAACATCCGCAAGGACCTCGGCCTCGACCAGCCGGCCACGACGCGCTACGTCCAGTGGCTCGGCGGGGCGATCAAGGGCGACTTCGGCAAGTCCTGGGCCTCGCGGAACTCGGTCAGCGAGCAGATCGGCAAGCGCCTCGGCAATTCGCTGTTCCTCGCCTTCTTCGCCGCGATCATCTCCGTGCCGCTCGCCGTCGGGCTCGGCATGCTGGCGGTGCAATACCGCAACCGCCTGCCGGACAAGATCATCAACGTCATATCGCTGGCGGCGATCTCGCTGCCGGAATTCTTCGTCGGCTACCTGCTGATCCTGTTCTTCGCGGTCAAGATGGGCATCGCCACCTTCCCGGCGACGGTCTACGATTCCATGACGCTCGGCCAGCGCCTCTCGGCCATCGCCCTGCCGACGGCGACCCTCGTCCTCGTCGTGCTCGCCCACATGATGCGCATGACGCGGGCGGCGATCCTCAACGTCATGTCGTCGGCCTATGTGGAGACGGCGGAATTGAAGGGCCTTTCGGGGCTTCGCATCATCGCCAGACACGCCGCGCCGAACGCGGTCGCCCCGGTCATCAACGTTATCGCGCTGAACCTTGCCTATCTCGTGGTCGGCGTCGTCGTGGTGGAGGTGGTGTTCGTCTATCCCGGCATGGGCCAGTACATGGTCGACGCCGTGACGGTGCGCGACATGCCGGTGGTGCAGGCCTGCGGCCTGATCTTCGCCGCCTTCTACATCTTCCTCAACATGTTCGCCGACATCCTCGCGATCGTCGCGAACCCCAGATTGAGGCATCCGCGATGAGACTTTCCACCATCCCCCTCAGCGCCTGGATCGGCATCCTCGGCATCGCGCTTGCCCTCTTCTGCGCCGTCTTCGCGCCCTTCATCGCCCCGCACGGCGAAAGCGAGATCGTCGGGGCCATCTGGCAGCCGATGGGCGGCGACTACCTGCTCGGCACGGACAATCTCGGCCGCGACCTCTTCTCGCGGCTGATCTTCGGCGCCCGCACCACGATCTTCGTGGCGCTGGCGGCGACCGTCCTCTCCTTCTCGCTCGGCATGCTGCTCTCCTTCACGGCGGCGGTGACGGGCGGCTTCATCGACCAGGCCTTCTCGCGCTTCAACGACCTGATGATGGCGATCCCGACGCTGATCTTCGCCCTCGTCGTCCTCGCGGTGCTGCCGCAGCAGCTCTGGATCCTCATCCTCGTCATGGCGATCCTCGATTCGACGCGCGTCTACCGCATCGGCCGGGCCGTCGCGCTCGACGTCGCGGTCATGGAGTTCGTGGAGGCCGCGCGGCTTCGCGGCGAAGGCACGGGCTGGATCATCTTCCGCGAGATCCTGCCCAACACGCTCTCGCCGCTGCTCGCCGAATTCGGCCTGCGCTTTGCCTTCTCGATCCTGTTCCTCTCCACCCTCTCCTTCCTCGGCCTCGGCATCCAGCCGCCGGCCGCCGACTGGGGCGGCATGGTCAAGGACAACAAGGACGGCATCATCTTCGGCATCTCGGCCGCGCTCATTCCGGGCGGGGCCATCGCGGGGCTGGCGATCTGCGTCAACCTCGTCGTCGACTGGCTGATGAAACGCACCTCGAGCCTCAAGGGAGGACGCGGCGATGCCTGATCTTCTTTCCGTCAAGAATCTCAAGATCGAGGCGACGAGCTACCCGCCGGGCGAACCGCCGAAGACCGTCACGCTCGTCGAGGGCGTCTCCTTCGACGTGGAGAAGGGCAAGGTGCTCGGCCTCATCGGCGAATCGGGTGCCGGCAAATCCACCATCGGCCTCACCGCGCTCGCCTACGGGCGGGGCGGGGTGCGGATTACCGGCGGCGAGGTGAAGCTCAACGGCGAGGACCTCCTGAAGCTCTCGCCGGCCGGCATCCGCAAGGTGCGCGGCTGCAAGGTCTGCTACGTCGCGCAGTCGGCGGCCGCCGCCTTCAACCCCGCCCACCGGCTCGGCGAGCAGGTGATCGAGGCGTCCCTGAAGCACGGCATCATGAGCCGGGCGGAGGCGGAAAAGCGCGCGCTCTACCTCTTCAGGGTGCTCGGCCTGCCGAACCCGGAGACCTTCGGCCAGCGCTATCCCCACCAGGTCTCGGGCGGCCAGCTCCAGCGCGCCATGACCGCCATGGCGCTCTGCCCCAATCCCGAGCTCATCGTCTTCGACGAGCCGACGACGGCGCTCGACGTGACGACGCAGATCGACGTGCTGGCCGCCATCAAGCACGCCATCGAGGAGACGAACACCGCCGCGCTCTACATCACCCACGACCTTGCCGTCGTGGCGCAGATCACGGACGACATCCTCGTGCTCCGCCACGGCAAGATGGTGGAATACGGCACGGTGCGGGAGATCATCGAGGAGCCGAAGCAGGATTATACCCGCGCGCTCGTCAACGTGCGCGGCACGAAACGCGACGAGGCCCCCGACCAGTCGGACACGCTCCTGAAGGTCGAGAACATCACCGCCGGCTATTCCAACGGCTTCAAGGTGCTGCAGGACGTCTCGCTGCACCTGCCGAAGGGCCAGACGCTGGCGGTGGTGGGCGAATCCGGCTCGGGCAAGTCCACCCTCGCCCGCGTCATCACCGGCCTCCTGCCGCCGCAGGACGGCACGATCAGCTTCGACGGCAAGCCCTTGCCGAAGGCGCTGAAGGGCCGGTCGAACGACGAGTTGCGCCGCATCCAGATGATCTACCAGATGGCCGACACCGCGATGAACCCGCGCCAGACGGTGCGCGACATCATCGGCCGCCCCCTCACCTTCTATTACGGCATGCGCGGCGCCAGGAAGACCGAGCGGGTGAAGGAACTCCTGGACCAGATCGAGATGGGCGGCCGCTTCGCAGACCGCTACCCGGCCGAGCTCTCCGGCGGCCAGAAGCAGCGCGTCGCCATCGCAAGGGCGCTCGCCGCCCAGCCGGAGCTCATCCTCTGCGACGAGCCGACCTCCGCGCTCGACCCGCTGGTGGCCGAAGGCATCCTGAAGCTCCTCCTGAAACTCCAGGAGGAAACGCAGGTCTCCTATATGTTCATCACCCACGACATCGCCATCGTCCGCGCCATCGCCGATTCGGTGGCCGTGATGCACCGCGGCAAGCTCGTGCGCTTCGGCCCGAAGTCGAAGGTCCTCTCCCCGCCCTTCGACGACTACACGGACCTTCTGCTGAAGTCGGTTCCCGAAATGGAGATCGGCTGGCTGGAACGGGTGCTGGCGACACGGCGCATGGAAAGCGCGGGGAATTGACCAAAACGGGCGGCTTCGGCCGCCCGTCCCGATGTTCGGCACAAGCCCCCTCCGGCCGCCTCACGGTAACCACCGGCGCCCCTCGCAGGCCCTTCGCTTGTCTTTGGGGCCACCCACCTCTCCTCCGTCATCCTCGGGCTTGACCCGAGGATCCACGCTTCACGGCACGCCTTGCATTTGTAAATGGATCCTCGGGTCAAGCCCGAGGATGACGATGGAGAGGGGGCGACAGCGGCGCCTCTCGACAAGCAGCGCCGCACTTACACCTTCAATTCTGCACGCAATCCACATCCCCGACGCGGCTTGCCGGCTCGCCTTCGGCCAACACCGTCTCCTCGCCGCGCGCCGTGCACCTGCCCTTCTCGCCGACGCCGGTGCGGAACTTCACCATCGGCTGGCCCTCGATCATGATGCTGGGCACGATCTCGTAAAGCTCCGGCGGGCAGTTCACCACGTCGGAAAGCCTGAGCGCCGGCGCACCGCCGATGAAGACGCTTTGCGCGCCGGCAAGCGCGCAGGCCGGAATGGGTGCGGCGGCGTCCTCGGCCCTGACGGGCAGAGCCGCGGCACAGGCCAGCAAAAGGGCAAGACCGGCAAGCCGCAAGGCCTTCATCACGCTTTCCTCCCCTCGCGCGCCGTGCGGGACAGGGCCCTGAGCGCTTCCATCGCCCGGCCGGCGTCGCGCTCCGGCACGAATATATGGTCGTGGTGGAAGGCGGCGACCACATTGGCGCTGATGCCCTCCCGCGTCAGCGCCGCCGCGAAGGCCGCCGTCAGCCCTACCGCCTCCAGCGAGGAATGGACGGTGAGGGTGATCATCCGCATCGGCGGACTGGCGGAAAGGCCGGCTGCCGCGCCGGCCGGCAGGATCAGCGTCACGCCCTCCGCCTCCCGAAAGAGGCCGATCGCAGCGCGAAGAAGCGCAGCCGTCAACGCGTCTTCCGGCACGCTGGCATAGACGAAGTGGCCCTCCGCCAGCGCCGGCTTCATGGTCTCCAGCAGTTCGGCAAGGTCGGTGACGCCGCTCATGGATTGGCCATCCGCCGCACGGCGTCGCAGAGCGCCGCAAAGCCCGCCCGCGCGCCCTCGCTCATGAAGCGGGCGCGCAGCCAGGCATGGATCATCTGCCCTTCCTCGCGGAACTCCACCGGAATGCCGGCGAGGATGAGCCGCGCCGCATAGACCCGCGCATCGTCGCGCAGCGGATCGAAACGGGCGGCGGTGATGAAGGCGGGCGGCAGGTCCGCAAGGTTTTCCGCCCGGAGCGGAAAGGCATGAACGGCATCGCCCGGCGCCTTGTAGACCTCGCGGTAATAGACGACGTCGGCGGTCGAAAGCCCCGGCGCCCCGGCCATCTCGACATAGGAGCCGGAATTAAGGTCGCCGCCGAGGCCGGGATAGACGAGCGCCTGCCCGGCGATCCCCTTCAGCCCCTCGTCGCGCGCCTTCATCGCGATGCCTGCCGCCAGATTGCCGCCGGCGCTGTCGCCGATCAACACGACCGGCCCGCCTTCGAGAAGCAGTTCCACCAGCACGGCCCAGCAATCGTCGAAGGCATCGGGCCAGACATGCTCGGGCGAAAGCCGGTAGTCGACGGAGACGAGCTCGGCGCCCGCCGCCTCGGAAATCTCGGCGCAGATCGCATCGTGGCTTTCCAGCGAGCCGACGACGAAGCCGCCACCATGGATGTAGAAAAGCCGCGTCTCGCTCGTCACCCGCGCCGGGCGGTAGCGGCGGACGGGGATGCGCCCGGCCACAAGCCCGTCCTCCTTTGCCATGCCGGCGGGCGGCGGGGCATCGAAGGCGGCACAGAGCGCGTCGTACCAGATGCGCTGCTGGCCGATATCGGCCTCCACGGCATCGGCGGGATAGAAATCCTCGCAGCGCTTGTGGAAGGCCAGGATGCCTTCCTCGCTCGGCATGGGACGGTCGGTCATGGCGGCTCCTTCACGGGTCGGCGCGATCATAGCAGCCCGCGGCCGCAGCGGCCGTCCCATGCGCGTCTTTCCCATCAATTTTCGGTGCTTGCCTCGCTTGCCGCCCGCATATTAACTGCCGCCATGGCCTTCACCTTCCGCCAGTTGCAGTATTTCGTCGCCGTCGCGGAGCAGGGTTCCGTCACGCGCGCCGCGCAGAACCTCTCGATTTCGCAATCCTCGATCACCGAGGCGATCAAGGAGCTCGAATCGGATCTGGGCGTCTCCCTCTTCGAGCGCCATCCGCGCGGCCTGACGACGACGCATAACGGCCACCAGTTCCTGCGCCACGCGACGAAAATCCTCGCCAATGTCTCCGATGCGCGCAGCTCCTTCTCCGACAACCGGACGCCCGAGAGGGGCCAGCTCAATCTCGGCGTCACCTCGCTGGTCGCCGGCTATGTCCTGTCCGACCTCCTCTCGCGCTACCGCCGGGCCTTTCCCGGCATCGAGGTGAGCGCCATCGAGGACAACGGCTCCTATCTGGAACATCTCCTCGTCGGCGGGGAACTCGACGTCGCCGTCATGGTCATCTCGAACCTGCGCGACCGCATGGCCCTGCAGGCCGAGATCATCGAGACCTCGCCCTACCGGCTCTGGCTGCCGATCGGCCATCCCCTCGTCTCGGCCGACATCATCTCCGTCAGCGATATCGCGAAGGAACCGCTGATCATGCTGACGGTCGACGAAATCGAGGAGAACACCGGAAAACTGCTGACGGCGCTCGGCGCCCGCCCGCATGTCGCCTTCCGCACGCGCTCGGTGGAGGCGGTGCGCAGCCTCGTCGCCACGGGCGCGGGCATCGCGCTTCTGCCAGACCTCGTCTACCGCCCCTGGTCGCTGGAAGGCGACCGCATCGAAAGCCGCGACGTCTCCGGCGCCCTGCCCGTGGTGCAGATCGGCATGGTCTGGCGCAAGGGCTCCGGCCTGCCGCAGGCCGCGCGCGATTTCGTCGGGCTCGCCGAGGCGCTGAGGAGCGGGCGGGGGCGGTAGCGGGGGCGTGCCGTGCGGGTGGATCCTCGGGTCGAGCCCGAGGATGACGCAAGAAATGAAGAAAGGCGGACAACCACACCGATCCGCGCGCCGCTCCGTTCAACGAACGGGCCACCTCTCCTCCCCTCCGTCATCCTCGGGCTTGACCCGAGGATCCACGCCCCACGGCACGACATTTCGGAATTTCCGATACCGCCTATCTGATTAATGAATTTGCGAAAGCGGCAAAATCGCGGCACCTTTCCTTCCGGGAACAATACCGCTCGAAAAGCGGATCAAACCGGGAGACTGTCATGAAGCGACTTCTGCATTCCTGCACCGCGCTTACCCTTTCGCTCGCCTTCGCCACCGCCGCCATCGCCCAGGAGCCGCTGAAGGAACTCGGCCCCGGCGAGGGAGAGGTCTCCATCGTCGCCTGGGCCGGCTATATCGAGCGCGGCGAGACGGACAAGGCCTACGACTGGGTCAGCGATTTCGAAAAGCAGACGAGCTGCAAGGTGACGGTGAAGACCGCCGCGACCTCCGACGAAATGGTCGCGCTGATGAACGAGGGCGGCTTCGACCTCGTCACCGCCTCGGGCGACGCCTCGTTGCGCCTCGTCGCGGGCAAGCGCGTCCAGCCGATCAACACCGACCTCATCCCGAGCTGGAAGACCATCGACGAGCGCCTGCAGAACGCCCCCTGGCACACGGTGAACGGCGTTCACTACGGCACGCCCTACCTCTGGGGGCCTAACGTGCTCATGTACAACACCGAGGCCTTCAAGGGCGAGGCGCCGAAGAGCTGGAACGTCGTCTTCGAGGAGATGACGCTGCCGGACGGCAAGTCCAACAAGGGCCGCGTGCAGGCCTATGACGGCCCGATCCACATCGCCGACGCCGCACAGTACCTGATGGCGCACAAGCCGGAGCTCGGCATCAAGAACCCCTACGAGCTCAACGAGGACCAGTACAAGGCCGCGCTCGACCTGCTGCGCGTCCAGCGCACGCTTGTCGGCCGCTACTGGCACGACGCCATGATCCAGATCGACGACTTCAAGAACGAGGGCGTCGTCGCCTCCGGCTCCTGGCCGTTCCAGGTCAATCTCATGCAGTCGGAAAAGCAGCCGATCGCCTCGACCTTCCCGGAAGAAGGCGTGACGGGCTGGGCCGACACGACCATGCTGCACGCCGAAAGCCAGCATCCGAACTGCGCCTATATGTGGATGGAGCATTCGCTGTCCGCCAAGGTGCAGGGGGATGCGGCCGCCTGGTTCGGCGCCGTTCCCTCGGTTCCGGCCGCCTGCAAGGGCAATGCGCTTTTGACCGACGAGGGTTGCTCGACCAACGGCTACGACAACTTCGACAAGATCGCCTTCTGGCGCACGCCCGTCAGCAAGTGCGAGAGCCAGGGCGAATGCGTGCCCTACCACCGCTGGGTCTCCGACTATATCGGCGTGATCGGCGGGCGTTGAGGTAAACAGTGCGGCAACCTCCCATTGATCTCCCCCCTTGAGGGGGAGATGTCACCGAAAGGTGACAGAGGGGGGTGGCCGCGAAGCGGCTCAATCTGGCTGAGCGGAGTGGGAATACCCCCCTCTGCCCTGCCGGGCATCTTCCCCTCAAGGGGGGAGATCGGCTAGCTGCACCCTCTTCCCGCGCATGAAACGTATCGCGATGGACGGACGTCTCGCCCATCGCCCAACACACCCGGGAGCCCTCATGACCGCCGTTCTGTTCCAGCAAGTCTCCCGCCATTTCGGCGCCGTGCGCGCCGTCGACAGCGTGGATCTGGCCATTGCCGAAGGCGAGTTCTTCGCCATGCTCGGCCCCTCCGGCTCCGGCAAGACGACGTGCCTGCGCCTGATGGCCGGCTTCGAGCAGCCGACCGGCGGCCATATCGAGATCTTCGGCGAGACGGCCGAGGGCGTGCCGCCCTACCGGCGCAACGTCAACACGGTCTTCCAGGACTATGCCCTCTTCCCGCATCTCTCGATCCTGGAGAACGTCGCCTACGGGCTGATGGTCAAGGGCGTCGGCAAGGCCGAGCGGCTGAAGGCGGCGGAAGAGGCGCTTGCCATGGTGAAGCTCCCCGGCTACGGCACGCGCCGGCCCGGCCAGCTTTCCGGCGGCCAGCGCCAGCGCGTGGCGCTCGCCCGCGCGCTCGTCAACCGACCCCGTGTCCTCCTTCTCGACGAACCGCTCGGCGCGCTCGACCTGAAGCTGCGCGAGCAGATGCAGGAGGAGCTGAAGTCGCTGCAGAAATCGCTCGGCATCACCTTCGTCTTCGTCACCCACGACCAGGGCGAGGCCCTGTCGATGGCCGACCGCATCGCCGTCTTCAGCGAGGGGAAGATCCAGCAGCTCGGCACGCCCGAAGAGGTCTACAAGCGGCCGAAGACCCGCTTCGTCGCCGATTTCGTCGGCTCCTCCAACGTGCTGCCGCCCGATTTCGTCGAAAGCCTCGGCTTCGGCCGGCACCATGCGAGCCTGCGCCCCGAGGCGATCACGCTCGGCGACGGCCCCGGCCGCAAGCAGTTTTCCGGCCGCGTGACGGCGTCAAGCTTCCTCGGCGCTGCGAGCCGCGTGACGGTGGAGGCGAACGGCGCGCGCATCGCCGCCATGGTGCCGGCATCGACGCCCGTGCCCGCCGAAGGCGCGACGGTCACCCTCTCCTTCCTGCCGGAGGACCTGCACACGATGGACGGCGCGCAATGAGCACCGACACCTCCATCCTTTCCCGCCGCATGGGCGCCCTCGGGCAGCTTTCGGATACCTTCTGGCGCAAGCCGAAGATCCTCCTCTTCCTGATGCTGACGCCGCCACTCCTCTGGCTCGGCGTCATCTATCTCGGCTCGCTCTTCGCGCTGCTGCTCCAGAGCTTTTTCTCGATCGACGACTTTTCCGGGCTGATCAACTACGACTTCACGCTCGACACCTACCGGCAGCTCCTGATCCCGTCGAACTTCGACATCATCCTTAGAACCGTCGTCATGGCCGCGCTGGTGACGCTTGCCTCCGCCGCCATCGCCTTTCCCATCGCCTATTACGCGGCGCGCTATGCCCGGGGAAAATGGAAGGTGATCTTCTATCTCGGCGTCATGCTGCCGCTGTGGTCGAGCTATCTCGTGAAGGTCTATGCCTGGAAGCTGATCCTCGCCAAGGAAGGCATCCTCACCTGGATCTTCGCCAAGCTCCACCTCACCTGGCTGCTCGACGCGTGGCTTTCCCTGCCGGTCATCGGCGGCTCGTCGCTGTCGATCAGCTATACCGGCACCTTCATCGTCTTCATCTATGTGTGGATGCCCTTCATGATCCTGCCGATCCAGGCCGCGCTGGAGCGCGTGCCGGGCAACCTGATCGAGGCCTCCGCGGACCTTGGCGGCAATCCGGCGCAGACCTTCCGCCATGTGCTCTTTCCGCTGGCGCTGCCCGGCATCATCGCCGGCTCCATCTTCACCTTCTCGCTGACGCTCGGCGACTACATCATTCCGCAGATCATCGGCTCGTCGCGGCTCTTCATCGGCCAGGCCGTCTATGCCCAGCAGGGGACCGCCGGCAACATCCCGCTTGCCGCCGCCTTCTCCGTCGTGCCGATCGTCATCATGGGCCTCTATCTGTGGATGGCCAAGCGACAGGGAGCCTTCGATGCGCTCTGACAAGAACACCTCCGCCCCCCTCGGCCTGAAGGTCGCCGCAGGCGCCGGCCTCCTCTTCCTGCACCTGCCGATCCTGCTGATCTTCCTCTATGCCTTCACGACGGAGGAGAAGAGCTACCAGTTCCCGCCGCCGGGCTATACGCTGAAATGGTTCGCGGCCGCCTGGAACCGACCGGACGTCTGGGATGCGCTCGGGCTTTCCGTCCGCGTCGCCTCGATCTCGACGGCGGTCGCCCTCGTGCTCGGCACGCTTTGCGCCGCCGCCGTCTCGCGCACGCGGTTCTTCGGCCGGGAGGCGGTGTCGCTGCTGGTGATCCTGCCCATCGCGCTGCCCGGCATCATCACCGGCATCGCGCTGCGCTCGGCCTTCTCCTTCGTCGACATCCCCTTCTCGTTCTGGACCATCGTGCTCGGCCACGCCACCTTCTGCGTCGTGGTCGTCTACAACAACGCCGTCGCCCGCTTCCGCCGCATTTCCGGCTCGCTGGTGGAGGCCTCGATGGACCTCGGCGCCGATGGCTTCCAGACCTTCCGCTACGTCATCCTGCCGAACATCGGCACGGCGCTGCTCGCCGGCGGCATGCTCGCCTTCGCGCTCTCCTTCGACGAGGTGATCGTGACGACCTTCACGGCGGGCCAGCAGTCGACGCTGCCGATCTGGATGCTGGAGGAACTGGTGCGCCCCCGCCAGCGGCCGGTCACGAACGTCGTCGCCATGGTGGTGGTGCTCGTCACCTTCCTGCCGATCCTTGCCGCCTACTACCTCACCCGCGACGGCGACCAGGTCGCCGGCAGCGGCAAATAACCTGACACAAGGGAGAACATCCATGGATACCCAGATGCTGATCGGCTCGCGCCTGGAAGCCGGCACGGAGGTGGAGGAACACGTCCTCAACCCCAGGACGGGCGCCCGGATCGTCGACCTGCCGGAAGCCTCGCACACGCAGATCGACGCCGCGGTGGACGCCGCCGAAAATGCCTTCACCGGCTGGGCGGCGACCACGCCCGCCGAGCGCTCCGGCTATCTCCTGAAGATCGCCGACGCCATCGAAAAGGACGCCGACGCCTTCGCCGCGCTGGAATCGCTCAACTGCGGCAAGCCGATCAACGCCGTGCGCAACGACGAGCTGCCGGCCATCGTCGACTGCTGGCGCTTCTTCGCCGGCGCCATCCGCTCGCTGCATGCGCCGGTCGCGGCCGAATACCTGCCGGGCTTCACCTCCATGGTGCGGCGCGACCCGGTCGGCATCGTCGGCTCCATCGCGCCGTGGAACTATCCGCTGATGATGATGGCCTGGAAGCTGGCGCCGGCCATTGCCGGCGGCAACACCGTCGTCTTCAAGCCCTCCGAGCAGACGCCGCTGACGGCGCTGAAAATGGCGAAACTCCTCGCCGACATCCTGCCGGAGGGCGTCGTCAACGTCATCCTCGGCCGCGGCGAGACGGTCGGCAACACGCTGATCAACCACCCCAAGATCAACATGGTCTCGATCACCGGAGACGTGGCGACGGGCAAGAAGGTGCTCGCCGCCGCGGCCAAGACCGTCAAGCGCACGCATCTGGAACTCGGCGGCAAGGCCCCCGTCGTCATCTTCGACGATGCGGACCTCGAAGCCGTGGTTCAGGGCATCCGCACCTTCGGCTACTACAATGCCGGCCAGGACTGCACCGCCGCCTGCCGCATCTATGCGCAGGACGGCATCTACGAGAAGTTCGTCGCCGACCTTTCCGCCGCCGTCTCGACCATCCGCTACAACGACCCGGACGATACGCAAAACGAGATCGGCCCGCTGATCTCCAGGCGCCAGCGCGACCGCGTGGCGAGCTTCGTCGAGCGCGCGGCGGACGTGAAGCATATCGAGATCACCACGGGCGGGCGCATCGGCAGCGAGGAAGGCTATTTCTTCCAGCCGACCGTGGTGGCCGGCGCCACGCAGGACGACGAGATCGTGCGCCGCGAAGTCTTCGGCCCCGTCGTCTCCGTCACCCGCTTTTCCGACGCGGACCAGGCGGTCGCCTGGGCGAACGACAGCGACTACGGCCTTGCCTCCTCCGTCTGGACGAAGGACATCGGCAAGGCCATGAAGGCCGCCTCCCGCCTGCAATACGGCTGCACCTGGATCAACACCCACTTCATGCTGACCAACGAGATGCCGCACGGCGGCGTCAAGCAATCGGGCTACGGCAAGGACATGTCGATCTACGCGCTGGAGGATTATACCGTCGTGCGGCATGTGATGATCAGCCACGGGTGACGCCAGTCCTGGGGCACCCCCCTCTGCCCTGCCGGGCATCTCCCCCACAAGGGGGGAGATCGGCAAGGGACCTGCTCCCAATTCCTCTTTTGATGGGAAGGAAGCCAGCTCTCCATCCAATCTCCCCCCTTGTGGGGGAGATGGCCGGCAGGCCAGAGGGGGGTACCACAAGCACGCCCTTCCCGGGAACTTTCCCGCCCGCCGCGCGTCTTCCCCAAAACCCACCGGGAGACACCGCCATGCTGAAATGGGCTCTGATTTTCCTCGTCATCTCGCTGATCACCGGCTTCCTCGGTTTTTCCGGGGTCTCGGCCGCGACGGCCACCATCGCCAAGGTGCTCTTCGCGATCGCGCTCGCCATCTTCCTGATCTTCCTCATCCTGGCGCTCATGGCCGGTAACCTCGCCTTCTAGGAAGACCCGCGACGATTTGGGGCGTAAACGCCCTTCCGGCCGTATGCCGCGCACGCTATATCATGCCCAGGAGGACCTGAATGATCTGGGCATTCGCAGTCGCGGCGGCGGCCATACTCTATCTCGCGCTACGCTTCCGGCGTTTCCGGAGCTGGGTCGAACCCGCCCTCACCGTCGTCGTCGCCATCGGCCTTGCGAGCGCCCTCCTCATCTGGTTCGTCGACGAGCAGGCGCCCTCCGGCCCCGTCACGCCGGCAACGCCGGCGCTGACCGCCGACAGCATCAAGCTTACCGACATGCAGGCAAGCGCCGGCCAGACGGCGACGAGCTACCGCGTGACGGGCCGCGCCGCCAACAACGGCACCGTGCCCCTGCAGTCCTTCCGCCTCGATGTCGTGCTGTCCGATTGCCCGAAAGGCGCCTGCCGCGAGGTCGGCCGCGACAGCGCGCTGATCGTGCTGCGCGTGCTGCCGGGCCACAGCCAGGATTTCTCCACCTTCGCCGTCTTCCCGGGGATCGATCTCGACCCCGTCACCGCATCCGAATGGGATTTTGGCGTGCGCGACGTCCGCGCGGTTCGCGCGCCCTAGATAATTTTGCCATGCGCGCCAGCCTCGAGCATCGCATTGATGCGGTCGCCGGACGCGGCGGCGGAGAGCCTGGCGAAGCTGCCGTCCCTGACGATGGCCTCCATCTGGTCGGCAATGGCCGCGTGCGTGACGCGGGCGATCATCGAGCCGAGCGAGATGCGCCGCACGCCGATTGCGGCGAACTGCGGCACGGTAAGCTGGCGGAGCGGCCCGGCGGCGAGCGCATTGACCGGCCCTGAAACCGACGCAAGGACGCGGCGCAGTTCCGCCTCGCCCGGCGGCACCGGAACGTAGAGCAGGTCCGCGCCGGCTTTCTCGAAGGCCTGGATGCGGCGGATGGCCTCGTCGAGATCGTAGACGCCGTTCATCACGCCGTCGGCCCGCGCGCAAAGAATGAAGGGACGGCCGAGCGAACGGGCGGCGTCAGTGGCGGCGCGGATGCGCTCGACGGCAAGGCCGAAGTCGTAGACCGGGTGGCCCTCGACCATCCGCGTGTCCTCGATCGAGCAGCCGGAAAGGCCGACTTCCGCGGCAAGGCGGATCGTCTCGGCGACGTCGTCCGGCGCATCGGCAAAACCGTTCTCGAAATCGCCCGAGACCGGCAGCGGCGTCGCCCGCACGATATCCTCGGCATGCTTCAACGCCTCCTCGCGGCTCACCCGCCCCATGTCGGGCCGGCCGAGCGTGAAGGCGAAGCCGGCGGAGGTGGTGGCGAGCGCCACCGCGCCGGACGCCGCCATCAGGCGGGCCGAGCCCATGTCCCACGGGTTCGGGATGACGAAGCAGCCCGACTGATGCAGGTCGTGGAAGCGCTGATGGCGTTCGGCAAGGCTCATTATGCGCGCACCCTTTCGGCTTTCGGATCGTACATCGGCGCGAGCGAGGCTTCCGCCTTGACCCGCACGCCGGCGATCTCGATCTCGTAGCGGGAGGCGAGCACGTCCGCCTCGCTCTCCCCCGCGCAGGGAACATAGCCCATGCCGATGGCGCCGCCAAGGAAATGACCGTAATTGCCCGAGGTAATGGTGGAGACGATCTTCCCGTCGCGCACCAGCGCCTCGTTGTGGAAGAGGAGCGGTTCGGGATCGGCGAACCGGAACTGCACCATGCGGCGCTTCAAACCTTCCTCCTGCTTTCGCAGCACGGCATCGCGGCCGATGAACTCGCCCTTCTTCGTGCGCACGGCAAAGCCGAGGCCGGCTTCCAGCACATGGTCCTCGTCGGTGATGTCGTGGCCGAAATGGCGGAAGGCCTTCTCGATGCGGCAGCTATCGAGCGTGTGCAGGCCGCAGAGCTTCAGGCCGACATCGGCGCCCGCCGCCTCCAGCGCCTCGAACACATGGGCGGCCTGATCGGTAGAAACGTAAAGCTCCCAGCCGAGCTCGCCGACATAGGTGACGCGGTGGGCGCGGGCGAGGCCCATGCCGATCTCGATTTCCCGGGCCGTGGCGAAGGGATGGTGCGCGTTGGAGAAGTCGTTGGGGCTGACCTTCCGCATGAGGTCGCGCGCCTTCGGCCCCATGACGCAGAGCACGCTTTCGGCCGCCGTGATATCGGTGATGACGACGAACTCGTCGCGAAGATGCTTGCGCAGCCAGGCAAGGTCGCGCTGGAGCGTCGCGCCGGGCACGACGAGCAGGAAGGCGGTTTGCGAAAGGCGCGTCACCGTCAGGTCGCTCTCGATGCCGCCGCGGGCATTGAGCATCTGGGTATAGACGATCCTGCCCGGCGCGACGTCCATCTGGTTGGCACAGAGGTTTTGCAGGAAGGCCAGCGCATCGCGGCCCTCCACGCGGATCTTGCCGAAGGAGGTCATGTCGAAGAGGCCGACGCCGTTGCGGACGGCAAGGTGCTCCTCTTTCTGGTTCTCGAACCAGTTCTGCCGCTTCCACGAATAGCGGTATTCCCGCTCCTGCCCTTCCTTCGCGAACCAGTTGGCGCGCTCCCAGCCGGCGACCTCGCCGAAGACCGCCCCGCGCGCCTTCAGGTGCTCGTGGATCGGCGAGCGCCGCACGCCGCGGGCGGTCGCCATCTGGCGATAGGGGAAGTGGTCGGCATAGAGGAGGCCGAGCGTCTCGGAAACGCGGTCCTGAAGATAGGCGCGGTTCTTCTGGAACGGCTGGGCACGGCGGATGTCGACCTCCCAGAGGTCGAAGGGCGGCTCGCCGTCGTTCATCCACTGGGCGAGCGCCATGCCGGCCCCGCCGGAGGAGACGATGCCGATGGAATTGTAGCCGGCCGCCACCCAGTAACCTTTCAGCTCCGGCGCCTCGCCGAGATAGTAGCGGTCGTCCGGCGTAAAGCTCTCCGGGCCGTTGAAGAAGGTGTGGATGCCGGCCGTCTCGAGCATCGGCATGCGGTTGATGGCGTTTTCGAGGATCGGCTGGAAGTGGTCGAAATCCTCCGGCAACTGATCGAAGCAGAAATCCTCCGAAATGCCGTCCATGCCCCAGGGTTTGGCCTTCAATTCGAAGGCGCCGATCAGCATCTTGCCGGCATCCTCCTTGTAGTAGGTGCATTCGTCCGGCACGCGCAGCACCGGCAGGCGCGTAAGGTTCGGGATCGGCTCGGTGACGATGTAGAAATGCTCGCAGGCATGCAGCGGCAGCGTCACGCCCGACATGTCGGCGAGCGTTCGCCCCCACATGCCGGCGGCGTTGACGACGTTCTCCGTCTCGATGGTGAAGGTCTCGCCGTTCTGCTCGCAGGCAACGCCCGTCACGCGGCCGTCCTTCGTCAGCACTGACGTCACCTTGACGCCCTCGATGACCGTCGCGCCATTCTGCCGCGCGCCCTTCGCCAAGGCCATCGCGATATTGGCCGGGTCGCACTGGCCGTCGAGCGGCAGGTGCACGGCGGCCTTGATATCCGCCGTGTTGAGGTGCGGATACATCGCCTTCACCTCGTCGACGGTGATCTCGCGCACGTCAACGTCGAAGGCGCGGGCGAGCGAAGCCTGGCGGTAGATCTCCTCCTTGCGCTCCTCGGTGAGCGCCACGGTCATGGAGCCGTTCTGCCGCATGCCGGTGCCGATGCCGGTCTCCGCCTCCAGCTTGACGTAGAGGTCGGCGGAGTATTTGGCGAGGCGCGTCATGTTCTGCGAGGCGCGCAGCTGGCCGATGAGGCCGGCGGCATGCCAGGTGGTGCCGCAGGTGAGCTGCTTGCGCTCCAGGAGCACCACATCCGTCCAGCCGAGTTTTGCCAGATGATAGGCGACCGAGCAGCCGGAAACGCCGCCGCCGACGATGACGGCTCGCGCCTTGGAGGGAATGGGCTTCGTCATGCGCGCAGTCTTTCATTGTTGGGGTCGAAGAGCGGGCCGTCGGGCTGGACGGTCGCCTTGAAGCGGTCGCCGTAGATTTCCACCTCGATTTCCGTGCCGGGCACGGCGAGGTCTGCGCGCAGCATGCCGAGCGCGATGGATTTGCCGACGCGATAGCCCCAGTTGCCGGAGGTCGTCTCGCCGACCACCTTGCCGTCGTGCCAGAGCGTCGACATGTAGGGCGCGTCGCAGTCGCCGGCCTCCACGGTCAAGAGCACGAAGCGCCTGGAAACGCCCTGCTGCCGCTCGCGCTCCAGCGCCGCCTTGCCCTTGAAGTCGGGCTTGGTCCAGTCGACGAAGCGGTCGAGGCCGCCTTGCAGGATCGTGTAGTCGGTCGAAAGGTCGCCCTTCCAGGCGCGATAGCCCTTCTCGATGCGCAGCGAGTCCAGCGCCTCCATGCCGAAGGGTTTGAGGCCATGTTTCTGCCCGGCCTCCCAGACGGCATTGAAGATCGCGGCCGTGTCTTCCACCTTGGTGTGGATTTCCCAGCCGAGCTCGCCGGCAAAGGAGACGCGCACGAGCTGGCACCAGCGGCCGGCGATCTGCGCAGCCTGATGCGTCAGCCAGCCCTTGGCAAGGTCGGCGTCCGTCACCTCGGCGAGGATCGCGCGGGACTTCGGGCCGGAGAGGATCTGGCAGGAGAAGTTCTCCGTCGCATCGTCGATAGTGAAGGCCGCATCCTTCGGCAGGTGCTTCGTCAGCCATTCCAAATCGTGCCATTGGGCGGTGGCGGCGGTGATGAGGAAGAAGAAATCCTCGTCCAGCATCATCACCGACATTTCCGTGACGATGCGCCCCTTGTCGTCGGCGAAATAGGCAAGGCCGATGCGGCCGGGCTTCGGCACCTTGCCGGTGATCAGCGAGGAGAGCCACGCCGTCGCGCCCTCCCCCTTCACACGGAAGCGCGAGAAGCCGGGAAGGTCGAGGATGCCGGCGGCCTCGGTGACGGCGCGGCACTCCTCCTCGATGCGCGACCGCCACGGTCCCTCGCGGTTCCAGGTCTGCGTCGCTTCCTCCGAAAGGTCGTCGCCGGGCTTCGCATACCACATGGCGCGCTCCCAGCCGTTATAGGGCTTGAACTGGCCGCCGAGCGCCTTGATGCGGTCGTGGATCGGCGAGAGCTTTTTGTCGCGGCCGGCCGGCCAGGCGTGCTTGGGGAAGTGCATGGCATATTCGTGGCCGTAGACCTCCATGCCCTTTTCCACGCAATAATCCTGATCCGAGGCAAACGCGGTGAAGCGGCGCGGGTCGCAGGACCACATGTCCCACTCCGTCTCGCCCTCCGTCACCCATTCGGCCAGCACCTTGCCGGCCCCGCCCGCCTGGCAGATGCCGAAGGTGAAGACGCAGGCCTCGTAGGCGTTCGGCACGCCCGGCATCGGGCCGAGCAGCGGATTGCCGTCCGGCGCATAGGGGATCGGGCCGTTGATCATGCGCGACAGGCCCGCCGTGCCGAGGATCGGCACGCGCTCGACGGCGTCGTTGAGATACCATTCGAGCCGGTCGAGATCGTCCGGGAAGAGCTGGAAGGAGAAATCGTCCGGCATCGGATCGTCCGGCGTCACCCAATGCGCCTTGCAGTTGCGCTCGTAGGGGCCGAGGTTCATGCCCGTCTTCTCCTGCCGGAGATAATAGGAGCTGTCGACGTCGCGCAGCAGCGGCAGCTTGTGGCCGACCTCCTTGGACCAGGCGGCAAGCTCGGGGATTTCCTCGAAGAGGATGTACTGATGGCTCATCACCATCATCGGCACGTCGCGGCCGAACCATTTTCCCACCTCGCGGGCATAGTAGCCGGCGGCGTTCACCACCTTCTCGCAGCGGATCTCACCCTGCGGCGTGGAAATGACCCACTCATCCCCCTCGCGCCGCGCGCCCGTGGCGGGACAGAAGCGAAAAATCTTCGCGCCCATGTCGCGCGCACCCTTGGCAAGCGCCTGCGTCAGCTGCGCCGGGTCGATGTCCCCGTCGTAAGGATCGTAGAGCGCGCCGGTAAGATCGTGCGTTTCGAGGAAGGGATACTTTCCGGCCATCTCGCCCGGCGAAAGAATATCGAGGTCCATGCCCTGATAGCGGCCCATGCCGACGACGCGCTTGAACTCCTGCAGCCGCTCCTTCGAGTGGCCGAGGCGGATCGAGCCGGTGACGTGATAGTTCATCGGATAATCGACCAGCGCGCCCAGCTCCCGGTAGAGCGAGGCGGAATAGCGCTGCATGTTCATGATCGACCAGGAGGAGGAGAAGGTCGGCACGTTGCCGGCGGCATGCCAGGTGGAGCCGGCGGTCAGCTCGTTCTTTTCGAGCAGCACGCAATCCGTCCATCCGGCCTTCGCCAGATGGTAGAGCGCGGACGCACCGACGGCGCCTCCGCCGATGATGACGACACGGGCATGGCTTGGCAGTCCGGACATTCTGGCTCCCCTTCTTCGCGCCTGATTTTTGTCAACCAAAGCATCGGCCAGCAAGCGGAGGAATTCGCTTTATTAATCGAAGAAGCCGATTACACTTCCGCCAAACATTGGAGAAATACGGCGCCTTCATGCAAATTGTCCTGATCGAGACATTCCTCGACCTGATGGAAACGCGCAATTTCAACCGCACGGCGGAGCGGCTGAACGTCACGCAATCGACGGTCACCCACCGCATCAATGCGCTGGAGGGAATGTTCGCGCGAAAGCTCTTCGCACGCAACAAGGGCGGCACGCAGCCGACGGCCGCGGGCCTTCGCTTCCTCGACCATGCGAAAGCCCTCCAGCACCAGTGGCACGAGGCGGCCCGCGCGGTGGAGACGGCCGGCGCCTACGAGCGCTCCATGCGCATCGGCCTCCAGCACGACCTTGCCGCCCGCTATGCCGGCGACTGGCTGGCCGCCGTGCGGCGCGACCTGCCCGGCACCTCCATCTATCTGGAGGTCGACTATTCCAACCAGATGAACCGCGACCTCGGCGCGGGCGACCTCGACCTTGCCATCCTCTTCACCCCGCACTACCTGCCGGATCTCCACTACGAGCGCATCGGCGAGGTGCGCTACGAGATGGTGAGCAACAGGGTCCGCCGGATCGAGGAGGTGAAGGCGGAGGATTATATCCAGGCCGTCTATTCGCCGGCCTTCGACCGGCTGCACCGGCAGGCCTATCCGGCGCTTTCCACCGCCCCCATCGCCAGCGGCGAGACCACCGCCATCGTCGCGCTGATGCAGACGCTCGGCGGCACGGCGTTCGTGACCGCTTCGGATGCCGAACGGCTCGCCGCCGCCGGCCTTGCGAACCGGGTGGCGGACGCCGAGCCGATCGCCCAGGCCGTCTATGCCGCCGTCAACGTGCGCACCCGCCACGCTCACCAGCACCGGCGCATCATCGCGATCCTTCAGGCCCTGCTTTCCGAATGAGGCATTGAAACGGACGGACGCGATGCCTATTAACGGCAAACCGCATCCGACGAAGGAGTTCCCCATGGCCGCCCGTGACCGCTATTCGCGCAAGCTCGAATGCGCCATGTGCGGCAATGCCGGCTATGCGGAGGTCTCCGAGGACGACATGCCGAGCCGGCCGCATCCCGACTTCACCGTCGATTCGCTGCCGCGCGGCTTCCTCACCGAGCGGCCGTCGAAATATCCCGACAGGCACATGATCCGCTGCCGCTGCGGCCACGTCTTCAAGTTCCAGCAGAAGACGATCTACGCCGAAGGCGGCGAACCGCGGCGGTAGGCGACAACGCTCGCCCCTACCCGCGTCCCGCCACCGTCATGCTCGGGCTTGACCCGAGCATCCACGCCACACATTCAAGCCGTCCTTGGGGCATGGATCCTCGGGTCAAGCCCGAGGATGACGGAGGAGAAGAGTACGGTTTTCCCGCCCGAGGCTGATTCCGCCGGCTCTGTTCTCCGATCCTGCTCCCGCGGGCCCTACCCCCGCCCGACCAGCGGCATGGTCGTCGCCATGACGGTCATCGTCAGCACGTTGGCGTCGAGCGGCAGGCTTGCCATGTAGACGACGGCGTCGGCGACGTGCTTGACCGACATCGTCGGCTCGGGGACGGTCTCGCCGTTCGCCTGCAGCACGCCGGCGCTCATGCGCGCCGTCATGTCCGTCGCCGCATTGCCGATGTCGATCTGGCCGCAGGCGATGTCATACTTGCGCCCGTCGAGCGCGGTGGACTTGGTGAGGCCTGTGATGGCGTGCTTGGTGGCGGTATAGGGCGCGGAATTGGGGCGCGGCGCGGTCGCCGAGATCGAGCCGTTGTTGATGATGCGCCCGCCCCGCGGGCTCTGCTCCTTCATGATCCTGAAGGCCTGCTGGGTGCACAGGAACGCGCCCGTGAGGTTGGCGGCAAGGACGCCGCTCCACTGTTCGAAGGAAATGTCTTCGAGAAGCGCGCCGTGGACGTTCGAGCCGGCATTGTTGACGAGCACGTCGAGACGGCCGAATTCGCGCCGCACCGCATCGAAGGCCGACGCCACCTGGACCGGATCGCCGACGTCGCAGGCGACGGCGCGCACGGTATTGCCCGTCTCGGCGGAAATCCCGACCGCCGCCTCTTCCAGCACGGCAAGCCGCCGCCCGGTGATGACGACGGCATAGCCCTCGGCGCTGAGGCCGCACGCGATGGCAAGGCCGATGCCCGTGCCGCCTCCCGTCACCAGTGCGATCTTGCCCTTGCCGGTCCGGCCCCATTCCGTCATGTCAGGTTCCCTCCTCAGAATCGTCACGCGCCAGGCGCCCATAGGACGTAGCGCGGCGAGCCGGGAAAGTCACCCGCAGCTGCCGTTACGGCATCAGGAATGGAGGCGTATGCGGTCGCGGCGCTCGCGCATCGCGGCGACCTCCCGCTCGATATGGATCTTGCAGGCATCGTCCATCGCCGCGGCGATCGTCTCGCGGATCACGCGGACACTGTCTTCCGACATCAGCGGCGACGCGCCGCGGCATTCCGCGGCATGCAGTTTGCAAAGTGCGCTGGCCAACAGCCGCGCATAGTCTTCCGGTTTGCGACCCATGTTCCCCACCTTTTTTGATTAGATCAACATAAAACCACAGAAAATCTCAAAAAGCCACAGATTTATCACACGCTAATGGAAAAATACGGGGCTTTTCTCCGCCCTGCCGCGAGCGGAAAGGCCGGAAAACGAGGCTGTCTACAAATGAGGCAGAAACGGGCAGGAATGGATCAGGCGGCCGCGGAAAACACGATGTCCGCCTGGAAACCGTCAACACGGCCGGGGATGGGCGAGGTGAGGACGAGGCCCGCACCCATCTGGGCGAGCAGGCGCGCGGCGATGGAAAGGCCGAGCCCGGAGCCGGCGGCCGCGGTCTTGCCGCGCGAGAAGCGTTTGCGCACCGCCGCAAGCTCCTCCTCGCTCATGCGCGGCGCGCCGTTGGAAATGCGCACATTGCCCTCGGCGCTCACCTCGATTTCGACTGGCTCGCCGGCCCGCCCGTGCAACAGGGCGTTCTCGATGAGGTTGCGCAGGACGATGGCGAAGGCGTCGGCGGCCCCTTCCCGCGGGGCCGGACCGTCGAGGCGGCTCGAAAAGCGGATGCGTCCGCCGTCGGCCGCGGCGCGCTGGAAGTCGGTCACCACGACCGCCACCACGTCTGCGACGTCGAAGGTGGTCTCGGCAACGCCGATGCCCGCTTCCGCGCGCGCAAGCTGCAGGAGCTTCTCGGTGAGCTTGGCGAGCTTCTGCAGCGAGGCCTCGATCTGCTGCGCGCGCGCCTTCGTCGGCGCGTCCTTCAGTTCGGCAAGGAGAAGCTGGGTCTGCGCCAGCGCGCCGGCAATGGGCGTGCGCAGTTCGTGCGCGCTGTTGGAGGTGAACTCCCGCTCGGCGGCGAGCACGGCGCGCAAGCGCGCGAGCAGCAGGTTGACCGAGCGCAGGATGGGGCGCAATTCCTGCGGCAGCCCCGCCGTCTCGATGGCCGCGAGGTTCCCGCCGTCCTTGCCGCCGATCGCCGCGCGCAGCGTCTCGACGGGCGCGAGCACGCGGCGCACGACGAACCAGACGGCGGCGATGGAAACCGGGACGATCAGCAGAACCGGCAGGAGGAGCGCAAGCGCCCCCTCGGTCATCGCCTCCCGCCGCTCGTCGGACGAATCCTTCACCTGCACGAAGATGCTCTCGTCGGCGGTCGCGGCCGTGTAGATGCGGCCCGTCCGGCTCTGCCAGAAGCCGACCTTGACCGGCGCATCGAAGGGCGCCGCCGCCGCCATGTGCGAATGCAGGAGAACCCGGCCGGCCGGATCGCGCACCTGGTAGGTCAGGTAGGTCTCTTCCGGGGCGGAGCGCGTCACCTCGATGCGTTGCGGGTCGTCGATGTCGCCGCGGTGGTGCAGGTCGTCGACGACGAGCGGCACCAGCCGCTCGGCCGTCTCCTGCAGAGCCGAATCGTAGATCTCGCCGAACTCGTCACGCATGACGAGCGCGCCGAACCCCACCGCGACGAGCCAGACGAGGGTGATCGTCGCCGTGATCCACAGCATCAACTGGCCGGAAAGGCTGCGCGGTCCCCTCATCGGCCGAGCCTGTAGCCGATGCCGCGCAAGGTCTCCACGCAGCCCTTGCCGAGCTTCTTGCGCAGCCGGCTGACATAGACCTCCACGGTGTTGCTCTCGATCTCCGAGCCGAAGGCGTAAAGCGCCTCCTCGATCTGCCCCTTGGAGACGATGGCGTCCGGCCGGGCGGCAAGGCGCGCCAGCACGGCCCATTCGCGGCTCGAAAGGTCGACCGGCTCGCCCTCGCGCAGCACGCGGCGGTCGGCAAGCTGGATGGTGAGCGGCCCGGCCTCCAGCACGGGGACGGCTGCGCCCGCATAGCGGCGCGAGACGGCCAGCATGCGTGCGCCGAGCTCGCCGAGGTTGAACGGCTTGACGAGATAATCGTCCGCCCCGCTGTTCAGCCCCTCGATCCGGTCGGAGATCTGGTCGTGCGCCGTCAGGATGATCACCGGCGTTGCGGCGCCCGAGCGGCGAAGGTCGGAGAGCAGCGACAGGCCGCTGCCGTCCGGCAGGCGCAGGTCGAGAAGGATGAGGTCATAGGCGACGGTCGAGACCGCCGTGCGGGCGTCTTCGAGCGCCTGCATCCAGTCGACGGCATGGCCGAGGCCGGCGACATAGTCGCGCACGGCCTCGCCCAGAACGGCATCGTCCTCGATCAGCAGGATTCTCAAGCGCCCGGTTCTCCATCCACGATCCGGACCATACATGCGGCCGGCCCGTCTTGTCATCGCCCCGTCGTCAGGAGACGGCGCCGAGCCGGCAGGGCGACATCAGGTCCAGCGCGGGATCGCGCACCTTCGTGTCGATCCGCATCATGCCGAGCACAGTGTGGAAGAGGTTGTCGTGCGACTGGGGCTTGCCCGCCTCCCCGGCGAGGCATTCGGCGGAATAGGCGGCCTTCTCGTCCCTGCCGAGCCAGAGCACGAAGGGAACATGCGTTTGGTGGCTGGGCGCGATCATGTAGGGCGCGCCGTGCAGGTAGAGGCCGAGCTCGCCGAGCGACTCGCCGTGGTCGGACATGTAGAGCATGGAGACGTCGAGGCGGTTTTCCTGCTTTTCCAGCCGGTCGATGACGGCGGCGAGGATGTGGTCCGTATAGAGGATCGTGTTGTCGTAGGCGTTGACGATCTCCTCGCCGGAGCAATTGGAAAAATCCGCGCTGCGGCATTCCGGCCGGAACTTCCGGAATTCCTCCGGGTAGCGCTCGTAATAGGCCGGGCCGTGGCTGCCGATCTGGTGCAACACCAGCACGGTGTCCCTGTCGACGGAGCCGATCCAGGCGTCGAGATTGTCGAGCAGCACCTGGTCGCGGCATTCCCCGTTCTTGCAGTCGCGCGGATTGCCGCCCGCAATCAGGGAGCGCTCGCCGGTGCGCTTGGCGATCTCCTTGCTGCCGGTGTTGTTGTCCCACCATTCGACATGGACGCCGGCATGGGAGAGCACGTCCAGCAGGTTCTCGGTGGCAAGCGCCTTGTGGTGCGAATAGTCGGAGCGCGGATAGACGGAGAACATGCAGGGCAGCGAAACCGCCGTCGCCGTGCCGCAGCTCGTCGTGTCGGGGAAATAGAGGATATCCTTCTTGGAAAGTTCCGGGTTGGTGTCGCGCCCGTAGCCGCCGAGGGAGAAATTGTCGGCGCGCGCCGTCTCGCCGGCGACCACGATCATCAGCCGCGGCTTGCGCTCGCCCACGGGGGCATCGGCGACACGCGCATCCTCCCCGAGCGGCGCGGCGACGACATCGACCTCGCCGGATTGGCCGACGGCATATTGCACGGCGGTCACCAGCGGCACGAAGGGATTGAGCGTCTCGAACCAGTCGTGATGCGCCCTGACGGCGGCGGCGTAGACGCGGGCATGGGAAAGCCCGGCGACGAGCGCGAGCACGAGCGCCGGCACGATGACGGCAAGGTTGCCCCGCAGCTTCGCGGGGAAGGCCCTGTGCCGCACCTTCACCCAGACGAGCAGCAGCGAGGGCAGCAGGCCGAAGGCGAGCATATGCAGGATGAAGCCCGTGGTGATGAGCCCGCCCGCCTCCGCGCTGTTCGTCTCGGCGGCGTTGCGGATCATCTCGATATCGATGACGACGCCGAACCGATCCATGAACCAGGCGCCGGCGGCGCTGGCGACGATCAGCAGGATGAAGATGGGCTTCATCAGGTACTTCACCGAGACGGCGACGCAGAGCGCGACATAAAGGCAGGATATGCCGAGCGCGATGGAGGCGAAGGTCGTCGGCCGGCCCTCCAGATAGGCCCAGCCCTTCGACCAGAAGCTCCAGTTGGTCAGGGCGAGCAGGTAGAACGCCGTCAGGATGCCGGCCGTGACGCTGCCGATTTCGGGCCGCCGGAAAGCGGGGCGGCCGGTTCCTTCACGCATAAGGGTCTCCACGTCATGTCGCCCGGCCGCGCGCCTGCGCCGGCCGGAAGCCCGCCCTCTCTGCGCGCGCAAACTGACAGCGCGCTGAACGCCCCGTTCAGCCTGGTGTCAGGTTGAAAACCGATGGAGCGGCGTTCGGACATGAGGTGAATGCGTGAAATCGAGGCTGCTGCCCCCGGGATTGCTGTTCGTCACGGCGCTGGTCGTCGTGATCCTTGCGATCCCCTTCGCCCGGGCGCCCTCGTCCCGGCTGCACGACGAGGGCCTTTCCAAGGCCTTCGCCGGACGGAGGGGCTGACCCTCACGCGCCGAAGAGCTTCCAGCGCGTCGGCCGGAAGCGGATCGACGCACCGCCGGCCGCATTGGCGTCGAGCGGGATTTCGATCTCGACGTGGTGCGGCCGCTCGGGCGTTCCGACGTCGATATCGGCAATGCGCGTGCCGGCAAGGCGGCGGGAGGTCGCAACGCGCCCTTCGAGCGCGGGCGCGGCCGGATCGGTGACGAGCGCGACATCCTGCGGGCGGAAGAAGAGCGTTCCTTCGCCGGCCGCAATGTCCCCTGCCCCCGGCGCGATGCCGGTTTCCTTTCCCTCGAAGCGGATGCCCCCCTCCTCCACCGTCACCGGCAGGCTGGCGCTGTCGCCGATGAAGGAGAAGACGAAGGGCGAGTTCGGCCGGTCGTAGACATCGTCGGAGGAGCCGACCTGCTCGATCTTGCCCTGGCTCATCACGACGACACGGTCGGCAAGCTCCAGCGCCTCCTCCTGGTCGTGCGTCACGAAGACGGTCGTGTGGCCGGTGCGGTCGTGGAACTCGCGCAGCCAGCGGCGCAGCTCCTTGCGCACCTTTGCATCCAGCGCGCCGAACGGCTCGTCGAGCAGCAGCACGCGCGGCTCGATCGCCATGGCGCGGGCGAGCGCGACGCGCTGGCGCTGGCCGCCGGAAAGCTGGTTCGGATAGCGCTTTCCGAGGCCGGAAAGATGCACCATGTCGAGCAGTTCCTCGACCCGCCGGCGGATCTCGGCCTTCGGCGGGCGCTCGCTGCGCGTTCGCACCGTCAGGCCGAAGGCGATGTTGTCGGCCACGGTCATGTGGCGGAAGAGCGCGTAATGCTGGAAGACGAAGCCGACATGGCGCTCCTGCACGCTCTTGTGCGAGGCGTCCTCCTCACCGAAGAAGATGCTGCCGAGCGTCGGCTGCTCCAGCCCGGCGATGAGGCGCAGAAGCGTGGTCTTGCCCGAGCCCGAGGGGCCGAGCAGCGCGATCAGCTCGCCCGAGCGGATGTCGAGCGACACGTCGTTGAGGGCGGGGTAACGGTCGAATTCCTTGCGGATGTTCCTGACACTGACGTCCATTGCGGGCGTGCCTTTCATTCAATGCTTGCGGCCGGCGGCGATCTCGGCGCCGTAGCGAAGTTCCAGAAGCGTCTTGACCACGAGCGTGACGAGCGCGAGCCCGGCCAGCAGCGAGGCCACGGCGAAGGCGGCGACGAAATTGTATTCGTTGTAGAGGATCTCGACATGCAGCGGCATGGTGTTGGTGAGGCCCCTTATGCGGCCGGAGACCACCGAGACCGCGCCGAACTCGCCCATGGCGCGCGCGTTGCACAAAAGCACCCCGTAAAGCAGCCCCCAGCGGATGTTGGGCAGCGTGACATAACGGAAGGTTTGCCAGCCGGACGCGCCGAGCGACAGCGCCGCCTCCTCGTCGCCCGTCCCCTGGTCCTGCATCAGCGGGATCAGCTCGCGCGCGACGAAGGGAAAGGTGACGAAGATCGTGGCGAGCACGATGCCCGGCACGGCGAAGAGGATCTCGATGCCGTGGCTCTTGAGCCACGGTCCGAGCATGCTTGCCGAGCCGAAGAGCAACACGTAGACGAGACCCGAAATGACCGGCGAGACCGAGAACGGCAGGTCGATCAGCGTCGTCAGGAACGCCTTGCCCTTGAACTCGAACTTGGCGATGGCCCAGGCGGCCGCCACGCCGAAGACGAGGTTGAGCGGCACGGCGATCACGGCGACGAGCAGGGTCAGGCGGATGGCGGCGAGCGTATCGGGATCGCCGAAGGCGGCCAGGAATTCGCCGACGCCCTTGCGGAAGGCCTCGATGAAGACGGCCGCCAGCGGCAGGATGAGGAAGAGCGCCAGGAAAAGAAAGGCGAGCGCCATCAGCCCGTAGCGCGCAAGCGGCGCCTCGGTCGTCGGCGATCTGAAGCGTCGGGTTTCATGCGCCATGACCGTACCTCCTGCGGCTCCAGGCCTGTATGAGGTTGATGACGAGCAGCATGACGAAGGCGAGCGCCAGCATGATGGAGGCGATGGCGGTCGCCGCCGCGTAATTGAACTCCTCCAGCCGCACGACGATGAGGAGCGGCGCGATCTCCGAGACATAGGGAATGTTGCCGGCGATGAAGATCACCGAGCCATATTCCCCGACGCCGCGGGCGAAGGCGAGCGCGAAGCCCGTCAGGATCGCCGGGGCAAGGCCGGGCAGCAGCACGCGGAAGACGGTCTGGAAGCGGTTCGCCCCGAGCGTCGCGGCGGCCTCCTCCACCTCCCGGTCGATCTCCTCCATCACCGGCTGCACGGTGCGCACCACGAAGGGCAGGCCGATGAAGACGAGCGCGATGACGATGCCGGTCGGGTTGAATGCCGCCTTGATGCCGACGAACCCGAGCAACCGGCCGATCCAGCCGTTCGGCGCATAAAGCGCGGCGAGCGCGATGCCGGCCACCGCCGTCGGCAGGGCGAAGGGCAGATCGACGATCGCATCGACGATGCGCCGGCCGGGGAACCTGTAGCGCACGATGACCCAGGCGACGACGACGCCGAAGACGACGTTGATCAGCGCGGCGGCGAAGGCCGTGCCGAAGGAGACCTTGAGCGCATGGAGCGTGCGCGCATCGGAAAGGATAGCAAGGAACTCGGCGCCCGACAGCGAGGCGGAGCGCCAGACGAGGCCCGCGAGCGGGATGAGGATGATCAGCGTGAGGTAGGCGAGCGAAAAGCCGAGCGTCAATCCGAAACCCGGAATGACACTCGGCTGCCTCAGTCGCCACCGCACGGAAACGGCGGCAGGTGTCGTCAAGGTTCTCAGTTCCCCGGCTTGTAGATCTGGTCGAAGACGCCGCCGTCGCCGAAGTGCTCCGGCTGTACCTTGGCCCAGCCGCCGAAGATCGGGTCGTCGATCGTCACCAGCTTAATATCGGGAAGCTGCTTCAGCAATTCCGGCTTGACGACGTCGCGCTTGGACGGGCGGTAGAAGTGCTTGGCCGCGATGTTCTGGCCCTCGTCCGAGTAGAGATACTGGAGATAGGCCTCGGCCTGCTTGCGCGTGCCCTTGGCATCGACATTGGCGTCGACCACGGCGACCGGCGGCTCGGCGAGGATCGAGATCGGCGGGGCGACGATGTCGAAGGAATCCGCACCGAATTCCGCGCCGGCAAGATAGGCCTCGTTCTCCCAGGCGAGCAGCACGTCGCCGATCTGGCGCTGGGCGAAGGTCGTCAGCGCGCCGCGCGCACCCGTGTCGAGCACCGGCGCCCGCTTGTAGAGCTCGGCGATATAGGCCCTGATCTTGTCCTGGTCGCCGCCGAACTCCTCGTTCGCCCACGCCCAGGCGGCCAGGTAGTTCCAGCGCGCGCCGCCCGATGTCTTCGGGTTGGGCGTGACGATCTGCACGTCGCCCTTCACGAGGTCGCCCCAGTTATGGATGCCCTTGGGATTGCCCTTGCGCACGAGGAACACGATGGTCGACGTATAGGGCGCGGAATTGTTGGGAAGGCGCGTGCGCCAGTCCTTGGCGATCTTGCCGGTCTTCTCCACGATGGCGTTGATGTCGCTCTCGAGCGCCAGCGTCACGACGTCGGCCTCCAGCCCGTCGATCACCGCGCGGGCCTGCGCGCCGGAGCCGCTGTGCGACTGCTGCACCGTCACGTCCTCGCCGGTCTCGGCCTTCCAGTGCTTGGAAAAGGCCGCGTTGAAATCCTTGTAGAGTTCGCGCGTCGGATCGTAGGACACGTTGAGCAGCGTCGTCTCGGCAAACGCCGCGGAAACGCCCCCTATCGCCATCCCCAATCCAAGCACCAGAGCCCCGAACCGTCTTGCCAGAATAGACATCACCAAACCCTCCTGATTTCTGTCTCGAAGAAAACCTAGAGAATAAGTAGACTTAGTCAACAATAGCCCTGAAGTTCGCAAAACAGGTTCTCTTTCGGCCGCAAACCGGCAAAAGGCGCATCGCCGAACCGGGCCCAGGCGAAACGGAACCGGGGGATGACGGCAGGAACGAGAGCATATTCGTTCGCGCGAAAATGGGCCGGGCGCTGTCTCCGCCGCATGAAAATCCGATTGCATTTTGCAAGCGGATTTGCCACAACAGGCCTCCAAGCCGGGAGGTTGCCATGAAACCCGTTCTCTATGCCCATCCCTTTTCGAGCTACTGCCAGAAGGCGCTGACGGCGCTCTACGAAAACGGCACCGATTTCGAATACCGCGTGCTCGACCATACCAGGCCCGACGTCATGGCCGAATTCGAGGCGCGCTGGCCGATCAAGCGCTTCCCGATCCTTCTCGACGGCGAGCGCACCATCGTGGAGGCGACGATCGTCATCGAATATCTCGCCCTCCACTATCCGGGGCCGGTGAAGCTGATCCCGGACGATCCGGATGCGGCCATCGAGGTGCGCATGCTCGACCGTTTCTTCGACAACTACATCTCGACGCCGCAGCAGAGGATCGTCTTCAACGCCATACGCAAGGAAGAGGACCGCGACCCCCATGGCGACAAGGAAGCCCGCGCCATGCTGGAGCGCGCCTATGCCTGGCTCGACCGTCACATGGAGGGCCGGCAATGGGCGGCGGGCGAGACCTTCTCGCTCGCCGATTGCGGTGCCGGCCCCTTCCTCTTCTACGCGGACTGGACCCATGCCATCGACCCGGCCTTCCGCAACGTGCGCGCCTATCGCGAGCGCCTGCTCGCCCGCCCCGCCTTCGCCCGCGCCGTCGACGAGGGCCGGCCCTTCCGCAAGTTCTTCCCACTCGGCGCGCCTGACCGCGACTAGCGGGCGTGGCACTGCCGCCGCTCGGCGGGCCTTGCCTCACGCAGGATGCCGGTGACGACCAGCACGGGCAGCTCCTGCCGGCGGCTGGCGATCTTTTGCACGCGCTGCTCGACATGGCCGCGCAGCACCAGCCGGCCGAAATAGAGCGCATCCGTATCGCGGATGCGCCGCTGGTCGGCTTCGGAAAGCCTGCCGATATCCGGGGAAACGCCCTTCCATTGCCGGCCGGTGGCAAGGGCATGCACGGTGGTCGAGGGGCACGGCGCCGTCACGCAGCGAAGGCCGTTGTCGCAGGCGACAAAGGCACGCTCCTCCGCCTGCGCCAGCGTGGCGCCGAAGAAGAAGGCAGCGGCAAGGCAAAGCGTCGGGCGCATCGGCATCCTTCCGGCAGGTCGCGAGGATCGCCGCGCCAGTCTAGGCGGCTTTGCCGGATGCGAAAAGCCCCGGCGCAAGGCCGGGGCTTCCGATCGACCCATCTCCCCGTCATGGCCGGGCCTGACCCGGCCATCCACGCTCCGGATGCATCGGTGGATCCTCGGCTCAAGGCCGAGGATGACGGCGGTGCGGTTGAGGGGATGACGGTAGCGGGATCGAGAAGCGCTTACTTCAGCTTGGCGCTGACGGCGTCGATGCCGGCGCGGGCGCATTCGTCATCGATGTCGCCGCTCGGTGCGCCGCCGACGCCGATGGCACCGATCGTTTCGTCACCGGCCTTCACCGGAACGCCGCCGGCAAGCACCAGAAGGCCTTCGATCGAGACGAGTTCGGCAGCCGTCGGGTTCTTGGCGACGTTCTCGGCGATCTTCTGGGTCGGCGTGCGCATGGAGGCGGCCGTGTAGGCCTTGCGGATGGCGCTGTCGAGCGTGTGCGGGCCGGCCCGGTCGGCGCGAAGGACGGCGCGGGTGACGCCGGCGCGGTCGACGATGGCGACCGAGACGTTGAACTTCTTGGCCGCGCAGGCCTTGACGGCAGCGTCGGCGGCTTCGACGGCAATGTCGAGCGGCATGTTGCGCTCGGTCAGGATTTCGGCATTGGCGGCGCCGGCAAGGGCGAGAGCGGCGAAGGCGGTGGCAACGAAGGTCTTCATGTCTATCTCCATCTGGGCCGCGCAGGTCTGTCGGCGGCGACGGCCCTCTTTTCGGAGATTTCCGCCTTTCGCGGTATCGGTGGCCGGACGGAGCGGGCTCCGTAGGCCTACGGAGCCCGGCCGATCAGGGAAAGGCGCGCGAACTCCGCCACCGAGGTCGTGCCGAGCTTCTGCGCAATGTTGGCCCGGTGCGTATCGACCGTGCGGGGCGAAAGGCACAGGCTCTCGGCGATCTCGCGCGTCGACCAGCCGCGCCCCACCATGTCCAGCACCTCCCGCTCGCGCTCGGTGAGCTGGGCGACGAGCTGGGCCGCTTCTGCCCGCTCGGCGCGCGTATCGAGCGCGGCGGAGGCCTGTTGCAACGCCTCGACCAGCACCTGCTCGTCGATCGGCTTGGTCAGGAAATCGACGACGCCGGCCTTGAAGGCCCGGCGGCAGGCATGCACGTCGCCGTGGCCCGTGCAGATGATCGTCGGCCAGTCGCAGCCGATCGCGGCAAGCCTTTCATGCAGTTGCAGCCCGGTGATCGCCGGCATGCGCAGGTCGAGCACCAGCACGCCCGGCTTGAGCTTCGGCGCGCGGGCGAGGAAGGCGGCGGGATCGCCGAAGGTCTCGATGGAAATGCCGTAGGTGCCGAGCAGCAGCGAGAGCGCGCTGCGCACGGCCTCGTCGTCGTCCACCAGATAGACCGGCGCGCTCGTCATTGGGCAGCCTCCTTCGCTTCGTCGATGGCCCCGGCCGCCGGCAGGCGCACGGTGAAGAGCCCCCCGCCCGAAGGGCCGTTTTCCGCAGAAATGCCGCCGTCGAAGCGCTCGACGATGCTCTCGCACAGGCTGAGGCCGAGGCCCATGCCCTCCGGCTTGCCGGAGAAGAACGGCTCGAACAGGCGCGGCAGGATATCGGGCGGAATGCCGGCGCCGTTGTCGCCGACCGTGATCACGGCGCCTTCCGCCGCCCGCGTCAGGGTCACGACCACCCGGCCGTCTTCCCTGCCGGTCTCCTCGACGGCGTCGGCGGCATTGCGGATGAGGTTGTGGATGACCTGCTCGATCTCCACGGGATCGACCCGCGCCGCAACCGGCGCCGACGGCAGGTCGAGATCGAGGACGATGCCGCGCCGGCCGAGGTCGATGCGCAAGAGCGCCGCGATGTCCGAAACGGAGGTGCGAAGGTCATGCAAGCCCGCCTCGCCCGCGCTCTTGCCGACATAGGCGCGCAGCCGCACGAGGATATCGGCCGCGCGCTTGGCCTGCAGCACATTGGCGGCGAGCACCTCGTCGACGGGAGAGCCGGCAAGGCCGCCTGTCGCCGCGATGCGCCGGCCGGCCTGGCTCTGGCTGAGCAGCGCGGTCAGCGGCTGGGTCAGCTCGTGCGCGATGCCGGAGGCCATCTCGCCCATGCTGTTGACACGCAGCGCATGGGCGAGCTTCGTTTCGTGCTGGCGCAGCGCCTCGCGGCGGGAGGCGGCCTCCGCCGCCGCCCGCGCCAGCGCCGCCTCGCGCCGGTGGGCGAGCAGCGAACGGACCAGAACGAGCGCGGCAAGCGACAAGGCCGCAAAGAGCGCAAGCGGCAGCGGCGGCACGAGTTGCGACAGCGTGACGGTCCGGTGCAGCGAAAGCCGCAGCGGCTGCGTCTCGCTGGCGATGGGCGCGGCGAATTCGACGGTGCGCGCCGCGAACGCGGGCACGGCCTGCCGCGCGCCGATCTCAAGCAGCGGGCCTTCGGCGCTCGAAAGGTCCAGCCGCGCCCAGCCCGGCAGCTCGTCCTCCTCCACCAGCCCCCTGCCGTCGATATCGAGGCTGACGGCCATTGTGCCGTTCATGCGCTTCATCAGCCGGTAATGGCCGGGCCGGGCGTCGGCGCCGTAGACGGCCCTGCCGGCGGCAAGGTTTTTCACCGCTGCGGACACCGCCGCCGGATCGGCCGTCGTGCCGCCTGCGGCGCGCGCCGAGCTCACCACGCCGCCGCCCGGCCCGAGGCGGACGAGGTCGATGGCGACGATGCGCGGATAGAAGCGCAGGATCGAGCGGGCGACGAGGTCGAAATCCGCAGACGGCTGGGCCTGCGCGAGGCCGAGCGCGCTGAGGCTCGTCAGGTGCGCATCGTGCTGGGCGACGCGCTGCGAGATCGCCCTTTGCAGCGCCCGCCCGCTCTCCGACACCTCCTGCTCCAGCGCGCGCCGGTGGGTCTCGGCCGAATAGAGGCCGAAGGCGGCGACGAGCAGCAGCCAGCCGCCGGCAAGGGCGGCGGAAGAGCGGAGGAAGGCAAGGCGTCGGGGCATGCGGGGTGAAGCCGGTTCGAAGGATGGAGCGGCGATCATAGGGCGTCTTCCGCCCCTTGGCGATCCGCAGCGTCACGGATGCGCGCGGTGCGCCTTCCACCCCTAACTTTCCAAGCCCGGCCGGAACAATTGCCCGGCCTGCCGGTTAGGCCCCCGTCAACGACGATCGGACGTGAATGCAAATGCCGGACCAATCCAAGCTCTTTCCCGACCACCGCAGGCTGTCGGGGGAACGCTACACGGTTGAAACCTTCCGCGCGGCCTACGGCCTGTCGCATGAGGAGGCCAAGCGCCTGTTCGACAAGTTCGGCCCCTCCAAGAGGGAGCTGGACCTTCTCATGCGCGCCCGCAAGGACCCTCGGCAATTCCTGACTTTCTGAGGAGACCATCCATGAGCGAAAAGAAGCCCCTACCCGAAGACGACGACCGCAAGGAAGCCGAAAACGAGGAGGTCGCCCGGGAAAAGGCCGAGCGGGACCTCAAGCGCAAGCAGGCGACCGACCCCGCGCTGATGCCCATCGGCGACCCGGCGGGCGCGGCCTGACGCCTCACGCCGCCACGGCCTCCCGCACGCGGACAGCGGGGCGGAAGGTCATGGCGATGAGGAAGGCGCCGATGCCGATGCCCCACGAGCCGACGTAGAGCCAGGTATAGGTCGCGAACGTATCGTAGATCAGCCCGCCGGTGAGCGGCCCGGTCGCCATGCCGAGGCTGCCGGCCATGGCCGTGCCGCCGATGACGGTTCCCATCAGCCGCAGCGGGAAGTTTTCCCTTGCGATCACCGCATAGAGCGGCATCACCCCCGCATAGATGAAGCCGAAAAGCCCGGCGACCGCGTAGAACGAGGCAAGCCCGCCGGCAAAGACATAGGCGAGCGCCCCGAAGGCCTGCGCCAGCAGTCCCAGCACGAGCACCTGCCGCGCGCCGAACCGGTCTCCGAGGATGCCGAAGACAATGCGCCCGCCCATGCCGGCCAGCCCCTCGACGCTGTAGATCGAGACGGCGGCGATCATCGGGATGCCGCAGGTGATGGCGTAGCTCACCGTATGGAAGATCGGCCCGGAATGGGTCGCGCAGCAGAAGAAGTTCGTCAGGCACAGGACGATGAACTGCGGCGAGCGCAGCACCTCGCGCGTCGACATGTCCCCGGACGCCTCGCTCGCGACGGCGGTCCCCTGCCCCGCGGCCTCAAGCGCGGGCGGGCGGCGGACGAGAAGCGAGACGGGGATCATCACCACGGCGACGACAAGCGCGATGACCTGCATCGACGTGCGCCAGTCATGGCCGGAGACGAGCCAGGCGGCAAAGGGCGCCATGGTCATCGGCGCCATGCCCATGCCGGCCGAGACGAGCGAGACGGCAAGGCTGCGATGGGTATCGAACCAGCCGGTGACGCACGCCATCATGGGCGCGAAGACGGCCGCGGCCGCCACGCCCACCAGAAGGCCGAAGGCGAGCTGGAAAATGAGCAGCGACGGCGCGATACTGGTCAGCGCAAGGCTTGCGGCAAGCAGCACCGAGCCCGTCAGCACGATGGGCCGCGGCCCCCAGCGGTCCGACAGGCCGCCCCAGACCATGCTGGCGAAGGCCATGGCGAGGAAGCCGATGGTCATGGCGGTGGAAACGCCGGTCACCGACCAGCCGGTATCCTTCGAAATCGGCAGCAGGAAGACCGGCAGCGAGAACATGGCGCCGATGGCGATGCAGCCGAGGAGGCCTCCCGCCGCGACGATCACCCAGCGATACTGTGTCTGGAACATTGTCATCTCCTTCGTGACCGGCCGACAAGGCCCGGTCCCCGCATGAAAGACGCAGGTAGGCCGCCCCTTCCGACATCACGCATGAAGAATTCCACGATGACGCGGAACGGGGCGGCCCGCAAGCATCACCCAGTCGGGGGCTTGAACGCGGCGCGCAAAACGCCTTTGCTGCGGATCGGACGAAGTCGATCTTAGGCGCAGGCCGGCGGCGGGCGGGAGTGACAAGCATGACGGGATTTGCATGGATTCGATGATCACCGCCGCCGCGCGGGCGCTTGCCGCCGGCAACCCGCTCGGCGCGCTCGACCGCGTGGCGCTGCGCGAGGATGCCCCGGCGCTGGCGCTGCGCGGCATCGCCATGGCGCAGCTCGGCGACCTCGAACGCGCAAAAGCGCTCCTCAAGGAGGCTGCCCGCGCCTTCGGCCCGCGCGAGGCGGTGGCGCGGGCGCGCTGCCGCGTCGCTCTCGGCGAGATCGCCCTTGCCGCGCGCGACCTCGCCTTCCCGCCGAAGGCGCTGGCCGAGGCCGGCGCGGTGCTCGCCGCTCATGGCGACCGGGCGAATGCCGCCCATGCCGGCCTCATCGCCGTCCGACGCCTGCTGCTGATCGGCCGGCTGGAGGAGGCCGGGGAGCGCCTTGCCGAAACCGATCCCGTCTCCCTTCCCCCGCCGCTGCGGGCAGCCCATGCGCTGGCGAGCGCCGGCATCGCCACCCGCCGGCTGCGGATCGGCGAAGCGCGGGCAGCCTTCGCCCATGCAGTGGAGGCCGCGCGGCAGGCCGGCATTCCCGCGCTGATGCGCGAGGCGGAGATGGCCGCCGCGATCCTCGACCAGCCCGCCGCGCGCCTGCGCGAAGGCGGCGCGCAACGCCTGCTGCTGCCGGCCGATGTCGAGGCGCTGCTTGCCGGCGACCGGCTCGTCGTCGATGCCTGCCGCCATGTCGTGCGGGGTGCGGAGACCACCGTTCCGCTTGCCACGCGGCCGATCCTCTTTGCCCTATTGCGCCGGCTGGCGGAGGCCGGTCCCGCCGGGGCGAGCCGGGAAAGCCTGCTCCTTTACGCTTTTCGCGCCCGCCATGCGGACGAATCGCACCGCGCGCGCCTGCGCGTCGAGATGGGGCGCCTGCGCGCCGCGCTGAAGCCGCTTGCCGCAATCGAGGCGACGAAGGACGGTTTCGTGCTGATGCCGCGGCAGGGGCGGACGGTCGCCGTGCTGGCGCCGCCGAACGACGAGCCGCATGCCGACGTCCTCGCGCTCTTTGCCGATGGCGAGGCCTGGTCGAGCTCGGCGCTGGCGATCGCGCTCGGCACCAGCGCCCGCACCGTGCAGCGCACACTCGAAGCGCTTCATGCGGCCGGCAAGGTGCAGCCGGTCGGCCGCGGGCGAGCCCGGCGCTGGCTGACGCCGACGCCCGGCGCATTCTCGACATTCTTGTTACTCCCCGGTCCCCTGCCGGGCGACTAGGATAGGGGCACTACAATTTCGAGGAGACTTCCCATGCGCAAGGCACAAGCCCATATCCTTCGCGAATACGGCCCCTTCCCCGGTGTGGAGCAAGTCCACGGCGTCACCTATGACGGCGAAAACCTCTGGTTCGCCGCCGGGGACACGATCAATGCCGTCAATCCCGAGAGCGGCGAACTCGTGCGGTCGATCGACGTCGCCTCCCATGCCGGCACCGCCTTCGACGGGCGCCACCTCTACCAGATCGCCGAGGACCGCATCCTGCGGATCGAGCCGTCTTCGGGCAAAATCCTCGCCAGCATCCCGGCTCCCGGCAACGGCGGCGATTCCGGCCTCACCTGGGCCGAAGGCTCGCTCTGGGTGGGCCACTACCGCAGCCGGCAGATCCACCAGGTCGATCCCGAGACCGGCAAGGTGCTGCGCACCATCGAGAGCAACCGCATGGTGACGGGCGTGACCTGGGTGGATGGCGAGTTCTGGCACGGCACCTGGGAAGGCGAGGCCAGCGACCTGCGCCGCCTCGATCCCGAGACCGGCGCCGTCCTCGAAACTCTTCCCATGCCGGAAGGAACCGGCGTGTCCGGGCTCGAATCCGACGGCGCCGGGCGCTTCTTCTGCGGCGGCGGACGCAGCGGCACGATCCGCGCCGTCAGCCGGCCGCGCTGACCATTCAGAGCCCGTGGGTGCCGTCGTAGCCGTTGACCGGCGGCGGCGCCCAGCCTTCCGGCAGGCCCTTGGCCCGCAGGATCTCCACGACCATCGGATGGCACGCCGCCGTATCGGAGGAGTGCTCGGCCGAACAATCGCCGCCGGGGCAGGCCGACATGCAGCCGAGAAGATCGATCTCGGCGAAGAATTCCAGATAGTCGCCCGGCCGCACCGGGCTCGCCTTCATGAAATACTGTCCCGTGTCGCGCGTGAAGCCGGTGCACATGAAGACGTTCAGCACGTCGTGCACATGGGCCTCCGCCTCCCGCGGCGCCATGCCGGTCTTCTTCGCAAGCGCCCGCGTGAGATTGGAATGGCAGCAATGGTGATACTGCCCGCCATGGCTGAGGAGATTGTGCGTATAGGGATCGCAGCGCGTGCCGATCACGTCGTGCACCGCCCCGCCGAATTCGTCGAAGCCGTACCAGTCGAGCGTGTCGTGGGTGATGGTGGCAATGGGGCGGAGATACGGGAAATTCGAGAAGAGCTGGTCGCCGAGCCCGACATGGGTGCCGTTCAGCGCCCGCGTCTTGCCGGTATAGAGCCGTTCCTTCAGGTCATGGGCGTTGAAGAGGTTGAGGTCGCCGACCTGCGGGCCCTCGCTGCACAGGATGCGGCAGAAATGCCCGGCCGGCACCAGCCACGTCTCCGCCTCGCGCGGCGGCACGATCACCGTCTCGACAAGCTCCAGGCTATCCCGCAGCGCGCGGTAAGCCGAAAGGTCCGGCCGCGGCAGGGTCTCCACCGGATAGCAGACGACGGGCTTGATGGCCTTGCGGGCGGCGGCATCCGCGGGCGCGGCGGTGATCGGCTCGGGCTTCATCGCATCCTCCTTGCGGGCGCGGACAGGCGGCAAGCCGCCCGGATTCATTCTTGTTGAGTGACAATACTATTATTGTTCAACAGAATGCAATCCGGGCTGCGACATGGCCGGTCGGAATGCGAAGCGTTCAGCAGGCCGCAAGGCCGGCATCGAGCCCGGCGATGAGGTCGTCGACATGCTCCAGCCCGACGGAAAGCCGGAGCAACCCGTCGGTAATGCCCGCCTTGGCGCGGCCCTCCGGCCCCATGTCCACATGGGTCATGGTGGCGGGATGGGCGACGAGGCTTTCGACGCCGCCGAGGGATTCGGCGAGCGTGAAGACGCGCATGGCCTTGAGGAAGCGCTGGACGGCCGGCACGCCGCCGGCAAGCTCGAAGCTCATCATCGCCCCGAAACCCTTCTGCTGCCTGCGGGCGAGCGCATGGTGGGGATGGGAGGCAAGGCCGGGGTAATGCACATGGGAGACCGCCGGATGCGCCTCAAGGCGCGTGGCGATCGCCATGGCGTTGCGCTCCTGCCCGGCCATTCGGGCAAAGAGGGTGCGCACGCCGCGCAGCGTCAGCCAGGCATCGAAGGGGCTGCAGATCGCGCCGGTCACGTTGGCCCAGTGCCTGAGGCGCTTCACCTCGTCCGCATCGGCCGCCACCACCGCCCCGGCGATGACGTCGGAATGCCCGTTGATGAACTTGGTCGTCGAATGCAGCACGTAATCCGCGCCGAGCGACAGCGGCTGCTGGATGGCCGGCGACAGGAACGTGTTGTCGACGACGACCTTCGCGCCGGCAGCCCTGGCAAGGCCGGACAGCGCCGCGATGTCGACGATGCGCATCAGCGGATTGCTCGGGCTTTCGATCAGGACGAGGGCGGGCTTTTCGGCAAGCGCCGCCTCGAAGGCCGCAAGGTCCGTCTGGTCGACCAGCTTCAGCGTGACCTGCCCCAGCTTCGCGCGGGCGGCGAGCAGGCGCATCGTGCCGCCGTAGCAATCGTGCGGCGCGAGCACGAGGCTGCCGTTGCCGAGGCTTCCCGCCAGAAGATCGACCGCGGCCATGCCGCTTGGCGTCAGCACCGCGCCCGCGCCGCCCTCCAGCCGGGCAATCGCCTCCCCCAAAAGGTCGCGGGTGGGATTGCCGACACGGCCGTAGTCATAGGCGCCCGGTGTATCGAAGCCCGGAAACTCGTAGGTGCTGGAGAGATAGAGCGGCGGCGCGACCGCGCCGTAGGCGGTATCGCTCGCCACGCCATAGGCTGCGGCAACGGTTTCCGGCTGGACGTCCAATGACTTTCTTTCGGGCATGAAGGCGTGTTCCTTGTTGTGCAGCGTGGAGAATGGTCGGCCCGCCGTCCTCTGGCAAACGAATTGTATTGCTATTTATCCGCAGAAATTTTGCGTTTATTTGCAAGGGGAAACTTGAGGAAAGGGCAAGCGTGCAGGACGAGACGACGACAGGCGACACGCCCACCCCGCGCATGCTGTCCTGGGCGCGCAACTCGACGGTCTACCGCATCGAGCGGCGCATGCACACCGAACGCCAGCTCTTCGATGCCATCGCCCGCAAGGCCCGCGAGAAATTCGAGGATATCACGGACGCGCAGGTCAAGGCGCTCGCCGATTTCGCCGTGAAATTCGCCTATGACAACCACGCGCTCGACGACAGGGCCTTTGCCGAGATCAGCAGCCGCTCGGGCATGCGCAGCGGAAGGTCGAAGCGCGCCGTGACGCAAAGGCTGACCCGCAAGGGCATCGCGCGCGACACGGCGGCCGAGGCGGTGGAGCAGATGGACGATCTTTTCGCCGCCGTCGTCCTCGCCCGCAAGCGCGCCTTCGGCCCCTTCCGCAAGGTCGAACTCGATGACAAGCGCAAGGCGAAGGAATTTTCCGCCTTCGCCCGCGCCGGCTTCTCCTTCGACATCGCCCGCAAGGCGCTGGCAATGCCGCTCGACGAGGCCGAGGAGATGCTGGAAGCGGGCCGACACCTGTAAGGCGAACGGAAGCCATCAAATTTACAGGGAACCTTTGCGGCGGTGCGCCGTTTCTTTTGCGTCGCAAAATCCGACGGCTCCTGTCCGCCCCGCTCGCCCGCCGCTTCGCTCCGCCGGCTTTCCATGCCGCCCCGACGCAGGCTTCCGCCCTCGTGGACGGACCGGAACGCCGTCGCTCGAAAGGGGTATCGTCACACCATGGGCCGTCTCGTCGTCGTTTCAAACCGCGTTCCCGTTCCCGACAAGAAGGGCACCGCGCCCGCCGGGGGCCTTGCCGTCGCGCTGCAATCGGCGCTGGAGGCGCGCGGCGGCCTGTGGCTCGGCTGGTCGGGGCAATCCTGCGGCGAGGATGCCATCGGGCCGCTGAAGACGCTGAAGGACGGCAATATCGACTATGCGCTGACGGACCTCACCGAGAAGGACGTCGAGGAATATTACCACGGCTTCGCCAACCGCGTGCTCTGGCCGATCTGCCACTACCGGCTCGACCTTGCCGAATACGGAAGGCGGGAGATGGCCGGCTATTTCCGCGTCAACCGCTTCTTCGCAAGCCGCCTGCTGCCGCTGATCGAGGAAGACGACCTCATCTGGATCCACGACTACCACCTCATCCCGCTCGCCGCCGAATTGCGCCGGCAGGGCGTGAAGAACCGGATCGGCTTCTTCCTGCACATCCCCTGGCCGGCGCCGGACGTCTTCCTCACCATGCCCGTGCACGAGGAACTGCTGACGAGCCTCACCGCCTACGACGTCATCGGCTTCCAGACGGTGCACGACCGCGAGAATTTCGCCGATTGCCTCGCAAGGCAGGGCCTCAGCCGGCGGCTCGGGGAATCGCGCTTCAGCGTCGGGGAACGGACCTTCACCGCAAAGCCCTACCCGATCGGTATCGAGACGGAAGCCTTCGCCGCGCTGGCCCGCCGGGCGGGCGAGACGACGCTGCACAGGCGCATGCTGCAGAGCCTCGACGGCAAGTCGCTGATCATCGGCGTCGACCGGCTCGACTATTCCAAGGGCCTCACCCAGCGCATCGACGCGTTCGAGACGTTCCTCACGCGCCATCCGGACAACCAGCGGCAGGTGACGCTGCTGCAGATCACCCCGAAATCGCGCTCGGAAGTGCCGGAATACGAGGCGATGCAGCGCGCCGTCGCCGAGCAGGCCGGACGCGTCAACGGCGCGCTCGGCACGGTGGACTGGGTGCCGATCCGCTATGTCAACCGCTCGCTCCGCCGCCCGGCGCTCGCCGGCCTCTACCGCATGGCCAAGCTCGCCCTCGTCACGCCGCTTCGCGACGGCATGAACCTCGTCGCCAAGGAATATGTCGCGGCGCAGAACGAGGAAGACCCCGGCGTCCTCCTCCTCTCGCGCTTTGCCGGCGCGGCGGCGGAGCTGAAGGAGGCGGTGCTGGTCAATCCCTACGACGTCGAAGGCACGGCGGACGCCATGGCCCGCAGCCTCGCCATGCCGGTCGAGGAACGGCGCGAGCGCTGGAAGAGCCTGATGGCGACGCTGCGGAAGAACGACGTCTTCGTCTGGTGCGACGGCTTCCTCACCGACCTCGCCGGCGCGACCCTGCCCCGCATCCGCGCCGCGTCCTGAGGATCAAAGCGGCGTGACGGCAAGGTCCGGCAGGTGCACGGTGAAATCCCGGTTCGGCAGGCGGCCGAGATAGGCGCGCATCATGCGCAGGAGGGTCGCAAAGCGCTTCGCAAGTCCGTCCTCCCCCGTCGCGGGGGCGGCGGCGGCAAGGCGGCGGTAGAAGGCGAGCCGTTCCGGCGCGATATCCGCCGCGGCAAGCTCGCCCGCCTTGCGCAGCCGATACCAGTCCTCGACGAATTCGTGCAGCGGAAAGCCGGCCGCATCGTCGGCCGGAAGGCCGAGGCGGGCAAGAAGGTCCGCGACGTTTGCGCCCTCCACGAAATCCACCATGTCGCGCGGCCATTCGCGGGGCATGTAGCGGCGATGCACCAGCTCCACGAGATGACGGCTGACGAATTCGCCGTGATCGGCGGCAACGCTCGCCGGCGGCACCGGCAATCCCGCCCGCGCCGCCTCGGCCCGGTAGGCCTGAAAGGCGAGATCGTGGCCCGGCACCCGCCGCAGCGGCACGGTGCGGATCTCGAAGCGGTCGTCGTGAAGATCGACGATCTTGAGGCCCGGCCCGTAGCCGACCGGAGAAGGCACCGCGACATTGACGAAGCGCCCGGCATGGCGGGCCGTGTCGTTGACATGGAGGTGCCCCGAGAAATGCAGGGGAATGCCGGTCGCCGCGAAGGCGGCCACCGCCTCCGGCGTCGGCGCACGGCCGGCAAGGCCTCCGCCGCCGAAAAGCGCGACCTCTTCGTGCGAAACCCCGCCGAGCGGATCGAGCGCCGGATAATGCGAGAAGGCGACGAGCCGCTTGCCTTTCGCCTTCGCCCGCGCGGCAACATCGGCCATCCAGCCGAGAAGGTGTGCGCGGTGGCTGAGGACGGCGGGCCAGCCGCCGTCCGTCGGATCGTGGAAGGCGGCGGGATCGGCCAGGTCCGTCGCGCCGTTGCGCGGCGCGCAGACATTGGCGTCGATGGCGAGCACCCAGAGCCCTTCCACCGGCTCGACAAGATAGGAGGAGTCGATCATCCGGCAGGTCGTCCTGCCATCGGGGCTTGCGACCTCGTAGCTGCGGGCGGACCAGTCGGGGTCCGTGCCGAAGGGCGTTTCCCAGTGAAGGTCGGAGGCTTCCGGCTGGAAGCCGAGGCCGGAGAGGAGGTGAAGCGCCTCCGCCGTGCCGAGCGTCGCGGCCTCGGGGCATTCGGCGCTGCGCACCGTCACCGGCGTGCCGTCCGGCATCAGGAAGGCCTTGTCCTGCGGCCGTCCGGCGAGCGCGTAGAGGTCGTGGTTGCCCGGCGTCATCAGGATGCGCAGGCCGTGGCGTTCCCGGTACTCGGCAAGGATTGCCAGCGCCGCCTCGATGTTCGGCCTCTGGCCGTCGTCCGTCAGGTCCCCGACGAGGAGGACGATCTTCGCCCCCGCTTCCGCGACACGGTCGAGCGCCGCGCGGAAAGCGGGCACGCTCTCGTTGAAGACGCGGGTGGAGGCAGCCGTCTCGGCAAAGCTGCGGATCGCGCCCGGAAGGCCAAAACCCTCCGGGATCCAGCCGCAATCGTGCACATGCGGATCGGCGATGACGGCGATGCGCTGGACCATGCTCAGGCGAGCCCGGCCAGCTTTTCGAGGTCGGCGCGCGCGCCCGGCCCGGCCGCGACGACGGGAGAGCCCCTGGTCAGCTTCTCGCCCTCCGTCGGGAAGGGCAGGTGCCAGCCGCCGGCCTCCGTCACGAGGCAATAGCCGGCAAGGCAGTCCCAGGCATGCATGTAGGGCTCGTAATAGCCGACGAGCCGGCCGGCCGCGACATAGGCGAGCATCAGCGCGCCCGAGCCGTTGCGCATGAAAGTGCCGCCCTCGTGCAAGAGCCGGCTGACGATGTCCGCCACCGCTTCCGGCGTCACGTAGCTGTTGGCGCCAAGCCCGGTCATGCCGTTGCGGATGGTGCGGGACGGGTCGAGCGAAAGCCGCCTGCCGTTGAGCTCCGCGCCCCTGCCCGTCGCGGCCGCATAGACCTCGCCGTGGCACGGCGCGTCGATGACGCCGATGACGGGAACGCCGTCGTGCAGCACGGCGATGGAGACGCACCAGTTCGGCATGCCGTTGACGAAGGGCGCCGTCCCGTCGATGGGGTCGACGACCCAGGTATAGCCGGAGGTGCCGGTGGTATGGCCGAATTCCTCGCCGAGGAACCCGTCGCCGGGCAGTGCCGCCTCCACCTTCTCGCGGATGAGCGTTTCCACGTTACGGTCGGCGATGGAGACGACGTCCTGCAGATCGCGCTTGGTCTCGATGACGAGGGAATCGCGCCGGTTGAAATAGTCGAGCGCCATGGCGCCGGCCTCGCGGGCGATGGCCCTTGCGAGGGTAAAGCGCGTATCGAGGCCCGTGTCTTGCGACGTCATGCTGGTCTTCCTTCAACTGTCGATGATGGCGATGCCGCGCGTCTTGAAGCCGAGCGTGGCGTCGGAGGCGGCGGGCAGGATGCGGTCGACGGCATGGTCGACGATGAAGAGCGTGCCGACATCGGTTTCCACCTCGTATTCGACATGGTCGCCGAGATAGGCCGAATGGAGGACGCGGCCGGAAAGCCCCTCGCCGCGCCCTTCGGAAAGCGTCACCGCGCCGGGGCGCACCGCAAGGCTCGCCGCACCGAGCTTTTCCCTGTTGCCGGCGGGAACGCTGTGCTCGACGCCGGCGATGCGCACCCGCGCCTTGCCGTTCTCGACGCCGAGGACCTCGCAGGCGACGACATTCGCCTCGCCCATGAAGTCGGCGATGAAGGAGGAGGCCGGCGCCTCGTAAAGCTCGCGCGGGGCGCCCGCCTGGGCGATCACGCCCTCCTTCATGACGATGATGCGGTCGGAGACGGCAAGCGCCTCGTCCTGGTCGTGCGTGACGTAGACGGCGGTGAAGCCGAGGCGCTGCTGGAGCTCGCGGATATCGGTGCGCACCTTGCGGCGCAGGCGCGCGTCGAGGTTGGAGAGCGGCTCGTCGAGCAGCAGCACCTGCGGCTCCAGCACGAGAGCGCGGGCGACGGCGACGCGCTGCTGCTGGCCGCCGGAAAGCTCGGCCGGAAGCCGCCCGCCCATGCCGGCAAGACCGACCAGCGCCAGCCCCTCCTCCGCCTTCTCCCGCGCTTCCTTGCGCGAGAGGCCGGAGGATTCCAGGCCATAGGCGACGTTGTCGAGCGAGCTCATATGCGGAAAGAGCGCATAGGACTGGAAGACCATCGAGACGTCGCGCTCGTTGGCCGGCAGCATGGTGACGTCCTTGCCGCCGATGAGGATGCGCCCCGCCGTCGGGTGCTCGAGGCCGGCGAGCATGCGCAGCGTCGTCGTCTTGCCGCAGCCGGAAGGGCCGAGGAGCGTGACGAGCGTACCGGGCTCGATGGTGAGCGAGAGGTCGGGAATGGCGGTGAAGGCACCGAAGGTCTTCTTCACGTTCTCGAAGACGACGGAGCCGGCTTTCTTGGCGATCATGCGGTTTTCTCCTGAGAAGAGGCGGACTGGGCAAGGCCGGCGACGCGGTTTTCACGTCGCAGGCGCCGTTCGCCCACGAGAAGCTGGAAGCCGGTGATGACGACGAGCATCACGACGATCAGCATGGAGGAATAGGCGATGGCCACGCCGTATTCGCCGTTCTCGACGAGGCCGACGATATAGGAGGTCGCCATGTTGTATTCGGCGCTGACGAGGAAGATGACGGCGCTGATGGAGGTGATGGCGCGCACGAAGGAATAGACGAGCGCGGCGGTGATGGCGGGGCGCAGGAGCGGCAGGATGACCTTGCGGATCGTGCGGAAGCTGCCGGCGCGCAGCGTCAGCGAGGCCTCGTCCAGGCTCTTGTCGAGCTGGCTCATCGCCGCGATGCCCCCGCGCACGCCGACCGGCATGTTGCGGAAGACGAAGCAGGCGATGAGGATCAGCGCCGAGCCGGTCATTTCCAGCGGCGGCAGGTTGAAGGCCATGATGTAGCTGACGCCGATGACCGTGCCGGGAATGGCAAAGCTCATCATCAGCGCGAATTCGAAGGCGTTCTTGCCGGTGAATTTCTGCCGCACGATGATATAGGCCGTCAAAAGGCCGACGGCTGCGGTGAGCGGCGCGGAGATGAGCGCGATCTTCATGGTCGTCCAGAAGGAGTTCCAGGCAACGCCCGTCCAGTTGATGCCGCCGTCGAAGCCGATGGAGAAGGCCTTCGCGTAGTGTTCGAGGGTCAGCGAATTGTCGAGGCCCCAGGTCTTCACGAAGCCGCCGACGAGGATCATGCCGTAGACGACGAGCGTGAAGGCGATCCACGGCAGGACGACGGCGTGGACGGCGATGGAGAGCCCGCGCGGCAGGGCGATATGCGCCCCGCTGTCGCCCTTGCCGGTGACGGTGGCGAAATTCTTGCCCGAAAGCCAGAGACGCTGGGCGAGGAAGGCCGAGAGGGTGAAGAAGAGCAGCACCATGGCGAGCACGGCGGCGCGCGAGGGGTCGTTCTGCGAGCCGACGACGGCGAAGAAGATTTCCGTCGACAGCACCCCGTTGCTGCCGCCGAGCACCAGCGGATTGCCGAAATCGGCCATGCTCTCGATGAAGCCGATGAGGAAGGCATTGGCAAGGCCGGGCTTCATCAGCGGCAGCGAGACGCGGCGGAAGGTGCGCCAGCGGTCGGCGCGCAGCGTCGTGGAGGCCTCCTCCATCGACGGGCTGACGCCCTCGACGACGCCGATCAGCACGAGGAAGGAAATGGGCGTGAAGGAGAGGACCTGCGCGATCCAGATGCCGGTGAGACCGTAGAGCCAGCGGCCCGGCTCGACGCCGAAGAGGCTGGAGAGCCCCTGCGTGACGACGCCGGAGCGGCCGAAGAGCAGCGTGAGCGCAAGGCCGATGACGAAGGGCGGCGTGATGATCGGCAGGATGGTGAGAAGGCGGAGGCCCTTCTTGAAGGGAAAGCGCGTGCGCGTGGCGACGAGCGCGAAGGCGAGGCCGAGCAGGGTCGAGCCGAGGCCGGTCATGATGGCAAGCCAGAGCGTGCGCCAGGCGACGCCGCAGCGTCCCGCGCCAACGACGCAGTTGAGGCTCCACAGACTCGCATCCTGCATGTTGCGCACGAAGCCGTCCGGCTTGAACGAACCGTCGAAATCCTGCACCGAGCCGATGAACATGCTGCCGATGGGATAGAAGACGAAGACGGCGACGAGGAAGACGAGCAGCGAGATCGCGCTGACGACGAAGGCGTCGCCCTTCATGACGCCGCGCTCGGCAAGGCCGAAGGCGAAGAAAAGCACGAAGGTGACGGCCGAGAGCACGGCGCCCGCGCCCATCGAGGGCTGGCCGTTGGCAAGCGGGCCGAACAGGGTTTCGCTGATCGTCCAGGTCCAGCCGGTGAAGCCGACGGCAAGGCCCTGCAGCGACAGGAAGACGACGCCTATGGCGCCCGCCCATGCCAGCACGGCGCCGCGGCGCATCGGGTCCGCCATGCCGCGGGCCGCGCCGGCAACGAGAAGGAGAAGCACCGCGACGGCAAGCCAGAGCCGGCCGTGCAGAGCAATCTGCACGAGGCCGGGCGCGGCCTCCGCGGAAAGGGGGAAACCGGCCAGCCAACCGAATCCGAAGAAGCCGCCATCGATGCGATACCAGGGCAGAAGGGTCAGGGCGACCGCGCCGAGGATCAGCACGATGTCCAGCCTGCGATTGCCATGCGTCATGGCCGACCTCGCTGTACGTTCGTGTGAAAGGGGCGGCGCCCGGGGAGACGGGCGCCGCCGGTCAGGACATCAGTTGGCGACCGCGCCGATTTCGCGGTCCCAGCGCTCCAGCAGCTCCTTGCGCTTTGCCGGGTCGCCATAGGCCTTGAAGTCGTAGTCGATCAGCTTGATGTCCTCGAAACGCGGGGCTTCCTTCGGGATTTCCGCATTCTTGTTGGACGGAAGCTGGAAGGACTTGGCGTCCTTCATGCGCGACTGGACTTCCGGGGTCAGCACCCAGTCGTACCAGATCTTCGCGTTGTCGAGGTTGCGCGCGCCCTTGATGATCGACATGGAGCCGATCTCGTAGCCGGTGCCTTCGCAAGGCGTGACCGACTGGATGGGGAAGCCCTCGACGGCCTGCGCCACGGCGTCATGCACGAAGACGATGCCGAGCGCCGTCTCGCCGCGCGCGGCGGCCTTGACCGGCGCGGAGCCGGACTTGGTGTACTGCGAGACGTTGTCGTTGAGCTTCTTGAGATAGTCGAAGGCCTGCTCCTCGCCCATGATCTGCACGAGGGAGGCGAGCGCGGTATAGGCCGTGCCCGAGGAATTCGGGTTGGCGATCTGGATTTCGCCCTTCAGCTCGGGTGCGAGAAGATCGGCCCAGCACTTCGGCTCCTTGAAGCCCTTGGCCTTGAAGATCTCCGTGTTGTAGCCCCAGCCGAGCGCGCCGGCATAGACGCCGACCGTGCGGTAGCCGGAGCTCTCCGCCTGGCTCTTGGCCCAGTCGGTCAACTGGTCGAGCATCGGCGACTTGTATTCCAGCGTCAGGCCTTCCGCGGCGGCCTGCAGATGCGGGTCGCCGGTGCCGGCCCACCACAGGTCGGTCTTCGGGTTGCGGGCCTCGGCGCGCACCTTCGCATAGGTCTCGCCGGCCGACAGGCGCACCATGTTCACCTTGATGTCGCTGTGCGCCTTTTCGAAATCGCCCTTCATCTGCTCGCAGATGACGACGTCCGCCGAGCAGATGAGGTTGAGCTCGCCCGCCGCCTTTGCCGGCATGGCGGCCAGCGCCGTTCCGGCGAAGAGCATGAGGGAAAGGGTCTTCATTTTCATAGGGGCATCCTCCTGTTGCCTGGTTGTGGTCATGCGCATGAACGGGACGCGGCGAAGCCTTCGGGCTGCCGCCGGGCGGCCCGTTCACGATTTCGGATTGCGGTATTCCGTGGGGCCCGATCAGTTCGTCGCGGTGATTTCCGCGTCGAACCGTTCGAGCAGCCGACTTCGTTCCTCCGGCGAGCCGAAGGTGGCGAAGTCGTAGTCCACCATCTTGATCATCGAGATATCGGGCGCTGCGAGCGGCAGCGTCGATTTCGCGTTGGACGGCACCTGGTTCTGGCCGGAGGCCGCGCCCGTGCCCTGCCCTTCCGGGCTGAGGGCGAAGTCGACGAAGCGCTTGGCCGCCTCCAGATGCCGCGCGCCCTTGACGATGCTGACGGCGCCGATCTCGTAGCCGGTGCCCTCGCAGGGCGCGACGATGACAAGCGGATAGCCCGCCTGCTTCTGCGTGACGGCATCGTGCATGAAGGAGATGCCGATCAGCGTCTCGCCGCGCGCGGCCGCCTTGACGGGCGCCGCGCCGGCGCTGGTGTAGCGGGCGATGTTGCGGTTGAGCGCCGAGAGGAAGCGGAAGGCCTCGTCCTCGCCGAAGAGCTGGACGAGCGTTGCCAGCGTCGTGAAGGCCGTGCCCGAGGAATTCGGATTGCCGCTCTCGATGCGGCCGCGATAGGCGATGTCCGCAAGGTCCTTCCAGCAGGCCGGCGCCGGCAGCTTCAACTGGCGCAGCAGATCGGCATTGTAGGCAAAGCCGAGCGCGCCGGCATAGATGCCCGCCGAGCGCCCGCCGGACATGGCGAAGAAGTTCTGCGCCCAGGGCAGCATGTCGCGCTCGTGCGCCGGCTGGTAGGGCTCAAGCAGGTTCTCGGAGCCGGCCTGCAGGTGCGTGTCGCCGGTGCCGCCCCACCAGACGTCGACCGTGGGCGCGGCCTTCTCGGCGCGGATCTGGTTGAGGATGTCGCCGGTGCTCCGGCGCGTCATGGAGATTTCGAGGCCGGACTTGGCTTCATAGGCGCGCTTCATCGCCGCGCACCATGTCTCGTCGACACCGCACAGCACGGTCAGCGCCGGGGCCGCCGTTCCGGCCGCCGCGCCGCATAGCCAAAGGGCCACGCCCGCGCAAAGTGCGGTGATGCGTCTCACGCTGTTCCTCCCATCGGGACGCTTGCGGTCCCGTTCTCCACCCTCAGGATGGCACATCTGCCGCCCGCCGCAATCGAAGAATGGTTACCGTTCTTACAGGCAGGGCCGCGCAGGGCCCGACAAAGATTACAAAGGTTACAAATGTGACAAGCGGCATAATGCGAGCCGCTTTGAACAATGCGCCGGCCCCGCCTATGATGGGCGCGGGAGGACTTTCATGCTGAACGAGAGGATTCGGATTCTCATCGTCGAGGACGATCCGGACATGGCCGAACTCATCTCCGACCTCGTGGAGGCGGAAGGCTGGGTGCCCGTGACCGCGTCCTCCGCCGAGGAGGCGGCCTGCGTGCTGGCGCGCGAGAGCGTGCACATGGTGCTGGTCGACCACAACCTGCCGGGCACGTCCGGGCGCACCTTCGCCCAGCGCCTGCGCGCCCAGACGAACATCGGCATCGTCATGGTGACGGCCGCCGGCAGCGCGGCCGACCGCGTGCTGGGGCTGGAGACGGCGGCGGACGACTATGTCGTCAAGCCCTTCGAGCCCATCGAGCTGACGGCCCGCATCAAGGCCGTGCTGCGCCGCACGATCCCCTCGCTGAAACCCGAGCGGGAGACCGAGCGCGAGGGGGAATCCGCCGCGCTCCAGCTCGGCGACTGGTCGGTGGACCTGAAGAACCGCCGCGCCACCTGCCTTTCCGATCCGGGCAAGTCGCTGACCAGCGCCGAATTCGCCCTGCTCGAGATCCTCGCCGAGACGCCGAACGCCCCCGTCAGCCGCGCGCAGATCCTCGAGCGGCTGGGATCGGAGAGCGACCGCTACATCGACCGCAATGTCGACGTGCTGGTGCTGCGCCTGCGCCGCAAGATCGAGCGCAACCCGGACCTGCCCCGCCATATCAAGACGCGCCGGGGCAAGGGCTACGTGCTCGACACCGACGAGGGCGGGCTCGCTCCGTGATCAACCGGCCGTATCTTTCCTCCATCGCCTTCCGCCTGCCCTTCGCCATCGCCCTCATCTGCGTCCTCGTCTTCAGCCTGGCGGCCATCGCCGTCTACGGGCTCCAGCGGGCGCGGGAGGAAATGGCGGCCTACGGGCTGCAGGCCTTCTCCAGCCTCGCCAAGGCCTCGCTGGTCTCGCGGCAGGTCTCCGACCTCGTATCCAGCGCGCCCTTCCTGATGAACGCCACCTCGCCCTACCGCGTCTCCAGCGAAAGCCGCTCCGTCGTCACGCAGGTCGATACGCTCCTTCGCACCATGCAGCCGGAAGACGGCGACAAGACCGTGAGGGGCTTTGCCAGCGCCCGCATCGTCGAATTGCTGGAGACCATCCGCAACCAGACGATGACGCTGGCGGGCGATGCCGATTCCGCCCAGCAGCACAAGGCCGAGGCCGCCGCCGCGCTCGGCGAGATCGCCACCGGCAGCGGCATCGCCGATGCGGACCTGCGCCACCGGCTGAACGCCATCGTGCAGTCCGCCTCCAATTCCGACAGCCTGTTCCAGCTCGGCGAGCTGCGCCGCCGCTACGTCACCGAGACCACGCCGCGGCTGGAACGCGCCTCGCCGGACACGCGGATCGCCGCCGCCGAGCTTGCGCCCTACGAGCGGGTCTTCGAGGCGCAGACGCGCTACCTCCTCGAAATGTTCTCGATCCGCGCCGCCGTCGCCCGCCTGCACGTCGTCTCGCGCGATCTTTCCCATGCGACGGAAACCCAGAGCGAGGCAGTCGCCCGCGGCCTCAACGAGGACCTCGTCTCCACCTCCGACGCCTTGAGCCGCCTTCTCGTCATCGTCGCCTTCGCCGCGCTCCTGGTGCTGGCGATGTCGATCTTCTCCATCCGCTCCGTCATGCGCGTCTCGCGCGGCATCGTCTCGCTGTCGAACGGCATGAACGCGCTGGCGGAAGGACGGCGGGACGTCGAGACGCCGAGCTATGCCGGCTCGGAGACCGAGCTGGTGCGGCTTCTGGAAGCCTTCCGCGCCTTCCGCGAGAGCGTCGAGCGCGTCTCGCGGCTGCGGCGCACAGCGGAAGCGGCCGCCCGCACCATCCGCTCGACCTTCCGCACCATGAACGAGGGCATCGCGCTCTTCGACCCGCGCGGCGCGCCCATCACCATGAACCGCCGCGTCATGGAGCTCGTCGGCTGGTCCGGCTCGGCGCGCAAGCTCCCGCTGCGCAGGTTCGTCGGACCCATTCCCGAGATCGACCCCGCCCTCCTGCCCGCCGACGGGGACGGCGGGACGCTCGGCAGCCGCAGCGTGCTGCGCCATCGCTCGCCGGAAAACCGCGTGACGGAAATCTCGCTGTCGCGCCAGCCGGACGGCGGCATCGTGCTTCTGGCGCGCGACGTCACCGACATCGACCGGCAGGAGGCGGAGGCGGCGAAGGCCCAGCGCCTCGACGGCATCATGCGCATGACCCACCAGGTCAGCCACGAGGTCGGCAACATGATCGGCATCATCACCGGCAGCCTCGGCCTTCTGGAGCGCGAGGCGGGCTTCAACGACCGGCAGAAGCGGCACCTCGCCCGCATCCGCAAGGCCGCCGACCGCGGCCGCTCGCTTGCCGGCAGCATGCTGTCCATCGGCAGCCAGCAGCCCATCCGCCCCGGTGCGGTGGAGATCGGCACCGTGCTGCGCGGCATGGCGGATGTTCTCGAAATCGCCGTCGGCGAGAAGTGCCGCCTCGTCTTCGACATTGCCGTCGACCTGCCGACCGTGCAGCTCGACGCCGCGCTCTTCGAGCAGTCCGTGCTCAATCTCTGCCTCAACGCCGCCGCGGCCATGCCGGGAGGCGGGACGATCCTCATCCGCTGCGTGAAGGCCGAAGGCGGCGTCGTGGTCTCCGTCACCGATGACGGCATCGGCATGTCGCCGGACGCTGTGGACAAGGCCTTCGAGCCCTATTTCACCACCCGCGACGGCGAAGGCGGGGCGGGCCTCGGCCTTGCCGTCGTCTACGGCTTCATGCGCCAGAGCGGCGGCGATGCCCGCATCCTCTCCGTGCCCGGAGAGGGCACGACGGTCGAACTCTCCTTCCCCGCCTGAGCCTCAAAGCCCGAGGTCGGCGAGCGCCTTGCGCATGACGGCGGCATCCGCATCGATGCCAGTCCAGTAGCGGATGGCGACGATGCCCTGGTTGACCAGCATGCCGAGCCCGTCGGCGGTGCGGCAGCCGCGCGCCTCTGCCGCCCGCAGGAACGCCGTCAGCGGCGGATTGGGAATGCCGTCGGCGACGACCGTCTCCGGCTGCAGGCTGTCCATGTCGATGTCCGGCATCGCCTCGACATCCGGGAAAAGCCCGATCGAGGTGGCGTTGATGACGATGTCGGTCCCCGGCGGCAGCTTGTAGCGCGGCGCCCACGGCACGTAGCGCCCATCGGCCGGCGTCTGCCGCTCGATGATGCCGGCGAGCTCGGCCCCTCGCCCCGGATCGCGGTTGACGACCGTGACCTGCGACGCACCGGCAAGCGCCATCTCCACCCCGACGGCCCGCCCCGCCCCGCCCGCGCCGAGCAGCACGACGCGCTTGCCCGCCGGATCCGTGATCGCCTTCAGCGCCGCCACAAAACCCTTGCCGTCCGTATTCTCGCCGATCAACCGCTCGCCCCGGCGCACGACCGTGTTGACCGCGCCGATGATGCGGGCGGATTCGCCGAGCCCGTCTAGATGAGCGATCACCGCGACCTTGTGCGGGATCGAGCAGTTGAACCCGACCCACCCCATGGCGCGGGCGCCGCGCACGGCATCGCCGAGCCCGTCCGGCGCGACCTCGCAATTGAGGTAGCGCCAGTCGAGCCCATGGTGGCGATAGGCCGCCTCGACCATCGCGACGGTCGGGTTTTCCGCCGCGGGCATGGCGAAGGAGCCGGTAAGCGGCGAGAGGAAGTTGCGGGCCATGAGACGTTCCTTTCGGATCAGGCGGCGAACGCGCCGGCGCGCCAGGCGTCGCGCAGGTGGGCGCCGACGCGCAAGGCCTGCGCGCAGACCGTCAGCGCCGGGTTGAGCGCCGCCGACGACGGGAAGAAGGCGGCATCGACGACATAGAGATTGCGGTGATCGTGCGCGCGGCACAGCGCATCGAGCGCCGAGCGCGCCGGATCCTCCCCCATCCGCACCGTGCCGCATTGATGCGACGGGCCCTCGATGCCGAAGGAATGGCGCAGCACGGCCGGGAAGATCTTCCGCAGGTGCCGCCGCACATGCCGCACGAAGCGGTCGTGCGCCGCCCGATCGCCGGGATGGTAGGCGACCTCCACCCGGTCGCCGGGCAAAAGCCGCACCCGGCTTTCCGCGCGCGGCAGGTCCTCGGACATGCAGAGCCAGTCGACGCTGTGGCGCGCAAGCAGGTTCGCCAGCGGGCGCGGCATCCAGCCATAGGCCGCGCGGATCATCGGCCCCTGGATGTTGCCGAGCATCTGGAGGTTGCCGCGCGCGGCGGCGTCCTCCGGCAGGCCGTGGTAGAAATCGTTGACCGACAGGGTCTTCGGGAACTTCGTGTCGTTCACGCGGAACGGCAAAAGGCCCATCAGCCCCGTCAGGTGATGGTTCATGAGATAGCGGCCGACGACGCCGGACCGATTGGCCAATCCTTCGGGATAAGCCTCGCTCGCCGAGCGCAGCAGGACCAGCGCCGAGTTGATTGCCCCCGCACTCAGCACGAAGAGCGATGCTTCAACCCGGACCGCCTCACCGTCGCGCATCACCTCCGCCGCCGCAATGCGCCCGTCCGGCGCGGCGAGCAGCCGCATCACCTGCGCTTTCGTCCAGAGCGTGACGTCGGGATGCTTGAGGGCCGGCCGGATGAGCCGCATCTCCCCGTCGCCCTTGGCGCCGTAGCGACAGGCGAAGGCATCGCAGGTGCCGCAGCGCCGACAGCGCCCGCCAGGCCCGAAATCCACCGCCGACGGCATGTGAAAGGGGCGAAGCCCCTGCCGCTCCAGTTCTGCCGCCATGCGGGCGATGACGGGCTCATGCGGAATGGCGGCATGGGCATAGGGATCGGCCCGCGGCGGCTCGGTCGGATCCTGCCCCGCCTCCCCTCGCACGCCGAACAGCCGCTCCGCCTCGCCATACCAGGGTTCGAGATCGCCGTAGGAAAACGGCCAGGCCGGCGAACGGCCATCCTCATGCCTGACCGCGCGGAAATCGCTCTCGCGGAAGCGAAACATGGCCGTGCCGTAGAATTTCGTATGCCCGCCGACATAGTAATACTGGCCCGGCCGGTAGCGCCGGCCGCTCTCGTCCTGGTATTCCTCGCGCGTGCGGTAGCGCGCCTCGACGAAGACCGCCTCGGCATCGGAATTCTCCGGCTCGTTCGGCAGGAAATCGCCGCGTTCGAGGATCAGCACCTTCGCGCCCGAGCCGGCAAGCTGACGCGCCACCGAGCCGCCGCCCACGCCCGAGCCGATGATCACCACGTCCGGCCTGATCGTCGCGTCCATGAAAGCCCTCCCTTGCCCTACGGCATGAGAATTGCGGAGCGCGCATTCCCGCGCCATTCTTTCCTGCCGCAATTTCTTGTACGATCACCGCATTCTTTCATGCCCGGCAAGGATCAATGCACCAATGCAGCCTTGGTTTGAAACCGTCACCATCCCGCCGGACCGATCCTGGCTGCTGTTCGACCGGCAATTGCCGGCCTTTCCCTTCAACTGGCACTATCACCCGCAATTCGAGCTGACGCTGACGGTGGGCAGCCGCGGCGTGCGCTTCGTCGGCGACCATGTCGAGCGCTACGGCGACGGCGACCTCGTGCTGCTCGGCCCGAACCTGCCGCATGCCTGGCAGTCCGAGGCGCTTATCGGCGAGAACGGGCTGCATCGCGCCATCGTCTGCTGGTTCACACCGGTATGGATCGAGGGCCTGATGGCGCTGATGCCGGAATATGCGCCCCTTGCGAGGCTTGCGGCGGAGGCCGGCCGCGGCCTCGAATTCACCGACAGCGCCGCCGGGCGGCTGCGCCCGCGCCTGCTGGCGCTCGGCGCCCTTCCCCCCGCGCGCCAGGTGCTAGAACTGCAGGCGATCCTCATCGACCTTGCCGGCTGCGGCCGCCGCCCGCTCGCCTCCGGCGAAATCCCCCTCAGCGAAAACCCGCGCGACCGGGAGCGGATGCAACGCGTCCTCACCTTCCTCCACGCCAACTACGACCGCCCCCTGCGCCTCGCCCCGCTCTCGGCCATCGCGCACCTGACGGACAGCCAGCTCCAGCGCGTCTTCAAGCGCAGCACGCGCATGTCGATCAGCCAGTACGTCACGCAATTGCGCATCGGCAAGGCCTGCCAGCTCCTCGTCCAGACCGACCTTCCGATGAGCCACATCGCCGCCGAAAGCGGCTTTTCCGACCCCGCCCACCTCGCCCGCCAGTTCCGAGCAGCCAAGGGCCTCCCCCCGACCCGCTACCGCGAAAACTTCAAGCACGCCCGCGCAGGCGGCGGGGCGGAGTGAATGGAGGAAGAAGGGAAATGGTGGGCCCGGCAGGACTCGAACCTGCAACCAAGCGGTTATGAGCCGCCGGCTCTGACCATTGAGCTACAGGCCCGTCCCGGCGCGTGGCCGGGGCCGTCGGTCAATGGCGGCCGACGGGCAGAGATCGTCTAGACGAAATCGCCTTTCCTCACAAGCGCTGCCGCATTCTCTACACAATAACGCGCGAAGAACGCGCGAAGGGACACAACCATCAGGAGACGTTCTTAATGTTCCATGGAACTCTGGGCCGCCGCAGCGGCGCCGGCCTCTTTGCCTTCTCGCTCGCGCTCGCCGCCGCCGCTCCGCTCGCAGCGCGGGCCGAGGACGCCGCCAGGCAGCGCGAGGCGACCATCGTCGTCACCGGCGAAGGCTCGGCCGAGGTCGCGCCCGACATGGCGCTCATCGACCTCGGCGTCGTCAAGGACGCCAAGACGGCCCGCGAGGCGCTCGACGCCAACAACAAGGCGATGGCCGATATCCTCGCCGCGCTCAAGGGCGACGGCATCGCCGACAAGGACCTGCAGACCTCGGGCTTCATGATCAACCCGCAGTACCAGTACCCGCAGAGTTCGACCGGCGAGAACCCGCCGCCCGTCCTCACCGGCTTCCAGGTCACCAACACCGTGACGCTGCGCGTGCGCGATCTTTCCAAGCTCGGCGAGATCCTCGACAAGGCCGTGACGCTCGGCGCCAACCAGGGCAACGCCATCCGCTTCCTCAACGACAAGCCGGATGCCGCCGTCAGCGCGGCGCGCAGGAAGGCCGTCGAGAACGCCATGGCGAAGGCCAAGGAACTGACGGACGCCGCCGGCGTCGGCCTCGGCCGCGTGCTGGAAATCTCCGAGACGAGCTACCGCGCCGAGCCGATGCCGATGATGCGCGCCGTCGCCAAGGACTACGCCGCCGCCGGCGCCGTGCCGATCGCGGCGGGCGAGAACAGCTACTCCGTCACCGTCAACGTGACCTTCGCGCTGAAGAACTGAGCGCGGGCAGAAGCGACCCAAGAAACCAACGGGAAAAGGGGCCGGGAGACCGGCCCTTTTTCGTTGCCGCCTTCGCGTCGGCGCCATGCCCTAAACGCAAAAACCCTCCCGGCGCGAACCGGGAGGGCGGCCGTCCATCGGCCGGGGGGCAGAAGACGGACGGCGTCCGTTGGAAGCCCGGAACCGGCCTCTTCCTAGCGCCAGATCGGGCAACCGCGGTCGTTGATGAAGATCATGCGCCGGTAGTCGCCATGGCGGAAACCTTCGACGACGACCCGGCGCGGCGAGATGTCCGCGATGCGGGCGCGGCGCATGCCGAAATCGCGCGCCTTGGCGACGGCAAGGTCCGGCGAGCAGCGGCCGCCGCGGCCCCAGTCGCCGTGGCGGCGATCATGGCGGCGATCCCAGCCACCGTCGCGACGATCGCGGCGATCCCAGCCGCCGTCGTAATCCTGCACCTGCAGGAAGCCGTTGCGGTAGCCGACATTGTCGACCGTCACGCTGAGGCTCGCGGCGTTGGCGGCCGGAACGGAGGCGGTGAGCGCGCCGAGGCCGAGGATCGCGGCGAGAATGGTCTTTTTGACAAGGGTGGTCATGGAAGGATCTCCTGTTCGTTCCGACCGGGACGCTTGTGTCCGGCGATTGAGGAAACCTTAGGGCGGCCTGCCTGAACGCAGGCCGAATCCGCCGTTCAGGCTGCGTTCAACTTCACGCCGGGGAAAAGACCGCGATGCGGGTGATCAGTCCCTCCTCCAGTTCGAGAAGAATGATCTCCTCCCTGGAATAGGCGCCGCCCGCTTGCGCATGGCCGCGGGCGGTCAGGCGGATCGCGACGGTATTGCCGGCGGCATCGCCCATGGCCAGCACGTCTCCGTAGCTTTCGTCGGAGGCCGCGAAATGGCGGGCCAGCCGCTCGCGCAGCGCCTCCCGGCCGTTGTCGCTGCCGCCGCCGAAGCCGGAAACGGCGACGTCCTCGTGAACCTTCGCGGCAAGCGCGGTAAAATCGCGGGCGTTCAGCGCTTCGACGAGCGCGCGTGCGATGCTTTCGATTTCAGCCATGGACATCTCCTGCGGATAGGTCGCGCAGGAACGTTCCACCGGACGAAACGGTTCCGTCAAGAGCCGAGATGCAGCACGATCTCGCGCCGGTGCGGCCGGTCGCGATGCTCGAAGAGATAGAGGCCCTGCCAGGTGCCGAGCGCAAGCCGCCCGCCCATGACCGGAATGCCGATGGAGACCTGCGTGAGCGCGGCCTTGATATGGGCCGGCATGTCGTCGGGCCCTTCCAGCGTATGGGAAACCCAGCGCATGGACGGATCGTCCGACGGCGGCACGAGGCGGCGGAAGAACCGGTCGAGGTCGCGCCGCACGTCCGGATCGGCGTTTTCCTGCACGATGAGGGAGCAGGACGTATGGCGCACGAAGACCGTGAGCAGCCCTTCCGCCCCACCCGCCTCGCGCACGAAGGCCTCGGCCTCGCGGGTGAACTCGTAAAGCCCCTGCCCGCGGGTCGAAACCGTCAGGATCGTCTGCGGCACGGCCGCCGCCTCAGCCGCCGAGCGCCCAGAACAGGGTGCCGACGATCACGATGAAGGCGAGGATCGCTCCCATGAAGCGGGCAAGGCCCGCATTGGTATCGGTCGTGGTGCCGACGATCGCGTAATAGAGGTTCTGCATGGCGCATCCTTTCCCGCTTGTCCGGGGCCGGTCATAGCCTAACGGCCGGCGGCGCTCAACTCGAACAGGGTCTCAAAGCCGCCGTAGATCATGCGCTTGCCGTCGAAGACGTCCTTCCACTCGTCGCCCTGCAGGCGTTCGTCGGCCATCACCTTGGCGACGATCTCATCGCGCCTGGCCCGCGATTCGTAGGTGATCCACGAGAAGATCACCACCTCGTCCTCCTTCGCCATCACCGCGCGGGGAAACGAGGTCAGCTCGCCATAGGGCACGTCGTCGCCGACGCATTCGACATAGTCGATCGCGCCGTACTCCTTCCAGACCTGCCCGCCCATGGCGGCCATCTGCCTGTAGGTATCCAGCTTCGCCTTGCGCACTGCCAGCAGGAACCCGTCCACATAGGTCATGATCGCTCCTCCTTCGGTTGGATCATGCCAAGGACGTGGGACGCGGCGGCGATCCGACAAGGGGCGCCAATTTTTTTCAGGCGCGGCCGGTCCTCACCAGCCGCCGCAGCTCCTGAGCTGGCGCGCATAGGCCATCGCCATGCCCGAGGCGCGCTTCGCGCCGGCCTTGGCCGTCGCGCTCCAGTTGCCGCGCGCATAGCCGGAATGGCCGTGGTAGTAGGCGATGTAGAGCCGGTAGGTATCGTTGAGCGCGATGCCGTTCTGCCGGTTGCTCTGGCTGTGATACCAGGCAATGAAGCGGATCGCATCGCCGAAATCCGTGCGGCTCGCCGACCAGCGGCCCGTCTCGCGCTTGTATCGCGTCCAGGTGCCGTCGAGCGCCTGCGAGAAGCCGAGCGCGCTCGACTGGCGCTTCCACGGAATGAAGCCGAACAGCTTGGTGCGCGGCGGGCGCGCATTATGCCGGAAGCCGGATTCGGCATAGATCGTCGCCATGAGAACGGGCACGGGCACGCCGTATTCCCGCTGGGCGCCATAGGCGGCTCGCCGCCAGTTGTCGAAAAAGCCGTCGCGCTGCTCGAAGATGGCACAGGCGTTCTGCGTGTGCCTCGGCACCGACGCGCAGCCGGCAAGCAGCAGGAGGACGACGATCAATACGCAACGCATCGCAGTTCCTCGAGATTTCCGGATATTTATGAATGGTAAATCTTAACAATCCGTTTTGATTCAATTGCGAATTACCCCTTCCCATTCATGGCGATGATCGGCCTATCAAATATGCAAATGCATTATTTTGTTGCGCTTTTTGCCCTTCCGGCCTAATCAATCCGCAGCACGCCGGGCTTTTGCGCACGATTGTTCCGGACCGTGAAAAACCCGCCCTGCCGGCAGCGGTCGGTCCATGCCGACGGGGCATGCGGCAGTTTGCGACCGGGCCTTTCCGGGCCCCAGTTCAGGAGAATGACCATGAAGAAGAAGATTTTCGCGGGAGCCCTGCTTGCCGCTTCCGTCGCCTTTGCGCCGCTCGCCTATGCCGACATCACCGTCGGCCTCATCGCTCCGCTGACCGGCCCGGTCGCGGCCTATGGCGACCAGGTCAAGAACGGCGCGCAGGCCGCCGTCGACGAGATCAACAAGAACGGCGGCATCCTCGGCGAGCAGGTCGTGCTGAAGCTCACCGACGACGCGGGCGAGCCCAAGCAGGGCGTCTCGGCCGCCAACCAGATCGTCGGCGAAGGCATCCACTTCGTCATCGGGCCGGTCACCTCGGGCGTCGCCATCCCGGCTTCCGACGTGCTGGCGGAAAACGGCGTGCTGATGATCACCCCGACCGCGACGGCGCCGGACCTCACGGCCCGCGGCCTCACCAACGTGCTGCGCACCTGCGGGCGCGACGACCAGCAGGCCGACGTCGCCGCCGCCTATGTCCTGAAGAACCTCAAGGACAAGAAGGTCGCCGTGATCCATGACAAGGGCGCCTACGGCAAGGGCCTTGCCGATGCCTTCAAGGCAGCGCTCAACAAGGGCGGCGTCAACGAAGTGCTCTACGATTCCGTCACCCCCGGCGAAAAGGACTTCAGCGCGCTCGTCACCCGCCTGAAATCCGAAGGCGTCGAGGTCATCTACTTCGGCGGCTACCATCCGGAAGGCGGCCTGCTCGCCCGCCAGTTGAAGGACCTTTCGGTCGACGCCACGATCATCGGCGGCGAAGGCCTGTCGAACAGCGAATACTGGGCAATCGGCAACGACGCTGCCGCCGGCACGCTCTTCACCAACGCGTCCGACGCGCTGAAGAGCCCCGATTCGCAGGCCGCCGTCGCCGTGCTGAAGGAAAAGGGCATCCCGCCGGAAGCCTTCACGCTCAACGCCTATGCCGCCGTGGAAGTGCTGAAGGCCGGCATCGAGAAGGCCGGCAGCGCCGAAGACGCCGCCGCCGTCGCGACCGCACTCAAGTCCGGCGAAGCCATCCCGACCGCCATCGGCAAGCTCACCTACGGCGAGACGGGCGACCTCACCTCGCAGAGCTTCTCGCTCTTCAAGTGGGAAGACGGCAAGATCGTCGCCGCCGAATAAGGTTCTGGCGACTGGAATGCGAAACGCCGGGGTGCAAGCCCCGGCGTTTTTGTTTGTAGGCGCTGTGGCCGGGGCCGTGGATCCTCGGGTCAAGCCCGAGGATGTCGGAGGGGAGGAGAGATTACTCATCCATTGAACGGTGCGGCATGCAGAACTGTTGCTTCTGCCCGCCATGCCTTCCTTCTTTCGTCATTCTCGGGCTTGACCCGAGGATCCACGCCCCACACACAAAGGCCGACCGCCCTCACCGCCCCGCGCGGAACCTCTCCTTCAGCTGCGCCACATCCGCATCGCTCCAGTCCGTCACCCCCGTCACCGCGATCCACGGGTCGATATAGTGCTCGCCGGCATAGACGTGCCCCAGCCCCATCGGCGTGGTCGTCGCCATCGCCATGTCGAGCGTCAGTTGCAGGAAGGTGACGACGGGATACCAGGCAAGGTCCGGCGAGACGTCCGGCCCGCGCGGCGAGGCCATCCAGTCCGGCTGGCGGTAGACGGAATAGGGATCGTAGAAGACGATCGGGTCGCTGGCATATTGCAGGTAGACGATGCGCATCGGCCCCCAATGGTCGCCCGCCTCCGGCAGCGCGTTGCGCTGGCTGGTGAAGCGCACGTAGGAGCCGTCGCGGAAGCGCGGCAGCCAGGCGGGCGTGCCGGCATTGCGCTCGGCCGTCAGCTTGCGCCAGATGCGGCTGGGGAACGGCGGGCCGGCCCAGAGCGCCCCCTGATAGGGATCGCCGATCACCTCGAAGAGTTCCGCCGACTGCTCGGAGGAGAGCGCGCCGAGGCTGAGGCCGTAGAGATAAAGCTTCGGGCGGCGGTCCTTCGGCAGGCCCGTCCAGTGACCGTAGACCGCGCGGAAGAGCGCACGCGCCGCCTCCGCGCCGTAGTCGGGCTCGGCCAGCAGCGACAGCCAGCTTGCGAGATACGAATACTGGATGGCGACGCTCGCGATGTCGCCGTGGTGCAGGTACTCGACCGTGTCGATGCCCTCCGGATCGACCCAGCCCGTGCCGGTCGGCATGACGACGATCAGCGTCGAGCGCTCGAAGCCGCCGACGCGGATCAATTCGTCGAGCGCGATCTTCGCCCTCGCCTCCGCCGTCCCGGCGGCGTTAAGGCCGGCATAGACGCGCAGCGGCTCCAGCGCCGGCTTGCCGGTGAAGGCGGAAATCTCCGCCGCCGTCGGCCCGCTCGAAACGAAGGAGCGGCCCATGCGGCCGAGCTCGTCCCAGTGGACCAGCGAGGCGGCGCTGCCCGATTTCAACGGATCGGCCGGCGCGGCCGTGTCGGGCTCGATCAGCTCGTCGAGCCGGCGGAAGGAGGAATCGGCCGCATGCAGCACGAAGCGCACCAAAATCCCGTCGGCGAGCGTCCAGAAGAGCGTCGCGGCCAGCACGGTGCCGATGACATAGGAAAGCCGGCGCGGCGCCGCCCGGCGCGAGGTGCGGGCGACGAGCCGGACGGCGAGCGCGAAGAGCCGCCCCAGCCCCAGCAGGACAAGGAAGACGGCAAGCGCGATCAGCCCGACATAGAGGGGATGCGCCGTCTCGATGGGCGGCAGGTGCATCAGCGTGCGGATGGAGTTCTGCCACTCGGCCGTGCGCCAGAGGAAGACGAGCACCACGACGGCGCAGACCCCGCCCGCCGCCGCCTTCAGCCACAGCCGCGCGCGCCCCTCGGCCTCCGGCAGTTCCAGCCACAGCCAGAGCAGGCCGACAAGCACGCCGAGCCCGTAGCCGCAGGCCATGGCGACGCCCGACAAGAGGCCTTGCGTGACATAGGTTCGCGGCAGGAGGCTGGGGGTGAGGGAAGCAGCGAAGAACAGCGTGCCGAGCACGAGGCCCGTCGCGGAAAAGGAGACGAGCAGACGCCAGAACCATTCCCGCACGATGACCGCCCTCCGCCAGCAACGGTGCGAGCCTCGCATGCCGGCGGTGATGGTGCAACTGCGCGCTACCCCTCATCCGGCTGCCGCCACCTTCTCCCCGCAAGCGGGGCGAAGGGGTATGCCGGGCCGGTTTCCCCAACCAATACCCGTTCGCAAGGCACGTCCCCTCTCCCCGCTTGCGGGGAGAGGGTTAGGGTGAGGGGCAAACCCCACAAACAAAAAAGCCCCGCGACCTTCCGGATCGCGGGGCTTTGTATTCGTATCGTCCGCCTCAGCTATCGAGGAACGAACGCAGCTTGCGCGAGCGGCTCGGGTGCTTGAGCTTGCGCAGCGCCTTCGCCTCGATCTGGCGGATACGTTCGCGGGTCACCGAGAACTGCTGGCCGACTTCTTCCAGCGTGTGGTCGGTGTTCATGCCGATGCCGAAGCGCATGCGCAGGACGCGTTCCTCGCGCGGCGTCAGCGAGGCGAGCACGCGGGTCGTCGTCTCGCGCAGGTTCGCCTGGATGGCGGCGTCGATGGGCAGCAGCGCGTTCTTGTCCTCGATGAAATCGCCGAGGTGGCTGTCCTCTTCGTCACCGACCGGCGTTTCCAGCGAAATCGGCTCCTTGGCGATCTTGAGGACCTTGCGGACCTTTTCGAGCGGCATGGCGAGCTTTTCGGCCAGTTCCTCCGGCGTCGGCTCGCGGCCGATCTCGTGCAGCATCTGGCGCGAGGTACGGACGATCTTGTTGATCGTCTCGATCATGTGCACCGGAATGCGGATCGTGCGGGCCTGGTCGGCAATCGACCGGGTGATCGCCTGCCGGATCCACCATGTCGCGTAGGTGGAGAACTTGTAGCCGCGGCGATACTCGAACTTGTCGACCGCCTTCATGAGGCCGATATTGCCTTCCTGGATGAGGTCCAGGAACTGCAGGCCGCGGTTCGTGTACTTCTTGGCGATCGAGATCACGAGGCGGAGGTTGGCTTCCACCATCTCCTTCTTGGCGATGCGCGCCTCGCGCTCGCCCTTCTGCACCATATGCACGATGCGGCGGAATTCCGAGATCGAGATGCCGGTCTCGGTGGCGAGATTCTGGATCTCCTGGCGGATGTCGCGGATCGTCGTGTTCTCGCTTTTCGCGAATTCCTTCCAGCCGCGGGCCGCAAGGTTGGCGATCGACTTCATCCAGTTCGGATCGAGTTCCGCACCGTTGTACTGTTCCAGGAACGAGTCGCGCTTGACGCCGTAGCTCTCGGCAAGACGCAGCAGGCGGCCCTCGTTCTGCACGAGGCGCTTGTTGATGTCGTAGAGCTGCTCGACGAGGCTGTCGACGCGGTTCTGGTTGAGCGACAAGGACTTCACGGCCGTGATCAGCTCGTCCTTGAGCTCCTTGTAGCGGCGCTCCTGGGCGGGCGAGAGCGTGCCGGTCGCCTGCAGGCGGGCTTCCACCTGCTGGTCCTGCAGCTTGCGCAGCTTCTTGTAGGTCTCGGCGATGGTGTCGAGCGTCGTCATGACCTGCGGGCGCAGCTCCGCTTCCATCGCGGCGAGCGAGAGGTTCGATTCGTCGTCGTCCTCTTCCTCTTCCTCGGCCGGCAGGCCCTCGCCGCCGACATTGGTGATGTCGTCGTCGTTGGCCGCACGCGGCTTGCGGTTCTTTTCCTTCTCCTCGGCCGCCTTGCGGTCGGCCTCGATCTTTTCCGGAGACTGGAACTGCGGTGCGGCCTTCGCCTCGGGACCGGAATAGGTCGTCTCGAGGTCGATGATCTCGCGCAGCAGCGTCTGGCCTTCGTTCAGCTCGTCGCGCCAGATGATGATGGCCTGGAAGGTCAGCGGGCTCTCACAGAGACCGGCGATCATCGTCTCGCGGCCGGCCTCGATGCGCTTGGCGATGGCGATTTCGCCCTCGCGCGACAGGAGCTCGACGGAGCCCATTTCGCGCAGGTACATGCGCACCGGGTCGTCCGTACGGTCGGTCGGCTCCTTCTTCTTGGCGGTCGCAAGCGCGGTGCCGCCGGAAGGGGCAAGCTCGCCGCCCTCGCTGTCGCCGTCGTCGTCGCCGCTGTCTTCCTCGCCGCCCTGGGCCGCCTCTTCCGCGTCCTCGTCCTCGATGACGTTGATGCCCATGTCAGAAAGCATGGCCATCGTGTCCTCGATCTGCTCCGAGGTGACTTCCTCGGACGGCAGCACCGAGTTCAGCTCGTCCATCGTGACATAGCCGCGCTTCTTGGCGGCCTTGATCATCTTCTTGACGGCATCATCGGAAAGATCGAGAAGAGGGCCGTCGGATGCGCCTTCGCGTTCGTTCTCGACTTCCTCGTTCTCTTTAACCTTTGTCGCCATTTATTTCGTCGCTTTCCTGAGCATCAGTTTCCAAGCGGTTAGGGGCTCGCAGCCAAACGCTTTCCAGCGTACCGCGACTTAGCGTCCCTGACCTAACGGATTGACAATTAAATCCAGATTAACCACGTCCCGGCCCTTGGAAGCGTGGAAATGTTGCCGCAGCAACACGATTGACATGACTTCCCGATCCGCCGTACCCATTCCTTCTCAGCCAACAATGGTGATTCCCAGAATTTTCGGTTCCGTCAAGCTCTTCCGGCAAAAAAGCCGCAAAAGCCGTCGATTCGGGCTCGCGGACGGGAAAGGGAGCGGATCCGGGCGATTGAGCCTTCATGTAGGCGTCTTTCTGCAAAAGACAAGAGCCGTCCACCTTCCCGGATTCCGCGCCGCGACGGCACCGATTCGCAGAGGCCCGTTCAGAACGAACGCCCGTCCACTTTCTTGATCGTCAATGTCTCAAGATCGATCGCCGGAATGCAGCGAAGGTTGATCGCCGCCATCCGGTTGCCCTTCGGATCCGAGCCCTCGCCGTGGGTGGCGATGCCGCATTTGCCGCAGAAGTGATGCCGGATGACGTGGCGGTTGAACGTGTAGGTCGACACGTTCGCCTCCGGCGTGGTCAGCCGCAGGTTTTCCGCCGGCACGAAGGCGAGCAGGCCTCCCCGCCTGCGGCACATGGAACAGTTGCAGTCGAGCCCGGTATCGAATTCGCCCTCCACCTCGAAGGCGACATTGCCGCAGTGACAGCTTCCCTCGTACTTCATGGCATGCTCCTCTCAGTACCAGTCCATGACGACCTTGCCGGAATTGCCCGAGCGCATCGCCTCGAAGCCGTCCCGGAAATCGTCGATCCTGATGCGGTGCGTGATGATCGGCGCAAGGTCGAGCCCGCCCTGCACGAAGGCGATCATCTTGTACCACGTCTCGAACATCTCGCGCCCGTAGATGCCCTTCAGCGTCAGCATCTTGAAGATCACCTTGTTCCAGTCGATGCCGAAACCGTCCGGCGCGATGCCGAGGATGGCGATCTTACCGCCGTTGTTCATCGTGTCGATCATCGAGCGGAAGGCCGGCGGCGCGCCGGACATCTCGAGGCCGACGTCGAAGCCCTCCGTCATGCCGATGGCGGTCATGACGTCCTTGAGGTCCTCCTTCGAGGCATCCACGACATGGTCGATGCCGACCTTGCGGGCGAGGTCGAGGCGGACGGGATTGATGTCGGTGATGACGACCTTGCGCGCGCCGGAGCGCTTTGCCACCATCGCGCCCATGATGCCGATCGGCCCCGCGCCGGTGACCAGCACGTCCTCGCCGACGAGGTCGAAGGAGAGCGCCGTGTGGACGGCATTGCCGAACGGGTCGAAGATCGCCGCCACCTCGTCCGGCACGTCGTCGGGGATCGGCACGACATTGTATTCGGGGATCGCGACGAACTCGCCGAAGGAGCCCGGCCGGTTGACGCCGACGCCCTTGGTGTAGTGACAGAGGTGCCCGCGCCCGGCGCGGCAGTTGCGGCACTTGCCGCAGACGATGTGCCCCTCGCCCGAGACGCGCTCGCCCACCCTGTACTTGGTGACGGCGGAGCCGATCTCGGCGATCTCGCCGACGAATTCGTGGCCCACCACCATCGGCACCGGGATCGTCTTCTGCGCCCACTGGTCCCAGTTCCAGATATGCACGTCCGTGCCGCAGATCGCCGACTTCTTCACCCGGATCAGCACGTCGTTCGGGCCGATCTCCGGCACCGGCACATGCTCCATCCAGAGGCCGACTTCAGGCTTTGCTTTAACCAGCGCACGCATCATGTTCGACATGACGAAAACTCCGCAAGGGATTCAGAAGACTCTTCAAATGACGCCAAGGCCCCGCCCGACGTCGGCGAAGACTTCAATCGCCTTGCGAACGTCGGCCTCGTCATGCGCCGCCGACATCTGCGTGCGGATGCGCGCCTGCCCGCGCGGCACGACGGGGAAGGAGAAGCCGATGACGTAGACGCCTTTCTCCAGCATGCGCGCCGCCATCTCCTGCGCCAGCGCCGCCTCGCCCAGCATGACCGGGATGATCGGATGCCCCTCGCCCGCAAGCGTGAAGCCAAGCTTCGTCATCTCGGCGCGGAAGAGGTCCGCATTGGCATAAAGGCGCTTGCGCAGCGCATCGCCGCTGTCGATGAGGTCGAAGACCTTGAGCGAGGCGGCCGCGATGACCGGGGCGAGCGTGTTGGAGAAGAGATAGGGCCGCGAGCGCTGGCGCAGCCACTCGACGACCTCGCGCCTGCCGGCCGTATAGCCGCCCGAGGCGCCGCCGAGCGCCTTGCCGAGCGTGCCGGTGATGATGTCGATGCGCCCTTCCACGCCGCAATGCTCGGCCGAGCCGCGGCCGTGCTTGCCGACGAAGCCGACCGCGTGGCTGTCGTCCACCATGACCATCGCGCCGTATTTCTCCGCAAGGTCGCAGACGCCCTGAAGGTTGGCGATGATGCCGTCCATCGAGAAGACGCCGTCCGTGGCGATCAGCTTGAAGCGACTGCCCTCGGCCTTCTTCAGCTCTTCCTCAAGGGCCGCCATGTCGTTGTTGGCGTAGCGGAAGCGCTTCGCCTTGGAGAGGCGCACGCCGTCGATGATCGAGGCGTGGTTCAGCGCGTCGGAGATGATCGCATCCTCTTCCGAAAGCAGCGTCTCGAAGAGCCCGCCATTGGCATCGAAGCAGGAGGAATAAAGGATCGTGTCCTCAAGCCCGAGGAAGGAAGAAATCCGCGCCTCGAGCTCTTTGTGCTCTTCCTGCGTGCCGCAGATGAAGCGCACGGAGGCCATGCCGTAGCCGTAGCGGTCGAGCGCCTTGCGGCCGGCCTCCGCCAGTTCCTCGTTGTCGGCAAGGCCGAGATAGTTGTTGGCGCAGAAGTTCAGCACGCGCTCGCCGGAAGCGACGGTGATCGCGCCGGCCTGCTTGGAGGTGATGACGCGCTCGGCCTTGTAGAGGCCGGCGGACTTGAGCGTGTCGAGTTCGGATCGAAGATGGTCGATGAAGGCGGATGTCATGGCATGCACTCGCTGGATGCGGGGAAAGGACGGGATGGGCGGCGGCTTACGCCGCGCTCGCCCGATAGGCGCCGACGAGCGTCTCGTAGTCTTCCATCGGCGGGAAGCGCTCGTAGCTGTGCGCGGCGGGCGTCGTCGCCCAGGCGAGCTTCTCGCTCGTATAGGTCTCGATGAAGGGGCTGAACCAGCCGGTGTCGTCGAGCATGGTCGGCCGGACATTGACGAAGAAATCGACGCCCGGCGGCCGGGTGAACATCCAGGTCATGCAGTCGGGGCAGAAGTGATGCCCGGCCTCGGGACTTGCGCCCGCCACGACCGGCGTGCCCTCCGTCACGGCGAAGCCCTCCGCCGGAACGGCGGCGCTCAACGAATAGGCGCTGCCGGACATGCGCTGGCAGCCGGTGCAATGGCAGGCCATGGTGAGCAGCGGCGGTGCGCCGATGCGGATTTTCACGCGCCCGCAACGGCAGGCGCCGTCGAGCGGCAGTTGAAGTCGTGTCATGGCCTTCGGCTTCCCTTCCGATTATCGCCGGCTTGTCGTTTTTATCGTGATGCCGGCCATTGGCTCCATGCATAGTTCTAGCGCAGCCGCAGGCGGCGTAAAGGCCCCCTTCCCATCTTTCGGCGCCTCAGGGGCGCGCGCAGGCGATCAGCAGGAACATCGGCCGGTTGAGCTCCGCCCGCCATTCCGGATGCTCGGCAAGCTGCGCCTCGCTCGGCCGCCACTCCTCGACATGACGAATGACAAAACCGGCCGCCACCAGCGCATTCAGCGTCGTGCCGAGCGTGCGGTGGTGCTTGACGACGCCCTCGGCGAGCCAGTCCGTCGTGCGCCGTCCCTCGACGAGATAATCGTCGAGCGGCCAGACCTGACGGCCGCCGACCTCGGCCCAGTCCGGATGCGACGGGGCCATGTAGATCGGGTGCTCGATGGTGAAGACGAAGGATGCGCCCGGCGTGAGCGCCGCATGGACGGTACGCACCAGCCGGTCGAAATCCGCGATGTAGTGGAAGGCGAGCGAGGAATAGGCAAGGTCGAAGGCGCCTTGCGGCAGGTCGAGCGTGTCGAGGTCGGCGATCTCGTAGCGCACGGCGGGCGACGCCGTCTCGGCCTTCGCCCGCGCGATCATGTTTTCCGAAAGGTCGAGGCCGAGCACGCTCGCCGCTCCTTCTTCCGCCGCATACCGCGCGAACCAGCCGAAGCCGCAGCCGAGATCGACGATGCGCCGGCCGGCAAGGGGCGGCAGCAGCGCGCGCACCGATTCCCACTCCGCCGCGCCGGCAAGTCCGTGCACGGAGCGGGGAAGGCCGCTGTAGCCCTCGAAGAAGGCAGGGTCGTCGTAGATGTTCTGCGCCATGGGAAACTCCTTTGCGCCGGGCATAGCGCGTTTGCCGCCAGGGGCAAAGCCGTGCGATCCCGCCTTCGGGGTTGACAGCGGCGCCCCGCGCCTGTCCGTTGGCGGCCGAAAGGAAGCGGCCATGACGATATTGGACAGGTTTTCCCAGAAGGGGCGCGTCGCCCTCGTCACCGGCGGCGGGCGCGGCCTCGGCTTCGAGATCGCCAGGGCGCTGGCCGAGGCCGGCGCGCATGTCGTGGTGACGGGCCGCACCGCCGCGACGCTCGACGAGGCCGTGGAAAAGATCGCCGCGGCGGGCGGAAGCGCCTCGGCCGCCGCCTTCGACATCGCCGACCGCGCCGCCCAGCGCGCGGCGCTTGCCGCCATCGAGGAACGGCACGGCCGGCTCGACGTGCTGGTCAACAATGTCGGCGCGCGCGACCGCCGGCCGCTCTCGCAGATGGACGACGAAGCAATAGACGAGCTCGTCCGCACCGACTTTTCCGCCGCCGCCAGCCTCTCGCGCGATGCGGCGGCGATCATGATGCGGCAGGCAAGCGGCCGGCTGATCGCCGTCACCTCCATCGGCGGCCATGTCGCCATGCCGAACGACGGCGTCTACCCCGCCGCCAAGCAGGCGCTGACCGGCCTGATGCGCAGCATGGCCGTGGAATACGGCCCCTACGGCATCACCAGCAACGCCATCGCGCCCGGCTGGTTCGCCACCGAGACCAACGCGGCGATGGCCGCCAACGCGGAGCTGATGCCCTTCGTGCGCCAGCGCATCCCCGTCCAGCGCTGGGCGCGCGCCGACGAGATCGCCGGCGCCGCCCTCTTCCTCGCCAGCGACGCCGCCTCCTTCGTCAACGGCCATGTGCTGGTGGTGGATGGCGGCATGACGGTGCGGATGTAGGACCGGCCGCCGCCCCTACTCCGCCGCCGCCGCCGCTTCCAGCGGGGCGATGTCGAGCTTGACCATCTTCAGCATCGCCTCGGCGACGCGCCTGACCTTCGCCTGGTCGGGATCGTTCATCAGCTCGCCGAGCCGCGCCGGGGCGATCTGCCAGGACAGGCCCCAGCGGTCCTTCAGCCAGCCGCAGTGCTCGACCGAACCGCCCTCCCTCAGCGCGTTCCACAGCCGGTCGAGATCGCCCTGCGTCTCGCATTCGACCATGATGGAGAAGCTGTGGTTGAACGGATCGAGCGGCCCCGCCTCGATCGCCATGTAGCGCTGGTCGCCGAGGGTGAAGCTGGCGATCTTCACACTGCCGGGCGGGCCGCTCGGGCTTTCGGCCGGCATCTTCGAGACCCAGTGCACCGACGAGCCTGGGATGAGCGAGGCATAGAAGCCGATGGCCGCCTCCATGTCCTTGGCGAACCAGAGATGCTGCGTGACCTTCATCGTGGCGTCCTCCTTGACGATCCTGCACAAGGACGAAGGCGCACCCAACGTTCCGACAGCGCTTCAAGAAATCAGCCGGAGAAATCCTCGATGACGGCAAGGAAGGCCTCGCCGAAGCGGTCGCGCTTGGAAACGCCGATGCCGGGGATGTCGAGCAGTTCCTCCAGGTCGCGCGGGCGCTCCTTGGCGAGCGCGATCAGCGTCGTGTCCGGGAAGACGACATAGGGCGGCACGTCGATGTCCTTGGCGATGGCGAGCCGCTCGGCGCGCAGCGCCTCGAAAAGCTCGCGGTCCGAGCCGGAAAGATTGGAACGCTCGCGCGCGGCGGGCGAGTTGCCCGCCTTCGCCCTGCGCCCCGCCTGCGGCCGGTCCTTGCGGAAGAACACCTCCCGCTCGTGGCGGAAGACGGCGCGCGCCTCCGGCTCCAGCTTCAATGCGCCATAGGCCGAATGGTCGACGCTGACGAGGCCCATGGCGAGCAATTGCCGGAAGATCGACTGCCAGACGCGCGGCGCGATGTCCTTGCCGGCGCCGAAGACGGGCATATCCGTGTGGCCGAAGCGCTGCGTCTTCTCGTTCTCGACGCCCATCAGCACATCGATGACATGGCCGGAGCCGAAGCGCTCGCCGGTGCGGTAGACGGCGGCGAGCGCCTTGATGGCGGCCTCGGTGCCGTCCCAGGTCTCGACCGGGTTGCGGCAGGTGTCGCAATTGCCGCAGTTTCCGGCGTGGCTCTCGCCGAAATGGGCGATGATCGCCTTGCGCCGGCAGCCGGCCGTCTCGCAGATGGCGAGCAGCGCCGTCAGCTTGGCGCGCTCGATGCGCTTGATCTCGTCGGCCGCCCCGCCCTCGTCGATCATCCTGCGCCGCTGCACGACGTCGGCCATGCCGTAGGCCATCCAGACCTCGGAGGGCAGGCCGTCGCGCCCGGCGCGGCCGGTCTCCTGGTAATAGGCCTCCACCGAGCCCGGCAGGTCGAGATGGGCGACATAGCGCACGTCCGGCTTGTCGATGCCCATGCCGAAGGCGACGGTGGCAACGAGGCAGAGGTTTTCTTCCTTGAGGAACGCATCCTGGTTGGCGTCGCGCACCGCCCGGTCGAACCCGGCATGGTAGGGCAGCGCGCGGATGCCCTGCGCGTTCAGCCACTCGGCCGTGTCCTCGACCTTTGCCCGCGACAGGCAATAGACGATGCCGCTCTCGCCCTGGTGCTTCGACAGGAAGCGCAGGAGCTGCTGGCGCGGCTGGTCGCGCTCGGCGATCTCGTAGGCGATGTTCGGCCGGTCGAAGCTGGTGGTGAAGATTTCCGCGTGCTGGAGCCCCAATCGCTCGACGATATCGTCGCGGGTATGCGGATCGGCCGTCGCCGTCAGCGCGACGCGCGGCACGCCGGGATGGCGCTCGCCGAGCACGCCGAGCGCCCGGTATTCCGGCCGGAAATCGTGCCCCCATTGCGACACGCAATGCGCCTCGTCGATGGCGAAGAGCGAAATGCGGGCCTCGGCGACGAGGTCGGCGAAACCGTCCGTCACGATGCGCTCGGGCGTGACATAGAGAAGGTCGAGATCGCCCGTGCGCATGGCATCGCGCACGGCGAAGAACTCATCCCGCGTTAGCGAGGAGTTGAGCGCCGCCGCCTTCACGCCGAGCTGCTTCAGCGCTTCCACCTGGTCGCGCATCAGCGCGATCAGCGGCGAGATGACGATGCCCACACCATCGCGGCAGAGCGCCGGGATCTGGAAGCACAGCGACTTGCCCGCCCCCGTCGGGAAGAGCACCACCGCATCCCCGCCCGCCGTCACATGCTCCACCACCGCCTGCTGCTTGCCGCGGAAGGCGTCATAGCCGTAGACGCGCTTGAGCACGTCGAGGGGGCGGGCGTTGTGGGTGGAAGTATCGAGCATGCGTTCCGTCTTCGTTTGCGGCGACTATGGCGTTTGCGCCGCGGGGAGGCAACCCGCGAAGGGAATGGCGCGCCGTGTCACGTGGATCCTCGGGTCAAGCCCGAGGATGACGGAGAGGAGGAGAGGTCGAGCGGTCGCCAAACGGCGCGGCAAAGGGGAACATCGATTTTCGCTCTTGCCCCTCTTCTGTCATCCTCGGGCTTGACCCGAGGATCCACACCTCACGCCGCCTACTTCCCCGCCGGCCCCTTCACGCGGCCGGAGAGCACGCCGAAGCCTTCGATGATCGCCTCCTGGTTCTCCATCCGCACCGTCTCCATCTGCACTTCCTGCAGCGCGCGCAGGATCTGCGGCACGCGCTCGTCGTCGCCCTCCTCCGTCGAGACGGCGAGTTCCCGCTCCAGCTCGCGGCGCTGCCAGAGGAGCGCGCGGGTGCGCTTGTGGAGGGCGAGCGCCTGGAGGTAACCTTCGCGGGCATCCTCCGGCGCGGCCTCCGCCGTCGCGGTCCACAGGCGCGAATTGCGGATCTGCTGTTCCAGCCCCTTGAGCAGCGCGTCGAAGCCGGCCGCCTCCAGCTCCTCGAGCAGGCGGTCGCGCTCGAGCCGCGCGCCGACCGAGCCGGCTATGCCGAGGAGCACCGACCAGAGGCGCTGGAGGTCGCGGTTCTCGTATTCGATGATGGCGATCTCGTCGTAGTCGCTGAAGAGCAGGCCCGGATGGTTGACGACGGTGAGCGCCAGCACGCTTTCACGCAGCGCCGGCAGTTCCTGCGCGCCGCGCACCAGCGCCGAGCGGGCGAGCCGGTCGGAGATGCCGGAGGGACCGGCATTGCCCTGCGGCGCGCCGCGCCCGCCGCCCCTGCCATGACGGTTGCCGGCAAAAGTGCCGCCCTGCCTTTGCGGCGGGCGGAAGAAGGCGTTCAGCCGGTCGCGCATGTCCTGCTGGTAGTGGCGGCGCACATCCTCGTCGGCAATGGCGGCCGTCACCTGGCGCAGGCGCGCCTCCAGCGCCGCACGGCTTTCCGGCGTCTCGAAATTGACGCCCTGCACCTCCCGGTTCCAGATCATCTCGGCAAGCGGGCGGGCGCCCGCCATCACCTTGTCGAAGGGCGCGCGGCCCTCGTGACGAACGAGGTCGTCCGGGTCCTTGCCGTCCGGCAGGAGGGCGAAGCGCACGGTGCGCTCGGGCTTGATGAAGGGGAGCGCGAGATCGGCGGCGCGGTTGGCTGCGCGGATGCCCGCCCCGTCGCCGTCGAAGCACAGCACCGGCTGCGGCGTCATCCGCCAGAGGAGGTCGAGCTGGTTTTCGGTGAGCGCCGTGCCGAGCGGGGCGACGGCATTCTCGATGCCGGCCTGGTGCAGCGCGATCACGTCCATGTAGCCCTCGACGGCAACGATCGTGCCGGCGGTCTGGATCGCCTTGCGAGCGCGGGCGTGATTGTAGAGCACGCTGCCCTTGTGGAAGAGCTCCGTCTCGTTGGAATTAAGGTATTTCGCCGGCGCGTCCGGCGACATGGCGCGCCCGCCGAAGGCGATGACCTTTTCCCTGAGCGAGAGGATGGGGAACATGATGCGGTCGCGGAAGCGGTCGTAGGAGACCGGGATCTCCGGCCCATGGACGACGAGCCCGCAGGCCTCGATCGCCTCCTTCGGCACGCCCTTGCCGGCGAGGTACTCCTTCAGCGCGTTGCGGCTTTCCGGCGCGTAACCGAGGCGGAAGGTCTCGATGGTGCGGCCCGTCAGGCCGCGGTCGCGCAGATAGGCGCGCGCCTTCGCGCCGGCCGGCGTCTGGAGCTGGTCCTCGAAGAAGCGCGCCGCCATCTCCATGACCTCGACGAGGCCCATGCGTTCCTTCTCGCGCTGCTCGGCCTCACGGTCGGGCTGCGGCATGGCAACGCCCGCAAGATCGGCGATCTGCTGCACGGCTTCCGGGAAGGAGAGCCCTTCAAGGTCCGTGAGGAAGCGGAAATGATCACCCGAGACGCCGCAGCCGAAGCAATGGTAGCGCCCCTTGCGATCCTCGCAGTGGAAGGACGGCGACTTCTCGCCGTGGAACGGGCAGCAGGCCCAGTAGTCGCCGCGCGAGACGTTGGTCTTCCGGCGATCCCAGGTCACGCGTTTGCCGATCACGTCGGAAATCGAAACGCGGTCGCGGATCTCGTCTAGGAAGGCGTTGGAAAAGCGCATGGTTACCTCGGTTCCCCGACCCATAGAGCCAAAAAGCCGGCATTGCTATGGTGCAGGATGGCGTTGCCCGCAATTCACAGATTGACAGCTTGACGATTGTATATACACTCGAAAACGACACCGCGCATGAGTGCTGGTCGGAAACCTAGAACAGGGTACGATTCATGCGCGAAGAGCAGAGCTATTTTTCATCTTTCGAATGGGATGAGCTGAAAAGGGAAGCCAATCTCGCCAAACACGGCATCGATTTTCTGCGCGCGGCGTCCGCTCTCAATGGACCCCGGCTGGACAAACCATCGGAACGCAACGGCGAAATCAGGACCCTTGCAATCTGCCCGCTGACGGATCGCCTCATCGCGGTCGTCTATACGATGCGGGGCGACGTATGCAGGATCATCTCGGCAAGGGCGGCACGTAAAAATGAGCAAAGAGCGTATCGTCAGGTATACCCTTGAGGAAATCGAGGAGAAGATCGCCAAGGGCGGAGACCGAAGCGACTGGGCCCGCGTCGATGCGATGACGGACGAGGATATCCTCGCCAACATGCGCAACGACCCGGACTGGGCGGATTTCATCGACGTCGACTGGTCCAAGGCGAAAATCGTCGTTCCGGCGCCGAAGACGTCGATCTCCATCCGGCTCGACGCCGATATCGTGGATTTCTTCAAGGCGACGGGAAAGGGCTACCAGACCCGTATCAACGCCGTGCTGCGCCACTACATGGACGAGCAGGACAAGGGCAAGAAGAGCGGCTGAGGCCGCTCCCTTTACTTCAGCAGCTCCTTCACCACGCCGGAGGCCCTGGCGAAGTCCATCTGGCCGGGGTAGCGCTCCTTGAGCACGGCCATGACCTTGCCCATGTCGCGCAGGCCCTGCGCGCCGATCTCGGCGATGATCCCCGCGATGAGGTCCTTGACCTTCTCGTCGGAAAGCTGCTCGGGCAGGAAGCCCTTGATGACGGCGATTTCCTCGCGCTCCTGGGCGGCGAGCTCGGGGCGGCCGTTCTCGGCGAAGATCTTGGCGGATTCCTCGCGCTGCTTGATCATCTTGGCGAGGATCTGCAGCAGTTCGTCGGTCTCGACGGGGCCCTTGCCGGCACCGCGGTTGGCGATGTCGCGGTCCTTGAGCGTCGCCTGGATGAGGCGCAGCGTGGAGACACGGCAGGCATCCCTTGCCTTGAGCGCATCCTTGAGGGCGTTTGCGATGGTCTCGCGCATTCTTTTCTCCATTGGAGGCCCCCGCGCGGAATGCGCGGCCAAGGCCCCGATCGTCGTTCGATTGTCGATGCTCATAGCCCGGCAGGCGGGCTGCGGGCAAACGGATTGCGCAAGTGCGTGAAATTACACGCTTTATAATTCCGCGCAATTCACAGGGCGACGGTTGACCCCGCCGCCCGCATTGTCTATTTTCCGGCACCTGCACGAAAATTGGCAATCAGGGCGCACCAACGCGGGTTTCCGCGCGCCTTTGCCTGCGATCTTAAATGGTGCCCGCCGCGAACCCTTTCAAGCGCGGCACCGGAAACGGGATACTCATGACCTCGACCCCCGCATGGACCACCGAAAAGCCCACCGCCCTGCTCGTCCTTTCCGACGGCACGGTCATCGAGGGCAAGGGCATCGGCGCCACCGGCAAGGTGACCGCGGAAGTCTGCTTCAACACGGCATTGACGGGCTACCAGGAAATCCTGACCGACCCCTCCTATCTCGGCCAGATCGTCACCTTCACCTTCCCGCATATCGGCAATGTCGGCGCCAATGACGAGGACGTCGAGGACCTGACGCCCGCCGCCCGCCACGGCGCCGTCGGCACGATCTTCAAGGCCGACATCACCGAGCCGTCGAACTACCGCGCCGCAAAGCACCTCGACGCCTGGCTGAAGGCGCGCGGCATCATCGGCCTTTCGGGCATCGACACGCGCGCGCTCACCGCCTGGATCCGCCAGAACGGCGCGCCGAACGCGGTGATCGCCCACGATCCGAACGGCGTCTTCGACATCGAGACGCTGAAGGCCGAAGCCAAAGCCTGGGGCGGCCTCGTCGGCCTCGACCTTGCCAAGGTCGCCTCCTCCGGCCAGTCCTCGCGCTGGAGCGAGAAGCCGTGGGTGTGGAACGAGGGCTACGAAGACCTCTCCGACGCGGACGTGAAGTACCACATCGTCGCGCTCGACTACGGCGTGAAGCGCAACATCCTGCGCCTCTTCACGGGGCTAGACTGCAAGGTCACCGTCATGCCGGCGACCTCCAGCGCCGAGGACGTGCTGGCCCAGAAGCCGGACGGCATCTTCCTTTCCAACGGCCCGGGCGACCCGGCGGCCACCGGCGAATATGCCGTGCCGGTCATCCGCAAGCTGATCGAGACGGGCATTCCGATCTTCGGCATCTGCCTCGGCCACCAGATGCTCGGCCTTGCCGTCGGCGCCACGACCGAGAAGATGCACCAGGGCCACCACGGCGCGAACCATCCGGTGAAGGACCACACGACCGGCAAGGTCGAGATCGTCTCGATGAACCACGGCTTCGCCGTCGCCTCCGCCACCCTGCCGGAGGGCGTGGAGGAAACCCACGTCTCGCTGTTCGACGGCACGAATTGCGGCCTGCGCCTTGTCGGCAAGCCGGTCTTCTCCGTGCAGCATCACCCGGAGGCCTCCCCCGGCCCGCAGGACAGCCACTACCTCTTCCGCCGCTTCATCAACCTGGTGCGCGAAAAGAAGGGCGAGGACGCCATTCCGGAACGGGCGTAAGCTCTCTTCCCCATCGAATGAAAAAGGCCCCGGACGGCAGCGTCCGGGGCCTTTCCGCATTCGTCAGGCGGTGCGCACCAGCCTATAGAAGCGCCAGTTGAGCAGCACGGCGGCCGCGGCAAGGCCGCTGAGGAAGCCGAACCACACGCCGATGCCGCCGAAGCCAGCCGGGAAGGCGAAGAACCAGGCGCAGAAGAAGCCGATCGGCCAATAGGAAATCAGCGCAAGCACCATCGGGATGCGCGTGTCCTTCAGCCCGCGCAGGAGCCCGGCGGCAATCGCCTGCAGCCCGTCGACGAGCTGGAAGATGCCGGCGATCACCACGAAGGGGCCGGCAATGGCAAGGACGGCCGCCGAATCCGCACCCGCCTTGTCGAGGAAGATCGAGGCGAGGGTCGTCGGCACGAGCGCGAAGAGGATGCCGCCGCTGACCGCGATGACCGCCGCGATCATCAGCACCGCCAGCGCCGCGCGCACGACGCCGAGCCGGTCGCCCCGCCCGTGCGCCACGCCGACGCGCACCGTACCGGCCTGCGCGAGCCCGAGCGGGATCATGAAGGCGATGGAGGCGAGCTGGAGCGCGATGCCGTGGGCGGCGAGCTGCAGCGTGCCGATATTGCCCATCAGCAGCGAGGCGCCGGTGAAGAGCCCGACCTCGGCGAGCATGGTGAGGCCGATCGGCAGGCCGAGGTGGACCACTTCGCGCAACGCGCCCCAGTCCGGCTTCCAGAACCGCACGAACAGCTCGTAACGGCGCATGTCCGGCCGCGACTGGATATAGGCGGTGATGAGCAGGAAGCTGAGAAGGTTCACGCAGAGCGAGACGATGGCCGCCCCTTCCATGCCGAGGGCCGGAAAGCCGAAATGGCCGAGCACCAGCGCATAGGCGAAGAACGCGTTGACCGACAGGATGACGATCGTGACATAGAGCACGATGCCGGCGCGCCCGTGTGCGCTCACGAGGCCGCGCAGCGTCATGAAGAGCAGGCCCGGCGCCATGCCCCACTGGGCGATCTTGAGGTAGCTGCCGGCGAGCGCCGCCACTTCCGGCTTCTGGCCGGCATAGAGCAGGATCGCCTCGACATTGTAGAAAAGCGGGATCATCAGCGCCGAATAGGCGAGCGCCACCCACATGCCCATGCGCACGGCGCGGCGCACGGAAACGGCATCGCCCCGCCCGTAGGCCTGCGCGACCATGGGCATGACGGCATTGGCAAAGCCCGAGCCGAGGATGAAGACGGTGAAGAAGAACTGCGCCGACAGGACAATGGCCGCCAGATGCGCGGCGCCGAGCCGGCCGAGGATGACCACGTCCGTCGTGTGGATGCCGAGCTGGGCGAGCTGCGCGCCGATCAGCGGGATGCCGAGGGAAAAGGTCGCCCGGAAATGCGTTCCCCAGCCATTGTCCTCGCGTTGCGTTGCCGTGTGCATGATTTTCTCGCTTTCGACCGCTTGGGATCACAAGTTCCCGCCGCGATCAATCGAATAGGTGTGATCTTCTCATCAAACTTGCGCGAAACGGCGCCTTGCCGGCGTTTTCCGGGCCGATTTTCACCGGAATGTCACGCTTGAAAGCGCTTCAGGCCTTCTCCGCCACAAGTTCGGCCGTCGGCCCCGCCCCCGCCCCGCGCAGCTTGGTCACGAAGACGACGAGCCCCACGAGGAGGATCAGCGCGGCGACCGCGAAGGGCGCGCCGGCAAAGACGAACGGCGCTGAGGGCTGCGTGAAGCCGCTGAAGACCTGCGTGAAGATCAGGGGGCCGATGATGGTCGTGATGCTGGAGACGCTGGTGAGCGCGCCCTGCAGCTCGCCCTGCGCGGAAGGCGGCACGCGCGCCGAGGCGATGGAGCGCAGCGGCGGATCGGCCAGCGCCTCCAGCGCGGTGAGCGCGATCACGGCATAGATCATCCAGCCCTCGACGGCCGCGGCATAGCCGGCAAGGCCGATGACAGCGAAGGAAAGGCCGATGACCGCCGTGCGGTATTCGCCGAGCCGCGGCACGATGCGCGGCAGCACCAGTCCCATGACGAGCGCGCTGCCGACGCCGAAGATGCCGAGCGAAAAGCCGATCTGCCCCTCGTTCCAGCCATAGCGGTAGGACGAGACGAAGGACCAGACGGCCGGATAGACGACATGCGCCAGCCCGTAGCAGAAGAAGACGAGGCCGACCCACAGCACGCCCGGATATTTGCGCATCTGCAGAAGCGCGCCGAGCGGATTGGCGCGCACCAGCTCGAACGGGCGGCGGTTCTTCGCCTCCAGGCTCTCGGGCAGCAGGATCCAGGCCGCGACGAAATTGAGGAAGGCGAGCGCCGCCGCGCCGTAGAAGGGAATGCGCGGCCCGAACTCGCCGAGGAACCCGCCGATCACCGGCCCGAGCACGAAGCCCGTGCCGAAGGCGATGCCCATCAGGCCGAAGTTCTTCGAGCGCGTCTCGTCCGTCGAGACATCGGCGATATAGGCGGCGGCCGTGCTGAAGCTCGCCCCGCTGAGCCCCGCCAGCACGCGGCCGACGAAGAGCATCCAGTAGCTCGTCGCCAGCGCGCAGATAAGGTTGTCGAAGGCGAAGGTGAGGATGCACACGAGCAGCACCGGCCGGCGGCCGGAACGGTCGGAAAGATTGCCGACGAAGGGCGCGAAGAGGAACTGCATGCCGGCATAGACGAGCAGCAGCCAGCCGCCGTCGACGGCCGCCTGGCCGATGTCGTCGCCCGTCAGCTCACGCAGATAGGTCGGCAGCACCGGCATGATGATGGCGATGCCGATCACGTCGAGGAACATGATCATGAAGACGAGAAAGAGCCCCCGCCGGGCGGACCGGGCATCGACCATGGAACAGACCTCGAAAAAATGAACGGTGCCCACGCGGGGGCAAAATGTCAGGCCGCGTGTTCTATTTCACTTTTCCGGGCGAAACAATCCATGAACATTGCAATTGTTTTGATGCGTCCATCAGCGAGTGCGGGGATTTCCGCCGCATCCGCCGTGAGGGGCGATATCTCAGATATCGCCCTGGAAGGTGTTGCAGGCGTCGAGCCGGCCGCTGTCGAAGCCGCGCTTGAACCAGCGGCGGCGCTGCTCGGAGGTGCCGTGGTTGAAGCTTTCCGGCACGACATAGCCCTGCATGCGCTTCTGCAGCGTGTCGTCGCCGATCTGCGTGGCGGCGTTCAGCGCCTCCTCGAGGTCGCCGCTCTCCAGAAGCCCCTTCTGCTCGGTATACTTGCCCCAGATGCCGGCATAGCAGTCGGCCTGAAGCTCGACGCGCACGGACATCTGGTTGGCCTCGACCTCGCTCATGCGCTGGCGCTGCTGGTTGAAGCGCGGCAGGATGCCGGTGAGGTTCTGCACATGGTGGCCGACTTCGTGCGCCACGACATAGGCCTGCGCGAAATCGCCGGCCGCGTCGAACTTGTTGGCGAGCTCGTCGAAGAAGCTCATGTCGAGATAGAGCTTGTGGTCTCCCGGGCAGTAGAACGGGCCGGAGGCCGCCGAGGCGAAGCCGCAGGCCGATTTCACCGAGCCGGAGAAGAGCACCATCTTGGGCTCCTCGTAGGTCTCGCCGGCCGCCTTGAAGATGCCGCTCCAGGTGTCTTCCGTCTCGGCGAGCACCGTGGCCATGAAGGCCTTGGTCTCCTCCTCCTGCGCGGAGGAGCGACGGCTTGCGGTTTCCGTCTGCTCGAAGCCCGGCTGGGAGGTCTGGCCGCCCTCGCCCATCACCTGCAGGAGGTCGATGCCCATCATCTTCAGGACGAAGTAGATGACGACGAGGAAGATGATCGTGCCGATGCTCATGCCGCCGCCGGCCCGGCGCGCGCCACCCATCGGAATGCGGAAACCGCCGCCGCTGCCGCGCCCGAAGGGATTGCTCCCTCCCATCGAGGGCCCGGCTCCGCGCTGGTCCTCGATATTGTCCGACTGGCGACGACCTTTCCATTCCATGGCGCATTTCCCCGCGTTGATGGCCGACGAACGCTTGTGGCGTAAATTCGTTCCTCAGCACCCGCTTATAGGGCCTGTGCATGCGCCTTGCAAAACGAAAAGCGGCCCGTCAACGACGGCGCAGGACGGCGTTGAAACGCTCGGCCCAGCCGCCCTGGCGCAGCGCGAGCGAGCCCGCGCCGACGATGAGCAGCGTGATGACTGCGGCCGAAAGTCCGCCCTGGAGGCCGGAGGCGCCGCCAAAGATCATCGTGCTCATCAAGCGGCCCGGCACCAGCGTGAAGAGGCCGGCGACGACGATGCCGCCGAAATACATGCCCGCGACATGGGCGCGGTGGGCACGGATATCGCGGCGGCGCGCGGCCGCAATCGCCTTGAAGCTGCCGACGATGACATAGAGCGACAGGAGGTGGATCGGGCTGAAGCCGAAGGCCATGTCGATGCCGTGGATGAAGAAGGTGGAAACGCTCGTCGCCACCATCAGCATCAGCCAGACCTTGCCGAGAAGGCGGTGGGCGGGCGTGCCCTTCGGCCGAGCGAGCAGGAAGGCGCCGAGGAACGCGGCGGACAGCACGGTCGCGACATGGAACTGGATGGCGAAGGGGGCGGCAAGAAGCGGCGCGAAGGTCATGGACGGGCTCCGGTGCGGTTGAATTCGCAGCCGGCTTGCGCCATTGATCGGTCCGCCTCAAACGCTTTGGCCCGAACGGACGGAAAACTTCGTGAAAAGCCCCTTCCTGCAATCCGCGCTTCGTGAACTGCAGGTCTTCCTGCGCTCGCCGCGCTTCTGGGCGACCTTTGCGGCGGTCGTGCTGATCTTCTGGGTGACAGGCCCCTACGGCACCGCCGAGCGGCTCGCCGCCGTGCCGCGCCTCGGCTTCTGGTTCGTGCTGCATGCCGTCGCCTGGAGCATCGCGATCGTCACCATCGTCCTCGTCGACACGGCGTTGCGGCCGCGCATGCCGAGCCTCCCTGGCCGCATGGCCGTGGGCACGGTCGTCGCGGGCGTTCCGGTGGGGCTGGCGACGGAGGCGATCAGCCTCTTCACCTTCGGCGGCGAACCGACGCTTTCCACGCTTGCCGGCGGCATCGTGAGCGGCCTCCTCCTCTCCGCGCTCTTCTGCGGCCTCACCTTCCTCACGATGAGCAGCCGGCAGGCCGCCGCCCTTGCCGCCGCGCCGCCGCCGTCTGCCGAGGCGCCGTCCGACGTGCCGCTGCTGCGCCGCCTGAGGCCCGAGAACCGCGGGCCCATTCTGCACATGACCGTCGCCGACCATTACACCGAGGTGACGACCAGCCGCGGGCGCGAACTCATCCTGCTGCGCTTTTCCGATGCGCTCGAGGAGGTCGGCGATACGCCCGGCCTCCAGGTGCACCGCTCGCATTTCGTGGCCGACGCCCATGTGGCAAGGCTCGTGCGCGCCGACGGACGGCTTGCGGTCGTGCTCAGGGACGGCGCGGAAATCCCCGTCAGCCGCAGCCGCCTGGAGGCGGTGCGCTCCCGCTGGGACTGATTTTTTCAGGGTACCTGTCGGATTGCCGTTCCGCCGCGCGTCTCTAGGTATCCTTCAACACCAAGCCGGGAGAGACCCCATGCGAAAGATCATTGTCGGCGCCTTCGTCAGCCTCGACGGCGTCATGCAGGCGCCGGGCGGGCCCGAGGAGGATCCCATCGGCGGCTTCCGCTTCGGCGGCTGGGTGGCCCCGTTCTTCGACGAGAAGATGGGCGAGTCCGTCGGCGAGACCTTTGCCAAACCCTTCGACCTGCTGCTCGGCCGCAAGACCTACGACATCTTCGCCGCCCACTGGCCCTATGCGGCGGCGGACGACCCGATCGGCCCGCTCTTCGACCGCATCGACAAATTTGTCGCCACGCGCAACCCGGCCTTCGCGCCCACCTGGCAGAACAGCCATGTGCTCGGTCCGGACGCCGTCGCCGCCGTGCGCGCCCTCAAGGCGGGCGAGGGTCCCGACCTTCTCACGCAGGGCTCCACCGAATTCCTGAAGGCGCTGTTCGAGAACGACCTCGTCGACGAGATCCACGTCTCGATCTTCCCGGTCATCCTCGGCAAGGGCAAGCGGCTCTTCGGGGACGCCTCCTTCCCGCGCGCGCTGACGCTGATCTCCTCGAAGACCAGCGACACGGGCGTGACGATGAACAAATATGCCCGCGCCGGCGAGGTCGCCACCGGCTCCTTCGAGTTCGACACGCCGACCGACGCCGAGCTGGAACGCCGCCGCAACCTCACCTGACGGCTCAGGCGAGCCCCTCGCCCGCCACCGTCTCCGCCAGCCAGCCGGCGAAGGCGGACATGGCGGGCGTGACGCTGCGCGATTGCAGCCGCGTCAGCCAGTAGCTGCCGAGCGCGACGCTCGCCGCAAAGGGCTGGACGACAACCCCGGAGGCGAGCAGGCGCGAAAACATCAGCGGCGGCGCGAGCCCGACGCCGACGCCCTGCAGCACCGCTTCCATCATGGCGAGCGAGGTGTCGAAGACGACTGCGTTCTGCGGCGGCGGCGTGCGCGGCAGGCCGGCGGCCTCGAACCAGCGCGTCCACTCGTCGCGCCGGTAGGAGCGCAGCAGCGTCAGGCCGAGAAGGTCCGCCGGCTCCTTCAGGTCCCTGGCGACCGCCGGCACGGCAAGGACGGAAAGCGGCGCCTCGAAGAGGCGGACGGCATCCGTGCCGTGCCACGCGCCCGTGCCGAAGCGGATGGCGAAGTCGAGGCCTTCGGCGGCAAGGTCGACCCGGTTGTTGTTGGTCGAAAGCCGCACCTCCACGTAAGGGTGGCGCTCGCGGAAGGCGGCAAGGCGCGGCAGCAGCCAGCCGACAGTGAAGGTGCCGACCGCACCCACCGTCAGGATCTCCCGCACATGCCCACCGCGGAAACGCTCCAGCGCATCGGCCATGCGGTCGAAGCCGTCGCGCAGCACCGGCAGCAGGCTTTCGCCCTCCGCCGTGATCATCAGCCCGCGCGGCAGGCGCTTGAAGAGCGCGACGCCGAGCTGGTCTTCGAGGCTTTTCACCTGATGGCTGACGGCCGCCTGCGTCACGTTCAGCTCGATCGCCGCCCGCGTGAAGGAGAGATGCCGGGCGGAAGCCTCGAAGGCGCGGAAGGCGTTGAGCGGCAGATAAGGCCGAACCATGGCAATACCCTAATTTTCCTAATGGCTGAGACCAGTATTCATCTTTTGTCAGGCCACAAGAGCACTGCTATCCATGGGATGCAAGCCATTCAGATTTCGAGGAAACGCGATGGATTTTCGTCTTGTCGCGGCCAGCGCCCTGCTGGCCGCCGGCTTCTCTGCACCCGCCGAAGCCCGTATTATTTGTACAATCGTCGCCGATGCGGCCAGCGACGACATCATCCTGGAGAAGGGCGACTGCAAGACGCGCGTCACGCCCGCCTCCACCTTCAAGGTGCCCCTGGCGGTGATGGGCTACGATTCCGGTTTCCTGGAAAATGCCGAGGAGCCGGTGCTGCCCTTCATGGAAGGCTATCCCGACTGGGGCGGCGATGCCTGGCGCCAGCCGACGACGCCGAAGCGCTGGCTGGAATATTCCGTCGTCTGGTACTCGCAGCAGATCACCAGGTTCCTCGGCTACGAGCAGTTGCGCGACTATGCCGAGGCCTTCGACTACGGCAATGCCGACATGACGGGCGACCCCGGCAAGGACAACGGCCTCGAGCGTGCCTGGATCGCCTCCTCGCTGAAGATCTCGCCGCGCGAGCAGGTCGCCTTCCTGAGGAAGCTGGTCAACCACGAGCTGCCCGTCTCCGCCGACGCGATGGATGCGGCCATGACCATCGTGGAGCGGCGCGACATCGCGGACGGCTGGGGCGTGCAGGGCAAGACCGGCATGGCCTATTCGAAAAAGCCCGACGGAACGCCGAACTACGGCCGCCCCTACGGCTGGTATGTCGGCTGGGCGAGCCGCGACGACCGCACCGTCGTCTTCGTCCGGCTGATCCAGGATGAAAGGAAGCAGACGTCCCGCACGAGCCTTCGGGCACGCGACACCATTCTGCAGGAACTGCCGGCCATCCTGGCGGCGGAGTGAACGACGGCCTCGTGCGGCAGCCGCGCCGTACGAGGCCCCGCATTTTCCTGTCGATTCGGCGATTTTCGGGGTTCCGCTCTCCCCCGCATTTGCCTATAAGCCGCTTCTAGCCTTGAAAGACCATTTTTGCGCGCCCGGCCCGGTGAACCCATCGCCATGCCGGTTTTTTCGCGCACGCGGCCGAAGCGAACGAGAACGGATAGAGAGATGCCCAAGCGCCAAGATTTAAAATCGATCCTCATCATCGGCGCGGGGCCGATCGTCATCGGTCAGGCCTGCGAATTCGACTATTCCGGCACACAGGCCTGCAAGGCGCTGAAGGAGGAAGGCTACCGCGTCATCCTCGTCAACTCCAACCCGGCGACGATCATGACCGATCCGGGCCTTGCCGACGCGACCTATGTCGAACCGATCACCCCCGAAGTCGTCGCCAAGATCATCGCCAAGGAGCGCCCGGACGCGCTGCTGCCGACCATGGGCGGCCAGACGGCGCTCAACACGGCGCTCTCCTTGAAGCGCATGGGCGTGCTCGACCGCTATAATGTCGAGATGATCGGCGCCAAGCCGGAAGCCATCGACAAGGCCGAGGACCGCGCGCTCTTCCGCGAGGCCATGGCCAAGATCGGCCTCGAAACGCCGAAGTCGATGCTGGCCAACGCCACCGACATCAAGGAACTGGACCGCAAGGCCCACGAGGCCGAGCGCGCCAAGCTCAAGGCCGAGCTTTCCGGCGATGCGCTCGACAAGGCGCTGGACGAGCTGGAGAACCGCTGGAACCTCGGCGAGACCGACCGCAAGCAGCGCTACATGAGCCACGCCATGGCCATCGGCGCGCAGGCGCTGGACGAGATCGGCCTTCCCGCCATCATCCGCCCCTCCTTCACGCTCGGCGGCACCGGCGGCGGCATCGCCTACAACCGCTCGGAATTCTTCGACATCGTCTCCGGCGGCCTCGACGCCTCGCCGACGACGGAAGTGCTCATCGAGGAGTCCGTCCTCGGCTGGAAGGAGTACGAGATGGAAGTGGTCCGCGACAAGGCGGACAACTGCATCATCATCTGCTCCATCGAGAACATCGATCCGATGGGCGTCCACACGGGCGACTCGATCACGGTGGCCCCTGCCCTGACGCTGACGGACAAGGAATACCAGATCATGCGCAACGCCTCGATCGCGGTGCTGCGCGAGATCGGCGTGGAGACCGGCGGGTCGAACGTGCAGTTCGCCGTCAACCCGGCAAACGGCCGCCTCGTCGTCATCGAGATGAACCCGCGCGTCTCGCGCTCCTCCGCGCTCGCCTCCAAGGCGACCGGCTTCCCCATCGCCAAGATCGCCGCCAAGCTCGCCATCGGCTACACGCTCGACGAATTGGAGAACGACATCACCGGCGGCGCGACCCCGGCCTCGTTCGAGCCGTCCATCGACTACGTGGTCACGAAGATCCCGCGCTTCGCCTTCGAGAAGTTCCCCGGCGCCGAGCCGACGCTGACCACCGCCATGAAGTCGGTCGGCGAGGTCATGGCCATCGGCCGCACTTTCGCCGAATCGCTCCAGAAGGCCCTGCGCGGCCTCGAAACGGGACTGACCGGCCTCGACGAGATCGAGATCCCCGGCCTTGGCGACGGCAACGACAAGAACGCCATCCGCGCCGCCATCTCGACGCCGACGCCGGACCGCCTGCGCATGGTCGCCCAGGCCCTGCGCCTCGGCCTGACGCTGGAAGAGGTGCATGAGGGCTCGAAGATCGACCCGTGGTTCCTCGAGCAGTTCAAGGCCATCGTCGACATGGAGGCCCGCATCCGCGAGCACGGCCTGCCGGAGGACGCCGAGAACCTGCGCATGCTGAAGGCCATGGGCTTCTCCGACGCGCGCCTTGCCACCCTTTCCGGCAAGCGCCCCAAGGAAGTCGCCGAGCTGCGCAACGGCCTCAACGTCCGCCCGGTCTTCAAGCGCATCGATACCTGCGCGGCCGAATTCGCCTCGCCGACGGCCTACATGTACTCGACCTACGAGACGCCGTTCGCGGGCGCCACGCGCTCGGAGGCCGGCATTTCGGACCGCAAGAAGGTCGTCATCCTCGGCGGCGGGCCGAATCGCATCGGCCAGGGCATCGAGTTCGACTATTGCTGCTGCCATGCCGCCTTCGCGCTGAAGGATGCCGGCTATGAGGCGATCATGGTCAACTGCAACCCGGAGACCGTCTCGACCGACTACGACACCTCCGACCGCCTCTATTTCGAGCCGCTGACGGCCGAGGACGTCATCGAGATCCTGAAGGCCGAGCAGACGAACGGCGAGGTCGTCGGCGTCATCGTGCAGTTCGGCGGCCAGACCCCGCTGAAACTCGCCGAAGCGCTGGAAAAGAACGGCATCCCGATCCTCGGCACCGCGCCCGACATGATCGACCTTGCCGAGGACCGCGACCGCTTCCAGAAGCTTTTGATGAAGCTCGACCTGATGCAGCCGAACAACGGCATCGCCTATTCGGTCGAGCAGGCCCGGCTCGTGGCCGGCGAGATCGGCTTCCCGCTGGTCGTGCGCCCGTCCTACGTGCTCGGCGGACGCGCCATGCAGATCATCCATTCGGAAGGCCAGCTCCAGACCTACCTGCTCGATACGGTGCCGGAACTGGTGCCGGAGGACATCAAGCAGCGCTACCCGAACGACAAGACCGGCCAGATCAACACCCTGCTCGGCAAGAACCCGCTGCTCTTCGACAGCTACCTGTCGAACGCCGTGGAGGTCGACGTCGACGCGCTGTGCGACGGCAAGGACGTCTTCGTCTCCGGCATCATGGAGCATATCGAGGAAGCCGGCATCCATTCGGGCGACTCGGCCTGCTCGCTGCCGGTCCACACGCTCTCCACCGAGATCGTCGACGAACTGGAGCGCCAGACCAAGGCGCTCGCCAAGGCGCTCAACGTCGGCGGCCTGATGAACGTGCAGTACGCCATCAAGGACGGCACGATCTACGTGCTGGAAGTGAACCCGCGCGCCTCGCGCACGGTGCCCTTCGTCGCCAAGACCATCGGCGCGCCGATCGCCAAGATCGCCGCCCGCGTCATGGCCGGAGAAGCCCTCGACGCGGCGATCGCCGCCTACGGCAAGAAGCCGGACCCGCGCAACCTCAAGCACATCGCCGTCAAGGAGGCCGTGTTCCCCTTCGCCCGCTTCCCGGGCGTCGATACGCTGCTCGGCCCGGAAATGCGCTCGACCGGCGAGGTCATCGGCCTCGACACGGACTTCGCCCTTGCCTTCGCCAAGTCGCAGCTCGGCGCCGGCGTCGACCTGCCGCGCGGCGGCACGGTCTTCGTTTCCGTGCGCGACGAGGACAAGGACCGCGTGCTGACGGCCGTGCGCCTCCTCACCGACATCGGCTTCAAGGTCATGGCGACCTCCGGCACCGCCCGCTTCCTTGCCGAAAAGGGCATCGAGGCTGTGAAGGTCAACAAGGTGCAGGAAGGCCGTCCGCATGTCGAGGACGCCATCCGCAACCGCCAGGTCAGCCTCGTCATCAACACGACGGACAGCAGCAAGGCGATCTCGGATTCGAAGTCGCTCCGCCGCGCGGCCCTGATGCAGAAGGTGCCCTACTACACCACCATGGCCGGCGCCGAAGCCGCCGCCCAGGCCATCAAGGCCCTCAAGCAGGGACAACTGGAAGTCCGCCCGCTGCAGGCGTATTTCTGAGGTCCTGAAATGGTCAAACCCTTGCGCTACTCGCTTCATGCACAAACCGTGATGCGAGAGCGCAAGCTGGACCCTGCCTGGATCGAGGCAACCGTCCGGGAGCCGGAATGGCGCACGGAAGATCCTACCGGCGCAGGGGTGGAGCGACGCTATCGCTCCATCGATACGCTTGATGGACGTGTGCTGCGCGTCGTTTGTATTGAAGCAGACGAGGAAATACGGATAATATCCGCGTTCATCGACCGAGGCGCGAGGAGGCCGTCATGACCGTGAAAGTCGAATACGACCCCGTCGTCGATGCGGCCTATATCCGCTTCTCGCACGAGGACATCATCGAGACGGAAGAAGTCTCGCAGGGCATCATGCTCGACTACGACAAGGAAGGCCGCATCGTCGGCCTCGAAGTTCTCGACGCCCGCGCCCATCTTCCCAAGGACCTGCTCTCCCAGGCCGCCTGACCTCCTCAATACCCGCCGATGATCGGCAGCACCTCTCCGGTAATGTAGCTGGAGCAGTGCGGCGAGGCGAGGAAGACGTAGGCGGGGGCGAGTTCTTCCGGCTGGGCGGGGCGTTTCATCGGCGTCTTGGCGCCGAATTTCGCGACGTCCCCGGCCTCCTTGTCGGACGGGTTGAGCGGGGTCCAGACCGGGCCCGGCGCGACCGCGTTGACGCGGATGCCGCGCGGCACGAGCTGGCTGGCGAGCGCGCGGGTGAAGGCGTGGATGCCGCCCTTCGTCATCGAATAGTCGAGGAGGTCCTTGGAGCCTTCGAGCCCGGTGACCGAGCCCGTGTTGACGATGGCCGAGCCCGGCTCCATGTGCGGCACCGCCGCCTGCGCCATGAAGAAATAGCCGTAGAGATTGGTCTTCAGCGTCTCGTCGAAATGCTCTTCCGACAGATCGAGAATATCCTTGCTGTGTACCTGGAAGGCGGCGTTGTTGACGAGGACGTCGAGCCGGCCGAGGTCCTTCACCACGCACTTGACCGTCTGCGCGCAGAAAGCCTTGTCCTTGACGTCGCCGGCAAAGGCAATGCACCGGCGTCCCTCCGCCTCGACGGCGGCGATCGTCTCCTTCGCATCCGCACCCTCGGCAAGGTGGACGATGGCGATATCGGCCCCCTCGCGCGCGAAAAACACCGCGACGGCCCGGCCGATGCCGGAATCGCCGCCCGTGATGAGCGCCACCTTGTCCTTCAGCTTCTCCGAGCCCTTGTAGAAGGGCGCATCGTACATCGGCGGCGGATCGAGCTTTGCCTCGTGGCCGGGCTTGGGCTGGTGCTGTTCGGGAAAGGGCGGAACGGGATAGGGCCGCGCGCCGGCCTGCATGGCCTTCGGCTTGCCGCCGCCTCCCCTGCGGTCGGCCTTGGCCACCTCCTCCTGGATATCGCGCTGCTTCTCCACGGTTCTCGCGGACTGGCTCGGGGTCATGACGGTCTCCTCAGAATTCGCTGGGGCGGATGTTGTCGACGCGGACCGTGCCGGCGACGACCTCGCGCGGCCCCTCCACCGGATAGGGCGGGTCCGTCTCGTCGATCACGGTGTAGAGCTTCTCGTTACGGAAGGCGCTCGACGAGGTCGTGGAATTGCCGTCGGCGGGCAGCGCATCGATCTCCATGAAATCGAGCTCGGCTTCCGCCGCCACGACGCGCGCATCGCCGCTGGAGCGGGCGCGCACCACGACTTCGCCCTGGTTCGGCGCATTGTCCCAGTTCGTGTCGTTCGCCGCGGCGACGGGAACGAGGCGGAAGAGTTTCAACTGCTCGACGTCGGAATAGTCGGCAACGGGCGCGGGCGTTTCCATGGCAGGCGTCACAGCACCCTCGCTGCCGGCGAGGACGCGCGGCGCGGCGCCCGGAACACCGTTCTCACCGCGCTCTTCGAAGGAAGGCGCGTCCGAGGCGGCCGCCTCGCGGCGCCCCTCGTCGTATTTCGCCTGATCGCCGGTGACTTCACCGGAAAACTGCTTCCAGTAAGCGGAAATCTTCTCCATCACACCCATCGTTCAATCCTCATCGTTTGGTTTCGACGCGGGCCATCGCCGCCGCCAGGATGCCGCGAATCTCGTCGTCGGCGATCTGCTGAGCGGCAAAGGCGGGGTCGGGCTCGATGCCTGGATCCTCCTCATGGTCCATGACCGTTTCCGTGCTTTGCGCCATGGCGACGAGCGCCGCGCGCGCCTCGGGGATGGCGGCGACCACGGAGATCAGCTCCACCAGCAGGCGCCGATGCGCGTTGATCCTGCCTTCCAGATGCGCCGAATTGTCGATGGCCATGCCTTGCTCCCGCGTTCTTCCGGCTAACGGAGGCGCCGGGGGATTGTTCCGGCGGCTGTGGGCAGCAGGAGCCGGCAGGCGAAATAACTGGCCTTCGGGAGGGGCGATCTGCTATAAGGGGTGTTCAAATGCTTTCGACGGTTCCGGGGAAAACTCTCCGGAGACCGTTTTCTTTTTGCGTTCGCGCGGGTCCTTTGCCCGGGCGGCGCGGTATGAAGGACGGGAAAAAATGGTTGAAAAGGTACCGATGACTCAGGACGGGTTCGTCAAGCTGCAGGAAGAACTGCGCTGGCGCCAGCAGGAAGAGCGTCCGCGAATCATCGAGGCGATCGCCGAAGCGCGCGCCCATGGCGACCTTTCGGAAAATGCCGAATACCATGCCGCCAAGGAAGCGCAGAGCCACAACGAAGGCCGCATCACGGAGCTGGAAGACTTCGTCGCGCGCGCCGAGGTCATCGACCTGTCCAAGATGTCCGGCTCCAAGATCAAGTTCGGCGCCCGCGTCAAGCTCGTCGACGAGGACACCGAGGAGGAGAAGGTCTACCAGATCGTCGGCGACCAGGAAGCCGACGTGAAGGCCGGCCGCATCTCCATCTCCTCGCCCATCGCCCGCGCGCTGATCGGCAAGGAAGTCGGCGATTCGATCGAGGTCAACGCGCCCGGCGGCTCCAAGGCCTACGAAATCCTCGCCGTCACCTGGGGCTGAGGCCCGCTTGCCGGGGGCCGGGGCGGTGGCCGACATCAAGGACGTGGACGTGATCGCGCCGAACTTCAAGCGTCGGCTCTCCGGCGTGACGTCGACGATCATCCAGCTCGTGCCCTTCCAGGCGAAGCTCGGCACGCGCATCGCCGTGGTCGGTCCGGGCCTGCCGGAGGATGCCGGCCTGCCGAAGATCGGCTTTGCCGCGCTTCTCGGCCTCTGGCGCGCGCCCAGGGGGCGCAGGCACCGCATCTGGCACGCGCGTCGCAACAACGAGATGGGCTTCGGCCTTTTCCTGCGCGATGTGCTGCGCATGCCGCTGAAGCTCGTCTTCACCTCGGCCGCGCAGCGTCGGCACAGCGCCTATACGCGCTTCCTCATCCGCCGAATGGACGCGGTGATCGCCACCAGCGACCGTTCCGCCTCCTTCCTCAAGGTGCCTTTCCGCGTCATCCGCCACGGCGTCGATCTCGATGCCTTCCATCCGCCGCGCGGCGCGGACGACACCATGGCGGCCTCGGGCCTGCCGGGCCGCCATCTCGTCGGCTGCTTCGGCCGCATCCGCCACCAGAAGGGCACCGACCTCTTCGTACGGGCGATGATCGAGCTTCTGCCGCACCATCCGGACTGGACCGCCATCGTCTGCGGCCGCGCGACGGCGAGCCATACGGCCTTCGCCGACGGCCTCAGGGCCGAGATCGCCGCGGCCGGCCTTTCCAACCGCATCCTCTTCCTCGGCGAGGTGCCGGACGTGAAGGTCTGGTATCGCCGCCTCTCGCTCTACGTCGCCCCCTCGCGCAACGAGGGCTTCGGCCTGACGCCGCTCGAAGCCATGGCCTCGCAGACCGCCGTCGTCGCCAGCGATGCCGGCGCCTATGCCGAGATGATCACGCCCGGCAAGACCGGCGCCGTGGTGCCGGCCGGCGACTACGAGGCCCTGCGCGAGGCCATCCGCCCCTATCTCGCCGACCCCGACATGACGGAGCGCCACGCCGCGGCGGGGCTTGCCGAAGTGCGGGAGAATTTCGCGCTGGAGAACGAGGCGAAGGCGGTCAACGCGGTCTATGCGGGCTTGCTGTAACGGCCGGCGGCAAGCCCACCCCCCTCTTAAAGCTCCACCAGTCCCACCTTCTTCACCTGCCGGATCGTCAGCATGGTGCGCACAGTATCGACCTGCGGGTTGGCGGTCAGCTCTTCGATGACGAAGTCCTGGAAGCGCGTCAGGTTCTCGGCAACGCAGTGGAGCAGGAAATCGCTGTCGCCGGAGACCATCCAGGCCTGGCGCACCATCGGCCAGGCGCTGGTCGCCAGCGCGAAGGCCTTGAGGTTCGCCTCCGACTGGTGCTTGAGGCCCACCATGCAGAAGGCGACGAGGTCGTAGCCGAGCGCGGGCGCGTTCAGCATCGCCGTATAGCCCTCGATGATGCCGGCCTCCTCCAGCTTGCGCACCCGCCGCAGGCACGGCGGGGCGGAGATGCCGGCGCGCGCGGCGAGCTCCACATTGGTCATCCGCCCGTCGGCCTGGAGCTCTTTCAGGATGCGGATGTCGATGGCGTCGAGTTCGGCACGAAACATGGGAATGGCAGGACCTTTCGGAAAGACGACCGGAAGTAACCCGAATCGCGTCATCGGCGCAAGATTGTTACTGGAAGAGGCACAAATATGTCACGCGCCGTCGCTTGCCTGTTGGCAAAGCGCCGCACGCACTTGAAACTGCCGGCAGTCCCCTCATAAATGAGGATCGAACAAAGACACGCTGGCCCGTGCCCTGCGCGAGACCGCGCGGGCGGGCCGATTGGGCCACGCGCCCGGAAGGAACGACCATGTCCGCCCGCCCCGCTTCCTCGCGTCACGTCAAGGTGCTGATCATCGGCTCCGGCCCGGCCGGCTATACCGCCGCGATCTATACCGCCCGCGCCATGCTGGAGCCCGTGCTGATCGCCGGCATGGAGCAGGGCGGCCAGCTCATGATCACCACGGATGTGGAGAACTATCCGGGCTATGCCGATCCGGTGCAGGGCCCGTGGATGATGGAGCAGATGCTCAAGCAGGCGAGCCACGTCGGCGCCGAGATCGTCAACGACCTCGTGACGAATGTCGATCTCGACGTGCGTCCCTTCCGCATCTCCACCGACAGCGGCACCGAATGGACCGCGGACGCCCTCATCATCGCGACGGGCGCCAAGGCCAAGTGGCTCGGCATCGAGACCGAGCACACGTTCATGGGCTTCGGCGTCTCGGCCTGCGCGACCTGCGACGGCTTCTTCTACCGCAACAAGGACGTCATCGTGGTCGGCGGCGGCAATTCGGCGGTGGAAGAGGCGCTCTACCTTTCCAACCTCGCAAAGACGGTCACCGTCGTGCACCGCCGCGATTCCTTCCGCGCGGAAAGGATCCTGCAGGAACGCCTGTTCGCCAAGGAGAACGTCAAGGTCGTCTGGGACCATGAGGTCGTCGAATATCTCGGCGCCGAGGCAAAGCCCCCGATGCCGGCCTCCGTCAACGGCGTGAAACTGCGCAACGTCAAGACCGGCGAGACGCGCGACATGGTCACGGACGGCGTCTTCGTCGCCATCGGCCATGCGCCGGCGGTCGAGCTCTTCAAGGGCAAGCTGCGCCAGAAGCCGAACGGCTACCTCTGGACCGCGCCCGATTCCACCGCGACCGACGTGCCGGGCGTTTTTGCCGCAGGCGACGTCACGGACGACATCTATCGCCAGGCGGTCACGGCCGCCGGCATGGGCTGCATGGCGGCCCTTGAAACCGAAAAATACCTTGCAGGTCATATGCCTGTCGCAATTGCGGCCGAGTAGAAGCCGCCAACAAAGGGCGGCGGACCCGGTCCGACCGCCCGTGTGGGAACAGTTCAATCAGCGACCGGGCGGGAAGCGTGCGCTCCCCGCCTCACAGACATATGGGGGATAGAATGGCGCTCGACTGGGACAAGCTGCGGATTTTCCATGCCGCGGCCGAGGCCGGCTCATTCACGCATGCAGCCGACAAGCTGCACCTTTCGCAATCGGCCATCAGCCGCCAGGTGAGCGCCCTGGAGCAGGATGTCGGCATCAAGCTGTTCCACCGCCATGCCCGCGGCCTCATCCTCACCGAGCAGGGCGAAATCCTCTACCGCACCGCGCACGACGTGCTGATGAAGCTCGAAAGCGTGCGCGTGCAGCTCACGGAGAACACCGAGAAGCCGAGCGGCAAGCTGCGCATCACCACCACGGTCGGCCTCGGCCAGGGCTGGCTGACCGACAAGGTGCAGGAATTCCTCGCGCTCTATCCCGACATGCAGGTGCAGCTCATCCTCGACAACGAGGAGCTGGACGTGAACATGCGCCATGCCGACTGCGCCATCCGCCTGCGCGAGCCGCAGCAGTCCGACCTCATCCAGCGCCGGCTCTTCACCGTGCACATGCACATCTACGCCGCGCCCTCCTACATCAACCGCTACGGCGAGCCGCAGTCCATCGACGACCTCGACGGCCACAAGATCATCACCTTCGGGGAGCCGGCGCCGAGCTACCTGCTCGACGTCAACTGGCTGGAGATCGCCGGACGCGATTCCGACAATCCCCGCCCTTCGGTGCTGCAGATCAACAGCCAGACCTCCATCAAGCGGGCCTGCCTACTCGGCATCGGCATCGCGATGCTGCCGGACTATATTGTCGGGCGCGACCCGGGACTTATCCAGCTCCCCGTCAGCGCCGACATTCCTTCGTTCGATACCTATTTCTGCTATCCCGGCGAGATGAAGAACTCGGCGAAACTGAAGGTCTTCCGCGACTTCATCGTCGCCAAGGCACGCAACTGGAACTTCTGACGGGCGGCTTTGCACAGTCCTGCGCCATGCGCATGGCTGGCATGCGCATTAAATGATTGCCATATGCCCGCGAAAGCATCATATCGCCCGCAGCTGATGCATTTTGGTGGCTTTTTCCTCCCAGTGCCACCGCAGCAGCTGTTCCCCTCTGGAGGTTTTATTACCTTCAAAACTATAAAGGGCCCAAGTTGATCTTGCGGCCCTCTTTTTTTGCCTTCCGTTGACCGGAACGAAATTTTCACCATTCCGGCAAAACACGGCAAACCCATCCCTTGAAGACGCGCCCTTGCTTGCCCATATCTAGGACAGCCAGCGCAGTGCGGTCTTTCTCCTCCCAGTGCCGCGCGTTGGCTGTTCCCCTCTGGAGGTTCTTTAGCCTTCAACCTAGCAGGGCCCAGGCTTTCGCTTGTGGCCCTCTTTTTTTGTCCGTGCCCCTTGCATCGGCAAGCGTCGATCCCAATATCGCTCACTAACGATATACTCATCGCCGGATCACGATAAACATGAGCCCGCCCGACACCGACGAAATCCTCAAAGCCCTCGCCCATCCCAGGCGGATGGAAATCCTCGCCTGGCTGAAGGAGCCCGAGCGGCATTTCGCCGGGCAGGAGCATCCCCTGGAATTCGGCGTGTGCGCCGGACAGATCGAAAAGCGCTGCGACCTCTCGCAGTCGACCGTTTCCGCCCATCTCGCCACCCTCCAGCGCGCCGGCCTCGTGACGACGCGCAAGGTCGGCCAATGGGTGTTCTTCAAGCGTGACGAGGAAGCGATCGCCGCCTTCCTCCAGCACATAAACGGCGCCCTCTAGGCGCCCCCTCCTCCCAGCCAGAAGAAGGACCATCCATGACCTCGCTCTTCGATCCCATCGTCATCGGCGACATCCAGCTCGCCAACCGCATCGTCATGGCGCCGCTGACGCGCAACCGCTCCCCGGGCGCCGTGCCGAACACGCTGAACGCCGCCTATTACGAGCAGCGCGCCTCGGCCGGCCTCATCATCACGGAAGGCACGCCCATCACCCAGCAGGGCCAGGGCTATGCCGACGTGCCGGGCCTCTATACACCGGAAGCGCTCGCCGGCTGGAAGCAGGTCACCGACGCCGTCCACAGGGCCGGCGGCAAGATCGTCACGCAGATGTGGCATGTCGGCCGCATCTCGCACGAGAGCCTGCAGCCGAACGGCGGCAAGCCGGTCGCCCCGTCCGCCATCCGCGCCCAGTCCAAGACCTACCTCATCAACGCCGACGGCAGCGGCGCCTTCGCGGAAACCTCCGAGCCCCGCGCCCTCGAGCGTGACGAGCTTGCCGGCATCGTCGGGGATTACCGCCGCGCCGCCCGCGCCGCCATCGAGGCCGGCTTCGACGGCATCGAGATCCACGCCGCCAACGGCTACCTCATCGACCAGTTCCTGCGCTCGGGCAGCAACCGGCGCACCGACGACTACGGCGGCTCCATCGAGAACCGCGCCCGCTTCCTCTTCGAGGTCGTCGAGGCGATCACGAAGGAAATCGGCGCCGGCCGCACGGCGATCCGCATCTCGCCCGTCACGCCCGCAAACGACGCCTTCGACCCCGATCCGCAGCCGCTCTTCACCCATGTGGTCGAGGGCCTTGCCCGCTACGGCCTTTCCTATGTCCACGTCATCGAAGGCGCGACGGGCGGGCCCCGCGACTACCAGCAGGGCGACAAGCCCTTCGACTATGCCGTCCTGCACGCCGCCTATCGCGCGGCCGGCGGCAAGGCAGGCTGGATGGTCAACAACGGCTACGACCGCGACCTCGCCCTCGATGCCGTTTCCAGCGGCAGAGCCGACCTCGTCGCCTTCGGCAAGCTCTTCATCGCCAACCCCGATCTGGTGAAGCGCCTGAAGGAGGACCTGCCGCTCAACACGCCGGACAAGGACACCTTCTACGGCGGCGGCGCCAAAGGCTATACCGACTATCCGATGCTGGAGAATGTGGCCTGAGAGCCGGCCGGGAGAGGCAATAAAGGCCCCTCCCCAACCCCTCCCCACAAGGGGGAGGGACTTAACCTGCGGCACCCTCGGCGGGAAAATGGGAGGAAAGAGCAAGCCTCCTGCGTTCTCCCCCCTTGTGGGGGAGATGCCGGCAGGCAGAGAGGGCCTTGTGGTTTCTCCGGTTGCCAGCCGTTTCCTTTTCGCTTCGTTCGGCTACATCTAGCCTAACCGCACCTGCCGAGGAGTTCCGCCGCCCATGCTGTCCAGCCTGCTGAAGGAACGTTTCCTGTTCATCGGCCTTGCCGTCGCGGTCATCGCTTACGCGAGCGAGCACACCCTTCTGGACATGGGCCGGCTGCCGGTGCTGATTGCCGCCTTCGCGCTCATCGTGGCGATCATCCTCGTCTCCACCCGCATCGCCCACCATGCCGAGATCCTCGCCTCGAAGGTCGGCGATCCCTACGGCACGATGATCCTGACGCTGTCGGCGGTGATGGTGGAGGTCGTGGTGCTCGCCATCATGATGCAGGGCGAGACCTCGCCGACGCTGGTGCGCGACACGATCTACGCGGCCGTGATGCTGGACATCAACGGCATCCTCGGCCTTGCCGCCCTTCTCGGCGGCATCCGCCACGGCGAGCAGCCCTACAACGACGATTCGGGCAAGACCTACGGCGTGATGATCCTGACGGCCATGGGCATTTCCATGGTGGTGCCGGAATTCGTGCCGCGCGAGAGCTGGCACCTCTACTCCGCCTTCACCATCGGCGCGATGATCGCGCTCTATGCCCTGTTCCTGCGCATGCAGGTGGGCGCGCACAGCTATTTCTTCAGCTACGCCTATCCGCGCGCCGAGCGCAGGGAGGGCCTGCCGAGCAAGGCGCCGGAGGAGAACGAGCCGGCCACCCTTTCCGTCGTCGTCATCGTCGTGGGCGTGGTGCTGATCGGCGCGCTCGCCGAAGCGATGTCCGTGCTGCTGACGGCGGGCCTCAAGGGCTCGGGCGCACCGCAGGCGCTGATGGCCGTCGTCGTCGCCGCCATTTCGGCCGCGCCGGAAATCCTGACGGCGCTGCGGGCGGCGCTCGCCAACCGCATGCAGTCGGTCGTCAACATCGCCATGGGCGCCTCGCTCTCCACCGTCATTCTCACGGTGCCCGTGATGGAGGCGATCGCCCTCTACACGGGCCAGCCCTTCGTCATGGCCATGTCGCCGACCCAGACTGTGATGGTGACGATCACGCTGATCGCCGCTGCCATCAACCTCAACGACGGCGAGACGAACGCCATCGAGGGCATGACGCATTTCATCCTCTTCGCCACCTTCGTCATGCTGACGCTGATCGGGCTTTGAGGCCTGCCGTCAGGGGCGTTCGACGCCCCGGTAGTATTCGCCGGGACCGTTGCGCATGGTGCGGTACTTTTCCGGGTTGTGGAAGAAATAGTCCCAGACCGTCATCATGGTCGGATGCTCGCCGACGACGACCTTGCCGTCAGGCGCCTTCTCGCTCCGCTCGTCGTAGCGGTCCGCAGCAAGCGCGGACGTCGCGGCAGCCAGCGCCAGCAGGGCGGCGAGAAAAAGGGATGTGGCTTTCATGATGCTGCTCCGGTGTTTCCGTATCGCTTCCTTATATCGGTGACGAAGGCGAAAATTTCACCGATCGACGGGAAAAAAGCATCGCACGATGACGCCCATGCCACGCCCTCTCCTCCGTCATGCTCGGGCTTGACCCGAGCATCCATTCCCCGCCGCGGGGGACGCGTGAATCCTCGGCTCAAGGCCGAGGATGACGCAGAGCGTGGGGCAGGCGCGGCAAAAAACCCGCCGTCTCCGGCGGGTTTCTCATTGCGAAGCGAAATGGCTTACTTGCAGGCCGCGCAGAAGCGCTGGATGCGCTTGCAGGCTTCCTCGAGCTGGGCTTCCGAGGTCGCATAGGAGATGCGGAAGTTCGGGCCGAGGCCGAAGGCCGAGCCGTGCACGACGGCGACACCCTCGGTTTCCAGCAGCTCGGAGACAAAATCCTCGTCCGTCTCGATGACCTTGCCGGACGGCGCGGTCTTGCCGATCAGGCCCTTGCAGGACGGATAGACGTAGAAGGCGCCTTCCGGCGACGGGCACTCGATGCCCTTCGCCTGGTTGAGCATGGAGACGACGAGGTCGCGGCGGCCCTCGAAGATCTTCTTGTTTTCCGGGATGAAGGCCTGCGTGCCGTTCAGCGCCTCGACGGCAGCCCACTGGGCAATCGAGCAGGCGCCGGACGTCTGCTGGCCCTGGATCATGTCCATGGCCTTGATCAGCGCGAGGGGACCTGCCGCATAGCCGATGCGCCAGCCGGTCATCGCATAGGCCTTGGAGACGCCGTTCATCGTCAGCGTGCGGTCGTAGAGGCCGGACTCGACCTCCACCGGCGTCGCGAACTTGAAGTCGCCGTAAGTCAGGTGCTCGTACATGTCGTCCGTCAACACCCAGACCTGCGGATGGCGCATCAGCACGTCCGTCAGCGCCTTCAGCTCGTCATGGCTGTAGGCCGCGCCCGAGGGGTTGGACGGCGAGTTGAAGATGAACCACTTGGTCTTCGGCGTGATCGCCTTTTCAAGATCTTCCGCCTTCAGCTTGAACTTGTTTTCCTGCGTGGTGGCGACGAAGACCGGCGTGCCGCCGCACAGCGACACCATCTCGGGATAGGACACCCAGTAAGGTGTCGGGATAACGACTTCATCGCCCGCATTCAGCGTGGCCATGAAGGCGTTGAAAAGAATCTGCTTTCCGCCCGTGCCGACGATCGTCTGCGCGGCGGTGTAGTCGAGGTTGTTCTCGCGCTTGAACTTCCTGACGATAGCCTCGCGCAGTTCCGGAATGCCGGAGACCGGCGTGTACTTCGTCTCGCCGCGATTGATCGCCTCGATGGCGGCCTGCTTGATGTTGTCCGGCGTGTCGAAGTCCGGCTCGCCCGCGCCGAGCCCGATGACATCGCGGCCTTTCGCTTTCAGCTCGCGCGCTTTCTGGGAAACGGCGATGGTGGCGGAAGGCTTCACACGGGAAAGAGCGTCGGCAAGAAAGGCCATGATGGAGATGTCCTCATCGGGTTCAAAGACGGCTTGAGGCCATGGACCCGGAGCGCCGGGCTCCATAGCGGTTAGGTCTATGTCGAATGTGGGCCTGTCTTGCAAGCGCGAAGGGCGAAAAAAGCGGGAAATGCGGGCGTCCACGCAAAATTTCATGAACGCCATCAGCGATGCGAATGGATCGGCGGCCCCGCACACCAATTGGTTGAGACAGACGAAAACCATCGTGATTTTTACGCGAAAGATTAAACCGGCGTTAACGGATATCACCTATCCTTCCGCCGTCGACATCGTTCCAGCGGGTGGTGCGCTGCATGAGCGAGAAAAGCATCTTCTCCAATCTCGTCCGCCAGCCCGATGGCGCGTTCAGCGCGGCCTACGGCGCCTATCGTCTGCAATCGGCCCTGCAGCCGATCTTCGCCGAGCGCCCGGACGGCGCCCTCGGCATCGCCGCCTTCAAGGGGCTCGTGCGGGCGGGCATGGGCGACATGCCCTGCTCGCCGGCGGAATTCTTCCAGGAGGTGCCGGAGGAAGAGCGCGCGGCGGTGGACGGCCTCTGCCGGAGCCTGCACATCCTCAATGCCGGCCCGCTCGCCCGGCCGGATACGGCCCTCATCGTCAACATGCAAGCGGGCCTGCACCTGACGGCGCAGGCGATGCGGCAGGAGATGGAGCGGCTGCGCCTTGCCGCCCACGAGGCCGGCATGGCGCCGGAGCGCATCGCCTGCGAGATCCGCGAGCACCCGGGCGATTCCCCCGAAGACCTTGCCCGCCTTGCCGCGCGCCTGCACGAGGCCGGCTTTTCCGTCGCCATCGACGAGTATACCGGCGATGATCGCGACCTCGACCGCATGGAACGGCTGAAACCGCAATTCGTGACCTTCGACACGGCCTGGCTGCGCGGTTTTGCGGAAAACTCCGCCGGCCTTGCGCTCCTTCGCGTCGTCGTCGGCCAGTTCGCGCAGAAAGGCATCCGCGCCATCGTCGCCGGCATCGAGGATCAGCAGACCATCGCCCTTTGCCGCGGCATGGGCGGCCCGCTGATGCAGGGCTATCTCCTCGCGCGGCCGGAACTCGCCCCGACGGGCTTTGCCGCCGCCTTTCCCGAGCCCGCCGGCGAGCCTGCGCCGGCCTCCGGCGAGGCACCACCGGCCGGCGGCGTCATGCCCCTCGAAAGCCGCATCGCAAGACCCCTCCGCCAGTTCGGCAAACGAGGCGTCTAGAACGAGCGGGGAACGCGGTCTATTCGGCGGAAGACGCTGAAAACCATGCTTTTTCGCCCTGCCATCTTTTCGCCGCAATAAATGTCGGGCCTTGCCGCAATTCCGTCCTTGTCGTGCCGATTTCGGCGGGCCTTTTGGCTGTCGTAGCGAGGACGAAAGCACGGGGGACGACGATGTTTCTGGATGACGACAAGATCGGCAGGAAGCCCAAGGCACGGGAGTCGCGTGCCCTGTTCCTGATGGCCATGATGGCGCTGGCCGCCTGCGTGGCGATGGTCATCGGCCTCATGTCGCCGCCCGCCATCGCGGTCGATACGATCCAGACCTCCGGCATCCAGCAGACGGTGCCGGCGCAAAAGTAATGCCCGCCGCCGCCCGCCGCTCTTGAAAGCGCCCGCGACCTGGGCCAGTTAACGGCGGGACGGGAGACAGCGATGCACCACAGCAAGCATTTGAACGGGATCATAACGGGCACGGCAGCAGCCGGCCTTGCCGCCCTCCTCTCCGCCGCCTCGCCCGCTTCGGCGGAACCCCGCGAATTCTCCAGCAAGAAGGCGCCGCTCTCCGTGGAAACGGTGGTGGAAGGCCTCGACCAGCCCTGGTCGGTCGAGGTGCTGCCGGACGGCCGCTACATCGTCTCGGAAAAGGGCGGCACGCTGCGCATCGTTTCCGGCGGCAAGCTCTCCGCTCCCATCCGCGGCGTGCCGGAAGTGGCGACGAACGGCCAGGGCGGCCTTCTCGACATCGCCCTCGCCCCCGATTTTACAACGAGCCGCACGCTCTACCTCACCTATGCCGCCCGCGGCGAAGGCGGCGAGGGCACGGCCGTCGCAAGGGCGCGCCTTTCCGACGACGGCACCGCGCTGGAAGACACGACGCGCATCTTCCTGATGAACGGCCTGACGGCGAGCGACCATCACTTCGGCTCGCGCATCGCGATCGCAAAGGACGGCAGCCTGTTCTTCGGCATCGGCGACCGCGGCGAGGACATGCGCGCGCAGGATCCGCGCGACGATGCCGGCTCCATCCTGCACATCAACCCGGACGGCAGCCCGCACGCCGGCAATCCGTTCCTCGGCACCTCGGACGGGCGGCCGGAAATCTGGTCGAAGGGCCACCGCAACCCGCAGGGCCTCGCCATCGACCCGAAGGGCGGCACGCTGATCTCCGTCGAGCACGGCGCACGCGGCGGCGACGAGGTGAACCTGCCGCAGCCGGGCAGGAACTACGGCTGGCCGCTGGTCTCCTACGGCCGGCATTATTCCGGCGCGGAATTCGACCTCGGCTCGTCCGCCAGGGGCTACGAGCAGCCGCTTTATTATTGGGACCCGTCCATCGCGCCCAGCGCCATCGCGGTCTATCACGGCGCGATGTTCCCCGAATGGGACGGCAACCTCATCGTGACTGCCCTGAAATACCAGCTCGTCGCCCGGCTGGAGCGCGACGAGAGCGGGGCGGTCGTCGCCGAGGAACGGCTGTTCGACGGCGAGTTCGGCCGCCTGCGCGATGTCGTCGTGGCGCCCGACGGCGCGCTGCTGCTCCTCGTCGACGGCGAGGACGGCGCGCTGCTGCGGGTCTCCCGAACCGCCGCCACGACGGATTAGGACCGGCTTGCCTTGCAACGGCCGCCCTGCTAGCACGAAGCGAGGCGCGACCGCGCCGGTTTCCTCCATCCGGGACGACAGGCATGACGCGCGTTCAGGCGAACCTTCTGCTGTTGCTGGCCGGCGCCATCTGGGGCGCGGGCTTCATCGCGCAGTCGACCGCGATGGATGCGCTGGGGCCGATCTGGTTCATCGGCCTGCGCTTCGCCATGGCGACCGTCGTCGCCCTGCCCTTCGCGCTCTGGGAGAAGGCTCGCGCCACCGGCCCCGTCCGGCGGGCCGATATCGGCGGCTTCGTCGTCACGGGCATCGCCCTCTTTGCCGCCGCCGCCTTCCAGCAGGTGGGGCTTCTCACCACCACCGTCACCAATTCGGGCTTTCTTACCGGGCTCTACGTCGTCTTCACGCCGATCCTCACCGTGCTGGTGCTGCGCCGGCTGCCGCACTGGATCGTCTGGCCCGCCGCCTTCATGGCCTGCCTCGGCATCTTCCTGCTTTCGGGCGGCACGCTCGCCGCCCTGACGGTCGGGGATTTCCTCACCATCGTCTGCGCGCTGCTCTGGTCCGTGCAGATGATCTGCGTCGGCGTCTTCGGCGGCCGCTCGGGCCGGCCGCTGGGGCTTTCCGTCGTGCAGTTCGCCGTCTGCGCCGTGCTCGGCTGCGTGGCCGGGGCCCTCTTCGAGCCCATCAGCCTTGCGGCGATCAAGGGCGCGCTGCCGGAAATCCTCTATGCCGGCCTCTTCTCCAGCGGCCTTGCCTTCATCTTCCAGAACGTCGCCCAGCGCTACACAACCGCCCCGCAGGCGGCCATCTTCCTGTCCAGCGAGGCGCTGTTCGCCGCCCTTTTCGGCGTGCTCCTGCTCGGCGAGACGATCAGCCCGGCCGGCTATGCCGGCTGCGCCATCATCTTCCTCGCCATGCTGGCCGTGGAACTGGTGCCGGAACTCCTGCGCGGTCGCAGGCAGGGCGCTTCCGTCGAAGTATGACGGCGACTGCCGGCGCCGCCCTTCTTTCGCACCGCAATATAAATCATACCATAACCTCAAGAAACCCCGCGAATGCTGCGGGTTTTTTCGGCAATCGCCCGCAATTTGACCAAAGTGAGGCGCGTGGAAGAGCTTGCAAAACTTTTGCTTGCCAATTTGAAGCAAACACATCACTCTTGCGCCGTTCGGGCAATTTGCGAACATGGGAAGACCTTGAATAAAAGCGCGCCGGAGACGCGAAACAATTCCGGGCGGCCAACATCTGGATGGTCCAAGGACCAAGCGGTTGGCTGGCTGCGGTGAAAACAGGACCCTTTCCTCAACCTCGAGAACTGCCTGCCTAACGCCCTTCGGGGCAAAACTGATATGCTGCCCGCCGCCAATATACGGGCAGAGAGAAAAGGACCTGACGCATGGCCGAAACTGGCACCGTAAAATTCTTCAACACCGAGAAGGGCTTCGGCTTCATCAAGCCCGACAACGGTGGTGCGGATATCTTCGTACACATCTCCGCTGTGCAGGCCTCCGGCCTGAACGGCCTTTCCGAGAACCAGAAGGTAAGCTTCGACACGGAACCCGATCGCCGCGGCAAGGGCCCGAAGGCGGTCAACCTGCAGATCGCCGGCTGACCGGCGCTTTCAGGATTTCAAGTTGGAGCCCGGCAGAGATGCCGGGTTTTTTCGTTCAGCCTCCATTCAGCCTCGTTCTCCTAGTTTGATGACGTCATCGACCGGCATGAGCCGGATTTAAAGGAACGACGTCATGAACAAAGTCATCAAGACACTCGTGCTGTCCGCTGCCGTCGCCGCGACGACGCTCACCGCCACGGCCGGCGTCGTCGAAGCGCGCGACCGCCACGGCTACTGGCGCGACGGCGGCGACTATCGCCCCTATCGCCGCCACCACAACCGCGACGCCCTCGTCGGCGGCGCGATCGGTCTTGCCACCGGCATGATCATCGGCGGCGCCATCGCCTCCCAGCCGCGCTACGTCGAACGCCGCGTCTACGTGGAGCCGGAACCCGAATACTACCCCGAGCGCCGCGTGATCTACCGCCCGGCCCCGAGCTACGAGCCCTGGACGCAGTCCTGGTATGATTACTGCTCGCAGCGCTACCGCACGTTCAACCCGAACAGCGGCACCTTCGTCGGCTACGACGGCCGCGAGCACTTCTGCACCGCCGGCTGACAGCGGGCGCGCATGAAATGAAAAAGGCGGGTGCTGAGAGGCACCCGCCTTTTTGTTGCCCTGGAGAGGATTGCCCCTCATCCCGCTACCGCGACCTTCTCCCCGCAAGCGGGGAGAGGGAATATGCCGCGCCGGTTTCCTCAAGCAATCCGGTTCGTGGGGCAAGTCCCCTCTCCCCGCCTGCGGGGAGAGGGTTAGGGTGAGGGGCAAAGCCGCCTGCCGGCACGTCGGTAAAAAATTAAAGCCCGCGCAAATACGGATTGCTGCGCCGCTCTTCGCCGATCCTTCCTCCCGGTCCGTGGCCGCAGAGGAAGCCGACCTCGTCGCCGAGCGGCAGCACCTTGTCGCGGATCGAATCCAGGAGTTGCTGGTGGTTGCCGCCGGGCAGGTCCGTGCGGCCGATGGAGCCCTGGAAAAGCACGTCGCCGAGATGGGCGAAGCCCTGCTTGCGGTTGAAGTAGATCACATGCCCCGGCGCATGGCCCGGCGTGTGGTAGACCTCGAAGTCGTGATCGCCGAAGGAGACGGTGTCGCCGTCCTCCAGCCAGCGGTCCGGCACCACATTGGCGACCTTCATCGGCACGCCGAACATCGAAGCCTGCGCCTCCAGCCGCTGGAGCAGCGAAAGGTCGTCCTTGTGCGGGCCGACGATGTCGACGCCGAGCGCTTCCTTCAGTTCCTTCGCGCCGCCGGCATGGTCGATATGGCCGTGCGTCAGCCAGATCGCCTTCACGGTGATGCCGTTGTTCTTCAGCGTCTCCAGGATCGTGTCGACGTCGCCGCCGGGATCGACGACCACGCCTTCCTTCGTTTCGCTGTCGAAGAGAACGGTGCAGTTCTGCTGGAAGGGGGTGACGGGAATGATCCCCGCCTGAAGCATGCCCATGGGGCCCTCGCTCGGTTGCCGCTCGTTTCCTCCCTATAGCCGCAAGCGGACGCAGGCACCAAGCCTGAAGTCAGCGCAGGCTCGCCATTTCCGAGGCGGGGCCGGTGGCGAAGGTCGGCGAGACGGTGGAGAAGAGCAGCGCCGCGACCGCGATGTTGAGCGCGGCATAGAGATAGACCACCGGGCGGAGCCGGGCGGCGACGGGGTTCTGCGGCTTTTCGGGTTCGGGGCGCATCGTGGGTTCCCTTCGGTTTCGGCCGTCGCGGCCTTTCCTCGTTGTCGTTCGGTTGTACAACGGCGCGGGATTCCCTCCTGTTCCGCGGGGAACATGCGCGGAGCGGGAAGTGTTGCGCCGGCGCCACAGGGCTCACAGCGGCAGCGCCGTCGTCTCCTTCAGCGTATCGAGCACGATGGCGGTCTTCACATGCGAGACGGATTCGTGCGGCAGCAGCACGTCGTTGACGAAGGCCGAGAGCGCCTTGAGGTTCGGCACGACGACCTTGATGATGTAGTCCATCTCCCCCGTCAGCGAATAGGCTTCCAGCACCTCCGGCAGGCGGGAGATGAGCCGCGCGAAGCGCACCGCATTGTCGCGGTTGTGCGTGGAAAGCGTCACCGTCACCACGATGACGATGCCGAGATCGAGCTTTTCGCGGTCGAGCTCGGCCCGGTAGGCGCGGATGATCCCCTCCTCCTCCAGCCGGATGCGCCGGCGCGAGCATTGCGAGGGCGACAGGTTGATGCGCTCGGAAAGCTCGTTGTTCGTCAGGCGCGCATCTTCCTGCAAATGCGCGAGCAGTTTTCGGTCGAAGTCGTCCAGTTGCACGGATTGCCCTCCACTGCACCAATTCACGCACGAACATCGCATGGATTTGCCAAAGCGCAAGCACTATGCATGCACATTGCATGGCAACGGCGCCATACTTGCCTCACATCAATTTCGAGGAGGACGAAGATGGGCCCTTTCCCGCACGACGCACCGCCGGCTGAGATCACCGCGGAGAACCCGGCCGGCACCGACGGCTTCGAGTTCGTCGAGTTCGCCCATCCCGAGCCGGACAAGCTCGAAGACCTCTTCACCCGCATGAGCTACAGCAAGGTCGCAACGCACCGCAGCAAGGCGATCTCCGTCTGGCGGCAGGGCGACATCAACTATGTGCTGAATGCCGAGCCCGACTCCCACGCCATGAAGTTCACCGAGGAGCACGGCCCCTGCGCCGCCTCCATGGCCTGGCGCGTGGTCGACGCGAGGCACGCCTTCGAGCATGCCGTCGCCAAGGGCGCGACGCCCTATGAGGGCAACGACAAGGCGCTCGACGTGCCGGCCATCGTCGGCATCGGCGGCTCGCTCCTCTACTTCGTGGAAAAATACGGCGCGAAGGGCTCTGCCTACGATGCCGAGTTCGAATGGACCGGCGCGCGCGATCCCAAGCCCCAGGGCGTCGGCTTCTACTATCTCGACCACCTCACCCACAACGTCTATCGCGGCAACATGGACAAGTGGTGGGACTTCTACCGCGAGCTCTTCGGCTTCCGGCAGATCCACTTCTTCGACATCGACGGCCGCATCACGGGGCTCGTCTCGCGCGCCATCACCTCGCCCTGCGGCAAGATCCGCATTCCGCTGAACGAATCCAAGGACGAGACGAGCCAGATCGTCGAATACCTGAAGAAGTACAAGGGCGAAGGCATCCAGCACATCGCCGTCGGCACGGATGCGATCTACGACGCGACCGACCGCCTTGCCGAAAACGGCCTGAAATTCATGCCCGGCCCGCCGGACAACTACTACGACCGCTCCTATGTGCGCGTCGTCGGCCATGAGGAGCCGGTCGAGCGCATGAAGAAGCACGGCATCCTCATCGACGGCGAAGGCGTCGTCGACGGCGGCATGACGAAGATCCTCCTCCAGATCTTCTCCAGGACCGTGATCGGCCCGATCTTCTTCGAGTTCATCCAGCGGAAGGGCGACGAGGGCTTCGGCGAGGGCAATTTCCGCGCGCTCTTCGAGAGCATCGAGGAAGACCAGATCCGCCGGGGCGTCATCGCAGCAGAATAACAACCGCGGCAACCAAGCCATGCGGGGAAGGAAGAGGCGGCCGCTTGCGGCCGCCTCTTTACGTCGAAGAACCCGGTGCAGCATGCCTCGGGCCAAATTGACATCTCCCAAAATTATCCGCAGGTTGCAGATGCCGACCTTTCGGCACCGGAGTTGCGGGCTCCAGACCGCGCCCCGGCAGCAAGGCAACCTGTCCGGCCGGGCACTCCTTTCCGGCGGACCATTGGAGGGGAAGTCCATGGAAGCATTGATGCCTATCATCACGCAGCTCATCGCCGGCGCCATCGGGGGCAACGTCGCCGGTGCGGCCCTCAAGCAGGCCGCCGTGAGCGCGATCGTCCGCACCATCGTCGGCGCCATCGGCGGTGTCGGCGGCGGCCTTCTCCTGCAGATGCTCGGCGGTGAAGCCGGCCTCAGCGGCCTCGTTGCCGATGGCATCGGCGGCCTCGTCGGCGGCGGCGTGCTGACCGCCATCGTCGGCGCCGTGCTCGGCAAGAAATAGGCAGCGCCCGTTCGCTGAAAGGAAAAGGCGGCCCGAAAGGCCGCCTTTGTCTTGTGGCGGCGCCCTGTCCCCCCATTCTTTCAAGTTGATTGTTCCGCCTGTTACGGTCTAACCAGAAAACGGGCAGGATCGCCGCTGGACTGGCGCCATCGGGGACCTGGAACGAAAAAGCACGCGGGGACGGCAGCGCATGAAAGGAAATGACAACGTGGCCCGACAGATGCCGGACAAGAACGGCATGGGCGAGTTGCACGAAGATGCCATGACGGGCGACGGCCGCATCGATTTCGAGATCATCGAAGGCCTGTTCTTCGCCTATCGCGACTTCATTTCCGATCCCGACGCGATCCTGGAAAAGAGCGGCTTCGGCCGCGCGCACCACCGGGTCGTGCACTTCGTCAACCGCGAGCCCGGCATGACGGTCGCCGACCTCCTCGACACGCTGAAGATCACCAAGCAGAGCCTTGCCCGCGTCTTGAAGCAGCTCATCGATTCCGGCTATATCCAGCAGGTGGCCGGCCCCGAGGACCGCCGCCAGCGCAAGCTCTATCCCACGCGCACGGGACGGGAACTGGCGCTTGCGCTCGCAGAGCCGCAATCCCGCCGCATCGCCCGTGCATTCGAGGACATGGATGCGGACGACCGCCGGGCGGTGGTCCGCTTCCTGAGCGGCATGCAGAACGCCAAGAGCGAGTAAGGTTCGAGGAGGCCGAGACGATGACCGCTGCCGGCACGCCCAACGACGACGCATCCCATCTCCTCGTCGTCGACGACGACACCCGCATCCGCGATCTCCTGAACCGCTACCTGAAGGACCAGGGTTTCCGCGTGACCGTCGCGGGCGACGCCGACGAGGCGCGGCGCAAGCTGCGCGGCCTCGATTTCGACCTCATCATCATGGACGTGATGATGCCCGGCGAAAGCGGCCTGTCGTTGACGAAGAGCCTGCGCGAGATCCGCCCCGTGCCCATCCTCATGCTGACGGCGCTCGCCGAATCCAAAGCCCGCATCGAGGGCCTGGAGGCCGGCGCCGACGACTATCTCTCCAAGCCTTTCGAGCCGCGCGAACTGGTGCTGCGCATCAACAACATCCTCAAGCGCAACGCCTCGCCCGCCGCCCCGAAGATCGAGCAGGTCATGTTCGGCCCCTACACCTTCTCCATCGTGCGCAAGGAGCTGAAGCGCGGCGCCGAGCCGATCCGCCTCACCGACCGCGAGCAGGACATCATGCTGCTCTTCGCCCAGCGCGCCGGCGAGACCATTCCGCGCCACGAGCTGATCGGCGAGGAGACGGAGGTCGGCGAGCGCACCATCGACGTGCAGATCAACCGCCTGCGCCGCAAGATCGAGGACGACCCCTCCAATCCCGTCTGGCTGCAGACGGTGCGCGGCATCGGCTATCGCCTCAGCGTGGAACAGGGGTGAGCGTGGAGCGGGGCGGCATGCGGGGACACCCCCCTCTGCCCTGCCGGGCATCTCCCCCACAAGGGGGGAGATTGATCGTGGCACCGCCTTGCCCCAAGCCGATCTCCCCCCTTGTGGGGGAGATGCCCGGCAGGGCAGAGGGGGATAAGCCTCCGCACATCATACCGGAGCCCAGCCGATGAGCCTCTTCTCCACCTTCCGGCGGGATATCGAGCAGGCGCCGCGGGCGGGCTGGAAACGGTTCACCCGCTGGCTGCGCCACCAGATGCCGACGGGGCTCTATGCGCGCTCGCTGCTCATCATCATCCTGCCGATGGTGCTGCTGCAGGCGGTGGTGGCCTTCGTCTTCATGGAGCGGCACTGGCAGCTCGTCACGCAGCGCCTGTCCATGGCCGTCACGCGCGACATCGCCGCCATCATCGACCTCATCGAGACCTACCCGCAGGACGCCAACTACACCGAGATCACCCGCATCGCCCGCGAGCGGCTGGAGCTCATCATCTCCATCGAGCCGGGCAAGGACCTGCCGCCGCCGCGCAGCAAGCCCTTCTTCAACATCCTCGACGAGATCCTGAGCGAAGAGATCGTCCGCCAGATCCGCCGCCCGTTCTGGATCGACACCGTGGGCGAAAGCAATCTCGTCGAGATCCGCATCCTGCTCGACAACAAGATCCTGCGCGTCTACGCCCGCCGCAACCAGGCCTATGCCTCGAACACCCATATCTTCATCCTGTGGATGGTCGGCGCGTCGCTGGTGCTGATCGGCATCTCGATCCTCTTCCTGCGCGGCCAGATCCGCCCGATCCTCACGCTGGCGCAGGCGGCCGAGAGCTTCGGCAAGGGCCAGAAGATGCCGGACAACTTCGCGCCGCGCGGCGCCGACGAGGTCCGTCGCGCCGGCCTTGCCTTCATCCTGATGCGCGAGCGCATCGAGCGGCAGATGGAGCAGCGCACGGCGATGCTCACCGGCGTCAGCCACGACCTTCGCACCATCCTCACCCGCTTCAAGCTGCAGCTCGCGCTCGCCGGCAACAATCCCGACCTGCAGGGGCTCAACAAGGATGTCGAGGACATGCAGACCATGCTGGAGGGCTATCTGTCTTTCGCGCGGGGGGATGCCGAGGAAGACGTCGGCGAAGTGCGCCTTTCCGATCTCTTCGACCGGCTGGCGATGGAGGCCGAGCTGCACGAGCGCGTCTTCTCCTACGGGATCGACGGCGAGGATGCGGTTCTGGTGCGTCCGAATGCCTTCCGCCGCCTCGTAGGCAACCTCGTTTCCAATGCGCTGCGCTATGCGAAGACCGTGCGGGTGGAGGCGCGCCACCGCGCCAAGTGGCTGACGATCACCATCGACGACGACGGCCCCGGCATTCCGGAAAAGGCGCGCGAGGACGTCTTCAAGCCCTTCTTCCGGCTCGACGAGGCGCGCAACCTCGACGCCTCCGGCACCGGTCTCGGCCTTGCCATCGCCCTCGACATCGCCCGCAGCCACGGCGGCGACGTCACGCTTTCCGATAGTCCGATGGGGGGCCTGCGCGCGACGATCCGCGTGCCGGCCTGATCAGCACATCTTCCTGCCATTCGGCACGGTCTGGCCGACGCCGGCCAGGACGATCGCGCCCGTCTCGTCCTCGAAGCCGAGCGTCAGCACTTCCGAGCGCACCGGGCCGATCTGCCGCGGCGGGAAGTTGACCACCGCCAGCACCTGCCGACCGACAAGTTCCTCCAGCGTATAGTGGACGGTGATCTGCGCGGAGGATTTCTTCTGGCCGATCTCCGGGCCGAAATCGATCAGCAACCTGTAGGCGGGCTTGCGTGCCTCGGGAAAGGGCAGCGCCTCGACGATGGTGCCGACGCGGATGTCGACCCGCTCGAAATCGGCGTAGGTGATGGTGTCGGTCATGAAATGGTCTCCGTATCGAAGCCCCTCATCCGCCTGCCGGCACCTTCTCCCCGCAAGCGGGGCGAAGGAGATATGCCGCTTCGGTTTCCTCTACCAATGCGACTCGTAAGGCACGTCCCCTCTCCCCGCTTGCGGGGAGAGGGTTAGGGTGAGGGGCAGACAAGCCCAGAGCTGAAAAGGATCAGCCCGCCAGTTCCTCGGCGCGCTTGCGGGCGCTCGCGATGGCCTTGTCGAAGAGCGGCTGCATGCCGTCCTCGGCCATGAGCACGGAAAGCGCAGCGGCGGTGGTGCCGCCGGGCGAGGTCACGTTCTGGCGCAGCCGGCTGGCGGCGTCGGGGGACTGGTGAAGCAGTTCACCAGCCCCCGCGACGGTTTCCCGTGCGAGTCGCATGGCGAGGTCCGCCGGCAGGCCCGCTTTGCGTCCTGCCTCTGCCATGCACTCGACGAGATAAAAGACATAAGCCGGGCCGCTGCCCGAGACCGCCGTGACGGCGTCGATGTCCCCCTCGGTCGCGACCCATTCGACCGGGCCGCTCACCTTGAGCAGGGAATGCACGAAATCGCGCTGCCCTTCGGAAACGCGTTCGTTGGCGAAAGCGCCCGTGACGCCGCGGCCGATCATGGCCGGCGTGTTCGGCATGGCGCGCACGACGGCGGCCGCACCGAGATGGCTTTCGAGATTGGCGACGGTCTTGCCGGCGGCGACCGAGACGACCACCGTCTCCGGCCCGACGAGCCCTTTCAGCGGCGGCAGGACCTGGTCCATCACCTGCGGCTTGACCGCAAGGAAGAGTACGCCGGCCTCGAGGCCTTCCGGCGCCGCCGTCTCGTGACGCGCGCCGTTGCTGGAGATCAGCTCGGCCATGGCCGGCGACGGGCCGGGATCGATGACGAGGACGGAGGAGCCGGAAATGCCGTTCTTCAGCCAACCGGCGAGCATCGCGCCGCCCATGTTCCCGGCACCGATGAGGACGATGGGACCCGAACCAGCAGCCACCATGCTTACGCCTCTCCGACCGTTTCGAACAGCACCGCGTCGACCGCGGCTTGCGCATCCATGCCGGACCAGACGACGAACTGGAACGCCTGGAAATAGGCCTCGCAGGTTTCCAGCGCGCTCGAAAGCAGCACCTCGACCTGTCGGTTCGTCGGCTCCGCCCCGCCGGCCAGCAGCAGCGACTGGCGGAAGATCACGACGTCCTCGCGGCGCCAGAGGTCGAAATGCCCCATGAGCACCTGGCCGTTCACATGCGAGAGCAGGCTGTGCACCTCGTTGACGCGGCTTTCGGGGACCTTGATGTCGAAGGCGCAGGCAAGGTGCAGCGCCTCGAACTCTTCCATCCAGGAGAAGGAGACGTGGTAGTCCGTCCACTTGCCCTCGACGGTCATCGCGATCTCGTCTTCGCCCGCGCGCTCGAACGCCCAGTCGTTATTGGCCGCGACGAACTCGATCATGTCGACCGGGTTGGACTGACGCCCGATATCCAATTCCATAAGGCTCATGCATCACCTTCAAGGCCGGAAGGCATGCGCCATCGCGCTCACACACGCGACGCGGCAAACCATACTCCGGATACAACACTGAATGATTGCTCGGCACTTGGCGCAATCTGGACGACTTACCCTGCCCGAACCTTGCGCTGCCCGTCTCGAATCATCATTTAAAATCAGTGTATAACGGCGGAGTCACGACGCCAGCCCCCGCCCCGGTGTTTTCCCCGGCCGGTTGTGGAAAGCGCTTTGCAAAAAGATTCAGGTCGGACGCTTAAGAGACTCTGCGCAAAGGGCTTTTCGGAAGTGTCCACAGGGGTAAAAATTTTATTAAAAAAAACGGTTGGCGCGATGTGAATCACGCCAACCGAGTCCTGTCGGGGCAAAGGCGTGCCGGAACGGCTCAATCCTTGCCGGCAAGGCGCGCTTCCAGCGCCTCGATGCGCTTCAAAAGCGCCTCGTTCTCGTCGCGCGCCTTGATCGCCATTTCGCGCACCGCCTCGAATTCCTCGCGCTTGACGAGGTCCATGCCGTTGAAGAAGCGCTCGGCCTGCGCGCGGAACATGGTCTCGGCCTCCTTGCGCACGCCCTGGGCGGCGCCGGCGGCATCGGTCATCAGCTTGGCGAAGTCGTCGAGAATGCGGTTCGCGCCGGTGGTCATGGTCTGCCCTCCTGGGGTCTGGATGCCTCTTTCGGGCCTTTCGCCCGCGTCCTGAACCTGAGGTAGGGTCTTGCAGCCCCGCTTGCAAGCGGATTCCGGTGGATCGTTCCCGCTTGCGGGCGGGCACACCGGCGCTCGGCGATTTATCGCCTTGACCCTGCCGTAAGCCATCGCCATCTTCCGCGCGAAAAAGGAATATCCCGATCTTGACGAACATCGCCCAGCTTTTCGCCATCATGCCCTATCCCGAGATCGACCCGATCGCCTTCTCGGTCGGTCCCGTCGACGTCCACTGGTACGGCATCGCCTATGTCGTCGGCATCATGCTCGGCTGGTTCTATGCCCGGCGCCTCATCGAGACGCCGCGGCTATGGGCGGGCGAAGCGCCGATGAGCCGCGTGCAGCTCGACGATTTCCTCGTCTGGGCCGCCGTCGGCATCATCCTCGGCGGGCGCATCGGCTATATCCTCTTCTACGATTTCCCGAACGTCGCGGCCGAGCCGCTCCGCGCGATCCAGATCTGGAACGGCGGCATGTCCTTCCACGGCGGCTTCGCCGGCACGACGCTCGCCATGCTGCTCTTCGCGCGGCGCCACCGCATCCCCGTCTGGAGCCTGTTCGACATCGTCGCGGCCGTCGTGCCGATCGGACTCTTCTTCGGTCGCGTCGCCAATTTCGTGAACGGCGAGCTCTGGGGCCGCCTTTCCGATGCGCCCTGGGCGGTGGTCTTCCCGCAGGCCGGCCCCTTCGCCCGCCATCCGAGCCAGCTCTACGAAGCCGGCCTCGAAGGCATCGCGCTACTGGCGGTGCTGGCCCTCGCCATCTGGAGCTTCGGCGCGCTGAAGCGTCCCGGCCTCGTCACCGGCCTCTTCGTCTGCGGCTATGCGCTATCGCGCATCACGGTGGAGTTCTTCCGCGAGCCGGACGCGCAGCTCGGCTATCTCTACGGCGGCTGGCTGACGATGGGCATGCTCCTGTCGCTGCCGATGCTCGCCGTCGGCGTCTGGGCGATCGTCCGCGCCCGTGCGGCTGCGCCGAAGAACGCCTGAGCCCGCCCATGCCGACGCCCCTCGCCCGCAAGATCAAGACGCTGATCCGCACCAACGGCCCGATCAGCCTCACCGATTATTTCGCGCTTTGCCTCGCCGATCCCGAATACGGCTATTACCGCACGCGCGATCCCTTCGGCACGGCCGGCGACTTCGTCACCGCCCCGGAGGTGAGCCAGCTCTTCGGCGAGATGCTCGGCGTCTTCCTCGTCCATGCCTGGCAGAAGCACGGCGGGCCGGCGGAAGTGCGCATCGCCGAGATCGGCCCCGGCCGCGGCACGATGATGGCCGACATGCTGCGCGTCATATCGAAGCTGGCTCCCCAGCTCTACGAGAACGCGACCTTCCACCTCGTCGAGACGAGCCCGAAGCTGCGCGCCGTCCAGCACGAGACGCTTGGCACCCACGCCTCCCGCGTCGCCTGGCACGACAGTTTCGAGGAACTGCCGGACGGCTTCGTGCTGCTCGCCGCAAACGAGCTGTTCGACGCCATCCCGATCCGCCAGTTCGTCAAGACCGCCTCCGGCTTCCGCGAGCGCATGGTCGGCCTCGATGCGGACGACGAGCTGACTTTCGCCGCGGGCGTCGCCGGTATCGACCCGGCGCTCCTGCCGGAAAACCACAAGGCCGTGGCGAACGGCACGATCTTCGAGATCGCCCCGGCCCGCGAGGCGGTCATGGCGACGATCGGCGAGCGCATCGCCCGCTTCGGCGGCACGGCGGTGATCATCGACTACGGCCATTTCGTCACCGGCTTCGGCGATACGCTCCAGGCGGTGCTGAAACACGACTTCGACCCGCCGCTCGCCCATCCGGGCGAAGCGGACCTGACGAGCCATGTCGATTTCGAGCGCCTTGCCGGCGCGGCCGCCGCCGCCGGGCTCCATGTCCACGGCATGCTGCACCAGGGCGATTTCCTCGTCGGCCTCGGCATCGGCGAGCGGGCCTCCGCGCTCGGGCGCCACCGCGACGAGGCGACGCAGGCCGCCATCCTTGCCGACGTCGACCGGCTCGCCGGTTCCGGCGCGGGCAAAATGGGCGATCTTTTCAAGGTCTTGGCCGTCGGCAGCGCGCCGCTTGCGCTCTTTCCCTTCCGCCAGCCGGATTGACACGCCCGAAAAGGCCGGACAACATCCGGCCCGATTTGCACCCCGCATGCCCCGGCGACATCCTTGCCCGGCGGCCCGTTCCAAGCCAGCCGAGAGACCATGACCGACCAGGCGCTTCCCTCCCCGATCGAAAGCCCGCTTCTGGCGGAGCGCGCCGGCCATGCGGCGCGCCACGGCTTCTTCACCCGCGCGGGCGGCGTCTCGGAAGGCATCTACCGCGGGCTCAATGTCGGCCTCGGCTCGAAGGACGAGCGCGAAAGGGTCGAGGAGAACCGCGCCCGCGTCGCCCGATGGTTCTCCGTCACGCCGGACCGGCTCGCGACCGTCCATCAGGTCCATTCGCCGGACGTCGTGCTGGTCGACGAGAACTACGACGGCGCACGCCCTCAGGCCGACGCCATGGTAAGCGCCACGCCCGGCATGGTGCTCGGCGTTCTTTCGGCCGATTGCGGCCCGATCCTCTTCTGCGACCCCGAGGCCCGCGTCGCGGGCGCCGCCCATGCCGGCTGGAAGGGCGCGCTCTACGGCGTGCTTGAAAGCACCATCGCCGCCATGGAACGGCTCGGCGCAAAAAGGGAAAACATCCTCGCCAGCCTCGGCCCCTCCATCGGCCGGCACAATTACGAGGTCGGCCCGGAATTCGTGGAGCGATTCCTGTCGGTCGACAAGGACTACGGGCGCTATTTCACGCTATCCGACAAGCCCGGCCATGCCATGTTCGACCTGCCGGGCCTGACGACGCAGCGCCTTGCGGATGCCGGGGTGACGGCCGAGAACCTCGACATCTGCACCTATCCGGACGAGGACCGCTTCTTCTCCTACCGGCGCACCGTGCACCGGCAGGAACCCGACTACGGCCGCCAGATTTCGGCGATCATGATAAGGGGCTGAATGCCCGAAAAGACGAGGGAGACACCCATGGCCTTTCACTTCGACAGCGAGGAATATGCCAACCGGCTCCAGCGCCTGACCTCCCGGATGCGGGAGGAGAAGATCGACGCCATGCTGCTCTTCTCGCAGGAGAGCATGTACTGGCTGACCGGCTACGACACCTTCGGCTACTGCTTCTTCCAGACGCTGGTGGTCAAGGCGAACGGCGAGATGGTTCTGCTCACGCGCTCGGCGGACCTGCGCCAGGCCCGGCGCACCTCCACTATCGAGAAGATCGAGATCTGGATCGACCGCGTCAACGCGGACCCGACCATGGACCTCAAAAACCTTCTCTCCGACCTCGACCTCCTCGGCTGCCGCATCGGCGTCGAATACGACACGCACGGCCTCACCGGCCGCAATGCGCGCCTCCTCGACAACCAGTTGCAGAGCTTCGGCGAGATCGTCGACGCCTCCGCCCTCGTCAGCCGCCTGCGCCTCATCAAGAGCCCGGCGGAGATCGCCTACGTGGAGCGCGCCGCCGCGCTCTCCGACGACGCGCTCGACGCCGCCCTGCCGCTGATCGTGCCCGGCGGCGACGAGGCGGCGATCCTCGCCGCGCTGCAGAATGCCGTGCTTGCCGGCGGCGGCGACTACGCGGCCAACGAATTCGTCATCGGCTCGGGGGCCGACGCCCTGCTCTGCCGCTCGAAATCCGGCCGGCGGCGGCTCGATGCGAACGACCAGCTCACCCTCGAATGGTCCGGCGTCTGCGCGCGCTACCATGCGCCGATGATGCGCACCGCCATCCTCGGCGAGGCGAGCAACCGCCATCGCGAGCTCTACAGCGCCTGCCGCGAGGCCATGCAGGCCATGGAGATGGTGCTGCGCCCCGGCAACACGTTCGGCACCGTCTTCGAGACCTTCGCCCGCATCGTCGACGAGCGCGGCCTTGCCCGCCACCGGCTCAACACCTGCGGCTATTCCGTCGGCGCGCGCTTTGCCCCGTCCTGGATGGACCCGCAGATGTTCCTGATGGGCAATCCGCAGGAGATCGAGCCGAACATGGCGCTCTTCGTCCACACGATCCTGCTCGATTCCGACAGCAACACCGCCATGACGCTCGGCCAGACCTACCTCACCACCACCGATACGCCCCGCCCGCTCTCGCGCTACGGGCTGGATTTCATCGAGGCCTGACCCCAACATCCTGTAATTGACAGGGGCCGGCCGGGCACCCATAAATCGTTGCGGGGAACGGAGGAGGCGAAAATGCCTCCCTGAGGACACGGGACGATGACGATGCACACGCTGATGAAGCGGCTGGCGCTGGTCGGCCTCATCGCCACACTCGCCGGCTGCAACAGCACGGATGCGCTGATCCCGCGCGTCGATGTCGGCAGCAACAGTTTCAACTCGCCGCCGGTCACGCAGGGCGATCTCGACCAGATGAGCGCCGAGACGAGCCCGGTCACCACCATGCCGGTGGCGACCGCCCAGCAGACCGCCTTTGCCGATACGTCCGGCCTCGACGGCGCCGGCGGCTCGACGGGCCGCGACACGGCCGGCACGCTGCAGGGCCAGGCCGATGCGCTCGCGCGCAACAGGGCAGCGGCAAATACCGACACCGAAATGGCGAGCACCGCGACCCGGCGCTCGCTGGCCGCCGAGGAAGCCTCCGAAGGCGCGTCGGACGTCGCCGCGCTGCCGCGCGCCTCCGCCACGGGCGGCGAGACGATCCGCTTCCTGCCGATCATCGGCGCGCCGGTTGAGGCCGTCACGCCGCTTTCCAGGCGGCTCGGCGCGGAAGCCCGCTCGAGCGGGCTGACGATCCGCAGCGCCTCGGACACCTCCGCGAAATACATCCTGAAAGGCTATTTCTCGGCCATGAACGATAGCGGCAAGACCACCGTCGTCTATGTCTGGGACGTGCTCGACGGCAGCGGCGCGCGCCTGCACCGCATCCAGGGCCAGGAGACCGTGTCCGGAACGGCGGCCGATCCATGGGCGGCCGTGCCGGCCGGAACGATGGAGGGCATTGCCCGCAAGACCATCCGCCAATATCTCGACTGGCGCGGTTCGCTGCCCGGTTAGCGAAGGGGAAACGGTAAATCGCGGGGAAATGCGAAGAATCGCTTTTTCGAACCGGCAAAGCCCTTGCATTCGCGGATTGAGCCGCTTAAACGCCCCCCTATCAGCATAATCACAGGCGGACCATAGATGAAGGTTTTCGCGGGCAATTCGAACCGGCTACTTGCCGAAGCGATCTGCAATTATCTGAATGTTCCGCTCGGCCGTGCCACGGTCAGACGCTTCGCAGACCAGGAAATCTTCGTTGAAATCCAGGAGAACGTGCGCGGCGAGGACGTCTTCGTCGTCCAGTCGACGTCGTTCCCGACCAACGACCACCTGATGGAACTCCTGATCATGATCGATGCGATCCGCCGCTCCTCGGCGCGCCGCATCACGGCCGTGCTTCCCTATTTCGGCTATGCACGCCAGGACCGGAAGCCCGGCCCGCGCACGCCGATCTCGGCCAAGCTCGTCGCCAACCTCATCACCGAGGCCGGCGCCGACCGCGTGCTGACGCTGGACCTGCATGCCGGCCAGATCCAGGGCTTCTTCGACATCCCGACCGACAACCTCTACGCCATACCGATCCTCGCGCGTGACGTGAAGGAGAACTACGACCTCAAGAACGTCATGGTCGTGTCGCCGGACGTCGGCGGCGTGGTGCGCGCCCGTGCGCTCGCCAAGCGTCTCGACTGCCAGCTGGCGATCGTCGACAAGCGCCGCGAGCGCGCCGGCGAATCCGAGGTCATGAACGTCATCGGCGACGTCACCGGCAAGGACTGTCTGCTGATCGACGACATCGTCGATTCAGGCGGCACGCTCTGCAATGCGGCCGAGGCCCTTCTGAAGAACGGCGCGACCAGCGTCACCGCCTATATCACGCACGGCGTGCTCTCGGGCGGCGCCGTGGCGCGCGTCACCTCCTCCAAGCTCAAGGAGCTGGTGATCACCGACTCGATCCAGCCGACCACGGCCGTCCAGTCGGCGCACAATATCCGCGTCATCACGACCGCCAACCTGCTCGGCGAGGCGATCAACCGCACCAGCGCGGAAGAATCGGTCTCCAGCCTCTTCGACTGAGTCACCCTTTCGGGCCTGCGCATGCCTTCCGGCCGCGCAGGCTCTCCCCTCCGCCATCCCCTGCTTTTTGCCCGCGCCCCGATATCGGGGCCTTTGTTTTTACGCTAGGGTCGACGCGGTTTGATCAGGAGAGCCCCATGATTTCGATATCGCCCTTCCTATGCCGGATGGCGGGACGCATCGCCATCCTCCTTGCCGCCGGCGCCGCGCTGGCGGCCTGCTCCGTCGAGGTCGACGAAGGGGGCGGCGGCTATCGCCCGCGTCCGCGCCCGCAGGCCTGCACGATGGAATATCTTCCCGTGTGCGGCGCGCGCGGCCATGACCAGCAGACCTTCGCCAATGCCTGCGAGGCGCGTTCGAGCGGCTACCGGGTCGTCGGGCGCGGCGAATGCCGCGGCGGCGGACGGCCGGATCCCTATCCGGGAGAAGGCCGCGCCTGCACGCGGGAATATGCGCCGGTCTGCGGCGCGAACGGCCGCGACCGGCAGACGTTCGCCAATGCCTGCGAAGCGCGCAAGAGCGGCTACGACGTCATCGGCAACGGCGAATGCCAGGCACGCCGGCCGGACGGCGACCGCGACCGCCCGGATTGGCGCGACCGTGACCGCGACCGCGGCGGCCAGAAAGTCTGCACGATGGAATACCGGCCTGTCTGCGGCCAGCGCGGCCGCGATATCCGGACGTTCGGCAATGCCTGCTCGGCGGATGCCGAGGGTTACCGGGTCGTCAGCCCCGGCGAATGCCGCGGCTGACGGGCAATACACGGCCTGAAGCTCGAAAACCCCGCCGCGCACACGGCGGGGTTTTTCTTTGGCCGCCCGCCGCAATGAAACGGGAAAACCCTGTTCCCAAGCCCGATGCGGCCTGTTACGACTGCGCATCCCTTTCCAGTATCGATCCTGCCATGCTTCGTGATTTTTCCGCCCAAGCCCTTTTCATGGGCCTGCTCACCGCCTTTGTCGGTTTTGCCAGCTCCTTCGCCGTCGTGCTGCACGGCCTCACCGGCGTCGGGGCGAGCGAGGCGCAGGCCGCCTCCGGCCTGATGGCCCTTTCCGTCTCGATGGGCATCTGCGCCATCGTCCTCAGCACGGTCACGCGCCTGCCCGTCTCCATCGCCTGGTCGACGCCGGGCGCGGCGCTGCTGGCAAGCTCCGGCGCGGTGGAAGGCGGCTTTGCGACGGCGGTGGGCGGGTTCCTCGTCTGCGCGGCGCTGATCGTAGTCGCGGGCCTGTGGAAGCCGCTCGGCCGCATGGTCGCCGCCATCCCGGCGACGCTCGCCAACGCCATGCTCTCCGGCGTGCTGATCGGCCTGTGCTTCGCGCCGGTCAAGGCCGTCGCCTTCGACCCGAGGCTGGGCCTTCCCATCGTGCTCGCCTGGGCGCTCGTCGGCAGCATCAACCGGCTCTATGCAGTGCCGGCGGCACTCCTCGCCTTCATCGGCGTGCTCGCCTTCGGCGTCGACATCCCGGCCGGCGCGCTCGCCGGCCTTGCGGATTCCCTGCTGCCGAGGCCCGAATTCGTGACACCCGCCTTCACCGTGGCCGGTCTCGTCGGCATCGCGCTGCCGCTCTTCATCGTCACCATGGCCTCGCAGAACATTCCCGGCATCGCCGTGCTGAAGGTCAACGACTATACGCCCAATCCCGGCCCGCTCTTCGCCACGACCGGCCTCTTCTCGCTGTTCTCCGCGCCCTTCGGCGGCCATGCCGTCAACCTTGCGGCCATCACCGCCGCCATGTGCGCCGGTTCCGACGCCCATCCCGATCCCGCCAAGCGCTACTGGGCGGCGATCAATGCGGGCATCTTCTACGTGATCTTCGGCCTTGCCGCCGGCGCCGTCACGGCCTTCGTCAGCCTCGCCCCGCCGATCCTCATCGAGGCGGTGGCGGGCCTTGCGCTGATCAGCGCCTTCGCCGCCTCCGCGCTCAATGCCTTCCGCGAGCCGGAAAGCCGCGAGGCGGCGGCGGTGACCTTCCTCGTCACCGCCTCGGGCGTGTCGCTCGCCGGCATCTCCGGCGCCTTCTGGGGGCTCGTCGCCGGCGGGCTGATGCTGGCGCTCGCCCGCTTCACGGCCAGGCGCCGCGCCTGAAAGCTATTGCTGGAAGGGCAGCGGCTGGCCGTTGATCAACACCTTGCCGTCCTCGCCGACCGCCACGTCCCAGACCTGCGCGCCGCCGCCGCCATCGCGCGCCAGCCCCTTCATCATCAGGAGCACGAAGGACGCCTGCCCGAATTCCGGCACGGTGGCGGCGTTCTTCTGCAAGTAGGCGACCGTCTTGTCGAAGTCGCGCATGGTGATCGTCAGCGCGGCGCTGTGGCGGTCCTTGTCGTCGGGATAGACCAGCATCTTGCCGGTAAGATGCACGTCGTAGATCGGCGAGACGGCGGAGACGTCCTCGAATTCCACCGTCATCTTTCCGTCCGGCAGGACGATCCGGCCGATCTCCCGGCTCTGTTCGTCGGTCAGCGGCTGCGCCCTGGTGAAATCCGCATGGTCGACGAAGTAGTCGACGGCGCCGGCAAGGTCGAGATCGGTGACGGCGACCTTGAAGGAGGCCCGCTCCGGCACCGCCTCCGCGAAGGCGGCGGGCAGGATGCCGGCCGGCGGCTTCGGCTTCTCCACGCCGACGCCGAAGCCGAGGCGGGTGGAATGGGCAATGCCGTTCATGGCGATATCGTAGGTGATGGCGTCGGCGCCGAAGGTGCCCTTCTCCGTGCCGACCGTGACGTTCGAGGCGCGGATATTCTCCGTCAGGTTGTCGAAGACCGGCAGGGCATCACGCAGCAATCCCTTCAGCCGCTCGGCATCGGCCGCCTCCAGCCGCTCGGCCTTCAGGTGGTCGAGCACGAAGAAGGTGAGGTCCTGCACCACCTTGTAGCGCGCGCCGTCCATGCTCACGTCGATATCGACGGTGTCGGCGCCGATATCGACCCGGCCGCCCTGCCCGCCGGTGATCGTCTCGGCGAAGGCCTTCATCACGCCGGTGCTCGTCACGTCGAGCAGGCCTTCGGCCTTCTTCTCGGCCGCAACGCGCATGGCCGTCTCGCCGAAGCTCGCCGTGACGCTCTCCTGCGGCGAGGTGCTGGTGAAGGTGAGCCTGCGCGCTGCCCAGTCGGCGGAGGTGAAGTAGAGGGTTTCCGGATCATAGATCCCGTCGAGCTTCATCGAATCGATGACATAGGAGAACGTGTTCTTCCCGGGCGCGGCATCGACCGTGCCCTTGATGTCGAAACTGTCGTTCGCCTCGACATGGTAGGTGCCCTCCGGCATCGGCCTCAGATAGGCCGTCATCGGCTTCAGGCCGTCGATCGTCAACGGCCCCGCCTTCGCCTTGTCGAGAAGGATGGCCGGATCGAAGCGCAATTCGTAGAAGGAGGTCGCCGCCCGCACCGTCACGAGGCCGGCATCGACCATCTCCTTCGGCAGGTAGCGGGTGAGCTTCTGCTGGAGGCTTTCGGCCTCGGACGGCGTGACCTGCTGGGAGAAGGCCGGGCTTGCGGAAAGAAGGGCAAGGGCGGCCGAGGCCATCAGGATCTGTCGTCTCATTCTATGGCCTCCATTGCCGAACCGAAGCATACGAGCATCCAATCGCGGGGCCGCCGTGTCAATCCGGCCGCGGGCCTTGCATTTTGGGGCGTTCTCGGTTATCGAGCCCCCGTCCGCGTAGACACCCTTGGAGGCACCGCGGATGAGGCTTTCCAAAATCCTCACGTTTTGCGCGGCCGGCGAATGCCGATCCGTGAAGAACGCTCCAGTAACAGACGAAAGAAAAAGCCATGAGCCACGATACCTACGAACTCAAGGCCGAAACGCGCGAACGGGTTGGTAAGGGGTCCTCCCGTGAACTTCGCCGCAACGGTCTTATTCCCGCAGTCATTTACGGCGACAAGCAGGCCCCCCTCGCCATCGCCATCTCCACCAAGGAAGTGACCCAGCGCATCCACGCCGGCGGCTTCAAGACGACCGTCGCCACGATCGACGTCAACGGCGAGAAGATCCGCGTCCTGCCGAAGGACTACCAGCTCGATCCGGTCCGCGACTTCACGATGCATGTCGACTTCCTGCGCGTTTCGGGCAACACCCACGTCGTGGTCGAAGTTCCGGTTCACTTCGTCAACGAAGAGAAGTCCCCGGGCATCAAGGCCGGCGGCGTCCTGAACGTCGTTCGCCACGCTGTCGAGCTGCACGCCCTTGCCGGCGACATCCCGGAATTCATCACGGCTGACCTCGCAGGCCTCAAGGTCGGCGACGGCGTCCACATCTCGCACGTCAAGCTGCCGAAGGGCACGAGCCCGGTCATCGCCGACCGTGACTTCACGATCGCCACGATCGCCGTCCCGGCTGCCGGCGTGAAGGAAGAAGAAGCGGAAGCGACCGAGGAATAATCCTCCTCGCAGCACAGTTCCCGAAAAACCCCGCATCCCCGGATGCGGGGTTTTTCTTTGCCCGCCGCCCGCCACTACCGTTGCGGGAGGCTTGAATCACCAACACTTTTCCGGATCGGTATTTCAGCAACATTTAAGACTTTGGTGAAAGGCTGTGCGCTTGAAATGACGAAAGCCAAGAGGGGCGTCATGGGCAGGCTTTGCATGCAGGCAGAAGGGCAACCGGCATGAAAGTGCATTCGGTGGAAAGCCGCTTCATCGCCATCGTCATCGGCGCCCTGCTCGTCTTCGTCGCGCCGCTGTTCGTGCTCTTCCTCATCCTGTCCTCCGACCGCGTGGCCCGCGAGCGGCTGGAAAACACCGACGTTCTGCTGAAAGCCAATGTCCAGGCGCTCGGCAAGCCGCTGTGGGATTTCGACAAGGAGAGCATCGACCAGATCGTCACCGCGCTGCAGGCCGATGCCGACATCGGCTTCGTGCGCGTGCAGGACACGTCGGACGTCATCGACATCCGCCAGCCCGACACGCCGCCCGATCCGGACGAAGCCCGCTCCATCGTCACCACCGATATCTTCCACCGCACGAGCGACGGCCTCCAGAAGGTGGGCACCGCGGAGATCTGGCTGAAGAAGCAGGGCATCTTCTCGCGCTTCTCCAAGGACGAGATGACGATCTTCGCCATCTTCTTCTTCGCCGTGGCGACGCTCTTCATCGCCGCGCTCATCGGCAACCGCATCACCATCATCCGGCCGCTGATGCGCCTGACCGCGGCAATCGAGGCGACCCGCCGGCTCGGCTCGCGCCACCACGTCGACTGGACCTCGAACGACGAGATGGGCGCGCTCGCCCACAACTTCAACGAGATGCAGAGCAAGCTGGAGCGCGAGGAGAACGAGCTGAAACGCGCGCATGCCCGCGCCACCGACATCTACAACCTCACGCCGGCCATGCTGTTCTCCATCGACGCGGAAAACCGCATCACCGCCGTCAGCGACTACTGGCTGAAGGCGACCGGCTACGAGCGCAGCCGGGTGATCGGCCGGGACTTCACCGATTTCGTCGACGAGGGTTGCCGCGAGACCTATCGCAGCCGCCATGCGGCAAGCGGGCAGGAAGACGGCATCGTCGAGGTGACGCTCCGCTTCCGCTGCGCCGACGACGGCCTCATCGACGTGCTGATCCTGGAGACCGGCATGGCGGGGAGCAGCGGCCGGCAGCCGCTCTCGCTCTCGGTCATGACGGACGTGACGGACCTCAAGGAAGCGGAGAACCGCAACCACCGCCAGGCGATCACCGACCACCTGACGGGCCTCTTCAACCGGCAGGGCTTCGAATCCGTTCTCGACGAGCTGATCGTGGAGGCCGACCGGCGCGGCCACCAGCTCGCCTGCCTTTTCGTCGACCTCGACCGCTTCAAGTGGATCAACGACAATCTCGGCCATGCCAGCGGCGACGACGTGCTGTGCCAGGTGGCGATGCGCCTGCGCCGCCAGCTTCGCACCGACGACGTGATCGCCCGGCTCGGCGGCGACGAGTTCGCCATCCTGCTCAGCGCGCCGAACGCCCGCCAGCTCGCCCTCGACGTCAGCGACCGGCTTGTCGCGAGCCTCAAGCCCGCCCTCTTCGTCAACGGCGCGGAGCTGCATGTCAGCGCCAGCATCGGCGTCGCGGTCTATCCCGACCATGCCGGCACAGCCGCCTGCCTCATCCAGAAATCCGACATGGCCATGTATGCGCGCAAGCGCGGCGGCAAGAACGGCGTGCAGGTCTTCGACAACAATATGGTCGACATCGCCCGCCGGCGCCTGGAGATCGAGCAGTTCATCGACCAGGGCCTGCGCGAGGACTGGTTCACCGTCCACCTCCAGCCGATCGTCGGCCTCGCCGACGGGCGCGTGTCGGGCTTCGAGGCGCTGATGCGCCTTTCCCACCCCGAGCGTGGCATCCTGCCGCCGGCCGAGATCGTCGGCGTCGCCGAGGAGAACGGCTCCATCGGCCGCATCGGCGAGCGCATCCTGTCGAAGGCGCTCGCAAGCCTTGCCGCCATCTCGCGCCTGGAAGGAATGAACGAGACCTATCTGGCGGTGAACTTCTCGCCCCTGCAGTTCGAGGCGACCCTGCCCGCACGCCTTGCCGCCCAGCTGCTCGAAAACGGCATTACGCCCTCGCGCATCGTCGTCGAGATCACCGAGGCCGTGCTGATGCTCGACAATCCCGTGGTGCGGGAGGTGCTCGACGCGCTCTCCGACCTCGGCTGCCGCATCGCGCTCGACGATTTCGGCACCGGCTATTCCTCGCTGAGCTACCTCAACCGCTTCCCGGTCGATATCGTCAAGGTGGACCAGTCCTTCACCCGCTCGCTCTCCTCCGAGCAGCCGGACGTGCGCCGCAAGAGCCGCATGCTGGTGGAAGGCATCCGCACCATCTCGCACCAGATGGGCTGCGCCGTGGTCGCGGAGGGCATCGAGACGGAGGAGCAATGGAACATCCTCCAGAACATGCATATCGAGTTCGGCCAGGGCTATCTCCTCAGCAGGCCCCTGCCGCTTGACGCGCTTCTGGAAAAGTTGGACCAATTCGCCATGCCGGACAGCCCCGGGCGCCGGGCCGCGGCGTCCTGAAACGGAAGGGGACGGGAAGATGAAGACGCTGCTTTTGACGCTCTGCCTGTCCCTTGCCGCCTTTTCCGCACCGCGTGCCGAGACCGTCCACTTCGTCACCGAGGAATACGCCCCCTTCAACTATTCGAAGGACGGCCGGATCACCGGCATCGCCGTCGAGCAGGTCGAGACGATGGCGAAGGCCGCCGGCATCGACTACACGCTGGAGATCATGCCCTGGGCGCGCGCCTTCGCGCTGGCGGAGAAGCAGCCGATGCACTGCGTCTTCACCACGGGCTACAACCGCGAGCGCGCCGGCCGCTTCGTCTGGATCAATCCGCTGCTGAAGGACCAGATGGTCCTCCTCAAGCGCAAGGACGACGGGCGCGACGGGCTGACGCTCGCCGAGGCGATGGAGCTCAAGGTGGGCTCGCAGCGCGACGACTTCGCCGTCGAGGCCCTGTCGCTGATGGGCTTCAAGAACATCGACCTTGCGACCGACATCGACCTGACGGTGCGGAAGCTCCTCTCCGGCCGTATCGACCTGATGCCGACCTCCATCAAGACCTACCGCAAGATGGTCAAGGATGGCCTGCCGGTGGAAAAGGCGATGATGATGGCCGGGCAGGTCTACGGCATCGCCTGCCAGAAGGACATGCCGCACGCCATCGTCGAGCGCCTGCAGGCCGAGCTCGACAAGCTCATCCTCAACGGCGAGCAGGACCGCATCTTCACCGCCTACGGCCTGCCGCCGAACGCGCGCACGGCGGAAAACGACGCCGGGAAATGACCGCGGACGGTTGACTTCCGCCCGCATTCGCGCTGGTGAAGGGGAAAGACATTCCCAGGGCGGAGCAATCCATGCTGATCATCGCCGGGCTCGGCAATCCGGGCGCAAAATATGCGGGCAACCGCCACAATATCGGTTTCATGGCGCTCGACGCCATCCACCGCAAGAACCCGTTCTCGCCCTGGTCGAAGAAGTTCAAGGCGGAGATCTCCGAGGGCGAACTTGCCGGCGAGAAGGTGCTGCTCGTCAAGCCGCAGACCTTCATGAACCTCTCGGGCGAAGCGGTCGGCGAGGCCATGCGCTTCTACAAGCTCGCGCCGAAGGACATCGTCGCGATCTACGACGAGCTCGACCTTGCCCCCGGCAAGGCGCGTATCAAGGTGGGCGGCGGCCATGGCGGGCACAACGGCATCAAGTCGCTCGATGCCCATTGCGGCAGGGACTACCGGCGCCTGCGCCTCGGCATCGGCCATCCGGGCGCAAAGGAACTCGTCACCCATCATGTGCTCGGCGATTTCGCGAAAGTCGACCATACCTGGCTCGACCCGCTGCTCGACGAACTCGCCCTCAACGCCGCCATGCTGGTGCGCGGCGAGGATTCGCAGCTCATGAACAAGCTGGCGCTTGCCACCGGCGGCAAGCCGGAAGCCGAGGCCGCGCCGGCGAAGAAGCCCGCCGCCCAGTCCCACATCCGCCCCGCCCGCAACCACGCCCAGCCGAAGATATTGCCGGCAAGCGGCCCGATGGCGGAGATGCTGAAGAAGCTGCTCGGCGGGAAGGAGGAGTAGCTTGCGGGTGGCAATTGCCCCTCACCCTAACCCTCTCCCCGCAAGCGGGGAGAGGGGACATGCCCCACGAACGGGTCTTGTTTGGGAAAAGAGGGCGGCATACCCCTTCGCCCCGCTTGCGGGGAGAAGGTGCCGGCAGGCGGATGAGGGGCGAACGCCCTCACCCTGCGCCCTACTCCTCCGGCTCCGTCTGGAACAGCAGCGGAAAGCCCGCTTCCTTGGCGAGATCCGTCGCTTCCTTCGCCTTGGTCTCGGCGATGTCGCGCGCGCAGACGACCACCACCGAGGTGCCCATCTTGTGCGCGGTCAGCATCACGCGGTGGCTCGTCTCCTCGCTCATGCCGAACACGGCCTTCAGCACCAGGACGACGAATTCGCGCGGCGTGTAGTCATCGTTGACGAGGATGACCTTGTAGAGCCGCGGCCGTTCCAGCTTCGGCTTCACGGTCGTTTTCGGGGTGAGGACGGTGTCACCGTTGCTCATGGGAAGCTCCTCGCATCGGCTTCGCGCGGTGTGCCCTCCATTGTGCACCCGGGACCGGGCGACTTCAAGGCCGGCGGCTCCGAGGCCCTTGACCCTGCCCCGTCCTTCCCCCATAGCGAGGGCAACGATTTTCCTGAGACGAATGGACCACCTCCATGGGCTTCAAATGCGGTATCGTCGGTCTGCCGAATGTCGGCAAGTCGACCCTCTTCAACGCGCTGACCAAGACGGCGGCCGCGCAGGCGGCGAACTATCCCTTCTGCACCATCGAGCCGAACACCGGCGAAGTCGCCGTACCGGACCCGCGCATGAAGGCGCTCGCCACCGTCGCGGGTTCCAAGGAGATCATCCCGACGCGCATCTCCTTCGTCGACATCGCCGGCCTCGTGCGCGGCGCCTCCAAGGGTGAAGGCCTCGGCAACAAGTTCCTCGCCAATATCCGGGAAGTCGATGCCGTGGTGCATGTGCTGCGCTGCTTCGAGGACACCGACATCACCCATGTCGAAGGCCGCATCGACCCCGTCGCCGACGCCGAGACGATCGAGACCGAGCTGATGCTCGCCGACCTCGAGAGCCTGGAGCGCCGCGTCGAGCAGACCCGCAAGCGCGCGACCGGCAAGGACAAGGAATCCGTGGCGCAGCTTCCGGTCATGGAAGCCGTCATCAAGCTCCTCAACGAGGGCAAGCCCGCGCGTCTTCTCCTCAAGACGCTGGCGCCCGAGGAGATCGACATCCTCAAGGGCCTCAACCTTTTGACCTCGCACCCGGTTCTCTACGTCTGCAACGTCGCGGAAGCCGACGCTGCGACCGGCAACGCCCATACCGAGGCCGTCGCCGCCATGGCGAAGGAACAGGGCGCCGAATGCGTCGTCATTTCCGCCGCCATCGAATCGGAGGTCGCCCAGCTTCCCGAGGAGGAAGCGGCCGAGTTCCTCTCCGCGCTCGGCCTCGAGGAAGCCGGCCTCGACCGGCTCATCCGCGCCGGCTATCACCTGCTCGACCTCATCACCTATTTCACCGTCGGCCCCAAGGAGACCCGCGCCTGGACCATCGTGCGCGGCACCAAGGCCCCGCAGGCCGCCGGCGTCATCCATACGGATTTCGAGCGCGGCTTCATCCGCGCCTTCACCATCGCCTATGACGACTACATCGCCTACAAGGGCGAAGTCGGCGCCAAGGAGGCCGGCAAGGGCCGCGACGAAGGCAAGGAATACGTGGTGCAGGACGGCGACGTCATCCACTTCCGCTTCAACACGTAAGATCGCTTGTCTCTGCCGATCCCGCTGCCGCCCTTCACCGAAGAGGCGGCAGTTTCTCTTTGAGGGCCAGCGGCAGCGGCGTGACGGCCCAGCGCCGGAAATGCGGCCAGCCGACCCCGATGGTCAGCACCACGAGCCCGACGATCAGCAGCGTCGCGAAGACGTAGGTTTCGGGCCCGGCGGCCGTGTTGCGCAGCATGCTCGCCGTCGCCAGCCCAAGGGAGACCAGCCCCGAGGTGACGAAGGCGCGCCGGTCGATGATAAGCCCGATCGTCATGAACACCGCGACGATGGCGATGACGATCAGCGCGTCCGGCAGGCCCTTCTCGGCGCTGAAGAGCGCATCGTCGTTGAAATCCCTCAGGAAGACCAGCGCCAGCATCGCATAGAGCAGCGCCGGCGCCGTCGCCAGGTGCAGCCAGAAGGCGACGTCCGAGCGCCGCGTCACCCGGAAGCGGTCGGAAAGGTCGTAGCGCATCGCCACCGTAAACAGCGCAAGCGCGCCGGCAAGGAAGATCGCCGCGGAAGCCGAGGGATGGGCGAGGATGAAATCCCCCTGCCCGCTCACCCTCGACAGGCCGAGGAACACGAGGCCGAGCGCGATGCCGGCAAGCGACACGATCCACAGGCTGAGCGCCAGCGGAATGCGGTAGCGCAGGTAGAACGGCCCCATCAGCAGCGTGAAGGGCAGCATGGTCAGCACGAAGCGCAGCATCGGCTCGGCGTCCGGCCCGAGCCGGTCCTCGAGCAGGACGATACTCGTCATGAAGATCCAGTGCGCGAAGATCAGCGTCAACGCCACGGCCGGAAGGGCGAGCCGCTGCCGCCGCACTAGGATTTCGGCAAGGACGATCACCGCCGGCAGCACGCCGAACAGCGAGCCGACGCCCCAGACCCCGGCCATGGCGATGCAGAGGCCGATGGTGATCAGCACGTCGTGGAAGCCGCGGATGAAGCGCGGCGCCTCCGTGTCCTCGACCGGGGAGATCACCTCTGCCTCTGCCGGCCCGGCAATGTCGAGCGCCGTGCCCGCTGCCGGCACGGCGAAGCCGACGCCGCGCGCCTCCATGTAGGGCAGCAGCCGCGCCGCCTGCTCGGGCGACAGGAGGCCCTCGCCGGCCGCTCCATCGAGCACGGATTTCAAGGTCTGCATGGTCGAATCTCCGGTGACGGCCGACCCGCACCTTAAACGCGTGGGGGCCGCTGGCAAGGCTTGCAAAAGACCGCCCCGCCCGCCATGCTCTGCCCGCAACAGGACGGACGGGACGTGGCCAGCTATACTTTTGAAGACTTTACGCCGGGCCGCCGCTTCGAATTCGAGAAGCGGACGATGACGGCAGACGCGATCATCGCCTTTGCGCGGGAATTCGACCCGCAGCCCATGCATCTCGACGAGGCGGCCGGCCGGGCCAGCATTCTCGGCGGCCTTGCCGCCTCCGGCTGGCACACCAGCGCCGTGATGATGCGCATGCTCTACGAGGCCTATATAAACGGCTCGACCTCGGAAGGCTCGCCCGGCGTCGACCTCATGGAATGGAAGCGCCCTGTGCTGGCCGGCGATACGCTCGGCGGCCATTGCGCGGTGCTGGAGGCGCGCGTCTCGCGCTCGCGGCCGGAGATCGGCATCGTGCGCCTGCGCGCCGAGGTGACCAACCAGCGCGACGAGGTCGTCGCGGTCTGCGAATATATCAACATGATGCGCCTTGCGGCGACGGGAGCCGGCCATGCGCATGACTGAGCTTTACGCTCTCAACGAGACGGTCGATATCGGCAGCCTCACCTTCACGGCGGAGGATATCGTCCGCTTTGCGCGGGACTTCGACCCGCAGCCCTTCCATCTCGACGCGGAGCTTGCCAGGGATACCCTCTTCGGCGGGCTCTGCGCTTCCGGCTGGCACACGAGCGCCGGCTGGATGAAATGCTTCCTCGCCTTCTGGGCGGGCGAATGCCGGCGGCTTGCGGAAAAGGGCATCACGCCGCCGAACCTCGGCCCCTCACCGGGCTTCACCAGGCTCGGCTGGCTGCGTCCGGTCTTCGCCGGCGACACGATCACCTATTCGGTGAGCCTCCTCGGCTCCCGCGCGCTCGCCTCTTACCCGGACCGCGTGATGAACACGATCCTCTGCGCCGGCCGCAACCAGAACGACGAGCCGGTCATCCGCTTCGAGAGCACGGTGCTGGAGTTTATTTGAGGGCGCGGGGGCTCACCCCCCTCTGGCCTGCCGGCCATCTCCCCCTCAAGGGGGGAGATTGGATGGGGCACTGTCTCGGCAATCTTTGACACCTCGATTTGAGCGAGGCTTTTGCTCCTTGCCAATCTCCCCCCTTGTGGGGGAGATGTCCGGCAGGGCAGAGGGGGGTGGATCGCCTCAATCCCCCTCGAACGAAATCAGTGTGCGTACTTCCACGCCCAGCGCTTCCAGCTTGCGGCGCCCGCCAAGGCACGGCAGGTCGATGACGAAGCAGGCGGCGACGATGTCGGCGCCCATCTGGCGCAAGAGCTTGACGGCCGCTTCCGCCGTGCCGCCGGTGGCGATGAGGTCGTCGACGAGGATGACCTTCTCCCCCGGCTTGACTGCGTCCTTGTGCATCTCCATCTCGTCCACGCCGTATTCCAGGCTGTAGGCGATGCGCACGGTCTCGTGCGGCAGCTTGCCCTTCTTGCGGATCGGCACGAAGCCGGTGGAAAGCTGGTGGGCCATCGCCCCGCCGAGGATGAAGCCGCGCGCCTCGATGCCGGCGACCTTGGCGACGCCGATGCCGGCATAGGGATGCACCAGCTCGTCCACCGCGCGGCGGAAGGCACGCGGGTTTCCGAGCAGCGTGGTGATGTCGCGGAACACGATGCCGGGCTTGGGATAGTCCGGGATATTGCGGATCGCGGCGATGAGTTCTTCTTCGACGGTGGATTTCAGGCTGGACATGAGGGTTTCCCGGCTGCGGCGCTTCGTCCGGTTATTGCAGGTGCGGCCGCCGGCCTCAACAAAAAAGGCGGCCCGGAGGCCGCCTTTCAACCGTGCGGGAAAACCGCTCAGTGTTCCTTGTTCGCGTAGACCGACTTCTTCGTCAGGTAGATCAGGCCGGTGAAGATCACCAGGAAGACCATGACCATGAAGCCGGTGCGCTTGCGCTCTTCCAGGTGGGGCTCGGCGGCCCACATCAGGAAGGCGGCGACGTCGTGGGCGTACTGGTCGACCGTCTGCGGCGAGCCGTCGTCATAGGTGACCTGGTCGTCGGAGATCGGCTTGGCCATGGCGAGCGCCGCAGCGTTTGCGAAATACGGGTTGTAGTGCGTGCCTTCGGCGACTTCGATATTCGCCGGCTGCTCTTCGTCGTAGCCCGTCAGCAGCGAGTAGATATAGTCCGGCCCGCCTTCCTGGTACTGCGTGAAGATGTCGAAGATGAACTGCGGGAAGCCGCGGGTGATGCCGCGTGCCTTGGCGAGCAGCGACATGTCCGGGGGAGCAGCGCCGTTGTTGGCGGCGGCGGCGGCCTCGTCGTTCGGGAACGGAGACGGGAAGTGATCCGAAGGCAGGGCCTTGCGGGTGTACATCTCGCCGTCGCTATTCGGGCCGTCCTGCACTTCGTAGTTCGCCGCGAAGGCCTTCACCTGCGCTTCGGAATAACCGAGGCCTTCCAGCGTGCGGAAGGACACGAGGTGCATGGAGTGGCACGCCGAACAGACTTCGGTGTAGACCTTCAGGCCGCGCTGGAGCTGGCCCTTGTCATACTTGCCGAACGGACCGGCGAAGGACCATTCCTGCTCCTTCGGGTGGCGGAGGGGATAGTGCGGCGTGGCGTGTTCGGCCTCCGCACCGGCGGCGGGCGCTGCATCCTCCGCCGTGGCGAAGGAGACGCCGAGGCCGGCGACGAGGGCAAGCGACAGAATGCCTGCGACTAGCTTTTTCATTGTCATTGTTCCTTTCGTCGCTCAGATCAGGCCTTGGCGGTGTTCTTTTCCAGAACCGCTTCCGTGATGGAGTTCGGAATGCGCTTCGGGGTTTCGATCAGGCCGAGGAGCGGCATGAGGACGATGAAGAAGCCGAAGTAGTAGAGCGTGCCGAGCTGCGAGAGGACGACGTAGACGCCTTCCGCGGGCTGGGCGCCGAGCCAGCCGAGCATGATGGCATTGGCGACGAACAGCCAGAAGAACAGCTTGTACCACGGACGGTAGACGGCCGAGCGGACCTTCGACGTGTCGAGCCAGGGCAGGAAGAACAGCACGATGATCGCGCCGAACATCACGAGGACGCCGCCGAGCTTGGAGTCGATCGGGCCGACGTTGAAGGTGATGGCGCGCAGCATCGCGTAGAACGGCAGGTAGTACCATTCCGGAACGATGTGGGCCGGGGTCTTCAGCGGGTTGGCCATCGTGTAGTTGTCGGGATGGCCGAGGTAGTTCGGCATGTAGAAGATGAACCAGGCGAAGACGATCAGGAAGACCGAGACGCCGAGCGCATCCTTGACGGTGGCATAGGGCGTGAAGGCGACCGTGTCGGTCTTGGACTTCACCTCGACGCCCGTCGGGTTCGTCTGGCCGGTGACGTGCAGCGCCCAGATGTGCAGCACGACGACGCCGGCGATCATGAAGGGCAAGAGGTAGTGCAGCGAGAAGAAGCGGTTCAGCGTCGGATTGTCGACCGCGAAGCCGCCGAGCAGGAACTGCTGGATCCACTCGCCGACCCACGGGAAGGCCGAGAAGAAGCCGGTGATGACCGTCGCGCCCCAGAAGGACATCTGGCCCCAGGGCAGGACGTAGCCCATGAAGCCGGTCGCCATCATCAGGAGATAGATGACGACGCCGAGGATCCAGAGGATTTCGCGCGGCGCCTTGTAGGAGCCGTAGTAGAGGCCGCGGGCGATGTGGAGATAGACCGCGATGAAGAAGAAGGACGCGCCGTTGGCGTGCATGTAGCGCAGCAGCCAGCCGTGGTTCACGTCGCGCATGATCTTCTCGACCGAGTTGAACGCGACCGAGGTCTCGGCGGCATAGTGCATGGCGAGCACGACGCCGGTGAGGATCTGCACGATGAGCATCACCGACAGCATGGCGCCGAAGGTGTAGGCATAGTTTAGGTTGCGCGGAACCGGATAGGAAACGAAGCTGTCATGGATCATGCGCGGCAGAGGCAGGCGCGAGTCGACCCATTTTTCGATGCCAGTCGTCGGCTGGTAGGTTGAATGTTCAGCACTCATTATCAGTAGTCCCCTCAACCGATCTTGATGACTGTGTCGGATACGAACGAGTAGGTCGGCACGGCGAGGTTCTGCGGTGCCGGACCCTTACGGATGCGGCCTGCTGTATCGTAGTGCGAACCGTGGCAGGGACAGAACCACCCGCCGAAATCGCCGGCCTGGCCGAGCGGAACGCAGCCGAGATGGGTACAGGAGCCGATCATGACGATCCAGTTCTCCTTGCCCTCGCCGGCCGAACGGTCGACGTCCGTCGCTTCGGCATCGGCGGGAATGTTGGCGTTGCGGGCGACCGGGTCCTTGAGGTCGGTCAGCGGAACGGCCTTGGCCTCTTCCACTTCCTTGTCCGTGCGGTTGCGGATGAAGACCGGCTTGCCGCGCCACTTGGCCGTCAGCGACATGCCGGGCTCGAGGCTGGAGACGTCGACCTCGATGGAGGCGAGTGCCAGCGTGGACGCGTCCGGGCGCATCTGGTCGATGAACGGCCAGGCGACCGCCACGCCGCCCACGACGCCCGCCATACCCGTGGTCAGGTAAAGAAAATCGCGGCGAGTGGGCTCGCCCAGGGATTCGCTTGTTGTCTCGTGTTCGCTCACGGCTAAACCATCCTCTCACGCAAAGTCTCGCGGAAACCCGCAACGCCCCTTTGGAAACCGGCAAGATCCGGACACAATACGGCCATAGATTCCCCGTCAATCCGGCGCGTTCTATGCTTGATCGCAAATTATGTCCAGCCTTGGCAAGGGGAGGTGGGCACATTGTCGCGGGAAAAACGGGCCATCTTGACAGGCCGGACGCATCGCCCTGAACATTCGACATTTCCGAAGTGAAAAAGCCAGCGAAATACGACGCTTGGCCGTCCTATTGCGCCGCGTCCTCATGGCCGAGGAATCCGCCCGACTGGCGCGCCCACAGATCCGCATAGAGCCCACCCTTCGCAACGAGCGCGCCATGCGTCCCCTCCTCCACGATATGGCCGCGATCCATGACGATCAGCCGGTCGAGCGCGGCGATGGTGGAGAGACGATGCGCGATGGCGAGCACGGTCTTGCCGCGCATCAGCCGCTCGAGGTTCGACTGGATCGCCGCCTCGACCTCCGAATCGAGCGCCGACGTCGCCTCGTCCAGCACGAGGATCGGCGCATCCTTCAGCATGACGCGGGCAATGGCGATGCGCTGGCGCTGGCCGCCGGAGAGCTTTACGCCGCGCTCGCCGACATGGGCGTCATAGCCCGTCCGGCCGCGCTGGTCTTCCAGGGAGAGGATGAAGTCGTGCGCCTCGGCGCGCCGCGCCGCCTCGATCATCTCGGCCTCGCTCGCATCCGGATTGCCGAAGAGGATGTTGTCGCGGATCGAGCGGTGGAGCAGCGCCGTGTCCTGGCTGACCATGCCGATATTGGCGCGCAGGCTCTCCTGCGTGACCGTCGCGATATCCGTGCCGCCGACGAGGATGCGCCCGCCTTCCAGATCGTAGAAGCGCAGCAGCAGGTTGACGAGCGTGGACTTGCCCGCGCCCGAGCGCCCGACGATGCCGACCTTCTCGCCCGGCCGGATGGATAGCGAGAGATTGTCGATGACACCGGAGGCGCGGCCGTAGTGGAAGCGCACGGCCTCGAAGCGGACATCCGGCCGCTCGACCGTCAGCGCCGGCGCATCCGGCCTATCGACGAGGCCGATCGGCTGGGAGATGAGGTCGGCGGAATTCTGGATCGTGCCGATATTGCGCATGATGCTGTTGAGCTGCGTCATCAGCCGGTTCAGCAGGAAGTTCAGCCTGAGCACCAGCGCCATGGTGAAGGCGACGGCGCCCGAGCTGATGAGGCCGGTGAGCCAGAGGTGGATGCACAGCACCGCCATGCCGGCGATCATCAGGCCGGAGAGGAAGGCGAGCGAGGCGCGCAGCGACGTGAGCAGCCGCGTGAAATCGAGGATCGTCGTCTGGAAGACATCGAAGCCGTCGCGCATGTAGCGGTCGTTCGCCTCGTCGCGCCCGAAGAGTTTCAGCGTCTGGATGTTGGAATAGGCGTCGACCATGCGCCCACTGATCATGGAGGCGGCCTCGGCCGACTGGCGCGAATGCTCGCGGATGCGCGGCACGAAGTAGCGCGCCAGCACGGCGAAGACCGAGAGCCACACGAAAAGCACCGCCGCCAGCTTCCAGTCGAGCTGGCCGAGCAGCACGAGCGTGGAAGCCGTGTAGATCGTCACGAACCAGATGCTTTCGAGGAACGAGGTGATGACGTCGCCCGTCGCCTGCCCCGCCGACCAGACCTTGGTGACGATGCGGCCGGAGAAATCGTTCTGGAAGAAGGAAAGGGACTGGCGCGCCACATGCACATAGGATTGCCAGCGCACGAGATTATAAAAACCCGGCGTGATGACCTGCTGGTCGACCAGCGCGGCAAGGAACGCGACGGCGAAGCGCACGATGCCGATGAGCGCGAGCATCATGAGGAGTTCCGGCCCGTGCGCGGCAAGAAGCCCGCTCCACCCTTCGCCCGGCTTCACGGTCGCCAGCATGTCGACGAGCCGGCCGACGAACCAGAACGTCGCCGCCTCGATCCCCGCCGTGATGCCGCCGAGCACCAGGAGCGCAGCGAACGGCGCCTTGGCCTGCCGGACATAGAACCAGACGAAGGCGAACAGCTCCCGCGGCGGCCGCAGGTCGTCCCGCCGCGCGAAGGGCTGTATCCAGTTCTCGAAGAAGGAGAAAAGCGGCCGGAAGATCATGCCCCCGATATAGGCCGTTTTGAACGGCGGGCAAATTAAAGATCGGAAAGCTACCGTTCCAAAATCCGCTCGATATCCCGTCGCCCGTGAAGAATCCGAACGACCGTGAGGGCGTCATCGGCGACGAGATAATAGATCTTCATATCGTCGAATCCCTCGATCGGCCACGTCCGCAAACCTGCAAGCCGTGGGCTCTTCATCGGGCGCGGCGCTCCTGCCTGTGGCGTATGGGAAAGATGCTCGATGGCGATACGGGCAGCGGCGAGAAAACGGTCGGCTATATGCTCCTGGCCAATCTCGATGAAATAACCGACCTGCCGGACGATATCCGCACGGGCGGCAGGAAGGACGAGGGTTCTCAACGCGCGCCGCTTTTGCGCGGACGCGCTGCAAGAAGCTGGGCGGCCTCGGCCTTCAGCTCCGTCCAGAAGGCAGCATCCGGGACATCGCCCTTTCCGGAAGCGAGGCCTTCGAGCAGCAACGCCTCCAGCCGTGCGTCCTTCTCCTTCTCCTGAGCATCGCGCAGGAGGCTGCGGAAATATTCACTGACATTGCCGTAGCCCTTCGCCTCGATCTGGCTCTCGACGAAAGATTTCAGGGTATCGGGCAGGGAGATCGTGATCGTCGCCATCGCAGCATTCCTTCCTCTTCGTTCTCTATAGCAGGATTCTCAACGCATCCCAACAGATAAGAACAAATAGGAAGACACCCTCCCCTTTCGAGGGTGTCTTCGAAGGCTTACTCCGCCGCCACTTCCGGCTCCGCTTCGGCGTCGTCGGCGATGAAGCCGCCGGACTGGCGGGTCCAGAGATCGGCGTAGATGCCGCCTTTGGCGACGAGCTCGGCGTGGGTGCCGGTCTCGTGGATGCGGCCCTTGTCGAGAACGACGAGGCGGTCCATCTCGGTCAGGGTCGACAGGCGGTGGGCGATGGCGATCACCGTCTTGCCCTGCATGAGGGCGAAGAGGTTTTCCTGGATCGCCGCCTCGACTTCCGAATCGAGCGCCGAAGTCGCCTCGTCCAGCACCAGGATCGGCGCGTCCTTCAGGAAGACGCGGGCGATCGCGATGCGCTGGCGCTGGCCGCCGGAGAGTTTCACGCCGCGCTCGCCGACCTGCGCGTCGAGGCCGGAGCGGCCCTGCTGGTCGGAAAGCCCCTCGATGAACTCCCAGGCATTGGCGCGTTTGGCCGCCTCGATGATCTCGGCGTCGCTCGCCTCCGGCTTGCCGTAAGCGATGTTGTCGCGGATCGAGCGGTGCAGCAGGGAGGTATCCTGCGTGACGACGCCGATCTGCGAGCGCAGGCTGTCCTGCGTCACCGTGGCGATGTCCTTGCCGTCGATGGTGATCCTGCCGGCTTCGAGATCGTAGAACCGCAGCAGCACGTTCATCAGCGTCGTCTTGCCGGCGCCGGAGCGGCCGACAAGGCCGACCTTCTCGCCCGCGGCAATGTCGAGCGACAGGTCCTCGATCGCGCCCTTGTTCTTGCCGTAGTGGAAGCGGACGTGGTCGAAGCGGATCGCGCCCCTCGCGACCGGCAGCGCCGGCGCCTCGGGATGGTCCTTGATGTCGTGCGGCTTGGTCATCATGCCCATGCCGTCGAAGACCGTGCCGATGTTCTCGAAGAGCGCGGTCACTTCCCACATCACCCATTGCGACATGCCGTTGATGCGCATGGCAAGGCCGACGGCGACCGCCACGGCGCCGACCGTCACGTCGCCCGACATCCAGAAATAGATACCGACCGCAGCCGTCAGGGCCATCGCGACGACATTGTTGATGTCGATGGCGATGTTGAAGGCGGTGATGAGCCGCATCTGCTTGTGCACGGTCTGGAGGAACCCGTCCATGCCTTCGCGGGCATAGGTCTCCTCGCGTCCGGCATGGGAGAACAGCTTGACCGTCGCGATATTGGTGTAGCTGTCGACGATCCGGCCCGTCATCATCGAGCGCGCATCGGCCTGCTCGCGCGAGACCACCATGAGCTTCGGCACGAAGTAGCGCAGGATGCTGAGGTAGACGACCAGCCACACCATCAGCGGCACGACGAGGCGCAAGTCCGCCGAGGCGATGATTGCGATCATCGAGACGAAGTAGCTGATGACATAGATGAAGACGTCGATGATCTTCATCACCGTCTCGCGCACGGCGAGCGCCGTCTGCATCACCTTCGTCGAGACGCGGCCGGCGAACTCGTTGGAGAAGAAGGTCATGCTCTGGCGGATGAGATAGCGGTGCATCTGCCAGCGGGCGATCATCGGGAAATTGCCGGCGAGCGCCTGGTGCATGGTCATCGTGTGCAGCGCGCCGATGCCCGGAATGAGGACGAGCAGCAGCACCGCCATCCAGACGAGCGTGCCGCCCTCGCGGGCAAGGAAGGTGCCGGGATCGCCCGCCGAGAGCCAGTCGACGATATTGCCGAGGAACTGGAACAGCAGCACCTCGGCGATGCCGAGCGCCATGGAGCAGAAGCCGAGCACGAAAAGCCACGGCGCCGCCGGCTTCGTATAGTGCCACAGGAAGGCGAAAAGGCCCTTCGGCGGCAGCGAGGGCGCCTCGGAAGGATAGGGATTCAAACGTCTTTCGAACCAGCCGAACATGGCTATCTCCGTAATATCAAAGACGGAACCGGCACGGACGGCGCAAAACGGGCGCGGCCGGGGTTCCGGAGGAATGCCGCGGGGCGACGAAAGGCGTCACGCGGCGAATTGAAACAATGGGTCTGCGAAGGGGATTTGGGCGGCGATGTGCCTAAGCGAGAAGAGGCGTGATGCCGGCCGGGAGGCGGCGCCGATGCGTGATATTCATCTTGATCCTCCCTGTTCTCGCGTTGAAGATGCCCCTTGGTTAGCCCGAAACGGCGCAATTTGCCAGTGGCTTCGTCGCAAATGCGCATCTGCGGCCAATTCTGTTGCCACGGCGCCACAGGCACGCTAGGCGGAAGGCCATGTCCGCCCTCCGCATCGCTCTCTACCAGCCCGATATCGCCGGCAATACCGGCACGATCCTGCGCCTTGCCGCCTGCCTCGGCCTTTCGGTCGACATCATCGAGCCGGCGGGCTTCGACATTTCCGACCGCAGCCTGAAGCGGGCCGGCATGGACTACCTCGCCGCCGTGACGCTGACGCGGCATGTGAGCTGGGACCGCTTCGAGGAATGGCGGGCGGAAAGCGGCCGCCGCCTCGTCCTCGCCTCCACCAAGGCGGCCGGGCTCTACACGGACTTCGCCTACCTTCCGGACGACATTCTGCTCTTCGGCCGCGAGAGCGCCGGCGTGCCGGACCGCGTGCACGAGACGGCGGACGGCCGCGTGCTCATCCCCATGGTCGAGGGGCAGCGCTCCATCAACGTCGCGCTGTCGGCCGCCATGATCTGCGGCGAGGCGCTGCGCCAGACGGGCTTTGCCTGACCTAGCCATGGCCGGGCCGCAGGAGGCACGCGGCGAAGGCCGCAAGGCCGATGGCGAGCGTGACCGCCCCGGCAACGGCGAAGGCCCCGCCAAAGCCGAGGCTGCCGACCAGCGGCTGCGAGACGATCGGCGAGAGGAACTGGCCGGCGAAGATGCCGGAGACGAGAAGGCCGGAAATGCGCCCGCGCAGGGCCGGCGGGGCGAGCAGCATGGCGCTTGCCGCAAATGTCGGCATGATCGTGCCCATGCAGATGCCGGAAACCGTCATGGCAAGGAGGACTGCCGCATAGCTTTCGGCGTGCCATAGGAGGAGATAGGAAATCCCCGCCGAGGTGAAACCGAGGCCGAAGAGCCCGACCAGCCCGAGCCGGCGGCGCAGCGGCGCGAAGGCGAGTGCGCTCACCACGCCGACGATCTGGCCCGCCCCGATCGCCACGCCGGCAAGGCTCGGCGCACCGAAGCCGAGCGCCCTCAGATAGAAGGGAAGCTGCGTCGGGATCATGTAGAAGGCGATCATGTTGATGGCGGCGGCGAGAAAGAGAAGGCCGAGCAGCGCCATCGCCCGCCCGCCGAGCCGGTCCCCTTCCCCCGCCGCTGCCGGACCGGCCGGGCGCGCGCGATGCGGCTCCGGCAGGAAGGCGAGCGCGGCCGGCAGGATGAGGAGCGCGACGGTGTAGATGAGGAACGGCCCGCGCCAGTGCACCTCCGCCAGGAACCCGCCGCCCGTCAGGAAGATCGTGCCGCCGACGCCGACGAAGGCCTGCTGCAGGCCCATGTAGCGGTCGCGCGCCGCCCCCTGGAAGAAATCGCCGACGAGCGCCGTCGTCGCCGTCATCAGGCCGCCGACGGCAATGCCCAGCACCGCGCGGCCGACGAGCAGCCCCGGCAGCGTATCGAGGACGAGGCCGGACGCCCCGGCGACGGCGAAGAGCGCCAGCGAGAAGAGCATCAGCGGCTTGCGGCCGAAGCGGTCGACGAGGAAGCCCGCGGCCGGCGAGAAGAGCGCGATAAAGACGGCCGGCAGCGTCAGCACGAGGCGGCTCAGCAGCGCCACGTTCTCCACATCGGCAAAGCGCGCCGCAATGCCCGGCAGCGACGCGGAGATCGTCGCGCCGGACATGATGGTGAGCGTGCTGATGAAGAGCAGCGTCGCGTTGCGCCGGAACTCTTCCGGGGAACGCGCCACTTCCGCTGCCGCAAAGTGTTCCGGCTTCATGCCGCCGCCTCGTCGTATCGGGTTGCGATCCGCGCCGTCTTCAGCGCGTCCGCCCACCAGGTCAGCCGCTTCATCAGCACGGCAAGCTGGCCGTTCAGGTGGCCGGGCCGGAACGGGTTGCCGGCGGGATCGAACTGCGTCCAGGCATGGGCAAGGCTCACTGTCTCGCGGATCGCCACGGCATGCAACTCGGCAAAGACCAGCCGGAGCTGTTCCACGGCGCGAAGCCCGCCGGAAACCCCGCCGTAGGAGACGAAGGCGACGGGCTTGGCATGCCAGGGCCGGAAGCAGCTATCGATGATCGCCTTCAGCGCCGCCGGATAGGCATGGTTGTATTCCGGCGTCAGGATGAGGAAGGCATCGGCCTGCGAGATCCGGCTCTCGACCAGTTCCGCCGAGGCCTCGTCGAGGCCGCCGGGCGTGAAGGAAAGCTCGGCCGGGTCGATGCGCACGATGTCGTATTGATGGAAGCCGGCAAGCTCCGGCTCCAGCCAGCCCGCGATCGTATCGGCAAAGCGCCCCTCGCGGCCGCTGCCATAGATGAGGGCGATGGTCAGTCTGTCTGTCATGCGGAAAATGCTCCATTGGAAAAAGAGGGAGCAGCCCGTATAAAACCTCAACCAATATTGAGGTCAACAGCGATGACGCAAAAAACTGCAAGGGACGGAGCCCCCCGGGAGCTCACCGTCGGCGAAGTGGCCGAGCGCAGCGGCGTCGCCGTCTCCACGCTGCATTTCTACGAGACCAAGGGGCTGATCGAAAGCAGCCGCAACCGCGGCAACCAGCGGCGCTATCCGCGCAGCATCCTGCGGCGCGTGGCGGTGATCAAGGTCGCCCAGCGCACCGGCATTCCGCTCGGCGAGATCGCCGAGGCGCTGTCCGTGCTGCCGCACGACCGGCCGCTGACGGCGAAGGACTGGAAGAAGCTGTCGGCGACCTGGCGCCACCAGCTCGACGAGCGCATCGCCCGCCTGACGAAGCTGCGCGACCAGCTCGACGGCTGCATCGGCTGCGGCTGCCTTTCCATGCAGGAATGTCCGCTGCGCAACCCGCTGGACGCGCTGGGAGCGGAAGGCCCCGGCGCGCGGCTGCTGGAGCCTGGCGCTAGCTGAGGCGGGTGGCGAGCAGCTTGTCGACGCGCCGGCCGTCCATGTCGACGACCTCGAAGCGCCAGCCCTGGGTCTCGGTGATCTCGCCGGTCTTCGGCAGCTTCTGCAGCGATTCGATGACCAGGCCAGCGGCCGTCTGGTAGCTGCGGCGGGCGGGCAACTGCAGGCCGAGCCGGTCGGCCATCTCGTCGATGGGCATGGAGCCGGCGATCAGCCACGAGCCGTCCTCGCGCTGCACCGCATAGTCGTCATCGCCCTCGTCGATATCGGCACGGAAGACGCCGGCAATCGCCTCCAGCACGTCGGCCGGCGTGATGACGCCTTCGAAGTGGCCGTATTCGTCATGGATGAGCAGGATCGGCACTTCGGAATTGCGCAATGTCTCCAGCACGCGCATCGCGTCCATCGTGTCGGGCACGATGGGCGCCTGACGGACGAAGGCGCGCACGTCGAGCGGCTGGCCCGTCAGCATGGCCGAGAGCAGCTCGCGCTTCTGCACGATGCCGACGATGGTTTCCGGCCCGCCGTCGGCGACCGGCAGGCGCGAATGCGGCGTCTCGATGATCTGCTGGCGGATTTCCTCCGGCGTATCGTCGAGGTCGATCCAGTCGACGTCGTTGCGCGGCGTCATGAGGCCGCGCGCCTCGCGGTCGGAAAAGCGCATGACGCCCGCGATCATCAGCTTCTCGCCGCCCTCGATGACGCCCGCCGCCTCGGCCTCGGCGACGATGGTCTTGATCTCCTCGTCGGTGACGACGCTCTCGGCCACCTCGTGCTGGCCGAGTAGCCGGAAGATCAGCCGCGTCGAGGCGTCGAGCACCCAGACGGCCGGCGCGCCCACCTTCGACAGGAGCGACATGGTCGGCGCGACGAGCGTGGCGAAGCGCTCGGGGTTCTTCAGCGCGATCTGCTTGGGCACAAGCTCGCCGACGACGACCGAAAGATAGGTGATGAAGGAGATGACGATGCCGTAGCCGAGCGGATCGACCAGCCATTCCGGCACGCCCTGCGCATGCAGGATGTCCCGCAGGCGCCCGCCGAGCGCGGCGCCCGAGAAGGCGCCGGCGAGGATGCCGATGAGCGTGATGCCGATCTGCACGGTGGAGAGGAACTTGCCCGGGTCCTCCGCCAGCTTGAGCGCGGCGGCAGCGCCGCGCGAGCCCTGGGCCGCCATGGTTTTCAGCCGCGGCTTGCGCGAGGAGACGATGGAAAGCTCGGAAAGGGCGAAGACCCCGTTCAAGAGGATCAGGAAGACGGCAATCGCGAGTTCGAACAAGGGCTATGAGCCGTGCTTGAGAACCGCAACGGCGCCTTTCTATTGATGACGATGCGCGCAAGATAAGGATGCGACGGCCCGTCGTCAATCGAGCGTGTCGCCGGCAGGCCTTCGCAGCCATGTTTCGAAGCGTTCAATCGGCGCTCGGCAGGCGGCGCATGGTGAATTCGATGCGGTCGCCGTCGAGCGCCCGCCAGCTTTCCACCTCGGTCCAGTAGGCGGCTTTCGGCCAGAGGTCGAACCACTCGCGCGCCTTCCGGCGCGCCTCCGCCCGCTCGAGGCAGAAGGTCTCGCGCACGAAATGGCCCTGCCCGGCGTTCGTCTCGCGCCGGCGGCGCTCGATCTGGCGCCGAAGCCCCTCCATCGGGGGCGGACCGGGAACACGCGCCATGCAGGTTTCCTCCTGGCAGCCTATTCGACAGGTTGAACATAGGCCGCCTCCGGGCGTTTTGCGAGTCCCGCCATCCGGCATTGCCGGCCCGGCGCGGTTGCCAAACGGCGCAAAGTTGGGAACTGTGGCCAAAATGTGATTCGGCGGCCCGGGAGCCGCCGACGGGAAGAACCGAGCGGGAAGCACCATGGAACGCCCTGACCTGCCGAAAGGCCTGCCCGAGGATATCGAAGAGAAGAAGGCCGCGGCCCGCGCCTGGTTCGAGCAGTTGCGCGATGCGATCTGCGCGGCCTTCGAGGCGATCGAGGACGACCTGGAAGGCCCGCTTTCCGATCTGCCGGCCGGCCGCTTCGTGGCGAAGGACTGGCTGCGCGAGGGCGGCGAAGGCGGCGGCGGGCGCATGTCGATGATGGAGGGCCGCGTCTTCGAGAAGGTGGGCGTCCACACCTCCACCGTCTTCGGCGAGTTCTCGCCGGAATTCCGCGGCCAGATCCCGGGCGCAAGCGAAGACCCGCGCTTCTGGGCCTCTGGCATCTCGCTGATCGCCCATCCGGTAAACCCCAACGTGCCGGCCGTGCACATGAACACGCGCATGGTCGTCACCACCAGCCACTGGTTCGGCGGCGGGGCGGACCTGACGCCGGTGCTGGACCGCCGCCGGGTGATGAGCGATCCCGACACGGTGCTCTTCCACAAGGCGATGGAGATCGCCTGCAACCGCCATCCCGTCGCCGACCACGGCCGGTTCAAGGCCTGGTGCGACGAGTATTTCTTCCTGAAGCACCGCAGCGAGCCGCGCGGCACCGGCGGCATCTTCTACGACTGGCAGCATTCGCCGGAGGAGGCGGGCGGCTGGGAGGCGGACTTCGCCTTCACGCAGGATGTCGGCCGCGCCTTCGCCATGGTCTATCCGAAGATCGTGCGGTCCAACTTCAACAAGGGCTGGACGGAAGAAGACCGCGACGAGCAGCTCATCCGCCGCGGCCGCTACGTGGAGTTCAACCTGCTCTACGACCGCGGCACGATCTTCGGCCTGAAGACCGGCGGCAATGTCGAGTCCATCCTCTCGTCCATGCCGCCCGTCGTGCGCTGGCCTTGACAAACGCCATCCCGCTAGCGGCCTTGTGATTACGGCCTGCCGGGCCTTTGTGGTACCATGCGTGAAGCGTGATTCCACCAAGGAGGCAGTCATGGATCATGATGCAGCACGCATGGCTCGCGAGCCGCACCCTGCCGCTCCGCGCGGCGAAGACCTTCCCCATGCCTATTTCATCGAGGAGGCCCGCTGGCGGCGGACCGGCACCCTCCATCATCTTGCCGACAGGCGGGCAAAGCCCGAGGACCTCAGCTCCTCCGCCTGCTTCGACGCCTGGGCGAAGGACGAGGACGCGGCCTGAGAAGGCAGGGAACTTCCCGCGCCGTTTCCCGTTCAAGGTGGCGGAATTTGGCCGATCCGGCCGCTTCTGTTACACTTGTTGCCTTGAAACGACAGGAGATAGGTCATGAGACTTTTTGAATGCGGTTCACTCGTCCCCGGATGCGAATGGCATACGCGGGCCAACGACGACGCCGAAGTCGTCCGCCGCGCGGTCGAGCACATGCGCACCGCCCACGGCGAAACCACCATCCGCGAAAGCATGGTCGACCACATCAAGGAACGCATCGTCGACGAGAAGGCGGCGGACGCGGCCTGACCTCGTGAGGCGCAAGGCCCCTCACCTGCCTGCCGGCATCCTCTCCCCGTAAACGGGGCGAGGAACGCTGGGCTTGCCGTTTTCCTCCTTCTTCCCACGAACGGACGCCGGAAGGGAAACCAGCGCGGCATCTCCCTTCTCCCCGCTTGCGGGGAGAAGGTGGCGGCAGCCGGATGAGGGGCTACGCTTCCTTCGCCAGTTCCTCCAGCCGCGCCAGCAGCCTCACCCGATCGTCTCGGAAATTCCCCGTCACCCATTCCTCCTCGATCCTCCCCAGCACCGCCCCGACCCTCGGCCCGGCCGGAACGCCCGCGGCCAGCACGTCCGCGCCATTCAGCGGGAAAGCCGGCTTCCGCCATTTCCCGGCGCGGGCGAGCAGGCGCTGGCAAAGGCCGGCGAAGGCGAGCGCGTCCGGGTCGGCAAGGCCGCGCGTGCGCGCCGATGCAAGCGCCAGCTTCAGGCGGAAGGAAAGGCCCTGCGGCCCGTGGCGGTAGAGCAGCCGGTCGAAGGCCGTTTCGGCGAGCTTCGGCGCGATCTGCGGAGCGGATGACCAATGGTCGAGCACCGCCGCTTCCGCTTTCGAAAGCCGCAGGCGCTCGGAAAGCAGCCTCAGCCGCTCGCGGTCCGGCGGCACGATGGCGGCAAGGCGCAGCAAGGGATCCGGCGTCCAGCCGAAGGCCTTCTCCACCTCGATAAGGCCGGGAATGGCGTCGATGCCCCATTTCTCCGTCTCCGGCAAGACGGCGGTGAGGACGCCCGCCTGCCGCATCCACAGCAGCGCCCGGCCCGGATCGGGCGCGGCGAGCAGCTTCTTCGTCTCGGACCAGATGCGCTCGGCCGAGAGTTTCGAAAGCGTCTCCTTCGCCCGCGCGCAGGCTTTCAGCCCTTCCGCGTCCGGCCGGCCGCTGCCGTAGAGCGCGAAGAAGCGGAAGAAGCGCAGGATGCGCAGGTGATCCTCCGCGATGCGCGCGCTCGCATCGCCGATGAAGCGCACCGTGCGGCTCTCGATATCCGGCACGCCGTTCACGAGGTCCACGACCGTGCCGTCCCTGTCCGCATAGAGCGCATTGATGGTGAGGTCGCGCCGCTCGGCGTCCGTCTGCCAGTCCGTGCCGAAGGCGACCTCCGCGTGGCGGCCGTCCGTCGAAACGTCCCGCCGGAGGGTCGTCACCTCGAAAGGCTTGCCCTCCAGCACCAGCGTCACCGTGCCGTGCGCGATGCCGGTCGGCACGGCCTTGATGCCGGCGGCCTTCGCGCGCTCCACCACCGCCTCGGGCCGGAGCGTCGTCGCGATATCGACATCGGCGACCGGCAGGCCCATCAGGCTGTTGCGCACGGCCCCGCCCGCAACGCGCGCCTCCCCGCCTTCGTCGTTCAGCAGCGCCAGGACGGAAACGAGCGCCGGATCGGTGAACCACGCCTCGCCCGAAACAGAGGTCATGCATAAAGCCTTTCATAGATCACCCGCACGATGCCGGCGGTGATGCCCCAGATATTATGCCCCTCATAGGGCATGCGATAATAATGCCGCTCGCTGCCGAGCCAGACGCCGCTGCCCTGCGCATGGTTGCGCGGGTCCATCAGGAAGGAGAGCGGCACGTCGAAGACCCGCTCCACCTCCGCCGGGTTGGGCGAAAGATCGAAGCCCGGCCGCACCACCGCCAGCACCGGCGTGATGGAGAAGCCTGAGAGCGCCTTGTAATGCGGCAGGCGGGCGACCGGCTCGACGAAATGCCGCGCAAGGCCGATCTCCTCCTCCGCCTCGCGCAGCGCGGCCTCCTCCGCGTCCGCATCCTCCGCATCGACCGCCCCGCCCGGAAAGGCGACCTGGCCGGAATGCTTGCGCAGCGCCGCCGTGCGCTGGGTGAAGATGACGCGCGCATCCTCGCCGTCGTCGACGACGGGAACCAGCACGGCCGCATCGCGCAGGTGCATGCCTTCGAGATGGGCAATGGCGGCGGGGTTGAGCAGGCTGTCGCCATGCTCGCGCCAGCTCTCCTCGCCGACGGTCGGCATCTGCGCCATCGCCCGGCGGCGGAATTCGGCGGCGCTGTAGAGGGCAAGGCTCATCGGGACAGCGCATCCAGCTCGGCCGCCGGCATGACCGGGAAGACCATGCCGCCGGAGCGCACGGCGAACATCTCCACGCCGTCGATCTCGATTGTCTCGCCCAGCGCCACCAGCTCGTACATCACCGCCCGCGAGACGAGCGCCTCCAGCCGGCCGCGCACGAGGAGATAGGGCTTCAGCTCGCTGTTCTCGCCGGAAATGACGAAGCGCAGCGGATGCTCCGGCCCCGCCTCGACCACGTCGCCGACATTGGTGCGGAAGGTGAGCATCTGCGCCTCGCCCTTTCCGCCCGCATTCATCTCGACGGCAATAAAGGGCGCATCGGCGACGCGGATGCCGACCTTCTCGACGGGCGTGACGAGATAGGTCCGGCCGTCCTCGTCCTTGCGCAGCACCGTGGAGAAAAGTCGCACCAGCGGCGCCCGGCCGATCGGCGTTCCGAGGTAGAACCAGGTGCCGTCGGCGCGGATCTCCATGTCGATATCGCCGCAGAACGGCGGGTTCCAGCGCTCGACCGGCGGCAGGCCGCGCCCGCCCGTCTCGGCGCCGGCGCGCGCGATGAGCGCGGCCAGTCCCGCAGCGTCCGTGCTTTCGCGAATTTCGCCCTTTGCCATTGTTCCGTCCCGGTTCAATCCTATCTCCGCGAGAAGAAAGGGTGGATACACGCTTTCTTCCGAGATAGTCATTTCGCGGCCGCTTGTCAGCCACGGGTGAGCCAATAAGGTTTCGATGATAGGAGCGAATGCGGCAAGGCCGCGATTCGCGAAGACGCAGAGTCGCATTGGAGAGCACATGGGCGTTCAGAATTCCCCCGAGGCGAGCCTGGACGAGAAGGCGGTCATCGCCGCCGCCGAACGGGCGCTCTCCGACATCGCGCGCGTGCGCCAGGAAGTCGCCAAGGTCATCTTCGGCCAGGAAAGCGTGGTGGAGCAGACGCTGCTTGCCGTGCTCTCCGGCGGCCATGCCCTGCTCGTCGGCGTGCCCGGCCTTGCCAAGACCAAGCTGGTGGCGACGCTCGGCACCGTGCTCGGCCTTTCCGCAAGCCGCATCCAGTTCACACCGGACCTGATGCCCTCCGACATCCTCGGCTCGGAGGTGATGGACCAGGACGAGAACGGCAAGCGCTCCTTCCGCTTCGTGCCCGGCCCGATCTTCACGCAATTGCTGATGGCCGACGAGATCAACCGCGCCTCGCCGCGCACCCAGTCCGCCCTCCTCCAGGCCATGCAGGAATACCACGTCACGGTCGCCGGCCGGCCGAACGACCTGCCGAGGCCCTTCCATGTGCTGGCGACGCAGAACCCGCTGGAGCAGGAAGGCACCTATCCGCTGCCCGAAGCCCAGCTCGACCGCTTCCTGCTGCAGGTCGACGTCGGCTACCCGGACCTTGCCGCCGAGCGGCAGATCCTGCTGGAAACGACGGGCGTCAGTAACGCCGAGGCCGAACCCGTGCTTTCCGCCGCCCGCCTCCAGGAAATCCAGACCCTCATCCGCCAGATGCCGGTGAGCGAGAAGGTGCTCGACGCGATCCTCGCGCTGGTGCGCTCCGCCCGCCCCGGCAACGGCGATGCCGCGACCGACAGGCACGTCGCCTGGGGCCCCGGCCCGCGCGCCGGCCAGGCGATGATGCTCTGCGCAAGGGCCCGCGCGCTCTATGACGGGCGGCTCGCGCCCTCCGTCGACGATGTGCTGGCGCTTGCCGAGCCCGTGCTGCAGCACCGCATGGCGCTGACCTTCGGCGCGCGCGCCGAAGGCATGTCCGTGCGCGACGTCATTGCCGGCCTCGTGCGGCAGGCGGGCGGCTGATCGGAAGAGCCATGGCATCCGTCGGAGAGATCGTCGCGCCCACCCCGACCCGTGAGGTGCTCTCGCGGGCGCAGGCGCGCGCCGCCCTCATCCCCGACTGCATGGTGGAGGCCCGCCGCCTCGCCAATACGGTGATCGCCGGCTGGCACGGCCGGCGCAAGCGCGGCATCGGCGAGAATTTCTGGCAGTTCCGCCCCTATGTCGACGGCGAGAGCCTGTCGCGCATCGACTGGCGACGCTCGGCCCGCGACGACCACACCTATGTACGCGACCGCGAATGGGAGGCCGCCCATACCGTCTGGGTCTGGGCCGACCTTTCGCCCTCGATGATGTATAAATCCACCTTCGCCGGCGTTTCGAAGGAAAGCCGCGCACTCGTCCTCATGCTGGCGCTCGCCGAGATCCTCGCCCGCTCGGGCGAGCGCATCGGCTGCCCAGGCATCATGGAGCCGATCGCCGCGCGCAACGCCGCCGAACGGCTGGCCGCGGCCCTGATGCACAGCCCTTCCACCGGCGGATTGCCCGACACGGGCATGATCCGCGGCAACAGCGACATCGTTTTGATCGGCGATTTCCTCGATCCCGTCGAGAAGGTGATGGACCGCCTCGGCCCGCTCGCCCGCCGCGGCCTCACCGGCCATGTCATCGAGGTCGCCGATCCGGCCGAAGAGCTCTTTCCCTATGCCGGGCGCACCGAGTTCACCGACCCGGAGACCGGCGAGAAGCTGACGGCCGGCCGCGCCGAGACGCTGAAGGACGACTATGCCCGCGCCTATGCCGCGCGCCGCGAGACCCTTGCCGGGTCGCTGCGCCATCTCGGCTGGAGCTTCATCGCCCACCGCACCGACCGGCTCGCCTCCGAGGCGCTGGTCGCCGTGCACGCCTATCTCGCCGGCATGCCGGCCCTGAAGGCGGAAGGCGCAAGGCCATGAGCGCGTTCGCCTTCGCCTTTCCCGCCGCGCTCGTCGCGCTCGTCCTCCTGCCGGTCATCTGGTGGCTGCTGCGGCTGACGCCGCCGCGCCCGCTCGCGGAGGTCTTCCCGCCCTTCGCCGTCCTCGCCTCCATCCTCAAGCGCGAGGAAACGCCCGCGCAGAGCCCCTGGTGGCTGACGCTGCTGCGCATGCTGATGGCCGCCGCCGTCATCCTCGCCATCGCAAACCCGGTCTTCAACCCGCGCACCAACACGCTTTCCGGCAATGGCCCGCTCGTCCTCGTCCTCGACAACAGCTGGGCGGCGGCGAGCGACTGGCCGCAGCGCGTCGAGACCGCCGGCATGCTGATCGACGACGCGGAAAGCCGCGACCTGCCGATCTCGCTTGTGCTGACCGCCGAGCGCCAGCATGACGCCGTGCCGGTGGACGCGGCGACCGCCCGCACCCGCCTTGCCGCCGCCGAGCCGCGCCCGCTGCCGGCGGACAGGGCCGGCGCCGTCGCTTCGCTTGCCACCGCGCTTGCCGGCACCGCGCCGGGCACGCTCGCCTTCATCACCGACGGCGTGGCCGGCGGCGAGAAGGACGACACGGTCGCCGCCCTGCAAGGGCTTTCCCCCGCAGACTTCCGCCTGATCGCCGGCGACGGCGCGCCCGCGCTCGCCGTCACCGCGGCGGCGAACGGCGCGGAAGCGCTCTCCCTCACGCTCACCCGCCTCGACGGCGCCGCGCCGCGAAGCCTGAACCTCACGGCGCACGATACGCGCGGCCGGTCCATCGCCACCGGCACCGCGACCTTCGCCGCGGGTGAGCGGGCTGCGACCGGCACGATCACGGCCCCCTTCGAGCTGCGCAACGATTTCGCCCGCATCACCGTCGACGGCCTCGCCAATGCCGGCGGCACCTATCTGCTGGACGACGGCTTCCGCCGCCGCCGGGTCGCCTTCCTCTCCGGCGACGTGGTGGATGCAAGCCAGCCGCTGCTCTCCCCGCTCCACTACATCAACCGCGCGCTCGCCCCCTATGCCGACCTGATCGAGCCGAGCGTCGCCGACCTGTCCGTCGCCATTCCCGAACTCCTCGACCAGAACCCGTCCGTGCTGATCATGGCCGATATCGGCCGCCTGCCGGAGGAGGCGCAGGACAAGGTGAAGCGCTGGATCGAGGCGGGCGGCATGCTGGTGCGCTTCGCCGGGCCGCGCCTTGCCGCCGCGCCCGCCGACGACCCGCTGGTGCCCGTCCTCCTGCGCAAGGGCGAACGCGCGCTCGGCGGCGCGCTCTCCTGGTCCGAGCCGCAGCCGCTCTCCGCCTATCCGGCAAACAGTCCCTTCTTCGGCATGCGCGCGCCGGAAGGCATCCTCGTCAAGCGCCAGGTGCTGGCCGAGCCGACGCCGGACCTTGCCGGGCGCACCTGGGCGAGTCTTGCCGACGGCACGCCGCTGGTGACGACCGGCCCGCTCGGCGCCGGCCGCATCGTGCTCTTCCATGTCAGCGCGGAAACGGGCTGGTCCAACCTGCCGCTCTCCGGCGATTTCGTGGAAATGCTCCGCCGCACCGTGCAGCTTTCGCGCGGCGGCGGCGCCTCGGCCAAGGCCCCCGACGCCCAGGGCCTGCCGCCCTACCGCCTGATGACGGCCAGCGGCACGCTCGCCGCCGCCACGGGCGAGGCCAAACCGCTGGCCGCCGCCGGAACTGGCAAGGTTGCAACCTACGACAACCCGCCCGGCCTCTACGGCACGGAGGACGGCTACGTCGCCCACAACCTCTTCCCGGCCGGCTACACGATCCGCCCGCTGCCGGTCCCCGAGGCCGCCGCGCTTGCCCGCGAGCCGCTGGCCGGCAAGGAGACATGGTCGGCAAAGCCGCACCTCCTCACCCTCGCCGCCCTGCTGCTGCTCGTGGATTGCGCCGTGGTGCTCTTCATGGGCGGGGCCTTCGCCCTTTCCCGCCGCCTGCCGAAGCGCAGCGCCGCCGCCCTGCTGATGGTGCTTGCGGCGGGCGCGCTCCTCGCCGTTCCCGGCCAGAGCCGCGCGGACGACGCAAAACCCGGCGACGAGGACATCCTGTCGCGGCTCGACACGACGCATCTTGCCTATGTCGTCACCGGCGAGACCGATGTGGACCGCATTTCCGAACGCGGCCTTGCGGGCCTCACGGAGTTCCTCACCTACCGCACGACGCTGGAGCCCGGCGAGCCGGTCGGCGTCGATATCGCGAGCGACGAGCTCGCCTTCTACCCGATCATCTACTGGCCGGTGAGCGCCACGGCCGCAATGCCTTCCAGCGCCGCGATCAGCCGCATCGACGCCTATATGAGGAGCGGCGGTACAGTACTGTTCGACACGCGCGATCAGTACGCAACGCTCGACGGCAGTTCCACCAGCCCGAACACCGAGCGCCTGCAGGCGATCCTCGCCAATCTCGACATTCCGCCGCTGGAGCCCGTGCCGGCGGACCATGTGCTGACCAAGGCCTTCTACCTGCTTGCCGATTTCCCCGGCCGCTATGCCGGAAGCCCGCTCTGGGTGGAGGCGCAACTGGACCGCAAGGAGGATCCTTCCCGGCCGGCGCGGGCGGGCGACGGCGTCTCGCCCATCATGATCACCGGCAACGACTTTGCCGGCGCCTGGGCGATCGACGCCAGCGGCGCGCCGCTGCTGCCGACCGTGCCGGCGGACGAGACGCAGCGCGAGCACGCCTTCCGCGCCGGCGTCAACATCATGATGTACATGCTCACCGGCAACTACAAGGCGGACCAGGTGCACGTTCCCGCCCTCCTCGAACGGCTGGGGCAGTAGCATGACGCTCCAGTTCGCTCCCTTCCTGCCCTGGATCGCCATCGCCGCCATCGGCCTTGCGGCCCTCGTGCTGGCCGGCATCGGCCTGTGGCGGGGCCTGCGCGGCGCCGTCATCCGCGCCCTGGCGCTTGCCCTCCTCGTGCTGGCGCTTGCCAATCCCGTCGTCATGCAGGAGGACCGCGAGGCGCTTTCCACGGTCGTGCCGGTCATCGTCGACCGCAGCCAGAGCCAGGAGAGCGGGGAGCGCACGGCCGAGACGGATGCCGCGCTGGAAGGCCTGAAGGAGCGCTTCTCCCACTATCCGCGCATCGAGCCGCGCATCGTGGAAGCCGGCGACGACGGCACCTCCGACACGCCCTCGACACGCCTCTTCGACGCCCTCAATTCCGCCATCGCCGACGTGCCGCGCTCGCGCGTCGGCGGGGCGATCTTCATCACCGACGGGCAGGTGCACGACATTCCCGCGCCCTCCGCCTTCTCCAGTTTCGATGCGCCCGTCCATGCGCTCATCACCGGCCGGCCGGACGAGTTCGACCGGCGCATCGAGGTCGTCAGCGCGCCGCGCTTCGGCATCGTCGGCGAGCAACAGGAGCTGAAGTTCCGCGTGGTCGACGACGGCGCCGGCCCCGGCGAGACGGCCCGTGTGACGGTGCGCCTCAACGGCAACGAGATCGCGACGGAAACGGTCGAGCCCGGCACGGACATGCCGCTCGACTTCACCGTGCCGCGCGGCGGCAACAATATCCTGCAATTCGAGGTCGCGCCGCTCGAGGGCGAGATCACCACGGCGAACAACCGCGCCGTCCATGTCATCGAGGGCATCCGCGAGAACCTGCGCGTGCTGCTCGTCTCGGGCGAGCCGCATGCCGGCGAGCGGGCCTGGCGTAACCTCCTGAAGTCGGACACGGCCATCGACCTCGTCCACTTCACCATCCTGCGTCCGCCGGAAAAGCAGGACGGCACGCCGATCAACGAGCTCTCGCTCATCGCCTTCCCGACGCGCGAGCTCTTCGTCGACAAGATCAACGAATTCGATCTCATCATCTTCGACCGCTACCAGCACCGCGGCGTGCTGCCGATCCTCTACTACGACAACATCGCGCAGTACGTGGAAAACGGCGGCGCGCTGCTGATCGCCGCGGGGCCGGAGCATGCGGGCGCCGACTCCATCGCCGGAACGCCGCTCTCGGCCGTGCTGCCGGCAAGCCCGACCGGCACGATGAACGTCGCGCCCTTCTATCCGCGCCTGTCCAAGCAGGGCTGCAAGCATCCCGTCACCCGCGGCCTCGAAGGGGCGAACGACGAGCCGCCGCATTGGGGCCGCTGGTTCCGCACCGTCGATGTCGACCGGCCGCAGGGCAATGTCGTGATGGAGGCCAACGACGGCAAGCCGCTGCTGGTGCTCAACCGCGCCGGCAAGGGGCGCGTCGCCATGCTGCTCTCCGACCAGGGCTGGCTCTGGGCGCGCGGCTTCGAGGGCGGCGGCCCGCATGTCTCGCTCTACCGGCGCACGGCCCACTGGCTGATGCAGGAACCGGCGCTGGAAGAGGAGGCGCTGACGGCCCGCGCCTTCGGCCGCACGCTCCGGATCGACCGCCAGACGATCGGCGACGCACCGGGCGAAGCCACGCTGAAGCTGCCCTCGGGCAAGACGCAGTCCGTGGCGCTCAAGGAGGCCGAACCCGGCCTCTACCGCGCCGAGGTGCCGACGAGCGAAACCGGCCTCTACGAGGTCACCAACGGCGACCTCAGCGCCCTTGTCCATGTCGGGGCGGTGGACGCGCCGGAATTCAAGGCGACGATCTCGACGACCGAGACCCTGAAGCCGCTCGCCGAGGCCACCCGCGGCACCGTGCGCCGGCTTATCGGCGAGAACGGCAAGGCGCTCACCCTGCCGCCGCTGCTGCCGGTCTCCGGCGCGGTGCGCACCGCCGACGAGAACCGCCTGTCGCTGCGCATGACGGACGAGACGGTGCTGAAGGGCATCGATTCTCTGCCGCTCTTCGCCGGCTTCGGCGGCATCGGCCTCCTGCTCCTCGCCTTCTCGGCCATGTGGTACCGCGAAGGGCGTTGACCGCGATTTCCCGTTTCGGCTAGTCTTGCCGCACGGCCGGAGGCGGCCGGCAGACCCGCGCCTTTCCAGGCATGGCGAACGCCTCCCCTAAAACCTTATCCCCCGTTCATCGTGGGCGAAGGCGTCGGCAATGCGGGCACTGACGAAGGCTTCGCCGCAACGGAAGGAACGGATATGCGCGATTTTCGCGATGCCAAGCTCATGGCCAAAGCCATGCGGGAGGCGCTCGCCGCCCGCAACCTCGAAATTTCCCACAGCGAAGCCCTGGAGATCGTCGCCCGCCAGTTCGGCGTGGAGACCTGGAATGTCCTGTCCTCGAAAATAGAAGCGAAACCGCCGGAAACCGGCATCGCCTTCGAGCAGGCGGTGCCCATCGTGCGCATCTTCGACGTGGCGAAGGCGCAGGAATTCTACCTCGGCTTCCTCGGCTTTTCCGTCGACTGGGAGCACCGCTACGGCGAGAACTTCCCACTCTATACACAGGTCTCCCGCGCGGGCCTGCGCCTGCACCTTTCCGAGCACGCGGGCGACGCCACGCCCGGCAGCAACATGGTCGTCTACATGAAGGGCATCCGCGCCTTCCAGAAGGAACTGATCGGCAAGGACTACCGCTACATGAAGCCGGGGCTGGAGGACGAAGGCTCACGGCTGGAGGTGACGGTGACCGACCCGTTCCAGAACCGGATACGGTTCATGGAATTGAAGGAGTGAAGGTCTTTCAAGCTGCCCCTCATCCGGCTGCCGCCACCTTTGTAACTTCCCTTTGCCCGGGATTGGCGCTGTATTGCCGATTGCGGTGGCGGATGAGAGACCGCAGCACCTTTGGGACACCAAGCCCGTGGGAGAGCCTGGGTCTTCATCCGCCGTTCCAT